>Ga0326727_10000270_pt1 | contig 219375 bp, 187 predicted proteins | sample MB2enrmetagenome_FD_207643 | JGI IMG/M metagenome (GOLD analysis project Ga0326727, IMG submission 207643) | Lab enriched peat soil microbial communities from McLean, Ithaca, NY, United States - MB29MY | ecosystem: Environmental > Terrestrial > Soil > Wetlands > Peat | place: USA: New York... | reverse complement strand
CGGCATAACGGTCCCGCTCCCACTCGGACTCCGCCTCCAGCGCCCGTTTCCACGCCAGCTTGGTGTGCCCGTACAAATCGCCCCAAAAACTTTCCTTCATCTCCGCCAAAAAATGTTGGTAATGCTCAGTGATTGGGATTATCTTCGCCATCGGGTGTAGGTCTCCTTTTTAGGATCGGCTTTAGCTTGCGAGGCCAAAGCCAACTTACACCCTCTTCGCTTTTACACAATCGAATTTACGTCACCCGTGCAGAGTCCCGTTTGACCCAGCATCACCACACTGCTATGATTTTTATGCGGGGTGGAGCAGTCTGGTAGCTCGTTGGGCTCATAACCTAATGCTCCCGAGGATTCCCTGGAGTTTCCTGGGCATCCTTAAATTATGGAGCTTTTGCAATTGGGCGTCCGGCGCAGCAATGCGCCGGAAGATCACTCGTCAAAGTCGGTGGAACCTACGTCGCGTGAGCGATAAGGCAATACCGAACCAAGCCCCCGGAATGGTGGGGGAAGGCGTAGAGACTGGATGGCGAGCATCCCATGTGGATGAAGGTACAGTCCGACTCTCATCGAAAGGTGAGTCAGATCGCATAACCCAAAGGTCGGCGGTTCAAATCCGCCCCCCGCAACCATGAACGCCACTGCCGAAATGCAGTGGCGTTCGCCTATTACAGAAGATTCCGTTCCCGAAATTCGACCTCTACGTTCGAGTTCGGGAAGCGCTGGAGCGAGTGCGATCGAGTGCGTCAAGAACTTGGCTGGTGACGGATCGGCGCGGTGTAATTGGCGTCGTCAATCTTGCGAAGCTGGAGCAAGAACGGGCCGAAGGCGCGGATAAGGAAGTCGGCGATCTCGTGGATGCGCTGGCTTTTCCGCACGTCCACTCCGACCAGGGACTTGATTTGGCGCTCGAACGCATGGGCGCCAACCAGATCGAGATCCTGCCGGTCGTGAGCCGCGCGGATGTGCATAAGTTTGGAAGGGATTGTGACGCTGCGGGACGTTTTGGATGCGTACGGCTTGACCCGCGCCTGATCGGGCTTGGCCTTATCAGTGGCTTCCTCCCGAATCAGTGCCCGAACTTCTGTGTTTCGGAAGCTCCGGTGGCGGGAATCATCGTTTTCTCTTCGTAGTCCGTCCAGAAACTGAGGCGGATGCCTCCTCGGGGCCTGGGTTGTGCCAACAACTGTCTGAACCGATGATCGTGTCAGCCTCTTTCGGTCCCCAGCTGTGGCGTTTGTAGGGGCGAGCCCGGTGATGGGTCTTAAGCACTGGATCGACAACCGCCCATGCGGCCTCAACCGCGTCCTCACGGGTAAAGAGTGCTCCATCGCCGATCATGGCGTCGCCCAAGAGCCGCTCGTAAGGCGATTCCTCTCCCGGCTGTTCTTCGAATAGGTAGAGCTCTCGCTGGTCCCCGACGAACTCCTTCCCTGCGAGTTTGACGCGAGCGGCGAGGGCGATGGCTGAGTTGGGGGAGAGGCGGAAGCGCAGGTAGTTGGCCGGGCCGGACTTTGGAATTGGCGCTGAGTCGGCGAAGAGCCTCTGAGGCGGTGGCTTCAACTCCACCATGACCTCGGTGGCGGTGTCTGCCAGATACTTGCCGGAGCGTAGATACCACGGCACTCCCTCCCAGCGCCAGGAATCGATGAACAGCCGCAGGGCGCAGAAAGTTTCGACGTCGGAGTTCTTCGCCACGTCTGCTTCCTTGCGATAGCCGGCATACTGGCCGCGCACCAAGTCGTCGGGGGTCAGAGGGCGCATGGCTTGAAAGACCTTGGCTTTCTCGTTGTGCACGGCGCCAAAGTCCCTACCCGCCGGAGGCTCCATGGCAAGTAGTGCGGCGACCTGGAAGAGATGGTTCTCGATCACGTCGCGCAGACAGCCAGCTGTTTCGTAAAACGCGCCGCGCTTCCCGACGCCAAAATCCTCGGATAGGGTGATCTGGACGCTCGCCACGTAGTTGCGGTTCCAGATTGGCTCCAGGAAAGAGTTCGCGAAGCGGAAATAAAGGATATTCATGATCGCCTCCTTCCCGAGGAAGTGATCGATGCGGAAGATCGAATCTTCCTGGAACACCGAGTGCGCTACCTGATTGAGCTCTCGCGCCGAGGCCAGGTCGCGTCCGAACGGCTTTTCGACAATGACGCGCGCATGTTCGGCCAGGTTCGCGGCTCCGAGGCTTTTGATCACCGTCTCGAACAGTGAAGGCGGGATTGCGAGATAGTGCGCGGGGCGCCGAGCGCTACCCAGCGAGCTTTTTATAGCAGTGAATGTAGCCGGGTCTTTATAGTCCCCGCTCACGTAACTGAACCGGGACAGAAGATCATGAAGCGCTCGCTTGTTATCGATCCCGCCCGATCGCTTTATGCTGTCGGTCACGCGCCGGCGTAGACGCTCCAGACTCCATTTCGGGAAGGCGACTCCGATTACCGGGACGTTGAGGATACCTCGTTTCGTCATCGCATAAAGAGCCGGGAAGATCATCTTGTGGGCGAGATCGCCCGTCACACCGAAGAGCACGAGCGCGTCTGAACGCGGCGCGTTCATCGGGCTCCCGTCTCGTTGACGAGTGGATGCACATCTAACAGCCCTTGTGTGTTCATTTGTCTTTACTCCGTTTCCAGTTCCGAATTTACGGCATGTCTTGGCCGTGCTTGTCGATGTAGTGCTTGCGGTTGATGAGCCGGTTGCGGGCGCAAGCCGCTACGCTTCTCCCAGCCACTTCCGCGCCTCAGCGGCCTCGGCATGATCGAAGTATCGAATCGTCGCTTTCGTAAAGGGCTTGAAGAAGATCGCCATGCCGTGCTGCCACTTTTTATCGCCGACCATCGCGAGCCGTTCGATGTCGCTGAAGTGTTTCATGTCAAACTTGATGTCCTCCCACACCGCCCCTGCGTCCCAGCCGTGGACCTCGGATTCGATTCTCCTTCTTACTCTTTGCTCCATTTCCAGTTCCGGATTTCCGGCATGTCCTGGCCGTGCTTGTCGATGTAATGCTTGTGCTCGATGAGCTTGTCCTGCATTTGCTGTTTCAGGTAGGCGCCCTTGGAACCCAGGTGTGGCAGCCGATCGACGACGTCTTGCACGAGATGGAACCGGTCCAGGTCGTTCTGCACCCTCATATCAAATGCCGTCGTGATCGTGCCCTCTTCCTTGTAACCGCGGACGTGGAGGTTGCGGTTGGTCCGGCGGTAGGTGAGCCGGTGGACTAGCCATGGATATCCATGAAAACCAAATATGATGTGTTTATCTTTAGTGAAAAGCGAATCGTAATCTGTTTCGTTTAGTCCGTGCGGGTGCTCACTCGAAGATTGCAGCTTCATGAGATCAACGACATTAATCACCCGGATTTTCAGATCGGGCAGATGCTGCCGAAGGATGGAAACGGCGGCCAGAATCTCCAGCGTGGGCGTGTCTCCGCAGCACGCCATCACCACGTCCGGCTCGGGGCCGTCCTGATCGTTGCTAGCCCATTGCCAGATGCCAATTCCTTCCGTGCAATGCACGACCGCCGCATCGATGGTCAGCCATTGCGGGAGGGCGTGCTTACCCGCCACCACCACATTGACGTAATTCCGGCTGCGCAGGCAGTGATCGAAAACCGACAACAGGCAGTTGGCGTCGGGCGGAAGGTAAACCCGCACGATATCCGCTTTCTTGTTGATGACATGGTCAAGGAAGCCAGGATCCTGGTGCGTGAAGCCGTTGTGATCCTGTTGCCAGACATGAGAGGCGAGCAAATAGTTCAGCGACGAAATCTTCCGGCGCCAGGGCAGTTCCAGGCATACCTTCAGCCACTTGGCGTGCTGGCTGAACATCGAGTCGATGATGCGAATAAAGGCTTCATAACTGTTAAACAGCCCGTGCCGTCCGGTCAGAAGATATCCTTCCAACCAACCCTCGCACTGGTTCTCGCTGAGCATCGAGTCCAGCACGCGGCCGGCGGGCGCGAGGAATTCGTCATTCTTGACTTCACGGGCATCCCACTGACGGTTGGTAACTTCAAAAACCGCGCTCAGGAGATTCGAAACTGTCTCATCGGGGCCGAAGACACGGAAATTGCGCTGATCCTGATTCAATTTGGCCACATCGCGCAGGAACGAACCCAGCACGAGCGTATCCTGGGCGTCAACGGCGCCAGGCGAAGGCACCTTCACCGCGTGGACGTGGAAGTCGGGCATGCGCAGGTCGCGCAGCAGAATGCCGCCGTTGGCGTGGGGATTGGCGCCCATCCTGCGGTCGCCCTTCGGCGCCAGCTCTGCCAATTCCGGCATGAGCTGCCCATTTTTATCGAACAGTTCCTCGGCCTTGTAGCTTTTCATCCAGCTTTCAAGTTGTTTGACATGATCGGGATGCTCGGGATCCACCAGGAGCGGCACCTGGTGAGCTCGGAAAGTGCCCTCGATTTGTAAGCCATCGACTACTTTTGGTCCCGTCCAGCCCTTGGGTGACTTGAGGACGATCATGGGCCAGCGCGGCCGGGTGGTGTCATTTTTGCGCCGCGCGTTCTTTTGGATTTGCCGGATGTCCTCGATGACCTTATCCAAGGTGGTGGCCATGAGTTCGTGCATCTTTTCCGGGTCATCGCCTTCCACAAAGTGGGGCGTCCAGCCGCAGCCTCGCAGAAATTCTTCCAACTCTTCATGCTCGATGCGGGCCAGAACGGTTGGATTGCTGATCTTGTAGCCATTGAGGTGGAGGATCGGCAGCACGGCTCCATCGCTAATCGGGTCGAGAAACTTGTTGGACTGCCATGAGGTCGCCAAGGAGGCCGTTTCCGCTTCACCATCACCGATGATGCAGGCGACAACCAGATCGGGATTGTCGAACGCCGCTCCGAAGGCATGGCTGAGCGAGTATCCCAGCTCGCCACCTTCGTGAATCGACCCCGGTGTCGTCGGCGCAACATGGCTGGAAATCCCGCCGGGAAATGAGAATTGCTTGAACAGCTCTTTCATTCCGGCTTCGTCTTGCGTGACGTTCGGATAGACCTCACTCCACGTGCCTTCGAGGTAAACGTTGCCCACCAGCGCCGGACCACCGTGCCCGGGACCAGCGATGTAGAACATGTTTAGGTCATACTCCTTGATGACCCGGTTCAGGTGCACGTAGATGAAGTTCTGGCCCGGTGTAGTGCCCCAGTGTCCGACCACCAGCGGCTTCACGTGCGACAGTTTCAGCGGCTCCTTCAGCAGTGGATTGTCGTAGAGATAAATCTGGCCGACCGACACATAGTTGGCGGCGCGCCAATAGGCATCCATCTTGCGGAGGAGTTCTGGAGTGAGTGTGTTGGTTTTCTTGGTCGTTTTCAGATTTAACTCTTGTTTGTTCGATGCTTCTGGTTTCTTGTCGAGCAGTTCCGGAGTGACTGTGTCAGTTTTCATGGTTCAATTCTCCTTACTTGCGGCCAAGTCCGAGAACTTGGAAAACCACCTTGGCGATCATGAGTTCCTCGTCCGTATGAATGACACGGACCTCAACCGGGCTGGCCGCTGCGGAAATCACGCCCTCATTCGCAGCGTTTAGTTTTTCTTCAAGTTCGATTCCAAGAAACCCCAGCCCGTCGCAAATCCGGGCGCGAACCGGAGGCGCATTCTCTCCGATGCCACCAGCGAACACAAGCGTGTCTAGTCCACCCAACGCCGCCGCGAATGCGCCGATCCACTTCTTGATCTCGTAGCAGAACAGAGCGACCGCTTCAGCAGCCCGCACGTCGTGAGTCTCGTGCTCCAGCAGGTCCCGCATGTCGGAACTGGTTCCCGACACGCCGAGCAGTCCAGACTGGAAATTGACCATCTCGTTGAATTGCTTCGCGCTCATTTTTTCAGTGCGCGTCAGATACCAAACCAGTCCGGGATCGAGATCGCCGGAGCGAGTGCTCATCGGCACCCCGGCGGTCGGTGTGAAACTCATGCTTGTGTCTATGGATTTGCCGGCACGCACCGCCGCGAGACTCGCGCCATTGCCGAGGTGGGCGAGGACGACCCGCCCTTGTGCCGCTTCCGGACCGGCCACGCGGGCCAGTTCTTGCATTAGAAACGCATACGACAACCCGTGAAACCCGTACCGCCGCACGCCCTGCGCCTCGTAGCGGCGCGGGATTGGCAGAAGTTGCGCCACGCGCGGCAGGTCATGGTGAAAAGCCGTGTCGAAGCACGCTACTTGGGGCAGGCGAGGAAACCGGCGATGAAACGCCTCGGTCAACAGGATCTCCTCCGGCATATGGTCAGGGTCGAATGGACTGAGGCGGCGCAACTCCGCAACCATTTCGGCAGTGATTCGCTGAGGCTCGTAATACTTCGGTCCGCCATGAACCACGCGGTGCCCAACCGCGGTCAATGTGTCACGCCCGTTCCGTTCCTCGATCCAATCCATCAGAGCGCCCACCGCCACTGTGTGATCCGGTGCCATCACCACTCGCGAAACGTTGTCCGCCTGATCCGAGCCTTTCACCCGGAAGGTTGCCTCCGGCAGCCCAATCCGCTCAATCCCGCCCTCCAGAATCCGTCGCAGCGAGTCACCAGCATCGAAGATCGCGAATTTGATGCTTGACGAGCCGCCATTGACCGTCAGAATGCGTGGATTAGCTGGTTGCACGGCTGATACCTTCGTCATTCTGCAATCCGAACAAAGCCAGTTTTGCGCGCGTAGACCTGTAATCCGTGTGAAGAATGCTCCGAATCCCCAAACCTTCCGCGATCTGGACGAACATCGGGGTGTTCTCGATATAGAGGACCTGTGGCGCTGGTGCCTGGGCGATGTCCAGCGCAAGCCGAAAAATATCCGCGTCCGGCTTGCGGACGTGGACGAAGCAGGAGGATATAAAAGCATCCACAAACCCGTCGAGCTTGAACTTCTGAATCCGGTAAGCATTTAATTCCCGTGCTTCGTTGCTGACCACGGCGATCTTAAGCCCGTGCCTGACCTTGAGCTGAGCGGCCAGCTCAAGCATCTCGGAGTAAGGTTTCGATTGCGCGAACATGAAGCGCCGAAACTGAGACCGGGTGAACGGTCGCTTTTTGTAGAAGACCACCCGATCTAAATATTCTTCGAACGTAATCTTTCCCTCCTCATGGGTTTCGAAGACCAGGCCGTGCCGATCTTCCATCTCAGTCCACGGCAGCTTGAAATTCTTTGCCGCCCGTCTGCGGGCGTGATGATCCCACCCGTTGGTGAGCAAGACGCCGCCGACATCCAGAAACAGCGTCGTGACCGAGAGCGCTCTTTTCATTTGACCTCCGTCAATGCCGTCCGTCTTTGACCGTTCGTTGCGCGACCTGAAGAGCGGCGCTCGACTGCGGGCTCAGGTCGTACGTTTTCATCATCGTTGCCACAGTATGCGAGCGTCTTCGAGTGGGATGGCAACGCCGTCGCGGTGGGCCGTCACTCGCGCCGTATAGTCTCCCGCTGGACGTGCAGCGGGTACCGTCGCCCGGTAAACGCAGCCCTCGGGCGCGCCAGGAAGCGGGCGCGCCCATTTCATTTCCTGCAGTACGGGGACGCCGCGGTTGACTCCGTCCGCATAAAGCTCAACCCGGACCGCACTCGGGTCGAGATCGTTCAGAAAGATTTCGACTTCAAACACGTGGTGGTCGGTGTTGGTTTCGACGCGCAAGGCTCCGAAACGCAACGAGCCCCACTCCCGATCTACCGCATGCTGCCAATCGACCACTTGACCGCCGATCGCGCCTTTGTTCGCTGCGCGGTCACGGTAGGCGGTCGCAGCTGGAAGGTAGTGTTGCTCGATATATTCGCGCACCGCGCGGTCGGCGGAGAAACGCGGGGTCAATTGCGCCATGCTCTCCCGCATGCGCTTGACCCATGCGGTGGGAATGCCGCTCTTGTCTCGAGTGTAAAACTCCGGGATTACCGCCCGTTCGAGCAGATTGTAGAGCGCGTCGGCTTCGACAGCGTCCCAAGCGGGATCGGCGCCGTGCTCCTGGCCGTCTCCTAGCGCCCACCCCACTTCAGGCGTGTAGGCTTCCGCCCACCAGCCATCCAACTCCGATAGATTGATGCCTCCGTTTACGAGCACTTTCATCCCACTCGTGCCGCAAGCCTCCCAGGGCCGGCGTGGTGTGTTGATCCAGACATCTACCCCTTGCACCAGGTTCTCGGTCAGCAGCATGTCGTAATCGCTCAGGAAGATCACATGAGGGCGGGTCTCTGGCCGGCGGATGAAATTTATCCATTCATGGATCAAGGCTTGCCCCGCCCGATCCTCCGGGTGGGCCTTGCCAGCGATGATGAGTTGCACCGGGCGCTCGGCATTCGTCAACAGATGAAGCAGCCGCTGCGGGTCGTGCAGCAGCAGGTTCGGTCGCTTGTAGGTCGCGAAGCGCCGCGCAAAGCCGAGTGTCAGTGCGCTGGGATCGAATAAATGTTTTGCTTCGTCAACCGCCTCAGCCGACGCGCCTGACCCAGCCAGTTCGCGGGAGAGTCGTCCGCGGGCGTATTCCACCAGAGACTTCGTGGCCGCAGCGCGAAACGTCCAGAGCGCGGAGTCGGAGACTCGCCGAATGTCCCGTTCCACGTTTTCTGACGTTCCTAGCCAACGCCCTTTGCCACAGGCTCCCGTCCACAAGTTGTCCGCCGGTGCCGAGTCCCAGGTTGGCATATGGACTCCGTTGGTCACGTGTCCGATGGGGACTTCATCCTCCGGCCAGTGCGGAAAGAGAGGCTCGAAGAGATGTCGGCTGACTTCCCCATGCAAGCGACTCACGCCATTGACCGCCCCGCTACCGCGGATCGCGAGATACGCCATGTTGAAACTCTCGGACGCGTCGTTCGAGTTCTGGCGACCAAGCGCCAGCAGATCGTAGAGCGTTATGCCGAGCCTTTGCTGCGCATAACGACCGAGATATTGCTCGATCAGAGCCGGGGCGAAACGGTCAAAGCCCGCAGCCACGGCCGTGTGCGTGGTAAAGAGATTGCCCGCTCGCGTCGCGGCTAGCGCGACCTCGAAGGGCTGCCCGGTTTCTTCCATGAAGTTGCGGGCACGTTCCAATACGGCGAAGGCCGCATGCCCTTCATTCAAGTGACAGACTTCCGGCTTGAGGCCGAGTGCGCGGAGCAACCGCCATCCGCCTATCCCTAGCATCAGTTCTTGCTTCAGACGCAGCTCCGGGCCGCCGCCATAAAGCTCGCTGGTAATCCCGCGATGTGCGGGAAAGTTCGCAGCGTCATTGCTGTCCAGCAGGTAAAGCTTCACTCTGCCGACCTGCACCTGCCAGGCACGCAGCCAGACCGAGTATCCAGGCAACGCGATTTCCAACCGCAACCACTCGCCGTTCGGTTGGCGCAAAGGTGTGATCGGCAACTGGCCGGGATCGTTGTAGGGGTAAAGAGCCTGCTGCTCTCCGTTCTTGTCAATCAGCTGGCGAAAATAGCCTTGCTGGTAGAGCAGCCCCACGCCGGCCACGGGCACGCCCAGATCGCTGGCAGCTTTGAGTTGATCACCCGCAACATTGCCAAGCCCGCCCGAATAGATAGGCAACGCTTCGCTCAACATAAACTCCATGCTGAAATACGCGACGCAGGTCAAGGAGGCTTGCGGGTGCTTCTGCTGAAACCATGCGGGCGTCTCCAGCGCCTGCCGTCTGGCCTGCACCAGGGCATCGACGTTCTTGCGAAAACCAGAATCGGCCAACACGCGCTCGATCTGGTCACGCGAGACCGTCTGCAACACGACCCAGGGGTTATGCGTGATCTCCCACAGTACGGGATCAAGCTGCCGCCACACTTCATCGGTGGCATGATTCCACGACCAACGCATATTCAAGGCGAGTTCCGCCAGGGAATCGAATCCCGCGATTTCGGTCGGTAGAAAGTTGTAGAGCGGGTGGCTGACTCGGGTTTGGTCGCTCATGATCTCTCTCTGCCGGTGGCATCTGCGCTGAGTCGATGCGACTGAAACGACCAATGCCATGCGGTACTTTGGCCGTGACCGAGCCAAGAATTAGGCGACGAGGCGGACCCGTAGCTCCGCGTCACTTAGGCCAATTCTCGTAAGTCCCTCGACAGAATGAAGCGAGATGATGCATGTCTGGCCCTGACTTCCCAGCCCCCTTTAGTCTTTGTGAAAGATCTACCACACGAACAAACGGGCACCGGCGCCGGGGGAGCGGACTCTGCCAACTTGGATAGAGCTATCGCGACCGGAAGGTGCGTCATCGCCGACCGTGCTGGGGAGGTGCGGTGCCGAGGCGCTGAGTTCTTCGATCTCCACGGCGCAATTCTGGTTCATGATCGCCGCAGCCGCGTCCGCCTTCTCGGGGGAGCCGGTTGCGAAAACCATGACTCCTCCACGCCGCACCCCTCGAACGTAAGCTTCCGCGCCCGCTTCGGCGGCCCCAATCGCCCTAAGGTCCCGAATCAAATCCACTTCAAAATCAGTGCGTGGGGTGCTCATGACTCCACTACCCGCATCCCGCGGCTCGCCTAAAACACGGACGTCCTTCTGCGGGATACCGCTGGCTTTGAGCTCGCGAACAACCTCTTCGACCGAACCCGGATTCTCAAACAAACCAACCGCCGTTTTTGCCATATTGACCTCCATCCTCTCAATCTGCAGTACCGAAGACCTCGCAGGTTTGAAGTCGCCAGGATTCTTCTCATCCACCAGCCCTATCTGATTCGAAGGCACAGGCGGAATGAGATGGGCTTTGAGACCTGTAATTATGCCGTGCAGGTCTCCCTTTGCTATGCTGCGACTGCTTCGGCTTCATGCAGCGTGTAGTAGGCAGGATGCGTGGTTTCGATGATGTCCTTGGCCCTGGCCACTTCTGCTGCGGTCCCGTGGGCGATGAGCAGGAATTGATCTGTCTTGAGTGCCGCTTCATACTTCACAATGCTGTCTTTGGGAATCCCTATGCTGTAGAGGCCAGCCCCCAGAGCACCCAATACTCCTACCTCCACCGCACTTTCCAACGCCGCCACGATCCATGCAACTACTGGTCCCGCCGCTAAGATTGGGCCGAGACCCGGGATCAGGAAAAAAGCTGAGCCGAACAACAGTCCCCAGAAACCTCCCCAGAACGCTCCAACTTTGCCCCAATACTTCATGCGGTCGCCGGTATTGTAGTAGCCCACCACCTGCTCATCTGTGTGGTAGCCCTTCCCAACGATCGACAACTTGTGCATGTCGACTCCGCCACGCTGAAGCTCCTTGACTGCCTGGTCCGCTTCCGTATGCGTGTGATATATAGCAACAACTGAATTTACCTTGGACATTTCTTCGCCTCCTCGGAGGCTTGCCGTCGTTCTCACGCCATCAAGTCCCGACCCAAACTATGACAGCCCCGATGACACGGAAACTGTTCCCTATTGACCAGTGTCGGTGGGAAATGCACGTAGCCTCATGACATAACGACACGATTAACCTCGTCGATCCGAGCGTTCGCGAGAGCCACATTGAGGGTGTCATCGCTTTTCCAGAGTGCTTAGGATGCTGTTTTGACCTCTCACGGTGAGCAAAACCGCACAGATTCCCCATCACCGCGCGACGATACTATCTGCGAGACTCCCGAGGCGGTGGCCCGCCGCGATGCGAATTGCCGTCGGCATGCTCCAGCCTGGCGAGGTCTAACAGTCGTTGGCCGGAGGAATCATCGCCCGAGAACTCAAGCGGATAAATCATTTGACTCTCTGAGCCGTGGACGCTCGAAAATGCCAAATGACGATGCAGTCTAGCTGCACGGTTGGTCCTATCCGGAACAATCGCTGATTTTCTGGAGCATCATGCGTCTGGGATGAGGCCAGTGTGGACGATCAAATGAGGAGCGTAGCACCTTCTTCCAATCACGGCGCTGTGGTTGCGGTGCGCGGCAGTGTCGTCGATGTGCGCTTTGACCGCTGCTTGCCGCCGATCTTTTCCGTGCTCCGCGCGGGAGCGGACCGGGAGATTGTCGTCGAAGTGATGACGCAGCTTGATGCATCTCGCGTGCGAGCCATTGCTTTAACGCCCACGCAAGGGTTGGCCCGAGGAATGCCGGTCGAGGACACGGGCGCTCCTCTGCAAGCGCCAGTCGGCAAGACGATTATCTCGCGTATGTTCGACGTGTTCGGAAATGCCATCGACCGCCAGCCTGCGCCTACGGATGTGCAGTGGCGGACTGTCCATCGCACGCCGCCGCCGTTGTCCGAACGTTCCACCAAGTCTGAGGTTTTCGAGACCGGCATCAAGGCCATCGATGTGCTCGTGCCGCTGGAACGTGGCGGCAAGGCGGGACTATTCGGCGGCGCGGGTGTCGGCAAGACGGTGCTGCTCACGGAGATGATCCACAACATGATCGGTCACCAGAAAGGGATGAGCATTTTCTGCGGGATCGGGGAGCGGTGCCGCGAAGGCGAAGAGCTCTACAGCGCGATGAAAGCAGCCGGCGTGCTTCCGAACATGGTGATGGTCTATGGCCAGATGAATGAGCCGCCGGGCAGCCGGTTTCGGGTGGGGGATGTAGCGCTGACGATGGCCGAGTACTTCCGCGACGACGAGCATCGCGACGTTCTCTTGCTGATCGATAATGTTTTCCGTTTCATTCAGGCCGGGATGGAAGTTTCGGGCTTGATGGGACAAATGCCATCGCGTCTCGGATATCAACCTACGATGAGTACGGAATTGTCGGGGCTGGAGGAGCGCATCGCCAACACCCATGCCGGAGCCATCACATCCATCCAGGCGGTGTATGTACCGGCGGACGATCTGACCGATCCAGCGGCGGTGCATGTGTTTTCGCATCTCTCGGCGTCGATTGTGCTCTCGCGCAAACGGGCGAGCGAGGGGCTTTATCCGGCGATTGACCTGCTCCAATCCAGCTCGAAAATGGCGACGCCCGGCATCGTCGGCGACCGGCATTACAAACTGGCGCAAGAAATCCGGAAGACTCTGGCGCAGTATGAAGCGCTCAAGGATATCGTCGCGATGCTCGGATTGGAACAGCTCTCGCCGGAAGATCGCGACGCGGTCGCTCGCGCCCGGCGGCTGGAACGATTTCTCACGCAGCCGTTTTTCACCACCGAGCAGTTTAGCGGGATCAAGGGGAAGCTGGTCAGCCTTAAAGACTCGCTCGATGGCTGCGAAAGCATTCTAAAAGATGAGTTCAAGGATTACCCGGAGAGTGCGCTCTACATGATCGGGGCGATTTGAGAGTCGAAGAAACCGGAGCCGAAAACGAAACCGAAGAGCGAGACGAAAACAGAGCCGGCAGTTGAGTCGAAAGCAAAAGAGAAATCCGCGCCGAAAACAGAAACGAAAACGGAACCAAAGACAGAACCGAAAACAGAAACGAAAATCGAGCCAGCGAAGGCCCATGAATCTTAAAATCCTGCTTCCGTTCGAGATTTTTGCGGAGAAGACGGACGTGTCGCGCATCGTGGCTGAGACTCGCGAGGGATCGTTCGGAATCCTGCCGCACCGCCTTGACTGCGTTGCGGCGCTTGCGCCCGGGATCTTGACTTACGAAACGAAAGAGGAGGGAACGGTTTACCTCGCCGTCGATGAAGGCGTGCTGGTCAAAGCGGGCGCGGATGTGATGGTCTCCGTTCGCCATGCCATCGGCGGAACGGATCTTGGCCAACTGCATCAGGCGGTGAAACGCGAGTTTCTGACACTCGACGAAAGCGAGCGCAACGTTCGCGCCGCGGTTGCCAAAATGGAAAGCGGCCTTATCGTCCGTTTTGCGGAGTTTGAACATGAGCGGTGAGCTGACAAATCAGCCCTCGAAACAGGAGCCGGAATTCGTCAGGCAGGTGGCCGCGAAGGCTGCCCGCAAGCTCAGGGTACAGCGGGAAGGGAACCAAGGCGTCTGGTTTGGTCTCGGCATGTCTGGGCTGATCGGTTGGTCGGTTGCGGTGCCGACGCTTCTCGGAGCGATGCTCGGCGTTTGGTTGGACCGACGCCATCCGGGAGCGCGTTCCTGGACGCTAATGCTGCTTGTCGCTGGATTGTGCATCGGCTGCGCTAATGCCTGGCATTGGGTGGCGCAGCAGGACAAGGCCATGCACGATGATCCAGAGGATAAAAAGGCGGAGGATAAGAAAGATGAATGAAATACTAGCTCTCATCCTTGCTCTGATATTTTCGCTGCTCGCGGGCGTTTTGCTCGGGACGATCTTCTTCGGCGGCCTTTGGTGGACCATTCGCAAAGGCATTTCGTCGAAACGGCCGGCGGCGTTGTTCTTCTTCAGCCTTCTGCTGCGCACAAGTATTGCACTGACTGGTTTCTATGTTGTCGCGCATGGAGATTGGCACAGAGTGCTGGCTTGCCTGGTTGGATTTTTCCTGGCGCGCATCCTGGTGACTTGGCTTACCCGCACACCGATTGCAGAGACAGAGACGAAGAGGGTGCAGATTGTCGGTGAAGTATGCCGGTAAATCTAACTTCCGACCAGCAGATTTTGTGGCAGCACGGTTTTGTGAAGCTCAACGGAACGATCGTCACGACATGGGCGACGATGATCGTGATGGCGCTGGGCGCAAAGCTGATCACACGCAAGCTTAAGACGGAAGGCGATATCTCACGCTGGCAAGGCTCGCTTGAAATCGTCGTCACTGCCATGGAGGAACAGATCAAGGAAGTGGGTCTGAGCGAGCCAGCAAAGTATCTCTCTTTCCTGGGAACACTCTTTCTGTTCGTCGCGACGGCCAGTCTCTGTACGGTGATCCCCGGCTATAAGCCGCCGACGGGTTCGCTCTCAACCACGGCGGCGCTGGCGCTGTGCGTGTTTGTTGCCGTACCTCTGTTTGGCATCCGGGAACAGGGCTTAGTTGCCTACCTCAAGACGTACACGAAGCCGACGTTCATCATGCTGCCGTTCAATATCATCAGCGAAGTATCGCGCACGCTGGCCTTGGCCGTTCGTCTGTTCGGCAACATGATGAGCGGAGTTATGATTATCGGCATTTTGCTCACGATCACGCCCTTTATCTTTCCGATTTTCATGACCGTGCTCGGCCTGCTCACCGGCATGGTGCAAGCTTATATTTTCAGCATTCTGGCAACGGTTTACATTGCAGCCGCCACCCGCGTACCGAAGCCTAAGCCGGCTGTCGTCCAAGCCAAGCCCGACACGAAGACTTTGAAAGCGCAACATTAGCGATAAGAAGGACTCCTTATGGATAGCGTTACCGTCGTCGCAGTCGTATCAATCGCCACTGCCGGCATTACCACCGGCATCGGTTGTATGTGTCCGGCTCTCGGCGAGGGCCGGGCCGTCGCCACCGCCCTGACTTCGCTGGCACAGCAACCCGACGCCTCGGCCACGATCACTCGGACATTGTTCGTAGGTCTGGCGATGATCGAATCGTTGGCCATTTACTGTTTTGTCGTCTCGATGATTCTCATTTTTGCAAACCCGTTTTGGAGTCACGTCATCGCTCAAACCGGAGGGAAATGAGCCATGCTCATCGACTGGTTCACCGTCGGGGCACAGGTACTAAACTTCCTCATCCTGGTGTGGTTGTTGAAGCATTTCCTCTACAAGCCCATCCTCAACGCCATCGACGCGCGGGAAAAGCGTATCGCCGCTGAACTTGCGGATGCCGATGCGAAGAAGACCGAGGCGCAAAAGGAGTGCGACGACTTTCAAAACAAGAATAAAGTGTTTGATGAACAACGCAGCGCTCTACTCGGCAAGGCGGCGGACGATGCGAAAGTCGAGCGCGAGCGCCTCCTCGACGAAGCACGGAAGGCGGCGGAGAGTTTGCGCGCCACGCAAGCCACTATGTTGCGAAATGACCAAAAGAGGCTGGGCAGCGAGATTACTCGCTTAGCCAAGGATGAAGTCTTTGGGATTGCGCGCAAGACGCTCGCGGACCTCGCTACCGTCAGTCTCGAAGAACGTGTGGGAGAGGTGTTCACGCGCCGCCTGCGCGAAATGGATGGGAAGAGCAAGGGCTTGCTGGGTGCAGCCCTCAAGTCATCGTCTGAACCGGCAGTCGTGCGAAGCGCCTTTGATCTTGGTACCGAGCAGAAGGCAGCGATTCAAAATGCGCTCAACGAAACCTTTTCGGCGGAAATCCGTATCCGGTTCGAAACCTCGCCAGATCTAATCAGTGGCATTGAACTAACCACGAATGGACAAAAAGTGGCATGGAGCATCGCGGATTATCTGGCCTCGTTGGGAAAGGGCGTCGATGAACTCCTGAGGAAGAACGACGAGGCTGCAGCGAAAGCCGAACCGAAGGTAGAAGCGAAAACTGAGCCGACGGCAGAGGTAAGAGCGGAGCCGAAGCCTGACGCAAAAGCCGAGCCGAAGGCGGAGGTGAAAGCCGAGCCGAAGGCAGACGTGAAAGCCGAGCCGAAGGCAGACGTGAAAGCCGAGCCGAAGGCAGACGTGAAAGCCGAGCCCAAGCCGGGAGTGAAAGCTGAGCCCAAGGTAGAGGTGAAAACTGAGCCAAAGCCGGAAGTGAAAGCTGAGCCCAAGCCGGAAGCGAAAGCAGACTCCAAGCCTGAAGAACCTAAGCCCGAAACTGTGAGCGCATAAAGATGGAACCTGAGAGCCTCCAGCACGATTTCGACAGCGCGTTTGCTGGAATAAGACAAGTGCGCGAAGGTTTCAAGCCACGACTGACGCTGCGCGAAATGGGCATCGTCACAAATGTCTCCACTGGAATCGCCACGCTTTCAGGCCTTCCTGGCGTAGGGTATGAGGAATTGGTGAGATTCCGTGGCGATCTGCTGGGCATCGCGTTCAACCTGGATGAGGACGAAATCGGCGTCATTCTGCTCGGAGAATATCAGGATCTGCACGCGGGCGACGAAGTCGAACGCACCGGGCGAGTCATGGACATCGCGGTCGGTGACGGTTTGCTCGGGCGGGTGATCAACCCGCTGGGAAAACCGCTCGATGGCAAAGGGCCGGTTGCCGGGGACCAGCGCCTGCCGGTGGAGCGTCCGGCCCCTCCCATCATGGATCGCGCGCCCGTAGTCGTACCTTTGCAGACCGGGCTGAAGGCCGTCGATGCGCTCATTCCTATCGGGCGCGGGCAGAGAGAATTGATTCTCGGCGATCGTCAGACTGGCAAGACGGCCATTGCGATCGACACCATCTTGAACCAGCGCGGGCAAAATGTGCTCTGCGTCTATTGTGCGATCGGACAGCGCGCCTCCGCCGTCGCCAAAGTTGTGGCCAACCTACGCGAAAGAGGCGCGATGGAGTATACCGTGGTGGTTGTCGCCGAAGGCAACGACGCGCCCGGCCTTGTCTATATCACGCCCTACGCCGCGACCAGCATCGCTGAATATTTCATGGAAAAGGGCCGCGATGTGCTCATCGTTTACGACGATCTCACGCAGCACGCCCGCGCCTATCGCGAGCTATCGCTGCTGCTCCGCCGTCCGCCCGGTCGCGAAGCGTTCCCCGGCGACATCTTCTACATTCATTCGAGGATGCTGGAACGCTCGACGCATCTCGGCAAGGAGCGCGGCGGCGGTTCTCTCACCGCGCTTCCCATCATAGAGACCGAGGCGCAGGATATCTCGGCCTACATTCCGACTAATCTCATCTCTATCACGGACGGTCAAATCTACCTCTCGCCCACGTTGTTCGAATTGGGAATACTTCCAGCTGTCGATGTCGGCAAGTCAGTTTCGCGCGTGGGCGGAGCGGCGCAGCGAGCCGCTTATCGCGCCGTTGCGGGCAGCCTTAAGCTTGCCTACTCTCAGTTCGAGGAATTGGAAACGTTCGCGAAGTTCGGCACCCGCCTCGATGAATCCACGCGCAAGATCATCGATCACGGGCAGCGCATTCGAGCTTGCCTCAAACAGCCGGAATCGCAGCCGGTATCGATGATCGAGCAGATCGTTGTGCTCCTGGCTTTGACGGCGAACCTGTTTGACACGGTTCCGATCGAGAAGGTGGAGGTTGCAGAGAAGGCGCTCCAGAAAGCAACGGCGGATATTCCGGCGGACGTACTGGGGCGATTAACGTCGGCTGACAAATTGAGCGATGATGACCGAAAGGCGATTCTAGAAATCGCCACCCATGCGCTTACTCCGTTCCAGCCAACTCCTAAACCCAAACCTGCCTCTGAACCAAAATCCGCCGCTGCACTCAAATCCACTTCTAAATCCAAACCTGCCGCCGAATCCAAACCCGCCGCCAAGGCCTCGCCATGAGCGGTACGATGGAGAGTCTGCGTCGAAAAATTGACGGCGCGGGGGACCTCGAAGGCGTCGTTCGTTCGATGAAGGCGCTGGCGGCATCCAGCATTGGACAATACGAAAAGGCAGTCCAATCGCTGGATGACTACTATCGCACGTTGGAGCTCGCATTAGTTGCGTGTCTCCATCAGGCGGGGTCGGTTCCGTTCGCAGAGGCCAAACGCCCGCGGCGTGAGGGGCCGAATGAAGGAACTGTCGGCGCAATCGTTTTCGGTTCGGACCAGGGTCTCGTCGGCAGGTTTAACGAGGTGGTCGTGGAATTCGCCGTAAACAAGCTCAGGACGTTACCCGGCAAAACAACAAAAATCTGGGCGGTCGGCGATCGCGCTCGCGCGCTCCTGGTGGACACCGGCATGGCCCCGGTTGCACTGTTATCAGTTCCAACCTCGGTCAATGCCATCACTCCGCTTATAGGCCAGATTCTCATCGAAATCGAGGCGGCTCTCGATCGAGTAAATGTCGTAGAGGTCTATGTCTTCCACAACCACCCGAAATTCGGGGCAGTTTACGAGCCCGTCAGCAAGCGGCTTCTACCGCTCGATCAGGCCTGGCAAACCAAGCTTGCCGCCCTGCCCTGGCCGACCAAGAGCCTACCGGAGGTTATCGAAGGTGCCTCGTCCGCGCTTCACGCTTTCGTTCGAGGATACGTCTTTGTTCTGCTCTTTCAAGCGTGCGCCGAATCCCTTGCCAGCGAAAACGCCAGTCGTCTGGCGGCCATGCAACGTGCGGAAAAGAATATCAAAGACATTCTGGAGAACCTAAACCGCACGTTCCGCCGTGTTCGACAGGAATCCATCGACGAAGAGCTGTTCGACGTGATCTCAGGCTTCGAGGCGCTGACGGGACGTGGGCGCCGCGCCTGAAGGATCCAGTACGCAACGTATCGAACGATATCCAAGCCTCCTACATAAGTGATCGTTCGGGCCATTTGGAGCAAAACGGAAGAGGCCTTCTTTGCTCGTCTGGATGGCGGCGTTTGGATTACCGACAATTAGCGATCAAAAAACCAGGAAAGGACACGCGCCATGTCAGTGGAACTGAAAGAACTCGATAACGGGAGGCTCCTCGAAGTGCATCTGAGCGGCAAGCTGGTTAAGAAAGACTACGGGACGCTTTTGCCCGCGGTGGAGCGGCTGGTCAAACAGCACGGCAGACTCCTCATGCTTGTGGAATTGCATGACTTCCATGGCTGGACAGGGAGCGCGCTATGGGAGGATATCAAGTTCGACGCGAAACACTTTAATGACATCGAACGGTTGGCGATCACTGGCGAAAATAAGTGGGAAAAAGGAATGGCGGCATTCTGCCAGCCATTCACGAGGGCGAAAGTCCGCTACTTCGATCACATCCGTGCCGCTGAGGTGCGGGACTGGCTTGCCCAAAAGTAAAGCAACGGAGATTCGTGCGTGAAAAGAGTAATCGCGTTACACCTTTGCTTCCGGGGGGTCGGCGACACCTCCCGGCGGCAAGACATCCGGTACGTCAAGGCGTGCCACGCCAATCCGGTAGTCGGCCATCCCATAGTAAATGTCGAAGCGTTCCGGCGAGCCGAGATCGTCGCGCCGGTCAATTCCGGTCGGGAACACAACATTCGCGACGGTCCCGCGGCGTTCCTGCGGCAGCTCCGGAGTTAACACCGGCTCCGAAGAACGATAACGGATCACTTGGGGATGCTCCTTCGAAAGCACCATCACTCCGGCCGAGTAGCACAGGGGATGCACCTCTTTGCTGGGTCCTTCCATTTCGCTGACGCCGTGATAGACGATCAGCCAACCGTGCCGCGTCAGGACGGGTGGAGTGCCGCAGCCGATTTTGAGCCGCTCCCAGGGTGACACCGGGGTCGCCAGCCGGTGACGAGAAAACTGGCTGAGGTTACTTGGTCCACGGCGCTCCAACGAAAGCGGGCGGTAGGAAATCCAGATACTTTCGCGATCAAGGTCCACCTCACGGGATGCGGCGTCGCAGGCGGTTTCCTCAGGACGAGTTCCGGGAAACAGCGGCCGGTGGAGGAGCGCGAGCTCCGGTTCCCCGGATGGGTTCGGAATGGCAACAGGAAATACACAAGCGTCTTTGTCATCGATCTCGCTGGAATCGATGCCATGATACGGAGGAAACGTCGACAGCCCCAGGCGCTCCCAGTGGAAGAGGTCTTGCGAAATTGCCCGAGCGATCCGCGGGCCTCGCGGCGAAAATGCTGTGTAAGTCATCACGTAGCACTGTGACGGTTCCACGAACGTGATCCGAGGGTCTTCGCAGCCTCCGCGGCCATCGGGGCGCCGCTCATAATCGGTCTCAGGCTCTAACGCGATGCCGAGCCGCTCGACCCCTACTGGATCACCGGCTTCATCGAACCGTACTCGGGCAATGCCAATGCGTGAGTAATTGCCGTGCGCGACCAGCCGAGGGAAAAGATAAAGTTCACCGTCAGGGCCACGAGCTGCAGCTGGATTCAGTACGCCTTCGACCTCCTGGGGATTTCCCGGCTGCGGCTCCATCAACATTCCTAGGCGCTGTAGCTTAAATTCACTCATCAATCCCCTCAAAAAGTCACGCATCCTGATCGCCAGCTGTCAAGCAAGCGATGATCGCTTGTATAACCCGCTTCGTCTCATCGGGACCCTTCACGGGGATAGAATCCACACCTGCTTTTTCGGCGGGATAATCATTCCCTCCCACGAACAAGGCATCGCCGATGTAAATCATCTCTTTCACAGAAACGTGCAGGAGGTCCCGCAGTTTTCCGATTCCGTATGCCTTGTCAATGCCAGGCTTCGTGATATCAATCGATGTCGAGCCGCCGATTCGGACAGAGAACTGGGGAATAATGTTGTCAAGAATCGCTTTGATCTTCTTCCGCTTGGTGTAATCGGGGTCCCACTTGTTTTTTTCTTCTAATGGCGCCTGCTGACCTAACGCCGAAAATGTTATCTGGCTTCCCCGGTCTTCGATGACTTCTCCCCAGACCTTTGCGACTTTGTACCCAGCTTCTCCCATAGCTTGTTTGAGAGAACTGAATATCTGCTCGCGTTCATCCCTGGTGAAATCTTCTTCGTAAAGTTTTTTCCATTCCCCTGAGTACTCGTAGAACTTTGTTCCACAGGTAGGAAGCAGGGATAAGTCGCTGAGGCGTTCGTCATGAGGAAGTTTAGAGATAACTTGCTCTTCAAACTGCGGCCAACCGCCGCCGGAAATCACGGCTACTTTTACAATTCCCAGAAGGTCGTGTAGCAGTCCCGACATTTCGGGATCAAGAGCTGATTTACTTTCGGCAAGGGTTCCGTCGAGATCAAACACGATTAACTTCTTCACTATGTTCCCCCTTTCCGCCTCTGAATTCTCGGTATTTCAATCCGGCAGCGCAATTTCCAACAAGTTCACTGCGCTGCGAGGTCGAAAAGTGCACGCACCGATTATCGCCGGCAACAGAAAGACATCGCCTTTTGCGACAGCGTAAGTGGCGGCTCCGTGCTCGATCTGTCCACCACCGCCGATGCAGACTAGCAAGCGCGGCACACCTGTTGCGCCGACGGAAAACGGCGACTGTCCGCGCAGGCGCCACAACCAGAAATGTTCACCGTGGAACAGTTCCTCGCGTTTCACCGGCGTCGTTGCCTCCACCGCCGGCGCAACCCGGCCGACCGGTCCCTCTGCAAAATCAATGCAGGCAATCGCCTGATCCACTTGAAGTGATCGCGGCTTGCCCGTCCTCGCGTCAAGATGGTCCCAGTCATACAGGCGGAAGGTCACGTCGCTGTTCTGCTGAATTTCGAACACCACGATGTCGCCGCCCAGAGCATGCACCGTCCCAGCCCGTAGGAAGACTCCGTCGCCAGGCTTCGGAGTGAACTCTGCGAGCTGGTCCACCACCGTCCCGTTCTTCAGCGCCAGTCGGAGACCGGCTGCAGTTGTCCCGGTCTTCAGGCCTGCATAGATGCGGCTTTCCGGGCCCACCTCAAGCACGACCCAGGCTTCGGTCTTCGCGGTCTCACCTGCTGGCAACAGGTTCTTGTTCGCTTTCGTTGGATGCACTTGAACTGAGAGCATTTCATGTACATCGAGGAACTTCAGTAGCAGTGGAAATCGCTGAAACTTGTGGGCCAGGGTTCCGAGCATTTGTTCTGGAAACTGCTTGAGCAATTGACCGATAGTCTGCCCTTTGAGCGGCCCACTGGAAACTTGGCTCTGATGGTCATCGCGGTCGCTGAGTATCCACGCTTCGCCGACCGGTCCACTAGGTAGAGGGGCGTCAAGCAGGTCCGCCAAACGCCGTCCGCCCCACAACCGGTACTGATAGATCGGTTCGAATCGCAATGGATACAGAAGGGCTTGGTTCAATGCTCCTTCTCTGTCGACGACAGCCAGGCTTACGGTGGTGTCGATCATGACCGGTCTGAGAATGTCGGCTCTTGACGAAGTGAGTCAGTCCTGTGTGTCCGTTGATCATGCAATTTGCCGAGGGTATGCTCGATCAACCTAGCTAATTTATCTGCGGCGCCGTCGACGGCTAGGTCCAGAGTCGCAGCTTCGTCGGTGACCGCGATCGGCTGGCGGCCTTCGAGGCGCGCCTCCATCATGCAACGTTTGTCGTTCTCGCCGCTCTTAGAGCCGCTTTCGTCGGTCAGGTGGACCTCCACCCGTGTGATGTGATCGCTCATCCGGCTCAGGGCATTTTCCACTACGCCCCTGATTTGATCGGCCAGGGCCTCGTGACCTTCGATTGTATGGTCCGTATTGACTTGGATCTGCATGCTGATCTCCTGCCTGATCGTCTGATCAAGGATGTTTCTTACGCTCATACATTGCCGCTAAGCCGTTATGCACCATGAGCGCTTAAGCGTCTAAGGCGCAGTTGCCAACCTCACACCTCTCGTTTACGAAGTTCATGGAACTCGGCTACCAGCCGGCATCTGCTTCTGGCGGCCAGAAGGTACCATCGACAAGTCATTGGTTCCGACGTAGATACCGATGGCCACCAATATGGCGATAAGGCCGAACCAGAAGCGCCAATCATGATGCGCACGCCTCCAGTAAGGAGTTTGGCCATGGCTATGATGACTCTCGCCCATCGGATGCAGGTGTTCGGTGTTGTTCATGCTGGTCTCCACACTGAACGTTCAAAGTTGCGAGGGGACGCTGCGCGAAAGGTGAAAATCATGGGCAGCCGTTATCCCGGATGCCCGTGCCCTACTTAAGCGCCGCTTAGGGAGAAAACAGGCTTGTGCTCGTCTTCGTGCACCCAATAAGGGGGCCGGCCATAATGACGGTAGAGTCGGTCTTCATATTCACGAGTGAGCGGCACGGAATCGACGAAGAGGGGTGCCGTCTGGATCGCATCCCGGTAGAGGCCGACATAGAACTTGGAATCCACCCAACTTATCTTTTGAATCCACGCGGGAGAAACCAGTACCTTCTTGCCCGGCCACCAATTGCGCGTTGCCACCTTAATGTAGCGAATAGCCCAGGTTTCATCGTCCATGAAGAATCCTGCCACATGGCCGATTTCGCCATCCATAGCCTCGATGTGATAGCCAGTCACGGCTGTAGTACTGCGCAGATGTGAATCCGCCGACTCTTTCTGGATTCTTTCCAACGCTTGGGTCTCTTTCGAAGCAGCGACTTCAGTAGCCAATCCCGACGGGTAATAGCCCGGTCCCCACAAAAAGGTCCCGCCCCAGTAATTGGGATATCCGTAATACCCGAGGTACGCTGCCTCGTGCTGCCGCGAGACGGGTTTGTGCGTATCGATATCGGGGCTATTCTCCACTCGCTTTTTCGTTAGCGCTACATCCAATCGCTTGGCTTGCCAGTCGGCGTGGACGACGGAAATTGGCGAGATCAGCACTCGCCGGCCGCCAAGCCAGCCACCAGTTTCTATCATCAGGTAGCGAATGGCCCATGTCTCGTCGTCGAAATATAATTGATCTACAGTCCCAATCTCGCCGTCCGTGGCCCGGATCACAAGACCCTTGAAATGGTTCGCATTCTTTAACATTAGTCTTTGCACCCCGAATTCTCTGCGATTTGACCTTAGCAGCGGCGCAAGCATTGTTCTGAGCAAGAGTGCTCACTCTAGCGTCAGCCAAGCGCATCTAGTCTGCGAAGGGAGGTCATAAGGATCGCGATACGTCAATCCGGAAAACCGAACGTTTGATGGAGAGAGGCCGACTCCCTACACGAAACAGCAACCCGTTTGAAGAACGTCCGGGAACGGGTCCGAACACGCCGTTGGGCAGGGGTGCATCCGAGATCACTTGCCTCTCCTGCCAGCCGCATCATTCCCAATACGCAACCTGATGCGGCCGGACGTGCCCAACCAGATGGCGGTGTGCGAGACATGCCACAAGTTCTACTGAGATTACATTTTGAAGCCGAGGTCGACGGAGTACGCTCGCGGTATTGCTCGATAGAGAGATCCCGACACAGACGCGGCGGCGAGCAATGCCCGTCTGACATCATTGGGGTGTTCAATTTTGACCAGACAGACGTTCTTTGCTTGCTTAAATTTGTGATGGTTGAAGTGTATTCCACTCGCTCAGGTCATCTGGGTTTGTTGTCTCTCGCGTCTTATTCCCGTCGGCAACGTCGAGCCAAATTCAGATATCTAGAGGAGATGTGGCCATGGACTCCCCCATTGTGTTGTGCATCGACGACCGTCCACAAGCGCTCGAGTTTCGCAAAGCGACTTTAGAATCTCGTGGTTATTGCGTCAAAACCGCGTCGAGCGGCTCCACCGCGATAAAGATGTTAGAGGAGACGTCCGCCTCCGACGTAGCGGACGCCCCCAAACCGTCCGGATTGTTCTCGACCTTCTAACGCGCTTTCTGAGTATAATCCTGGCGCGATGTTTGCGGGAGGCCCCCGATGAATGTACGCCTGTTCGTGGCCGTGCTGATGCTGACCTCGCTGGCTTATAGCCAAGAGAAGCTGAGTATTCGCATTACCGGAACCGCGATCAATACAACGAACCCCGACCAGCCAATTGCTGCTCCAATCGAAATCATTGTGGATCGCGGTGATTGCACCCTGACGGTATCGCTGCCTCTCGTCGGCTCCGGAGATTGCACTATCAAAAGCTACGATCAACAAACGAAGCGGATTGAGATTCTATCTGAGGGAGCTCCGCCAATTTCATGGAGCGGGACGATCAAGGGAAATTTCGCGAGCGGCACATACAAAATTGCGATCGGCAATCAGACGGGCTCCTTTTATTGCGCGGTTCTGAAAGAACCACCCAAAGAAGCCGTCATACCAAGGCACCGCGAGTTCGTCGTGCCGAGGGGCAACTGCTCACCCGCAGTCGAATCTGCGATAAGCGGGGAGGTCGAAGGCTGGGACGGCGAGACAATTTTCAAGCTGGACAATGGACAAATATGGCAGCAGGCGGAATACGACTACACGTACTTCTATGAATACCACCCCGCTGTGACCATTTACGAGACGAGTGGCGGCTGCCGAATGAGAGTTAAAGATGAGTCAGATACCGTCCTGGTCAAACGCATTAAGTAGTCGGGGGCGGGTGCCCTACCTGTCCTTGAACACTAGTGCGAACTGCATCCGTCCGTGCATGAATTGCTTGCTGGTTTCAAGCTCAGAAAGTGAATAGGTGAACGGGTTAGCGGTGCCACATCGCAATACTGCGACTTCCTCATCGCAGTCTACGATTGTTCCTGTGCCGTGGCTGTTGCTCTTCTTGTTGAGCCATATCACTTCTTTACCCTTTTGTTCGAGGATACGTTCTCGCAACGCATCCCGTTCAGGGTTGGTGGCTACCTTCTTCTGCTTCTTCTCGCTGTATTCCTTCCATTCCTGTATGAGCAGGCGAGCGTCGGCTCGCAGATGTGCCGGGAACAAACTGACTTCGATGCTCGCCGAATGCGCGAGTTTCCTCAGTCCATTGCCACGGTGGTCAGGGTCAAGAGCACCGATCACAACACGGGCTACTTTGACCGAAATCAGCCGATCAACGCACGACACCTTTGGGTCGCCACGATCGAGGCATGGTTCCAGTGTCGTGTAGATCGTCGCACCATCAAGGTCAGCACCACTGAGGGTAGTGCCAAGGCGAAATTCTGCGTGCTGCCCATTCATCTTGCCATTCGACATCACGGCGGTACGGCAGTTCTTCCCCAACAGTTGACCGTGCTTCACTGCGACCGCACCGACCTTGGGACGAGGGTGAGCATCTTCCGGCGTGCTCTTCTTGGCTTCTTCGATTGCCACGCGTGCGAAGCGGTCATCCAGTTCAGCTTGAACGTTTGCGACCGTGTTGACGTTCTGGAACTGCGCACGGGCTCCGTCGATGTATCCACTGACCTGTGCCGTCTGAGGATGTACAAATTTGATGGTCAGATGTATGAAGTTCTGAACGACCTGTGCTCTTGGGTCGTCAGTGAGGATCGAGAATTTCTGTCCGACCGGAAAACCATCCGGTCGTAGATTTCCGCCGTGGAAATTGACGAAGCCAGACAGATGACCGTCGTCCGTGGCGTCCAAGTCCAACACGACGGGGAACGATTGTTGATACAGGTTGTGGATGGTGCCATCTTGATGTAGTTTCACAGCATCATGATAACTCGGTCGGTTATGGGCTGAGCTTGATTTTGCTGTATTGCCGTTCGTAAGGCTTCATGGAGTTGAGGGTTCGTTGAAACAACACAGCAGTCTTCGGCGATTCCAAGTTCATGCCGTACGTGGCATAGCAGATCGTGCTGTGCAGATATACAAGAACAGTGAAGAGCGTTGACTGCGTGGTCTCGTGTAAAACTGATGCCGTAGAGACCCGAAACGGTGTTCCTTCCCCAACGGCATGATTGTCAATCGCAGGTAACGAACAATGCACGAATGTGGAAGTTTGGAAGTAGTCAGCCGCATAGGAAATCTTCTTGTGCTTCTCAGTCACCGGCCCATCCAACGGATGGTCAACGGTCATTGTGTCCCACACGAAACCTCTTTCGCCCGACCAATGCCGACTGGCAGGTTTCGTGTCAGGCGTGATTCCTTCTTGCTGCATGTAGTCTCTGATGTCCTGCTCTTCGAGGCGTCCCGCCAAAAGCTCAAGACAGTAGTGTGCCCAATATGCCTTGTCCGCCTTGTGCTGATTTACGAAATTGCGAACACGCTTGTCTTGCGTGTCCGGCTTTTCAGTCATGTAACGGAGATTGTTGGCGCACTCAACAATGGAACGACTGAGCGCAAAGGCTTCGTCCGACTGGTCGGAACGCAGAAGTTTGAGACATGCGTTCGACAGAGAAAAGGCCTTTGATAGCGTGGCTAATCCTACGATGTCGAATGGAAATGTGTAGGGTATACGTGGCACGATTCCAATCGCATTGATTTCTTTTTCAGCCGCACGAACGAAGCGTGCGACCTTGCCGATCTCTTTCAGCTTTTCATCGCGTGTCATTGAATACTAATGATACGTGACGACTAACCGTGACAAATTCGGGGGCAGATTCGGAGGCAGACGGAACTGAGCCCAATTCAGCCAAGACATACCGCATGCCGTTGGTCAGGCAGCAATACGACGTCCGTTGCATGACCACAATTGGGGTCACATCGTCCGTCCCCGAATTTCTCCCGTCGTGAACCTACTGACGCAATCAGAATCCCGCCGGCAAAGCCGCCTCAAGATTGATTTGTTCTCCGGTGATGGGGTGTGGGAAATTCAGAAATTGGGCGTGCAGCAAATATCCTCCATCGCCTGGGAGGCCGGGGAGATTTTCAAGAGGCTGTCCGCTAAAGCCGTACAGAGGATCGCCTACCAGGGGATGTCCGATGGATGCCAGATGGATTCTGATTTGATGAGGGCGTCCCGAATTTAGGCTTACCTCAAATGTCGTGGTGCCCGATGTGCTGCATGCCGTGCTGCTTGGCGCCGCGCTGCTTGACGCCGTGCTGCTTGGCGCCCGTGAGATCACCTTCGCCAATGACTTTGCCGGTTTGCCACTTGGGTTGGCGGCCCACACCGAACCGATGCGCGGGTGCGGTACGAGTCCGATGGGGGTGAGGATTTCGTAGGCGTCGTGCTGTGCAATGCCTTGCGCCAGCGCGCTGTAGATTTTTTGAATTCTGGGTGTGTTCCAGTTTGCGGATAGTCTAGCGGCCGCCTGCGCTGTTTTGGCGAAGAGGACGATGCCGGAAGTGCCTCGGCCCAACCGGTGTAGAGGGTTTGCGCTGGGGGTTTGCTTCTGCACCAGCCGCAGGAGAGTGTTTTCCATGAAGCCGCCGCCGGGGAGAGTGGGCAGCCCGCCAGGTTTGTTGACGGCCAACAGATGGGGATCTTCAAACAGGACTTCGAAGTGCTGAGGAGTGTCTGGTTCGATCCATGGTGGACGGTTCCAGACAAGAGTCTGGCCTGAAGTGACCAATTCGCTTCCCGTGGCTGTGGCGCCGTTGAGGGTGACTTCGCGGTTGTTCAGATTTTGTTGCCAGGCTTGTGCGGTTGAGTGTGGGTAAAGGCTTGTCAAGTGAGAGAGCAGGGTTTGCCCATGATCTTTGCTGCCGATGATGGTGGTGTAAGCATAGCCCCGGTTGAGCATGTAGTTTGAGTGTAAGCTATGGCAACTGTGTACCAGAGGATTTCGCCCCGGAAGGACTACGAGATGCGAAAAGGGTTTACGAGACGACCAAAACCGGACGAGCCCGCGACGTCCGTCAAGAACTACATCACGCGGAGTGGGCTCGAGCGCCTCAAAGATGAGCACCGGTTTCTGCTCACCAGGGAACGCCCGGCCGTGGTCGAGGTAGTGGCGTGGGCTGCCAGCAACGGCGATCGCAGTGAAAACGCCGATTATCAGTACGGCAAACGCCGGCTGCGGCAGATCGATGGGCGGATTCGCTTTCTCACGAAGCGAATCGAAGCCGCGGAAGTGGTCGACCCGGAAGCTCCGAGAGCAGGGCAGGCCAATTCAAAGGAAAAGACGAGGGCATTCTTCGGAGCCACCGTGCGCTATGCCACTGCCGCGGGAGTGGAGCGAGTGGTAAGCATCGTGGGCACTGACGAGGTCGATCTCAACCGCAACCACATCAGTTGGGTGTCACCTCTGGGACGCGCGTTGATGAAGTCGGCGGCGGGTGACTGCGTAGTCCTGCAATTGCCGGGCGGTACAGAAGACCTGAGCGTGCTGGAAGTGCGTTACGAGCGCATTTCTGTGGAACCGTTCCGTGAACCAGTTGGATCCGAGGCCTCGGCAAAGGGACTCCCTCGCCGACGCTAACTCCACATGACGAAGAAACAACGAGGCTACCTTATCTGCAACGGGGTGCGGGGCCGCACTTCCAGGCGGGCGGGACCAGTCCTATCTCGACACAATCAAGATAAAACGCCGCCGCTTCATCGCCCGTAGTGACTTACGCCAAATGGCTGGCATTGTTTCCAGCAAGCGCCCGCGAACCAGTTCGAGAGTTCGCCAGGTGGCATTTTGGAGTGCGACGGACTGTATTGTTCGAGCGCCTCAGGGGTCACCCAGCAACCGGCCCTCCCCATTCTACAAAATGAACCTCTCTCGGACGGGGGCGTGTCTAATCAACGATGGTGAAAGCTCATTCGCAGGCCAGTCGGGCCTCGGGCCCTCGGTTGCGCGCGGTTCTGCCTTTGGTTTGGGAACTGGTGCGTCCGCGCCGCGGGTTGCTGGCGGTTGGTTTCGTTTTGATGGCGATCAATCGGGTGGCCTCGCTGGTGCTGCCGTATTCCACCAGGTACCTGATCGATAGCGTCATCATCAAGCGCAACATTCAACTGCTCAAGCCGCTGGTTCTTGGGGTACTGCTGGCGACTGTCGTTCAGGGAATCACTTCGTTCTCGCTCACGCAATTGCTCTCCAAGGCCGCCCAACGCCTGATCGCCGAGCTTCGGCAGAAGGTGCAGGCTCATGTGGGACGGCTGCCGGTCCCGTTTCACGATTCGAACAAAAGCGGAGTGTTGGTATCTCGAATCATGACCGATGTGGAAGGTGTCCGCAACCTGATCGGTACCGGATTGGTGGATCTTACCGGGGGGCTGCTCACGGCGGGAATCGCGTTAGTGGTTCTGTTCCGAATCAGCACGCTCATGACGGTGCTGGCCTTCGGCTTCCTGCTGTGTTTCGGATTCGCTCTGAAAAAAGCATTCCAGACCATACGTCCGATCTTCCGCGAGCGCGGCAAAATCAACGCCGAAGTCACGGGCCGCTTGTCCGAATCGCTGGGTGGCGTGCGGGTTGTAAAGGGCTACCATGCCGAGGACCGTGAGGAGACGGTTTTCTCCCGCGGAGTGATCCGGCTGCTCGATAATGTGACGCGCTCGCTGACTGCGACTTCGGTGATGGGACTGTCAGCGAGCGTACTGCTGGGCGTGGTAGGCAGTGTCATCATGTTTGTCGGCGCGAAGCAGATTCTGGCCGGCGCGCTGACCATCGGCGGCTTTTTTACTTACACCTTGTTCATGGGCTTCCTCATCGCGCCCATCATGCAGATTGTCCAGATCGGCACGCAGATCACGGAAGCGCTGGCTGGACTGGAACGCACGCAAGAGATCCTGGCCGAACCTGCCGAAGACAGCGACCCTCGCCGCACCGTCACGTTGCCCGCGATCGAGGGTAACATTGACTTCGAATCGGTAAGCTTCAGCTACGATGGCGCTCGCACCGTGTTGAACGACGTGTCGTTCCACGCTGCTCCAGGCACAGTTACGGCTCTGGTTGGATCGTCCGGGTCCGGCAAATCGACGACCATCGGGCTGATCACCGCTTTCTACGTTCCGACCCGGGGCAAGGTCCTGGTGGACGGCATCGACTTGAGCACGGTGCGGCTCGGTTCCTATCGCACCCAACTCGGAGTCGTGCTGCAGGAATCATTTCTATTTGACGGCAGCATCCGCGAGAATGTCGCCTTCTCCCGTCCCGGCGCCAGCGACGAAGCCGTGATGAGTGCCTGCCGCATCGCCCGAGTCGATGAATTTGCGGAGAGCTTTGGCGACCAGTACGACACCATTGTCGGTGAGCGCGGCGTGAAACTCTCGGGCGGGCAGCGGCAGCGGATCTCGATTGCACGCGCCATGCTGGCTGAACCCCGCATCCTCATTCTCGATGAGGCTACCTCCAGCCTCGATTCCGAATCGGAGCAGATGATCCAGCAAGGCCTCTCCTATCTCATGCGGGGCCGCACCACCTTTGTGATTGCGCACCGCTTGTCGACCATCCGCCGCGCCGATCAGATCCTGGTGGTCGAGCGCGGGCAAATTGTCGAACGCGGCACTCACGAAGAACTCTACACGCTCCGCGGGCGTTACTTCGAGCTCTATAACAAACAGCATGACCTGGAGAGCAATCTTTTCCTGGCTCCGGGAGAGGGTGACGCCACCACCGCAGAGGCTCCGGAAACATCCAAACAAAATCGGGTCGAACCGACCGTCACCGAAGTAGTGCGATTTCTCCGTTAGTACGACTTTGTTCGCGACGCCGTGGCCGAGTCTGACGGCCACCGGTCCTTATTGTTTTGTTATTTCGGCGCAGGCTTAGGTGTCGGGATTCTGCCTTTGACAGGACGCTCTCGGCGGGGGTATTTTCCTCGCAGCGGGCAACTTTTTGGGTCGCCTTGGATTCTGTTGGTTCAGGAGGTCTCCATGTTCCGCTACGGCATCTTAATGCGGTTCACATTCCTGGGCCTCGCCGCGAGCATGACCTTGGCGTGTGGGAGCGGTTCCCGTCAGATTCAGTCCGTCACCGTTTCGCCTGCTTCCGCGGACGCGCAAGACTATCCCGATGGCAAGGTCCCATTCGTTGCCACTGGCCATTACGACCAAACGCCAGTGACTGTTACTCCCTTACAGGCGAATTGGGGGCCTGATTTCAACAGTCCGGTTTCGATTGACCAGAATGGCGTGGCGCAGTGCGCGGCCGGTGCATCCGGCACCTATTCCATTGGCGCGTGGGTCGATCTGCCGGTTGCCAAAGGGCTTCCGTGTCCAATCGGTGAATACGGCGAGTCCGTTTGCGGCACGGTCCTCGGCACGGCGCAATTGACTTGCCCGTGAAAAGCAGGGCGGGACACGGGCGATCTGGGCAGTTCTGCCTGCGGCGGCGCGGTTCTGCGCGCGCGATGATGTTTACATCACTCCTTCCAAACAATTCACAATGCGGAGATGCAGAGGCCGTTCTTTGGATCAATGAAACATAATTGTCGTTAATTCAAACCGTTCCTCTCGCCCAGCGCTTTTAGTTTATGAACTCAAGTGGCGCGGAGGTTATGGGGTTGGCAGTGGCTCAATGCAGTGGCTCAATATTGTCCGCACAAGAATCCGCGTCTGCCCATATTCACTTTCCCCGATGGAACGGACAGAATGGCTTCCTTTGAACGATCCCAGAGACACGAGATGCTCAGCCTTAGCCAAAGCCTCCGGAAATGCGGGATGTCGTAATGGGCGCCAACGGCACTTGTTTCGTCACTTCTTACTGCTGTGCCCTTTCGCTCGAGCACCCGCGGGCGCTTTCCTCTTCAGTTTGATCTGATTGAAATCAACCGCGGCGCGGACGAGATTTTTTAGAGCACGCCCGTTAATCTTGTCGCCCTCGAACAAATCGATCGCCCGCCACCGGTTGCCTCCGAGGCCCGCGTTGAAGAGCTGGTCCGGATCTGGAAGGCTCGCCCCGTTTGCAAACGTAAGCTTCACTTTATCTTTGTGGGCATTGCCGACCGCGATGATGCCATCGCGAGACCATACTGGGCTTCCCATCCACTTCCATTCTTCGACGATATCGCGGTCAGCCTCAAGAATGTTCCTGCGGATGCCGGCAAGCGTTTTGCCACGCCAGTCGGTGAGCTTTGCGATCAGTTGGTCAATACGCTCCGATGGATTCATTGGATTGTTATACCTCGAATTCTTGTCCCATTTTCATGCGAGTGGTTTTATTGGGGCAAACTTTTGCGGTCTCCTCGAAACAAGTCGTCGAACCAGATGGCCTTTCCACATCCACAACCCCGAGAAGACCATGACCGGAACGAAGACGAATCGAGTCGCGGGGGCGTAACTTGGAATTTTGTCAAACGGGCTATAAATATAACCGAGGATCGGAATGCTGAAGATGAGGTGAATCCAGCGAAAAATCGAGCGGGTAATGCCTCGGCTCACGATGTTTGTTGAACTGGCTGCGGCCATGGATGCCACTCCTTGGTTTATCACTTTGGATTTATCAATTCACGACTTTTCAGCCGCCCCAGGCGTCCAACCAGGAGCCTCAACGCCAAACTGCTTTGAATATTCGGCGACCAAGCGCTGCCAGCCCGCGAACTTCATGGCGTCGATGCCGGCGATGGCTCCAATCGGCGTACCCGCAAGGAACCGATCAAGGACGTCGAAGCAGATGTGCCAGCCCGCGGCGCCCCACGAGATGAAGCGGCGATCGATGCGGTGCCACAGCGTCAGGCGCGTGCCGCTATCAGTGGCTTCGAGTTCCCACAGGATATCGCTGTACTCGAGCACTTTGGGAGCGTCGGCTCGCGTCACTCGAGCTTCTTGCGGCGCCTGCGCTCCCACCCAAGTGAGCTTTACTGCGGCCCCAACCGTACCGAGGCTGCCATCGACCACAAAGGGAGCCCACTCGCGCAGATGCGCCGGGTCGGTAAGCGCCTGCCAGACTTTCTCCGGCGAGTGCCGCAGGTCGCGGACGAGTATGAGCGTCCACTTGTCTCCTTCCTTTCGCACCTGCGCCCCGCTGGCCGGACCTGGTTCGTACTGCGCGAGATCGGTCACTCTCTCCTCCTTAGCTTGACGTCCCTAGCTTGACCAGCGCGCCAGCTGGGTCAGCTGGATGAGGTTGCCGCAGGTGTCCTTCAGCATGGCAATCGTCGAACCAGGCACGTCGGTGGGCGGCATCGTGAACTCGGCGCCTCGGGCCTTGATCTGCTCGTAGTCGCCCTTGACGTCGTCGGTGAAGAACATGGCCGCGGGCTGATTCTGTTGAAAGATCGCCTGCTGATACGCCTTCGCCGCGGGATTATTGTTCAGCGCCAGCTGCAGCTCAGTACCGTTCGGCTCCTCGGGCGAGGCCACGGTCAGCCAGCGGTATGCGCCGTTGCTGAAATCGGACTTCTTGGCAAAACCCAGCACGTCGGTATAGAAATTCAGGGCCTTGGCTTGGTCGTCCACATAGATGCTGGTTACTTTGATTTTCATTTCGTTTCTCCTTTGTCACGTCCGTGGTTTGGCCGCGTTGTCTTTCTTGCTTTCTTTTTCGTTGATGCGGGCTTCCTTGGCGTTGACCCATCCATGCGGTCGAGGTGGCGTTCGAGGGCATCGACGTGCGCGGACCAGAAGCGGCGGAACTGAGCCAGCCAGGCATCGACTTCCTGAAATCGTTCAGGTTTCAGCCGGTAGAGACGGCGCTGTGCGTCCACCATAGATTCCACGAAACCCGCCTCGCGCAGCACGCGCAGGTGCTTCGACACGGTCGGCTGCGTCATCCGAAGCTGATGCTCGATCTCTCCCACCGACTGTTGGGACGAGGCCAGTAGGCTCAATATCGCGCGGCGGTTCGGCTCGGCAATGATCTCGAATACGGATTCCATACTCCTCATATAGTACAACTGGAATATACGTGTCAATGCATATATAAAGAAAAAACCGGCGGTAGGCCGTAAACGCCATTACACTCACTCACTTTTTTCTGCGCGCAGTCGCCTTATTTGCCTCCCTCCCTGGGGTGATTGGGCGCAATCGTTCCTTACGCCAAGACACTCCCTCCCTGAAAGAGGAGTTCGGCTGACTCGTGCCCTTCCCATAGCGCCGCGGATTTTCGACCGAACAGCTTGCGGAGAAGCCGTCAACGCCACGGCACATCCTCTTCGTGGTATCCTTCTCGCCGTTTCCGAGTCGGGAGAATTCATGTCGATCAACCGTCGTGGGTTTCTGGGTTCCGCCATCGCTGCCACCGTGGTCACGGGTCTGAATGCGCAACAGTCTCAGTCGCCCAGGGGCGCGACGAAAGACGGGGTCCCAGACGGAACCAACGACGCAACCAACGACCGAAATAAAGCCGATGCCGCGCAAGCTTCCGGGAACCCTTCCGGATCGTTCGGCTCGGGCAAGCGTCCCATCATCGTCTGCGCCAACAATGGCGTGAATTACCTCGACGGGGCTTTCGCGTTTCTGAAAGGCGGCGGCGACACGCTCGATGCAGCCCTCCGCGTCGTAAATGGTCCGGAAGACGATCCCAACGACGATAGCGTTGGACTCGGCGGCCTTCCCAACGAAGAAGGTGTGGTCGAACTTGATGCGTGCTGTATGCACGGTCCCAGCCGCCGCGCCGGATCGGTGGGCGGAGTCCGCAACATCAAGAATGTCTCTCTGGTTTCGAAGGCTGTCATGGAACACACCGGCCACGTCATGCTGGTGGGCGAGGGCGCGGAACGATTCGCCGTCGCCATGGGTTTTCCGCGCGAAAATCTGCTGACCGAACGCTCCCGCAAAATCTGGCTGTTGTGGAAGGAATATCATTCGAACGACGACTGGTGGGGTCCGGGACTGGCCGACCCGCGCTGGAAGCCGCCACTACCGACCGCTGCGTCGGAAGCGGAACTGTGGCAAGACCGCATCCAACGACTGCAAGAGCGCGCCGCCCAACTCGACATCGAGCCCCAATTCCGAATGGCCGCCATCCGCCGAGTTCTGTTTCCGCCGACTGGCACCATCCACTGTTCCGCGCTCAACGATAAAGGCGAAATCTCCGGTTGCACAACCACCAGCGGACTCGCGTTCAAACTTCCCGGCCGCTGCGGCGATTCGCCCATCATCGGAGCCGGCTGCTATACCGATCAGGATGTGGGCTCGGCCGGCGCCACCGGCAGCGGTGAAGAAAATATCAAGGTTGCCGGAGCGCACACCATTGTCGAAAACTTGCGCCGCGGCATGTCGCCGCTGGACGCCGGTATGGACGCCCTCAAGCGCATCGTCCGCAACTACAACAATGACATGAACAAACTCAAGTTCGTCGACATGACTTACTACGTACTGCGAAAGGATGGCGCGTACGCCGGGGTGTCGCTGTGGGAGGGATATTCGGCAGGGAACCCGCATCAGATCGCCGTCCATGACGGCAGGCGGCGCTCGGAAGTAACGGTTTCGCTATTCAAAGGCGTCTCCCAGGAATTCCCGCCATTCCCGGTTGCCATGCCGGAGGAGCTCACCAAGGATTCCGAATACGTAAAGTAGAAAATTTACAAATCCGGCAACTTCATTGCCACAGCGCGGCTTGGCCCAATCATTGGGCTAGAGCATTCCTTCCAGCCGAACATAGCTCGCTTCCATTCCACGTTCCATTCCCGTCGCGAGCATGCCCGTGCGCGTCTTGGCATCGGGCAGCGTCATTCGCATCGTCATCAGCGTTCCTGAGCCGTCGGCATCAAATCGCGTTTCAATGTGGTTGTCGGGTGTGGGATCGGGCAGGTGCATGCGCTCGACATGTACGATCCTGCTGTAAGGCTGCAGTTCCACATATTCGCCAGTGATATGGAATCCGCCGGCTTTGCCATTCGTCCATTCATATCGGATCTTGCCGCCGGGCCTGGTTTCAGTGATGCAGACGGGCATGGTCCAACCATCCGGACCAAGCAGCCACTGCTGGATTAGCTTCGGATCCGTGTGCGCGCGGTACACGGCTTCTGGCGGCGCGGCGAAGCGCCGGGTCACAACCACGTGTGTATCCCCTTCGGTCGTCAGCGTCAGTTTGCTCATGGCGTTTTCCCATTTCTTTGGTCGATGCACCAGTCGTTGTTCCGTCGGTTGATCCACCGTGGTTTGTCCCATCCCGCCCAGAACCCGCTCCATCCGGGCATAGTTCTTGTCCAGATGCTCTTCGCTCTGCATTGAAGCGCCCGTACCAAAGCCACGTAGCTTTACGGTTCCAATCCAACCCGCAGCATCAGATCTCGGAACCGCGGATCGCCGCGCAGCAGGTCATAGGCGGGATTCACCTTCAACGATGTGAGTCCGTTGCAGCGTTGCGCATAGGCTTTCTCCAGCCAGCCAAGGGTTTGGTCCTTGTCTCCCAACCCCGCGAAGGCGTGAGCCATGGCAGTGGGGTCGAAGGGCCTGCGCTTTTCAATTTCGAGCAACTCGTGGATCGCCCGGCGTGCGTCTGCCGATTGCCCGGCGCGTCCTTGAATATAGGCTCGCCACGACCAATACGCTGCGTCCGAAATCATCGGCCGCAGCCTTTCATTATCAGCCAGGGCTTCGGCGAACATCCCTTTCTCGACGTAAGCCCCCTGAATGAGATGGGCCCGCATAAAGCCAGGGTCCATGTCGAACACAGAGCGCCATTTTTCGATGGCCGCATCGTAATTGCGCGAGAAGTAGCGGATGGCACCGTTATCCGCAGCGATAATCAAGGAAAGCGGATCCAGTTCTTGCGCCCGGTCGCTTTGCTCCAATGCCTCATCGAACCGTCCGCGCCACATCAGATGCTCCGCATACCAATGGTGCGCGGTCGCATCGTTCGGATTCAATTCGATCGCCCGCCGGAACTCTTTTTCCGACCTTCGCCAATCCCAGTCGTAGTTTTGCACAATCAGGGCCAGCGCAGTGTGCGCTTCCGACGAGTTTTCATCAATTTCGAGTGCCTTCGACGCCGCGGCGCGCGCCTTCGGCATGAACTCCGCCTGCTGCTGACCGTTATATGCGGACAGGATCGCGTATCCTTTCGCCAGTCCCGCATACGCACGCGCGGATGTGGGGTCTTTCGCGACAGCCTGCTCGAAATACTGAATGGCCTCTTGCAAGTCCGCGGGCGTCCGCTTGTTGAAGAAGTAGAGCGCCTTTAGATAGAGATCGTAACCCTCCGAACTTTGCGGCCGGGCTGCCGACTGACTACCCGTCTCCTGGCGGCCGTCGAAGGTGAGCTGAATCTCTTCTGCGATCGCATGGGCGACCTCACCCTCGAGGGGAAGCAGGTCTTTCAATTCGCGGTCATATTGCCGGGCCCAGACGTGGGTCTGATCCTTAACCTGTATGAGTTGGGCGGTGATGCGCACGCGATCCGATTCCCGCCGGACGCTGCCTTCAAGAACATATTGCACCTTCAACTCGCGCCCGATCTGATCGAGTGGGGCATGCGCGTCTTTGTAATGCATTACCGAGGTCCGGGCGATGACTCCCAGACGTTGGGGATTCAGATTGCCTAATTGGGTAAGCATTTCCTCGGTCAGTCCATCGCTGACATACTCCTGCGCTGCATCGCCGGTAAGATTCTGGAATGGAAGGACTGCTAGCATGACTCTGCCAGGCTGGTCCGCGTGCGCGTTCCTTGAACGCCAGAGCCAGATGGTACACCCCGCGACAAGGATGAACCCAAATGCGGCCAGAGCGATGAAGGCCGATCTCCAATCGCGCCAGCTTCGCAGATGCGATTGCAGGAGAATCTCGCGCTCCCCTGTCGCCGCGGGAGGGACTGCAGGCGCCCCTGTATCCGGACCGCCGTTCGTTCCTTCTGTAACTCGGGCTTCTATGACTGGCACAAGAAGCCGATAGCCCTCGCCGGGAATGGTCAAGATGTAGCGTCGATCGGGCGTCTCGTCCAACGCTTTTCGCACCATGAAAATCGTCTGCGTCAAGTTTGACTCTTCCACGACGCTGCCCGGCCAGATCGCCGCCATCAGTTCGTCTTTGGTCACCGTCCGTTCAGCGTTTTGAATCAGCAGAAGCAGGACATCGAAGGCTTTCCGGGTCAGCGGCACGGCCTCTTCGCCCCTCCTTAACACCCGGCCTTGGGCGTCAAGGGTAAATTCGCCGAACCGATACAAGTTGTTGGTTAGGCTGGGCATAACAGAGTGGGTGGATGTTTTGAGAACATTTGAGCGCCGATTTTAGGACATTTGAGGGACATGTGAACTAGCGTTTACCGCGTGGGGGATGGTGGAACGGCGCGGAGCGGAAACTGAGCTTGATTTTATCACGGTGCTCCAAACAGGCCGCTGGGCTATGGGTTAAGAACAGTTCAGTAGCCAACACGCTGTTGCTCCACTCGTGCTATCCCCGCAATCGAAAAAATCTTGAGGAGATCACAATGTCGCGCAAAACCGCTTGTCCTATGGTCCTTCTGGTTCTGGTCTGCTGGTTTTCGCTGATCGTCCCGGCATCAGCCCAGCATTTTCAACAGGTTAAAGGAACTCTATTCGGTGTTTCCGCTGGCCGAAATGAGGTATTTGGCTTCGATATCCACTCCAATGTCTACCGCTACCACGCCACCACCGGCTCCTTCGCAAAGATAGCAAACGTAAAGTTTTTCCAGCTTGCAGTCGGAGGCGGAACGCTGTCCCAGCTCGACGAGGTCTGGGGTATAGAGGGTAACCTCAACGTTTACCGGTTCAACTACAGCACCAAAACCTTCGATCAAATACCGAGTAACTCCATCCAGCAAATCGCGGTTGGTGAAGGCACGCAAGACAGTTGCCATCCCTACGAAGTGTGGGGAGTCAACCCTTCGGCGCAAATTTATAGATACAACTACTGCACCAACGTGTTCGATCAAATCGCCGGTATCCTGACCCAGGTTGCCACCGGCGGAGGAGATGTTTGGGGACTCAACAGCGCGGGCGCCATCTTCCACTTCAACTTCGCCAAGCAGTCGTTCGGGCAAGTATCGGGCACCCTGACCCAGATCTCCGTCGGAGTGAATGACGTGTGGGGCGTCAACGGTTCCAATGGTGTTTTTCGTTACGACCCCAACACCGGCACAATGAACAGCGTAGGCGGCAATACCGTTCAGGTCTCAGCAGGCGGGGACGGCGTTTGGATCGTCGATACGTCCACCCATATCTGGCACTTTGACTCGAGCAGCGAAGCGTTCGTCGAGGTTCAAGGCAATCTGAAGACTATTTCCAGTGGATTCGGAGCCGGCGTTTTTGGAATCAATTCTTCCGATGGAGTCTTCACCTTCGTCCGACCCTAGAAGGTGCGAACCCCAGCAACCGGTCCTGCATTTCACGGGAACGCACGGCCAAACCCCAGAACGCCACTCATTTGTGGCGTCTGGGGTCGGCTTTGCCCAGAAGCGTCCACTTTCTCAGGCGGAAGCAAGCCGCGAAATTGAACATTTTTCCTCTTCCCGCCGGGTGTACAATCGTCGTGTTAGGACCGCAGCTTCACGGGACTCTTCTTCCCGCGTTCGAGGCTCGAAAATGAACGTTCACGTTAGTTACAAGGTCCATAAAACTCCCGACATCGAAAAAGAAATCAACCACCAGATCGAGAAAATTCAGAAGCGTCTCCACGTCTTCCGGCCCGAACTGGTGCATCTGAAAGCGGTTGTCGACGAAAATTCGGCTCGCGAGGGTACTCTGGTATCCCTGAATCTGCGCTTGCCCTCCGGTCAACTGACTGCCCAGGCGAAAGCGCAGAGCCCAACTGCCGCCATCAAGGCTGCCTTTGACGAACTCGTGCAGCAGACCGGACGGCATAAGGAACTGCTCCGCTCCAGTCACAAATGGCGGCGCTGGCGCGGCGGCCCGCAAGACGTTCGCGAACCTGGCGTCCCCTTCGAGCAAACCCTGGCGGCCGTTCCCGTGCCCACAATTTCCGCCGACGACATCGGTTCCTACGTCAACGCCAATCTAGGCCGCCTCGAGCGCTTCATTGATCGCGAACTGCATTTCCGCTGCGCCGATGAAGAGATTCCCGAAGACGCGCTCTCGACCCCGGAAGTCGTCGACGAAGTCATCGCCCGCGCGCTTGGCGACCAGGACCGCCCGGAAAAACTGTCGCTCGAACCCTGGCTTTATCGCCTCGCTCTGCAAGCCATGAACGAGATGACAGCTCGCCTTCAGGAACTGGAATCTCCCCATCACTTGCATCTGGAAACCAGCCCTCGCCGCCAGAATGTCGAGGCTTCCGACGAAGCCGGATTGCAATTCCACCAGCCCGATGAAGGCTGGACCCGCGAAAGCGTGATCCCCGACCGCCGCGCTTCCACGCCAGAACAGGCGGCTTACTCCGACGAAGTCATTGCCCTGGTGCAAGCCGCTCTCCGCGGCGCCGATCGCACCGACCGCGAAGCTTTTCTTCTTTACGGTATCGAAGGTTTTTCCCTCAATGAAATCGCCGCCATCACTGGCCGGCATGTGGAGGCCGTGCGCGACTCCGTGCAACGGGCCCGCGACTGTGTTCGCAATGCGCCTTCCGTGGCCAACGAATTCCACCACGAAATCTTGACCAAAGCTCGAACCTGAACATCTCACTACCAGTTTATTTTCTTAAGGAGTGTCGAGATGATGACCCGGGACGAAATCCGTGAGTTAGCGGCTTTTCAAGCGGACGAAACCAAGGGGGCATGCGCCCTGAGTTTTTACTTCCAGCCCGATCCTCCCCAGGATCGTTCCCACCGCCGCGAAGCCATCGTGGCGAAAGACATCATCAAACAGGCGCTGAAGAGCGCTGTCGCAGCCGGCAAGAACGGATTCCTCCACGCCGACCTCGACCGCGTCCTCGATCTGGCCTCCAATCTCCGCGGCAACGCCAGGGGAAGGGCAGTCTTCGCCTGTTCCGCTCAGAATTTCTGGAGGGAGTACGAACTGCCTCCAAATCTCGGAGCCAACCAGATCTATCTGCAGCCCCGCTTTCAGTTGCAGCCTCTCGCCGCTTTGCTCGGAGCCCAACCCGCTCTCTTGGTCGCCGTGGTCGATCGCCAGCGCGCCCGCTTCTTTGATCTGCGCCTCGACGACCTACGCGAGCGGGGAGCGATCGTTCACTTGCTGTCGCGCAATGCTTCCAGCTACGGCTACAACGGCTACGAAGCCGGCCACGCCGAGCGTCGCATCGCCGAAGAAGCGCTGCGGCACTTCAAAGCTGTTTCCGACCGCCTGCTGGCCGATTACGAGAAGGGAATCTGGGAGCGCTTGATCGTCGGCTGCCAGGATGCCAATTGGCCCGAGTTTGAAGCCAATCTCCATCCTTACGTGAAACATCGCCTGATCGGCCGCTTCTCCGCCGACGTGGCCAGCGTCTCCAACGAAGAGATTCGCGACCACGCCGACACCGTTTTGAAACAGTGGATCAAAGCGCGCGCCCACACCAAAGCCAGCGAAGCCGTCGATCTGGCCAAGTCCAACGGCCGCGGCGTCACCGGCCTGCGGCGCGTGCTGCAGGCTCTCGAAGCCGGCGAAGTGCAGACCATCGTCCTCGCCGATCACTATTCGGCGCGAGCCGTGGAGTGCCCCAACTGCGGACACCTCGATGCCCGACTGGTTCCGGCCTGCGCCGCCTGCGGACACGCTACCCGCGAACTCGCCGACGTCTGCGACGCCATCATCCCCATCGCCATCCGTCGCGATATCGAACTGTTCTACCTCAGGGAGCATAGCGACTTGGACAGCGCCGGAAATATAGCGGCGCTCCTGCGTTTCCGTTCCGACCAGAAAACGGGACAGGTCGCGGCCGCATCGTAAAGGCTTGCTGGCGTGGGTGCGTGGCTCGCCTCGTCCCTTGCGGGTCCCTGCGGCAACGCATGCAGACGCTCGCATTGCTGGATCTTTTGCCCCGCGTGCGGGAGGCGCAATCTGAGCGAAGTGCGGCGAGTGATCGAAGCGCGTCGCCTGCAAAACCTGGGCATCGGTCTGACCGACGCAGAACTGATCGCCTCTGTCTTGATCAATCCGTCCACGTTGCTGTGGACAAAAGACAAACGCTTCCGCAAGGCCGCAGCGAGTCCCGGCATTTGCGCCCGCCCTAGGGAATCTCTGAGCAAGCAGTCAGAAAATATCCCGTGCTGGGGCCTCTACGTTTCTGCGTCGTACTTGGGAGCATCTACACAACCGGTTGGCTCGTGCGGGTTACTCGCAGGCGCTGCGGCTGGCGGGTTCGAAGCGGTCCATCTGCGCTTCGCGCTGTGTAGTAACACGGCCGTTGGCGGTCTTGCCGTATTGCTCCTCGCCCGGACAGTAGTAAAGAGCGGTGTGGGGATCGACCCAGACCTCGATGGCGGGGTCCCCCTGCAGATGGGCGGTCGGCGCCGGGGCCTCGGCGATTCCCAGAGTAATGAGCGCCCGGTCCAACAAACCGAGAGTGGGCCGTTGCGGCGATTCGGCCGTGGGCCACAATAGGGCGAGCAGGGCTACCAGGACGGCCGCTGCCAAATACAGGTCAGCGCGGTGATGACTGAGGCTTGTGCTCGCGTCGCGCCAGCGCTGCAACAAAGAGACTGGGGCGGCGGGGGCGGCGCTGTCGGTTGTCTCGCCGAACATATGGTCGTAGAACTCTCCGGGCGCGCCGTTTCCCGTATCGTCCCCGGTATCGGTGGTTGGTCCCCCGGTCGCCGTGCCGAAGCGGGCAGGCAGCGGGGCACCGTCGTCGGCTTCGCGATCGGCGTGGTTTGCGGATCGCTCGAAAGGAAGGATGGAGAGCTGCAAGCCGGGCGCTGAGTTTTCATTCGCGAACTCTTCTCCTTTCGCGAACTCCTTCGTGAACTCGTCTTTCGCGAACTCCTTTTTCGCGATTTCTTTCCCGAGTTCGTGGCCTGGCAATTCTCGCGCCGCCCAGAGTTCTGCGGGCAAGTCTTCCCAAGGCTGGACTGCGGCGGAATCGGCGGTCGATTTGCCACCCGCCGACGTCTGGGCGACAGCCGCATCTGGGGTTGACTGACCGAGGCCGGACTTGTCGAGAAGCGGCTCCTGCGGCAACTTAGCGCGTGCCGAATCGCCGCGCGCTCGCTTCCGCGTCTTGGACGTGGCGGCGGGTGGGACCTGCTTACTTGAAGGTTCCGGTACTCCCCGGGGAATCTCGCCGGATCGCTCCGGCCACAATCCACCCTGCTCCTGACTCATCAGCCACATCGAAGCCCAGTTACGCTGCAGGCGTTCCCCCGGACGAAGCCCGTCAGCGCAAGTTTCACACGAAGCCTCGTCGGCGCGCTTGGCAGCGCCACAATGCTCGCAAATGATCGTCGCTGGCTGCTCCGCGTGGATCGGAGGACCCTGCCGCATTTGTTGGTTGTGTTCCTGAATGGTGTAGGCGGCCGATAGCAAGTCCTGAAAGGCCTGCTCGTCCAGAATCAGGTTTGGCCGGTTCGATGGCATGGCGTCGCGGGAGAGGATAATCGTCCAGACTAACGCCATTGTAGAGCAAGTCGGGGCAGTCTGAACATCAAAGAATTTGGCGGCATTCCGGGAACGATTCCCGCATAGGGATGCCGAAACGGCAGTCCATCATGAGAACGGCCTATTGCAACCACAGCAAGACGACGATGATACGAGCTAAATCTATGGTTCTAAACGATGTCGTTGGATAGCGAAGATTTGGCGAATCACCTGCTTCAGGATCGGTGGGTCGCGACCCCAAGACTGAACCGAAGGAGCGAACGAAAAAGCCGATGATTAACTTAAATGAAATTAAGATTACGCCCCGCGATCAGCAGGTGCTACGTCTGTTGGTGCAGGGGTGCAGCAACAAGGAAATCGCGAGCCAGTTGAGCATCAGCCCGCGCACCGTGAAGCAGCATCTCCGCACTCTCTTTCTGCGCGCGGGCATCAAAGAAGGCCGGAAGCGAGTCAAACTCGCGACCGCGATGTTCATCAAGGAGCAGGTGCAACCATGCAACCCCGTGATCGGCTAACCGCCAAGGAAATTCAGGTCGCCACCCTCGTCTGGCAGGGTCTTACGAATAAAGATATTGCCAAGGTACTGATCACCAGCGAGCAGGTAGTGAAAAACTACCTGCGCACTGCGTTCGATAAGTTAGGAGTCTGGACCCGCCTGGAACTCGCGCTCTACGTTGCCAGCCATGGCGGGATGAATTGGCATCTGCAACTGGGGAACGGACTTTTGCCGGTGTCGGCAGGGTGGGGCGGCGCGGCCGAGGAAGCGGGTTCTTTCGGAGATAGAAAAACCAAGGCAGCGGCCTCCGGAGGGATTGCCTAGAGCGGCGCGACGGCAACAGATTTCACATCAGTGGTCTCGGCGGAGCTTCCCGCGAGTCGATGGGTTCGCGGAAAGCTCAGCCTAAGTGACATGTTTTCAGCGGAGTAGTTCGCCAGCTTGGCCGGACGCTTGCGGCTTCTGCCCAGCCTTCCCGAGACCCCATTCCCGGTCATCAAATTGCTCAGTTACGGTTGGACCCGTTTGTTTGCTGCGTCGGTCCGGAAAGCATCCTCTAGAACCGAGACTGAGGTAGGCGATGGCGCACACGGAAGTTTTCTGGATGGCTTGTGACTCGACTGAGCAACTGCGGGCCGAATACGGGCCGTTCCACACCCGCGACGAAGCCGAAGTCGAAGCCCGCAAACTGGGCTTTGGATACTTACTTCGCTACGAGCATATTCTCGGGCCGAACGAAGAGATTGAAGAGGTACGCTCGGTCTTCCTCGAATTGCAGGATTCACCGACGGTTCCCAGACCGGGCGTGACCTTCCATACCCGTTGTGCCAGTTGCGGCGAGGCCGCCGCCCATGAAACCCCCTGGATGGCGGAAGTCTGGGCCGACATTCACGAATTCGAACACACCCGCCACAAAGTCAGACTCTTCGAGCACGCTCGCGGCGAGGGCCTCAAAGAGATTGCCGACTGGCGCGGCCACGCCGCCTGAAACCACTCAGCCTTCAGTCAACCCGAAACCCACGCAGGGCGGGTCGAGGTAGATGAGGTCAACCGACTCATCCTTGACGTGCTGGCGCAGCACCTCAAGATTGTCGCCGTAATAGAGTTTGTTCTTTTCCACTGCGCCCAGATTCTAACCCGGATCACTCGATGGCGTAATTTGCGAGTTTGGTCTGCCGGGATTCCGTATCATCACAAATAACCTGTGAGCGCCATCACATCCATCCAACCGGTGAAGTGCGACAATGTTCCCGATTGGGGCAGTGCAGGGGTGTGCCGCTCATCCGAGTCGGCCCTCGAAGCTGCCCCAAACCCGTTTTCAGCCCAGTTTGAGGAGCTAACTCCATATTCCGGAATACTTTGCCTCTAACTCTTTTACGCTCAAGACTTTGGCGGGAAATGTTCCATAAAGTGTTGATTCTAATATGCCGAGGGGGGGGAGGGGGGGGAGGGGGGTGCCCGAACTCTAGCAATCTCAACTCCCGTAAATTCCTGACAGCGGTTTATAGGAAGAAATCTTACCGAGAACTGAGAACCGAACTGAGAACCAAATAACCGAAAACGATGACGAACTTCACCGGCTCAGTTTCGCGGCCGCTGCTTCGTCGAGCAGCCACAACAATTTTCCGTCGGTCGGTTGCACTCTTTGCGCGGGCAGCGGCGGAGTCTTCTCTTCTTCAAGCACCTGATGCAGCATGTCGGCCTTGTCAGGCCCACTGGCCATAAACATAACCTCGGCGGCTCGGTTTAGGACGGGGAAGGTGAAGGTGATGCGGTGGGTGTTGAACTTCGCGACCCAGTTGGCGACGACCAGGCGTGACTGTTCGTTGAGCGCCTCGGAATCGGGAAACAGCGATGCGGTGTGGCCGTCCGGGCCCATGCCCAACAGAATCAGGTCGAAGCGCGGAAAATCCGCGGGCTTGAGTTGGAAAAAGCGGTGGAGTTGTGCGTCATAGTCCGAGGCAGCGGCAGCGGCATCCGGATTTTCCGCTTGCACGCGAAAGACATTCTCCGGCGGGATCGTAATTTTGGTCAGCAGCGATTCCTTGACCATCCGGTAATTGCTGTCAGCGTCGGTCGGGGAAACGTGGCGTTCGTCGCCAAAAAATAAAAAGACGCGATTCCACGCGAAGTCGGCGTAGTTCGCGGCGAGCAGCGCGTAGAGAGCCCTGGGAGTTGAGCCTCCGGAGAGCGCTACGGTGAAGCGTCCCTGGGCGCCGATGGCGGCGCGGGCCGCGCCGATGAATTCCTCGGCGGCGGCGTGAAACAGATCGGCGGCGGTGGAGACTACTTCGATGGTTCTCGTCGCGGGCATGGAAAATTTGCTGCGTACTTCATTTATTATTTTTCGAAATTTCGCCAGCGCCTGCCATCGCGTTCCATCATTTCATCGGATTCTTTCGGGCCCCAGGTTCCAGAAGGATAGTTGGGGAAATTGCGCGGCGGCAGCGCCTTCCACACGTCGAGCACGGGATTGACGATGCTCCACCCGGCTTCGACCATGTCGGCGCGTTGGAACAGCGTCGCATCACCGATCATGCAGTCGTGGAGAAGACGTTCGTAGCCCGTGGAAGAACTGACCCCGAAATAATCGGAGTACTCGAAGTCCATATTCACCTCGCCGAGTTGCATCGCGGGTCCGGGAGTTTTGGCGGCGAAGCGCAGCGAGATGCCTTCCTCCGGTTGAATGTGGAGCACGAGTTGGTTGGGCATCATGTTTTCGACCTGAGTCTCGCGGAAGAGCATGAAGGGCGCGCGGCGGAACTGAATCACAACGTGCGTGTTGCGGCCAGGCAGGCGCTTGCCGGTACGGAGATAGAAGGGAACTCCCGCCCAGCGCCAATTGTCGATGAGGAGGCGCATGGCCACGAACGTTTCGGTGCGCGAGTCGGGAGGCACGCCTTCTTCGGAGCGGTACGCGGGGACGCGTTCGCCGTCCATGGTGCCATCGCCGTATTGGCCGCGAATCGTCTTGCTGAGTACGTCTTCGTTGCTGAAGGGCTGAATGGCGTGGAGAATCTTGGCCTGTTCGTCGCGGACGGCATTGGCCTCGAATGAAATCGGCGGCTCCATGGCGGTCAGCGTGATGAGTTGCATGATGTGGTTGGGCACCATGTCGCGGAGGGCTCCGGCTCCATCGTAATAGCCTCCGCGTTTTTCGACGCCCACGGTTTCTGCCACGGAGATCTGGACGTGGTCGATGTAGCGGCGATTCCAGATGGGCTCGAAAATTCCGTTGGCGAAACGGAGCGCCAGAATGTTCTGTACGGTTTCCTTTCCGAGGTAGTGATCGATGCGGTAAATCTGGCATTCCGAAGCGACTCTCAGAAGCTGCTGGTTCAGCGCCTTGGCGGAATCGAGATCGTGGCCAAAAGGCTTCTCGATAATGACTCGACGCCAATGCCCGTTTTCTTCTTTCATCAGGTCGACTTTGGCCAGGCGTTCGACGATGTCGCCGAAATAGTTGGGCGCGGTGGCGAGATAAAAGAAGTAGTTGCCGTGAGAATCGTGTTCCTGGTCGACTTTGGCGAGGGTTTGTTTCAGGTTGTCATAGGTGGCGGGATCGTCGAAATCTCCACTGACGTAAGTAATGCGGCGGACGAACCACTCCCACAGATCGTGATCGACCGGGCCGGTGGCGAACTGTTTGAAATCTTCAGTGAGTTTTTTTCTGGCGTCGTCCTCGTTCATGGGGCTGCGGCCGACGCCGATGACGGCGAATTCGCGCGACAGAAGCTGCTGGCTGGCGAGGTTATAGAGAGCGGGAATGAGCTTGCGCCGCGTCAGGTCGCCGGAGTAGCCGAAAATGACCATAACGCACGGGTCCGCGGTGCGCCCGACTCGCGGTTTGGGGGTTGCGGGCAAAACTTCGGTTTGAGCCATGGGTTCCTCGTGAGTGAGTTACGCCCTGCCAACTGCGGCTGGGCAAATCCGATTGGCCTTCATCGCCGATCGAACCTGCGGGCTCGCAAGCATGAGCCTACGTCTTCGCTGGCGGTTTGAGTTCGATGTGGCCGCCGAACTTCTGTCGCATGGCGGAGAGCATTTTCTCCGCGAAGGTGTGATCCTGGCGCGAGCGGAAGCGGGTGTAGAGAGCCGCAGTCAGGACCTCGGCCGGAACCGCCTCTTCGAGCGCCGCCTGGATGGTCCAACGGCCCTCGCCGGAATCCTGCACGAACCCGCTGTATTCCGAGAGCGTCGGATTTTCGACCAGCGCCATCGCGGTGAGATCGAGCAGCCATGAACTGACCACGCTGCCGCGCCGCCACACCTCGGCAATGTCGGGCAGGTTGAGGTCGTACCGGATATCCTCGGGCAGCTCTTTGCTGGTGGCGTTCTTGAAAATGTCGAAGCCTTCCGCATAAGCCTGCATCATTCCGTATTCGATGCCGTTGTGGACCATTTTCACAAAATGTCCGGCGCCGGAAGGCCCGCAATGGATGTAGCCGTCTTCGGCGGTGCCGGCGGAAGCGCCGGTCATTTTTTCGCGTCCCGGAGTGCGAGGGATGTCGCCGCGTCCGGGGGCGAGCGTTTTGAAAATCGGATCAAGGCGCTGGACAGCCTCTTTCGGGCCTCCGATCATCATGCAATAGCCGCGATCGATTCCCCAGACGCCGCCGCTGGTGCCGACGTCGACGTAATGGACGCCTTTGGCAGCGCAAATCTTGGAGCGCCGGACGTCATCTTTGAAATAAGAGTTGCCGCCGTCGATGATCGTGTCGCCGGGCTGCATCTTTGCCAGCAAAGCTTGCACGGTTTTTTCCGTGGGATCTCCGGAGGGGACCATAATCCACGCGGCGCGGGGAGCGCTTAGCTTGCCCACCAGATCGTCCAGGGAAGAGGAGCCCACCGCGCCTTCGCTGGCGAGATCTTTGACGGCATCGGCACTCAGATCGGAAACGACCATGGTGTGACCACCGCGCATCAGACGCCGCGTCATGTTGGCGCCCATCTTGCCCAAACCTACCATTCCCAGTTGCATTCGTGCTCCTTAGATTGTGGCGGCTGGGACGGGCCATAGGGTCCGTCACCGCACGAGCCTCGATTACAAAATCTGTTTGACTAACTCGGCCAGTTTGGTGAGTCCTGCCTTCACGTCGCTGCCGAGGTGAACCCGCAGGGCGCGGCGCTTGCGGTCGGCTAAAACCTGGAAATCGCCGCGGGCTTGCGCCGCTTTCACAATTCCGAAAGTGTATTTCTGATCGGGAACCTGCAAATCCTTCGCGTCATCACAGGTGATCTGGAGGAATACGCCGCTGTTGGGGCCGCCTTTGTAGGCTTGTCCAGTGGAGTGCAGGAAGCGTGGTCCGAAGCCGAGGACCGTGGCTACATGCTTGCGATCGCGGACATTCATGCGCAGGGTTTGGAGCAGCGCTTCGTGCTCGGCATTCATCTCGACATATCCGAGCAGGGCAAAATAATCGCCCGCGCCTAAACGCGCCAGATGGGCGCGCAGATAGCCTTTTACGGAATGATCGGAACCGGCCGCCTTGGCGAGAGCGGCGGCGTTGGCGTTGTCGGTGAAAAGTTTGAAGCCCGCTTCTTCGGCGATGGGTTTTTCGGGCGGAAGCGCGCCGCTGCTTTCGTAGGCCGAGGTAAGCTGCTTGGTCACAATTTTGCTGGCTTCGACATCGGGCTGATTAAAGGCGTTGATGCCGAGAATCGAGCCCGCGACGGCGGTGGCAATTTCCCAGCGGAAGAATTCCTGTCCCAGGTTGTAGACGTCGGCGACGGCGATCCGCACGACGGGATGGCCGGCCTTTTCGAGCGCGGAGATCTGAGCATTCTGCGCGGCGTCAGGTTCGCCTTCCAGCCGGATGCAGGCAAAGATGCGATCGTTGCCATACACTTCCGGCGCACCGAGGGCTTCGCGATCGACCGGGATAATGCCCTTGCCGAGCTTGCCGGTAGATTCCGCAATCAACTGCTCGAGCCACGCGCCGAGGTCGGCAATGCCGGGCGAGGTGACGAGTGTGATCTTGTCGCGGCCAAGCTTGGCGGCTGTTCCGATGACCAAGCCGAGCATCACTCCCGGATTCTGCTCTACGGGAACTGACGCCTTGCAGGAATCGACCATGTCTTTTGTGCGCTGGAGAAATTTGCCGGTATCAAGACCCATGGCAGCCGCGGGAATCATGCCGAAGTTGGAGAGGGCGGAGTAACGGCCGCCGATCGATGGCAGTCCGTAAAAAATGTGACGGAACTTGTCGCGTTCGGCCACTTGCTGCATCTTGGAGCCGGGGTCGGTGATGGCAATAAAGCGGCTGCCCGCCTTGTCGTCGCCGATGGTCTGCCGCACGCGCTCGAAGAAATACTGTTTGTAAATATTGGGTTCGAGGGTGCTGCCGGACTTGCTGGAAACAATGAAGAGGGTTTTCGCGAGGTCGACTTTCTTTTCGACGGTAAGAATTTGCGCCGGGTCGGTGGAGTCGAGAATGTGCAGCCGGGGGAAGCCGGGCGCTTGTGGATAAGTGAGCGCGAGCACTTCGGGGCAAAGACTGGATCCGCCCATGCCGAGCAGCAGAATGTCGGAGAATCCGCCGCTCTTGACCTCGGCGGCCAGCGTCTTGAGTTTGTCCGCGTTGGCGAGCTGCTCGTCGGTGATGCCGAGCCATCCCAGCCACTTGGCTTCGTCATCGTTGGTCCACAACGAAGCGTCGTTCTGCCAGAGGCGTCTTACTTTTCCGCAAGCTCGCCAGTCGTTAAGGTTTTTTTTTACCGCAGTGTCAAGATCGGCGGGAAGGGAGGCGCCCTGCGAGTTCACCGGAGGCGTGTTCAGCCGCTTGGTGTTCTTCTCGACTGCGGCCAGCAAAGTATCGAAGGCGTCGGCAAACAGCTTTACACCGTCGGCGGTCAGCTTGTCAGTCACATCTTTCATGACGATGCCAACCCCGGCCAGATCGGCCATGGTTTTTCGTGCGCCATCCAAGCCCTCGGTCAGGCTTTGGCGGGGCTTGCCGTGATCGCGGAAGGCGTCAAGGGTGGCCGGAGGAACGGTGTTGACGGTGTCCGGTCCGATCAATTCCTCGATATAGAGGACGTCGCTGTAATTCGGGTTCTTGGTGCCCGTGCTCGCCCACAGCACGCGCTGAGTTTGCGCGCCCTTGGCGGCCAGCGCCTGCCAGCGCGGCGACGCGAAGATGCGCTGGTAGGCTTCGTAAGTCAATTTGCCATTGGCGATGGCGACTTTGCCGAGGATGCCTTGCAGTTTGGCCTTGCGCGCCGCATCCGTTTCCTTCTTGAGTTGGTCGCCTGCCATGGAGTCAACCAGTGAATCGATGCGGCTGATGAAGAAACTCGCAACGCTGGCAATCTTGTTCACGTCTCCGCCTCCGGCGGCGAACTTTTCTACGCCATCGATGTATGCCGCGGCAACTTCTTCATAAACTCCCTGTGCAAACAGGAGAGTCACGTTGACGTTGATACCCTCGCTGATGAGTTGGCGAAATGCCGGAATACCCTCGGGAGTGCCCGGCACTTTGATCATCAAATTCTCACGCGCTACGGCCTTCCACAGCCGCCGCGCCTCTTCCAGAGTGCCATTCGTGTCGTGGGCGAGGTAAGGGGAGACTTCGAGGCTGACATAACCGTCGCGCTTCTTCGTGCTCTTGTAGACGGGCGCGAGCAGGTCGGCTGCGTCCTGAATGTCGCGGATGGCGAGCAATTCGTAGCGGCCCTTGGCGTCGAGGTCGGCGCGCCCGGCGAGAGAGTCCAGGAAATCCTGGTACTGCGTCGAACCGGCAATGGCCTTCTCGAAAATCGCGGGGTTGGACGTCATCCCGCGCAAACCATCCTGACTGATCAGGCGCTGCAGTTCGCCACCCTTCAGCAGGTCGCGGCGAATGTAGTCCAGCCAGATGGATTGGCCGAACGTCTGCAGCTGGGTGAGAGGGTTCGCGGCTTTTGCGGTTTCGAGCGTGCCCACTGGATTCATATTCGTCTCCTAAAACTTGACGCGTTGAGTTATTCCATCAACACCGGAATGCTTCACTGGCCGACCAGTGCGCGAGCTGCCTGCAATATGGCGTCGGTGGTGAAGCCGAACTTCTTTTGTAAATCCTTGAGTGGCGCGGACGCTCCAAAGGTGGTCATGCCGATGATGTGGCCCTTCGGTCCGGCGTACTGCGCCCAGCCGAAGGTCGAGGCCATCTCGACTGCGACTCGCGCGGTGACGTCGGGTGGAAGCACCTGATCGCGGTAACCCTGGTCCTGATGTTCGAATAGGTCCCAGGAAGGCATACTGACGACGCGAGCCCGAATGCCCTCCGCCTTTAATTTTTCGTAAGCTTCGATGCAGAGATAGACTTCGCTGCCCGTGGCCATCAGAATGACCTGGGGCTTACCGCCTTCCGCATCGGCCAGAATGTAGGCGCCTCGAGCCACTCCGGCTGGCGATGAGTACTTGGTCCGATCGAAGGTTGGAAGCGCTTGCCGGGTCAGAATGAGCGCGACCGGTTCCTTCTTCAAATTCATGATCACCTTCCAAGCCTCGACAACTTCGTTGGCATCGGCAGGACGCAACGTAATGAGGCCAGGTATGGCGCGCAGCGTTATTAACTGTTCGATGGGCTGGTGGGTCGGTCCATCTTCGCCGACGCCGATGGAATCGTGAGTAAAAATCCAGATCGACGGAACTTCCATGACGGCCGAAAGGCGGATCGGCATTTTCATGTAGTCGCTGAAAATGAGGAAGGTCGACCCGTAGGCGCGAAGATTCGCCAGACTCATGCCGTTTACAATCGCGCCCATGGCGTGCTCGCGAATGCCGAAATGGAAATTCCGGGCGTTGTAATGATTGGCCTCGAAATCACCGGCGCCGTCGAAGGTGAGCCGCGTTTTCGTGGAGGGATATAAATCGGCCGAGCCGCCCATGAGCCAGGGATCGTTCTTGGCGATGGCATTCAGCACTTTGGAGGACGAATCGCGGGTGGCGAGTCCCTTGGCGTCGGGCGCGAAGGTCGGCAATTCCTTGTCCCATCCCGCGGCCGATTGGCGGTGTTGCAGGCGTTCGAATTGAGTCGCCAGATCGGGATACTGCGCGCTGTACTTGGAGAGAAGCGTGTTCCACTGGCTGGTCAATTGCCGTCCACGCTTGCCCATAACTTCGCGGAAGTTCTCTTGGACGCCATCGGGGACCAGGAATTTCGCGTCTTCCGGCCAGCCATACGCGCGCTTGGTGAGCTTCACTTCTTCTTCGCCCAGCGGTTCGCCGTGCGCTTCTTTGGTGTCTTGCCGGTGGGGCGAGCCGAAGCCGATATGGCTGTCGACCACGATGAGTTTCGGGCGGTCTTTCACGCCCAGGGCATGGGTGTAGGCGTTGGCCAGCGCGACCAGGTCGTTGGCATCGTGGACGTGCTGCACATCCCATCCATACGCGGCAAAACGGGCCGGCACATTTTCGTCGTAGGCGAGATCGGTGTTGCCTTCGATGGTGATGTGGTTGTTGTCGTAAATCCAGCAAAGATTCGAGAGCTTGAGATGGCCGGCGACGGAAGCGGCTTCGGAAGAAATTCCCTCCATCATGTCGCCGTCGCCGCAGATGACCCAGATGTTGTAGTTGAACAGTTCGAAGCCTGGACGATTGAAATACTCGGCCAGCCAGCGTTCGGCGATGGCCATGCCGACGCTGTTAGCGACGCCCTGACCGAGCGGGCCTGTGGTGGTTTCGACTCCCGAGGTCAAGCCGTATTCAGGATGGCCAGGCGTCTTGCTGCCCAGTTGCCGGAAATTCTTAATCTCATCGAGCGACAGGGAAGGGCTGGAAAGAACCTTTCCGCCGGGAGCCACGTCGCGCACGCCGGCCAGGTGAATGAGCGAGTACAGCAACATGGAGGCGTGGCCGTTGGAGAGGACGAAGCGATCGCGATTCGGCCAGAGCGGATTTTCCGGATCGTAACGGAGGAACTGTTGCCACAGGCAGTAGGCGACGGGAGCCAGAGCCATGGGCGTGCCGGGATGGCCGGAGTTGGCCTTCTGCACCGCGTCCATCGAAAGCGTGCGGATGGTGTTGATACACAACTGATCCAGTTGCGTACCAGTGGCGACAGACTGGTCACTGACGGCCATCAATTCTCTCCTGTCTCTCCTGGCAAATTCGCTTGCCTTACCCTACTTCTGGATGAGATGAAGCCAACGCCAAATGGATACATTTGGGCCGACCGCCCAAGTTTACACCTGTGATCGAGAAACCAAACCAAACCCCGGAAGACTAGGCTGTGATTTTACACCGAGACGAACTTGGCCGGGGAGTGTTTGATTTGGCCGCAGTTGCAGCGCTCGGCGGGACGAGCACGACCCCCGGTTCCCCATGGGACGAGTTTCAGGTGACAAAGACCTTGTCCTGGGTGAGGCGGTGTTGCAGAGTCGAGGCCAGTTGATCCACATCGCCGGCGGAAAGGTTCATCCCGCCAGGTTCAAAAATCGGGATGCGGTTGGTTCCAATGGCGTCCCTCCGCACCTGGATGAGCAAAGCCTGCAGGGCATGGGGATCATATTTTTGGGGAGACATGCGGATCAACTCCTGAAGCGCGGTGCCGACGGAGAGGCGTTCGCGGTAGGGACGCTCGCTGGTCATGGCATCGAAGCTATCAGCCAGAGCAATAATGCGCACGGCTTGCGGCATTTCGTCGCCATGCAAGCCGTCCGGGTAGCCGGAACCATCTCCCCGCTCATGATGCCAGCGCACGATTTCCGGAATCTGCGGCCAGGGGAACTGCACCTGGCTGACGATCTGGTGTCCAACCACGGTGTGGTCGCGCATGGCCCGGGATTCTTCTGCATCGAGTTGCGAGGGTTTTTCGAACAGCCGTTTATCGACGGCAACCTTCCCAATGTCGTGCAGATAGCCCGCCGAGCGCAACGATGCGACCGCAGTCGGATCCATCCCCATGGCTTCGCCGATGGCTTGGGCGTAGCGTCCGACGCGCAGCGAGTGGCCATGAATGTTGACGTGTTTGACGTCGATGGCGGTCGCGAAGGCCTCCAGCGCATTGTCGTAGAACCCGTGCAGCGAAGCCAGGAGCCGCAGGTTTTCCGAAACGCGCTGTGCCAGGGTCTGGCCGAGCGTGTGATTTTGAATGGCCAGCGCCACGTAGTGGCTCAACATTTCAAACGCATCGAGAGCGTCTTCTTCGTAGCGGGCATCGCCGAGCCGGCGTCCCAGGGCAATCACTCCGGCGAGCTTTCCGCGTACTTTCAGGGGGCAAACACACTTGAATAGTTCGGGCGCGACATTGCCGTTTGAACTGAGGAAAATATCGTAGGTGGAAGTGTTGAGCAGCACTGGGCCCGTGGCTGCAGTCAGAGCATGCACGTGACGGGGAAGCAGGGGGATGATCGACGGATCCGGGAGGAGCGCGAATCCCTCGGCATCGACCGAAGTAAGCACTGACGGCCGTTCGCCGAATGAGAATAGAGCCGCTTCGCGGGCACCGGCGGCTTCCATGACCGCGTTCAGCATGGCGCGAGCGGTTTGGTGGAAGTCGCGGTCCGCCGTAAGTTCGGGACCCAGCTCCGCCAGCGCTTCGACGGTTCGTAAGAGCTTTTTGAGGTTGGTTCCCTGCAATGCCTGTTGCGGAGGTGCTTGCCAGAAACCCAGAGCACATTCAGGTTAGCATTCTGTCGGCGCGTCGTTTGTTGGTTAGTTTGGTGCGAGGAAAATCTGCGGATTGTGGGATTCGCAAACGCACGCCCTTCCGATCATTCGAAGGGCGTGCCCAGAGCGCCCGATCTATTATTGACAGCGCGGTTTCGATGCCTCATACTCGGGCAAATTGCCAGCACAGCTTGCGTTTTGCCGGATTTTATTCGGCCACTTGCCATTCGAGAGAGCGTGTGGTTGTGCCTCAGTCCAAGCCGTCAGGCCCCGGGAAGATATCCCCTGCTTTTGATCGTGATGCTGCGCCGCAAACCCACTCCAGTCCGCCGGGCGTCCGCTCTGGAAAACTGGATGAGGGCACAGCCCTGTCGTCCTTGAGGAACCTTATCGCCACCGGCGACCACCGCCTGGACACGATCCTCGGGACCATCACTGACGCCGCCCGGCAATTGACGGGCGCCTCCGGAGCCGCGCTGGCCATGTGGAAGGACGGTGCGATGGTGTGCCGCGCGCGCAGTGGTGAGACGGCTCCCGCTCTCGGCGCGCGATTGAGTGCGGAGACTGGAATCTCGGGGGAATGTCTGCGTACCGGAAAGCTACAGCATTGCCTGGATACGGAGAATGATCCGCTGGTCGATGTTGAGGTCTGCCGCAGCCTGGGTTTGCGTTCCATTGCGGTCTTGCCGATCCAGGGTTGGCGCGGGATCAACGGAATTCTTGAGGTTTTTTCAACCCGACCGGCAGCCTTCACCGAACAACATATTGTTCAGCTTCAGCAACTGGCGTCACTCGCGGAACGGGCACGCGCATCGCAACCGCACAGCGCGTCGACGGCCGCGCCTAGACCGGCGGGCGAACTGCAGAGGCGGCAGCGCGGCCTCTTGCCGGCATCCGATCCCGTTGGGGACGTCGCTCTGGCGTTCGTCGATCGACGGAGGCGTCCGCTCGTTTTGGGAGCGATTGGCTGCCTGGCGATCGCGCTGCTGGCACTGGTGATTTGGCTCGGGTGGCGGGGACAGGATGCTGCCGGCCGCAAAGCCGTCGACGCGAGACCATCGTCCTTGAATGCCGCCAGCCGCAATGACGAACTTTCGCGCCCGCCTGGCCATGACCCGGTTTGGAAGTCGAACTCAACAGGCGAATCGCTGAGTCCATCCCGGGAGCAGATTGCGGCCGGAAATCCACTGAAGTTCGCCGCCAAGGTGGATGTGATCGCAGGTAAAAAAGCGGCGGCAGTTCGAGGTCAGGCGGCAGTTCGAGGTCAGAATGATCGACCGGAAAGAGATCGAGGAAGCTTGCTGGCGGACGTCGCTGCGAATATTGCCCTGCCCCGGGAGGCTGCCTCCGCACAGACTGAAGCGCGCTCCACAGATTCGCGTTCCGATGAAACTGCGGCCCAGCCGCCGCCAATTCCCGCCGGTTCCATGAATCAGTCCGCGCTGAGCGGAGTTCTCTCTGCAAAAGCCTCAATGCCCGGACTTTCCGCGCCGCGGTCACAGGGAGTTTCGGGCGGCCAACTGGCGCGGCGCGTGGAGCCCGTCTATCCTGCCCAAGCCCGCGAGCGACAACTGGAGGGCTCCGTGGTCCTGGCTGCAACCATCATGGAGGATGGCACGGTGCGGAATGTCAAGATCGTCAAGGGTCCGCCCATTCTTGCCGAAGCCGCCGTCAGCGCCGTACAGAACTGGCGCTACAAGCCTTTCGAACTGGATGGCAAACCAGTAAAGAACGAGACCAGAATTGTGGTCGAATTCAAGCTGCCGGGCCGATGAGACATTGAATGGTTCAGAATGAAAGTCTAAACGCCTACCGGGAAAGGCTTGGTGTGGGCTTCCGAACCTACCGACAGTCCGGTGAAGCGGCCCTGGAGCAGCGACATCAGGCCCGTGACCCAGTAGCCGACGACGAACAACAGCAGAAACGGAACGGTAAAGTAATTTTCATTGTCGATCGCGTAAAAGACGGCCAGCGCGAAATACGTTCCAATCAGAAGCTCAATCCACGGAACCCAGCCCAGGCGCTTGCGGTACTTGTTGGCCCCGACGCGGTCTTTCTTCGATTCAACGCGGTACTTGGGAGTGCGGGCGAAGGCTGTCTGTTTGCCTACCAACGCCTCGAGCACGGCGATGGTATTGGTGATCGTCAGACCAATTCCCAAAGACATCAACAGTGGCAGATAGAGCAACGCTCGGAACCAGCGCTTCGGGAATAGTTCCTTCTGCGAAACCAGATAGAAGCTGGAAATGGAGAACGTTGACGCCATGAACAGGGGCAGGTCGATATAAAGCATCTGAAACCATCCCTGATAAAAGCGAATAATCATCGCCGGCATCAGCAAAACGGAAAGCACGATCATCAACGGATAGCTGAGGTTCGCGGTGAGGTGGTAGACGGCTTCGATCTTCTGGTGCCGCGAGGCGTCGCTGGCGAAGACCCTGGGTAGGATTTTCTTCGAGACCTGGATCAATCCCTTGGCCCAGCGCGCCTGCTGCGTCTTGAAGGCCGTCATTTCCACCGGCAACTCGGCTGGACATTCGACGTCCTGCAGATAAAGGAACTTCCAGCCCTTGAGTTGTGCGCGATAGGAGAGATCGGTGTCTTCGGTGAGGGTGTCGTGCTCCCAGCCGCCGGCTTCGTCGATGGCGCGGCGTCGCCACATTCCGGCGGTGCCGTTGAAATTAAAAAAGACGCCGCTGCGCGCCCGTCCCGAGTGTTCGAGCACGAAATGGCCGTCGAGCAGAATGGCTTCAACCTGGGTCAGGAGAGAATAGTTGCGATTGATGTGGGTCCAGCGCGTTTGCACCATGCCGACCCGGGGATCGGTGAAGTGATGGATGCACTTCAACAGAAAGTCAGTCGGCGGCACGAAATCGGCGTCGAAGATAGCGACGAATTCGCCCTTCGCGGTTTTTAATCCGGCTTCCAAAGCGCCTGCTTTGAAGCCTTCACGATTGAGGCGGTGGAGGTAGACGACGGGATTGCCCAGCGCGGCATAGCGTTCGACCAGAAGGCGCGCGACCTCGACGGTTTCGTCGGTGGAGTCGTCGAGCAGTTGAATGTCGAGTTTGTCTTTGGGATACTCCAGGCGGCAGACCGCGTCGAGCAGACGGTCCACAACGTATTGCTCGTTATAGATGGGCAACTGCACCGTGACCCGCGGCAGTTCGTCGAAATGAGCGGCGGGTTCGGAGGTCTTCTTCTCTTTGTGCTTGTAATAAAGATAGACGAGCCAGTAGCGGTGGGCGCCATAGGCAGCGAGGATGATCAAGACGATGAAATAAGGAATCAGCAACGCCAAGTCAAAGGCGTTGACCTGGTAGAGGCCCACGAAAGTCTTGTCCAGAAAATGGTGGCGGAGATAGGCTCCAAAGCCCTTGGGAGCAAGACTTGCGAACAGCGCCAGCGAGGACATCGGGGAAGAAGTAAGCGTCACATCCATGAAATCAACAGGGCCAGCAAGCGAAACGCCTGACAGCGGCTGCGTATACAAGGGTATTGTAACTGATCTGGCCCAGCCCATTGAGGCGTCACCTTAAGGGCTCCATTCCTCGGCCACATTACTCAGTCTCAGTTCGAGTTGCTGACGCGAGCCTTCCTCCACCTTCAAGGCTTGGCCATTGGCTTCTTGGGATTCTAGAAAGTCGGGGTCGCGGTAGACGTCCTCTCCAACGTCCTGCCAGGCATAGAGCGAGTAGTTGCCGGGCGGCAATCCACGAATCACAAAGCGTCCATTCTGGTCGGTCGATCCAATGCCGAAGCGATTTGGGATCCTGCGATATTTTTCCTCGGGGACCGCTACCACTGCAGCCTCAGGCACTGGATGATCGTGATCGACATCTTTTTCTCTTTCGACGACGATGCCCTCGACCGTTCCGCCCTTGGAACTCAGCAGCAGATCGAGTGAAGAGGGTCCACTGGCGGTGAATCCGGAATCGACATCGCGTCCATCGAGTTTTGCCGATTTCAGGAAGAAGTTCTGCTGTTCGTTGCCGCCATACACCTGGATGATGTAGGCGCCGGGGTTCACACTCTTCCACTCAAAACGGCCGAGTCGATCGACTTGGGCATTAGTTCCGAAGGAGTCCTGGGATATGAAGAAGCCGGGATCTGGCGCCAACCCCGACTGACGCAGGTTTACGGTGTACTGAGTGAGGTCCTGCGCCGCGGACCCATCGAAGCGAAGATGACCGGCGAGTGTAAAAGAGGACTGGAGGAGCAGCTTTACCCCTTCGATGTCGCCGGCAACGACGCTGATTTCCTGGCGCGCGGTGAGCACCTGCGAGTCGGCGCCGAGCGACGATCCCGTGGCCGTATAGGTCCCCGGAGCGACTCCCCGGACCTCAAACTGGCCGTCCGAACCCACTTCGTTTGACCGGATCGAGTCGCCCGTTTGGGAAACTAAATCTACCACGGCCTTCTCGCCGGCCTTGAGGCCGGGAACGATTCCCCGGACGCGATATGTTCTCGTAGGTACGAGCATGATGTTGATCGGCACGTCGTCGCCGGCTCTTACCATCACGGTTGACGCCTGGCCGGCGTCGTAGGCGCCCGGATAGTAGGTCGTGACATAGCGAGTATCGGGCGGGCGGTCGCCGGGGTGATCAGCGGTATTGCCGGCGTCCCATGTTTTTTCCTTTTCGCGCTGGTCGTAATCGCGGATGTCGGGCGGCGGCGCGGCCGCGATCCAATACTGACCTTGAAACAAACCGGAGAGACGATACTCGCCAAGATCGTTTGTTGCAACGCTTGCGGCTCCTTCACACAGCTTCTTCCCAGGCACCCTTGCGAGCGCGAACACTCGGACATCGGACATTGGGTCGCCATCTTCGTCGGTGATGCGGCCGCTGATGACGGCGGTGGGCAACATTCGAAACAGCAGATCTTCCATCGACTGCCCCGCTTGGACCGTGACCACGTTCACGTCAGACTTGAGCCCGCGCCTGTTGACTCCGACAAACCCGGTTCTTTCCAGGAAAATCGAATAGCGCCCCGGCGTGACGTTCTCCAAGTGGAAATGGCCGTCGGCGTCGGTGGAGGCAGTATAGTTTCCGCCCTGCTTCTGGTCTTCCGGGACGATCTGCAGCAGCACTTTCTTGAGCGGCTGGCTGCCGGGTTCCTTTACTACCGTGCCAGCGATGGAGGCCGGTTTAGAAGTGGAAACTTGAGCGCTTGCCAGTAGCGCGACGCCTAGCAGCACGCCCGCTGCCGATAGTGAGCGCGTCGTTCGAGTGATCGCGACCCACAAGTGAGGAATCCGCTTGGAGTAAAGATTCACATTGTCCCGCGTGGAACTCAGTTGAGAAAATATTGCCGGTACAAGGTGTCGCGCTGTGCCGGACGGAAACCGGCATCGCGTATGATGCGCCGCAGTTCTTCCTCGGTTGTGCAGTTGGTTACGCCAGCCGCGCGGACTACATTCTCTTCCAGCATCACCGACCCCACGTCGTTGCCGCCAAAGCGCAAACCCATCTGGCAGACTTTCAACCCTTGGGTCACCCAACTGGATTGAACATTCAGAAAATTCGAGAGATAGAGTCGCGAGATCGCCAGCACTTTCAGGTACTCGACGGCGGTCGCTTCATCCCAGTGGCGTCCGCCGAGCGCGGTGTTGGCGGGCTGGAAACTCCACGGGATGAATGCCGTGAATCCGCCCGTCTCCTGCTGCAAATCGTAGAGGACCTGGAGATGGTTGATGCGGTGTTCGATGGACTCGCCGACGCCAAACATCATGGTGGCGGTGGTTCTCATGCCGAGTTGATGGGCGGTGCGATGGACTTCCAGCCAATCGGCGGTGAGGCATTTCAGGCGCGCGATTTTGTAGCGGACTTCGTCATCCAGAATTTCCGCACCGCCGCCGGGGATGGAATCGAGTCCGGCATCGCGCAGGCGCGCAATGGTATCGCGCAGGGTGAGTTGGCTGTATTCCGCAATGGCGAGAATTTCCGAAGCCGAGTAGCAATGCAGGTGAATTTTCGGGAACCGCTGTTTGATTCCGGTCAACATGCGTTCGTGCCAGTCAATCTTGAGATCGGGATGCAGTCCCCCCTGCATCAGCACACCCGTGCCGCCGAGTTCAACCGTCTCACGGATTTTTTCGTAGATGGTGTCGAGGTCGAGGATGTAGCCCTCGTTGACCCTGGCCGCTGGACCTTTCAGGGGACGATAGAAGGCGCAAAAGGTGCAATATTCGGTGCAGAAGTTGGTGTAATTGATGTTGCGGTCGATGATGTACGTCACGACGCCTTCGGGATGCATTCTGCGGCGGACCGCGTCCGCCTCCATGCCAATCCCAATCAGATCGTCGGAGCGAAACATCTCCAGAGCCTGCTGCTTGGTCAGGGACATCCTAATCACCCCACAGTAATTAGCATTTTAGCTGGTGCGGGGCAGTGGAGGCGAGTTTTCCGGGTTTTTAGTGGTGGCTCGCTTCGCGAAAGCCTTTACCACCCCGTTTGATACGATGGGGCGATGATCCAGAGCCCAAAACCTCGTCGCGGACCGACACCGCTGTGGAGGGCGGTGATCGAGACGACCTCGATCGTCTTTCTGTTCTATTCGAATCTCTTGATGGGAGAATTTACGTCCAGCAATGGGAAAGGAAAGAGTCTCACCTTCGCCTTGCGAGACATCTTCACAGGGACGAATTTTGTGATTGCAATTATTTCTGCGTCGGTTGGGTACTTCGTGTTCGAGCATCTCCGAAAGAGCCTTTAGATTCGTCTCCCAGACACGCCCATTGCGGGAGTCCGGGTTGCGCGTGATTCTCCAAGTCTTGGGCGCCTACGCGGTCCGACCCTGAACTTGAGGGGTTGGCGGAGAAGTGGCTTGGTCAACCTTTCGCCTGCGCCTGAACTCGTAAAATCCCAGCCCCGCACCCAGCAGTGAAATGGCGATCAGAACGATCAGCACAGGCCAGTAGTAGCGGTCGAAGAATTTCACAATGTGCCGCCCGTAGCGGTAGCCGAGATAAGCCAGGATGATGAAACGAAGGCCGCGCCCGACTGCTAGAGCAGTCAGGAATTTCCTGGTTGGGTATTGCAGCGCGCCCGCCGCGAGGAGCATGGGCACGATGGGAAACGGCGGCGGAAGTAGCGCGGGGATCGCGACCGCGGCGAATCCCCAGCGTTCAAAAATCGCGTAGACCTGGTTGACTTTTCTTTTGGAAAACCGCTTCTCCAGAGTTGCCTTGCCACCCTTGCGGGCCATACGGTAAGTCAGGAAGCCTCCGATGAGAGCCCCGGCCGTTGCCATGATGGCATAGTAGATCCAGGGCTCGCGGCGGTGCGCAGCGAGAAGGATGGTAACGATGTCGGTACTCCCGGGCAGAGGAATGATCGAGTTGTCGACCAGTCCCAGGAGAATCAGGCTGGGGCCGCCGAGATGGACGAGCCACCGCAGGGCGCTCTTTTTCGATGCGAGCAGGAAAATCGCAAGCATGTGCATCGTCCCCAATTAGAGCAGAGTTACGCCGCACAAGTTGCAAAGTTCGGTTTGGAGGCGCTGCCGTCGGGCAGGCTAGTGAGTCGAATCGCGCCGAGGGTGCGCCGCGCGCCATTCGTCAATCTCGTGTTCGGCTTGGGTAATTTGCTCGGGTGCGAGCGATTTTCGCAGTTCCTGCGCCGCCGCCGCGCTCTCCTTCACCGAATCCTGCGCCAAAACTAGCCACTTGTAGGCAGATACCAGGCCCGCACCATTGCCACGGTCGGCGGAGAGAAGAAGTCCGAGTTGGTATTGCGCCGGGGCGAAGCCACGAACCGCCGCGAGTTCGTAATATTTCTCCGCAGCGGTGGTATCGACGGAACCGCCTTCTCCTGCCTGGAACATCTTGGCCAGCAGGATCTGCGCGTACGGGTGACCCTGGTTGGCTGCCGGAGTCAGCCAGCGGCGGGCTTCCGTCAGATCCTGAGGTACGCCTTCGCCCATCAAGTATCGCGTTCCCAAACCAAATTCACCGCCGCTGTGCCCCTGGTCGGCCGCTTTCCTGTACCAGTCCACGGCCTGAGAAAAATCCACTCGTCCGAGTTCTTGATCGACATAGATATCGCCCAGAGTGGATTGTGCCGAGGCATCCCCAAGGTCGGCAGCTTTCTTGAACCAGGCGATGGCAGCATCAACCTTGCTGCCATGTTCCGGCCGCAAGTTCCAGGTTCCGAGTTCAAGCATTGCTGGAACAAAACCTTGCTCAGCGGCTCGGGTGAGCCAGATGGCGGCTTGGGCATCATCCTGCGGCACGCCTTCGCCACGGTGGTATAAGGCGGCGAGATTCAACTGGGCAGTGGCGTCGCCAGCCTCGGCGGAGTGCAGGAACCAAGTCGCCGCCCTGGTCGAATCTTTTGCGATTCCATCGCCGGTGGAGTACATCAGCGCGAGGTTGGTCGCAGCGTCCCGCGATCCATGCTGCGCCGCCTTGGTGTACCAGGAAATCGCCTGTGCTTTGTCAGGCGGCATTCCGAAGCCCGACTGATAGAAAATTCCCATCGCTTCTTCCGCCGCGAGAAAGCCACGATTGGCGGCGTGCTGCAGCAGCCGGAGCGCCTTTGCATCGTCGAGCTTCAGCAACGTGCCGGCATGGTACGCCAGGGCCAGGGTGGTCTGTGACTCGGGGTCGCCGGTTTCCGCCTGGGCTTCGAGCGACTCCAGATCGGAGAGGGTCAAAGCGCGGGCTTTGGCGAGCAGGGTATAAGCGGTGGGACGGGCGGTTGCCGCACTCGAACCTCCCAAGGAGTGGGATGCACCCGGTTTGGGCGGCATTTGATCCGCCCTTTGACCTTGACCTTTGCTGGGGGCAACAGGCGGGGTGTTGGCTGCGTGGATGTCGGCTGCTGGAGTCGGGTGATCTTCGGTTGACTTGAAACTACTGGACTTGAGCTTGATGACGAGATTGTTCCCTGTGTAGGTTTCCTCGTGATCCAGCGCCGACTTGAGATCGATGACGATTCTGGCGACGGGCGGGGCAGCGCTGAATATGGCAGCCCTCACGGCAATGACAGCGCCACGATTGACCGCGAGGCGCTGACTGGGATGAGTCAGTTCACATCCTGGAAAATCGAATACGAGCCGGTCGGGATGCTCGATCGCGGTCACCTCGGCTTGCACCCGTGCGGTGAATGCGACTTCAACAGCTACGCCGTCGTCCAGTTCAGCGACGGTTATGGATGTAATTGCCGGATGCGAAGGGCGCGGGGCTGTGGCGGGAATATTCTGGGACACGGCGTGCGCCGTTGCCCAACCAGCGGACAGCAACAGAAGGGATACGACATCGATACGCATTGCGCTTCTTCTGGTTCTAAGTCAGTGCTCTGGGACGCCAGCCCAATCTCGCAGTTTTACGATACCAGAGGTCTTGCTTGGCGCTGGCTACCAACGCCGGAAAAGGTGTTGGAGGACAAATCAATTTGCAGTCACTACAGAGCGCTCTCAAACAAACTGAAGTTCGGGGGCCGGTGGCAGGGCTCCGATTTCCGCCGCCAGGCGGTAGTAAAGGGCCAGCCCTTCTAGGCATGGAGGGTCAAGATAATAATGGATGTTGCGGGTTAGGTAGACGCGCAGGACCTCGACGCCGAGGCGGAGGCGAGGCGCCCACTGCTGAGCGATCGTCTCCAGTCTTTTGGGGGAGACCCCGTGATCGCGCGACTCTTTGAAGGCCTGGGCAATAGCCCGCCCATCGCGTCCGGCAAGGGCCTGCCTGCGGATCGCCCAGAAGGCGAAGACGAATGACTTTCCGGTGCGCGCCACCCACTCCTCTGCCAGGTCGAGCGTGAAGTAGCGTGCGCGATCGACCTGCAATGCCGGGTCTCCAATGAGCAAGGCGGCATCGCAGGCGGCAAGCATGGCTTCGAGATCGGGGGCCATGGCCTTGTAATCGCGCGCACCGCCCATCCACTTCGCAAACAGAATCTTGGCCAGAGCAATCGACGTCATCGAAGAAGTATCGAGGGCCACGCTGCGGGCTTGCGTCCACATGGAATCGACAGGCTCTCTGCTTACCAGCAGGATCGAGCGCACGGCGCGCCGTGCCGCAATCGCGACTTCAGGAATGATAATGAGATCGGGAACAGTGGTGTAGGCGGCGGCCGGAATGATGCCGATATCCGCCGTTCCCGTACGCAAATCCTCGGCGCAGGCCGAGGGGATGGTGTAGGAGATGGCAAACTCCTGGCTCTTGCTCGCGCCTGCTTCCGGATGCTCAAAGTCCCACAGAAGCGGTGCCGTGTTCAGATAAGAAATAGCCGAGATCTTTAACCGGCACATCACTTTGCGGATTATACCGAAAGTGATGTGCGCGCCATCCTTGACAGCGTTTTCCGGCGCAGACTAGGGTCACGCAATATGTCCATTTCCAACGTAGCCGGTGCCCCATCCAGTCCAGCCTCCTGCCACGGCGTCTACTGGCTCGGGCTCGCCTTGACCCAGGGACTGGGTCCATCGGGAATCAAGAAATTGATCGAGCGCTATGGCAGCGCCGAGCGTGTTTTTCAGGCGAGTCTTACCGAACTCGAAGCTGCCGGAATGCGGGCGGTTTCGGCGCAATCGATTGCTACGGGAAAGTCAATGGAGTTGGCACAGCAGGAATGCGCGAAAGCAGCAGAAGCCGGCGCCAGGATTATTTCGCTGAGCGATCCCGAATACCCATCGCGGCTGAAAGAAATTTACGATCCGCCGGTAATCCTGTTCGTGAAAGGAAGTGTCGAGGTACTGGACCGGCCCGGCATTGCCATGGTGGGGACGCGTCATCCCACGCCCTACGGCAGCGGTATGGCTGAACGCCTGTCGACTGATCTGGCAGCGCGCGGACTGGTGATTATCAGCGGACTAGCCCGTGGCATCGATACCTCGTCGCATCGGGGCGCGATCGCCGCCAAAGGGAAAACCGTCGCTGTGCTGGGGACGGGAATTGATGTGATGTATCCCAAGGAAAATACGCGGCTCACCGAACAGATCGTCGCGCTGGGGGGCGCATTGATCACGGAGTTTCCGGTCGGGACCTCGCCGGCGCCACAAAACTTTCCGATTCGCAACCGGATCATCAGCGGCATGTCGGCCGGCGTGCTCGTGATCGAAGCGGCCGAATATAGCGGCACCCGCATTACCTCGCGCCTCGCACTCGAACAAAACCGCGATGTCTACGCCGTTCCGGGCAATGTAACGAACAAGAATTCATGGGGTCCGAATACTTTGATCAAGCAGGGAGCGAAGCTGGTTGCCACTTGGGAAGACGTTTGGGAAGAGCTTCCGGCGGAGGTGCAGGATGCGCTCGGCTCCCAGCGAAATGAATCCTCCGAAGCAGAGACTGCATCTCTATTCCCGGACGAAGCGACCTCGCCCCACGAAAGAAATATTCTCAGGCTGCTCAAGGCCGACGAATCCACGCACATCGATGAACTGGTGGAGTTGCTGGAAAACGAAATGTCATCCTCCGAGATTTTTGCGGCGCTTTTTGAACTGGAGCTGAATGGAAAAGTGCGGCAGTTGCCGGGGAAGAATTTTGTGAAGAGCTTTTAGCTGCTTGACAGTGGAGAAAATAGCAACTGCGCCGGTTCGCAGCGTCAGCGGCACGGGCGCTGGCCCAAGGCTGAGCGTGACGAGAAGGTCGCAAGATTGCCGGCAGCCAGAAGCGAAGAGCGAGTAGCCGGCACTTCACACAGTTGTTGCAATCCGCCAATTCGTGCTAGTTTCAATTCCATTGTCACTAAATTGAGGAAACATTGTCCAAAGGTCTAGTCATTGTCGAATCGCCGGCTAAGGCGAAAACAATCCAGAAATATCTGGGCAAGGGATTCACGGTCGATGCTTCTTTCGGCCATGTGAAAGACCTTCCTAAAAGCAGCCTGGGGGTCGACGTCGAAAACAATTTCGATACGGAATACGTCGTCATCCCAGGAAAAGAAAAAGTGCTGGCCAAGCTGAAGAAGCTGGCTCTCGGCGCTGACCACATTTATCTGGCGCCCGATCCGGATCGCGAAGGCGAGGCCATCGCCGCGCATCTGGCCGACGAACTGGGTGAGGATTCGAGCAAGAAGACCAAGAAGGGAAAAAAGACCACCAGAAAGAAGACGGACGATATCGGCGACGATGCGCGCATCCGCCGGGTGACGTTTAACGAGATCACGCAGCGCGCCGTAAAGGCCGCCTTCGAGCATCCCCGCGATATCGATCGCAATCTGGTCGACGCGCAGCAGACTCGCCGCGTACTGGATCGCCTGGTGGGCTACCAGGTTTCGCCTCTTTTGTGGGATAAAGTCCGGCGCGGTCTTTCGGCGGGACGGGTGCAGACGGTGGCGCTGCGCTTAATCGTCGATCGCGAACGCGAAATCAAAGCCTTCGAGAAAAAAGAATACTGGACGATCGACGCGAATCTTGCCGCCGCCAAGCCTCCGGCATTTGACGCGCGCTTTCTGGGGAAGGGCGACGAGAAGGTTGAAGTTGTCAATGGCGAGCAAGCGGAACAGATTCGCCTGGCGCTCGAAAAAGCCGACTGGGTGGTCCGTTCGGCGGAGAAGAAAGAGCGGCGTCGCAATGCCACTCCGCCATTCACCACCAGCAAACTGCAACAGGATTCCTCCCGCAAGCTGCGCTTCAGCGTGAAACGCACCATGATGATCGCGCAACGCTTGTATGAAGGTGTCGAACTGGGCGCCGAAGGACTGGTCGGCCTGATCACCTATATGCGAACCGATTCGACTCGCGTTTCCGCCGAGGCGATCACCGAGGTCCGCGACTACATCACGAGCGAGTATGGAGCGCAGTATCTGCCCGCTTCTCCCAATACATATAAGGAGAAGAAGGAAGCGCAGGCGGCGCACGAGGCCATTCGCCCGACTTCGGCGGTGCGTCATCCCGACCAGGTCAAACAGTATCTGCAGGAAGACGAATTCAAGGTTTACAAACTGATCTGGCAGCGCTTTGTCGCGTCGCAGATGAATCCCGCCGTATTTGACCAGACCACGGTCGACATTGACGCCACGTCTGAAACCGATGTGTTCCAGTTCCGCGTCACCGGATCGGTGCCGAAGTTCGACGGATTCCTAAAGGTTTATGAGGAATCGAAAGATAATAAAGATGAGGAAGACGAGGAGTTGAAGCACAAACTGCCGCCGCTCGAAGCGGGGCAGAAGCTGACTTTGAAGTCGCTGTCGCCGGAGCAGCATTTCACCGAACCGCCCCCGCGCTTCAACGAAGCTTCGCTGGTGAAGGAATTGGAAGAGCGCGGCATTGGCCGTCCGTCGACCTACGCCACCATTCTCAGCACGATTCAGGAGCGCATGTACGCGCAGAAAGTCGGGGGCAAGTTTGTGCCCACCGAAATCGGATTGGTGGTGACCGATCTGCTGGTCGAGAACTTCAAAGATATTTTTGACTTTCAATACACCGCGCGCCTGGAAGAAGAACTCGACGAGATTGAAGAGGGCAAGCAGACGGGGAACGGCGCCCTCACCGAGTTTTACCAGAAGTTTTCGAAGGACCTCCGCTACGCCGAGAAGCACATGGAAAACATCAAGCGTATGGAGAAGCCGACCGACGAAAAATGCGAACTTTGCGGGGCGCCGCTGGTCATCAAGTGGGGCAAGCACGGCTCCTTTTACGCCTGCAGCACTTACGACAAGGAAAATCCCGACACCTGCAAGTTCACCAAAGAGAACCCGATCAATTTACCCGATCTCGACTCGGCCGATGTGCAGGAGACGGCGCAAGAGGAATACTGCGAAAATTGCGGCCGGGTGATGGTGCTGAAACGCGGACGCTTCGGGCAGTTCATGGCCTGCACCGGGTATCCGGACTGCAAGACGACCCGGCGGCTCGATCAGGGCAAGAAGGTGCCTGACATTCCACTGGATGAAACTTGTCCGCTATGTAAGCGCAACTTGATCCTTCGGCATGGCCGCTTTGGCGAGTTCACATCGTGCAGCGGGTATCCGGAATGCAAGTATGTGAAGCAGAATTTCATTGGCGTGAAGTGTCCCGAGTGCAAAGAAGGCGAACTGGTCGAAAAACGAGCGCGCAAGGGCAACACTTTTTACGGCTGCGGAAATTATCCGAAATGTAAGTTCACGTCCGCCGCTAAGCCGATCGCCGAAAAGTGTCCCGATTGCGGTCATGAATACCTGGTGGAAAGAATCCGCAAAGATGGAACGGTGATCGCGTGCCCCAACAAAGAATGCGAGTACGAGCGCGAGGCCGAAGGCGCGACTGCAGAAGTATCAAAGGCCTGACCAGCCGCGGGCGCTTAGAAGAAAGTGTGAAAGTTCCAGGCGAACGGGAAGAAATCAAGCAGAAAGTGAGGCGAACAATATGGCAAATAAAGCGACAGCGCACGATGCCCAGGTCGTTCTAAAACTCTATGACCTGCGCCGGGAAGCGGAGATGCGCAAGGCAAGAAACTGGTATACCGCGGAGTTCTGGCCGCAGAGCGCGGACGATGTGCTGAAGGTTGCCAACGCATTCCCCAGCCAGGAAAATGCCTGGATGCGCCAGGTCGGCGGCTATTGGGACATGGCGGCTGCTCTGGTCTTGCAGGGAGCCCTCAACGAAGAGCTCTTCCTGCAGCCCGGCATTTGCGGCGAGATGTTCTTGATCTTCGCCAAAATTCACCCCTTCCTCAAAGAAATCCGGGAGAAAATGAACAATCCCGAGATCTTTGCAAATATTGAGAAGGTGGCTACCGGATCGAAAACCGCGCGCAAGCGTCTCGAACGTTTCTCGAAGAACGTTGAGAATCGCCTCAAGACAATGGCCAAGCCGGCGAAGAAAGGCTGACCGCAGCCGGTCGCGTCTTTCATTCATTCTGTGATTCAGGGCACATTCCAGTCGTCGGCCATCTGCTATCCTAGTTAAGCTGTGCGGATGCTCTGGTGGTTTCTCATACTGGGAGTCAGTACCCTGGTGGTGGTGTCGGTTGCGCTCACGCTCTACATGCGGGTCCGGCGGCAAATGAAGCGCTCGGCCGCGCCCCGAGCGGAACTCAACGGCCTCGACCATACGCCGCCTGAGGCCTGATCCGCCGGTTCGATCCGCGGAGTGGTTAAGAAAGGAACGCCATGTCTAGAGTAGCTACTCAAGTGCTCGGTCAGCAGAGCCGGTCGCTGGAGATTGCCAAGCAGGCCGCCATTGTGATTACGGCCAGCCTGTTCGTTGCCTTGTGCGCACGGGTCTCTGTGCCGTTGCCCTTCACGCCCGTGCCACTTACCTTGCAAAACTTCGGAGTTCTGGCGGTAGGGTTGGCGCTTGGTTCGCGCCGCGGTTTCGCCGCGCTCGCGCTCTACCTCATCGAAGGCGCGTGCGGCATGCCGGTATTCAGCATGGGCGCCGGAATTGCCTACCTGCTCGGTCCGACTGGCGGCTTCCTCCTCGCCTATCCCCTGGTCGCCTTCATCGCCGGCTATATCTATGAGCACAGCTCTCGTCGCTTCGGCTGGGCCGCGTTGTCGGCCGTGGCGGCGGAAGTCGTACTCTTCGCCAGCGGACTAAGCTGGCTCGCCGTGCTGACCCATTCGATTTCTCTGGCGATCCGCTTCGGCCTCTACTGGTTTGTGTTTGCAGAAGTCATCAAGGTGCTGATGGCCGCCGCCGTCGCCGCGCGATGGCACCGGCAGTCCGGGTCGCAAGCGTGAGTTAAAAGGCATGGAGATTCGCAAAATGGCGATTCCTAACGAAGATTGATCATCGGGGATTTATACCGGCTTAGCGACGCCGAATCTACTGCGAGAACAATCGTTCCTTTAGGGCCTGCGCTCTCGAAGTCCAATATCTCCTAGCGTCAACAATTTATAGAACAGGATCACGCCATCTTATGAGTACGGTATCTTCTCCAGTTCGCGAAATCTCGGTGGCCCACAGTCCGGACTCCGACGATGCCTTTATGTTTTACGGTTTGGCCACCAACAAGGTTCGGGTGCCCGGGTTGAAATTCAACCACACTCTCTGTGATATCGAAAAGTTAAATCGCCAGGCGCAGGAAGGCGTCTACGACGTGACTGCGATTTCGTTCCACGCCTATCCTTACATTCAGGAAAAATATGCGCTCATGTCCTGCGGCGGCAGCGTGGGCGACGGCTACGGCCCCATGCTGGTTTCCACCCGCCCCTTCACACAGGAGGAGATTAAGCATAGGAAGATCGCGATACCGGGCAAACTCACCACGGCCTATCTGGCGCTCGAGCTGTTCGCGCCGGGCGTTGAGGTTGAAGTGGTTCCTTTCGATGAAATCATTCCACAGATTCTCGAAGGAAAGCATGAGGCCGGTCTCATCATTCACGAAGGCCAGTTGACCTATGACAAGTCGGGATTGCACCGCGTGGTCGATCTCGGCAAGTGGTGGCAGAAAGTTACCGGGTTGCCGCTGCCGCTTGGCGGCAACGCGATCCGCCGCTCGCTCGGACCGGAAACCATGACCAGCGTCACGCAGGCGCTGCGCGAGAGCATCCAGTACGCGATCGATCATCGCGAAGAGGCGTTGGCCTATGCCATGCAGTTTGCCCGCGACCTCGATACCCAGCTCGCCGATAAATTTGTTGGTATGTACGTCAATGAGCGGACCCTTGATTACGGCGACGACGGCAGGGAAGCCGTCAAACGCCTGCTTGAGATGGGGCATAATGCCGGGATTATCACGCAGACGCCACGGGTAGACTGGATCTAGGGAAAATCTGACAGCCGTTGGCTGCGTGCGAAACCGGTGGCCGGCCCGCTACGTCCGCCTCCCGGCTACAACCGCCGTTATCATAATTCTATGCGTGGGGAAAACGCCCAGACTTTGCTCATCGATGCCGATGACACCCTCTGGGAAAATAACATCTACTTTGAACGAGCGATCGCGAAATTCATTACCTTCCTAGACCATCGCGAGCACTCGCCCGAGGCCGTGCGACTGGTGTTGAATGATGTGGAGCGGGAATCCATCGTGAAACACGGGTATGGCCTGCACAGCTTCGCGCATTCGCTGGTCGAGACTTTCGAGAAACTGTCCGTCGATCCCGTTACGCCCGAATTGCACGAACGCATTCGAAGCTTTGCTCACCAGATTGCCGATCATCCCATTGAGATTCTTCCAGGCGTGCCGGAAACTCTGCAATATCTCGGCGAGCGCCACCACGTCATCATGATGACCAAGGGAAACCCGGCGGAGCAATCGGGGAAAGTTGAACGTTCGGGATTAAAAGAATACTTTTCCGCCATCGAGATCGTGGCCGAGAAGGATGAATCCACTTACCGCTCCGTCATCGCCAAGTATGCTCTCGCGCCAGACACGACATGGATGGTCGGCAACAGCCCCAAGTCCGACATCAACCCCGCGCTCGCCGCCGGGCTCCATGCCGTTTTCATTCCGCACGGAAACACCTGGATTCTCGAGCACGAGGAAGTCGCCGCCGCACCGCCCAACCAGCGGTTGCTGGTGGTGGATCGTTTCACCGACCTCAGAAAACACTTTTAACCGTAGTTGGCCCGAGTCAGTACAATACAAGCAAGTAACTGTCCCGTATCTACCTGCTGACTGAGAAGGACACAATGGCAGCCTCGCCAGAGTAACTACTGGACCGTAACATTGACGACGGCGGAAGGAATGCCGTTGGCTACGACCACCAACGCACTCGCGCCCGTTTCCATTGTCGGGGGCACGTCGAAGTTCGTCGAAACGCTCTCTGTCCCAGTCGCCACGCCCATCGTGCTGTGATCGTGGGTGCGGGCGTAAAACACGTGATTCGTGGCTTTGTTTGTGATCCGAACCAGAGGATAATTTGTCGCCGTCTGCAACTCGTCTCCAAAAGCCGCCGCTTGAGACAAGCCGTTAAATTGCGTTCCGGAGATAGCATAAGTTGATCCTCGAGTTATCGTAGGCGGACAAGTAGTTACCGCCGGCGCCCAAGAGGTCTGGTAGGTTCCTGAAGACGTATAAGTTGACGTCGTACCGCCGCCGACGAGCACCTCTCCAGTCGGGAGTAACATCAGACTTCCGTACGTCTTCGGTCCAGGAGTAAGATGTGTGCCGTCGAACTCGTAAGAAGTTCCCGAGTCGCCTTCCACTAGTACGTTGCCATTGGTGAGCAGGACGGCGAAGGAGTCGCCGGCGTTATCCCCATTCGGAAACACTGGACCGACGGCCCATTTTCCTGTGAGGCTGTCGTAAATCGCCGTATTCCCGGGGCCATTGTTTGAGGTGTAAGAACCAGTCACAAATACCGTGCCGTCGGGGCGCAGGATCTGCGGACCAATTTCCCCGGGCGGATAGTAGCAAAGTTTGCCGACGGGACCGTAGTGAATGCAGCCGAAAGGCGATGGGGAATGTAAATCGACGATCGTACTTCCAGCGCTCACCCATTCCTTGGCCGCAGGCGCATAGATTTCGGAATTGGGAGCGTCTTTGACGTCGGCGGTCAGAATCGAACCGTTCGGCAACAGGGTCCAGCCCTCCTCCGCGTTAAAATCGCTTTTACCCTTCGAACTCAGCGATGTCCAGGTCAGAGTTTGCGGGTCAAGTTCACGCATTTGTTTCGTGAGCTTGTTTCCAACTACGAACTTGCCATTCGGCAATACGACCGACGGGGAGTCTCCAATGTAGTTCCATCCTTTGGGCGGCGCGAGAGGCGTCCAGGTATTGGCCTTAGGATCGTAGATCGCGCCCTGGTTAGTCAGGGCGAAGTTTCCGTTGTTGTATTCTCCGCCGGTTATCACTACGCGCCCATCGGCCAATACGGCGGAAGCAAAATCGTCGGGCACATATCCTTGGGGAAGGCTGGCAACCTGCGTCCAGGTTCCGTTCACGTAGCTCCCGGTATTGTCCGGTGTAAGCCTCCACCAGTCCGAAGCACCGTTTCCTTGCGCGAGGATGGTACCGTCGGTCAACTGGAAAGTGATCTGAATTCCGTCGGGAGGTTGGTTTACCAAGGTTTTCAGGGTCTGTGCCTGGGCGCCCGATAGAGCGAGCCCCACTATCAATGCGATGCGAACTAGTTTTTTCGACAAGATATCCAACCTTTCTTTTAGAACTGCCAGAGGACTGCCAGCGGCAGCCAGAGCAGAACTTTCCCGCACTGCGGGAACCACGGATCACTTATGACGCGTCAGGCGGGGAGGAGCAAAAACGCGGCTCTTGATACTAACAAAAAGGGAAGGGCATGAGATAGGAAAATTGGACACGCAAATAGACACAGGCCGGGAAGCCGGAATTGCTTCCGGTCCCGGCCCGCGCTTCTATCAACTTGAGAAGTGGCTCAGTTGCTCGGCGTAGGGTTGTTGGTGGCGGTGGCCGCCGTGGTGGGCGCAGGCGCATTTACCGGCGCAGGCGCGGAGTTGTAGCGCGAGAGCCGGGGGAAGAACGGCGTCACTTCGAAGGGCATCTTGTCACGCGCCGAAGTGATCGCGACTGGCTGCGCTTTTACGATCTCTACTTTGTCGTCCCAAGGATTCAGTTTGACTCGTCCACCGAGAGGCAAGGCGGCAATCTGGTCGAGCTTGTTCCAATCGAGGGCTGGAGCCGATGTGGCGAGTTGCGCCATGCGCACGACGCCGTTTTCCGAGATGTTGTTCCCGAGATGCGCTTGCAGCAGAGCGCTCAGTTGTGGAGCGCGTATCTGTAGCGCTTTGATAAAGAGTCCGGCTGAATCCAGCTTCTGCGCGTAGGGTGAAGCCTTCAACATCTCGATTGCTTTCTTGTCGGCGGCCGCTTCCTCTTCGGGAATATGTTTGAAGCCGAGGTTCTGGTAAGTTCCTTCGTCGGAAAACAGCATGCGGTCATTAAAGGCGTATTCGCCTCCAAGATTGTGTCCCAGCACGATGTGCGCCAGTTCGTGCGAAAGCACCATGGCCAGGCTGCCCTCATCGGGAAGCACGTCGATCAGTCCGCGGCTCACGACGATGGTGTTCCCAACGCTGAAAGTCTCCAGCGGGGAAGTGGTCAGAACCCGCGTCCGGACCGGCCGTGGCAGTTCGATGTTATTGGTGATCAATAGGTTATCCACCACGGTTTGCAGGATCTTGTCCACGTCGCCAGCGGGGGCAAGCAGGCCCGCGCGCTCCAGACGATCAACCACATTGTCTTCCGCCTGCTGTTGCCATTCGCGCTCGGCGGCCAGCGGAGTAGCATCCTGGGCGGTCGGCGTGTCATCTTTGACGCTGTCGACGCGGATGTTCGTGAGCTCGTCGCTCGCGGTTCCCATTTTCAGGTTGTAACCCCACATGCGAGTCTGCGCTTTGAATGCGATTTTGTTCTTGGCTCCCGCCGAGAAGTCGCCCTCTTCGCTGTAGATATACGACGGCACCCAGTAACCCGGAACCAGATTCAGCCGCCAGCTGTCCATGTGGAAATAGTAGGTATTCCGCGAAGGATGCGAATAGGTCCCGTTCAGACGAACAATGCTGAAGTCCTGATCTTCAACCCAGATGCGTCCGAGAAAGCGGCCGCGACCGGCGTTTTTCTTGGGCGTCACGTCAAACACGAGGCAGCGGACGTCGCCCAGGAACTCGCGTCGCGCATAGCGGAAATCGTAGTGCTGGCGGTCAAAATCGCTGCGGTCGGCGAAGATCATCCAGGAAAAACCCAGCGGTTGGTACTGGAACTTGAATTTTTTCGCGAATCCGCCCAGCAGACGTTTCTCCATGCTCTCGTCTTTGTCTGAGCCTTTGTCTTTGCCCTGCAGGTATTCGGTCCGGTCGATGGAATCGCTGAAATCCATGCGTCCCAGAAAATAATGATCGTCCTGCGGAATCGGTCCCAGTTGCGGATCCTGCGTCAGGTCCTGCAGATACGTCTCCACAATCGGGGTGCGCGGCGACAGGAACTTAACCATGTCTTTCTCGCGCAAGATCACGCGGTCCACCACCTGATCCATGGTGGCGGGCGGAGCCAGATTCGACTGCGCTGCCGCGACCGGCTGTGGGTTCTGCGGCGTGGCCGCGGACTGCTGAGCTATTGCTGTCGCTGATACCGCCAGCAGAGCCAAAATCATACCCTTCATGCTGCCTGTAACCATCCGCATAACACTTATCTCCAAAGTTTCAATACGCCAGTTGAAATACCACGTGCACAATTGCTGTCGAATCGATTGCCTGGCCGTTTCGAAGAGCGGGTTTAAACCGCATCTTGTTTGCGGCCGCCACCGCAGTCTCATCGAGTCCATGGCCCAGACCCCGGACTACGCGATTCACGCGCAGTTGCCCGTTCGCCGCGAACTCCACTTCCAGCAGCACTTCGCCTTCCAGTTTTAGATTCCTGGCCTCGTCCGTATACGCCGGATTCGGCTTGTAGGTGATCTCCACCTGGGTCGTCGGAGGACCGCTGTCCACGCGCTGCAGGTGGGCCGTGTTCTGCGCGATCTCCTGCGCGCCAAACCCGGAACTCTGCACTCCCGGGCTGCCGCGTCCGCTGCGCCGACCGTCGCCCTGCCCGCCAGTTGCCACCCCACTGCCAAAATCGGCACTGGCGACGGTTCCCTTGATTCCTTTGGCTCCGCCCGACCCGTTGCCCTGTCCCGGCCCCACCGGCATATCAAACGAACCGGCAGCGGAAGCGATCAACTTGCCGTTAGGCTTGCTGTTCTCGCTCGGCTTCAGCCCATTCGGATCCCCGAAGCCGCCGGTCTGGACCTTCGAAATTGGAGCATTCACGGTTGGAGCCACGGAACTTCCCTGGAATTCCCCGGTATGAATCAGGACCGGCCGTGCTCCGCTGGTCGGCTTCAAGACCGCCGGCGCAGCAACATTGATCGCCACTTTCGGGGGCTCGATTTCCTGCGGTTGGGGCTTGGGAGCGCGGACTTCGTGGGGCACGACTAACTTCGGTGTTTCGAACACGGGCGCTGGCGGCAGCAACTTGGCATGCACCGGAAGCGGTTTTGGCGGAGGCGGGGGCTCCGGCCGCAACGATGGCCGCGGCACTAATTCCGTAACGTGATAATTGGCTGTGATGAGGAGCGTGTCGGGCATGATGATCCCGAATAAGAGCAGAAAGAGAACGAAGCATGTGACGATCCCGTAGCTTGCTACGAAGGTACGCCAATTCCACTTCTTTTCAGGTAGCAGGCCGAGTTGAAAATCGTAATCGTCCGTGGGCATCTCGACTCCAAAATGGGGGCCCGAAGCTGGGGAGAGCGCTCAGGGTTGGAGTCTTCACATTATTGGAGATTGGGCAGGTGGTAAACGTGCCGCTTGCGCGTGTCCTTTAGTAACCAGCCGTAACCCCTTCGGCCTGATGGTCGATTACTTTGGGGTCCCCGTCCGGCGACGGGCAAAATAGTAGAAAACTGGAACGCCCGCCAAAATTGCCACACAACCGCCAGCCGAACTTCTGAGGTTGTCGGTGAACGTGTAGTAGAGGAGAGCCGCGGAAGCAAGCACAAAAAGCGCCGGAACCATGGGATATCCCAACACGCGATAAGGCCGGTCGAGGTCCGGTTCCCGCTGGCGAAAAATAAACACGGTGCTGCCTGCGATCATGTAGAACATCCACTCTGCGAAAATGGCCAGGGAAAAAAACTGCCGGAAACTGCCTCCCAGTAGCAGCAGAACAATGGCCAGCGCGCACTGCACGACAATCGCCACCGACGGGGTACGAAAGCGAGGATGAACCTCCGCCAGCGCCGAGAAAAAATAGCCGTCGCGGGCGGTCGCAAAGGGCACGCGCGCCCCGCTCATGATGGTGCCATTCAAAGTGACAAGCATCGAAATCGCGATGCCCACCGAAACCAGGCGAGCGCCGGAATGCCCTAGCACCAGCGCCACGGCGTCCGACGCGGGACGTTCAGAAGACGCAATCGCCGCCGCCGGTAACACATACTGCACCGCGGCGTTTACCAGAATATAGAGCGCGCCGACGGTTGCCACTCCCCAGATCAGCGCCAGGGGAATATTCCGCTGCGGATTTCGTATCTCGCCCGCCACCATGTTCAGATCGTTCCAACCGTCGTACGCCCAAAGCGCAGCTACCAGAGCCGCGAAGAATCCCGCTAATCCGCCTCTCGCACCAGTGAACTCCGTCGCGAAATTTGCCCAGGTGCCTCCGCTGTAGGAGAAGCCCACCGCGACGATTCCGAGAATGATTGCAACCTTCAGCAGGGTGAACAGAAATTGAAATTCTCCCGCTCTTCGCACCCCGATGTAGTTCAGCCCCGAGATCACGAGTGTGGCTGCGATCGCCACCAGTTGGCCGTAAGTTACGGCGAAGGGGTGCGAAAGGCAGGTCCGCGAGAAAAAAGAGAAGACGGCAAAGGTTTCCAGAATCCGAACCAAGCCGGTCGTGATAGTGGCAATCGAGGCGGGTTTGGCGATCAGAAACCAGGTCCAGGAATACAGAAATCCGGCGAGCGGACCGTAGGCATCGCGAACGTAGACATACTCGCCGCCGGCCTGCGGCTTCATGGCACCGAGCTCGGCATAGGTGAGTGCGCCGAAAAAAGAAAGCAGGCCGCCGGCCATCCATGCCAGATAGACCATACGTGCCGACCCCACCGCCTGCATCATCTCGGAGGGAACCAGGAAAATTCCGCTTCCGATGATGGTTCCCACTACCACAGCGCCAGCGTGGGACAGGCCGAGATCGCGGGCGAGTTCAGGGCGGGCGTGACTGGTTGTGGATTGCGCTCCCATAATTTTCGCTGGCGGCCTGAAAAAGAGATTCTAACCTCAGAGATCAACGATCGTTGATCAACGATCGTTGATCAACGACCGTTGAGGGCGCATTCGCCCCGGGTTCGAAGCAAGGTAGATGAGTCTCACTGCGCCGGCCGCTTGGCGGCGGTTCAATTCTTGGGTCCGGCGGGCCGCAAGCGGCTCGCTGTGTATCCCACTGCAAATGTGAGGCTGGTTCCGATCGTCACCCACCAGGTGAAGGCGATCTGCGACCATCCCCACAGATACAGTTCGATCGCCAGCCCGCAAATCATGCCCGTAACGGCGTCGCGCTGCTGTACGCGTTTGGTGAGCGCTCCCAGCAAGAAAACTCCGAGCAAAGCGCCATAGGCAATCGAGGCGATTTGCAATCCGACTTCAACCACGCGTCCGACGCGATGGAGCGCCAGCACGGCCAATGCGAACAGAACCAGTGCCCAGCCGACCGTGGCCATTCGAGCCAGTCGCAGGCGCGCCTCTGGTCTGACTTCGTCTCGGGATGCCGGGCGAAAACGGAGATAGAAATCCATCATTGAACTGGAAGCCAGGGAGTTCAGCGCCGCGCTCAAGTTCGACATCGCAGCTGCCAGAATGGCTGCGATTAAGAGTCCGGCAATCCCATGCCGCATCCGGGTGACGATGAACGTCGGGTAGATCCTGTCGGCCCGTCCAAATGTTGAGGACGGCATCCGGTAGTAAGCAAACAGCATCACACCGTCAAAAAGAAACAGTCCAAATTGAAAGAAGACCGCGACTCCGCTGGACAGCAACGCGAGCGCGGATTGTCTCTGATTTCGCGCCGCCAGCAGTCTTTGTACGATGAGCTGGTCGGTGCCATGGCTGGCCGTAGTCAGGAATGTACCCCCGATGATTCCCGCCCACAGCGTGTAGGGTTTGGCGAAATTAATATACGGCCAGTGCTGCAGAAGGGAAGCGTCAAACACCTGGAACTTGTGAAACTCGCAGGCAATCGCCGCGACTGCCCCCCATCCTCCCGGCACGAGATGGAGAATCGTAAACATTCCTACCAGGGTTCCTCCTACATAAATAAAGGTCTGAACGACATCGGTCCAGATCACCGCCGCCAGACCTCCTTCGAAGGTGTAAATCAAGGTCAGCAGCGTGATGATGGCAATCGACGTGACCTGGCCCGTGCCGAGCGCAATCGACACCACAATCGACACGGCATAAACGCGGACGCCCTCTGCGGCCGCCCGGGTCAGCAAGAAAAGTCCAGCCGTTACCGTGCGCAATTCGGGACCAAAGCGCCGTTCGATCAGTTGATACGCGGTGTAAAGTTCACCGCGAAAATACTGCGGCAGCAGGACAAAAGTAATCATGATGCGCCCGGCGACGTAACCCATCACCAGTTGCAGAAACGTGAGATTCGAATCGTAGGCGAGGCCGGGAATGCTGATGATAGTCAGCGTGCTGGTCTCGGCGGCCACAATCGACAGGGCAATTGCCCACCATGGAATGTCTCGATCGGCGAGAAAATAGTCGCGCATAGTGCGCTGGCGCTTGCGAAAACGCAGCCCGAAAAGCGTAATACCCGCCAGGTACAGCGCGATAATCGACAGGTCGATCCGATTCAATCCCAAGCGATTTCCTTCCGATTGCGGGCGTTGCGACGCAACTCGAACGTTCCTCGGGCCCGGGCAATCAGTTCGCAGCATTGTACAAGCATGTTCCGCGCTCAATCCGGCCGCGAACGCAGCCGCGAACCTGTGTTAGAACTAGCGCGATGGCCTATTATCTCGGGATCGACGGCGGCGGCACCAAAACGCGGTGCCTCCTCGGCGACGAAACGACGGTGCTGGCGACGGCCATGTCCGGCGGCAGCAACATCGTTCGCCTGGGAGAAACACAAGCCCGGGAAGCGGTGCACGCCACCGTCCGCCAGGTCTGCGCCACGGCCCGGATTTCTCCAGATCGGATTCAAGCCATCTGTATTGGCGCCGCTGGCGCGGCGCGGCCGGAAATCGCAGCCAAAATTCGCGGCGTCGTGGAGGAATTATTTTCGGAGACGAGTCGCGAGAACATTCTCACCAGGATCGAGATCGTTGGCGATACGGTCGTCGCTCTGGAAGCTGCGTTCGGCGAGGGGCCCGGCGTGATTGCGATCGCCGGTACCGGTTCGATCGTTTACGGCCGCGATGCCGCCGGCCACACCGCGCGCGCGGGAGGGTGGGGCTTTGCCATCTCCGATGAGGGTTCTGGCCACTGGATCGGACGGCAGGCAATTTCCGCGATCATGAGTGCTCGCGATCAAGGCCGCGAGCCGGCGCTCGGCGCGCTGGTTCTCGAAGCCTGGAAACTCGGCACGATCGACGAACTGGTGCGGCAAGCCAACTCCACGCCGCCACCGAATTTTCCCCGCCTGTTTCCTGTTGTCTTGCGCGCCGCTGACAAATCCGACACCATCGCCCGTGACCTGCTCGCTGACGCTGCGTCCCGGTTGGCTGCGCTCGCCGCCACCGTGATCCGCCGGCTCGCCGGCCAAGCGACGGCGGACGCGCTCTGCGCCGCCGTTCCTCCCGTGGCGATGACGGGTAGTGTCTTTCGTCAATCGCCATATGTGCGCCAGCTTTTTTCCAGTGCTTTACAGGACAGTTTCCCTGGGATCGAGGTGCGCCAGGAGTTAGTTGATCCGGTGGAAGGCGCGCTGGCCAGAGCGCGCAGGGTTAGCGCAATCACGGGCGGACAATCGAGAGTAATAGGAAAATAAAATGATTGAGGAGAGCGCGCCGCTATCGCCGAATTCGGACACGCCAACCACCCTCGCGCCCTCCGATCTGCATAGCTCGGCTGGCGATCCCCACCTGACGGAGGACACGGCGCTGGCCCTGCTCAAGCGCGTCGACTTGAGCCCTGACGTCATCGAGCAACTAAGCAAGCACGCTGCGGTCCTCACGAGTCGGAAGGTGAAGCTCGCGCTGGTCGCTCATCCTCATACGCCGCGCCATGTGTCTGTGCCGATGGCCCGCCAGTTGTACACTTTCGATCTGATGAAGGTCGCGCTTGCACCCGGCGTACCGGCCGACGTGAAAGTTGCCGTCGACGAGGTTCTGATCTCGAGGCTGAAGACCATTACCATCGGCGAGCGGCTGACCCTTGCCCGGCGCGCGTCGGGTCGAGTGGCGGCCGCGCTTTTGCTGGATTTGGAAAACCGAGGTGGAGTAACTGTCGGAGCAGAAACCGCGGACGGACAAGTCACCGATGCCGAAATTAAGAGCGCCAAATCGCTCGCACGCCAGAGTCGTGTGTTTCAGGTGGCGCTGGGAAATCCGCGGCTTACCGAAGCCCTGGTGATCAACTCCGTGCTCCATTCCCAAGCAAGTGCAGCCCTGGTGCATGCGGTGGCGCGACATGCAAAGTGGTCGTGTCGTCGGGAGGTTCGCGCCGCCCTGCTGCGAACGGAGCATCTCCCGCTCGGCCGCGCGCTCGAATTCAGCCGGGAAGTCCCCTCGCCGCAACTGCAAGAGCTTCTCGGCAGTTCGCGCCTTCCAGGCAAAATCAAAGACTCACTGCTGCGTGAGAATAAGAATACGGTTGTGTAGAGGAGACCCTCTACGAAAGCGTTACGCCACGTCTAGCTTCACGGCACCCAATCCGCGATAAAGACATTTGTTTCGCGCTGCGCCTTGCCGTTGCGATGCGAAATCCAAACCAACTGCCTGCCATCCGGGCTGAACATCGGGAAGCCGTCAAAGCCGTCACTGAAAGTGATCCGCTCCAGCCCGGTTCCGTCCACGTTGATGGTGTACAGTTCAAAATTTCCCATGCCACCGGTGGATCCCAAATTCGTCGCAAAAATCACTCGCTTGCCGTCAGGGAAAAATGACGGCGCGAAACTGGCCGCGTTCAGATTCGTAAGCTGCCGTTTACCACTGCCATTCGCTTTCATAATCCAAATCTCAAGCGTGGTTGGACGAATCAGATTTTGTTTCAGCAGTTCCTTGTACTCCGCGATCTCCTGGTCCGTCTTGGGATGGTAGGCCCGATAAACAATCCACCTACGGTCTTTGGAAAAAAATGGACCGCCGTCATATCCCAATTCATGGGTCAGCTGCTTTACGTGCTTGCCATCAGTGTCCATGGAATAGATATCGAGGTCGCCGTTGCGCAGTGAAGTGAAAACAATCTTCTTGCCGTCTTCCGAAATCGTGGCCTCCGCATCGTACCCCGGCGTCGTCGTAAGCTGTTTGAGGTCCGATCCATCGAGATTCGCCGTGAAAATGTCGAACCCCGGATACACCGCCCAAACATAGCCTTTCGAATAGTCCGGACGAGGGGGGCAAGCGGCATCCGCCAAGTGGGTTGAAGAATACAGAATCTTCTCGTTGTGCGGAAAGATATAGCTGCAAGTGGTGCGGCCCTTGCCCGTCGAGACCATCTTCTGGTCGGTCCCGTCTATGTTCATGGTGAAGATCTGGTCGCACTGCAAGTCGCCACGCGTCGATTGAAAAATCAGGCGCTTGCCGTCCGCCGAAAAATAGGCTTCGGCATTGGAGCCGCCAAAGGTCAGCTGCCGCACATTCCGCAAGTGCTTTTCTTCGGGAGTAGCGAGTGACGATGACGCCGTTGGCGACGCCGCCTGTGCCCAGGCCATCTGCAGGGCCATCTGTCCCGCCAGCAATAACAGGTTCAAGAGCAGTCGTGGAGGTTTCATTGGAGGAGTTTTCATTGGTGAAAGAGTGTAGCAGGCGACCTGTTAACTTGGCACATGCACTCCCCTCGGAGCCCGCGCTTGAATATCAGCCATCAGTTCTGCCGTGGTGTGAACGTCGATGGCGTGGCGCTCCCCGCCTCGCAAAATCGGGCCGCCAATGGCATCTGTTTCAAGTTGTCTCCCGGCCGCCAGGTCTTTCTGCATGGAACTGCGCATGCCCGGAGGCGCGCTGTCAAAGCCAGCCCGAATACGGGCTGCGTCCAGTTGCGCACCCTCCGCGTTGCCCACGGCGCATGTTTCTACGATCGCAGAACTCAAAGTCTCTTTCCACCCGGCGTCCCCCAAAATCTCGCCAATATTCATTCCGGACGCCGACGTGGTGAGCGCAAAGGGAGCTAGAAAGCAAAGCTTCCACCAGAGCAGGGTCTGCTCGTTCGGAATAAAGTGACAGTTGAACCCGAGATTGCCCAGGGCTTTGATAATTGTTCCCAGAAGAGGTTCCCCGCTAGCGGCGAGGTTGAGTAGAACGAACGGGGATCGCTGAATAAATCGTCCGGGCGCGAGCTTCTCCGCTTCCACCGCAATCGTTGCCGGGACCACGCAGTCCCGCCCGAATCGCTGCCGGAGCACGGCGATATGATCCACTCCGTTCAGCAAAGGCACCACGCTGCCCGGCGACCTGTGCACCGCCTCCAGCGCAGTTTGCAATTGGTAGGTCTTGGTCGCGATCCAGAGCACGTCAACCGACTCCGTTAGCACGGCGCTCGCCTTCGCAGGCACGGTGAGCCGGCCTGACGGTCGTTCCAACGTCAAGTGCGCGGGATAGCTCGCCAGACTTGCCGCTCGAACCAGCATCGTGACATCCTCGCCCAGCGATGCCAAGGCCGTTCCGACTAAACCTCCGATTGCTCCTGCTCCCAGGATCGCGTGCTTCATGTTGGAACTCCCGCGAAAAATATATGCTATCTCAGTCTTGAATGCGACCGCCGCGGGCTTACTCGGACTCGCCTTTACGCTCCCCCGGCGAATCTGTCACACTGACCACTAGCCTCTATTTGCCGACCGCTGATTGTATGGGAAAAATCCACGTCCTTCCTGACCGAGTTGCCAACCAGATCGCCGCCGGCGAAGTCGTCGAGCGTCCCGCGTCGGTGGTGAAAGAGCTACTGGAGAACGCGCTGGACGCAGGTTCCACGCGTATCCGTATTCAGGTAGAGGCGGGCGGCAAGAAGCTGATCCAGATCACCGACAATGGCTGCGGCATGGGTCGCGACGATGCCATGCTCGCTTTCGAGCGCCACGCCACTTCCAAAATCAAAGACGCGGACGATCTGCTGACCATAGCGACTCTGGGATTTCGCGGTGAGGCGCTGCCCTCCATTGCGTCGGTTGCCCGGTTGCATCTGGAGACCCGCGCCGAAGAGGATGCGGCCGGGACGGTCATCGAGATTAATGGAGGCAAGATCATCCGGGTGGAAGAGGCGGGGCTGCCGCTGGGTACGTCAATCACGATTCGCGATCTCTTCTTTAACACGCCGGCCCGCAAGAAATTTCTCAGGTCGGAGTCGACTGAACTTTCCCACATCGCATCGCTCGTGACTCACTATGCGCTGGCCCACCCGGAGAAGCATTTCGAACTGCACTCGGCGACCAATGCCCTGCTGGTGGCACCGCCAGTGGCGGGACATCGCGAGCGAGTGTACCAGGTGTTTGGCCGGGAGACACTGGACCAGTTGATTCCGCTGGCAGCGGTGCAACCCCTGGAGCGCATCGGACTGCCGCAACCTCCGCCGTGGCGCCGCAGCGCAACGAGCGCCAGCCTGAATTCGACGGCTGGCGACGAAGACGATTTTTCGCGGGCGGGAGCGTCCGTGCCGCAGGATTTCGGCGAAGTGCGCCTGCATGGCTTTGTCTCCAAACCGGAAATCCAAAAGTTGAATCGGAATTCGATTTATATCTTCGTAAATGGGCGGCTCATTCGCGACCGTCTCATTCAACACGGAATCACCGAGGCGTATCGAAATATTTTACCGCCCACAGTGTTTCCGGTCGTTCTTCTCTTTATCGAGATGCCGACTGCCGAGGTGGATGTGAATGTACATCCGTCAAAAACGGAGGTGCGCTTCCGGCAGCAGACTGTGATTCACGATTTCGTGCGCGAGTCGGTGCGCGCGGCGCTGATGAAGGCCAGACCGGTGCCCCAGTTCTTAACCGAGATCGGCGCCCAGCCGTCGGCGAGCGCCGGCCTGACCAGCCCCGGCCTCGGGAATCGACGGTTCGCGGATGGAGCGCCCGCCAGCGAGGGTGGGCAAAGTGCGCCGTGGCGCGATTTGTACGAACCGGCGGCGGCGAGCGGTTTCGCGCTGCAGGCCCCGGCGATTCCAGCGACGACGGCGCGGTTCGAATTCGAAGGCGGAATTGCGGTCGAGGCCAACGCGGCGCTATCCTTGGCGCGCCCGCCCGAGTCAGACTCTGGTCGGCAGGTGATGGTGGATCCGGCGATTCCCGATCGCGGCTGCGCTCCGCCGATTCCGCAGGAACCCGACGCCGCTCCCACTCTAGAGTCGCTGCGAACCCTGCGGCCGCTCGGCCAGATTCGAAATTCGTTCATCCTCGCCGTCAACCAGGACGGGCTCTGGATCATCGATCAGCATGTTGCGCACGAGCGCGTGTTGTTTGAGCAGGTTCTACGGCAGCGGTCGGCGCAGCGGGTGGAAAGCCAGCGGCTGCTCATGCCGCTGATGATCGAGTTGACTCCGGCACAGCAAGCGCTCTTCAGCGACATCGCCGACGAACTGGCGCGCAACGGTTTTGAGGCGGAGCCTTTCGGCGCGCGCAGCGTCGCGGTAAAGGTCGCGCCAGCGGGCGTGGACGCGGCCCAGATTGAGCCCATGCTGAATGAAATCCTGGAACAGCTCACGCGCGAAGATCAGGCGATCAATCTGGAAGCGGTGCGGACTCGCATTGCGGCATCGATCGCATGTCACGCCGCCATCAAAGTCAACATGCCACTGGAACAGAACAAGATGGAATGGCTGCTGGTGGAGTTGGCAAAAACCGAGCACCCCATGACCTGTCCCCACGGCAGGCCAGTGGTGTTGCGTTACTCCATGCAGGATATTCAGAAGGCGTTCAAGCGCATTTAGCGCGGCGTCCTGACGCGATTTACGAAAACGCCAACTCCTTAGCGCGCTGCACCGCCTTTACTACCGCCTTGATCAGAGTTACGCGCAGCTTGCCTTCTTCGAGTTCCATGATGCCATCAATCGTGCACCCGGCGGGCGTTGTGACCGCATCCTTCAGCAACGCCGGATGATCACCCGTCTCCAGTACCACGCGTGCCGCTCCCATAGTGGTTTGAGCGGCCAGCAAGGTCGCGATATCGCGGGGTAGGCCCACCTTCACGCCCGCTTCGGCCAGCGATTCCAAAATTATGTAGATATAGGCCGGTCCGCTGGCGGACAATCCCGTCACTGCGTCCATGTGCTTTTCGTCCACCACCACGGTGCGTCCTACGGCATCGAAGAATTTCGTTGCCGTTTCCAGATGCTGTCTGGCGGCGAATTTTCCCTTGCACAACGCCGTCATGCCCGCACCCAGAACGCACGGAGTGTTCGGCATCGCGCGCACTACCGGAACATCTTTCTCCAGCGCGCGTTCGATCATTTCGGTGGGGACCGAGGCAGCCACGGAAATGACCAACTGCCGGCCGTGGACGTGCGCGCGAATCTCCCTGGCCACGTCCGCGACCACTTGTGGTTTCACGCAGAGAAAAATAATGTCCGCGTCCTTCACGGCCTCGGAATTGTCGGTGCCGGCATGCACTTTCAGCTTGTCCTTCAGCATGCGCGCCCGCTCCGGATGCGCCACCGTTGCCCAGGTTTGGCCCGGCGAAAGCAATCCATCGCGCAAGAAAGACTGCAGCAGAATCGACCCCATTTTTCCAGCACCCAAAACCGCAATTTTCTTCTTCGAACCTGCGCTCTGCGCCATAAGAACTCTCCCCAAACTAAGACATTTGCGTGGAGACGCTGGCCGCCGCGTCTCTCCGGAAAGACTACACCAGCCAGTGTAGTAAAGCCTGGGTTGGTTCAGCTATCCCGTGATCTCCGACGGTACCATCTTCAGAATTTCGCGTCCGATGGGCAAGGACGCAGTGGCCGCTGGTGACGGAACGTTCAGCACATGCAGGAAGCGTTGCCGCGCCACGAACCGGAAATCATCCACCAGCGCGCCGTCCGCTCCCACGGCTTGGGCGCGGACTCCCGACGTGCCCGGCGTCATGTCTTCCATGGTCAGGTCTGGAAGCAAACGCCGGCAGGAACGCACAAACTCGCGCTTGCTTAGCGACCGGCGAAATTCCACCAGGCCATTTTTCCAGTGGCGGCGCGACATGGCTCGAAATCCGTGGTCCATGAGGACTTCCATGGTTTCGCCCAAATCGAAGTCGGTGAATCGGTATCCCTCGCGCCGGAAGGCCAGGACCGCGTTCGGCCCCGCATCGACATTGCCTTGAATCCGCCGGGTGAAGTGCACGCCCAGGAATGGATACCGGGGATCAGGTACCGGATAAATCAGCGCCCGCACCCAGGACTGGCGTGTGGGCGCCAGATCGTAATACTCTCCGCGAAACGGAATGACGATGATCTCCGGATCGTCGCCTGCCAGACGCGCCACCCGGTCGCTGTAGAGCCCCGCGCAATTGACGACATAACGTGCCGAAAAATCTCCGGTTCGGGTCCGGACCACGACGACGTTTCCGCTTTCCTCCCTGCTCTGTTCGAATCCCACAACGGCCGCGCCGGTCCTAACCTCGGCCCCGTGTTGCACTGCGATTTCAGCATACTTCGCCGCCACGGCTGCGTAGTCCGTGATGCCCGTCGAGGGAACCTGCAGCGCTCGGACTCCGCCCACGTGCGGCTCGATTTCGAGCATCGCCTCGCGCTCGAGCAAGCGCAAACATTCCAAACCATTGGCCACTCCGCGCGCCTGCAACTCGTCCAATCGCGAGGCTTCCTCCGGGTTCACGGCAACAATCAACTTCCCGCACACTTCATGCGGAATGCCATTGTGGGCGCAGAACTCCACCATCTCCCGCGCGCCGGGCGCACAAAACCGCGCCTTCATCGAGCCTGGTTTGTAGTAGACGCCGCTGTGGATTACCCCGCTGTTGTGCCCCGTCTGGTGGCGAGCGACTCCACTCTCTTTCTCGAGCACCACCAATCGCAGCCCGGGGAATCTCGCCGTTGCCTGCATGGCGAAGGAAAGTCCGACGATGCCTCCGCCAATCACGGCAATGTCATACGTCATAAGCTCAGGTTGCGACAGCCGTTACAAGCTGTCCAGCCGGACTCAACACGGCTGCTATCGAGAAGATCCTATCCCACTCGAGGTTCCATTGCCGTGACGTAGGAACAACGACGTGTGATGTTGGAACATGCAGAGAAAGGGACGCGCGGACAAGATTGTCCGCGCCTCGTTGTCCAAGGAATGGATTGCGCGTCAATCGCCGCGTTTCAGTGGAAGATTCGAGAGTCCTCGATTCACTGTACGATCAGCGTTACTACGTTGGCCTGCGCGGTTCCGCCCGCGGCGGTAGCGGTCACCGCGATTTGCGTTGTCCCCAAGGCCGTGGGCACGGCCAGCGTCACAAACGCCGAACCCCCGGTCGTTGCCTCCGTCGAAGTGGCGGTCACTGTTGCCGTCTGCGGGTTCGGCACCATGGCCGGAGCGGTATAGAGCCCGGTGGCGTCGATTGTGCCATTTGCGCTCCCGCCGGTGACAGCCCAGGTCACAGTTTGGCTGCTTCCGCCATTCACTGTCGCCGTGAATGACTGCTGGGTCGCAGCCGCCGGCCAGGCGTTGCCGGCTTCAGCGGCAAACAGGGTAGCCAATCCCGGGTTAACGGTGATCGTTACTGGCGGCGGAGTACCGCTGCCGCCCGCCAGACCGCCGCAGGAAATCTCCGCCAACAGTCCCAGAGCCAGGCAAATTCCAACGACTGCCGCGCAGAAGTGGAGTGAGAATCGTGCCGGGCTGAGTTGCTTCCGTCTGATCCCGACAATCCCTAGCAGTAGAATCCACGCCAGCGTGAAGCGAGGCGACGTGGAGGGGCGCTGCTCGTGGGGAGCACAGGGTTTCTGCCCAAGTTTCGAGAGCAGCGGATGAAGTTCGACTCTGCGCCGGAGATCTCCTGTTCCTAGGTTCGGCCCCGTCGTTGCGATGGTCAACGTAACTGGCGTGGTCGCCGCCCCCGCCGCAATCGACGTCGGAATAAACTGGCAAGTCGTGAGCGCCGGCAGGTTTGAGCAGCCAAAACTGACGGCGGCACCGAAGGTTCCATTACCCCCCGGTGTCGCCGAAAATGTATAGGCTGCGCCCTCTCCCGCAAGCACCGTTACGGCCGCGTTTCCCGTGTCTGCCCAGGTGAAAGCCGTGTTCGTTCCCACCGTCAGCGTCTCGGTCGGCGTGGCGTGCGTCAGCGTTCCGTCCGTTCCCTGGATGGTGAAATTGAACGTCCCGGCCGCAGTGCTGCCGAGCGTAACCGTAAACGGGGCTCCCGCGGTAGTCGGCAGCGCCACCGTCGGAGCGATCGTGCATATCCCCGGGGCTCCTGCCGTACAAGTCAACGCCACGCTCCCTGCGTATCCGTCGATTGCGGTGAGTGCCCCATTCCAAGTGACGTTCTGGTTGGTCACGGTGGTATTGGGAGTTGCGGTCAGCGCCAGCGAAAAGTCTGCCCCCGCCGCGGTCACGGTCAGCTCAAGAGTCTGCGTCTTTGCCGCCGGCGCTCCCGCCGTCATCGCCGCGACCGTCAGAATGATCGGCCCGCCTAATGGAGTGGATACGCCGGCCGTTACGGTCAACGTGACCGTCACTGGCGCCGAAGTGCTTGGACTTACCGAACCTGATGGCGAAAAAACGCAGGTTGCTCCGCTAGGCAGTCCTGCCGGGCAACTGAGGGTCACCGTCCCAGAGAAACTGCCCGCCGCAGTCACCTGAAAGGTGCTGGTTCCTGAGGTTCCACCCTGGCCAACGCTCATGTAAGCCGGACTGGGCGTAGTCAGGTTAAAGTCCACTACACTCAGCATGATTGGAGCGTCGCGGGCAATGGCGTTTGCGTCCGTCCCTATCGCATGCGCGTTGAAGTTGTAATCGCCAACACTTCCGCCCGCAGTCAGAGTGTAAGCAGCCGTCGAACTTGGGGAAAATGTTACCTGTGCTGGTGCTAGCGTGCAGGTCGCCGGGGCTGCTCCCGAGCAACTCAAATTCACCGGACTCGCATATCCGGCCTGCGCCGTGAGTGTCCCATTGAAGGCTGCCGTCTGGTTCAGAAACACCGTCAGCGGTGAATTCGAGATAACATTCGTGAAGCCGGGCGCGGTCAGCAGCGCATAGTTCCAAATGCCGCGTCCGTAGGTCGATGCCAGCAGCGTTTTCGTGCCTGCGTCGGGATTAAAAAGCTGCAGCGCCGTTACCGGGGCATTGGGCAGAAATCCGGCCGCGCTCGGCCCCGGCGCCGGGCCAACTTCAGTCCAACTTGGCGTCGTCGTTGAACTGACGAAAACGCCCACGTCGGTTCCCGCGTAGACCACTCCCGCCTGCGGATCCACCAGCAACGCATTCACCGGCGCGTCCGGCAGTTCTGTACCTCCCACGCCGCTCCAGTCCGTCCAACTCGCGCCTGCATTCGTCGTCTGCCACACATGGGATGTTGGGTAGTTCAACGTACTGAATCCCATGATCCCAACATACGCGGTGTCGCCGGTCGCATCGGACCGATCCATCGCGACCGAGGAGATCGCATAGCCATTCGGATTCACATTCTGAGTTGAGTTCTGTGTGACATTCGTCATTAAGTTGACGCCGGCGTTGGTCGTGACCCACACCTCGCCCCCGGGCGTTCCGCTCAGAGGGCCGTATCCGTTCGTTACCGCATACACCGTTCCCGAATTCCCGCTGGCGTTTGCCGGACCCCCCGCCGCCAACCCCGTTACCAGGTTAATTTCGCTACCAGTGCATACTCCGGTGCCTAGGGTGTCGAAGTCATTACTGAGCGGCAACGACGCCGTTCCGTTCGTGCCGATCAGCCACACCCGGCAGGTGCCGACCAGCATAGTGTCCGCATTCTGTGGATCTAGAATGTACGGAGTTTCGTAAGCTCCCTGATCGCCGCCCAGATCGCTGGACCCGACCACCTGGATAAATGTGCTGTCGTTGCAGTCCGACCCGGTTCCGGTGGACGAATCGCACTTCAGGATCGTCAGGTAGGGGTTCTCGGCAAACCACTGGCTGGGATTCGCGGGATTGATGATCGTAAATCCACCATCGCCGCTCAGCGCATTTTGCCAGGTGCTGCCGCTGGTTGCCGTGTTGGTTCTGGGGGAACCGTTTCCCTGCGTTCCCCCCAGCAGAATGTCAGCATCAGTTGGATTGACGGAGAACGAAACGAACTCGGTCATCGAGCCGAGAGACTGGCTCAGGCTGTCAAACTGATTCGTTCCGGTGCAACTCCCAGTGTTCAGTCCGGCATAACCGTCCAGCGTGCGGCTGATTCCGCCATCGTGCGCGAAATAGCCTGGTGTCGCACTCCCCGCCATAAGAAATGCTAATCCATGTTGGTTGGGATGCACGTGTGCCGGTGCCGCCAACGGGTCGCAGCCGTAGACGTGGGTCAGGTTGATCCAGTCGCCCTGGGTGCAGGTTGTGCCCCCGGCCAGCGTGCACTTGTAGAGATTGACCGCGCCTGCGTAAAGATCGGTTGCCGCACCGTCGGGAATCGCGGCTAACTCCAGGTTGTACCAGCCTTGCTCGACTCCGCAGCCGCTGTTCTCCAGGCCAAACGCGTTGTCACCGCAGTTCGTGATCCCGTTATCCGGAATCGCGGTCCAAGTCGTTCCGCCGTTCAGCGATTGCCAGATGCCTTCATCGACGGCAATGGGATTTCCGTTACTATCGGTTTGCACGTCAACCACCCACACGTACATTTCGTTCCGCCCCGGCACCACGGTGAACTCGCCGCGATAGATCTGGCAGGTCGCTGAATTCGAACTGGACGGGCAGTTTGGGGATGCCAGGCCCGCGCCCGGTTGCGCAGGCACGCGCGTGAAATGTTGCCCATCGATCGATGAATACAAGCCGTGACGCCGGATAAAGGCGTAGAAAGCACCTTGCATCGGGTTGTAAATCACCGCCGTGGCCGAAGCGGGAATGGCGCCGTCGGAAAGCACGACGCGATTCCACGTCAAGCCTCCGTCCAGCGAGGAATAAAGACCGCGAGCGGTGGCATTCCCGTCCTCCTCCAGGCCAACGTATAAACCGTTATCGCCGGCTGTCGACGCCACCACGATGCTGGGGTTCGCGGTGCTGAACGCGATCTTGCTGAATCCGACGCCCAAAAAAGACTCGCCCGTTCCCGCGCTCTGGATCGGCGGCGCCCACGTCGCGCCCCCATCGGCCGAACCCAGAATCCCGAGCCCGTAATACGAATCGGCGGTATTGTTTGTCTCCCCGGTTCCAACCAGAATGACGCGGCTGTTTCCCGGCTGCAAAGCAATCGCCCCCACGGCCAGGGTCGGTTCGTCGTCAATCAGCGCTTTCCATGTGACCGAGGCAGGACTCGGACTCAGACTGCCCGCGTTCGCCGATTTCCATAGTCCGCCATACGCGCCGCCCAGCAGCACCGTGTTCCCGCTGGGGTCCGCCGGATCAATCAATACGGAAGTGGCCCGCCCGGAGACCCAGTTGTAATTCTGCCCCCCATCGCCGGTGGCGTCGGATGCCAGCGGAGCCGGTCCCAAGGGAACCCACGTTGTCGAAGCCGGTTGCCCACGGAGTGCCTCAGCAGAGCCTCGCTGGGCTGGAGAGGGGGCATTCACCGCCGCGCGCCACGCCCGCATGGCGAGCTTCCGTCGGTACGCCCGCAAGCGCAAGGCCGCTGCCGATGCGCCCGGCGGTACATTAGGGCCTCGCTGGGTCCAGTTCCAATGCGGACGATCCCCGCCCTGTGCGTGCACCCTTTCTGGAGCGGAGCGGTCGGTTGCGTTCCTGTCAGGTTCCTGACCAAATGCGCTGCCCAACAATGCGCCCCGGCCGAGAAGAAAGGAAGCTGCGAACAAGACGACGGAGAAGACAACGATCAAAGCAAGAAAACAAGGGCGCGACTTGCGGCTCGACATAAATTGCAACGCTATTCGGCGCCGGCGCAACGCAGCGCGCAGCTAGAGTGTCGCCGATCGGAAGAAAAATTCCACGTCCTCGAAAGTCTCCCCATCCTTGGTAGAGCTTGAGTTGCTGGCAAGGAACTGGGGTCCATGCCGTGACCGACATTTCCAAAAGAGCGGTCCGGCCCCGAACTACTCCAGTTGGGTAATTGCAAAAAGGTCGCCAAAGGTTGAGTGTTTATGCAACGCCCCACCACTGACCCTCCCCCAGGTGTCAGGCGCACTGTCGTACTAAAGGAGCATTCACAAACATGCAAGGATCTGGAGTGTCCCTGTTTCGAGTACTGACAATTGCAATTCTCTTGGGGGGAACTGCGTTGGCGCAAAAGGGCGGTGACAACAGCACTTATTTTGTCACGTATTTTTCCAATTCGCCGCAGGGTGCTGGGGTTCCGGATCAAACGGTGCGCATCATCAACGACGGCGACACCGGAGCAAACCTGTGGGCGTCTTATTATGTGTTTGACGATAGCCAGGAAATGCAGGAGTGCTGCAGTTGCGAAGTGACCCCAGACGGGCTGAACTCGGAGTCGGTGGAGCACAACCTGACCAACAACACTCTGACGAGCAGGCCGGTATCGCGCGGCGTCATTAAGATCATTGGGTCTTCGGTTGCCGCCGGTGGGCCGAACTTTACGAACACGCTTGCAGCCGGACTGCGGGGGTGGGCCACCCACGTACAGAGCCCGCAGAATAAGTCTCCTTACGGCGCCGGACCCTTCTCCCAAACCGAAACCGGCTTGCGCGACTCGAACCTCTCGCCGTCTCAGGAGACTTTGCTCGAGACCCTGTGTTTGTATGTGAATCTGCTGGGCGGCGGCGGCCAGGGAGTTTGCACCTGCACGCCCGAAGACGTCGACTTTTAGCCGATCGCATCTGAACCAGGGTCAGACCAAGCGCACTCCACACTTCTCGAAGATATCCTCTTGGAGTAAACTGCATCATGCCTGAAATCGTGTCCTCAATTTTGAGAACGCCGGGAACGCCGTCCCAATTCCCGGGAATGGTCGCGCCCGCCGGGTGCGCGTCGCCCTTGCAGGCGCGCTTATCGAAGCGTGCGTGTTTAATCGCAGGAGCCTTGCTGATGATGGCGGGATCATTGTTTGCGCTTTCGAATATCTACACGTTCACGCTCAACTCCATCGACGGTAAACCCGCTCCTTTGGCCGACTACAAGGGCAAGGTCGTTCTCGTGGTCAATGTGGCCAGCCAGTGTGGTTACACCCCGCAATACAGCGCGCTGGAATCCATTTTTGAGAAATATAAAGACCGGGGCTTCGTGATCCTGGGCTTCCCGGCCAATAATTTTGGCGCGCAAGAACCGGGAACGAACGAAGAGATTAAGACTTTCTGCACTCGGAAGTACAATGTGACTTTCCCGATTTATGCCAAGATTTCGGTGAAAGGGCCGGACCAGGCACCGCTGTATAGCTACCTGACTAAAGACACCGCACCCGGCATTCGCGGCGATATCAAGTGGAACTTCACCAAATTTCTGGTGGACCGCAACGGCAACGTTGTGCAGCGCTTTGAGCCGGCCGTGACGCCCGATTCGAAGGAAGTGATTTCGGCCATCGAAAAACAGCTGAAGCCGTAAGTCCGTGAAGCATGGTCCTCGACAGGTTCAGAAGGATCGCGCCGACCAGACCTGGGTTGAGGGCGCAGCCACGGCCCGACAGGCAGTGCATAGCGTGCTTTCCTTGAGGTCGATCCACTCCACTGCGTGGGAAGGCGCCATGGCGCAGCGGTAGTCTTCGCAGTGTGTCAGGTTCACGGTGTGGCCCAGTTCATGAACGGCTTCTTTGGCCACTCTGAGCCGAAACAGATCGGGGTCGGAAGGAAGGCCGTACAGTTCCTGCCGCAAGCGGTGAGCGGAGACTACGGCGCAGGGGCCGCCCATCTGCGCCTCGCCAAAAACAAAAGTAAGAATCGGGATATAGAGATCGACTGCCGCCACCCCCAGCACACGCCATGAGTCGGCCGTAACAAAGTTCTGCATGCGATAAAGGATCTCCGACGAGTGATATTGTTGCCGCTCGCCGTGGTAGGCGAACTCAGGGTCCAGTCGGACGGGAAGCACCTTGCAGGGAACACGGAACGTATCTTCGACGACGGGGCGCAGGTCTTTGAGGAGCCCATCTTCCACGTTCCCGATCGGCAGCAAGTGCAGCAATTTCATGCGGCAGTTCTCAGTTTCCGGTTCTCAGTTCTCAGCTTTCGATTCAGTACTGAGAACCGGGAACTGAGAAGCGACGTCCGAGAGCCAGCTTCCAGCGTTATCGCGCTTCCACCGGAGTGCGCGTCCAGCCGTATTTCTTCAGCTTGTGGTAAAGGGTCACCCGGTCGATATCAAGTAGTTCAGCGGCGTGGCTCTGATTTCCGCCGCATTCCTCGACGATGCGCAGGATGTGGGCGCGCTCCATCTCTTCCAGTTTCTTGCCCGCTCCGCTGGCGCCATTGGCAAGGTTTTGCGGCTTGAAAATGAAGTCCTGTTCTTTCAGTTCCGGCTCCTGCCCGACAACCATGGCACGCTCGACCGCATTCTCCAGTTCGCGAACATTTCCTACCCAGGGCTGTTGCTGCAACTGGTTCATGGCGGCGGGTGCGACCCGGGTAATACGCTTGTTCATCGCCAGCGAAAACTTCTGCACGAAATGGCCCACCAGCACCGGGATATCGTCGCGCCGTTCGCGTAACGGCGGTAGTTCGATGCGGAACACGTTGAGCCGGTAAAAAAGGTCGGGACGAAACTTACCCTCCTCAATCAATTTTTCCAGGTCCTTATTGGTGGCGGCGATGCAGCGGAAGTCAACCTTGATGGTCTGGTTCCCACCGACGCGCGTGATTTCGCGCTCCTGCAGCACGCGCAAAAGGTCGGTCTGCGTCTTCAGAGAGATGTCGCCGATCTCGTCGAGGAAAACCGTGCCCCCTTCGGCAATTTCAAACTTACCCTTCTTGCGGTATTGCGCACCCGTGAACGCGCCTTTTTCATGGCCGAAGAGTTCGCTTTCCAGAAGCGTTTCTGTCAGGGCCCCGCAGTGAATGATGACCAGAGGATGAAATCTCCGCGGGCTGGCTTGATGGATAGCCCGCGCCACCAGTTCTTTCCCGGTGCCGCTTTCGCCCGTGACCAGGACGGTGGCGTCGGTGGGACCAACCGTTTCGATGGCATCGAAGATTTTGCGCATGGGACCGCTCTGGCCGACGATGTCTTCGGGCCGCGCGACTTCGGCGACGGTCTCACGCAAAAGGACATTCTCCTGGGCTGTGCGCTTGTGAGCGAGCGCGTTCTTCACCAGATGCGCAATTTCGTCCGGGTCAAGCGGTTTGGTCACGTAGTCATAGGCTCCATTCTTCAGCGCGGCGACCGCGGTTTCAACCGAGGCGTAGCCGGTCATGATGATCACGATCAGCTCCGGATCGATCTCGTGCATCCGGCGCTGCAGTTCGATGCCATCGGTACCGTGCATCTTGATGTCGACCAGAGCGGCATCCCAGCGTTCGGAGGCCAGGCGGGTCAGCGCCTCGTTGGCGCTTTCCAGCATCGTGACTTCGTAACCCTCTTCGCGGAACCACTTGCCGAGCGAGTCACGCACGCTCAATTCGTCGTCCACGATCAGCAGTTTTCCTTGTGTGCTCACTTCACTCACCTCGTTTTCGTTGCGGTATCTCCGTCGCCGACAATCGCCAGCGCAGCGTGATCTTCGATGGGCAGCGTTATCGAGAAGGTCGTACCGCGGCCTACTTCCGACTGGACTTCAATGCGCCCGTTGTGCCGCTCCACAATGCCACGGCTGATGGCCAGGCCCAGCCCGACTCCGTGTCCACTCTCTTTGGTTGTCAGAAATGGCTCAAAGATATGCGGCAGCACGTCGGGAGGGATGCCCGCTCCGTCGTCGCGCACCTTGATTTCCACCTGTGATCCGTCGCTGCAGGACCGCGTCGCAATCCACAGATTGCCGCCTCGGGGCATGGCATCGATGGCATTCATAATCAGCGCGATCAGGACTTGTTCGATCTGGGCCGGATCGCAGGGGACCGGCGGCAGGTCGCTCGCAAACTGCAGTTGCAGTTCGACTCCAACCAGTTCCAGTTGATGCCGCACCAGCATCAGGCAACGATCGATGACCGCATGCAGGTTGGTGGACTGCACATTCATAGGCGCGGTCCGGGAAAGCGACAGCAGGTTCTTGATGAGGTCGCCACAGCGCTTGCTTTCGGCGGCGATCAGTTCGAGACACTCGATCGCTTCCTCGTGCTTTTCATGCTCGGTCTGGCCTGAGGCAACCCACTTCCGAATCAGCTTGGCGTAGGTCAGAATGCCGGAGAGCGGGTTATTTACCTCGTGCGCGACCACGGCAGCCATTTTTCCAATGGAAGCCATTTTTTCGACATGCAGAACATGATCGTGGGCGCGATTGAGTTCGTTGGTTTTCTGCTCGACGCGATCTTCGAGAGTCCTGGCCCAGTTCACGATTTCTTCATTGGCGGCGCGCAACTCCAGGCTCATGCCGTTGAAGGAATGAGCCAGTTCCCCCACTTCGTCCTCGGACTGCACTTCGATCTGGTACCCAAGTTCTCCTCGCGACAGATGTTCGGTGCCCCGCTTGAGCGCCGTGATCGGTCTGTATACCACGCGCCAGACGAAGAGCCAGCTCAATACAGCGACGATCAGCAAAGCTCCCGCGGTGTAATACTTCATGCGGGCGCTGCTGACTGCGAGTTGTGCGTCGGTTGTCGCCAGGGACAAATTTGTATCGAGCACGCCCAGCACCTGCTGGCCGGCAGGATGGGCATGGCATTCAGCGTTGGAGCAACTCGGTTGATTCTCCAGGGGGGTGATGATGCCCAGCACGCGCTGCCCGCCGCCAATGCGATAAATGCGAAAGCGATCGGGTCGATTCAGGCGGGCCAGTGGTTGCGATTGAGTATGGCAGCCATAGCAAGCCTCCGCCGTCTTGTCCAGAATGTGGCTGACCTCGGCTGGATCGGTCGAGTAACTGACCCGCCCCTCGGGGTCGAGGATGCGCACCTTAACCATGCCGGGCTCATCCGCCATGGTTTGAATGGCGTGGTAGAGTCCCTCGCGATCGTTATGCATCATGTAGTAAGTAGTGCTGCGCTTGATGACATCGCTGACCCGTTCGGCGCTGCTCAGGGTGGCCGCTTCGAGGTGTTGCCGATGCAATCGGATCGTCAGGTATCCGAGAAGCGCGAAAATGACGACCATTAATACCAGCAGGGAACCAATTAATTTTGCGCTGATGCTGTAAGTCAGCCGCTTCCAGCTTAGTTCGCGTCGGTTTGGTTCAGTCTCCCGCATGACCTAATACCGCAGTCACAGATACAGGGCCGGGTTCGATTCTTGGGCTTTGCTGCAGCGCATGTTCCTCTTCGGGGAAGATGGGCAGATACTTGGCGGCCACTCCAAACAGCGCAAAACCCATGGCGATAATCATGAGAGTGACCGAGAATTCGGTCCACTTGGGCAGATAGTGATGCCCAACATAGGTCTCAAAGCCGGTGAGCGCAATATTCAGGCGGTTGGTGATGAATCCCAGCACCGTGAAAATGGAAGCAAGATATAAACCTTGGGGCGACATCCGGACTTTCTTGAAGCTGAGCATGGCAATGGGAATCACGAAGGCCAGCGTCAGCTCGAGCCAGAGGAAATAAGCTTCGTAGCTGGGCTTGATGATCTGTCCCAACATGCCGCGATGAAAGTAATCCTCAAAGCGCAGCAGGGCATTGACCCAGAGAGCGACCAGCAAAGCGCCGCCCAGTTCGACGATCACCGGTAGTTCCAGGTGGCGGCCGAAGGCTTTTGCGCTCTGGGTGGATTCGAAGATGGTCATGGCCAAGCCGACGGCAATCGCCGATCCAAAAAAAAGGAACGGCAGCGCGGGCGTATACCAGAAAGGATGCAGCTTGCTGGGCATGATCAGATAGAGCGATCCCAGTGAACTCTGGTGCAGGGTCGAGAGCAGGATACCCAGCACGATCAACACCGGATAGATCTTCTTGATCCATTTGATGGGAGCATTCAGGTGGAAGCGCTCCAGCACATTGGGAAGGAATTCGAAGAACAGCACGGTGGTGTAAGCCATCACGCACATTCCCACCTCGAACATGACCGAGTGTGGATTCATGTAGATGAGCTGGTGCCAGATGTACCAGGGGCGGCCGAGGTCGAACAACAGTCCTACGATGAACAGCAGATATCCCAGGAAGGCCGTCAATACGGCCGGACGCACTACGCTGTGCAAGCGCTCGACGTTAAACAGGTAGACCGCGCCGATCATGCAGAAACCGCCCGCCGCCAGCATCACTCCACAGAGGCAGTCGAATCCGATCCAGAGTCCCCAGGGAAACTGGTCGGTCATGTTCGAGATGGCGCCAAGTCCGTAGTAATAGCGAACGAAGGTGGAGTAGAGGCCGAGGGCCATAATCACCAGGAATACGATCTTCCAGAAGGTCAGTTTGATCTTCACTTCGCACCCCCGTTGCGATTGTTTCCGTTTTTCTGTTCCGCCTCAGCCGCTGCAACTTCGTCCCGCCGATGAGAGACCCAGTAAACACCTCCCAATACCAGCGCCCACACCGGAATGAAGTCCGGAATCTTCTCCATGACCCGCCCTGTATATTCCGGCATCGGAGTTTCGCCAACCCTCTCCGAGGACGGGTAACCGTACTCTTCCACCTTCTTGCTGGAGAGGATCAGCACCGACGTGCCGCCCACTTCGTGCAGGCCGTAAATGCGGGGCAGGTAAGTCGACGGACTCTGACTGATGCGCTGCTGCGCTTCCTGAATGAGGTCGTCACGCTCGCCAAACTTGGTGGCGCCCGTAGGGCAGATCTCGGCGCAGGCCGTCGGTTTGCCGGAGGCGATGCGGTCCGGGCACATGATGCACTTGCGGACTCGCGGGTTCAGCGACTGCCATTCGTATTTCGGCTGGTTGAATGCGCAAGCCACCATGCAGTAGCGGCATCCGATGCATTTCCAGACGTCATATACAACCGGACCCGCAGCCGTCTTGTGAAATGCGCCTACGGGACAAACCGAGGCGCACGCGGGATGCTCACAGTGCATGCACAGGCGGCGCATGAATTTGTCGTCCTTGGTCATCACGACGGTGTACTTGTGCGCCGATTGCACCGACTCGGCAGCTACCTTGTCGTCGTACGGCAGCTTGTTCTGCTGTGCGCACGCGCCTTCGCACTGCTTGCAACCAATGCACATGGTCGCGTCATAGAGCAGGGCCTTACTCATGGGAGTCGCTCCTCGAGGTTCCAAATATCGCTCCCCAGATTGTTCCCAGGCGGGACTTCCGTTCCAATGGAATGAAGTAATAGGAAGTAAGAGTGCGTGCGGTTGGAACGGATTTAGGAGCCCTGCAGGAGGTATCTGGCGGTCTGACTAGAAAAAAAGAACCGAGCCCGGAGAGGTGGACACCCGGACCCGGCCGGGCTGTCCTCTTTGAGAGAGAAGGAGCAGGGAAGGCGAATGGGAGAGAAGCTCTCCGGTCAGTTGCGGATCGGCCAGTGCTCCGTTCCGTCCGCCGAAATGAACCTGAGACTTCTCGACTCACCATAACGCCTTCCTCAGTCGCTGCCCGCGTTTACGTGACAGCGGCTACGCGCAAAGAGGAACAGCCGGAACTACAGTTAAAACGGCAGCGAACCACTATTTCTGCAGGCTGCGAACGTACGTTACGACCGCTTTCACGTCGTCAGCGCTCAGGCTCTTTACCGGGCCGGGGTGCTTTGCGGTTTCCGCGACGGCCTTGGACAGGTCGGCGTCGGACATCTTCTTCGCTTCATCCGAAATCAGGCTCGGAATCTTGGCTGCCGGTTTGCCCGCCGCGTCCGCGCCGTGACACATGGCACACTTTGCTTTGTAAAGAGTGGCTCCATCGTCAGCCCAGGACAGACTGGGCATCAGAATGAACAGGGCCATTGCGATTGTCATTACCAGTACCACTAACTTTGTCGTCTTCATGATTTTGTCTTTCTCCTTGTCAAATTTGTGGAACCCGATGAGATCAGCGGTTCTTGACGCGGTTCTATGAGTGTTGCGAAAGTAACCACTGGCAAAACCCTTATTAATAGCCAGACGTAGCAAAACTCAGCAGCTTGCTTGCTGCCTAGTTGAGAGTTTCAACGTTTTGAGGGAAACGCCGCAGTGATCCAGGTCACCCTCACCCGTGACTTGCAGCGAGAGCGGTGCGAGTATGGACCGCGCGCGGAAAATTCGGACAGTCACCCAGACTGGTGACTGCGGTCACAGCGTCTCCCGCCATCGAGAGAGACAATCCATCGCAGCAGCGAGGTGTAGCGATGCCAATCCTCCTAATGGCTCTGCTCGCGTTGGTCGTATTTGGTCTAATTGGAATTTTACTGACCGCCGCGGTAATCATGGAGCAGTCCAAACTCAAGCGTAAAGTCAAGCGCAATGCCGCTAACCCCGTGATTTCAGGTTCTGCCCCGACCCTACATCCAAAAGTTTGATTTAGACCTTGATTCAGTTGGACCGCGTAGCGACGGCGCGGCAGCACGCATCCGTCCGCCAAAGGAGAACCTACATGAGTACGCTGGTGCTCGATTCGACGAAAGATAAGAAAGCCGACCTGGCTGGGCCCGGAATCGGAGATTACAAAGAGCTCGAAAAAATTCTGCCGCTGGGATATCACTCTCTGCTGACTCCCAAAGAGACGCAGCAGGCCCTCCACCAGGTGAAACGCTATATCGCGGACAGCCTGTGCCGGGAACTTAATCTGATGATGGTCGAAGTACCGCTGATTGTGGATGTGCAGAGCGGCGTCAACGACATGCTCGATCGCGACGGTTCGCGCACGCCCATTCAGTTCCACATTTCGAACGATCACAACCTGCATCCCGTCGACGCGCAGGTAGTGCAGGCGGCGACGAAGTGGAAACGGGTTGCGCTCAAGCAATTCGATTGCCGGGTCGGCGAGGGCATCTGCACCGACATGCGCGCGGTTCGCAAGGACTACTTCCTCGATCACGACCATTCCGCCTATGTCGACCAGTGGGACTGGGAGCGCGTCATCACCGCCGAGCAGCGCAATCTCGACTTTCTGAAAGCCATTGTCAGCAAGATCTGGAAGGTAATCGTGGGCGCGGAGAAGTTCGCGCAGAACCTCTTCCCGCAGTTGAAGGATTCGCGCTACCCCGACCTGCCGGCGGAGTTGACGTTCCTGCACGCGGAAGAGCTTCTGGATCTGTATCCCGACCTGCCACGCAAGCAGCGCGAGACGGCGGTGCTGCAGAAGTATCCTGCCGTCTTCATTATTGGGATTGGCTGGCCGTTGCAAGATGGCTATCCCCACGAAATGCGCGCCGCCGATTACGACGACTGGGTCACTCCAACTCAAGATCAGACCGGCAAAGATACTCACGGACTGAACGGCGACATTCTGGTCTGGAATTCCGTAACCAGGCGGCGTCACGAACTGACGTCCATGGGCATCCGGGTGACTGCCGAGTCTCTCAAAAAGCAACTTACCATGGCTAAGCAGTTGGACTTCCTGCAACTGCCCTATCACCAGGCGATCTTGAACGACCAGATTCCGCTTTCGATCGGCGGTGGAATCGGGCAGTCGAGAACGCTGATGCTGCTACTCCGCAAAGCACATCTTGGAGAGGTCAGTGTTACGGTGTGGCCGAAGATTCTCAAGCAGATGTGCGCGGGAAAGAATATCTTCGTGCTGGAGTGAGCACGGTTGTTTCGCGCGCTTTGTTCCAGTAGAAGGGGTGGCCGCGACGGCCACCCCCTTTTCATGATGGGGCTCCCGCAAAACTGCCAGCCCCCGACGCTGCAGTAGAACCTGCCGCGCCAGTTCTAGACCATGCCGTTACTTCATCTTATCCATCTTCTCCATTTTGCCCATGCCCATCGAATACGTTCCGGTGCACTCCCAGTCGAAGGAGCCATCCGCATTGGGCTTTCCGGCGCAACTTCCCGAACCCTTGATCCCTTTGTGTTTTCCGGTACCGCCTACGATTTTCCATTTGTTCGCGCCCGGTTTCGTAGGGTCGGTGGAACCGGAACCTTCATAGGTGTAGTTGACCTTGTCGCCATCATCTCCGGTGGCGATAAAGTAGCCGTGGAAGTTGAAGGTCGCTTTCCAGGCGTCGTGGAATTCTGTGTACTTGCCCGTCTTTTCCTTCAGGTCGCCTTCGCTCGAGGCAGCTTCGCAGGCGCCCTGCCCAATCCAATAAACGTGATCGGTCACGTCGCCCACATCAAATTTGTGGTCGGCGGTGGGCTTTGGGCAATGCCACTTGGTGTCAATCTTGTTCTGGGCCATGGCGATGGAGCCAGACACAAGCAGAAGCAATGCAACCAGAAAGGGCTTGCGCATTCTTATTCTCCTTTGTGAATTGGTGGGATGGGAAAGCGGGCCAACTATAGTGGACGCGCCTGATTCTGGCAAGCGCCGGGACAGAGTTCCGGAACAGGGATTGATCGGGGTATTTCTATACCTCGAGTGGCGCGTACGCTCCCAGAGTTCCAGCCGTCAGATGGCTCTTTACCGCCGCCGCCAGACGCCGTATGCCCTCCCGGATTTGCTCGGGAGCGGCGTTCGAGAAGTTCAAGCGCATGTGCCGCGAGCCCTCGCGGACATCACTGGCGTAGAAGGAATCGCCGGGGACGAAGGCCACGTTCTGTTCAATAGCCGACTCGAAGACGGCTTTCATATCGATTCCTGCGGGCAAGGTCACCCACAGAAATAGCCCGCCGTGAGGATGAGTCCAGGTGACTTCCGGTGGGAAGCACTCTTCGAGAGCCTGCAACATCACGTCTCTGCGTTCACGGTAGATCTGGCGGATCAGCCTGACGTGTTTGTCGAGGAAGCCGTCGCGGGCGACTTCGTAGGCCACGAACTGAGTGAAGGTCGAAGTGTGCAGGTCGGCGCCCTGTTTCAATTGCGCCAGCTTGCCAATCACATCCGGCGGAGCGACGATCCATCCCAGACGAAGCCCGGGTGCCAGCGTCTTCGAGAATGTACTCAGGTAGATGACGTTGCCAATGGAATAACCGTCGTCGCGGCGCAGGTTTTCGCGGTCGAGCACCACTAGCGGCGGGAGGTGTTCGCCTTCATAGCGCAACTGGCCGTAGGGATCGTCTTCGACAATCGGAATACCGTAGCGGTCCGCCAGCAGCACGAGTTCGTGACGGCGGCCTTCCGACAATGTGGTCCCGGCGGGATTCTGAAAGTTGGGCAGTACATACATGAACTTGGGACCGGAACGCAGTGGCGCCTCCAAAAGCTCGGTGCGCAAACCGTTATCGTCGCTCGGAACCGAGACATATTCCGCGCCATAGACGTTGAACGCCTGCAGCGCGCCGAGATAGGTCGGCGCTTCCACAAGCACGCGGTCTCCGCGATTGATAAAAAGCTTGCCGATCAGATCCAGGGCCTGCTGCGAGCCGGAAGTGATCAGGACGTTCTCCGCTTTCGCCTTGATCCCGTAACGCGAGATGTTGTTGGCAACCAGCTCACGCAGAGGCTCGTAACCCTCGGTGGCTCCATACTGCAAGGCGGAAGGGGCTTGCTCGGTGAGCACTTTGTGGCAGGCTTCCTCGAAGCGTTGGACCGGGAAGACGTCAGGCGCGGGGAGGCCGCCGCCAAAGGAGATCATTCCTGGTTTCTGGGTAACCTTTAACAGCTCGCGGATCTGAGAACTGGTAATCCCCTTGGTGCGCAGTGCGTAACGCGATGTCCAGGCAGTCGACATGAAAAGTCCTCCCCGTGAAAAGCGCTCTTGCCAACAACAATCGACGCTAAGCGAAGCCGTCGGGCTGACTGACCGCGCCGATGTGAGCTTGTTCGTCGATAAACAGGCGGCCCGCAGCCAGCGCCTTGCGATCGATCTCCAGCAGATCAAGCTTCTTGACCTTGTCTTCCAGCACACTCAAGGCAGTTCCAGGAGCCAGACACTCGGTGTCTTCCAGCAGGGCTCCCATCATCACGATGTTGGTTGCTTTGGTCGAACCGAGTTTATCCGCAATCTCCGCTGCTGGAATGCAGACCACTTGCAGTTCCGGCGCGCTAAAGTCGGCGGGAAGGCTGGAACCGTTATAGAGAATGACTCCCCCGCTCACTACTTCGTGGGCAAACTTCTTGAGCGAATATTCATTCATTGCCACCAGCACATCGGGGTGTGACACCAGGGGCGTGCCGATGCGCTCTTTTGACAGGAAGACATGGCAGTGCGCGCTGCCCGATCGCATCTCCGGACCATACGACGGCAGCCAACTGACTTCCAGCCCTTCGCGCATGCCCATTTCGATGAGCAGTTGCCCGAGCAGCAGCACGCCCTGGCCGCCAAAGCCCGCGATCTTGATCTTCACGTCCTTGAACCGGTGAGCGTGTTTCGCCTTAGAAACGTCGCCTGTGGTGACTTTCGGCGCAATGCCCAGCACTTCGGCCACCGAGTGATGTGGTGGCACCTTCTCGGCCTGACTGCCAGAGGGCATTTCCGGTCGATGATCGCGGAAAACATTCAGCGGGAACGCCGGTGTCATCTTCTCCAGCACCCAGCGCCGCGCTTCCACCGGATCCTTGCCCCAGATGGTCGGGCAGGGCGACAGGATTTCGACGAACGAAAAGCCCGCGCCATCGCGCTGAATCTCAAGCGCTTTGCGAATCGCCCGCCGCGCCTTCATGATGTTTTTGCTGTCCGAGAGCGCCACGCGTTCGATATACGCCGGAGCTTCGAGAGTGGCGAGAAGTTCCGCCATATGCAGCGGGAAGCCTTCATTGGACGGCCTCCGGCCCCAGGGGGAGGTGGTGCTCTTCATTCCGACGAGAGTGGTCGGCGCCAACTGTCCCCCGGTCATGCCGTAAATTCCGTTGTTAACGAAAAAGACTGTGATTTTTTCGCCGCGGTTGGCGGCGTGGACGATCTCAGCCGTCCCGATCGCCGCCAGGTCGCCATCTCCCTGGTAGGAGATGACGATCTTGTCCGGGCACGACCGCTTAATGCCCGTGGCCGAAGCCGGCGCGCGACCATGCGCGACCTGCACGTTGCCCACGTCAAAATAATAGTATGCAAAGACCGAGCAGCCCACCGGACTGACGAAGATCGTCTTGTCCTGCACTCCGAGATCCTGCAATGCTTCGGCAATCAGCTTGTGAACCACGCCGTGCCCGCAGCCGGGACAATAGTGGGTCTGGTGCTTGAGCTCGGATTTACGCTCGTACAGGTCATAAAACAGCGGCGACTTGGAGTGGATCGCTTCGTAGTCGTCGTTTGTGACCGGGTTGGTGACTTGGAGGCTCGTTTCGGGAAGGGCTTGCGGGTTGGCTTCGGGCTTGGCTTCTGAATTCACGTCCAACTTGACTTCAGTCTCAACTTTTACTTTAAGTTCCTGGTCGGCTACGCTGACCCCGCGCTCATTTGCCATATTCGTTGTCCTCTTTCAACCAGGTCGTCGTGGACCTGGCTTCAGACCGCCACGGCGATGCGTGACAACACTTGTTCTTGTAACTCCCGGACCGAGGGCACATTCCCGCCCACCCGCCCGTAGAACTCGACTGGCACGCTGCCGTTCAGCGCCAGCCGCACATCTTCCACCATCTGTCCGTTACTCAACTCGACGACCAGAACCTTCTGGACCTTGCTTCCTCGGTTAGAAACCGCCTCCACCAGCGCTTTCGAAGGATAGGGCCATAGCGTGATGGGACGGAACAGCCCGGCTTTCACGCCTTGCTTGCGCAAGGCTTCCACCGTCGAAAGCAATACTCGGGACACGATTCCGTAGCCGACCAGCAGTATTTCAGCGTCCTCGGTGTGGCAGAGCTCGCAGCGCGGCTCGGCTTCCTGGGCGCGGATGTACTTGGCTTCCATCTGGCGCTGGTGTTCTTCCAGTTCATCGCTTTCGAGAAAAATGGAACTGATCAGGTTGGCGCGCGTCTCAGGGGTTCCCTTGACCGCCCATGGCTTTTCAGGCGGCTGAATCTCGCGATCCTCCAGTTCGAGCGGCTCCATCATTTGCCCGACGAAGCCGTCAGTCAGCACCACCGCCGGATTGCGATACTTGTCGGCTAGTTCGAAAGCCAGCATGGTGAACTCAGCCATCTCCTGTACCGAGGCGGGAGCGAGCACGAGATTACGGTAGTTGCCATGGCCGCCGCCCTTTACCATGGCGAAATAGTCGCTTTGTTCGGGCGCGATGTTGCCCAGTCCCGGGCCGCCCCGCATCACATCGACGATCACGCAGGGCAGTTCCGCGCCCGCGAGGTAGGACATGCCTTCCTGCATGAGGCTGAGTCCGGGTCCGGAGGAACCCGTCATGACGCGGACGCCAGCCGCAGCTGCTCCGTAGACCATGTTGATGGCGGCCACTTCGCTTTCCGCTTGAATGAATGTTCCGCCCACCTGCGGGAAGTAAAGTGCGGCGGCCTCGGCGATTTCGCTGGCTGGAGTGATTGGATATCCGTAGTAACCGCGGCATCCGGCGAGGATCGCACCCTTGACTACGGCCACGTTGCCCTTACAGAGTTGCCGCATGTTCGCCCTCCTGCGGCGCAGCCGTCTTGGCTTTCGCCGCTTTCGCCCTGGTACGGTAGACCGTAATCGCGCCCGGTTCCGGGCAGCAATAAAAACAGATCCCGCAGCCCGTGCAGCACTCCCCCGTGTAATGCGCCGGATGAACCCCATAAGCGTTCAACTCCGGCTCCAGTTTCAGGCACTTGGGTGGGCAGCATTCGACACATAGCCCGCAACCCTTGCATTCTTCGACATCGACCGTGACCTTACCGCGTGCTTGCACCGCCATGGTCCACCTCTTGCGAAACTCGCCTGCTGCGTTGCGGCCTCTAAATCTCGGCTGGCGCGTAGCTTGCCACTCCAATTAAAACCCTCGCCCATTGTCGCAGCGGTGATCTTAGGCACCCGCCTTGGTGCCAGGCGTCACATGCAATCCGGCGGCTAAGTCATTGCCGCTCTGCTTCTTAGCGCTCGCGCCGTCGGTTACCACTCGCACCATGTGCTCAGATACTCGTGAATCGCCTGTGCCGCGCGTCGCCCCGCTCCCATGGCCAGTATCACCGTAGCGCTTCCAGTAACGATGTCGCCGCCGGCGAAAACGCCTCTTCGCGAGGTGCGCTGGGTGACGGGATCGGCCTCGATGTAATTCTTCTTGTTCGTGTTCAGTCCCGGCGTCGTGCTCTGGATCAGCGGATTTGCCCCCGTCCCAATGGCGATTACCGCAACCGATAGCGGCAGGTTGAATTCCGAGCCCTCGACTGCCACCGGACGCCGGCGTCCCGACGCGTCGGGCTCGCCCAGATCCATCTTCATGCAGCGCACCGCGTTCAACCAACCGTTGCCGTCGGAGAGAAACTCGATGGGGTTGGTCAGCACCCGAAACTCGATGCCCTCCTGCTTGGCGTGCTCCACTTCTTCCTTGCGCGCCGGCATCTCCGCCTCGCTGCGGCGATAGATCACATATGCCTTGCTTGCCCCCAGGCGCAGCGCCGAGCGAATCGCGTCGAGCGCGGTGTTGCCGCCGCCAATCACCGCCACTTGTTTGCCATGGAGATCGAGCATGGGCTCGTCATACTTGGGAAACTCGTATGCGTGCATCAGGTTGATGCGAGTCAGAAATTCGTTCGCCGAGTAAACGCCGTTGAGATGTTCGCCCGGTATGTTCATGAATTGCGGCAACCCCGCGCCAGTTCCAATAAACACGGCGTCATAGCCTTCCTCATGCATCAATTCATCGAGGGTCACGGTTTTTCCGACCACGACGTCGGTTTCGAACACCACGCCCATGGCGCGCATGTAATCGATCTGCTCGCGGATGATCTGTTTGGGCAATCGAAACTCCGGAATACCGTACACCAGAACACCGCCCGGCGTGTGCAGCGCCTCGAACACGTGGACTTCGTGTCCCCTCTGGATAAGGTCGCCCGCCGCGGTCAGACCGGATGGACCGCTGCCCACGATGGCGACTTTTTTGCCGGTGGGCGGCGCCTTCGGCAATTTGCTGGTATCCAGATGGCGCTGCTCGTAGTCGGCGACAAAGCGCTCCAGATATCCAATGCCCAGCGGCTGAACCTTCTTGCCCATCAGGCAGCCGCCTTCGCAGTGGTCTTCCTGCGGGCAAACGCGCCCGGTGATCGCCGGTAGCACGTTATCTTCGCGAATCTTCGCCGCCGCGCCCATGAAGTCGCCGGCCACGATCAACCGCACGAAGTCTTTCACTTTGACGCCTACAGGACAGTCGTTGGTGCATTTCGGATTGGCGCACTCCAGGCAGCGCGCCGCTTCCTGCCGCGCCAGTTCTTCGGAATAGCCCAGGTTTACTTCGGTAAAGTTCGTGGCCCGCTCGAGCGCCGGCTGCTCCAACATGTGCTGCCGCGGAATTTTCATCCGCTCCTTGAGCGGCAGAACGTTCAACAGGGGAGGCTTCGAGGATTCGGTCACTGGCGGCCTCCTTCCAGCGCGCATGCGCCCGGCTGCTCGGCATGAACGGCTTCAATCTGCGACTTGGGATCGTGCTGGAATTCTTCCATCGACTTCTGTTCGGCGGTCCGGTACATGGAATTGCGCTGTACCAGCACGGAAAAGTCCACCCGGTGCGCGTCGAATTCCGGTCCGTCCACGCAGGCGAATTCGCTCTTGCCGTCGACCAGCACGCGGCAGCCGCCACACATGCCAGTGCCGTCGATCATGATCGGGTTGAGGCTGACGATGGTGCGAATCTTCTCTTTGCGGGTCATTTCCGCCACCGCCCGCATCATCGGGATCGGTCCGATGGCCAGCACCAGATCGATGCGCGTTCCGTTCTCGATCAACTGCCGCAGTTTGTCTGTGACAAAGCCTTTGTCGGCATAGCTGCCATCGTCGGTCGTTATCATCAGCGCGTCGCTGGTCTCGCGCAGTTCGCGCTCCAGAATGACCAGTTCCTTATTCCGCGCGCCGACAATCGAGATGACCCGGTTTCCGGCATTTTTCAGCGCCGCCGCCGTCGGATACGCCATCGCCGTACCCACCCCGCCGCCCATCACCACCACCGTGCCGAAGTTTTCGATCTCGGACGGTTTGCCCAGAGGCCCGACCACGTTCAGGATGCTGTCACCCGCGTTGAGGGAATTGAGCAGGTTGGTGGTCTTGCCGATGGACTGGACGACGATGCGAATGGTTCCGGCTTTAGGGTCGGAATGCTCGATGGTGATCGGGATCCGTTCGCCGTGTTCGTAGAGACGCAGAATTACAAACTGTCCCGGTTTCTGTTTCTGTGCAATGCGCGGCGCCTCAATGACAAACCGCTTGATGCCGGGCGCCAGGAACTCGGCGTGCAGGATTTTGAACATGTCTCCGGTCGCTTACAACTCATTGTCCCGAAAAGGGGAGCCAAGCGGCTGTGACATGTATCACACGTGAGAGAGCGTGAGATCACATGGCGGTAGTTGCCCCGGGTCCGCCAACCGCCCCGTTTCAATCCCGATGGTTGTCACCTTACAGTTGCTGCTGAGCAAGCCCGGGCGGAATTGACCGCCACCATGCGCGCTTGACGTTCGGGAGAAGACTCTACTACATTCAGTGCCGGGATTGGTCCGGCCAGAGGTGCAATTTCCGCGATCCAAAACAATTGAAGACGGAGTGCTCAAGCATGAAAAATAAGGAGAGCGCGGTCCGCAAGACTGCGCTCCGGCAAAAAGCGCAATTGATGTCGGGTTCCGAGATTGAACGCACGCTGGTGCGGTTGGCTCACGAAATCCTGGAAAAGAACGGCGGCGTCGAAGGCTTGGGACTGGTCGGGATCCGGCGTCGTGGAGTCCCTATCGCCGAGCGCTTGGGCAAGATGATTCAGCAGGTCGAAAAAAAGAAGGTACCCGTCGGCACGCTTGATATTACCTTCTATCGCGATGACCTTTCGACGCTGGGTCCCAAGCCCGTGGTGCAGCAGGGGGAAATTGGCTTCTCCATTGAGGGCAAGAAAATAGTGCTGGTTGACGACGTGCTTTATACCGGGCGCACTACCCGCGCCGCCCTCGACGCGCTGTTTTCGCATGGCCGCCCGAGCCGCGTACAGTTGCTGGTGCTGATCGACCGCGGCCATCGCGAATTGCCGGTCGAGGCCACGTTCATTGGCCGCGTGGTGCAGACCACCGACAATGAAGTGATCGAAGTGAAGTTAACCGAAATCGACGATGCGGAGAAAGTTCTGCTGATGGAGAGGTGAAGTCCGGTTTCTGGTGGAGACGGGAAATGGGCCCGTCCAAAGCCAAGCGCAGTTCAGCCTAGCCCTTGCCTCTTGCGCTCCACTCGACGTCGAAGCGCGCCCGGTCATAGAAAGATTTCTGGGTGCCCACGCCTGTGGTTGAAAGGGCCGCATAGAGGTTGGCCCGTCTGGCGGCTTCTTGCTCCGGCAGACCCTCGCCCAGGAAAGTCGCAAAGCTGCCAATAAAAGCGTCACCGGCTCCGGTGCTATCGACGCTCTTCACTGCAAATGCGGGCACATGCTCCATGCCGTCACTTCCGGCCAGCAGCGATCCGTTTGCGCCCAGAGTGATCATCACGCGCCGCACGCCACTGGCAAGCAGTTTCGTTGCGCAAGCCTTGGCGTCGTCGAGATTGCGCACCGGCATGCCGGAAATTGCCTCTGCCTCGGTCTCGTTCGGAACAAAGTAGTCAAGACCGGCAATGGCTTGCAGGTCGATGGCCTGTGCGGGCGCGGGATTCAAGATGCACTGGATGCCGTTTTGCCGCGCAAACTGAATGGTGTAGAACACGGTCTCCAGCGGAATCTCGAATTGCAGCACAATGCAATCGGCCCTCTTCAGCACATCCGCCGCAGCGTCCACGTCGGCCGGCTTCAGTTCGTCGTTCGCGCCCTTGACGACGATGATTCGATTCTGCCCGGAGGGGTCGACGAAGATCGGCGCGACACCGCTGGATGCTCCGGTTACCTGGCGCACATGCGTGGCATTGATCCCCAGGGTTTCAAAGTTCTTGATGGTGGATGGACCGAACAGGTCGTCGCCGACGCGCGCGACCATGAAAACTTCCGCCCCACAGAGCCGGGCGGCCACTGCTTGATTCGCGCCTTTGCCGCCGAATCCCAGGTTAAACTTCTGGCCCAGGATCGTTTCTCCGGGCTTCGGGAATTGGTCCGAAAATGTGGTCAAATCCACGTTGGCGCTGCCCACTACCGCGATGCGAGGACGCTTTGTCATAATTTTCCAGTTTTCGCCAGCGTGCTAAACAGCGGATGCCAACTTGAAGTAAGGAAGGCAGAGTGTAGTCAGTCGATTCCCTGCGTGTCAACCGCCAATCGCACACCTCGATGAGGGTACCTTTCTGCGCTTGGTGGAAATCAGCTTCGCCAGCGACAATCTCGGAAGAAGCCCCGGTGTCGACGCCGCAGTGTAGAATGACCCGTCCAAACAAAGAAAAGACTTTCCGGCTGAACCTTTAGAATTTGGAGGAATTCCCGTGCGTTGCATTCATCGGTTCTTCTTGTTCGTGATCTGCTTTGCGACTACGCTACCACTTGCAGCCCAGGAAATCTCGATGCAAAGCTCTTCGTCCGCTCACTCCGAAACCACCGCCGCCATTCTGCAACCAGGATGGATGAAAGACACGGCCGCGAAGTTGCAAAGGGAACTGGTAGTAAAGTATGGCGACCAGCAACGAATGCGAGCCGAGCGCGGGCTGCGCCAGGTAGCCGAGTTTTGGCGTGCCGAGGACGGCGATGCGGCGGCGTTCGAGGCGTTCGTGGCGGCGAATTTTGCCGGTGATCAAGCCACGCTCGACACCATGTTTGACCGCTTTCAGCGCTTGCTGGAACAGATCGATGGCCACATGCACGAGATCAGCCGCGAGTTTAATCAACAGTCCGATCTCGATTTGGGCCCAGTGCTTCCCTTCGATGAACTTTTCGCGGGCTACGATCCGTCCGCCCATGTTATCGACGATTTTTTTCAGAATAAGCTGGCCTTCACGGTTTTGCTGAACTTCCCCCTCGCGACCCTCGACGAATGCCTGAAAGACGGAGGCGCCTGGAGTCGCCGCCAGTGGGCCGAAGTTCGCCTGGCGCAGCGCTTTGGCAAGCGCATCCCCTCCAACGTGAACCTGGCCATCGCTCAGGCGGGAGCCGAGGCGGCGCAGTACGTCTCGGAATACAACATCTGGATGTACCACCTGCTGGACCCGCAAGGCCAGCGGCTCTTTCCACCGAAAATGCGTCTGCTCAGCCACTGGAACCTGCGTGACGAAATCAAAGCGAACTATGCCGACACCGAGAACGGTCGCGCCAAACAGCGCATGATCCAGCAGGTGATGGATCGCATTGTGACTCAGACCATCCCCGAAATTGTGGTGAACAATCCGGGCGTGGATTGGAATCCCTACACCAACGAGGTGAAGGCGGCCAGTGAAAAAGACATAGACGGGCCCGCGAAAGAGAATTCCGCCGGAACCACGATCACGAATACCCGCGAGCCCGATACGCGCTACGCCGTGCTGCTCAAGGATTTCAACGTTTCCCGGCGGGTCGACGCCTATTCTCCGACTGCTCCCACCCTGATCGATCGTCGCTTCAACGAAGACCGCGAGATCCCCGAAGTGCGTTTGAAAGCGATGCTGGAACAGATCTTGACTTCGCCCCTGGTGCCACAGACCGCCAAACTGATCGAATCGCGCCTGGGAAGGCCGCTGGAACCGTTTGACGTCTGGTACAACGGATTTCGCCCCGGCAGCCAATACACGGAAGCCAAACTGGATGAGATGGTGGCGAAGAAATATCCCACGGCCGAGGCGTATCAGAAAGACATTCCCAATCTGCTGATGAAACTCGGCTTCTCCCCGGAACGCGCCAGGTATGTAGCCAATAACATCATCGTCGATCCGGCCCGCGGATCCGGCCACGCGATGGGGTCGCAAATGCGAGCCGAAAAGGCCCACCTGCGCACCCGCGTCGAGAAAACCGGAATGAACTACAAGGGCTACAACATCGCCGTCCATGAAATGGGACACAACGTGGAACAGACGTTTTCGCTTAATGATGTCGACTACACCCTGCTGCAGGGAGTGCCCAACACGGCATTTACCGAGGCGCTGGCCTTTGTGTTTCAAGGTCATGATCTCGAACTGCTCGGGCTGCCTGCTCCCGACGCGAAGAGTGAGGCCGAAAAGACCTTGAATGACTTCTGGGGCACGTATGAAATTGCGGGCGTTGCTTTGGTCGATACGGCGGTGTGGCACTGGATGTATGACCACCCGCAAGCCACGCCCCGGCAGCTCAATGAAGCCACGGTACAGATCTCGAAAGACATCTGGAACCGCTACTACGCTCCCGTTTTCCATAAAAACGATGTGGTGCTGCTGGGAATTTATTCGCACATGATCGACGCGTTTCTATACCTGCCCGATTATCCGATTGGCCACATGATCGCCTTTCAGATTGAAGAGCAAATGAAAAAGACGGGCGCGATTGGTCCTGAATTCGAGCGCATGGCCAGGATGGGTCGGGTGACTCCCGATCGGTGGATGGAACATGCCACCGGCCGCCCCGTAGGCCCAGAGGCCTTGCTGGAAGCCACCCAACGAGCGCTGGCGGCTGCGGGAGTCCGGTGAACCATGGCTAGCAGAAGAGTTTGAATTTTTTCGAGATCGCGTTCATTCATCTGGCATCCGCAGGCACTCTTCAGTATTCTCTTGGTGATGGCCACCGTCTCCTTGAGCGAATTGCTGGGCTCGACCGTCTACGACGCGTCCGGCGCCGCTAGTGGCCGAGTTCGCGAGGTGGCACTCGCCCCGCAGGAGGATCGCAGCCGCGTTTCGCTTCTCATCGTAAAGACGCCGGCGGGGAACCGCGTGCTTCCCCTAACCGCTGTCTCCGCCATTAATGGTGGGATTCGGGCCTCTACCTCCGCGACGGATTGGGTCGCTGCCGATGGCTCCGAAGGCCTGCTGCTGCTCAGCCGCGATCTGCTCGATCAGCAGGTGATTGACGTCCATGGCCGAAAAGTCGTGCGCGTGAATGATGTTGATTTTCACCACGACAGCGCCCAGAATCGTTCCGTCCTGAGGGTGGGCGGCGTGGACGTGGGCGCGCGTGGCGCAGTTCGCCGCCTGCTCCAAGGGATGGTGCCGGCCGCGGCTCTTCGCGCTTTGCTGCTGCGCATTCCTCCTCGCGATATTCCGTGGGACTTTGTCGATATTGTCGAGACTGATCCGGCCCGTCGCGTGAAGCTCAAGATCTCCAACGAGCGCCTGGGTAAGCTCCATCCTGCCGATATTGCCGACATTGTGGAAGATCTCGCTCCCGATGAGCGGGAAGCGGTGTTCGAGACGCTCGACGAGGGCGTGGCTGCCGGCGCGCTGGAGGAACTCGAACCCAAGGTTCAGAGAGCCGTCCTGGAGTCGCTTGATTCCGACCGCGCTGCCGACATCGTCGAGGAGATGGAACCGGACGCGGCTGCCGACCTTCTGGGCGACCTGTCCCATGAGCGCACCGAGGAAATCCTGGTGCAGATGCAGCCCGAAGAGCGTCAGGAAGTCACCGATTTACTGGAGTTCAAAGAAAATTCGGCCGCCGGTCGCATGACCACTGAGTTCATTGCCCTTCCAGTGGCGGCGACGGCCCAACAGGCCATCGAGGCGATGCGCAGTTTCGAAGGCCGCATGGAAAACATGAGCACGATTTACCTGACCGATTCTCGCGGGACGCTGGCGGGTTCCGTTCCCCTGGTCAAAATCGTGCTCGCCCCCGCCTCCACGCCGCTCCTGGCTTTGGCCCAGGAACCCCTGATTTCCTGTCACGAAGATGCCAAGGAGAAGGAATTCGCGGAACTGTTTGACAAGTACAACCTGCTGACCTTGCCGGTGATCGACGAGCACAATCAACTGACCGGCGTCATCACGCCTGACGACGTGATCGCGATGCTGCGCGCGAAATTGTAGGCCGGATCGTCTCTCCAGTGAACCTGATTCGCCCCTGTCCCGCCAAAAGTTCCGCGGTTGTGCAAATTCAACTATCCAGACTCCGCGTTCTGCATTTATTCTGGGCAATCGCTTCCCGACTTGAATCGTACCGGTAGCCTGCGCGCATGAAATTCCTGAGAAGTTGGAAGGTCCGGCTCCTGTTGTTTTTTGCAGTAGTGGGTCCGGGCTTTATCACCGCGAATGTCGACAACGATGCCGGCGGCATCTTCACCTATTCTGCTGCGGGCGCTCAGTTCGGCTACACGCTGCTGTGGACGATGATCCCTATCACCGTGGCTCTGATCGTGGTGCAGGAAATGTGCGCCCGCATGGGCGCGGTTACAGGCAAGGGCCTGAGCGACCTGATCCGCGAAGAATTCGGCTTGCGGATTACGTTCCTCATGATGCTCGGCATTCTGATTACGAATTTCGGAAACGTAATCGCGGAATTTGCCGGTATCGCCGGGAGCATGGAACTCTTTGGTATCTCAAAGTACTATTCGGTGCCGGTCTGCGCCGTGATCGTCTGGCTCATCGTCGTGAAAGGACAGTATAAAAGCGTTGAGAAGATTTTCCTGGCCGCTTCTTTCTTCTATCTCACATATATATTCGCCGGAGTGATTGCCAAGCCGGCTTGGATCGAGGCCATGAAGGCAACCATCAAGCCGCCGCAGATCGCGGCTTTCAGGCAGAACTCGTATCTTTACATGGTGATCGGTGTGGTTGGAACCACCATCGCGCCCTGGATGCAGTTCTACCTCCAGTCATCGATCGTCGAAAAAGGGGTAACCCGGCGACAGTACAAAACCTCGAAGCTCGACGTGATTGTGGGATGCATTTTCACGGACGTGGTGGCCTGGTTCATCATTGTTGCCTGCGCCGCCACGCTCTATGTGCATGGTCATCGTGACATTCGCGACGCCGCCGATGCCGCCCAGTCGCTGCGGCCGCTGGCGGGCGACTATGCTTACATATTGTTTGCCCTGGGGCTTTTTAATGCGTCGCTGTTTGCCGCGTCGATTCTGCCGCTTTCCACGGCTTACACGGTCTGTGAAGGACTAGGCTTCGAGTCGGGAGTGGGGCGAAAGTTTTCCGAGGCCCCCGCCTTCTACTGGCTTTATACCGCGCTCATCGTCGCCGGAGGAGCGGTGATCCTGATACCGGGGATTCCGCTGGTGAAGATCACCGTGTTTTCGCAAGTCGTCAACGGCGCCGTCTTGCCCTTCGTGCTGATTTTCATGCTGCTGCTCATCAATAAGAAAGAACTGATGGGCGAGTACGTGAACCAACCAACCTTCAACATCATCGCCTGGGCGACCACCGCGATCATGATCCTGCTGACCGCCCTGCTGGTGTACGGACAGCTGAGCGGCGGGGCGTGATAGAGAGGCTCGTCGATCGAAGCAGGAGTATGAGAGGCGAAGGGAACTCCAGGTGAGACTATGTTAGACGGAATGAATTGCTGCTGGAAGAAGTTAGTCCTTGCATTGTCGTTTGCTGGTTGGTTTTGTTCGGCCCATGCGGCCGACACCAAGCCGGAAGACATCGTTGCTCACCACCTCGATTCGATCGGTACCGCGGAAGCCCGAGCGGCCGTGCGCTCCCGCGCCGTGCAGGGCACGTTACGCTTCAAGGTATTAATCGGCGGCAACGGTGAAGTCGTCGGCACCTGGGGCCGCGTGTCGGAGCAGCGCAAGTCGAACTTCGTGATGAGGTTCGGTGACGGCGATTGGCGTGGAGAACAATTTATCTTTGACGGCGACAAGACCTCTTTTGCCGCAGCGACGTCCTCGCAACAGTTGAGCATGTTCGCAAAGTTTGTGCGGAGCCAGGACTTCATCGTTAAGGAAGGCTTGTTGGGCGGAGAACTTTCCACCGGATGGGCCCTCCAAAACTTCGACCGGAGCCGGGTCAAGCTCGACTACATAGGACTCATGAAAGTTGACGGTCGCGAACTGCCCGGCATCGAATATCACTCGAAGGGCAACACGGACATGACCGTCAAACTGTATTTTGAACCCGACACTTATCATCATGTGATGACGATCTATTCGGTTTCGATGGCGCCCAACATGGGCTCCTCGCCGACGGACAGCGTGAATCAGCGGGAAATCCGCTACACCATTGAGGAGCGCTTTAGCGATTTCCAGAAGGACAACGGAATCACTTTGCCCAGGCACTATAACCTTCAATACACCCAGGAACTGCAGAGCGGTTCGACGCGGTTATATGACTGGGACATGACCGTAGACAAGATCCTAAATAACCTGGACCTTGATCCGGGGAATTTCCGCCTCAAGTAACAGCAGTTCCATGCGGTGTCCGATCAGTGACGTGTCCGATTCATGAGGAGGGGACGCCGGGTAGAACACTTCTCCCGGGCCAGATTGAGATTTTCCAAATTCTAAATGATCTTCCCCGCCGCCAGATCCTTGACCAGGCCCAGGTCGGCTTCGAGAAAATCCAGTTCCAGCAGTTGCTGTCGCGTTACCCAGCGGATTTCGCGAAAAATCCGGTTCTCAATTTCACACTGGTATTTTCGCACTTCGAAAAATCGAAGTTCTACCGAGCCGCCGCCCGGATATTCATGCACAATGCGGGCGACCTCGACTCCGATTTCGGCGACGATTCCCAGTTCTTCCTCCAACTCCCGGCGCATGGCATCGCGAGGCTGTTCACCTTCCTCGATTTTTCCTCCGGGAAATTCCCATTTGAGGGGCATGGGCTGGTGCCGCGTCCTCTGGCAGGCGAGGATGAGGTCATCTTTCAGGATCAACGCGGCGACGACTCGTTTCATGGGTGCAACATGCCTCTGGCTGTCCAGCAACCGGTCTTGGTATGGGTCCTAGGCCTTCTCCAGTCGCTTGCCTACGAGTTCCGCGCAATATTCGACGAGTTTGCGGTCTTCCTCGGCGAAGGCCGCCAGGAAGTGGCTGTCGATGTCGAGTTCGCCGACCACCTTGCCGTTGACAAAGACCGGAACTACGATTTCGGATTTGGTTTCGAGGGAGCAGGCAAGGTAGCGCGGATCGAGCTTTACGTCGTCCACCACTACCGTCTTACCTGACGACGCAGCCGCGCCGCAGATCCCCTCGTGCAGACCAATGTGCGTGTGCGGAGTCATGGCTCCCTGGTAATGTCCCAAAACCAGCAGGGGCGGATTGGCTCCGGCTTCCAGCATATAGAAGCCTACCCAGTTGTACTTCAGCATGTGTTGATTCAACAGAACCGTGATGCCTCGCATCAGTTCATCAGCTGACAGCGCTTTCGAATACAAGCGGTCGACTTCCTTGCGCACTTCGTCGATCTTGCCAGGAGCGGACGAGTTGGACATGAAGACAATCCTAAACTATTGCGCCAACGAATGGCGTCAACTATGCCGCTGAAGGTCGGCATTTTCCGGGGCTGACGTGCAAGTGCCGCCAGCGCATTACAATCGCAAGATGTATTCCACCGCGCTTTTGGATCATTTCGAGAACCCACGCAACGCCGGAAGGATTGCAACTCCCGACGCCGCCGTGCAACTGGAAAACCCGGTTTGTGGCGATGTTCTCGAACTCACCGCGAAGCTGGAAGGGAAGCGTATTGGGGAGATTCGCTTTCGCGCCAAAGGCTGCGTTCCGGCCATCGCGTGCGGCTCGGCCATCACCGAGTTGGCGATCGGCAAAAGTCTGGACGAAGCACGCCGGGTCAGCCGGGAAGAGTTGATCGGCAAACTCGGAGGTCTTCCGCAAGCCTCCACCCATGCCAGTCACCTCGCGATCGACACGCTGGCGGCGCTTTTGCGCGGTCTTTCAACAGACTGCTAATCGCTTTGTCCGGGCTGATATACGGTCCAGTTGCTGGCCATGGCGATTTCTTTCAGGTCGGGATTGGGGTTGATCGCGAAAGCGTGCTTGGACAGGGCTAGCATCTCGCGATCCCAGATGGCGTTGCCGAAGGCACAGTCGGGCTGGGATTTCAGAGCGGATCGGATTGCTTCCGGCTTGCCGGGGCCGCTGGGAACTCGGATCAGCTGGTCGGTGATTGTGCCATTCTTTACGGCCACTTCGGCGGAGAGGATGTGATCCTGCGCGATGCCGAAGAATTTCATGGCGGAGCGGATGATCCACTGGTTGGAGGAGGAAACGGCCCAGACGTCGCATCCGGAGGCGCGCAGGCGCTCGACCAGTTCGCGCATCTCGGGAAAAATATTTCCCGCGATGGCCTGGGCGAAGTAGGTGTCGGCCGCCTGCTGCACTGCGTTTTCGGGTAGTCCGCGATGCAGGGTCACCATTTCTCCGCACATGACCTCTTCCGCTACTTTGCCGGCTTTGTAGTCGCCATAGCGGGCGCGGGCCCATTGCGCGATTTCTTCCGGCACCAGCCTTTCTTTCGGTGGCAGTGCCAGTTCCCAGGAAAAAAATCCTTCGCCAGCGTCTCCGGACCAGAGGGTGCCGTCGCAGTCAAAGGTGGCGGTTTGCGGTTGCAGGCGGAGTACGGACTCGATGAATCTGTTTTGCCGGGGTGTGAGATGCGTCATGAGAGGTCGGGCCTTGGAGGGAATCAACTGGGCAAAAGCGGCGACTGCAAATTCAAAGCCGCATACTCTTCGGGCGTGTTCACGTTGAGAACGGTCAACGGATCGTCCACCGGGAGATACTCGATCTTGCTCTGGTGCTCGTGTTCAACGGCCCGGGCGTCGGACGTTTCTGGAGCTCTTAGGAACGCTTCCAGCAGCTCGCGGCCGAACAGGATGGGATGGCCGTGCTTACCCTGATACTCAGGGATCACGGCCCATCTTCTTTGCATGGTCGCTTGTTCGAACGCGGCCTCCAGCGTCGCGATGGTTTCCGCGCGAACAGGCGGGCGATCGACTAAGGTGACCATGGCCGCATCGCTGCCGCGATTGAGAACCTCCTGCAGTCCCACCCGCAACGAACTGAACTGACCGCGCGTCGGATCGGGGTTGACCACCAGGGCCGCGCCATTGGCATACACGGTGGGAGTCAGGTCCGCTTCATTCTTGCCGACTACGACCAGCACCACGTCGACGTAGGAAAAGAACAGGCGAATGGCAGCGGAGAGAAACGTTTCGGTCGTGGATGACGGAGGCCATGGCATCTGCGCCTTATCGCGTCCCATGCGCGAAGACTCGCCGGCTGCAAGAATGACTCCGCACAGGCTCGAGATGCGCCCCATAAGGGCACGATAGCAAACTGCGCGACCTCTGCCAAGGAGCGGCCTGTCAAGGAAGCGACTGGACACCTAGGCTGACTGTGCTCAGTTGAAAGTCGGGAGTTTGACGAGGTCGTCGTTGGGAACGCGTTCGACCGGGTGTCCGGCCTTGCGCCAGGCGCGCAGGCCACCGGCGATCACGAAGACTTTGAATCCCAGATCCTGTAATTGGCGCGCCACCCGGGCGCTCGTGGCTTCGCGTGCTCAAGTGCAGTAGAGATAAATCTCGCGATCCTTCGGGAGGTTCTTGACTTCCTCGACCAGATTGTTGGGCTCGATGCGAATCGATCCGGCAATGCGTTCGGAGTCGGCGTCGTAGTACCCGTGGCTGCGGACATCGGCGATGAGCATGTTCTGAGCCGCATCGGAAGCCAGTCTCTTGGCCAGTTCCTCGGCGCGGACGCGCGGAATTACGTCGAGCAGGCGATACTTGCGGTAAATCCATATGCGGTAGATCACGTAGGCGGTAAACCCAACGGCGAAGATGACCTCGGCCGCAAAGCCAACCGAGCGCAGTCCTCGAGTGATGGCGCGCAGCGCGTCGCTGAACACGTATCCTGCGAGGGAGTAGGCGCCCGCGTAGAGAGCGGCTCCGGCGGCATCGAATTGTAGAAAATCTCCAAGCCGCATTTTCATGCTGCCGGCCAGGGGTGGAGACATGGTGTTGATGCCGGGAATGAACTTGGCGAACAGCAAAGTCTGCTTGCCGCGGCGGTAAAAATATTCGGCCGAGCGTAGGATGCAGGTTTCCGGATTGGCGGAAAGGCGGCAGAGGAGGCCGAGCAGCGCCCATCCACTGACTCGGCCAGCGAAATAGAGAATGAAGTCGCCGCTGACCAGCGCCAGCACGGCGATGCCGAAGACGAGATAGAAATGCAAATTGCCAAAGGCTGCTACCGCACCGGCGGTGAGGATGGCGATGGCGGCGGGCAAGGGAAGGCCGAGCGCCTCGGCGAAGCAGATGAGCGCCAGCAGCAGGTATCCGTGATGCGAAATCAGGGAAAGAAGATCGTTCATTGGGGGCGTTGCCTTAGTATAACAATCTTGCCACGACACCACCCCTTGACGAGGACACGATTCCGCATTGTTGACGGGTTCGCGCAGGAATGGGTCTGACCTACCTATTTCTCTCGTGCGACCACGAACTCCGGCGCCCAGAGCAGGGCGCGCTTAAACTCCGAGTCGGGAAATATGCAGATGGCTTGACGGGCAGCCTCGGCATAACGCGCGGCCTCTTTGGAGGCGAATTCGAGGGAAGCGTAGCGGTTGAGAATCGTCAAAATATCGGCGTGGGTGACGCCATTGAAGGCGCGGTCGTGGAGGATGGTTTCGATTTGACGGCGCTCGGCGGGAGTGCAGCGTTCGAGCGCGTGAATCACGGACATGGTGGCCTTGCCTTCGCGGAGATCGCTGGCTACGGGCTTGCCCAGCACACTTTCTGACGCGGTAAGGTCGAGAACGTCGTCTACGATCTGGAAAGCTAGACCAAGGTCCCGCCCGTAAAGGCCAAGGCGTTCTTCCTGTTGCTCGGTGGCGCCGCCCAGGATGCCTCCGACCCGCATGCACACCGAAAACAGGCAGGCGGTTTTGCGATAGATCAGGTCGAGATGCTCCTGCAGCGAAATCAGCTTGCCGAGTTTCTCCATCTGGAGCAGTTCGCCTTCGACCATCTGCTGAGTGAGTTCGATGAGCACGTCGAGAATGCGGAAATTACGCTGCTGCACCGCGATTTTGAAAGCTTGCATGTAAAGCCAGTCGCCGGCCAGCACACACATCGAGTTACCCCACTGCGTGTTAGCGGCGGGACGGCCGCGGCGGATCTGGGCTTCGTCAATGATGTCGTCGTGCACGAGGGTTGCGGTGTGGATGATCTCGACCACGGAAGCCAGTTTGACTGCGCCATCGCCCTGGTAGCCCAGGAGTTTTGCGGAGAGCAGCAGCAGCGCGGGACGGATGCGCTTGCCTCCTCCCGCGCGCAGGTATTCGCCGATCTCCGTGATGGCAGCGACGTTCGAGACGGTGTCGTGACCGAATTGTTCTTCGATCGCGGCAATGTCGTCGCGCAGCAGGTCAAAGATCTCTTTCCCGTTGATGGACGTCGTCGTACCCAAGGCCCTTAATTGCTCCGGTAATTCGTAAACTGCAAGTCGATGCCGAAATCCTGTTGCTTGACCAGCGCGATGATTTCCTGCAGCGTGTCGCGATCCTTGCTGCTGATCCGCACTACGTCGGCCTGAATCGAGGCCTGTGCTTTCTTCTTCGAATTCTTGACCAGCTTCACGATCTCTCGCGCCTTTTCGATCGGGATGCCCTGCTGCAGCGTAATCTTCTGCTTCACCGTGCTTCCGGCGGCTGGTTCCAGTGGGCCGTAGGTTAAGCCTTTCAGGGGAACGCCGCGTTTCACCAGTTTCTGCTGGAACACGTCGTTCACCGACTTCATCTTGAATTCGTCGGCGGAGTGCAGCAGGATCGCGTCGGTCCCCTCCATGGCGATGAGCGATTTCGAATCTTTCAGATCGAAGCGCGTGCTCACTTCCTTCATCGCTTGCTGGATGGCATTGGCAACTTCCGCCAGGTCGATTTTGCTGACGATGTCGAAACTGTTATCGGGCATGGAATGTCACTCGCAATGCTGCTCTCACAAACTACGACAGAACTCTGATTATTTGATTGGACATGCCGGGGATTGGTCGCGAGAACTCGATCAGCTGTAAGCGCACACCCCAGACATGTACTGCTGAGACTAACAGAAGAGGCGTTGTTCGCGCAGTCGCCAGGCCTCATTTTCCCTGGGACCGCCACGGAAAGACGATGTTTTGCGGTCAGATTTGAACTGTTAGTTGAAAAAATCTGTAGAAATTCCGCGTGGTTTGGGAGCCGATTTCTTCCGGGGAGAGGCCGCGGAGGTCGCCGATCTGGCGGGCGACCTCGCGCACGAAGGCTGGTTCGTTGCGCTGGCCACGGTGCGGGATGGGGGCGAGGTAGGGCGAGTCAGTTTCAATCAGCATGCGGTCAAGGGGAACGATTTGCGCGGCGTCGCGGATGACTTGCGCTTTGGGGAAGGTGATGTTGCCCGCGAAGGAAATCATGAATCCGAGGTCGAGCGCGCGGCGCGCCTGGTCGATGCTTCCAGTAAAACAGTGCAGAATGCCGCCGAACCCGCTGTTGCCCCAGTGTTCAGCGATCAGACCCAGGCAATCGTCCCAGGCGTTCTCCGTGTTGTCGGAGGGGCGGCAATGAATGACGATGGGCAATTTTGCCGCGCGCGCCAATTCCATCTGCTTTTGGAATACCGCCTTTTGCGTTTCCCGGGGCGAGTGATCGTAAAAATAGTCGAGCCCAATTTCTCCCCAGGCGATAACCTTGGGATGGCGCGCCCATTCCAGCAATTGAGAATCAGCGGCTTCGTTGGCCAGACTGGCTTCGTGGGGATGGACTCCCACGCTCGCCCAGATTCGCGGACATTCCGGCTTCCCGTCGTATTCCTCGGCCAGCCGAATCCCACAGTCGGCGGTATCCGGCCCGTCGCCGTTGCCAATCGCCAGATAGGCTTCAATCCCATTCTGTTTTGCACGCGCCAGAACCTGGCCACGATCGCTGTCGTAGCGCTTGCCTTCGAGATGGGCGTGGGAGTCGATGAACATTTTCGTTGGACGTGGCCCGTCATTGTTGCTCGTTTGAGGGCGCCGAACTCCGCCCCGCGTGAATGGGCCAAAGGCCCCTCACCACACAAACCGAGCTACTTTAGCCGCGTGCCGACCGGCACATCTTCAAGAAAGCCGGCCAGCACCGGCTTGCCGCCTTCGGGCGAGGCGGCGACGATCATGCCGTTGGATTCCAAGCCGCGCAGTTTACGGGGCGCCAGGTTGGCCACGATTACCACCTTGCGTCCGATCAGGGCTTCGGGCGCATAGGCCTCGGCAATGCCGGCCACCAGTTGGCGGACCTCCGTGCCTAGATCGACTTCGAGGCGCAGCAGTTTGTCGGCACCCTTTACGCGCTCAGCGCTCTTGACCTGCGCTACGCGCAACTCCACTTTCGCGAAATCGTCGATGCTGATCTTGCCATCGGGAGGAGTCGCGGCTGGTTTGGGCGTTGGCACGGCCAGTTTCGCCGGCGCAATTGGACCGGCAGGCACGCTGGCGGGCTGCCGAACTTCGCTCGACGGGCTGGGCGAGGCTTCCGCCCCCACGATGGCAGTTTGTTCTTCCATCTTTTGCATCCTCTCGACCGCGGATTTATCGGCCCTGGGAAACACGGCTTGCACTTCGCTTAGCCTGGTGCCCAGGGGCAGTTGTCCCCAATGCAATTCGGCGAGGTCGAATTTCGTGATATCTCCGAGGCCCATCTGGGACCAGATCCTGGCGGTGGCATCGGGCATTACGGGATAGGCCAGGGCGGTCACGATGCGCAGAGCCTCGGCGCTGGTGTAGAGCACGGTTGCCAATCGTCCGCGGCTTTCCTCATCCTTTTTCTCGTCCAGCGCCCAGGGCTCGTTTTCGACAATGTATTTGTCTACTGCGGCAACCAGCGCCCAGGCCGTCTCAAGTGCCCGCGAGAATTGGAACTGGTCAAACAATGTGGCGAAATCGGCGATTGCTTTCTTTGCAGAATCCACAATGGCAGCATCGGCCGGCGTGTGGGCTGCGTTGGACGGGTAGGGAACCTCCCCTTTGAAATAGCGCGTGATCATGGTCAGAGTGCGGCTGGCGAGGTTGCCGAGCCCATTGGCGAGATCGGAATTGTAGCGCTGCACCAGGGCATCGAAGCTGAATGATCCGTCTTGCCCGAAGACGACTTCCCGCAGCAGGAAGTAGCGCAGGGCGTCGCTGCCGAGAACGTCGATGATGCTTCCGGCGCGCACGACGTTGCCGCGCGACTTCGACATCTTGCTCTCCTCGAACAGCAGCCAGCCGTGAGCGGTGATGCCCTTGGGCAAGGGCAAACCCGCCGCCAACAGGAACGCCGGCCAGTAGACGCAGTGGAAGCGTACGATCTCTTTGCCGATCATGTGCACATCGGCAGGCCAGTATTTGTCGAATTTGCTGGCGTCGGCCGAACCATAGCCGAGCGCGGTAATGTAGTTGGCGAGTGCGTCCAGCCAGACGTAGACCACGTGCTTGGGATCGTCCGGGACCGGAATACCCCAGGTAAATGTAGAGCGGCTGATGGAAAGGTCGCGCAGTCCACTCCGCACGAACGACAGCACCTCATTGCGCCGCGTTTCGGGGCGGATGAAATCCGGTTGCTCGGTGTAGAGGCGGATTAACTGGTCCTGGAAAGCCGACAGCTTGAAATAGTAATTCTCTTCGTGGACGGTTTCGGTGGGGCGGCCGCAGTCGGGGCAGGGCGCGCCCGGTCCGACCGCATCGACGTAAAGCTCGTCGGAAACGCAGTATTGGCCGGTGTAGGTACCCTTGTAGATGTATCCGTTATCGCGAAGTTTTCGCCATAGGGCCTGCACGCCCTGTTTGTGGCGCTCGGAAGTGGTGCGGATGAAATCGTCGTAGGTGAGACCCATACGGTCCCAAAGAGCGCGGAATTCCGCTGAGATTTCATCGGTAAACTGCTGCGGCGTTTTGCCCGCGGCCTGGGCGGCGCGCTCGATCTTCTGACCGTGTTCGTCGGTGCCGGTCAGGAAACAGGTGTCGTCCCCCAACATGCGATGGCGCCGCGCCATCATGTCGCAGACAATCGTGGTGTAGGTGTGTCCGATGTGCGGATGCGCATTGACGTAGTAGATCGGGGTCGTGATGTAAAACGTTTTGCTCATGATTTCGAAAACCGCTTTTCGCTCTTGGCTCTTCGCTGTTGGATCGAGGCTTCTGTATCCAGTCTCGCAGAAGTCTGTTGCTCGGCTTGTAGATATTGCTGGATTGCGGCCTGCATGACGGTCCGCAGCGGCACATGCCTAGCCTCCGCCAGCGCCCGGCAATCTTCGTATTCCGGTGCGTAGTTGGAAACCGCGCCATTCATGTTGGCAATCTTGATTCGCACTGGGCCCCATGTCGTGTCCACTGTTTCCCAGTGTCGCGAGAGCGTTTGGCGCTGTTCCTCGCGGCGGCGCACACCTAAAGTCGAGGTTTCCGCGAAGATCAGCTCGGTCAGTCGATTCGCGTCTTCCATTCTTGCCAACACGGTGAGCAAGGCGCCAGGCCGGTTCTTTTTCATCTGCGCGGGAACGCTGAAGACGTCGAGCGCCCCTTCCGCCAGCACCCGCTCCATGGCGTAGGCGAGCACCTGCGGGCTCAGGTCATCGAGATTCGCTTCGAGGACGGTAATCCGCTCAGTTAAAGAACTCGCCTCTAAAAAGCTTCCGGGTTCGGCCTCTCCGATGGTCAGGCGCAGCAGGTTCGGGTGCTGAGGAAAATCTCGTGTGCCCGCGCCGTATCCGGCTCTGTCAATCTTCATCGCGGGAAACGGCGCGAAACCGCTGCACAACGTTTTCACGATGGCCGCGCCCGTGGGCGTCACCAATTCAACCTGAGGTCCGGAAGAATAAACCGGGGCATCGCGCAGCAGTTTCAGCGTTGCCGGGGCAGGCACGGGAAGCGTTCCATGGGCGCACTGGACGGTCCCGCCGCCAACGTTCAGCGGCGAGCACATCCATCGTTCGACCTTAATAGATTCGGCTCCCACGGCGGCGCAGACAATATCAACCATGGCATCGACGGCTCCGACTTCGTGAAAGTGGATTTGGTCGATGGAAGTATTGTGGACCTCGGCCTCGGCCTCACCCAGCGCCTCGAAGATTTTGATGGCCGTCTTCTTGATGCCACTGCAGAGTGCGGTTCTTTCGATGATCTCGCGAATGTCAGCCAGCCGGCGACCGTGTTCGTGCGGTGCGGAGACGGCGCTCTGCCCCGTTTCGGGCGCAGTGGAATCCCGCCCCGACACGGTCTTGGCGTGATCATGCTTGTGAGCGTGCGCGTGATCGTGTCTCTGCTGCCCCTGTCTCTGCTGTTCCTCGAATACTCCGCGCGGAAGATCTTTTTCGTGCTTGGAGTAGACATCCACTTTGGTCGCGGAAATCCCACCGCGCATCACTCGCTTGATCTCCAGCCGCGCCCCGATATCGAGTGCCGCGGCCGTGTCTTCCAGAAGCTTTGGAGACACACCGGCATCCACCAGCGCGCCCAAAAACATGTCGCCACTGATGCCGGAGAAACACTCCAGGTAGGCTATGCGCATAAGCTCAACAGCTTTAACCATAGGGGGACGCGGAGAACCACAGGGAAAATCGAGAATGATTGCCTTGTGTGCCCCAGCACCCTCGGTGGTTAGAATTTTCGTCGCGGACGCATCGAACTTTCATCATAGGGAACGCTTTCCCCTTCCGTCAAACCCGCCGCTTGTCGCAAGTTTGTTAGAATCACTTTTTCTTCAATCAGTTAGAGGGCATCCTTGTATCGATATCTGGAACGCCGGCTAGTCGAACATCTGCGCGCGTTTTTGCGCCGCACCTACAACCTGGATATCGCGAACATCGTGGTCGAGCAACCGCCCAAAATTGCATTCGGCGAGTACGCGCTGCCGCTTGCGTTCGAACTGGCCAAGAAACTGCGCCAGGCTCCGCGCAAAATAGCCGAAGAGGTCGTGGCCGGGGTAGGGGCCATTCCGGGCTTTGAAAAACTTGAAGTTGCCGGCGCCGGATATATCAATGTCCGTGTCAACCGCGCGGAATTGGCTCGGGCGCTGGCCGCGGATCTTCCTCAGGATGACCACTCTCGCCAGGATCAGCCTGCTGCCGTGGATGTTCCGGCTGGCAAGGTGCTGGTGGAGCATTCCAGCATCAACCCCAACAAGGCGGCGCATATCGGGCATCTGCGCAACGCGATTCTCGGCGATACGTTTGTTCGGTTGCTGCGCTTTGCGGGCAGGGAAGTCGACGTCCAGAACTACATCGACAACACCGGAGTGCAGGTAGCCGACGTAGTGGTGGGTTTCTTGCATATTGAGCAGAAGTCACGGGCGCAGATTGAAGCGCTGGCGGCCGGAACGCGATTTGATTACCTGTGCTGGAATCTCTACGCGCGCGTCTCGCAGTGGTATGACGAACACAAGTCGAATCGGGAGGCTCGATCGGCAGTACTGCGCTCGATTGAAGAAGGCAATAACGAAGTGGCGGCGGTGGCGGAACTGATTTCGTTGGCGGTGCTAAAGCGCCATCTCGAAACCATGGACCGGCTCGACATCGAGTACGACTTCCTGCCGCGCGAGAGCGAGATCCTGCATCTGCATTTTTGGGAATCGGCTTTTGCCAAGCTTAAGGATGCGGGGGTGCTGATCTACGAGACTGAAGGCAAGAATTCAGGATGCTGGGTGATGCGGCGGGCAGGAACCTCCTCCGCCAACACTCCAGCCCTCGAGGGCGTGGAGGTCACCGCCGAAAAGATCACGGAAGAAGACCAGAAAGTGATTGTCCGCTCTAACGGGACGGTCGGCTACGTCGGTAAGGATATCGCTTACCACATGTGGAAGTTCGGGCTGCTGGGGCGCGATTTCGGCTATCGAAAATTCTTTCGCTATCCCAATACTCACGACTGCTGGATCTCAACCGTGGAGGGCGAGAAGGATCATCCGCACTTCGGAGATGTGGCGGAGGTCTACAACGTGATCGATGCGCGGCAATCCGAGGCGCAGAATACGGTGATCGATGCTTTGCGCGGACTTGGCCATGGAGAGGCCGCCGATCGCTATACCCATTTCTCCTACGAAATGGTCGCGCTCACACCGCGCTGCGCCGCCGAACTCGGGTACGAACTGAGCGAAGACGACAAAGCGCGATCGTGGATCGAGGTTTCCGGGCGCAAGGGTTTTGGAGTGAAGGCGGACGACCTGCTGGATGCGCTGATCGCCTCCGCGGGCAGGGAAGTCGATGGCCGGCATCCCGAGTTGAGCGCAACCGAGCGTGGCCGCATTGCGACCCAGATCGCCGTCGGCGCGCTCCGCTACTTCATGCTGAAGTACACCAAGCCTTCGGTGATTGCATTTGACTTTAAGGAAGCGTTGAGCTTCGAGGGTGACACGGGTCCCTATGCGCAATACGCCGTCGTCCGCGCTTCCAATATTTTCCGCAAGGGCGGTTTGGATGCGGACGCGTTTGGTGAAGATGCGGGAAACAAATTATCTGCTGAAGATTTCTCCAGGTTTCTCGATGGCGAATCGGGCAATGACATTTGGGAGTTGTGGCTGGCAGCGGCAAAGACTTCTTATGTTGTGGGCCAGTGCATCGCGACCACTGAGCCTGCCTATCTGGCCAAGCATGCCTTCCAACTGGCGCAGCTTTTCAATACCTTTTATCATCGCTACCCGATCCTGAGCGAGGCAGACGAGGGAAGGAAGAAGTTCCTGTTGACAACGGCGGCCGTGGTTCGCCGCGAACTGATTCGCATCTTGAGAACGATGGGGATCGGCGTGCCGTCGGTCATGTAAGAGACGCCAGCATCTAGGAGACGCGAGAAGAAGTGCCGGGGATTTCATTCGCTACGATCCACCCGGGTGCCAACCTTTATACTTCCTTGGAAGAAATCGATACCGTATAAAAATTCTATGGTTTAGAACGTGATTGCTTGGGTCGAGGCTGGGAGTATTTCCCACAGTACGACTCCAAGATGCTGATATACAAGCGGTTAAGGAATTATTTTTGGAACGCGAGATGGCACTCGTCGTGCATTGATACCAATCAGGTCCACTTTGTAAGAAGCTGTCAGGATCTGGAATCGATTTTGGATACCAAAGCAATAGTTGGGCAAGGGAGCCCCCTAACCTTATGAATCGCACTTTACTGACCCTCATGCTGGCGGCGACAGTGGCCGCATCGATCGGATGTACAACCAAGAATTACGTGCGCGAGCAAACCACGCCGCTGATCAACAAGACCAACGAACTCGACGATTTGACCGCGAAAAATTCGAAAGACATCAAGGATGTCGACCAGCGCGCTCAGGCGGGAATCCAGGGCGTGCAGGCCCAGGCCGCAGCGGCGGACCAGAAGGCAATAGCTGCGAATAGCGAAGCGGACAAGGCGCAACTGTCAGCGAATGGCGCCACCCAGCGCGTCGACGTCTTGACCAATGCCGTGGTCAACCTTGATAACTACCGCCCGGTCGTGGAAACGGCGGTGCATTTCGGTTTCAATAAAGACAACCTGACCAAGGACGCCAAAGAAGCCATCGACCAACTGGCAGCGAGCGTTGCCACTACGAAGGGATACATCATCACGGTCGAAGGCGCGACTGACTCGGTGGGCGGCGCGGAGTACAACTACGATCTGAGCCAGCGCCGCGCGAATGCGGTCATACAGTATCTGGCCGCCGAGAAAAACGTCCCGGCCTACAAGATCTACTTAATCGGACTCGGCAAAGACAAGCCGGTCGAGACCAATAAGACGGCCGACGGCCGGGCCAAGAATCGCCGCGTGGATATTCGCCTGATGACCAATACGGGGGCAGGAACGACCCCGACACAGGCGCCCGCGAACCCGACAGCCACTGCGAATCCGCCGTCTCTGTGAAGATAAGTTTTCCTCCTCCCCGGAGGATTTTGCCAGATCAGGCCGTCTCCCTATGGGCGGCCTGACTTTTTTGCTGAATCCTGACGGCCACGCCTGCTTTCCGAACCCTGAGAAGCGATACAATAAATGCGTGCGCATTCGATTTCTGATCGTTTTGCTGGCGCTGCTGACAGCCGTTTCGCTGGCCCAGAATGCTACGGATAAGCCGGCCCCCGATAAGCCCGCTCCGGATACGTCCGCCGCGGACGATTCTGCCGTCTCCCCGCCTCAAGCCGAGGAAAGCTCAAGTCGCGATACCCGAATCGATATCAGCCCGCCGAAAGACGATGCCAGGAACCACCCGGGCAGCCAGGATGCGGTTGCCGACCTGGTTCCAGACGCCGCGGACAGACCGGGAACATCGGCGAGCGCTTCGTCCGACACCTCCTCCGCCACCTCCGATGTGCAGGAATTCCATCCCTGGAACCCGATGAAGGCGCTCAAAGACATCGAGGTTGGGGACTTCTACTTCAAGCGGAAGAACTACAAAGCCGCGCTCGAACGCTACAAGGAAGCGCTTTATTACAAGGACGGCGATGCGGTTGCGAGCTTTCGGCTGGCTCTGTGCCAGGAAAAGCTGGGAGACAAGTCCGAGGCGAAGAAATATTTCCAACAGTATCTCAAGGTTCTGCCGGATGGCCCGCTGGCGAAGGATGCGCGTGCTTCGCTGGACCGGCTCGCGAAAGCGCAGTGAGGGACTCCGGTCTCATAGCGGTGAGGGCGGCAGCGCCCGGCCGACAAATTGTCCTTACTTTTCCACCCTCGAAAACTCTCCGGTGGAGGCGTTCACGGCCACCCGCAATTTGGCGGTGTCGCGATCGGCTCCGTAAATAACGTGCCAGAGAAGTTCGTTGGTCTGGCGGTTCCAATCCAGTAAATAAAAAACTGGCGTGTCCGGTTCCTTGGCCAGGAGTTTGTCTCCACCGTGTTGCTGGGCAATGGCAAAGGCCTTATCGGTATCTGTCTTCAGGAACTGGACATTGAAAACCTGGGTGCTGGAATTGCTTGGGCTGTAGCTGTCTTCGACGCTGTGCGAAACATCGCCGTTGGCCCAGGTGTACGGCCTCGTCGTGTGCTGCGCGGCTGAGGCGAATCCGGCGCGCCACTCTCCCGCTTTACCGTCGCGGCCCTTGGAATCCGTGGTGGGCTGTGATTCCACGCGATAGGGTTGCGCATCGGCGGCCCAGCCGCGGGCCGAGATGTAGCATTTGTAGAAGGCGCTGCTGCCCGTGATGGCTTCGGGGGCCTTCGGTTGCGGCGTCTCCGTGGTCGTGGGCTTGCTCGGCTCCGAAGAACAGGCGGACATCAATCCCGCTGCTAAAATGGCGACGAAGAGTTTTCTTGTCATATTTGTTTTGATCGACGTCCTGGCGCCGATTTCCCGATCAGGTTTCCCCTGACAGTTCAGCCGTCGATTCGCCGACCATTGTAACTGAATAACGGTAACTAGACGGTGCTATGAATTCTTATCTTGAACGTCTGCGGCGAGAACTCGAAGAAGCGGCGGGAGGAGCCAGCTTAAACGACCTGAAGCGGGCTCCAGTTGGAAAATGGAATGCAGCTCAGATACTGGAGCACCTTCTGCTGACCTACGAGGCCACCAATCGAGGGATGGCGAAATGTATGGAACACGGGGTTCCGCTGGCGACTCGGGCTACGCTCAAGGATCGCGTGGCTACCCTGCTGGTGGTGAACTTCGGATATCTCCCAAACGGGCGCAAGGCGCCCGAACGCGCCGTGCCGCAAGGGAGGCCGGCGGAGGAAGTTCGGCCGGCTGTCCTGACTGAGCTCCAGAAAATGAGCGCGGGGTTGGACGATTGCGAACGAAAGTTTGGGGCGGCAACGAAGATCATGGACCATCCGATCATTGGACCCTTAACAGCCGGGCAGTGGCGCAAGTTCCATTGGGTGCATGGGCGCCATCACGCGCGGCAGATTCGGGAAAGGATGGGGAAGGTTCAATCCAGGATGGAAGGCTGATCCACAGGTGTACGGAAAGAGCCTCGGTTTGGGGACGGGGCTCGCCCCGCCCAAGCAGGACAGAGCCCCGCATCCACACGGTAGCGCCTACTTCTTATCCGGGCTGTTGCTTTCTTTTTCCTGGTCCTTTTCCGTGAGTCCGGCCTTGCGGGCCTGTTCCTGCATTTCCGAGAGTTCCTGGCGGGCGGCTTCGAGGGCTTTCTGTTTTCCGTCAACGTCGCTCTTGTACTGCGCGTCGTCCTTATCCCACTGGACAGCGTTGCGCAGGCGGTTGCCGGCGTCGGCATACATGGCGGCCGCGCGCAGGCGGTATTCCCGCTGCTCGAGATCGAGTTCGTGGTTCAGAGACTCGATCTTCTCTCGTTGCTTATCGAGCTTGTCCTTCCACTCGTCCGCCGCTTTCTGGTGATCGGCCGGGCTATTGGCAGCCGCCGTTTTGGGCGCTGCGCTGGAGGCATCGCCGCCCGGCGGCGGTCCGACCACGCTCAGTCCGTCGTTGGTTGGAAGGTTGTCATTATCGTAATGGCGGGTGGCCGAGGTTGACTCGGGCTTGTTCTTGCGAGCGGCCCGCGCGGCATCACCCAGTGATTGACCGACAGCGCCGCTTGCCCCGAGCAGGAGAAGAGTGGCCATGGCGATAAGTTTTGTGTGCTTCATTGGATCATCCTTTCACCGGCTCGCGATTCTGATCGCGGCCCGCAATCGCTAATGTCAAGAAACCGTGGTGGCAGCCCGGGAGCCTCCCAGGAAACTGCCGATCGTACGATCCAGTTGCGCCGTCTCGCGAGTGATGCCGTCGGCCAATCGAAGCGCCGTTTCAGGGTCGCGGTTGGACGCCAGTTGTTGCGCATATCCCGTGATCGTGCCTAGAGAATGGCGCAAGGTGAGCGCGAGTTCCGAAGACATCTCCTGACGCGTTTTTTGATCGTGCCGGATGCGCTCCAGATCGGTCTTGTCGGTGAGCACAAGAGTCGTGCCCAGCAGACTCGCGTCTTCGGCCAGAACCGGAGACGCGGTGACCTCGAGAACGTGGTTTTCTGCGTCGCGGGTGAAGTAATTCACTACCAGTCCCCGCACCGCCGCCTTCCCGGCCAGAGCGGGCGCAAGGGCTTGCTCAACACTTGGTTCGGAGACCGCGCCGTCTTGGTCTGGACGCAGCGTCGCAGTGCGAAAAAGATCGGAAGTGTGCAAGCCTACGGGCGAAGCAAATCCAAGCAACTTGCGGGCCGTGGCATTCGCCTGGCGCACCAGGCCGCTGGTATTCAGGAAAAGAACGCCGCAGGAAAGACTGGCCAGTATGGTTGTGCTCAGGCTGTCGGAGGCTTTGGCCTTTCTACGTTCGGAGAGGTGCTGGGCGGCGAGTTCATGTTTTTGCTGTTTCAACTGCTGAATGACCGCGTGATAGGCATGAACCGGTAAGCCCTCCGCAGCCAGCGGGGAATGTTGCAGGGACTCGGCTCCCGGCACCAGATTCTGGCGCAGGCGTCGAATGGTAAACAGGCCTAAACCGAAAGCCGCAACGGAGATGAACAAGAGCAGGGCCATGCGCAGCAGCATCGGATTCATCAGCAGCTTCACAGCGCCCTCCAATACCAGTGCAGCAGGCGGTTGCCGAACAGGAAGGACAAGAGCGCCATGCCGCCGAGAAATACGCCAAACGGCATCTCGTAATAGCGCAGCGCGAGCCGGGCGGACTGCCATGCCCGGCGGCGCGAGTATCCCGGCGAGTTACCCGCCGAAATGCCCGGAGAATAGCCGGATGAAATGCGCGAAGCCGCGCGGCGCGCCTCAATCCGGCGCAGGCGTTTGATCCAGATCGCCAGCACCGTGCCAAGTCCGAAAAGCGAGCCGGCCAGCGATGCCGCAAAGATGGTCAGGACGGTGAGCTTGGTTCCAAGGAACGCGCCGATCATGGCCATCAGCTTGACGTCGCCAAACCCCATGCCTTCGACGCCGCGAGTTCTCAGATAGATGGCCGCAGCGCCATAGAGAAACGATGAGCCGACCGCCGCTCCCAGCAACGAGTCCGACAGGGACCACAGGCGCCACGAAATCTCGCTGCGCATGGCGGTCGATACCAGGCCGGGCATAATGCGTGAAGCCAGATCATTGACCGGAACCACCAGGCTGAACAGGACACCAACCGCGAGGCCGGGCAAAGTCAGGGCATCGGGAAGCAGCTTGGTTTCCGCGTCGGTGAAGACCAATCCGAGCAGCAGGTAGCCGAGGACGGCGCATTTCAGCGCCGCCAAGGTCAATCCAAAGTGGGTGTAGCAGCCGAGGAAAAGCAAACCGGTGAGGACTTCGATCACCAGGTAACGCGGAGAAATGGGTTCTTTGCAGGCGCGGCATTTACCCTGTAGAACCAGCCAGCTCACCACCGGCAGGTTGTGGTAAAGCGGGATTGGATCGCCGCATCGCGGACAAGCCGAGCGAGGCTTTACCACCGACTGACCCCGGGGCATCCTGTAGATACACACGTTCAGGAAGCTGCCGAAGCACAGCCCGTAGGCGAAGATCGCAAGTGCGAGAAAGGGTTCCACGTTGTTAAGAACGTTGTTCAAACGTCGGCTAAGCGCTCAATCTGCTGGATTTCTTGATTATAAGCGGCATCGCTGGGGCCTTCTAAGTACGAAGGTCACTGTACCTCTGCCGACTGTAAGTTATTGCAGGGAATGAGCAAATGGTCCGATTAGCTCAGAGCGAAGGCCCTGCAGGCACCTGTCGCTTCACAGCATCGCACGAGTTTTGCAGCCCCTCACGCTACCCGGCTTATTTCGCGTCGCTGGGGCAGGAAAATCGAGAATACCGTTCCGGTAGAGTCGCCTTCGGTGCGGCTGCGGACGCGAATTGATCCGCCGTGTTTCTGGACAATGCCCCGCGACACCCACAATCCCAGGCCGGTGCCGGTCTCTTTCTTCGTGGTGTAAAAAGGCTCGAAGATCTGGGTCAGATGCTGGCGCGGGATGCCGCTGCCGCTATCCGCTACCGTGATCCGGACTCCCTCATTCCCGCTGGACCAATCGCGGCTCGTGGCCACGCGGAGCTGCAGGGTGCCGCCCTCCGGCATGGCATCGACCGCATTCACTAGCAGATTGGCCAGCAACTGGCGCAACTCGCCAGAATAGCCGCTGATCTGGCTATGGTTGCGATAGCGCCGGGTCACGCGAATCTGGCGACCGTCCAGTTTGCGGGAATACAGCTGCAGAATCTCGTCCATGATCGCGGCAGGATCCATGGCAGCCGGAGAACTGGCATCGCGGACAAATCCCAGGGTCTGCTGCGCCAAACGAGCTACCCGGCCCACCTCTTGCTCGGCCATCGTCAAATACTCTCCTGCATGGCTGGAGTCATGGCGGGCCAGGTGAAGAAGGTTGACGACGGCCTCCAGCGGATTGTTGATTTCGTGCGCGATGGACGCGGCCAGCCGGCCGGTGGTGGCGAGCTTCTCGCTGCGCCGGACGGCTTCTTCGGATTGTTTCTCGGCCGAGATGTCGCGTGCGATGGCCGAAGCGCCCACGATCTCGCCACGCGCATTGCGCAGCGACGACACCGAAAGCAGTACCGGACAGCGGGTGCCGTCTTTCCGCATGCGTTCGGTGCGATAGGAGGCCACGTGACCGCCGCCATTGAGTATCTTGCGATTTTGTTCCAGTTCGTCGCCGCGTTCCGGTGGAGCCAGACGGGCCACCGGCGACCCCACGGCTTCCTCCGAACTGTAGCCATAGAGCTGCTCGGCGGCGCGATTCCAACTGGTGATCGTGCCGTCGGGATGGGTGCTGTAAATCGCGTCGCTCGAATATTCCACGATGGCAGCCATCTCGCGCATGGTGTGATCGGCGCGCGACTCCGCCAGCGTCTTCTGGCGGGCCATGGTTCCCGCAAACACCGAAATGGCCAGGAAAACGGCCAGGCGCTCGAGCTCGGCGCTGGTTCGGATACCGAAGCTGAAATAGGGAGGAATCACGAAGAAGTCCAGGCACGCGGTTGCCAGGAGCGAACAGAAAACGGCGGGACCAAAGCCGAGGTAGCGAGCGGTGAAGAGCACGGCCGCCAGCAGAAGCACGAAGAGGTGTCGATGCGGCACGCCGGGAAGAGTCCAGAAGCCGAGCGCCACCCAGACCGCAAGCACGGCGCCTCCGTATTCCACGACTGCGCAATAGCGATTGCGCGCAACCCAACTCTTCAGATTGGTCAAGACTCCAGACATGGGCTGAAAGATCGCCGGCTCTGCCCGCGGGTTGGCGGTGTTCAACCAGGCTGCGTCAAACCAGGCTGCGTTAAAGCAGGCTGCCTTAAGCCAAGGCGAGCACGCTCATCTGCTTTCAAGTTCCAGAGAAACTCTAGCAGCACCCGGCGCGCGCGGCAACCATCGCAGGTGACGTCTCAGTGCCTGAATACGAAAGTAGTGTTGTCGGTCAGCCGCGCTAAAGGGGATCCCTACGCTCGAGCTGTCGGAATTGAGGGTGGTTCGCGGGCCTATGTTTCGCCAGTCAGTCCTGATTAAGAAACTTGTAGTCAAGAATGGAGGCTGCGAAACCGAAAGCGTTTTCCGCATTGCTGACCGCGTCCTTGATACGAATCAACTTGCCCTCGCACAGCACGTTGCTATTTCTTTGTCCGGAAATTTCTTCGGGCATCTGGAAGATGAGCTCCACCATGGAGTTGGCTGGTAACTGTTGGGGGCCGTGAAACAATATGCCCGATTGACTGATGTCCTGGATCACGCCGGCGTACCAGGTACTCAGATTTTTCCCTCGATATCGAACCGGAATCTTCAAATGGACGCGCCGGGCGCGTGGCTTCCATGCGGGATGATTTTCGCCGGAGCGGCGGCGGCGCGCGGGCGTGGTCTCCGCTTCCGGCTGGCTAACTCGGTCTCCGCGACGCATTCCTTTCCAATCGTACTCGAAGGCGGCGGCGCACAATATGCAGATCTGGTAATACTCCCCGTTGGCCGCCCGCCGGGGCCACGAAAACTGGTGGGCACAGCGTCCTAGCATGAGAACATCCATGAGTTTTTGCGGCATGGCGAAGAGTGCTGCCCCCGTTGGTCGGACACCTTTATCTTCCAGCGGCCGGGCGATTCTGAATAGGTTACCTTTGTGCATCGCGGTTTAGGCCTTATGCTTTTCGAAATGGCGCACATCGGATCGTCAGCTCGGGGATTCCTGCTGGCCGGAGGCAAGAGCTCGCGGATGGGCGCGGGCGTGGACAAAGCGTTTCTGGAATTTCGCGGCCAATCTCTGCTCGACCGTGCCCTCGGCGTGCTGAGCGCCGTCTGCGGCAGCGTTCGGATCGTCGGCGATCCTTCCCGGTTTTCGATATACGAAGCTACCAGCTACGGGCCGGTGGTAGCGGACATTTTCTCCGGCTGCGGCCCGCTTGGCGGTATTCACGCCGCGCTTGTCAGTTCACCGGCTGAACTGAATCTGATGCTCGCGGTCGACATGCCCTTCGTCTCCCATCAACTTCTCGCCTTTCTTCTCGCGACAGCCGCTTCCGGGGAGCATGCCGCCACGATGACCGTGCCTCGCATCGGGCGCGGATTCCAGCCTCTTTGTGCCGTCTACCGGCGCGAGTTCGCCACGGTCGCGGAGTCGGCTCTGCGGGCTAGGAACTACAAAGTCGATGCTGCGTTTTCCGGCCTACCCATGCGCGTCATCGAAGCCGCCGAACTGTCCGCAGCGGGATTTTCCGGACGGAATTTTTTCAACCTGAATACCCCGGACGACTGCCGGGTGGCTGAATGCGGGGAAATCTGAATTCGGCGGTTTACCTTTTACTTGAGCCGGCCTGCCATCTCATGCCATTCTGATAGCCATGGCTGCCGCCGGTACCCTGTCTCCCTACATCGAGTTCAAGGACGTCTCCAAAGCCTTCGGGGATCGGGTCATTCTGCAGAATGTCAGTTTTGAAGTCTTGCCGGGGGAGATGGTTTGTATTCTGGGGCGCAGCGGAGTGGGAAAATCGGTCTCCCTGCACAGCATCATGGGCTTCCTTAAGCCGGATTCGGGCCGGGTGATGGTCGCCGGTCAGGACATCACGGACTACAACGAGGTTCAACTGGAGGAAATCCGCAAGAAAGTTACCATGGTGTTCCAGAACGGCGCCCTCTTCGATTCCTTGTCGGTGGGCGAGAATGTCGCTTTCCCCCTGCGCGAAAAAAGAGAGCTTTCAGAAGAGCAGATCTACCAGGTGGTGGACGGACTGCTCGATATGGTGGGAGTCAAAGAGATGCGCGACCTCTTGCCTTCCGATCTTTCGACCGGGATGAAGCGTTCCGTCGCGATCGCGCGAGCCCTGGCCGCGCAACCGGAGTGTGTGCTCTACGACGAACCGACTACCATGGTCGATCCGCTGATGGGGAATCTGCTGGGCGATCTCATTGCCCGGCTCAAACTGCAACTGCATTTGACCTCAGTGGTGGTTACCCACGACATGCGACTGGCGAAAAAACTCGCCGACCGCCTGGTTTTTCTTTACGAAGGCCGGGCGATTTTCTTCGGGCCCTACCAGGACATGGAGAAATCGAACCATCCCATCATCAAGGAGTTTCTGGAACTGGATGAGTTGAAACTGGAAGCATAAAGGCTGTTCTCAGTTCTCCGTTCCCGGAGGCCGCCGGATTTTCCGAGAACTGAGAACTGGAAACCTGGTAGCAAAGCCCGCCACTAGAATCCCTGCCGGACCAGTTCCTCCACTTTCAGGGAACTCGCTGCGGGCGCGCCTTTCATCATCTTCTCGACGTACTTAGCGATCACATCGGCTTCCAGGTTCACCGGGTCCCCCGGCTTCAGCGATCCGAGGTTGGTCAGTTCAACGGTATGCGGGATGATGGCGATCGTGCAGCGGATCCCTTCGAGTTCGGCGACCGTAAGGCTGATGCCTTCGATCGAAATCGATCCCTTGTACACCGTGTACTTCTCGATCTCGGGCGGGATGGCAATGTGCAGCCACCAGTTCTCGGAATCCCTTCCGTCCGAGTCGACGATTCTCTCGAACTCGATCACCTTGCCCACGCCATCGACATGCCCCTGCACGATGTGGCCGTCGAAACGCCCATCCGCTTTCATGGGCAACTCAAGATTTACATGGGCGCCTTCTCGGATTCTGGAGAACGAAGTTCGTACCCAGGTTTCGGGCGCGAGGTCGGCGCAGAATGATTGTGGCTTGATGTCGAGCGCCGTCAGGCAAACGCCGCTCACTGCGATGCTGTGGCCAGTTGCCAGGGTTTTCGGGGTATGCTGAGCCTGGATGGTGATGCGGCGGTTCTCACCGTGCTGCTCGATCTTTATGACCCTGCCTACTTCTTCGATGATGCCAGTAAACATTGATCTACTCCTCCCAAGGTCCACTCCTTCCACATCAAAACCCATTTCACGCGTATGGGTCGCGTAAATAACCTTCCAGCGCGAAGTCTTCGCCGAAGCGGTGCAATTCGAAGCGTTGGACACACTGTGCCTTCCCGCGCAAGTCTTCACCGGCAATGAAAGGGACGGCGCTCCCGCCAAAAATCTTCGGGGCGTAGTAGAGATAGACCTTGTCAACTTCGCCCGAGGCCAGGGCCGCTCCGTTGACCAGCGCTCCACCCTCGATCAGCAAGCTGGTGATCTCCATTTCTCCCAGCGTCTGCACAATGGCGGCGAAGTCGGGACGTCCGTCCGGCGTGGCGGCTATCCGTTGGATGCGAATGCCCTGGGCTTCGAGAACCTGCCGGGCATGTTCATCGGCAGTCGAACACAGAACCAGAACATCGTGCTCAGCCGTCTGAATCACGCGCGATGCCGGAGGAATGCGCAAGTAGGAATCCACGATCACGCGCAATAGTTTGCGGCGGCGCGGCCGTCCGCTGCGGTCGGTGAGCAACGGATCATCCGCCATCACGGTTCCTACTCCGGCGAGGATGGCGTCATGCTGATGCCGCAGTTCCTGCACGTGAGCCCGCGCTACCTGCCCCGTGATCCAGTGGTACCCGCTGCGCGCGCCCTCGGTCGCCGGTGTAGCCGCGCCACGCTCGCTGCCCGGTTTCGTGGCGTCAGCGATCTTCCCATCCAGTGTCATCGCCGATTTCAGGGTAACCAGCGGCTTGTGGCGCCGGATGTGCTTGGCAAAACTTTCATTCAACTTCCTGGCTTCCAATCCGAACAAGCCAACCTCGACCCTGATCCCCGATGCGCGTAATTTTGCAATTCCTCGGCCTGCTACGAGTGGATTCGGATCTTCCATTGCGCATACCACCCGGCTGATTCCGGCGGCAATTACGGCATCCGCACAGGGACCCGTTCGACCCTGGTGGGAGCACGGCTCCAGATTCACATAAAGAGTCGCGCCGCGCGCGGAATTTCCCGCTTGCGCCAAAGCCAGCACTTCGGCATGTTTCACTCCTTCATACGTGTGCGTGCCGGAGCCCACTTCCCGCCCCGACGCATCGACCAAGACCGCGCCCACGGCCGGATTTGGCGAGACCAGGCCGATGCCCGCCCGCGCTAACTCCAGCGCCTTCCGCATGAGTTGTTCATCGGTTGTCATAAGACGCGTTTCGGTCTTCAGGGCTTTGCTATCCGGTTCTTGCTCACTGTCACGAGCGGACAACTCAAGGCTAATGCCAGGTTACGTGAACAGCGACTCCACAAACTCTTTGGCGTCAAACGGAAGCAGATCCCCCGCCTTTTCCCCGACGCCTACATATCGCACCGGCAGCCCCAACTCGCGCGAAATTGCGACCACCACCCCGCCTTTGGCTGTGCCGTCGAGTTTGGTCAGGACAATTCCGGTGACTCCCGACGATTGCGTGAACTGCCGCGCCTGCTGCAATCCGTTTTGCCCGGTCGTGGCGTCCATGACGAGCAGCGTCTCGTGCGGCGCGCCGGGCACGATTCGTTGCGCCGTCCGTTTCATTTTTTCCAGCTCGAGCATCAGGTTTTGTTTAGTGTGCAGCCGTCCGGCAGTATCGACAATAACGTAATCGGTGTGATGGGCCGTCGCCGATTGTAGCGCGTCAAACAGCACCGCCGAGGGATCGCCTCCGGCTTTTGTCTTGATCACTTCCGTTCCCGTGCGCTGTCCCCAGATCTCAAGCTGCTCGATCGCCGCCGCGCGGAAGGTATCCGCCGCGCACAACAGCACCGTCTTACCTTGGGCGCGAAACACCTGCGCCAATTTCCCGATGGTGGTCGTTTTGCCGGCGCCATTCACGCCCACCACCATGATCACCTCGGGTGCGCCGTCCACTTTGGTCACGGGCCGGTTGCCGGTCGTTGTCAGTATCGCCAGCAGTTCTTCTTGCAGCAGCCGTTTGAGTTCATTCACATCCTTGATTTGCTTGCGATCGGCTTTGTCCCGTAGTTTTTCCAGCACTTCATGAGTCGTCGTCATGCCGAGGTCGGCCCCGATCAGCGTGGCTTCCAGATCGTCGAGCGTGGAGCGGTCGATCTCCTTCCCCATGGAGACGACGTCTTCGATGCGTTCGGCCAGATTCTCGCGGGTGCGCGAAACGGCCTCTTTCATGCGTTCGATGAAACTTGGTTTCTGTTCTTCGTCGAGACTGCCGAAAAGGGTTTGAATCATGAGGGGGTCCGACTTGATTATAAGAGAATCAACGAGAAAGAGATTTTGTAATCGTGTAATTTCTGTAATCTGTAATTTGGTGATTCCAAACCCAGAGCCGACTGGATCTCAATTACGAAATTACCCGATTACCAAATTACCAATTGTTGTCAGGTGCGGGTGGTTTGTACGGTGAGCGGATCGACCGACGGGATGGGCGAGACCATAGCGGCCGGTTCCAGCGGGATGGTTGGCGGCTGGTGTTTCTGAATTCGAATGTCTCCCCGGTAAAACACCGCCATCAGCGCGGTTACCGCCCTGGGATCAAGGCGCTGCCCGGAAAGGTTTTCAATGATGCGCAGGGCGTCGATCTCATCGTGCGCCTTCTGGTAAGGACGGTTGGTGGTCAGAGCGTCAAAGGTGTCGGCCACGGCTATGACGCGGGCCAGCAGAGGTATATCGTCGCCTTTCAAGCCGTATGGATATCCTCGCCCATTGAGGGCTTCATGATGCAGTTCGATGCCGGGCAGCATCTCCCGCAACTGGGGCACGGGGCGGAGGATGTTCGCGCCCTTCGTGGTATGGGTTTTCATGATCTCGAATTCCTCCGGTGTCAGGGCTCCCGGCTTTTTCAGAATGCGGTCCTCGATCCCAATTTTGCCCACGTCGTGCAGTTGCGCCGAGATGCGCAGAACCTCCAGGAATCCGGCGTCCAGGCCCATCTCCGTCGCGATCAACAGCGAATATTTCGTAACCCGGTCGGAATGGCCGCGGGTATATGGGTCTTTTTCATCGACCGCGCCGGCCAGCATCTGGATCGAACCCATGAACAGGTTCTTGTTCTCCTCGGCGGCGCGCTTCAGGTCTTCGACGAACTGTTCCAGGTCGTCCGACATGGTGTTGAAGGTCGTCGCCAGTTCGCCAATCTCGGTGCGCGTCTTCAGGTGCACGCGCTGGGAGAAATCGCCGCGCGCAATGGCTCGGCTGGACTGTGCCAGCACCTGCAGCGGACTGGTGATCCGCCGCGCCGATACAATACTCAGGCCAACACTTACAAACACCGCCAGCAATGCCAGCAATCGCCCCTTGCTCTGCATCTCGGTAATGCCGCGATACGCATCTTCACGCGGTTTCTGCACCACCACCGCCCACTCCAGGGAGGTCACCGGACTGTACGTGCCTAACATTTCGGTCGCATTTTTGCCGTCCTGAACCGTGAATTCGCGGGTCGCCGCCAACTGCGCTTTGGAACCCTCATCAACGAAGCTGCGGACGATCTCGAAGTGGCTCATGTCCTGTCCGGTGGCATACTGCGCGGTCGCGCCGGCAACCAGCCTCCCCCGGCTGTCGACCACGTAAGGCATGAGTCCGCTTAGACTGACTTGTTGCAACCGGCGGATCAGGTAATCCAGATCGACCACGGAACCGATCATGCCGAGAAAACGTCCGCCATACTGGATGGGAGAACTCACCAGCATAACCGTGCGGGCAGATTTGCCCGCGCCCACCACCAGCGGCTGACCGCTGTAGATGCGCCCTTCACGGGCGGCTTGATAGGCGCGTTCAAGTTCCCTCTGCAGAAAGGCGTCGGGCTCAATGCGTCCGGCCGAGATCCCTCTGGCGTCGGCGTTGAGCAGCGTGGCATAGGCAATGTCGTTGGACGAGGAAACAAAATTTTCCAGCATGGCCCGCAACTCCGGCGTCAGAAGCTTCTGCGCGCTCAGATCACTTCCACTGGAATTGGCCAGCATCATCACCTGAATGGACGATGACAGATTCGCCAGCATCATATGCAGCGCGTCCTGATGCTGGGAAATGTCGTCGGCCAGGGAGCGGGTGACTGTGTTTTGCAAAAGCATTTCGTTGGTTTTGAGACGCTCCCGGTTCATGTTCTCGATCTCCACCGAGTAAAAGTACATGGGCAGAACACTGATCGCCAACAACACGCCCAATATGACGTAGAGCAGTGGAATGCGCGCGGGAATCGAGAGCTTCAAAGGCAAAAGGCGATCCTGTCGGCTCAGGCGCTGGGGTGCGCCGTTCCGTCCTGCATCCATTCTAGGTTGGGTGGCGGCGGTGACCTCAGGTGCTTAAGGTACAGCTCACCGTTACGGAAGTACTCGCTCCGCCGGTCACTGCAGTGTTAAGTGTCGGATCTGCCGGGCTATGCTTTGTCAGGCAATGCGAACTTCCACGGCCATTTCACCACCCGATGCGGGTGCGGCATGAGTTATCGCCCTGTCCCCACCATGATCGAGCGCCTGACTCCCATCTGGGAGTTGGTCCTGCGACGGTCGCCGATCGCGGTCGATGAGAATTTCTTCAGTCTCGGAGGCACGCTGCAATCGGCAGACACTTTGTTTGCGGCCATCGAACTGGAGTTCGGACGGGAAATGCCGGGCGCCACCATCTACCACGCACAAACTATCGCCGACCTGGCTTTCTTATTGGAACAACCCGCGCTTCCACGTTTTTCCCGGCTGGTTCAAATTAAGGCGGCACGCGAGCAACCTCCGATTTTCATCGTGCATGGACTTGCCGGTACGGTACCGTTCTTTGAACTCGCATCGCACCTTCGAACCGCACATCCTGTTTATGGGCTGCAGGCGAAGGGCTTGGATGGCTTGGAAGAGCCGTCGGCATGCGTTGAAGAGATGGCCGCGCTCTATCTGGATTCGATCCGGGAGGTACAAACCAACGGGCCCTACGTTTTGGTCGGCTATTCCTTTGGCGGTTTGGTGGCGCTGGAGATGGCGCAGCGCCTCACCAGCAACAGGGAACAAGTCGCCTTACTGGCCCTGGTGGATTCCTACCCGCATTTGCAGTTTCTGTCGCCCGGTCAGCGTCTCCGGCTGGTCGCGCGAAGGGCGATGCGGATCCAAGGAATCAAGCAGCGGTTGACCCGCGCAATTTCATGCATGGGTCGGGGGCTGGACCGTGGATGGCACGTGTCGAGAATTCGGGAGCGCGGTTTTGATCGTCCCAGGATACCGCGGTTGTCGCTTGAACATGCCACTTCTCGGGTCAAGGAAAATGGCTATATCGCATTATCGCGTTATCAGCCGCAGTATTACGACGGCAAAATGATGTTCGTAAAGAGCGGGAGCGACCAGTACTACCCCGATAATCCGGTTGCGGTCTGGGCGCATTTGGCGGCCGAATTTGAATTTGAGGTCGTGCCTGGCGGTCATCTGGACATGGTCACGACCGACGTGGAAAGCCTGGCCTCGGTGCTCACTCGTTATATAACGGCGGCGCTCGACCGCGATTCTGCTCACGCGGAACTATTGGAATCCCGTTGGTGAGCACCCTGAGCGGCACGCTCCGGGTTTCGATGCTTCGGTATAAAATAAGTCTCAGCAGCAAAGGGTGCGGTATGCGGTTCTTCCAAGTTTTCCTCCGTGTTTCCTGCCATGTTTTTCGTTTGGATTATCGCGTGTTGGCGATACCCCTGGTCTTCTCGTCCGTGATTCTCGCAGAGAATAACCCCGCGCCCAGAATTTCCAAGGAATCGCGGCAGGAGATTGTGCACGCCTTCGATGAGGAACTGGTCTATATCCGCGCAACCTTCCCCATGGGCAACACGGGACTGAAACTGAAGAACGGAGCCGTGAGCCCCGACGGCCTGGAACTGCAGCGTCTGATGGCGCTCTGGGGACCTGCCGCGAAGCCGGGCGATCGCGCTCGCATCAGCGCGGTTCTCATCAAGGAAGATCATATCCGGTTTGAGATCAATGGCGGGCCGATCAAGAAGCAGAAATGGTATCAGCGCATCCAGGTTTCAGGCGCGAACGCCGGGGGGCCGATTGCGCCCTCGGATTCGAATGCCAACGCCCGCGGCTCGTTTGTCGATCTCTATTTTGACAAGTATGTGCCGGAGATGACCGGGCCTGAACTCAAGGAATTGCTGAGTCCGGTGTTTGACTTTAACTCCAAGTCCGCGCTCGAAGCGTACCTCGAAACGGTCTCTCCTCCAGTGAAAGAAGCCATTAAGAATCACCACGTACTGGTGGGAATGAACCACGAGATGGTGATCTTTGCCAAGGGACGTCCGCCAAACAAAGTGCGCGAGACCTCCAACGCAGTGGAGTTTGAAGAGTGGATCTACGGCACGCCTCCACAGGACGTGGATTTTGTGCGCTTCGTGGGTGACGAAGTGGTGCGGGTCGAGACCATGAAGGTGGACGGCCGGAAAATTGTGCGCGCCGAAAAGGAAATCGATGTGGGCGCCGGAGCCGTTGCCAAGAAGCAGGAAGAACGCCCGGCCGTCGCGCCCACTTTGCGGCGTCCCGGAGAACAACTGCCGGAGTCTGATCCCGCCGGTTCACGCGCTCCACCACCGCTCGGCGACCCTTCACCGCCGGGGGGGAGTGGGCCGAATTTGTTGAGCCGTTGAGCCATCGGCCGATTGCCCACTTTCAGCTTTTCATTGTAGCGACATGATGCCGTGACCCCATGACACAATGATTCAATCCCTTCTACACTAACAATGTGAAGATAGCCCTGGGCCAGATCAACCCCACGGTCGGGGATTTCTCCGGCAACGCCACCAAGATCATACAGTTTGCGCTGCGGGCGCGAAGCGCGGGTGCCGGCCTGATTCTATTTCCGGAACTTTCCGTTTCCGGCTACCCGCCGCGGGACTTGGTTGAGCGGCCGTCCTTCGTGGCTCGCAACCGCGTGACCGTCGAGAGAATCGCTGTGGAAACACAAGGCATTGCCGTGATCTGCGGGATGGTGACGGCGGCCGAAGCGGACTCGGGCAAGAAGGTAATGAACTCCGCCGCGCTGCTGCGCGACGGGCGCATCGTCTTCATTCAGTCGAAGATGCTGCTGCCGACATATGACGTCTTCGATGAAATGCGTAACTTCGCTCCCGCCAAGAGTCAGAAACTATTTAACTTGTGCGGCCAGCAGATGGCTTTGACCATCTGCGAAGATGCCTGGAACGACAAGCGCTTCTGGAACCGGCGCTTGTACGGCGTCGACCCGGTAGAAGAGTTAGTTCGGGGGGGCGGAAACTTTGTGCTCAACATATCCGCTTCGCCGTTTTGGCTGGGCAAGCGCGAGTTGCGGCGGGATATGCTGGCCGCCATCGCCAGGAATCAGAAAGTTCCGGTCGCGATGGTGAACCAGGTCGGGGGCAACGACAGCCTGGTCTTCGACGGATCGAGCCTGGTGGTTGCGCCCGACGGGCGGGTGATTGCCCAAGCCAAGTCCTTCGAAGAAGACCTGATCTATTTCGATTCGCAGGCACTCACCGGAGACATGCATCCGCAGGTCGCGGGCGAAGAAGCGAGCGCCTATGAAGCCCTGGTGCTGGGCACGCGGGACTACGTTCATAAGTGTGGCTTCCAGCGGGCGATCCTCGGACTCAGTGGAGGCATCGATTCCGCGCTCACCGCCTCGATCGCGGTGGATGCTCTTGGTTCGGAGAATGTCATCGGCGTAGGCATGCCGGGACCTTACTCGTCGCGCGGATCGATCGACGACGCCCGCGCGCTGGCGATTAACCTCAAAATACGTTTTGAACTGCTTTCAATTCAGGAGATTTACGAGGCTGCGCTGCGGACGCTTGCGCCGATTTTTGCTGGGATGCCTGCCGACGTGACGGAAGAAAACGTGCAATCCCGGGCCCGGGGATTATTGCTGATGTCGATGTCGAACAAGCTGGGTGCGCTGGTACTTTCGACGGGCAACAAAAGTGAGTTGGCGGTTGGCTATTGCACGCTCTACGGCGACATGGTGGGCGGACTGGCGGTGATCTCGGATGTGCCGAAGGCGCTGGTATACCGGCTGAGCGCATACGTGAATTCGCGGCGCCAAGTGATTCCGGAGGCGACCATCGAGAAACCGCCCTCGGCGGAGTTGCGCCCCGAGCAGAAAGATTCCGACTCTCTTCCTCCCTACGAAGTGCTCGACGTGATCCTGGAAGACTACGTGGAGGAGTCGCGCTCGGCGGAGCAGATTGCCGGCGCTCACAATTTCGACCTGGAATTGGTGCGCCGCGTGATCCGGATGGTGGAACGCAGCGAGTACAAGCGGCAACAGGCGGCCCCCGGAATCAAGATCTCCCCGAAGGCTTTCGGCTACGGACGCAGATTCCCGATTGCCGCAAAGTCGGAGTTGTAGCACCGCACAGACACAGCAGCCGTCCCGTCCCTCGGTTCGAAACCTCGCCTCTTGCGTATTCGGAAATGACAAGCCCGCCCGTTTTTGTAACAATCGAATTCACATCTATGACCTCCATGCATCGCACCTTGCTTGCTGTCCTTTTGCTCACGGGTATCGCCATCGCTCAAAGCCAAACCGCCCATCCGGCAAAAGCGGCCGCCAAACCAGCTTCGCCCCCGCCATCGGCTGAAGTTAAAACAGTCCTTCCCAGCGAAGACACGGTCAATTCATTCTTGTTCCAGACGTTTGGCTACGATCCCGCCATCACCTGGAAGGTCAATGAGATTCGTCCTTCCGAGATTCCCGGCTTGGCCGAGGTCATGGTCGTGATTACAAACCCGCAGGGCTCGAATCCCAACCGGTTGCTGGTGAGCTCCGATGGCAAGCGCGCCATCACGGGCGATATTCTGCCTTTTGGGGCCAAGCCCTTTGAGGATGCCCGTACCAAGCTGGAAAAAGGAGTGAACGGCACCGCCAAGGGCCCGGCCGCGGCGGCACTGACGATTGTCGAATTCAGCGATATGCAATGCCCACACTGTGCCAAGGCAGCGACCACGATTGATCAGTTACTGGCGCAGGAGCCGGAAGCTCATTTCGTGTTCCAGAATTTTCCGCTCCCCATGCACAACTGGGCGCAGAAGGCGGCCGGCTACGTCGATTGCATCGGCCGCGCTTCCAATGACGCGGTCTGGAAATTTATTCAGAAGACGTTTGAGGAGCAAGCCAACATCACCGAGGCCAACTCCGATGAGAAGCTGAAGGGCATTGCGACGGCGGCAGGCGCGAATGCCGATGAGATCGCGGCCTGCGCCCTGAAGCCCGATACCAAAGCCCGGATTGAGGCTTCGCTGGCGCTGGGCAGATCGGTGGGCGTAACCGCTACTCCGACGCTTTTCATTAACGGACGCCTGGTGTCCGGTGGAGCACCGGTCGATTTGTTGAAGAAAATTGCGGACTTTCAAGCCAGTCAGAAGTGATCCGGGCCAAGCGTGCTCTACCAACCGAGTCCAGCTTACCGGCCCAGCCAGATTTCCGGCGCTTCGGTACGCTCGGCGCTTCGGATCACGTAGGGAGTGATCAGGATCAATAACTCATCGTTCTCTTCCTGCTTGGACTGCTGCGAGGTCAGGACGCCAAGAGCCGGGATGGTGGAGAACAATGGCAGTCCGTTCAGACTCCTCTGATCGGACTGCGTAATCATTCCCGCGACCACCGCCTGTTCACCTTCCTTAAGCAAAATTCCACCCTTGTACTCGCGATTGGAAATGATGGGAATGCCGTTGGAGCCGCTGGCGCCCAAAGTGCGGAATTCAAGATCAAGCTCCAGAGCCACGTCGGAATTGTTGTGGACCAGAGGTTTGGCCTTCAGGGTGAGTCCGATGTCCTCATAATTAACCGAAGGGAAGGGCGCCGTGTAGGACGAATTCCCAACCACCTTTGAGATTGCTGCATTGTTATAAATGGGGGCAAAGCTGGCGTTGAGGATGGGATAGCGCGATCCCAGTTTGAAAGTAGCTTCCTTCTCCTGGGAAGCGCGCAGGTGGACGTGATCAAGCTGCTGCACCGAACTTTCATTCATGCTAAGAGCGGCGGACAGCTGATCGAGGCTCAGCCCCATGAACGTGAGCCCGCCGCCAAAGGTGGCAAGCGGTTGACTGAAGATGGAATTCTGCTGGCTTTGCAACTGTGCGAGGAGGGCCGAGATCGTCTGATTACCGGCCTGGTTGATGCCTCCAGAGGAAATGAGCTGGTTGATCAGGGAACTGATATTCTGCCCGCTCAGGGCGGCAAGGGCGGCCACTGGAATGTTGAAGAGATTGAAGTTGTCGGGAACGTGGAGCCCGATGTTCCGCATGTAAGTGTGGCTAACCTGGAAGACTTTCACATCGAACATCACTTCCGGGCGCGGACCATTCAGTTGGCCGAGAAACTGGGTTGCGGCTTCCAGGGCCGCCTGCGGCCCGCGTATCGTAATTGTGCTCGCCGCCGTATTGAGACTCACGAACTTGAATTCAAATAGAGTGCGCAACGCATTGATCAGCTCGGTCATATCCTGGGTGCTACCACCGGAAATATAAAACGAGCGCATGCCCATGCGGTCGAACAGGCGATGATTGTCGGCCGTGTCAGCGGCAGCCATAAGAAGCTTGTCGTCGATTGCCACGCAGAAGCTCTTCGTGACGCCTGAGACCGCCTGCATGGCGGTGGCAAAATCGGCGTTCTCGATGTCGAAGCGGACCCGGCGAGTGGCGACACTATCGTCGAAAACCACCGTCAGCCCGTAGCTGGCGGCAACCGCTGTGAGCAGGCCGCGAGTGTCGCCACGGTAATGAATGTTATGCACCACGTCGATCGGTTTGGGCGTGATCACGTCGGCGCTGGCGATCATTCGAGGAGGACTGGCGGCGCGAACCGGTGCCGGCCCCAGGGCATCGTTGATACGCTGCTGCGCAAACTCGTTCTCCGGATCTAGGTCGAGCGCGGCTCGGAACTCCGCCAGCGCTTCCACCGGTCGGCTCGCGAGCAGGTCGCTGTTGCCGCGCTGCAAGTGGATCCCAACCAGATGTTGCCGCGTCATCTCCCGCGCCGTCACGTACTCCACGTTCTCCGGCACCAGGCGGGAAGCTTCCTCGAATTCACGAAAGGCCTGATCCAGATCTTGCGATTTTTCGTCCCGCGACTTTTCCAGTTTGAGGCCTCGATGAAAAGCCTGGCGAGCGGCTTTCAGGTCCTTGACCGGCTCCTGGCAGTGGCGTGCACCCGCGGAGTTTGAGCACAGCGGCGGCGCCGTGACCGAGGGGGCGTCGGTGGCGAAACACACCCCGGCAAACAACAAAACAGTCCCTGCGGTCAGCCATCGCATAGTACTACTATAGAATGCCCGGCCACGGCTGTCTTGCAAGTGAAATCAAGAGTTTGGAAGGACGGTCGTAACGCGGGGCTCGGGTGGACCGGATACGAGGCCAGATGCGTTTCTCCAGGATACGCGTCTGCACAGAAGATCCGTCTAGCGCAGCATCAGCCGTTCCATCCTGGAGGCGCGGCCAGTCTGGTCATCGCAGTCGACCAGCACAGCGCAGAGCCGGACATCGCCATTGGCGGCTTCGAAGCGCGCCGGCATTCCGCTGAGAAATCGCTCGATCACTAATTCCTTCTTCACTCCAATCACACTGTCGTAGGGGCCGGTCATGCCGACATCCGTAATGTAAGCGGTACCCTTCGATAGAACAGTTTCATCGGCAGTGGAAATGTGCGTGTGCGTGCCAACCAGAGCCGTGACCCGGCCGTCGAGATACCATCCGAAGGCAACTTTTTCGGAACTGGCCTCGGCATGGAAATCCACGAATATGATCTTCGCCTTGATCTCCTCCAAAAGCCGATCGGCGTAGCGAAAAGGATCGTCGCATGACCCCATGAATACGCGTCCCTGAAGATTCACCACGGCATACGCAATGCCGTTCTTCTGACCCTCGTACACGCCCCACCCGGGTAGATTCTGCGGATAGTTCGCCGGCCGCAACAAACGGCGCGCGGGACTATGCGGATTGCCGTCCGCCATCTGGAAATATTCGATGATCTCGCGTTTGTCCCAGACGTGGTTGCCGGTAGTCATCACGTCGATTCCAAGATCGAAGAGTTCTTCCGCCAGTGAAGGCGTGATGCCAAAGCCGGCGGCCGCATTTTCGCAGTTGGCAATGACCAGATCGACGGCATGCTGCTGGCGGAGGTCGGGGAGGCGCTCGCGCACGATGGTGCGCCCGGGGCGCCCGAAAATATCACCGATAAAAAGAATTTTCAAAATCAGGGCTCAGATCTTGGGTCTAAGGAACAACACGTTTCCGCGCACCGTTGTACCCGAAGTTCGATGGTAACACGGTAAAAATTCGCCTACGGGCTACTGGCTGAAGATTTCCGCCGTCTTCAGAAAGCCGTAATCACCCGATGGATTCAAGGTGACATTCCGAACCCTGCGGGTATGCACGAGCACGTTGTCGAGGTACCACAGGTTGATCGACGGGACATCCTGCGCCAGGATTTCCTGGACTTCGGCGTACAGCTGCTTGCGGAGATTCTGATCGGTTTCGCGGCCCGCCTGGTCCATCAGACTGTCGACGCGCGGGTTCGAATAGAACCCGCGGTTCCTTCCTGCCGGAGGGAAACTGCGGCTATGGAAAACCGCGTCAAAAATATCAGGATCTTCATTTCCGCCAATCCAGCGTAACGAGTAGAACTGGAAAGCGCCGTGGGTGACATCGGCCAGAAACGTGGCGGACTCGAAGGTGCGGATATCGAGGGCAATTCCCACGTCGCGCAATTGCTGCTGCAAAACCGCCGCCAGCAGTCGTGTGCTCTCCTCGGTCGAAGTCTTCATGGTGACATGAAAGCGCGTGCCGTTACGCATGGGATAGCCAGCCGCGTCGAGGATCTGCCGGGCTCTTTCAGGATTGTAAATAAATCCGTTGCTGTCGGAAGAGTACGCCCAGCTCTGGACCGGCAGGATGCTCGAAGCGGGCTGCGCGAACCCGCGCCAGAGATATTGCAGAATCGGAGCGCGATCAATGGCGCACGCAATCGCTTGCCGGACGCGCACGTCGCCGAGCAGCGGGTCGCGCAAGTTGAAACCGAGATAGGCGAGGATCGTCCCTGGAGCGCGCTCAATTCGCAGGTTAGGTTCGCGCTCCAGGGCTAATACCGTGTCAGCGGTCAGCGCGTTCATGGCGGCGTCCGCGCTGCCCTTGCGTAGCTCGAGCGCCCGAGTCGTTGGGTCGGGCACCACCGCGAAGCGCACTCGCAACAAGCGGGCCTTCGGACCCCAGTAATTGTCGTTGCGCTCGACGACCACATCTTTGTCCTGCTCAGCGCTTATGAACTTGAAGGGGCCGGAGCCGATCGGGTTTCGCGTCCCTGCGTCGAGCGTCCCGTCCGGCACAATCCCGATCGCCCCTTCCGAAAGATTCCACAACAAGCTCGCGTACGGCTCTTTCAGATGAAAGACCGCGGTGAAGTCATCGGGCGCATCGATGCGATCCACGAAACGATAGGTCGCCGCCTTGGTACTGCGGATCTTGCCTTGAAGCAGGGAATCGAACGTCCACTTCACATCGCGCGAGGTCAGTACGCGCCCATCGTGAAAATGCACACCGTGATGCAGGTGGAAGACGTAAGTTCGCGGATCGGGAATCTCCCAGCTCTCGGCCAGGCCAGGCTGAACATTCAAGTGCTCGTCGCGGGTCAGCAGCGCGTCAAAGATAAGCTCGTCGATCCGTTCCGATTGCGCATCGAGGCCGACACGCGGGTCAAGATCCGTTGGACTGCTCTCAATAATCATCACCAGCGTGTCAGCATCGGGAGGCTTCGAGCAGGAGAGCAGCGGCAACGAGAATCCCAAACATACCACCGCAAAAATGGTCGACTTGGATCCGAGTGTCATCCTGCCCCTGAACAAGCCAAAGCAGAAGCGTACCCTATCTCGCGCTCGCGGCGACGTGCTACCCATACGAAATCTTTCCCAGGATCGCCGCCCGCTTGGCTCCCGTCGCCGACGGTACGTTCGCGGGCCGCCGATGCCACGTTTCATGCGCGAGCAGCGCAAACGCCACCGCTTCTTTCGCCTCTGTCGGCAGGCCAAACTCGTGGGAGTAGCGCAATTCGATTCCGAGAGACACAATTTTATCGCGCAACCCGGCCATCAGCGTGGGATTTTTCGCCCCTCCCCCGGACACAACCATATCGCGATTACGACCTCGAATCCCGAATCGCGGCTCCACAAAGCGCCCGATTGCGTCGGCGATGGATCGCGCCGTCAACGCCGTTGCCGTTGCGACCACGTCGGGCTTGCTGGCCCCATGGCAGAGCTCCAGGAACCGGCTCACGTATTCCCGGCCAAATTCTTCGCGGCCTGCCGTCCGCGGTGGTTTCTGGCGGAAAAAGTCGGCGCGCAACAACTGCGCCACCACGCCATTCAGCACGCGGCCAGAGGCTGCGACCTTACCGTTGCGGTCGTAGCGCTGTCCGAACAGTTCCTCCATGACGGCGTCGATCACCATGTTGCCGGGGCCGGTGTCGAAAGCGAGCACCTTCTGTACCGCTGCACCAGCAGGAATTGCGGTCAGATTCGCAATGCCCCCAATGTTCTGCGCAATGCGGTTCATGCGCCGATCGCGGTAAAGAAGATAGTCGAGAAACGGCACCAGCGGCGCGCCCTTCCCGCCGGCCGCGATATCCGCCGGGCGAAAATCAGAAACCACGGGCACCCCGAGCCGAGCCGCAATCACCGCGCCTTCGCCGGTTTGCCAGGTCACTGCGAGTTTTCGCCCGAGAAACCGCTCCGCCACGCCCTGGTGATACAGCGTCTGTCCGTGACAGCCGACCAGGTCCAGCTTGACATGGTGTTTGCGGGCTGTCTTCGCGACCGACTCCGCATACAGTTCGCCCAGCAGAAAATTCAGCCGCGCCAGGTCGGCCACGCGCGCCAATTCCGCGTTCATCGCCCCCAGGATTGCCCGCCGCACCGGGGGAGGGAAGTGATACTCCTCGTGGGCCAGAAGCACAAAGTCTGACTGCGGCTTCCGTTGTGGAGATGTGCCTCTGGCCCATCCGCTCGCGCCCGAGGGGAATCGGACCAGCGCCACATTGATTCCGTCGGCCGACGTGCCGCTCATCACCCCGGCAACAATCATGCTCATCCGCGCTCCACCTTGCCATCGTGATCCGCGCGAGCGAGATCTGACCGGGCGAGCGTAGCCATCCGAATCTCTTCTCCGAACTCCCAGAGCCGACGCGTCAGCTTTTCGGTCTTCGTCTGGGTTGGCGCTGATTGTCGCGAATGGCGCTGCAAGGTCAGAAGTTTCTGTCTGAGCTTCTGTACTCTGGACGCCGCTTCCGCGGCCCGTTTGGCAAACTTCCGATCCTTCTCGCTTTCGGCCACCAGTGCTTCGTAGGCGCGGAGGATTGCTTCTTCCTTATGACAGATCAGCGCCAAATCGCCACCCGCGCGGATATGCTGCACGGCCGTCTGTTCGATAGTAGCGAATTCCGCGACCGCTCCCATCTCCAGATCGTCGGAGACGATCAGCCCGCCGTAACGAATCCTCTTCCGCAGAATATCGCTAATCCATTTCTTCGATAACGAAGCCGGCGTTCGTTCCACCGTTACTTGCGGATAGGCTGCGTGCGAGACCATGACAAACGGCAGTTGATGACGCAGGGTCCGGTATGGGAGCAGGTCCTCGACCAGCATTTTCTTAAGCGGCTTCTCAATGACGGGCAGATCCTGATGGCTGTCGAGTTTGCCCTCGCCCAGTCCCGGGAAGTGCTTGCCGCAGCCGAGTACTCGCGCCTCGCGCAATCCCGAAAGAAATTCGCGCGCGTAGATGACTACCTGCTTCGGATCGTCCGAAACCGCCCGCGAATTCAGCACCGGACGCGAAGCCTCAAAGGCCAAGTCGAGCACCGGGGCAAAATCCACGTTGAAGCCAAGCGTGCGGCAGTTCTCGCCAATCACGCGTCCATGCCTGCGATAAAGCGCCCGGCTGCCCGTGGCAAACACCTCTGCCGCGGAAGGTGCCGCGCCGATCACGTTGCGGAAACGATCGACTGTGCCGCCTTCAAGGTCCACGCAAGTGAAAAGCGGCGTGGCCACGTACTTCTGGCATTCGCGCAGAAGAGTGTGCGTCTGCTCAGCTCCAGTGATGTTGCGCGCAAACAGAATCACCCCCGCCGGCTGAATCTTCGCAAGCAGGGAAGCGAGCCGCGGAGACATCGTGGTCCCGTCGAAGCCGATGATCAGGAGTTGGCCGATACCAGGTTTTAAGTCGCGCTTTTTATTCTTGACTGAGACACGGATTGGCGTTGCCATTTATCGCGCACCCCCAAAGCCGAGGAGAATGAGGGCCACAATAACTCCTAGGGCAAACACCGCCGCGAAGCCAATGCCAAGCGGACTCCGTCGAGCCCACCATAACACCGGATTTGGTCTTGGCGGCCGAGAACTCTTGTTTTCGATAACGCGCTGTCGCGAAGTCTCAATGTCCAGTCCAATCGTCCGGAGTCTATTGGCGGATGCGTTGTCACCCTCACGAAGGATACCTAGCACAAGGTGCTCGCTATCAATCCAATAGTCCCGGAGGCGGTTGGCCTCGCGGGCAGTGTAGGCTACGACTCGCTTACCGTCCGTGCTCAGGGGAATGATCCCGTTAGCGAGCTGTTGCTTTCTCAAGGCGGCTAGCTGGGCTACTTCCGCCGGAAGTAGTTCGCGGAGGCGAAAAATGCTGTTTGCGCGGCTGTCTGTTTCCCTCAACAAGCCCAGGAGAAGGTGGGTCGAATTGATCGCAGCGGCCCCTTCGTGCAATGCGGTCTGCTGGGCAAGAAAAATTGCCCGCTTGCATTCGTCTGTGTATCGCTTAAACATTTTTCAGCATACTATCCGGTCGCTTGCACACATGAAACCCAGCCGCCAAGCTTTTCTCGGCGCACTCCGCGTCTCGGCGGTTAGATTTCCTTCTTCAACTCCGCCAGCAAGTTTAGCGCCTCCAGCGGCGTCAGACGGTTCAAATCGACCTCGCGGAGCTTCTCCAGCACCGGCTGCGAAAGCGGCGTGAAGATGGTCAACTGCGTGGGACGCTCCGGCTCGTTCGAACTGCCCGGCGTCAGATGGCTCGAAAGCCGGCGCTCGGACGATTCATGCTCCGCCAGCACCTCACGTGCCCGCACCACGACTTCGTTCGGCAATCCCGCCAGCTTCGCGACCTCGATGCCGTAGCTGCGGTCGGCCGCGCCCGGTTCGACACGGCGCAGAAAGACTACGCTTCCGCCAGCCTCTTTGACGGATACATGATAGTTCTTCACGCCGGCCAATTGCTCAGCAAGTTCAGTCAGCTCGAAATAGTGTGTGGCAAACAAAGTCTTGGCGTGCACTCGCGCGTGCAGATATTCGACGGCCGCCCATGCGATCGCCAGTCCGTCATAAGTGGACGTGCCGCGCCCGACCTCATCCAGCAGAATCAGCGACCGCGCCGTTGCCGTATGCAGAATCGCCGCCGTCTCCGTCATCTCGACCATGAACGTCGAGCGCCCCCGAGCCACGTTGTCGCTGGCGCCAATGCGCGTGAAGACGCGATCCACAATGCCCAGCCGCACAGCACGCGCCGGAACAAACGAGCCCATCTGCGCCATGATCACGATCAGCGCAGCCTGCCGCAGATAGGTGCTCTTGCCGCCCATGTTCGGTCCCGTCAGCACTACGATGTTGTGCGTCGAGGCATTCAGGAAGAGATCGTTGGGAACAAAACGCTCGCTCCCCGCCGCCAGTTCCTGTAGTTCGATTACAGGATGGCGGCCTTCGACAATCTCCAGATCAGCGAAGTCCGCAGTCTTCTCAGCTTCGTCAAAAGTCCGCTCAAACTTCGGCCGGCAGTAATGCCGCAGGGCCGCGATGTGCGCCAGGCAACCGAGCGCATCCACTTCCGCCAGGGCCAGCGCGGTTTGCCGGATGCGCTTCGCTTCGGCGGCAATCGCAGAACGCAACTCGGCAAACAGCCGCCGCTCGATTTCGACGATCTTCTCCTGGGCATCGAGAATCTTCGACTCATACTCCTTCAATTCCGGAGTCGTGAAACGCTCGGCATTCACCAGCGTTTGTTTGCGTTCGTAATCGGTCGGCGCGTGCTGCAGGTTCGCCTTCGAAATCTCGATGTAGTAACCAAAGATGGAATTGAACTTCACCTTCAGCGAGCCAATCCCGGTGCGTTCGCGCTCGCGGGCCTCCACTTGCGCCAGATATTGCTTTGAGTTGCGGCTCAGGTCGCGGAGTTCGTCGAGATCTTTATCGATACCTGGAGCGATCACCCCTCCATCGCTCAGCGTTAACGGCGGTTCGGAAACCAGCGTGATATCGATCTTCTCGCGCAGATCGCCAAGCTCGTCGATCGCCATATGGAGCACGGATAGCCGCGAAGCGGCCGCTTGCTGCTCGGATAACCCGGCTAACACCGCTCGAACATGCGGAAGTTTTGCGAGTGACGCTGCCAGGGCCAACACATCGCGTGGATTTGCCGTCTCTAGCGTGACCCGGCTGAGCAGGCGTTCGAGATCCAGAATGCCATCGAGCGCACGCCGCAACTCTTCGCGGCGAACTGTGTCCTTGACCTGAACTTCAACCGCATCCAGACGGCCTTCGATCTCGGCCCGATCTAATGAAGGGCGCAGGATCCACATGCGGAGCAAACGCTTGCCCATGGGCGTGACCGTGGCATCGAGGCAGCGGAATAGCGTGACTCCCTGTTCCGTGCCTGAGAAGAGCGGTTCGATTAACTCGAGGTTGCGCACGGTCACTGCGTCCAGCACGAGGCAGTTCTGGCGCTCGTAGAAGCCGATGCGGTCGACGTGATCGAGTGTGCCCCGCTGCGTCGACCGGATGTAATACAAAATTGCGCCCGCCGCCGAGGCCGCCGCCTGCTTACCCGCCAATCCGAAGCCCTCGAGCGACAGCACACCGAAATGATTTTCCAGGAGCGGGATGGCGTGGTCGGGAGCGAAGATCCAGTCGTCCAACGGAGTCTCCGCCCATCCAGAACTGGAGACGCGAGCGACCGGAGCCGTGCTGGCGGAAGCGTTGGCTTGCGCACGTGGATGGGTCAGGGTGGCTGTCTCTCTTTCGTGCCTCCTTTCGAGCAGTGGAGCAGAAGAACCGTACAACATCTCTCTTGGCCGCAATTGCTCAAGTTCCTCTTGAATGCGGCGTCCCGCCTGCTCCCCCGCGAACTCCGTGGCTCGAAACTCCCCCGTCGACAGATCGAGCGCGGCGAAACCTACGTGATCTCCAACCGTTGCTACCGCTGCCAGGAAGTTGTTTTCCTCCGGGTTCAAGGACGAATCCGCCGCCGTGCCCGGCGTCACCACGCGGGTCACCTCGCGCTTCACCAATTTCTTCGCCAGACGGGGATCTTCCACCTGCTCGCAGACCGCGACCTTGAAGCCGCGCCGAATCAGCTTGGCGATGTAGCCTTCGGCGGCGTGGTAAGGCACTCCACACATGGGGATGGCCATACCCTTTTCTTTATTGCGCGAGGTCAGCGTGATTTGGAGTTCGCGCGCCGCCAAAACCGCGTCGTCGAAGAAAAGTTCATAGAAATCCCCCAAACGAAAAAACAGGAGAGCGTTTGGATGTTCCTTCTTCACAGCGGCGTATTGGCGCATCAGCGGCGTTGAGGGTTCCGACATATAGGGACTTGGTAGTTGTGTAATCTCTACTCTTTGTAATTTGCAAGCTCGTGTTTCGGAAAACCAGTTTACCTGCCGGGAAGTTTTCCGATTGTAAAATTTCAAAATTACCAAATTACAAATTCTCCATTTGACTCCCTCCCGCGGTTTTGTTCTCCTTACGCCATGGAACTTCGCAAAGATCCCATCACTCGATCCTGGGTGATCACTGGCGACGATGTCATCGAGCCCGTTCCACAACCTCAAGCGTGTCGATTTTGCGGACCGTCGGCCTTGCCCGTCCAGGTGATCGCCAACCTGCCGGGTGTGGATGGCAGCGCATGGTCGGCGCGGTCCGTCGTCCATCCCCATGCTCTTTACCACGTCGAAGGCGAGGCCGCGCGCCGCGGTGACGGCCTTTACGACCGCATGGGATCAGTCGGAGCCCATGAAGTTTTGCTCGAAAATCCACGTCACGACGCTCAGATGTGGACTGCAAGCGATGTCGAAGTCGAACAGTTCCTGCGTCTGGCTGCGCTTCGCCTGCAGGATTTGAAGCGCGACAGCCGCTTCAAGTACATCAGCATTTTTAAGAATCATGGTGCCGGTGCCGGGCAGGAATTCGAGCACCCCACTTCCCAGTTGACCGCCACCACATTTGTGCCGCGGCGAGTGCTCTACGAACTGCGCGCCGGCCGCGAATATTTTGAAAGTAAAGAGCGCTGCGTCTTCTGCGACATTCTCGCGCAGGAGGAGCGGCAGAATCTGCGCATTGTCGAAGTTCGAGGAGACTATGTGGCCTTCTGCCCGTATGCTCCGCGCACCCCATATGAAACCTGGATCATGCCCCGCAGCCATGAATCCTCCTTCGAACGCACCGGCTCATCGCGCGTGGGCACGGTTACCGATCTGGCTGCGCTCCTGCGGCGCACGCTACAACGAATCCGCACCGTCACCGAAGCTTTTCACCTCGTGCTGCATACTTCGCCCAACAGCCAGCATCCTTCGGCAACCCTCGGGTACTGGAAAACCCTCGACGACGACTACCACTGGCACATCGAGATTCTGCCCATCATCGAGGCCAAGGCGAGATCGTACACGTTCAAGGAGATCTACTATTCTCCGGTGACGTCGGAGACGGCCGTGAAGCGGTTGCGCGAAGCGAAGATCTAAGGGCGCGTTGGCGTTCGCGTTTCCCAGGTTGTCCCGCACAACGAACAGCGAGCAGCGAACGACGAAAAAGCGAAGACCCTGATGACCATCCGTCGCCTGAAAACCTACACCGGATCCCATGGCTACGTTTACCAGTACTACTTCGTCGGAAAACGTCTCGTGCGGACAGCCGGTGCTCATGATTCGGCGGTTGAGGAATTTGACGCGCAGGAGTACATCTTCGATGTCACGTCCGACCGCAAGCTGACTCACGCGGTCAGTATTTTTCTGCCCCATCGGGTCGGCGTCGCCTGGGCTGAGTCGCACCGACGGACGCTCTCCGACTCCGAGCAGTACGCCGCCGTGAAGATGCGCCTGTTCCGCGCTTTCGACGAACTGGTGGAGATGCAGGACCACGGCCGAAAACTGCAAATCGACCTGCAATCTCTGGAAGAATCGTTGGCGGCGCTGGGTGTGGAGTGAGCTCAGCGGCATGCTAAAAGCTCATTTCTGAACTTCAGGAGTTTTTACAAGGTCGTGACAATCTGATGACACCCGTTCGCATTTGAAGTGATAACCTCGCCATCGGCCTGATGATTCAGGCCGCAATTCAGTGCATCCAGGAGGGAATCATATGGGCTCCGGCACGACTTCACAGTGCGCTCGTTTGCTGGTTCTCGGTATCCTGCTCATTGCCTCGGCACATGCTGTTGCACAGGCGGGCCAACTCGATCCTGATTTTGGCCAAGGCGGCATCGTCACCACCGACTTCGGAATTCTGCCGAACGGCACTGCCTCGGCCGCCGCCGTGACAATTCAGCCCGACGGAAAGATTATCGTCTTCGGCGGAGTCACAAGCATTAGCGGTACCAGCGTAGCGGCGGTTCGCTACAACACTAACGGCAGCTTGGACACGGGATTCGGAACGGCTGGGGTGGCCACTGTCGCCGGACTGACCTTCCCTTCGGCCCTCGCTCTGCAACCCGACGGCAAAATTGTGGGCGTTGCTTTTAACATCGGCGGTTATGGCGGCGCCTTCGGAATCAACATCGTCCGATTTTCCTCCACCGGCGTGCTTGACCCTGCATTCGGGACCGGCGGCGTGGTGGGAACCGGGATCTTCAGCGCCCAAGTGCCCAGCGGCGTCGTCATCCAACCGAACGGCAACATCCTGATTGCCGAGGGCGAGTTGCTGCGTCTTCTGCCCGACGGCCAGTTCGACACGAGCTTTGGGACTGGCGGGCAGGCGCACGTTCTGGGCGGAGACCAAGCTAACGGCCTGGCACTGCTCTCGAACGGGAAGATACTGGTGACGTCCGCGACTTCCTTCTCAGCCGGGGGCTTAGTCACTCGTTATAACTCCAACGGAAACTTGGATTCCAGTTTCGCCATTGGCGGCCAGTTGGGCGCCACCGGGCCTTCGAACGCCCTGCTCCTTCTGAGCAATGGAGAGTTCCTAGTTGGCGGTGACTTGGCCAGCAGCGTCAACGGACCAGTTGGATTCGCGGTGTCCCGCTATCAGGCTGTGGGCGCCACCGATCCGAAATTCGGAGCGCATGGCGGCGTGGTGACACCGCTGGCGGGCTTTCCCACCATCGCAGCCTCCGGGTTGGGCGTTCAAGCGAATGGAGATATTGTGGCCCTGGGAACCGCATCGGCGAGCAAAACTTCGCAGGCGTTCGCCTTGGCCCGTTACACTCCTACTGGTCAACTCGACACCACCTTCGGAACCAACGGCAGCGTGACAACTGCCTTCGGAACCACCACCGTCGCCGCCAGCGGCCTCGCGATTCAGGCGGACAGCAACATCGTTGCGGTGGGCGGCTACTCGACGACGAAGCCGAATGGAACGGACGTCGGCTTTAAACTCGCCCGCTACCTGGGCCAATAAGAGGTAGGCATCTTGCTGGCAGGGGACATCCTCGGCCCCTGCCGGTCTGCCTTTACCAGCAATCCGCCCGAGCGATCGTCGATGGGCGATGGTGCCCTACGGGAGGTAAAATGAGCCTTCCGCTGGTTGGCATAGCGCTGGAAGGAGGCCCGAATGTCGCTCGTCGCCGCGACCGGAGACATTCAACTGAAGTCGGTGCTGATCGCAACCGATTTCTCGGAAGCATCCGAGAAAGCTCTGCGCCACGCCCTGGCCGTCGCCCGCCACTACGAGGCGAAATTCTATCTGGCGCACGTGGTCTCCTCGTCTTCGTTTACTCTCGTGGGTCCCGAGGCCGTAGCTGCAGCAACGGATGCGGCCTACCGGGATATCCGTCAATTGGAGGAACAGCTTGTTCAAAGCGGCGCGCTTGCCGGTCTGCGCCATGAAATCATCGTTCGCCAGGGCAAAGTGTGGGAAGAGTTGGAGAACGTCGTCAGCCAGAAGCATATCGAGATGGTGGTCATCGGGACACACGCCCGGCGAGGTTTCGGCAAGCTCCTGCTTGGGTCCGTAGCCGAACACATTTTCCGCCATTCCGATTGCCTGGTTTTAACCGTCGGCCCGGGCTGCTTGCAGGATTCCCCCATCGACGGCAGTAGAGCAGTCCGTCCATTTTTGTTCGCAACCGACTTTAGCGAGCCTTCCTTGCGCGCCCTGCCCTATGCCATCTCATCCGCCAATCATTTCCAGACGAAACTGGTATTGCTCAATGTTCTCCCATCAGTTCCTATGCCGGAGGCGCCGAATCGGCCCACGGCTGGCGATGTCATGCAGGCGCGAGACCAGGCCCGCAGAAGCAGTCTCCAGCGCCTCCAGCAGTTGACGTCGCAGAACCCCAAGCTGGCGGCCCAACCTGAGTTCATAGTGGAGTTCGGTTCACCAAGCGAACAAATTTTGCAGGTCGCTGACACGCTCAAGGTCGATGTCGTTATTTTGGGTTTGCATCGCTCTCGCCATATCGACACTAAGTCTCACATGCCATGGGCTACCGCCTATGAAGTGGTATGCGGCGCGGGTTGCTCGGTCTTAACTGTGCGGGATTGATTTGGCAATGCCCGTGCTCATTTTCCGATGTTGGTGTCAGGTTCGACAGCCGTGAACCCCCGGTGTGACTCACATCACAAACCCCTGTGACGGCATACGTTTCCCGTCAAGCCCAGCCCCCGGCACACTATAATCACGCAGGCGGGCGAGATTCGCACCGGCCTGCCGAAGCTCCAGGAAATAAAGCATCAGGAATGTTTAAGAACCAGGAATGATGACCCTGACTTGGCTGCGCGTTGCGCTGGTTTTTTATGCGGCGGGATTACTCTATGCGCTGGTCGCGCTCACCCGCACTTCAGAGATCCTTGGAAAAATTGCGCTCCATGCCTCCTACCTCGGCATGGTGTTCCATTTCGTTTCCTTGACTGAAGCGGTGGTCCAGAGCGGCCAGCTCGCGAGCGCCTCGGTACATAATTCGGAATCGCTGCTGGCTTTCCTGATTATGGTCGTCTTCATGATCGCCTATCTGGTGTACAAAACGACCACTCCGGGCATCGTGATTTTTCCCCTGGTTTTTCTGCTTACGTTTGTCGCTGCCACCGGCCAGCAACCGCTGGTCTTTGCCTCCGTGGCGGTGAAACACGGTTGGCTGGCGGTGCATATCCTGATGATCTTTACCGGATACGCGGCTCTGTTCCTCAGCTTTGGCGCCAGCATCCTCTACCTGATGCAAGAGCGCGCTCTGAAATCGAAGAGTGCGAGCGGAATGTTCTCGCGACTGCCCGCGCTGCAGGTCATTGACGACATTGGTTACCGTTCGCTCATGCTGGGATTCCCCTTTATGACCTTGGGCCTGATCGCGGGCTCGGTGGTGGCCGAGGCCACCTACGGCCGCATTGATTTTTCCGATCCCAAGATTCTGCTTTCGGTTCTGATGTGGGTGGTGTATTTGCTGATGGTGTTTACCCGCCTCAATGCCGGATGGCGCGGACGCCGCGCCGCCATGCTTGCCAGCGTGGCCTTTGTTGCGGCCATCGTGGCCTGGATCGCCAACTACTTCAGCGGAATGCACAGGTTCATCGCATCATGAGATTCCAGCTCATTGGCGTCAATCACAAGACCGCCCCGGTCGAGGTACGCGAGCGCCTCGCCATTCCGGAATCGCGTTTGCCTGAAGCTTGCAAGCGGCTGTCCGAGCACCCCTCGGTTTCCGAAGGCATGATCGTCTCCACCTGCAACCGGGTGGAATTTATCGCCAACATGAAGAATGGCTCGGGTGATCTGCGCGAGTTCCTGCGGGAGTATTTCGAAACCGATCTGGCGCAGTTTGAAGCCCACCTCTACGAATTTCGCGAAGATGAAGCCATCCGGCACATTTTTCGCGTCGCCGCCAGCCTTGACTCCATGGTCGTCGGCGAGCCTCAGATCTTAGGACAGGTCAAGGAAGCCTACGCCACTGCCCGCGCCGTGGGAGCGGTGCGCGCGCAACTCGATCAGTTGCTCACCCGAGCCTTTGCCGTCGCCAAGCGTGTGCGCACCGAAACCGCGGTTGGATCTTCGTCGGTCTCGATCGCTTCAGTGGCCGTCGAATTGGCCAAGAAAATCTTCGGAACACTGAATGGTAAAAGCGTTTACCTGGTGGGTGCGGGCAAGATGAGCGAACTGGCGGCCCGGCATCTACTCGCGCATGGTGCCGGGTCGCTGTTCGTTGCCAACCGAACCTATGATCGCGCCATCCGTCTGGCGCAGAAATTTAACGGACAGGCGATCGAGTTTGGCCGGCTCTACGATACCTGCGATCGCGCCGATATCGTGATTACATCAACCGGCTCTCCTCACTTCATCTTCAAGCCCGAACAAGGCGAAAAGCTCATGGCGCTGCGCAAGAACAAGCCCATGTTCTTTATCGATATTGCCGTGCCCCGCGACGTCGATCCGGAGATGAACAAGATCGATGGCATCTTTGTTTACGACATAGACGATCTCCAGCAAGCCGTCAGTTCGCACGTCTCCGATCGCAAGAAAGAAGCGGAAAAAGCCGAGGGAATCGTCAATGGCGAGGTCCACAAATTCCACGCTCGCCTCCAGACTCTTGACGTCGTGCCCACCATCGTCAGCCTCCAGGACCACCTCGAAACCATTCGCCAGGCCGAGATTGACCGGGTTCGCGGACGTCTGGGGCCCATGACCACCGATCAGGAACTCGCCGTCGAAGCCCTAACTCGTGGCATCGTGAACAAAATCATGCATACTCCAATCAGCACCTTGAAGACGGCGGCGCGCGATCCGGAGTCCACTACCGTCATCGACCTGGTCCGCCGGCTCTTTAATTTGCACGACGATCCGCATGCTTCAGATGAAGCCAGTCACGCCGTGGTTTCAAAATCCGATCGGGGGACCACCTCAGAAAAAAGGAGACAAAACTGATGCCTCGCCTGCGCATCGGATCCCGCGGCTCACAGCTTGCGCTCTGGCAGGCGCATCACATTTCCGGTTTGTTGCGCGCTCAGGGCCACACCGTCGAGCTTGAAATCATCAAGACCACCGGCGATAAAATCACCGACGTGGCGCTGGCGAAGGTCGGCACCAAGGGTATGTTCACCAAGGAAATCGAAGAAGCGCTGGTGGAAAACCGCGTCGACCTCGCGGTCCACAGCCTCAAAGATCTGCCCACGGAGTTGGCCGCCGATTTCGAAATTGCCGCCATTACCACCCGCGAGAATCCGCGCGACGTGTTCTGTTCCGTGAAGTTCGCAAATATCGAAGCGCTGCCGCAGCAGGCAAACGTCGGCACCAGCAGCCTGCGCCGCCAGGCTCAGTTGATGGCGCTGCGCCCCGATCTGAAGATTCATTCGCTCCGCGGTAATGTGGACACGCGTTTGCGCAAGCTCGAAGCGGGCGATTACGATGCCATCATTCTCGCCGCCGCCGGCCTGAATCGTCTGGGCAAAACGCAACTGGTCCGCCAGGTCATCTCCGCCGAAGTTATGACTCCCGCCGCCGGACAAGGCGCCTTGGGAATCGAAATCCGTAACGGCGACACCGCAACCCGCTCCCTCTTGGCATTTCTTGATGACGCTGCCGCCCGCGCCACCACTACCTGTGAACGCGCCCTGCTCAATAAACTCGGCGGCGGCTGTCAGGTTCCCATCGGAGCCTTCGCGGAAGCGGTGGGAGGCCGTATTCGCCTGAACGGTCTCGTAGCCCATCCCGATGGAACCAGGGTTCTGCGCGAAACCCGCGAGGGCGATGATCCCGTGCGCCTCGGCGAAGAAGTCGGCGAAACTCTTCTTCGTCGAGGCGGCGATGTTATTCTCGAAGAAGTTTACGGCGAAGGCTTCGCTCTACCGCAGCAACCATGAAGCATCGACGTTGACTCTGACAACCAAGAGCTGAGAGCTCGCAACCGACTGATGCGCAAGCCCAACGAAAACCGTCCCCTCGCCGGAACCCGGATTCTTGTCGGACGCGCCCGCCACCAGGCTGGCAGCCTTTCCACCAGCCTCCGCAGCCTGGGCGCTTCGGTCATCGAAATACCGTTCATTGAGATTCGCGAGCCGCAATCGTACCAGCCCCTCGACGACGCTCTCAAAAATATCCGGAATTATGACTGGCTCATTCTCACCAGCGCCAATGGCGTCGAAGCCATGTGGGAACGCGTCCGCAAACTTCACATCACGCGCCGAAATTTCAAGCATCTCCAGATTGCTGCCATCGGGCCCGCGACCAAGAAGGCGATCGTGAAGCATGGCCTCAAAGTGAAGATGGTTCCCGAGGAGTACGTCGCCGAGTCCGTGGTGCAGGGCCTGCGCGATAAGGTCAATGGCAAGCGCGTCGTCCTGATACGGGCCAAGGTCGCCCGCGATGTGATTCCAGAACAACTGCGCGCCGCCGGAGCCGAAGTCGATGTGATCGAAGCTTACGAAACCGTGGTGCCCGAGAAATCGCGCGCACGCCTGCGTGCATTGATGAGAAATGCGAAACGCCGCCCGCACATCGTGACCTTCACCAGTTCTTCCACCGTGAAGAACTTTGCGGAACTGCTCGGCCAGCAGAAGGCAGGTTCACGCGGCGAGGGCTTGCTCAAAGGCCTCCACTTTGCTTCAATCGGTCCAGTAACCTCGGCGACATTGCGCGAATTGCAGATGCCGGTTGCGATCGAAGCCCGCGAATTCACCATGGGTGGGCTGATTCGAGCCATTGTGCTTGCCCGCTACGCAGAGGCAGAGAAGATCGCAGCGGTGTAGAAACGAAGCTTGCTCTGTTCCTACTCCGGCTTTGACACGCCCATCTGCGGGTCAATCGCGTCCAGATAGGTCTGGAGCCGGTCCTTGAGTTCGGGTTTCATGCCGGTGAATTCGATTCCATTGCCCACCCCCGGATCGCAGGTCCGGATCACCGCCGAAACATGGATGTGCTCCGCATCGAGCCAGAAATCCACACGCAGGACAGTTCCCACGGGCAAAGGTTGCATGCTTTCGACGTAGCATCCACTGCCGCTGACGTCGCTGGCATTAACGCGAATCGGCGCGTTCACGCGTTCGTCGCGCAGTTCCAGCGGAAGCGAGATTTTGTGGCGGTGAAAACGCCGCCGGTTCGAGGCCGAGACCCTTACCGTCGCCCCGTCGAGCGGTAGATAGTTTCTCCACGGGCATTCCTGATCGGCGACTAACTTCACCCCCACTTCATTTTTTTTCACCGTTCCGGTGTTCATCACCCAAATCACCGTGCAGCGGGTTTTTCGATCGTCGCACTGCACCCCGATCACGTCGCCCACCTTCAATTCGCGCTCCACGCCCGCGATCAGCGCGCCCTCGGAACTGATGTTCTGGGCCCGCGCGTGCTGCGAAAAAGGACGACCGTCCGCACTCATCCCCCAGATACGTACAGGGAGATCCACAGTCAAACGGGGCTCGCTTTGCTGTTCGGGCATGCCGCTTCCTCGGTTTACGGCTGTTGCGATGATAACGCCCCCGGACGCCGTGCGGCATGACAAACTTGGGCCGGGGCAGTAACGACCGAAGCACTACCTTCGGTACGCGCAATGGTCACTTGGCGGGCGTTTCCGCGAGCTTTTCGACGAAATCCCGATAGCTGATGACCTGGATCTTCTGCTCCTCCAGGAATTGACGCAGTTCGGGCGAAGTCAGCAGCAACCGCTCCTGCTCGCGCGAATCGAGCAAGCGGGTGCCAGCGGCGCGCAAGTCGGCATCGCTGTAGCCGGGATGGCAGACGAACTCCCAAGTGCCTTCCGGCAGGCCGGCAAGGGTCTGACGCAGCAGGGAACTATAATTGGCGCTCCCGGCGCCGTTGGCGGCCAAACCAGTCTCAATCACTCCCACCACGCCGTCGGGCGTTAGCAGTCCGGCGCGCCTCGTTCGCTGCAGGAATTGCCCCGAGAACGTGTGCAGCATCCGGACCTGGGTGTAGCGCTTCCAGAGATTGCGCTTTCCTTTGAACCACCGGGCGGGCATGGCTTTTACGGGAACGAACGGATTGCGGATGGCTCGCACCCCGCAAATCCGAGCCGCGCGCAGCAACGCCTCCAGAATCTCAGGAAAAATGTGGGCGTGCTTGTGACTATCGAGGTGAGTGACGTGCATACCAGTGGCTTGTATCTTTCTGATCTGCCCCGTGATTTCCGCGACCAGTTGATCGCGATCGAAGCCCCCTAGCATGGCGCGCGCCGCGAAGGCCGACAAGCTGGAGTAGAACTTGTCCGGCTCGGCCGAGCGCACCGCCACCATCGTATCCACCGAGGCGGGGGGCAACACAGGCGTGCCGTCCACCAGTACCACGTGGCATCCCACGGAGAGATTTGGCGTAGAGCGCGCCGCCGCCACCGCATCCTCGAAAGCGGCGCCGTTAGCCATCAAAGTGGCCGAAGTCACCACTCCGTGAGCATGAGCCTCGAGGATGGCACGATTCACTCCGGCCGTAAGACCAAAATCATCGGCGTTGACGATGAGCGTGCGCACTCAGAAAGTGTAGCAGCCGCGGCGGCCAGCGCGCCGTTGTTTGACAAGCGGCCAGTCTCAGGGCAGTTCGGGCTGCAAATTTGTCTGCCGGACCGGTTGCTGCAAAGTTTGACCGGCGAGGGAACCGTCCAGTATGCTCGAAGTTTGTGAGTGGTTGTGAAGCGAGTTTCGTTTACGAAAAGTTTCTCCACCGGCGGTCCAGTTCTGCATCATCCGCGCCGCGCGGGCGGTTAGCTCAGCTGGTTAGAGCGCCTGCCTTACAAGCAGGAGGTCGCAGGTTCGAGTCCTGCACTGCCCACCATTATTCAATGACCTGGCGGTTGGATCTCCGTTCTCGATTGAGTCAAACTCGATTCCAGGCAGTGGTTCATAGCATCGCATCGGCGACTTCGGTGACGCGGATGCCATAGTTGCCATCCACTACGACTACTTCTCCGCGGGCGATCAGTTTGTCGCCCAGAAGGAGGTCGGCGGGTTCCCGAAGTTTGCGGTCGAGTTCGATCACCGATCCTCGAGTTAGCTCCAGGATCTCGTGCGAGGTCATGATTCTTCGTCCAAAACGAAGAGTGAGACTTAGATCGACACCGACCAAGCGGTCGAGATTGACAGCGGCAGGGCGAGGCTGTTGGGGCGCCGAGTCTGACTCGGTTGCCACCTCAAACGTTGATGGAGTCGGGGCTACGGACGAGAAACAGGCTTCTAGTCCGGGACTGAGGCGGAGCCCCAGCCTCACACTGGCGCCGGAGGCCTCCTTCGCTATTAGTCTTACGGTATTGCCAGTCCATGTAGGCGCTTCCGCCGCATCCAACTGCAGTGTGACATCGCCAAAGTTCGACTTCAGTCGAGTGGTTGCGACTCCGGCAACTTGGCGGAGCAATTTGATCAGTGCTTCCAAGTGATCGACACTCAGATCGGAGGATGGATCGGTCGTTTCTCCCAGAAAATCCTGCGCCAGCCTCACTACATCCGGCCCTTGAAATTCAAAGGCCGCATGGCCCGCGAGTTGGCCGGAGACGGAGAGCTGAAAGTACTGTAGCGGGGCGTCGTCGGCAGCACGGGCATCGGCGGCGGCCAGTTCGACCGTCCATGGAGTGCCGAGCGCCTGGGAGAACACCTCGCTCGCGGCTTGTACAAAGGCATCGAGAAAGTTAAAGAATGGCGTGCCGTCCTTGATGGCTAACATGGGTTTCGCCCTCGTTCCTCTCCGGGAATAGTCAATCGTCGCTCAACCTGGGCGGCGCGATTCCGGCCATGACGGACCGCGTAGGCTTCAAAAGCCTTCCGTCCGGCAATCATCAGGGCAGCCGGCTCCTTGGCGGGGATGCCCAGATTGCATACATCGTTGGGCGAAAGTTTAGCAACGGTCTCAATCGAAAGACGAATACCGGAGATTCCCAGATCGACTGGGAAAGAACAATCGAGCATCTTCTGCTCGAGCCTTTCGTGGGCCCGCCCGACGTTCGGAGTTTTCTTCGAAGTAGTGTTCGTGGACAGCTTCCGCAGCAGGGTGTTCGCGACCGAGATGGGAAGAACGAAATTGAGCATGCCATTGACCTCGGCCAGGCGGGCCTCGAAGCTAAGGCACAGAGTCTTCTCGGTCGGAGCCAGAAAACTTTGCATCTGGGTCGGGCTCTTGCGGCCCTCGATCTGGAGTCTTGCACCCAGGGTGGACCACGCGGTTTCCAAGTCCCGGCAGATAATCCTGGCGATGTCTTCAATAATCGGTTCTTCGATTTCGCTGATTTCGCGCGTAATGGCCGCGCAATGCCCGGTCCCCCCCAGCAATATATCGAGGAGCGGAAACACCAGAGAATGGTCCATCTGGAGAAGAGTCGACGAGCCGGCCATTTGCTCGACTTCGAAACACATGACGTAGGTGTGCTCGGGCAAGCGCGTCAAGAATTCGCTGTATAACAACTGCTCGGCGGAAACAAACTTCACCTCGAATTCGGTGCGAAGATAAGCGCCCATCGACTGGTTCAGGCTGCGGGCGAACGCTTCGTGCATGGCATTGATGGCGGCGGCTTTATGACTGCTCAGCAGTCCCGACTGGCCGAACATGCAGGGCACGATGGAGCGGGTTTCAATACGTGTCGCTTCTTCCTTCCTGCCAGCGGTCTTTTTGAGCATGGCGTCCATTTCGGCTTGGGTAAGAACTCTTTCCATTAGTCCTGGCTGTCTGCCAACTCGAGGCGGGAACTGGCGGGCCCGCGCCCGCCGGCCGGGTTCGAATTGAGCTGATTAGGAATTGATGAGCAAGTGGGCATAATCTGCCTAGCTCAAGTGCACGAATGATGCCAAATAATCGGCCATTTGAGGCACCTCGCCCCCTGGACCGATTCGGCCCTGGATTCAGTCATCGTGTGCCACCGAACGCGTTTCGCGGCGTTCTTGAGCCTCGCCGCTTTGTTGCATTAACTCCGTGACCAGGCCGTTCTATCCGGGCTGATGGCGGGCTCCCAGTCCCGCGCCGGAATCTCCGTCGAAGTATTCGTGAAAAAGCAGCAGGTCGCGCCACTGCAGGTCGGTCTGAACCGGCTCGAGATTCCCCATTGCTGGACGGAGTCCCTTTTCATCGCGCAGAAAAATGCTGGTCATGCGTCGCGACAATTGTCCTGCCACCTGCCACAAGGTCATCAGGATTCCTGTGGCACGTTCGAGGACGGGAGAGAAGGGAACGGTGGGCGTTCGTAAAGAGTCGATCATCTCGCTGGGTGGAAGGCCGGGCGTCCCCACCCGGCCTTCCTACAGCTTGACAGGCGAGGCGCCGTCAAGCCTCCTTCCAGCGTGCCAGCGTCTAATCCTCCGTCCCGAATTTCTTCAGGTCGTCCGGTCCATCCGCCAGCGCCACAGCTTCTTTGCCCTGGGCCATTTCCCGAACCTTCTCGACCGCGTCGGGATTGGCCAAAGTCGAGATATCTCCAGTGTTCATGTTATTGGAGACGGCGGCCAGCACCCGGCGCATGAGCTTGCCAGACCGGGTTTTTGGCATATCGGGCACGATCAGGATCCTTCGGGGGCGGGCAATCTTGCCGATCATCGTTTCGATGACCTTGTTGATCTTTTCCACAATCGCGGGGCTGGATTCGATGCCCGGTTGCAGTACGACATAAACTTCGGGTACTCGGCCCTTGATCTCGTCCACTACCGGCACCACCGCTGCCTCGGCCACCTCCGGAACCGTCAGGCAGGCCGATTCGATTTCCTTGGTGCCCAAACGATGGCCCGCTACGTTGATGACATCATCCACCCGGCCGAGAATGCGGAAATACCCATCCACCGCCAGCACGGCTCCGTCCGCCGCGAAATATGGCCAGTCATGCCAGTCTTTGCTGTTGGGATTCTTGCAATATTTCCTGTAGTACTGGGTGACGAAACGTTCGCGATCGCCCCAGATGGTTTGCATGATCCCCGGCCATGGATTGCGGATGCAGATGTTCCCCGCCTTTCCCGATCCGGCCGCAATCGGCTCGTTGTTTTCGTCGTAAATCGCAGGATAAATTCCCGGCATCCCCGGGCCCGCGCTGCCCGGCTTCATGGGATCCAGTGCCGGCTTGGTGCTGCAGAGGAATCCGCCGTTCTCGGTTTGCCACCAGGTATCGACGATCACCGCTTCACCCTTGCCCACAATGTCGTGATACCAGCGCCACACTTCTGGTTCGATCGGTTCTCCGACCGTCGTCATGTGTTTGAAATGGTATCTGTACTTGGTAGGTTCATCGTGACCGGATTTCCGCAACATGCGAATGGCGGTCGGCGAGGTATGGAAGATGTTGACATCCAGGCGCTCAGCAATTCTCCAAACCCTGCCCGCGTCCGGATAAGTCGGCACCCCTTCATAGAGCACGCTGGTCGCCGCCAGAGCCAGCGGACCATACACGATATAGGAGTGGCCGGTGATCCAGCCGATGTCGGCCATGCACCAGTAAACGTCCTCAGGATGAATGTCCTGGATATACTTCGAGGTGCCGGCTACGTAAGAGAGATACCCGCCGGTGCGATGTTGACAGCCTTTCGGTTTCCCGGTGCTGCCGCTGGTGTACATGAGAAAGAGCGGAGCTTCCGCATCCATGGGGACGGGATCAACCAATTGGCCCGCATAATTGGGCAGCACCTCGTCAACCCAGACATCGCGTCCTTTCACAAACGGCGAAGCTGAGGCATTCTTGCCGGTGTGGCGTCGCCAGACCAGAACCTTGTCCACCACCTGGCCTTCCTGCTTGGCAAAATTCAGCGCCACATCGGCGCCCGCTTTGTGGTCGAGAAGTTTGCCATTGCGATAGTAACCGTCCATGGTGATCAGGACGCGGCTCCCCGAATCGGCGGCGCGCAGCCCGCAAGCCTCGCCGCTAAAGCCGCCAAAAACTACCGAGTGAATGACTCCCAGGCGGGCGCATGCCAGCATGGTGATCGGCAGTTCAGGAACCATCGGCATATGAATCGTGACTCGATCTCCGCTCTTCAGGCCGCAGTAGTCGCGAAGCAGTGCCGCGAATTCGTTCACCCTTACGTAGAGTTCGCGGTAGGTGACCGAAACGGGCGCTTCGGATTCCGGCTCCGGGACAAAAATCAGCGCCGCTTTGTTCTTGTACTTGGCGAGGTGCCGGTCCACGCAGTTATAGGAGGCGTTGATCTTGCCGCCCACAAACCATTTCCAAAACGGCGGATCGCTGGTGTCAAGCGTCGTGTGCCAGTACTGGTCCCAACTCAGAAGGTCAGCGTACTCCCGAAAGCATTCCGGGAAATTCTTTTCACTGAAGCGCTCGGTCACACTGGGATCGGTCAGATTGGCCTGGCCGACAAACTTCGCCGGAGGATAATAATATTCTTCCTCGCGCCAATGGACTGCTATCTGAGCCTCGCTCGTTTCAATCACCGCCTGCGGCTTGGGACGTATTTCCGCCATATCAATTACTCCTTAAGAATTGCTGAATGGGATTGCTGAAGAGAATCGTCGCACAAGATTGCCAAGAGATCTCTGAATTCGTAAGTACGGACACACGCCAGCCAGCGCCGATTCCGCTGGGAATAAGCGCTGGCGTGGCGCCACCCGGAAGTCTGCAAATCATTCATATTACTGCCCGGCTGCCACCTGGCCCTCCCAGAAAACAAAACAAAAAACTGCCGGCGAATCAGCCTAGTGAGAGCCAGCCCTTTCCGCGCCCAGTCCGGTGTTCGAGCGGACCAGCAACTCGTTGAACTTCTCTTGGGAGCTCGGTTCGTTGCTCAGCAGCGTGCCGACGATCGCTCCGATGAAACCCAGCGGAATACTTAGAATGCCGGGATTTTCCAGTGGGAACAATGCCTTGGCCTGGATCAGATGCCGGGCAGTGCCGACCACCGTGGGTGGATCGATCGCCATCAGACTGGGACTGACAATGATCAGCCCGATCGATGCCAGCAAGCCCACTCCCAGGCCAGTCACTGCGCCCGCGGTATTGAACCTCCGCCAGAAGATCGACAGCACAATCACGGGAAGGTTGGCCGATGCCGCCACCGCAAACGCCAGGGCCACCAGGAACGCCACGTTCGCCGTTGGCCCGAGCAGAATCGCAATTCCGATGGCTACCGCCCCCACCACGAAAGCGGAGATGCGCGCGACCGTTACTTCTTCTCCAGGCTTGCGCTCCACGCCGCTATGGATGACGTTGGTCCAGAAGTCATGCGAAAAAGATGTTGTCGCGCTGATCGTGAGCCCCGCAACCACCGCCAGGATCGTGGCAAAGGCAATGGCCGAGATGAAGGCGAAGAAGATGTTTCCAGCCAGCGCTTGCGCCAGCAACGGCGCGCTCATGTTCGTTCCCCCATGCGTCTTGATGAAGTCGGGACCAACGATGGTCGCGGCTCCGAAGCCGAGGAAGGTGGTCATAATGTAGAAGCTGCCGATCAACACCATCGCCCAAACCACGCTGTTGCGCGCCGTTTTCGCGTCCGGCACGGTATAGAACCGCACCAGGATGTGGGGCAATCCCGCGGTGCCGAAGATCAGCGCCAGACCCAGCGAAACTAAATCCAGCGGACCGTACGGTGGTTTGTAGCGCAGCCCCGGCGTCATGAAATCCTTGACCACCTCCGCGCCTTTGGCATCGTGATACGTTACATGCCCGATGGCCGAGAAGAAGTCGCCGAAACTGAAGTGGAAGTGAGCCATGACCAGAATGCTCAGCAGGAAAGTTCCCGCCATGAGCAGAATAGCCTTGATGATCTGCACCCAAGTGGTCGCCAGCATGCCGCCGAAAACCACGTAGACGATCATCAGAATGCCCACGCCGGTGACCGCCTGGTTATAGTTGACGTAGCCGCCGAGCAGCAGTTTTACCAACGCGCCCGCACCCACCATCTGCGCGATCATGTAAAAAGTGCTGACCGTGAGCGTGCTGAGCGCGGCCATCGCCCGCACCGGCCGCGGCTTCAGGCGATAGGCGAGCACGTCCGCCATGGTGTACTTGCCGGCGTTACGCAGTGGTTCCGCAATCACCAGCAGGACCGTCAGGTATGCGACCAGCCAGCCCACCGAAAACAGGAATCCGTCATAGCCCTGGAAAGCGATGATGCCGGCAATACCCAGGAACGACGCGGCGCTCATATAATCGCCGGCAACTGCGATTCCATTCTGCCAGCCTTTGATCTGGCGGCTGGCGGCAAAGTAGGCGCCGGCGCCCTGAGATCGTTTGGATGCCCAGAACGTGATGCCGAGAGTAATGGCGATGAAGAGCAGGAACATGAAAAGCGGCACGCTCACCATAATCTACTTGCCTCCTTTGAGGGTCTCGGCCTTGGCCACAATATCTTTCGCCAGCCGATCAAAGTTGTTGGCGGCTTTGACGTAGAGGCCGGCAATGATCCACGCCATGAAAAACTGAGACAGGGCGAACAGGTAAGCGAGGTTGACGTTTCCGATCACCTTGGTAGCCATAAACTGCGGCGCGTATCCGTCGAGCACCGGCAACGCAAAGTAGTACAGCACAAAAAAAATAAACGCGGGCACGATGAAGGTTCTCTTCGTGGCCATCAGATCCTTAAACTCCTGGCTGTTTGCCATCTTGTCCCAGATCGCCTGGGATGTTTGGTAGCGCTCTTCTGCCATGGGGCTCCTCCTGGTTAGGACTCGCTGCTGAACTGCGTTCACTCGGAACCGACCCCAATCGAGAGGAGGCCTGGCCGGAAACGGAACCGTCTTCCCTACCGCCGCGACGATTCCATTTCCGACAGTTCCGCTATTGCGGCAAGCATTGTAACCCTACCGCAGCCAAGTGGCTGAACTAATTTAGAAAGTAAAGATCGGGCCAAACTCGGTCCGGTTATCCTTCCACTTGTCAGAGGGTCGGCCAGCGATCAAGTAGGCGTTGCCGATGTCGGGCAGCAAGCTGGTCTGATATTGCGACTGTTCGAACGCGAATGTGGTCCATGCGTTCAGCTTGTAGTAGACCGTCGCCGCCAGCAGCCTGGACTGCGAGAGCGGGATCCCGCCGTTGCAACCCAGGCTGCCATCCGCGCTGCCGCAGCCAATGCCCGAGGCGTGTTGCAGGTCGTGGTGTACCACCTGGTCCTTCCCCGCGTGCAGATAAAGCTGCCACCCAGCGTTCCGGCCCTTGGGATCGGCATTGAACAATCGGGACAAAGGCAAGCCCAGATTGATAAAGCCGCCAAAAGCCCCTATCGGATGCTCCGGGGCAATCTTCCACGTGCCGCCGGAAGCAGTACAGGTGCTGTCGGTCACGATGGCCACCGAGCAGCCAATGTCCATGCCTCCGGTTGCGGCTTGCACATTGTCAACCGTCGGGACATCGGTCACATTGAAGAGCCCTCGGGTATCGGTGAAGAAGGTATTCAACTGGCCGCCCAGCATGAAGCGCATGTCGCCCCCGCGCCAGGCGCTGGCTACCAGAGTAAACCAGCGAGTGGGCAGCTGTACGGCGAGCTGATTGCCGAACATATGGCTACTGTTGGTAAAACCGGAAGGGAAGGTATTCAACGCATCTGGAACACCAGCAAGATTGCTCCTGGTGGTGATGGAGGTGCGCTTGCCCTGGAATCCGCTCCAGAATATCTGTGCGGGCGCAACCGCTGGCGCTTTGTCGAGTTGAAACTGGAAGGCAATCTTGCCTTCGATTTCGGGACGGCCAGAATCGGCTCCCTCGCGCTCGCCTTCTCCAATCTGCGCTTCAAAACCTCCCAGAGCGTTGGGGACGTTTTGAAGTTTGTAGATTTCGCCGGAACTCGGCATCATGATGGCAAACTCAGGAGCGAACTTCAAATTGCGGTCGCCACCCAGTTTCTGCACCAATCCAAAGCGGAATTGGGGAGAGCGCTCATAGATGTCTCCGGAGAAAGCCCCGAGGAATGTGGTTTCGAGAATGTTGGGGAGGGCGTTGGATCCGAACAGGGTCCAGTCCTGCCCAGCTTCGAAGAATACGTCCGAGGTCTCGCTCGCCGCGTAATCCAGCCGCGCGTAAGCCAAGCGAAGCCGCGGTTGCGGATTGCGAATCGACGAGACGTCCGCGTTGTCTACTTCCGTGAACCCGCCCTCGAAATCGCCTTCTACTTTACCGGTCAAGGTCAGGCTCTTCGACATATCAGGCCACTCGAAGTTGGCTCCAAAGCGAGAGGAGCGCGCCTTTAAGTGGAATGAAGGGTCCTGGGTGGGACCGGTGCTGAGGACGTCACTGGAGTTTAGAAATATTCCCGGGAATGGGAAATCGTCACCATTGGGGGCGCTGGTGTCGTGCACCGCAGTCACCTTGACGAAACCGTAGGGAGTGACGCGCACCGCTCCCGCCTTGAAGCTGGGAATCAAGCCGTCCTTGACCGGGGGATCAACCGCAAGCACCCGCAAGGGCGCGACCGCTGGAACCACCGTGGGTCCCTCGGGCTTTGCTGGCGCCGGAGCCGCCGGGGCGGCTTGGGTTTCCAGGTTGGCGACCGATGACGAGACCGCTGAGGTTGCCGCGACCGGTGCGGCCACAAGAGTCGGGGAGGGGGCGGCTGGTTTCGTGGCTGCGCTCAAATCCGCCGCGCTCAACACGCCTTTGCGGTTGAGCACATCGACCAGAGCCTGGAATTGAGCCGTGGGTGAGGCATTTCGAATCGCATTCGCTTCGGTTGGAGCCAACACCCCTTTCATGACGAGTACGCCGAGCAATGCCGTGACGTTCGCATCCGTGGTTGAAACACTCGGGCTCAGACTTGGGGCCGGGGTTGGACTTGGCGCTGGACTTGGACTTGGCGCACCAGAGTTTCCTTCTGCGCTGGTCGCGTTGGCTGTATTTTCGTTTGCGGTTTTTGCGTCACTGTTACCCGCCATGACGGGCGCGGCCGTGATGGCTAGTACTAGAAAAGCGGACAACCATTTCTTCACATCGAACATGGACGGTGTCTCCTCATTTCGAGCAGCCTCGTGGCTTGGCTCGGCACATGGGCCGCGATTGTATCCCCTTTTCTCAAACCGTCAAGTGATTTGTGTCACGTCCCTTCATAATTCCAAAAATAAAATTCTGTCGAAGCCGCTGGCGTGCCCGCTGCGCTCGCGCTCATCGGGTGCGCACTCGCGAAGAGATGCGTCCTGGTCCGATGGCGGAGTCGCATTCGCCCCAGCAGAAGCTCAGAATTTTCCTGAAATCGGGAGATTATTTGAAAACGTATTCCAAGAACCATAGCCCCGCGTTGTTAGTTTCTATTTGCAGGCTAACTGGCCAGCGCGGTTCGGGCTGCCTCTTCCTTGGCGGCGTCGGAGGCGCGCTCTCTTTCTCCAACTTGATCGAGATGCAGATCCTTGGTCTCGGGAGAATAGAGCAGGCTGACAAACGTCATGACCGATCCGATCGTCAGTATGACGGCCGGAGACAACCACAAGTCCTGTTTTTCAATGGCGGCGATAAACGGAATCTTGTGCGCCCACCACACGTAAGCGCTGAACCATGCGCCCAGCAGAGCGCCCGAAGAATAGCCGAAGCCAACTCCGGCGGCGCGCCGTTTGGTGGGGAAACGTTCGCAAAGATAAGCGGGAACAACTCCCCATGCCAGTTTCAGCATAGCGGCCATGACCGTGCCGAGGACGGCCAACCAGAAATTGCGGGCAATCGCGGCATGATACAGAACGTAGAAGACAGGAATGCCGAATACCACCAGAAAGCCGCAATACCACTGCGTTAAGATTTTCCTTCCGGTTCGATCCGACAGCCATCCGTAAAAGTTGTAGCCCAGAAATGCCATGAAGAGCGCAAACCCGTAAATCAGGCTGTAGGTCGTGGTGTCGAAGCCCCGTCCCTTGAGCGTCAGAATGTTGGGTAGGAATCCATAAACCGAGTAGTCGGTCAGGAACAGCCCGGTCATGAAGAAAAAGACCTGGAGAAAATCGAATAATTGCGGCGGCTTAAACAAACTCAGGAAAGGTGATCTTTCAATCTTGCCCAGCGCTTTCGTCTTCTCGAACTCGGGGGACTCGTGCAGATTATTCCGAATGTAGAGCGCAAAAAATACTGGGATCGCTCCTGTCATGAACACAATCCGCCAGCCATAGGCGAGCATGGTCTCTTTGGTGGTCAGAAAAGAAACCAGCGCAAACACCAGCGAGCCGAAAACATAGCCGAGGGGAAACCCGGATTGAATGAAGCCGCCAATCGTCCCGCGCTTCTTTTGCGGGGCATACTCAATCGCGAAAGTATGACCAACAGCATATTCGCCGCCAAAGAAAATTCCCATCAGCAAGCGCAGCATACAAAAAACTACGTACGACCAGACGCCGATCTGCGCGTAGGTCGGCAAGAAGCCCCCCAGCAGCGACATTAGGCCGACGCCGCCGATGGTTAACACTAGAAGAAAGCGGCGGCCAATCTTGTCGGCATAGCGTCCGAAGATCGCCGACCCGATCGGCCTCGAAGCCATCGTGATCGAGTACGTAAAAACAATCACAATGTATTGCCAGGCGGCGCTGCCTTTGGGCGAGACAAAAACCTTGACCAGAATTGGCGCCATGACCAGAACCAGCGCCATGTCATAGGCGTCAAGCATGAACCCCAGAAACTGGGAAATCATCGCCATCTTTGCGTCTCGGGAAAGTTCTTGGCGCTCCGTCATGGGAACTCCTGGAAGGGATGTCCTCCGCGTCCCGACTTGGCTCGGGACTTGGCTCAGAACATTGCGCGCAACGGTATGTCGTCCTTTACCTGCCGTGCTATGATGCGCGTCACGCGTCATTGTGACGTGCGTCATAACCCGCCCCCCCAGCGACGAAACAATACACCTCATTGTGATTTGCGTCACTGCGGTCGGCCACCAGCGGAGTCACAATCCTCGCCGTCTCTATTTAGCTCGCAGTCCCTTTTTTCGGAGGTTCCCATGAGCGCTCTTACTGCCTCGCAGCCAGAAAATATCTCCAATCTGTTGGTCATGGATCAGGAATATGCCGCGCCTGCCATCGTGGTCCGCGACGCTATCCAGAAAGACTGGCTGGGAGAGTGTGCGCGCTCGCGCAAGGATCCGGAGGGTTTCTGGGCCGACTACGCCGCCACCTTTGCTTGGTCACGCCAGTGGGACCGGGTGCTGGAGTGGGATGGCGTGCATCATCGCTGGTTCACGGGCGCCAAGACCAACATCACCATCAACGCCCTCGATCGTCATGCTGAATCCGATCGTTGCAATCGTGCCGCCTACATTTGGCTGGGCGAGGATGGCAGCGAGCGCATCGTCACCTACGGACAGCTCTACCGGTTGGTCTGCCGTTTTGCCAATGGGCTCAAATCATTGGGCGTGGTCAAAGGCGATCGCGTCATTATTTATATGCCTCTGACCATTGAAGGCGTAGTCGCCATGTTGGCCTGCGCTCGCGTCGGGGCGATTCATTCTGTCGTCTATGCCGGTCTGGGCCACACCGCCTTGCGCGATCGCATTACTGACGCCCAGGCCAAAGTCGTGATCGCCGGCGACGTTGGCTACCGGCGCGGCAAAACAGTCGCCCTCAAAGCCATCGTCGATGAAGCGGTGGATGGCCTGGAGTGCGTGGAGAAAGTCGTAGTGTTCTCGCGGGCCGGCGCCGAATTGACCGCTCCTCGCGAGATCGATTTCAATGAACTCCTGAAGTTTTCACCCCACTGTTCAGCCGAAGAGATGGATGCCGAGGATCCTCTCTTCCTGCTCTACACCTCCGGTTCCACCGGCAAGCCCAAAGGCGTCGTACACGTACATGGCGGTTATATGGTTGGGACCACCTACCACCTGGCGAGCTACTTCGATGTGGGCGAACGCGATGTCTTCTGGTGCACGTCCGACATCGGCTGGGTGGTCGGTCACTCCTACATTACCTATGCTCCGTTGTGTGCAGGCGTAACCACGCTGTTCCGCGAAGGCGCCATCGATTATCCGAATCCTGGAATTGCCTGGGAAATTGTCGAGCGCTACGGCGTCACCAAGATGTTTACTGCTCCCACCGCTCTGAGAATGTTCATGCGCTACGGCGAGAGTTTCCCGGCAGCCCACGACCTGACGACCTTGCGCGTGATTGCTTGTGCCGGGGAACCGCTGAATCCCGAAGCCTGGCGCTGGGCGCAAACCCACCTCGCCGGCGACGGCAAATGGGGATATGTCATCGATAACTGGTGGCAAACAGAATTAGGCGGACCCGCGCTCGGCACGCCGCCGACCATGGCCATGCGTCCGGGAAGAGTCGGCGTGGCCGTGCCTGGAGCCGAGGCCGATGTCCTCGACGAAAACGGCAAGTCAGCCCCCGCTGGAGTCGGAGGACGCCTTGTGCTGAAGCGCCCCTTCCCCCACATGCTCCGCACCGTGTGGCGCGACCCGGCCCGCTACGAACGCGACTGGCAGATCATTCCCGGTTGCTACGTGACCGGCGATGTCGCGACCAGAGACAAAGACGGATATATCGCCGTGCTCGGCCGCTACGATGACGTGCTCAACGTGGCCGGACACCGCATTGGCACCGCCGAGGTTGAAAGCGCGCTCGTGTCGCATCCGGCCGTGGCCGAGGCGGCAGCCATCGGCGTTCCCGACCCCATGAAAGGCGAGACCATCAAGGTATTCGTGCAGGTTCGTGCCGATCATGTCGCCTCCGACTCCCTCGCCGCCGCGCTGATCGAGCATGTGCGCCGGGAACTGGGGCCGATTGCGACTCCATCTTCTCTCGAGTTTGTCGCCGCGTTGCCCAAGACCAGATCCGGGAAAATACTGCGACGTATTCTCAAGGCGAAAGAGGCTGGGGTGGACGCGGGCGATGTCTCCACCATGGAAGGCTGATCGTCGGAAGGCTGATCGTCCGCTGGATAGCCTCGCTCGAAGCTGAGGGATATCCCTCACGCTGCAGGTTAAACGGACAAAGCGCCTCGACTCCAATATCGTCGCCGCAAAAATCTTCACAGTCCGATAACATAATGCTTTGAAAGGACACGGCTTCACACTCACGGAAAAATCGTGTGGGGCTGGCCTTTGCCTCTTCTGGAAGTACCCAGGAAATCCGAGACGTTGTCTTGACAGGGCACAGCTTCGGCCGCCGCCTGCCAACAGTAGGCGGTTAATATAACGAAGATAATAATAATGATAGTCAATGAAAATTGTAACAAGCCGTGAAACGAAAAAGCTTGCTCAACCAGGATCGAGCGCGCATCCAAGAAAATTAGGATGGTCCTCTACACTGTATTGGACACCGGCACGAGTTGGCGCCTTGTTCGAGTTTAGGTCGGCGCCCAGATTCTCGTCGGAACGCATTTCGGATGAACGCAGACTTGATCTTTCAGAGGTGAAGCGCTGGATATGAGTAGACTTCGCGTCTTGCTATTCGCAATCGTGATCTTAACCGTAGGAGCCACGCTGCTCAGCCTCAATGGCTGCGGCGGCGCCGGCAGCTCTACCACTCCACCGCCGCCAGGAAAGATTCAGCACGTGGTGATCATCTTCCAGGAGAACCGCACTCCGGATAATCTTTTCCAGGATCCAGTGCTGATCAACGCGGGCGCTGCCATTGCGCAAAGCGGAAAAGACTCGACCGGCCACACCGTCCAACTCAAGAAAGTCCCACTGGTCGTCGACTACAATCCCGGCCACGGTCACCCCGCCTTTCTCGATATGTGCGATCTGAACTCCGGGACGGGGCAATGTCAGATGGATGGGGCCGACCTGGTTCCGATTTCCTGCGATCCGGGAGCAACGGATTGCCCCGCCCCCAACCTGGCGTTTGGCTATGTTGACCCCAACGACGTGCAGCCCTACTTCCAACTGGCCGAGCAGTATACGTTCGCCGACCATATGTTTCAGACCAACCAGGGGCCCAGTATGCCGGCCCACCAGTTCATCATTTCCGGAACCTCGGCTCCATCGACGGGCAGTAATCTGTTTGCGGCCGAGAACCCGACCGGGAACGGACCGCCCGATGCCGGATGCGACGCGCCCGCGGGTGCAACCGTCCAGCTAATCGATCCCACCGGCAACGAAAAATCCAATTCTCCAATCTTCCCGTGTTTTGAACACCAAACGCTGACCGACCTCCTGGAGGCCAAAAGCCTTAGTTGGCGGTATTACGCGCCCGGCAGTTCACCGGAGCCCGCGGTCCACGGAATGCCGGCCATCTGGAACGGACCGGAATCCATCAGGCATATTTGCGGTCCGCAGACCGGTCCCAACGGCACCACTTGTGAAGGAGCGGATTGGATCAACCATGTGGTTCTCAATCAAACTCAGATCCTCACCGACATTACCAGTAACCAGTTGCAGGATGTGAGCTGGGTGATCCCGACCGGCGATGCATCCGACCATGCCGGGATCGACGAACTCGGAGGCGGCCCTTCATGGGTGGCGTCCATCGTGAATGCGATCGGCCATAGTTCTTATTGGGCGAACACGGCCATCTTCATCGCGTGGGACGACTGGGGAGGCTGGTACGACCATGTTCCGCCGCCGCAGGTACTGGTGAACTGCGAGCAGTGGGGATGCGGTTACGTTTACGGCTTCCGCGTTCCGCTGATCGTGGTTTCTCCGTACGCCAAGGCGCAGTACATTTCGCACCAGCAGCATGATTTCGGCAGCATACTGAAGTTCATTGAGACCACCTTCAGCCTGCCTTCGCTCGGCTACGCGGATGCGGCGGCCGATGATCTCTCCGATTGCTTCGACTACAACCAGACGCCTCTACAGTTTCAGACGATCCCCTCAGCCCTCGATGCGCAGTACTTTCTAAACGATAAATCGCCGCCGACGGCGCCGGACGAGGAGTGAAGGTACTGGCGCTGAGGTTGGGGTGGGGGCTGCTCCACGCTCGCTTTCCCCCGTGGTTCTCGGTGTCCTCAGTAGTGGTGATTTTGACTTGCTTCGACCAGCCGAGGAAATCCGCGGAACAAGCATCCGCCGAATGAACCAAGGGCGCGGAACCTGTCCGCGCCCCAAAGTAAGTAGCAGCGATCTTCGGCTGCCGCTAATTCACCGTGAGCGTTACCGTTGCCGCGGTTCCCGCAACCGTTCCCGTAGTAGCATTCACGTTTACGGTATAAGTGCCTTGCGGCGTTCCCGGGTTCGACGAACCGCCTCCCGAACTGCCTCCGCAGGATGCCAGGAACATGGTGGTAGCGCCCAGCACTACGATCAAGCTTAATACTCGCAGACCGCGCGTCCCGTTCTTCCTGGATCCCATCGTAAAGACAATCCCGAACAGTCCCGGAATCAGCAACGCATAGAGATAGCCCGGGCCGCTTCCGTGGTTGAGCGGTTTGCGCAGTTGGCTGGTACTCGGCGCGGTGGTTTTGATGCTGACCGTCACCGTCGCTGAAGTGGTGGCCGTCGCGGGGTTAAAGATGCAAGTGGACTCGGAAGGCAACCCCGAGCAGCTATAGGTTAAGGGTATAGCGGTCGTTGCGTTGGTAACAAAACCGTTGCTGCTGGTGACCGTGATCGTATCCGGCCCCGCCGTCGCGCCCTGTGCCACCGTCAGTGTCGGAGTAGTCGCCGCGAGGGTGAAGCTGGGAGCGATGACGTTGACGACGACCGGGGTCGCACTCGTGGATGGCGAGTAATTCCCGGCGTAGGCAGCCGTAAGACTGTTTGATCCCACCGGAAGCTGAGTGGTGGTAAGGGACGCAACCCCCGCGGCGACCTGCTTGGTCGTCGATCCGAACACCGAGCCGTTATTGTAGAAAGTCACGGCCCCGGTCGCGGTGTTGGGTTTTGACGGCGACGCGACCGTAACGTTGAGGGTCACGCTCTGGCCCTCAAAGACTGGCGGCGTTGCCGTGGTCGCGATCGAAGTCGTAGTCGTGACGTAGGTATCGCCAAATGCGATCGCCAGGTTATTTGCATCCACCGATCCGAGTCCGGTCACCAGGTTATAGCCCGTGATGGCATCCGAAGCGGAAGAAAGGTAGCCGAAGATTCCTTCCGTTGCCGGTGAGACCGCTGCCGGACAAACCTGCGCCGCTGGCTGGCCGGAGGGCGTTGCGGGATCGCAGTAGATCTGGTTGCTGCCAGGGGCCGTGGCGTAATCGCTGGTGGTTGCTTTGTGGAACGCAAGCGCCCCTTGATTATAAGTTGCGATCTGGTAAAGGCTCTGGTTGATGTTGCCCAGCCCCGGACTTCCTTGCAGTCCGTTCGTGACAACATACTGATTCAGCAGCGTCACCATGCCGGCGAACACCGGGGAAGAAGCCGACGTTCCCCCGACAATGGAGTTATTCGCGACCGCCGAAAGGATGCCACCGGAGCAACTCGCGTCCGAGCACCATATGTATCCCGGCAGGTTTGGGGAAGCCAGCAGAGCCACGTCGGGCGTGAACCGCACGTGCGTCGACTGGCCGATGCTCAGGCCCTGCTGCCAGACCGGTTGCGGAAAGCCGCCGGTGCACTCCGTGCCATTGACGGTGTAGCAGTTGCTCGGGCCACCTCCGCTCGCAGACCTCAGGCCGATGGCGACCTGCGCTGTCTGGGCGTTCGTGATCCCGGTACAGTCACGGGGGTTGGCGACGCAGAAGGCGCCGATTTCCTGAATGTCGTTCCACGCGCCTTCGGGAATGCAGGCGCCCAGACCTTCGCCAGCCGCGCACAGAGCCGAGCCGCCGTTGGGCCCGTTCGTGGTACTCCAATACGTGTCAGTGTATTCGCTGAAGGGAACCATCGTGCCACCCACGCCCGTAACTTCCGGACTGCTTGCGGGATAGCTCACCGCCAGGCCGCCGCTGGCATAGATTTCGTTTGGATTGCCCAAAGGCGGATCGCACCCGGCCGCGCCGCTGTCCCCGCTCGAATTCATGAAAGTGATGCCAAAGCTATTGGCCTTTTTCAATTCGGGTTCGTCGAGATAGAAGGTTCCTTTGCCTTCTCCGCTCGTGAGCGCCTCTTCCAGTTCGCACACGCCGTAGCTCATAGTGATGACCGGCGCCAGGTTGTTATCGACGGCGTAGTACCATGCGTCCCAAACACCATTGCCGTTTTGGTCGGGTGCGTTCACATAGATGATTTGCGCGTTGCGAGCCGTCGCTCCCGACCATTCCAGGTCAAGATCGGCCTCGGCCAGATCATCGGGGGAAGTGATTCCACCCGGATCGGCATTCACCAGCACATACTGAAGATTGGTCGTATTGCACGGGGCAACGATGAGGCCACTGACGTTCGTGTCGCAACTGCCGCCGCCGCTGGTCGGGATGGTGGGAAGATTGAAGCCGCTCCGGAAATCGTTCAGGTCCGACAGATACACGTCGGTCTGGCCAATCACCGCCAGCTTCTGCCCCGTGCCGTCGATCCCCGCCGTGTACAGCGCGCCAATATCGTAAATCGTGGCAATGTCATCCGGCGCCAGGTAGAGGTTATATGTTTGCGGGTTCGTGTCCGGGACCGGATACGTGTATTTGGGCAATTTGTGCTGCAGGTACGATTTCGCGCGGAAATTGCTCAGTCCGCGAACCCCGGTCACGATGCCGGAAAGCGCCGCCGGAATCGATAGCGGAGTGGTGTTGGAGAAATGCGCTTCTCCATTGACGTTGAAATTGTGAATCGAGGTTCGGAAGGCGGATTCGGCCTGCGCCGAAGTTCCGCTGAACACGATGAAGTTGCGCGCCCGCGCCACTTCGACAATGCTGAAGCCCTGCGACTGCAGCCAGCCCGTGAGTTTCTGAATGTCGGCGGGACTGAGCCCAAAGCGGTCGGCATACTGCTCCGGCGTGAGCCACCGGTGGTACTGCGGAGAGCGCGGGTCCTGCTGCTCGGCCAGAAGGCTGTCAATGGCCTTTTGCTGGCTCGCCGACGGCGCGGTCAGCAGCGTCATGTAGCCCAATTTCAGCCCCGGATCGACTTCGCCCCGATCAAACTGCGGCTGAGCCCGCAGCGGAACTCCCGCCGAAAGCCGGATGAGTTGCCCAGCCACAATTGGACCATTGATGCGATTCGGCGCCGCTGCAAAGCTGAAGGTGGAGAAGATCAGGATGGAAAGGATGAGCGCGGATAGCTGGCCTGCCAAAAGCCGGGATGGCGACAGCAATGCCGATGGCGAACGTCGCATGGTCACTCCTAGCACAGATAGATATTGTGAGGGCTAAGCACATTATCTGTGCTTTCTCGTTATCTGATCAAGATAATCTTCGGCGGGTTGTATGAGTAGGAACGGTTAGTCAGATACTGTGACGAAAGTCACCTTGATTTTTATCGGCCACACGCGGACACAGACTGCGCCGCACAAGTTCCCCTGTCTCTTTAGCCGTTTCCCGGCTGAAGCCCGGCCAAGCCCCGCCTCTACACCTCGGCCAGTTCTTCTTCCAGCAGCTGTTTGTTGTAGAGATCCGTGTAATAACCGTTGCGGGCAAGGAGCTCGTCGTGCGGGCCGAGTTCGACGATGCGCCCCTGATGCAGAACGGCGATGGCGTCGGCGTTGCGCACCGTGGATACGCGATGGGAGATAAAGATAATGGTGCGCCCGCCCATGATCTCGCGGAGATGGTTGAGAATCTTATCTTCCGTATTGGTGTCGACGCTGGAGAGCGCGTCATCCAGAATCAGAATGCGTGGGCTGCGGAGCAGGGCGCGGGCGATGGCCGTGCGCTGCTTCTGCCCGCCTGACAGCGTGATACCGCGTTCGCCGACCGTCGTGTTGTAGCCCTCCGGGAAGCTCTCGATGTCGTGCGCGATGTTGGCCGCTTCGGCGGCCGCTTTGATGGCATCGAGTTGCGGTTCGCCGTCCTCATGCGACACGCCAAAAGCGATGTTCTCCCGGATGGTGTCGCTGAAGAGAAAGGTTTCTTGGGGAACAAAACCGATGTGCCGTCGCAAAGCCTCAAGAGGGAATTGACGGATGGGCCGGCCGTCGATCAGAACCGCTCCCGGCGCCGCATCGTAGATACGCGGAATCAGATTGACTAGCGTGGTCTTGCCCGAGCCCGTCGGTCCCACAATGGCGAGGCTGGAGCCCGCGGGAATCCGCAGGTTGACATCCTTCAGAATGGACACACCATCATAAGAGAAATTGAGATTGCGGAATTCCACTTCGCCCACGATCCCGATGTCTTTGCTGGAGAGCCGGGCGTCGTCCGCCGGCGGCGCGGGTGAGACCCCCTCCGCTCCCCTGCCTTCATCCGCGATCTCAGGTTGCTGAGAGAGGATCTCTTCGATCCGGATCATCGATGCCGTTCCACGCTGGAAGATGTTGATCACCCAGCCCAGAGCAATCACCGGCCAGGTTAACTGCACCATGTAGGTGTTGAAGGCTACGAAATCGCCAACGTTCATTTTGCCCATTAAGACTTGCCGCCCGCCAATCCATAAGACGATCACAACCGCGGCGCCCAGCATGAGTTCGAGCGTGGGCCAGAGCATGCCCATCAGCCGCACCAGGCCCAGGCTCCGGCGGATGTATTCCTGATTGGCGCTCTCGAAGGCGGCGATCTCCGACTGTTCCTGCACATAGGCGCGGATGACGCGGGCCCCGGAGAAATTTTCCTGGGCCCGGGCCGAGATGTCGGAAAACATCGCCTGAATCCGTTCGAAGCGCTCGTGAATGCGGCGGCCAAAGTACTGGATCACAATGCTGGTGATGGGCAGCGGCAGAAAAGCGTAGACGGTAAGCTTGGGGCTGATGGCAAGCATGAAGCCAAGTGCGCCCGCCGTGAACACCAGCGTGTTGGCCGAATACATGATGGCCGGGCCCAGCAGCATCCGGACGGCATTCAAATCGTTGGTGGCGCGAGCCATGATGTCGCCGGTCCGGTTACGCTGGTAGTAAGAGTAAGAAAGGCGTTCGAGGTGCGCGAAGAGGTCGTTGCGCAGATCGAATTCGATGTCACGCGAGATGCCAATCACTACCCATCGCGTCAGAAACTGGAAGATGCCCTTGATGAGCGCGATGGCGATGATGATCAGCGAGTAGGTGAGAAGCTTCTGGCGGGTTACGCCGGAATGCAGATCGTTCACGGCGCGGCGCAGGACTTGCGGAAAAAGTATCCAGACCCCGTTATTGAATAAGACGCAGAGCCCGCCCCAGAATAGACCGCTGCGGTAGCGCTTCAGATATGGACCGAGAGGGCGCAGGCTCTTGGGCAGCATGAGGTCTAGATGAAATTGTAGCAGCGGTAGGTGCTGATTTTCGCAACGAGGGCGCGAGCGCTGCGAAGGCTGCGGTGAGCAGCAACGCCGTCCACAGCGACAGCATGCCGGCGGCGAACATCAGTCCCGAATAGAGCAGGTCGGCGCGTTCCATCTTGCGATCCAGTTCCAAAAAACCGGGCGAGGACGGAGGTAGGTGGTGCCGCACCTCGCCCGGATGGAGAGAACCCTAAGGAAAACTACTCCTCCGGAGGCGGAGGCGGTCCGTGCTTGCCCATGTGCGATTCATGTTCCGCCTCGAGCTGAGCCAGTTTGGTCTTCTGATCGGGGGTCAAAATCTGAACGATTTCGGCCCGGATGCGGGCGTGCGCAACCTGTAGTTCGACCATGGTCTGCGAATTCTGGGTGGCCAGGGCGCGCGTCTTGGCTTCATCGAAAGGACCGCTGGCCTCCAGCGCCTTCATGGCGTCATGGTTCTGCTTCATCTGTTGCATCAACGGTTGCATGGCGGGCTTCTCTTTTTCCCAGATCGCCTTGACCTGCGTCTGTTGATCGCTGGTCAAATCGAGTTGCCGGAGCATGTGGTGGAAGTCGGCGCCCGGGCCGCCAAACCCATGCCGCCCCTCCGCGATCGCTGCGGCGGCAACTAACAGTACAGCAACTCCGATAATGAGAATGCGGGTACGAGTCGATTTCATTGGAACTCCTTTTTGAACTAACCTGATTTTGCGACTTCAGGAGGCAGCCCGAATGTCTTTCCCGATAAGAACACTTTTTCCGAAGATCCGAGGTAAAGAGTCGGTCAAGCGCGGTAAAGTTTTGTAAAGCCCCTTCTTCCGGCTAATCACAAATCTTTACCGCCCGGACCAGCGAGGTTGTTAGATGATGAAGAGAATGGATCAAGTACTGGTGGTGGACGATGACGTTGAGCTATGCGGTCTGGTGCAGGAGTACCTGACGGCCGAAGGGTTCAGCCTTAAAGCGGTTCACGACGGCGAACAGGGCCTGCAACAGGCGCTGACCAACGAATATTCGCTGGTGGTGCTCGACGTCATGCTGCCCGGGATCAACGGCTTCGAAGTGCTGCGGCGGATTCGCAGCGTTTCCAAGATTCCGGTGCTGCTGCTGACTGCGCGCGGCGAAGACGTGGATCGCATCGTCGGCTTGGAAATCGGCGCCGACGATTATCTCCCGAAGCCTTTCAACCCGCGTGAACTCGTGGCCAGAATTCGCGCCATTCTCCGTCGCACCAAGCCCGTCCGGCCGGCGGACGCGGTTCCGGAAATCCTGAGCGTGGGCGACGTGGAACTGGATCCGGCAACGCGGAGTGTACTGCGTGCGGGACAACCTGTCGATCTCACCTCCGTCGAGTTCAATCTGCTCGAAGTGCTGCTGCGCGAAGCCGGACGAGTCGTCACCCGCGAACGCCTGGTGAATGCCGTGCTCAGCCGGAAGTTCATGCCATTTGATCGCAGCATCGACATGCACGTCAGCAAGGTGCGGAGGAAGTTGGGCGATTCCGAAGAGGACGGCGACCACATCAAAACGATTCGCGGAGTCGGCTATATGTTCGCCCGGCCGGCGGCGAAAACGAAGAAATAATGAAAAGCCTTTTCCTCAAGATTCTCCTGTCCTTCTGGGCCGCGCTGGCGCTTTCCCTGGTCCTGGCGATTCTGGTGACCATTGCCCTCCATCCGGCGCGCCGCGGAATCGAGAATCAGGCGCCGCAGACCCTGGCCGAGGCGGTCAACGCCTACCAGACTGCCGGACAACACGGCGTTCACGAATACCTGGAGGATCTGTTTCGCACTCAGCACGTGCGCGCTTTTGTCTTTGATTCCGAGGGCCACGAACTCTCCGGCAGGCATGTACCCCCTTGGATCGAGGATTCCCGGGAGGGCGCGGCTCAGCCCGGTGCCAACCCGCGCGGCGGTTCGCCCTACCACCGTAGTTGGATGGATAACCTCATGCCGGACCGCATTATCCGGCAGGCCCTCACGCTCGATGGAAAGCGCTACACCCTGGTGCTCGAGTTGCCGCCGGGGCCACGCTCGTTTTTCGGCCCCAACGATCTCCATCTGCTGGGCTTCGCGATCATTCTGTCCGGAGTGGTTTGCTACCTGCTGTCGTGGTCAGTGACCAGTCCGGTGAGGCGTTTGCGTGCGGCGGCGCAGAGCCTCGCGGCCGGCGACCTGAGCGCGCGCACCGGAGCGCCCGTCGGTGGGCCGCGTGGTGAGTTGACGGAGTTAATGCGCGACTTCGATCGCATGGCCGAACGAATCGAGGGGTTGGTGGACTCCCAATCGCGGCTACTCAAAGATGTTTCGCATGAACTGCGATCGCCCCTGGCTCGGCTCAGTGTGGCGCTGGGATTGGCGCGGCAACGGGCCGCCTCCGCGGTAGGGGCGGAAAGTGCGCCGGAACTCCAGAATTCGCTGAACCGGATCGAAACCGAGGCCGACCGCTTGAACCAGTTGATTCAGCGATTACTGACGATTTCGCGTCTGGAATCGGGGACTGATGGCCTGCGCAAGACCCGGCTATCCCTTCTCGAGTTAGTGCAACAGGTGGCGCACGACGCCGAATACGAAACTCCGGGCCGGGGCTGCCGCGTGGTCGCGCAGCCGGACACCGCCGACAGGTTTCTGGTGGAAGCCGATCCCGACCTTCTGCGCAGCGCCATCGAGAACGTAGTAAGGAACGCCACGCGCTATACTGCGGAAGGTACAAGTGTTGAGGTGCGACTGGAGCGACAAAGGGCCACGAACGGTCAGGAAGAAGTAATTGTGCGTGTGGCCGACTGCGGTCCCGGCGTTCCGGCGGAAGCCCTGTCCAAGATCTTTGAGCCCTTTTATCGCCTCGACGATGCGCGCAACCGCCAGACTGGCGGGGCTGGTCTGGGTTTGTCGATTGCCGACCGGGCAATCAGGCTGCATGGCGGGCAGCTTCGTGCATCCAACCGCAAAGAAGGTGGGTTAGAGGTTGAAATCCGGATTCCGGGCATTCCGGCGTTTGCTCTTCCCGCTCATTCCTGATAAAAAAATTGATTCAGCCAAAAGCTTCAGTCGCCGTGACGGCTGGCAAAGCATTGCCCGCGGACGGGAAGCGGCTGGGAGAACAGATGTCGAAGAAGATAAGCCTTACCGTCGTGTTCGTGAGCATGTGCGTTCTGAGTTCCTTACTGCTCAGTTGTGGCAGCACCTCGTCCCGGCCCTCGGGTCTCTTATATGTGCTGACTCAGGGGATCAACGGCGCCGGGAACAACATCAGTTCGTTCTCCCTCGATTTGAGCAGCGGCAGCCTGTCGCTATTGAATGACACGACGAATACATGTTCGACGTCGAACTCGTGCGGCCTGCCTTTGGACATTGTTCTCGATCCCACCGCCGCCGTGGCGTTCGTGCTGAATCAGGGCGTGCCCGCGTCCAGCGTGGCGCCTACCATCTACGCCTACAGCATCAATTCGGACGGAAGCCTGGGAGCGACGCCATCGTCGGCCGCGGCGACGCTGACGCTCGGAGATACCCCGGTTGCCATGACACGCGATGCCGCCGGGCAATACCTGTTCGTCATCGATGTGGGGGCGGATCCTTCGGCGGCCAACTGTCAGTACCAGCCCCAGAACAATTTGCCAAACATACAGTGCGCGTCCGTGTCGGTGTTCAGCATGCAATCCGGATCGCCGACTTTAACGCCGGTAAGCGGCAGCCCGTTCCCCCTCGGCCGAGTTCCTAGCGCGGTATCCGCGTTGACCTTCCCGGTGCCGAATGGCAATCCACCTCCGCCGGCTTGTCCCGCGTCTACGTCTTCTGAGGAGTTTCTCTATATCACCTTCAACTCGGACCCTGCTCTGCACAATGACAGCACGCTCAGCACCTACTGCATCGACTCCTCGGGCGCGCCTCACGACATCACGCCAAATGTGCCTTACAACACTCAGACCGACCCCATCTCCGTGCTGGCGGTCGATACCAATCCGGTGGGCCAACCGACATCGGGCGGTATCTTTGTCTACGTGGGAAGTCAGCCGACCGCGTCCGGCGCGCTCGGCGTATTCAAACAGGATACGACCACTTCGCTCTTGGTTCCGGTGGTGGGAAACACGACGCCCGCAACCGGACAAAATCCGATTCGTCTGATCGTCGATCCCACGAACAATTTTCTCTACGTTGCCTGCCAGCAGTCGAACCAGATTTTTGGATATCGCATCAACACCGCGGCCGGCACCTTAGCGGCGCTCAACCCGCCCTACCAACCCACCGGATCCGGCCCGGTGTCGATGGCCATGCACCCCAGCACAAACTCCTCCGGCGAGTTCCTCTACACGTCAAATAGCGCGGCCGATAGCATCTCGGTATTTTCCGTGAGTACGACCAGTGGCGCCATGAGCAGTCAGGCGCCCGTGATTGCCCCGGCTGCTCCCAGTGGAATGGCAGCCCGGTAACTCCTGGCGAGTCACCCACGTAGCGAGGCGCGGACACTCTTGTCCGCGCAAGGCCTGCGCATTGCTACCGCTGCTGTCGCACCACTCGCTGGTCAGGTCGCTCGCTGACTGCACCCGCACCTTTACGTGGGCATCCGCAGAATCAGATAGCCTCCGATGCAGCCGAAGACCAGGTCTGGAGACCAGGCGGCGAGCGCTGGCGGCAGTTGGCTGAAGTTGCCCATCTGTTCGAACAGGCCCGCAATCAGCCAATACACCACTCCAATTCCGATCGCGGTTGCCACTCCTGTGAGCGCGGATCGTTTCCCCGTCGAGAGCGCGAAGGGAATGGCGAGGACCGCCATCACGAAGGTGATCAGTGGATAGGCAATCTTCTTTTGCAGTTGCACCCGCAGGCGCACCACATCAAAGCCGCTTTGCTCGAGATCGTGAATATACCGGCCCAGTTCGTCATAACTCATTTCCGACGATTGCTTGATTTCCTTCTTGAAGTAGTTGGGCGCTTCCGCCAGTTCGGGATCGGTGGTGGCGTCGAACTTGCGATAGTTCTCGATCGCGGAGTTTTTCATGCTGCGCTCCCAACCCTGCTCATAGACCCAGCGGCCCATGGGGCTTGACCAGTGGGCGTGGTCGGCGGTGATGCGGTGCGTGATCTGGAACGTGTGCGGATCGAACTGGAAAACGGAGATGCCGCCGAAAACATCGCGGTCGGGATCGAAAAATTGATAGTAATAAATGTCTGAGTGCTGCCCGAAAATCCACTTGCGTTCCGGGCGCAGGTAGGTTTGGGCCGGTTTCCCCTTGATCTGGTTGCGCAGCGCATCCTGCCGTTTGTTGGTGTAGGGCAGATAGAATTGATCCGAGAGAAAGAGAACGCCGGCAATCAGCGTGGAAGCCGCCAGGACGGGGACAATGATGCGATAAACGCTGATGCCAGTGGCCTTGATGGCGGTGATCTCGTTCGAACGCTGCAGCAATCCAAACGTGACCAGCACCGCCAGCAACATGCTCAGAGGAGTGGTGTTGTAAAGAAAATAGGGCACCACGTTGAGCAGATACTCGCCGACGGTTAGGGGCGACACCTGATTCCGTAGAATATCGCCCAGCAGTTCGAAGAGCGTGAACACCAGCAGCAGCGTCAGAAAGGCCGCAATGATCATCGTCAGGTAGAGGGCAAAGTCACGCAATACATAATCGTCCAGCAAGGTCGGGAAGCGAAGATTGAACAACCGCCAACGCCGGGGCCAGCGGGTGAGCGCGCTTTCGCGCCGGGATGACTCACCGTTTCGCACGAGAACCGGATTGGGCTGGCTGGATGCGGGACTCGGCGGCGTGGCTTTCCACCACCCCGTCTTAAACCAGGAGCGGAAGTTCGCCAGTTCAATGGCGCGGCGTTCCGATTGCCAAAGCAAGAAAATGCCTGCGGCCAGAAACACAAAGTCGGCGAGCCACACTCCCGACGCGGGCGAGAGCCGTCCCTGTTTCGCGAAAGATACGCCAATCAAAGAAATCGAATAGTAGACAAAGACCAGCAGCAGAGCGAGTACGACCCCGCTAGATTTCCCGCCTTTCTTGGACGAAAGCCCGATCGGGATGCCAACCATCGCGAGGACGATGCAGGCGCTCGGAAGCGCCAGTCGGCGGTGATATTCGATCAGATGCCAGCGCCGAGTGACTGGGTCCGCGGCGCGCGCCACCCGAAGCAGGTCGGTAACTCTGAGTTCGCTCAACGATGTAGGCTCGTGTTCCTGAGGATTCTGGGTTGCGGGGATCTGAATAGGAATGTCGGTGGTCTGGAAAGTCGAAATCTGGTACTGGTCCGGATTCCTGGGGTCGGTTTCGTGGGTGGACCCGTTGACGAGATGCAGGTCCAGGCGATCGCTCCCCTGGCTGACGAGCAGACCCTCACGCGCCAGGCTGACGCGCGGCGCGGATGGATCCGTCAAATCAGCGAGGAACACGCCTTTCCAGACAGATCCGCCAGCCATCGCCTTGATGTCTTGTACGTACAAAACAATTTTTGGAAAGCCTTCGTAAAATACCCGGGGTTGGACCTCAAAAGAGGCCTGCGACGACTTGAGATTGTCTTCGAGGCGTCCCAGGGCGGCGAGCGATCGGGGCGCCAGATAGACGCTATTGCCGAGCGCAAGCAGCCACGCCACCATCACGAAGATGGAGATCACGCGCAAGAACGTCCACACGCCCAAACCGCTGGCGCGCATTGCCGTGATTTCGCTGTCCGCGGCCAGGCGACTGAGCCCGATCAGGATGCCGACCAGCACGCCCATGGGGATGGTGTAGGTGAGGGCGACCGGGATGGTGAAGAAAAATACTTCCGCCACGCTGGGGAGCGGGGCGCTGTTGCGCACGACAAGTTCCAGAATGCGGCCGAGGTCATGGGTGAAAAGAACGAAGGTTAAAACCGCCGCGCCGATCAGGGCGTGGGAGACGACTTCTCCCAGAATGTAGCGCGTGAGGATGCGCATCCGCAAGGTTTGGTGGACTCATTGCGAGTCTAGCATGAGAGCCGACTCAGTAGCCAAGATGGCAGATCGGGATCAAGGCTCCCCGGTGGCGCGATCCCACCGCCTGACAGATTAAGCCCCCTGTTAGGATTTCCCGCATTTGCAATGCGACCGGTCTTCGGAGAGAATGCCCATTCGTTTGTTGAGTGCCGCGAGTCTGGACCGGAGGAAGAATGTCTTTACATCGTGCCATCGCATTGACAGTTTGGTGGATGATCCCCGTACTGGCATCGGCCCAGTCGCCGTCCGAAATGAAGCCAGTGGCCGACCAAATAGCGGGGTCCATTTTCAGCGGGCCTTCGATGACAACTCTCGGTGAACTTGCGGATGGCATCGGCGGCCGCCTGACGGGCTCCCCGGCCTACGTCCGCGCCACCGAATGGGCGGTGGCTAAGTTTCGCAGTTACGGCATCCAGAACGTGAAGCTGGATCCCTTCACCATTCCAGCCGGTTGGCAGCGTGGCCCAGCAACTGGAGCCATGCTGGCGCCTTTGTCGCGACCTCTGTACGTGGCATCGCTCGGCTGGTCGCCGTCAACTCCCGCAGGTGGCGTCCAAGGCCCTGTCGTCCTGATCGCGGATGTGGCTCCTGAGGCCTTGAAGGCTCGTGAAGCCGAGCTGCATGGAAAGATTGTTCTGCTCGATACCAGCAAGATTTATGCCGAAGGCTATGGCAAGGCTATGGCCAAAATGGAGGCAGCTTGGTCCGCCTTTCAGAAGGCGGGCGTGCTGGCCGTGCTCTCGCCCGATCGCGAAAAAAACAACGTATTGAACGCCCATGGCGTTGGCTGGGGGGCGAAGCTGTTGCCCCTGCCCGGCGCCGAAATCGGCATGGAAGACGCGAAGCTGATCCAACGTGAACTGGAGCGGGGCCCGGTCAGTCTCCAATTATCGCTGGAAAATAAGACCTCTGGCGAAATCACCGTCAACAATGTGATTGCCGAGATTCGCGGCAGTGAACGTCCCGACGAATGGATTCTGATCGGCGCGCACCTCGATTCGTGGGATTTCGGCACCGGCGCACAGGACAACGGCACCGGCACGGCCAGTGTCCTCGAAATCGGTCGTGCCCTGATGTCCTTGGGCAAGCCGCCGCGCCGCAGTATTCGGCTGGCACTCTGGGGCGGAGAAGAAGAGGGCTTGCTCGGATCGTACGCCTACACCCAGTCGCACCTCGCCGAGTTGAACCAGTGCGTCGCCGTTCTCAACACGGATAACGGCGCCGGCCATCCCAAGGGCTGGAAAACCGAAGGCCGCGAGGATCTGAAGAAGGCAATGCAGCCTTGGAGCGACGGCCTGCTTAAGAACATTGGCGGCGGCGATCTCTCGACCGAGACCACCTACGATACCGATCACGGACCGTTCATGCTGGAGGGAATTCCGGTGCTGGATCTGTGGGTGGATATGACGCACTATTTCGAGGTCCATCACAAGTCCAGCGACACGCTCGACAAAGTCGATTCGCTCGACTTCAAGGGAGGCGAAGCGATTGTGGCCGTAACGGCGTACGCCATCGCGCAAACCGACACGCCGATCGCTCCCCACATCGATCACGCCGCGGTGGCGGAAATCTTGAAGAAGGCGAAATTGGATGAAATGTTAGAGCACATAGGAGTGTGGAAACCCTGAGCGGCAGGCTCACCATCCGCACCCGTCCGGACGCCCGGTGTCGATATGCCCATTTGTGCGATATGTTCGTTGCGACGCGTCGATATCTGAGAAGCAAGCGTGTCCTCCTCGCTCTGCTACTCGTTGGTGTGGGATGGCTGGACACTCCGCCTGCGCGGGCGGCGGCCAAAGATGCCTGCAGTTTGATCACTTCCGCCGATGCCAGCGCGGCGCTCGGTTCGCCGGTCGCGCGCCAGCAGAGAGACCCGGATTCAATTGAAGCCGAAATCACCAACTGCAAGTTCAACGGTGTCGGGGTACGAGCCGAGAGCGTGACTCTGACCGCCGATTACCGTAGCGCCGACGTGAACGCAGATCTGAACGGAGTAGTAGAGAAGCTTAAATCGGAGGGTTTCAAGGCCGAGCGTGAAATCGAAGGAGTCGGGGACTCCGCAATCTGGGCCGCCAACTTCGGTGCGGGCAGCTCTGTGGGCGAGCTCTATGTCCGGCGGGACGGGTGCGGCGGCACGGGCGTCGAACGAAGCCCGTTGTGCTCATCATCCGTATCGCTGGCGTGCTCGATGAGGCCAAAGCCCTTGCGCGCGTCGAAGTCCTCGCCGCCAGAATTCTCCCCAGAGCCTGAGCGTTACAGAATGCGCGGCTACGCTTTTCGCAGAAACAGGGCCCCCAGCGGCGGCAGCGTCAGTCGCACTGAATACGGTCGGCCATGGGTTTTGTCGGGCAAGGCTTCGACACCTCCCATGTTGCCCATGCCGCTGCCTCCGTATTCGCGGGCATCGCTGTTGAGAATTTCTTTCCAGTAACCGCCTTCCGGCACACCCACCAGGTATCCCACTCTGGGGACGGGCGTAAAATTACAAGCCACCAGGATCGGACTCTCTCCCTCTCTGCCCTTGCGCAACAGCGAAATGACGCTCATCGGCGCATCATTGCAGTCGACCCACTCAAAGCCGGCGGGATCGTTATCGAACCAATGCAGCGGAGATTCGCTGCGATACACGCGATTCAGTTGTTCGACCCAGTTCATGAGTCCGCGATGCAGCGGATACTCCAGCACATTCCAGTCCAGGCTGCGATCGTGCGACCATTCGCTCACCTGTCCAAACTCGCACCCCATAAACAGCAATTTCTTGCCCGGTTGACCAAACATGTAGGCGTAGAGCAACCGCAGGTTGGCGAATCTTTGCCACTCATCTCCAGGCATCTTGCCGATCAGAGAACCTTTTCCGTGCACCACCTCGTCGTGGCTGAGCGGCAGCACGAAGTTTTCATGGAACGAATAGAGCATGCGAAAAGTCAATTTGCTGTGATGGTACTGCCGATAAATTGGATCCTGGCTGAAATACTGCAACGTATCGTGCATCCAGCCCATGTCCCACTTCAGTCCAAAACCAAGTCCGCCAAGATGGGTGGGCCGCGAAACCATCGGGTACGACGTCGACTCTTCCGCGTAGGTCTGGATATCGGGATGCTCCTTGTAGGCCTCGGTGTTGAATTGGCGCAGAAAATCGATGGCTTCCAGATTCTCGCGTCCGCCGAACTTGTTCGGAATCCACTCCCCTTGCTGCCGCGAGTAATCGAGATACAGCATGGATGCAACCGCATCCACGCGCAGTCCGTCGATATGATATTTATCCAGCCAGAACATGGCGCTCGACAACAGAAAGCTGCGCACCTCAGTGCGCCCGTAATTGAAGATGAACGTCTTCCAATCGGGATGGAAACCTTGCCGCGAGTCGGAGTGTTCGAACAAGTGCGTGCCGTCGAAAAAAGCGAGGCCGTGTCCGTCGGAAGGGAAGTGCGACGGAACCCAGTCGAGAATGACCGCGATGCCGTGCTGGTGCAGGTAGTCCACCAGGTACATGAAATCCTGCGGCGTGCCGTACCGCGACGTCGGCGAGAAGTAGCCCGTCGTCTGATACCCCCAGGAACCGTAGAAAGGATGCTCCATGATGGGGAGCAGTTCGACATGCGTGAATCCTAGTTGATTCACGTGCTCAGCCAGGCGCGGTGCGATCTCCCGATAGCTCAGCGAACGATTTTGCTCCGCCGGGACCCGCATCCACGAGCCCAGATGAACCTCGTAGATCGACATCGGAGCATGCAGCGAGTTGATGGAGCCGCGTTTCTCTAGAAATGCTCCGTCGTTCCAGTTGTAGCCGAGATCCCATACCACGGAGGCCGTGCGCGGCGGCTTCTCCGTGAACATTCCCACCGGATCGGTCTTTTCAATCTGGTAGCCGAGTTGGGTCGAGTCGATATGGAACTTGTACAGCGTCCCCTGCTCGATGCCAGGGATAAAGCCTTCCCAGATTCCCGACGAGCCCCGGGGCTGAAGCTGATGAGACCGTGGATTCCATCCGTTGAAGTCGCCGATCACCGAGACCGTGCGGGCGTTCGGAGCCCAGACGCTGAAGACCGTCCCCTTCGTTCCCTTGAATTCCACCACGTGCGCGCCCATCTTCTCGTAAATCCGGTAGTGGGTGCCTTCGTTGAAGAGATAAAAATCCTCCGAGGTGAGCAGGGAAACGTCGTAACGGACGGGAGAAAGTTCCTGAGTCGTAGGTGTCTGGGTCATGGCTTTTCTTCCGGACTAGTGTATTACGGTGGAAGGACAGGCGTCTTGCCCGCGCACCAGTGCCCGTTCGGGGCGCCGGTTTTCTATGAGCTCTTTGCTTTTTCTTTCTTCTGCGCTTCCCGTTTGGCGCGAGCCCACCCTTCCTTAACGTTCTGCCGCGCCCGCCCCAGCGCCAGGGCATCCTCCGGAACGTCCTCCGTGATGCAGCTTGCCGCCGCGACGTAGGCGCCGCGTCCAATCTTTACCGGAGCCACCAGCGTCGAATCACTGCCGACAAACACGCCATCTTCGATCGTCGTCTTGTGCTTATTCACGCCGTCGTAATTGCAAGTGATGGTGCCCGCGCCAATATTCACGCCTTCGCCAATTTCCGCGTCGCCCAGATACGAAAGGTGATTCGCCTTCGAACCTCTGCCCAGTTTGATCTTCTTGGTCTCCACGAAATTCCCCACGTGCGCGCCTTCGCCAATCTCGCTTCCCGGACGCAGATGAGAATAGGGTCCCAGCACGGCATCCGCGCCTGCGCTCGAATCTTCCATGATGGTTCCATGCCGCACCGTGACGCGGTCGCCAACCAGCGAGTTTCCGATCACGCTATAGGAGCGGATGCGGCAGTCCGCACCGATCTTGGTTTTGCCCAGCAACTGCACAAAAGGTTCAATCACCGTGTCGACGCCCACTTCCACGTCGCTGTCAATGACGCAAGTGTGCGGATAAAAAATCGTAACTCCCTGGTCCAGCAGTTCGCGGCACTTCGCCAGCCGCATTCGAGCGTCCAGCATCATCATCTCCGCCCGCGTGTTGCTGCCCAGCACTTCGCCCGCATCCGCCGTCCTGATCGTCACCACTTTCTTCCGCGCCCGGTGGAATACTCCCGCCATGTCGGTCAGATAGTACTCGCCGTGCGGGTTCGCGGTCGAAAGACGGTCGATATGCTCGTACAGGGCTGGCGCGGCAAAGGCATAGAAGCCAGAGTTGATCTCACGTATCTTCCTCTGCCGCGGGGTTGCTGATTTCTCTTCCACAATCGCCTGCACTTCTGCCCCTTTGCCTTTGCGGATCACCCGCCCATACCCGTACGGATTGTCGAGATCCGCGCTCAGCAAAGTCATACTGGCTTTCTGTGCGCTGTGAAAGTCGCTGAGTTTCTGAATCGTCTCGGCCGTAATCAGCGGAGCGTCGCCCGAGAGCACGATGACCTGGTCATACTTTTGTCTCGCGCCGCTTAAAAGCGCCTCCCGCGCGACCATCAGCGCGTGTCCGGTGCCGCGCTGCTCGGCCTGCAACACGAAGTTAACGCCCGTGTCAGCCACCGCTTTCCGCACCCGTTCTGCTTCATGGCCTACGATCACGAAGATATCGTCGGCGGGCACCACTTTTTTCGCTGTGGCAATCACGTGCGCGAGTATCGGCTTGCCGCCGATGTCATGCAGGACTTTGGGATGTTTCGACTTGAGTCTCGTGCCCTTGCCCGCCGCCATAATGACCACCGCAATGGCCGGACGCGAGCGCAGTGGCCTCGATAGGGAAGATTTCGCTCTGGTTTGTGAGGATTTTGCCATGCTTAGTCAATATAGCCTGTCACTCGACACATCAACTGCGGATCGTCTGCCGAGTCGGCGCCTGCGCCATCAGCGCCATTAGGTCGTGCGCCACCTGATCCGTCGCATGCCGCGCCACCGTGCCTTCCTCCAGGTAATCGCCCAGCACCGGACACACCCCGAGCCCCTCGATCGCTTCGATATCCGCCACAATCTGCGAAGCTCCTTCCAATGCGTACTTGGCTTTTAACTCCGGCGATGCGACCTTGCGATTGATTAAGGCGTAATCGAAAAATTGGACTCCGGCGTGATTGTTGAGCGCGCGAATATGATCCGCTGCAGTTAAACTTAGACTTTCATTTGCCTGCGTCATGAGATTACAAACAAATACTTTAACCGCTGGCGATTCTAGAATTGCCTCGGAGATCCCGCGTACCAGCAGATTCGGAGTGAGACTCGTGAACAGCGAGCCCGGCCCCACCGTGATCAGGTCGGCGTGCGCGATTGCCTCCAGCGTCTGCGGCAGCGGCTCGACATCGGGAGGCACGAGGCGGAGTTCCCGAATCTTACCTTTACTCGCCGTGATGTGGGTTTCGCCGAGCACTCTCGTGCCATCTTCCATCAACGCTTCCAGTTCCACGCTGGAAGTAGTGGCAGGGTAGATGTGTCCCCGGGTGAGTAGGATTTCCGACGACAACCGGACGGCCTCGCCGAAATCGCCGGTGATCGAAGTAAGTGCCGCCAGAAACAGATTGCCGAAGCTGTGGCCCTCCAGTCCCGAGCCCTTCTGAAATCGATGCTGAAAGAGTCGAGAGAGCAGGGCTTCGTCTTCGGACAGGGCAACAATGCAATTACGAACGTCCCCCGGCGCCAGCATGTTGAACTCTTTGCGCAGCCGCCCGCTCGACCCGCCATCGTCGCTGACCGTGACCACTCCGCACAACTCGCGGATCGTAGGCTGACCCGGGCCAGCCAGCGTCGGCGTCGTGACATAGCGCTTCAGCCCCTTCAGCAGCGTGGAGAGGCCGGTGCCGCCGCCGATTGCGACCACGCGCAGCTCGGGGCCGGCCTTGCCGGTTTCAGATGAGTTCGTACGCAACTGGGGAAGCATGCCGCCTTGATACAACCTATCGCTTCTGGCCGCTGGCTCACGACTGGAAGCCAGTCGCCTGGAGCAAGCCGCATTCATTCACTCGGCTAGTAGGCGCTCGCTTCTTCTTCCTGCGGCTCAGATTCTTCCGTGCCAGGATCCGGATACAGCAATTCAGTGAAGCGCGGATCCTCCGCCAGATTCTGGAAATCGGTATCGTTTCGAGCCTGGAAGCGTAGCGCAGGTTTCACCTGAATCGCCTCGTCCAGCGTCCTGAGCGATTCCTCGACGTGTCCGGTCAGGCAATGCAGCGCCGCCAGTCCGTACAGCACGTATTCTGCCTTCGGATTCTGCTTCAAAAGTTTGTCGAGTTGCTCGCGCGCCGTCACGTAGTCGCCCGAATTGATCAGCGATACCGCGTAGTCGTAATGCTCTTCCGTCGTCTTGAACTGCAACGCGGGCGCGTCCAGATGCTTGTCGCAGGTCAGAATATGTACCTGCGCCCTGTCCACCAGGGACTTGTTGGGCCCGGCCAGCACTTTTTGCAGGTGGCCTTTGGCCTTTTCGAACTTATGCTCCTGCAAGGCGCGAAGCCCTGATTCGTAACTCTGCACTGCCTGAGTGTGCCGTGGATCCTCCGTCGCTTGTTTCTTTGGGGTTACCTTCAGTGCCATCAAGCCGCCTCTTTTTCGGAATCTAGTCCGGAATTTGGTTCTAAATTCGGTTCAAAATCGAAATCTCACACTCTCATCGCCGAGACGCAGTGCACGCCGGGAACACGGTTAGTCCTTGGCCCTCTGTGTACCCGTGGTTTCGGGTTCTTGCTTTAATTAATACTGGCCGCCGTGCTCAAATCGACCGACTTCCACTCGCCCTTGATAATTCCTGCTCGAATCTCTTTTGCCGACTTGCCCTGCTTGTTCATGGTGTAAGTGTAATAAAGCTCCTTGAGGCAGGTCCCGCACTCCGCGCCGTGGGTGCTCGAAAAGCAGCTATGCAGGCTTTTGTGTCCCATGCTGCGGTCGCAAAAGCAATAGCACGGCTGTTGGTAAATCACCTTCGGAATCTTCGCCGCCAGTTCGTAAGCATGGGTCTGATACGAGAACTGCGCATTGTTGCCGAAAAGCTGATCCTGGGTCAGAATCGGCGGCAACTCGGTGCCCGCCGCCGGCGCACCCGCGTTGAAATGCGGAATCCCTTGCTCGGCCTCGGATTGAAGCCACGGCGCCGACACCACCGTCACCATCAGAAACAGCACAACCGACCCGAAAACCCGTGTACGCATGACGACCAGCCTCAAACTCCCATTTTACCTGAAGGGGCGGCATTCGGGATTACCGGGCGGGTTCGGGCGAGCCCGGCTCGCACGTTTATGGGCCGAAAAAACGCCTGGCTGATAATTAGCGCTCCGAACGAGTTCATCCGCCGACAACGATACAGAGCGCAGAATCGAGCAAATAAAGACCCTGCCCCACCGTCTCTCCAGCATGCACTGGCACTTAGTTACTCTCCCCTCGGGCTGCCGCAGAAATAATTGGCTGCCGCGTGTCCGCGCGATCTCAAATCCAAGCTTCTCGACGAGACGCACCAATCCCTCGCTTTCAAGCGGGGAAGGCGAGTCAGTTCACTTAAGCCGGAGTCTTTACCCCAGCTTCTCAAAAAACAAACAGATCGTTTCAATCCCGCGATAAAAATTCGGGATGTGAAACTTCTCGTTTGGAGCATGCAGATTATCGTCGGGAAGCCCAAAGCCCATCATCACCGACGGAATCTTCAGCACGTCCTGGAAATCGGTCACGATTGGAATCGATCCGCCGGAGCGAATGAACACCGTGTCTTTCTTGAATGTGTCATGCAGAGCCTGGGTGGCCGCTTCAATGTACCGGTTGTCGGTCCCGACCACTGATGCCGGACCCTTGCTCCAGACTTTGATCTTCGTATCAATCCCCTTCGGCGTGAGTTTCTTCACGTACGCGGTAAAGCGCTTCAGGATGTCGTCCGGGTCCTGGTTCGGCACCATGCGCATCGAAACCTTCGCCGACGCCTTTGCCGGTATCACCGTCTTCGCTCCCGGAGCCACGAACCCGCCCGGCATGCCGTGCACTTCCAGCGTGGGACGAGCCCACGTCCGATAGAGCACCGAATATCCCGGCTCACCCGTCAGCACCTTCGATCCGACCTCCGTCTTGCGATAATGCTCTTCATTGAACGGCAGCCGCTTCCAGGCCTTCAGTTCATCTTTGCTGGGAGCTTTCACGTTCTTATAAAAGCCCGGGATCAGCACCTTGCCCTTCGAATCCTTCAACTTGCTGATGATCTCGATCAGCGCGAAAAACGGATTCGGCGCCGCGCCCCCGTACATGCCCGAGTGCAGATCGGTCTTGGCTCCGAACGCCTCAATCTCCGTATAGACCAGTCCGCGCAGGCCGACGCAGAGCGTAGGAAGGTTGGGCGCAAAAAGTTCCGTATCGCAGACCAGCGCAAAATCCGCTTTCAATTTTGCCTTCTGTTTGCGCACATACTCGGCAATCGATTCGCCGCCCACTTCTTCTTCGCCTTCAAAAATAATCTTGACGTTGATCGGCAGCTTCCCCCCATGGGCCTGCATCAGGCATTCGAGCGCCTTTACTTCCATCCAAAGCTGCCCTTTGTCGTCAACCGCGCCGCGAGCGTAAATGTTGTTGTTGCGCTCGGTTGGCTCAAACGGCGGCGTGTGCCATTCGTCCAGCGGATCCGGCGGTTGCACATCATAGTGCGCATACATCAATACCGTCGGCTTGCCATGCGCGTGCAGCCAGTCGGCGTAGAGCAGCGGATGTCCCTTGGTCGGAATGATCTCGACATTTTCCATCCCGATGCGGCGCAGTTCAGCCGCCACAAATTCCGCCGCTTTCTGCACGTCGCCTTTATGTTCATCGAGCGTGCTGACACTCGGGATGCGGAGAAGAGTCTTCAGTTCGTCAAGAAAACGCGGCTGGTTATTGCGGGCAAAATCGACCGCCGGAGAAGCCATAGTTTTGTTGCCTTTCTGGCGCGCTGGGCGCACATAATCAAATGATTGCCGAAAACCACTCAGTATATACCTGTCCTGTTCAGCCTGGGTGAGACGCAGATGGCCTTCGCTCAGTCGCCAAAACGGCCAGCCGAGAAATTCGACAGATCAATCTGTGGTTTCTTCGCGGTCATCACTTGTCCCATCACCCGCGCCGTCGCCGGCGCCAGCAGAATTCCATCCCGAAAATGTCCGGTCGCCACAAAAGACCCACGCGTCGCTGTCGCGCCCAGAATTGGCAACCCGTCGGGCGTTCCCGGACGCAGCCCCGTCCACGTTTCCAGAACGCGGGCGTCGGCCAATCCTGGAACCAGCCCGACCGCGGCCCGGCGCAATTTCTGAATCGTCTCGGGCAACGTCCGCTTGTCAAATCCCGCTTCCTCCACGGTCGCGCCGATCACCATCCGGCCGTCGCTGCGCGGGATCAGGTACACGTCCGGTGTCCGCACCACATGCCGCACCACCTCGTTTTCCGGCATCGCAACGCACAGCATGTGCCCCTTTACGGGCCGGGTAGGGAACCGGTGCGGTCCAATCTGCCCCGCCCAGGCTCCGGCGCAATTCACTACCATGCCCGCGGCAATCTGCGCCTTGCCGGTGCGGACGCCGCAAGCCTTGCCATCTGCCACTTCTACGGCCAGAACATCGTCGCCGCACGAGAAGTCAATGCCGCGATGCCGCGCGGCCGCAATCGCGGCAGCCGTCAACTGTCGAGGATCGACGCAGCCCTCGTCCACAAAAAGAGCGTTCGAGTCCTGAACCCGAAGCCCCGGCTCCAGTTCCGCCAGGGGCTGTGGCACAGCATAACGTCGTAGAGCGGCTTTCAGTCCCGGCTCCAACCGACTCAGAATAATCGTCCCCACCGACCGCAAATCGATCTTCACTCCCGACTCATCTTCAAGTTCGCGCACGAACTCGGCGTACATCCGTGCGCTTGCAGTCGCCAGTTCCTGCAATGGAGGCTGCGTTTCGCCCGGGAAGTCGCACAACATGCCGCCAGCGGCCCATGACGCCTCTCGCCCCGGCTCACCTTTCTCCACCACTAATACCTTCAGCCCTTGCTTGTTCAGTTCAAGGGCGAGCGCTAGCCCGATGATGCCCGCCCCGACCACGATCGCGTCCCAACTCTTCACCCCTTCATTCTAGCCGCAAGTTACCTGAGGCCAAGAACCTGAAACGCAATTGACAGCAATCCATATCTCACAAACAATAGGCTCTACAATTCACTTCCAACGGAGACCCCATATGTCTGAAGCCGAGCAACCGACGGTTTACCATCCTGAGCCGCAGAGCAATGTCGGCAAGTGGATTCTCATCATTCTGGCCGTTGCCTATGCCGGAGCGTCGTCGTTCTTTATTTACGACCAGCATGGCAAGCTCGACAAGGTCACGCAGGACCAGGCCGCCAGCCAGAAGCAAATCGGCGACTTGACCAAGCGTATGCAGGCCGCCGAAGCCGACTCCGAGACCCTGGGCCAGCAGTTGGGCATGACCAAGACTCAATTGGCGGCGCGGGCGGACGAATTACAGCGCCAGCAGCAGGCCGCATCGGCGCGCATCGCGGCTCAGGCAGCGGAAGAGAAAAAGGACGTGAGCGCCGTTTCGGGAGAAGTGGGATCGGTGAAGACCGACGTGGGCGGCGTGAAGACCGATGTCGCCGCCACCAAGGCGTCGCTCGAAGCGACTATCGCGAAACTGCAGGGGACCATCGGCGATCTCGGCGTGCAGAGCGGACTGATCGCCAACACCCGCAGCGACCTGGAAGCTCTGAAACACAAGGGCGACCGCCAGTATTACGAATTTGCTTTGTTGAAGGGCGCCAAGCCGCAAGCCTTCTCAACCGTGGCCTTGCAACTCAAGAAGACCGATCCAAAACGCGGTAAATACACGCTCAACGTAACCGCCGACGACAAGACCATCGAGAAAAAGGACAAGAATCAGAGCGAACCCGTGCAGTTCTATACTGGACGTGACCACATGCTCTACGAACTGGTGGTTTGGACCGTGGACAAGAATAAAATTACCGGCTACCTGAGCACGCCGAAGAACGCTCCCATACCCATCACGGCGACGCCGCAATAGCGGCCGCTGGAGCCATGTGGTCAGAAGTAGAGGTGGGATTGCAGAAGCTTAAGACGCCATGGCACCGGCGATGGTCGGCGATCCCGCGATTTCACCTCCGCAATCTGACCTCTAAACTCTGACCTTTCCATGCTGCCGGCGAACGCGCACACGCTGCTTGAAATCGCACTCCGCACGGGAGTCATCTACTGTCTCGTGCTGCTCGGAATTCGCCTCAGCGGCAAACGGGAAGTCGGACAGATGACTCCGTTCGATCTCACGCTCCTGCTCTTGCTTTCGAACTCCGTCCAGAATGCGATGACCGGCCCTGACACCTCGCTGGCCGGAGGCGCCGTGGCTGCCACCACCCTGCTTGTCCTTAACTATCTGGTGGCGGAGCTTTCCGGCGGCAATCGCCGCTTCCGCAAATATATTCAGGGACAGCCCAGCCTGCTCGTTCACGACGGCCAGGTCATCGAATCGCATATGGCCAAAGAGCATGTCAGCATGGACGAACTCGAACGCGCCCTCCGCGAGCACGGCGTCGCTACCTGCAAAGAAGCCGCCCTCGCCGTGCTGGAAGTTGACGGATCCATCAGCGTCCTTAAATACGAAGACATTGAGCCGACCGCCTCGACCCATCTAAACCGGCGGCGCTTCCTCAAGAAAAACTGACCATTATTCAGCGGGGTTGCGCGGCGATGGCACTGCCGGTTCGCTTTTTCCACCCATCCGCAGCCGGGCCGTTTCCCGATTGCCCACGGCCGCAACATGTTCCCCAGCATTTGCCAGACCGAAACGCGGCATGTTGCCATAGACGCATTCGTATTGCTTGGCGCCCACCAGATAAGTCTCGTGCCAGATTCCTACGCTTCCGTCTGCGCCCACGCGCTGGTTGAAGGCCTTCCACGCCGGCAGATGTGGTTCGGAAGCCGCGCGGGCAAACGTTTCAAGGGCGTCGAATGACTTCCAATATTGCACCACCATCACTTCCCGCCAACCGACCCAAGTGTGCGCCCCCAGCATTCCTTTGCCTGGATTCTTAAACAGAGTCGACAGCATCGGGGTCATCGCAAGTAGTGTCGGTATCCACTTATGCAGCGCCCAGAGTTGATTGATCCGCATTCCGATCAGAAACACGGCGAAAGGTTCTTCGAGGTTGGCGGTGTATCGTCCGGCAAATATCCGCGGCATGATGACGAATATACACGCCACTTCCAGTCTCGGATCGACGCTTGGTTCGGTGGATCGGCCGATCAATCCGAGGCGCACCCAAGCGGTCTGGCAAGAAATTTGTAACCTGACCACTCTCCTCTCCGTAAGCGTATACAGAAAGGAGGAGAAGATGCTGGTGCTGGAATCGCCCTCGGACATACTCAGGCAGTTCTGTCACGGCGACCTCGGAGCCTTCGAGGCGCTGTTTCGCCAGCATCAGCGCCAGGTCTATGGCTGGATCGTTCGTATCGTTCGCGATCCTGCCGCCGCCGAGGACGTCACCATCGAAACCTTCTGGCGTATTCACCGCGCTCACGCCCGCTTCGATCCGGATCGCAGTTTCGAGGCCTGGGCGCGTCGCATCGCCACCAATGCCGCGCTCGATCATCTGCGGACGGTGCGTCGCGATGCCCCTTTGCCCGATCATCTGGCGTCGCCGTCGGTGCCGAATCCCGGTGTCTCCGAGGAGGTGCGGCAGAAAACGGCGCGCGCGTTCCGGCGCCTTCCGCCCAAGCTCCAAGTCGCGGCCACCCTCGCGCTGATTGAGGAGCAACCCTATCAGGAAATCGCCGGGGCGTTGGGCATTTCCGTCGGAGCGGTCAAATTGCGCGTGTTCCGTTCCCTCCGCCTTCTGCGAAAAGAATTGAAACGACAAGGAATCGAACCATGAATCGAACGATGCACCAACCAGAGCAGAAACGAATCGAGCAATTACTGAAACGATCGCTGCCACCAGCGGGCGGCCAGACTAGCGCGGAACTGCGGCGCGATCTCTGGCCCGCAATGCTGAAACGACTCGATCGTCACCCAACCTCGGTGCCCTGGTTTGACTGGGCTCTGCTCGCCACGCTGGCGGCTTTGCTGGCATTCTTTCCGGGAGCGATTCCGGTGTTGCTCTATCACTTGTAAATGGCGTTTTGAATCGCATCTGTAACTTTGGAACTCAGCATCTGGAGGTGAACTATGAACACGCATCCTTACCTGCGCGCCTACATGGCCGGAATCTTCCCGCCCAACCTCGGTTTGCTGGTTGTGCTGACCATTTTCATCCTGGCGCGCCTCGTTCTCCAAATACCCGTTCCGGTTGAACGAGTCATCATATTCCCGATGGCGCTTGTGCCCAATCTCTTTGGCCTCTGGAACATGGTTTACCTGTGGTCCGGGCCGCACCGCCATCTGCCCATCGGCTTCCATGGCGCGCTGCTCCCCCTGATCATGATGCCCGTAGGAGCCGTTGCCGCCGTCTGTGGCGGCTTCTTGCACATCGGAACCCACGGCGTCACCTGGTTCCAGACCATCAGCTTCCCCTACTTTTTGATCGCGCCCTGGTTCCTCGCCGCGGTCGCGATCTATTACCTCATTTGGAAGTATCTGGTGGGTTTCCTCAATCAGATGCTGGGCATCGCGTGAATTACAACCAGTAAGCTCGTTGTCATCCTGAGCGCAGCGAGGGTCCCGCGCATTTCGCGCCCCAATGCCGAGGTCCCTCGCCGCCGCTGAATAAACCAATTCCCCGCGCTCAGGATGACACCTACGGATGCGTCATTTTCTCCGGCTTCACCAGCGCATCAAAGTCCTCGCTCGTAAGATATCCCAGCTTCAACGCCGCTTCGCGCAGGCTCGAGTGCTCGACGTGCGCCGTATGCGCAATCTGTGCCGCCTTGTCATATCCCACCTTCGGAGCCAGCGCCGTCACCAGCATCAGCGAATTCTTCACATACCAATCCACCTTGGCGCGATCCACTTCGATGCCCTTGACCATGTATTCCACATAGCCATGACAGGCGTCGGTGATCAGCGTCACCGAGTGCAGAAAGTTGTAAATGATCACCGGCTTAAAAACGTTGAGCTCGAAGTTGCCCTGCGATCCCGCGAATCCCACCGCCGCCGTCGCGCCCAGCACCTGCACGCAGACCATCGTCATCGCTTCGCATTGCGTGGGATTGACCTTGCCCGGCATGATCGACGATCCCGGTTCATTCTCCGGAATCGATAACTCGCCAAGTCCGCACCGCGGCCCCGAAGCCAGCCACCTTATATCGTTCGAAATCTTCATCAGCGATGCTGCCAGCGTCTGCATCGCTCCTTGCGCGAACACGATCTCATCGTGCGCCGATAACGCCGCGAACTTGTTCGGATGCGACCGGAAGGGAAGCCCGGTCAACTCGGCAATCTTCTTCGCGGCACGCTCGGCAAACTCCGGATGCGTATTCAGCCCTGTCCCCACCGCCGTCCCGCCAATCGCCAGATCGTACAGCCCGTCAAGCACTTGCTCCAGTCTCTTGATATCCCGGTCCAGCAGACTCGCCCACCCGCCAAACTCCTGTCCAATGGTCAAAGGCACTGCGTCTTGTAAATGCGTCCGCCCAATCTTCACCACGTTCTCAAATTCCTTCGCCTTGGCCGCAATCGCATCCCGCACCGTCTTGATCGCCGGAATCAAGTCGTTATTCACCCGCGCCGCCGCCGCAATATGCATCGCCGCCGGAAACGTATCGTTCGACGATTGCGACATATTCACGTGATCGTTCGGATGCACTGGCTTTTTCGATCCGATTTGGCCGCCGGCCATCGCAATCGCGCGATTGGAGATGACCTCGTTCACGTTCATGTTGGTCTGCGTCCCGCTGCCAGTCTGCCAGATACGCAGCGGGAACTGGTCGTCCAATTTGCCACCGATGACTTCGTCGGCAGCTTGCACGATCAGCTTCGCGATGTCGGAGGGTAGTTTGCCGAGATCCTGATTGACCAGCGCACACGCCTTTTTCAGCGTGCCGAAGGCGTGGATCAACTCCGGAGGCATGGTGTCGCGTCCAATGTTGAAATGGAGCAGCGAGCGCTGCGTTTGGGCTCCCCAGTACACCTGGGCCGGGACTTCGATTTTGCCCATGCTGTCGGATTCCGTGCGAGTCTTGACTTGAGTCGCGGTTTGAGCCGGGATAGTGGGTTCGGTAAGAGTAGCCATGATGAAATCTCCTTTGCCGGCGAGTCGGAGTGGCGGAATTGAAGGAACCAGCAACGCGCTCGGACGGAAATAATGAACCGCCTATTATACGGCGCGCTCGGACATCAGTTGTTGTCGGCGACCGGAGGAAGGGATTCGCATTTTTGGGTTTCTGGAAAGGGAATCGGAAAGTGATAGATGTGCCGAAGCCAGCGAATATAAAAAAGCTTGCAATATGTTCAAATGCCGTATCTCCTCGGCGACGCAGCCGTCGCGGAGTCTCGTGGGCGCACGCGGCTGGAACGATAGAGGGCTCCAGCCGCAGAGCATTTAATTCAGTGCATCAGAGGCGGTAGACCCGCGTCCACCTTAAAGACCGAGCCGAGCGGCACTTGATTCGGAGCGAAACCTCCGAGCCCGGCGACCCCGTAGAATGCGCCATCGCTGCCTTGGATCACGCCCGATGGGCCGCATCCCGTCGTCGCGCAGTCAAAAGCCGCAGCTGCGATCTTCGCCCCTTGCAAGTTGACTGCAAATATTTCACCGGGCAAAGTCGGCGCCGGCCCGCCGTCTCCGGTCAGCACCCACAGATTGCCGTCCGATGCCTGCTGTATCTGAAGCACGGAGATTCCATCCTCGCCCTGCAGGGTATAGAGCGTCGTGATCCCGCCCTCCGGTGTTAATCGGAAGATCGTCGACGATACCGCGCCATAAAAATTGCCATCCGAAGCCTGAATCAGCGCAGCACTGGGGAATTCCGCCGTGCCGAACGTGTGCAGGATGCTGTAAGTGCCCGTCGGCGTCATCTTGAACACGATGCCCTGTTGGTCGCACTCCGTACTCGAACCCAGCGCGCCGGTGCCGTAAAAATTGCCGTCCTTGCCCTGGATCAGACTTGCCGCCGCTCCCTGCGTCACCGGATTCAGCGCCAGCACCACGCTATACGTGCCACTGGGCGTCATGCGGAAAATGGCTGCGCCCGAGGATTGCGCCCCATAAAAGTTTCCATCCTGGCCGACGATCACCGGACCCGGGATATCCTCGCATGTCCCCGTGCAGAAATCATGCAAAACCTGAAATCCGCCGTTCGGCAGCAATTTGTACATCACTCCTCGATTCGTACTCCCACCATACTGGGTAAAGCCATAGAGATTGTGATCGGCACCCTCGACAAAGTTGATCACCGGACTTCTCCCGTTGGGAAACTTCCCCGGAGCACCCGGCTTAAACGTGTGCACCACCGAAGTCTGCCCCGCCGTGCTGACCTGCCACACCGTCCCTCCCGCATTCTTCCCTTGCCCGCCCAGCAAAGTAACTCCGTAAATGATCCCATTCGCAAACTGTAGCGGCGCGAGCGCAGGTTCAACGCCATACGGGCACGAAGTGTAATGTGAATTGCAGTAAAACGCGAAGAGCTGAGAAATAGTCGGCGACGATCCCTGAGCCTGAGCCAAAGAAACCACCAAAAGCCAACATCCGAGAGCAGCGAAAACGGTCCGCATTGAAGTTACTCCTTTCGAAGGAGACGGCGTGATCTGAGAGCTAAACCGACTCGGATGTTAGCAAGCTCGCGGACGCTGCTTGTCACGGAGTTGTCAATTCGCTGCCATTTACTTGTCAGGCTCCGCCGTGGGCCTTTGCCCTTTCGGTCGATGCTCTGGCTGGTAGTACCACGACCGTAAACCAATACTCGGCGATGGACCAAATGACTCGACAGAACTGATCAAAATCGACCGGCTTAATGATGTACGAGCTACAGCGCAGCCTGTACATTTTCAGGATCTCCTCGTCGCTTGCCGAAGTCGTAAGCACGACTACCGGTATAAATTTCAGTTCTTGATCCGCTACCATTTCGGCCAGCACTTCACGGCCATCTACCCGCGGCATGTTTAAGTCGAGAAGCAGCAGGTCGGGCGTGGGGGCATTGCAGTATTTGCCTTGCTTGCGCAGGAAAGCCAGACATTCTTCGCCGTCCTTGACGTGGTGCAGGTTGAGCATCAACTTGCACCTCTTGAAACCCTGACGGGTCAGCTCCACGTCGTTTTCGTTGTCTTCCGCCAGCAGGATCTCCGCCGGTCTGGTGTTAAGAATGTTGCTGGACATTTGTTTGCGCCGTCCCTTCCGGCAGGGTGAAATGAAATACACTTCCGTGTCCGGTTCCGGACTCTACCCAGATCCTTCCGCCGTGGCGATTGACAACGCGACGGCAGACGGCCAGTCCAATGCCGGTGCCCGGATATTCGTTTTGACCATGCAAGCGTTTGAATATTTCAAAGATCCGCTCGTAATACTTGGGCTCGATTCCAATCCCGTTGTCGCGGACCGAAAAGGTCCATTCCTTCCCGTGGCGTTCGGCGGAAACGTGGACCTGCGGCGACTGGCCGCCATGGTACTTGAGCCCGTTGCCAATCAGGTTTTGCATCAATTGAACAAACTGTGACCGGTCGCCCATCACGACCGGCAGTTCACCACAGGTCACCTGGCCCCCGGCGTCGTGAATAGACGAATCGAGCTGCGCCAAGACGTCATTGAAGACATCGAGGAAGGGCGTTGGCATGAAGGGGCGGGAACGGGAATCGACTCGCGAATAGGCGAGCACACCGCTGATCAGACTCTGCATCTGTTCGGTGGCTTGAATGGTTCGGCGAATCCAGTCGATGGCTTGTTCGTCGAACTGGCTCGCATATTCCATCTTGAGCAATTGCACAAACCCGCTGATGCTGCGCAGCGGAGATTGCAGGTCGTGGGAGGCAACGTAGGCGAATTGTTGCAACTCCATATTGCTTCGTTCCAGGACTTGATTGGAAACCGCCAGTTCCTTGGTGCGGTCGGCGACGCGCCGTTCCAGTTCCGCGTTGTCCTCCTCCGATTTCTTGCGCGCGCTGATGTTGCGGATGGCCGCCGTCACCAGAATGCCTTCGGCGCTTTCCAGCGGACTCAACATGATCTCGATGGGGAACTCGCTGCCGTCCTTCCGCCGCCCGGAAAGCTCGATCCCGGTCCCGATCTGCTGCGCCAGAGCATCGACCGTACTGCGGGTAGCGTCGGCGATCAGCCGTTCCGCGAAACCGTCAGGAATAATGTTCTTTACTTTCTGACCCAGGAGTTCATCGCGCCGGTAGCCGAACTGCTTTTCCGCCTGTACATTCACCAGGACGATCTCCCCGCCCTGGTTCACCACCACCATCGCATCCGGAGCCGCTTCCAGCAGCCCGCGATACCTGCTTTCCATCTGGACCAGATGCTCTTCCGCGGCCTTGCGCGCGCTGATGTTGCGGATGGCCGCCGTC
>Ga0326727_10000268_pt1 | contig 219911 bp, 194 predicted proteins | sample MB2enrmetagenome_FD_207643 | JGI IMG/M metagenome (GOLD analysis project Ga0326727, IMG submission 207643) | Lab enriched peat soil microbial communities from McLean, Ithaca, NY, United States - MB29MY | ecosystem: Environmental > Terrestrial > Soil > Wetlands > Peat | place: USA: New York... | reverse complement strand
TCCGGGCGCAGTGCCCGACTTGTCCGGTTGCCCGGTTCATTGATGACCACGTTTATTCTCGAAAGGGGAAGGAGGTAACGACGGTCGAGTGAATCGAGAATTTCAGGTCAAGTTGAAAAACTCAAGGTTGATAGTGCTCTTTTAAACGGTTTATTCTGTCTTGTTGAGTGAAACCGCAAGTCTACTTGGGATCAGCAAAGATTACGCTGACTACACCCCATATCGCGTTGTTAATAACATCATTTAGAATCTAGCCTACCATTCAATCCTTATGCAACCGGTTGACCGTGTATTGAATAGCATCGTGGACTTCATTGACGCGGCCAAGCAGAAGTCTGTGAACGGGGTCGACATCACGGTCAACAAGGTGTTCACTTTTGCCTCCAAGCTGGTGATCGATTTTGATAACTCCCGGCGCGTGAACCCGGATCTCGAAGAGGTTCCCTTCAGCGAGGAGGATCCGGACGACGAGTTCAACTCGTGCTGGGACCTGCCACCGGGGGCCTACATGGTCGGGTATGGCCAGAAGGTCTCCATCCCCCTGGATTGCGTCGGAGTCATCCTGCCGAGATCCACGCTCATGGCCGGCGGCGCTTTCTTGGCCTCGGCGCTCTGGGATAGCGGCTACTCGGGCTATGGCCGCGGCCTGCTCATGGTCACCAACCCGCACGGTATCCGCCTGTACAACAAGGCTCGCATCGGCCAGATAGTTTTCTTGAAAAATGAAGAAGCCGTCGAAGCCGGCTACAACGGGACCTACCAAAATGAGCAAAAAAAGTGACCTTTTTTCCTTTCTGGACACGGGCATAGACAATGGCCAAGCCGAAAAATCTCCGATCGTGCCAGCGTGTCCGCCGACGTGTTGGGATTGAATGCCACGCTCGCACGCACGTTGTCATAATCATCATAGGCTAAAGTATCGAGGAGATCAGCCGACGCTCCGAAATTTCTGGCCACTTCGTCACGAAGTTCGCGTTTAGGATTGGCCGCTATTCGGGCGAGCAATTGTGGCGGGCTGCTCCAATTCTTCGCAATGCCGTAGAGAACCCTGACGGGATCTGCCATGAACTGCTCGAGCAGATATTCGGGCGTGCGCTGGTTCAAGGCCACGAAATACCGAAGGTTGGGCTCGCGCGCCAGGAGTTCCAAGGTTTCTATATTTGCCGATATATTGCTCGCTACCCATTTACAGATTTCTTTGTTTTCATTAGAGGCCAGTATTTCCAGCGCGTGGTCCGACGCGTTTTCGTTCCGTGCGATCGCCATGTCGATCTCCGGGTCCTGATCGTTGACCAACACATCGAACACGTAACCCGGCGTGCCGTGCATTCTTGCTAGGTATAGACGGGTTTCGCGGTCCTTGGGAAGCATCCGAAGGATCGTGTCCGGGTCGATCAGGTCGATGTCCTTCCCGATCGAGTCGATGATGGCCAAGATCGTGTACTTGTTGCCCTGCTCGAATCGACTGGTGATCTCAGCATCGAACACCCTGCGGGCCTTCCCGTCCCCCACCTTGGCTAACACCTTGAGCAGCGGAAAGGACAGGCGGCTGTCGAGCAGCCGGGTGTCATAGTCATGTTCGACCCACGCTTGCAGGTTGCTGCAGTGCCCCCAGAAGATCTCTTCAGCCGATGCCGGGCTTTCGAGTCTATTCATTTCGGTCAAAGCAGATTGGGGTGCCCGCTCCACGATCTCATCGATACTATCGCCCAGAGCATCAACAGGTAATGTCATTATCAAGTGCTTGCACAGGGTGAAGGGTTCCCCATCGATGTAGATGCGCGTGGTCCCGTCGTCCTCGAGCACGACATCGAGGTGCTCGTTCAGCACGAATCGATTTCGGGGCATATCGAGATGCTAATGGCGATCCGTGCTTTTAGGTTTCATGCTATCGCATGTTAGCAACACGGGCCGTGGCCAGACAGACTTCTCGATGAGAACAGCAATGGCTGCATTGATATGCAACGGCACCTAACCCAGCAAGGCACTTTGCTGCTCAAGATCGCTGCAGATTGGACCGGCCAACACGGCATCCCCACGAACGTGATGGGTCGTGCCGGCTATAACAGGGCCTATCAAAATGAACGGAATAAATGATTTGGTACTTTCCAGGCCAATTTTTCCCCGAAATCACACTTCAGAGTACCTAATGCACAAGTTCTGGTCCCGCAAGCCACACAATGTCGTGGCAGCATACATCGCCAACTTCTCATCGCCCGGGGAGATCGTGCTCGATCCGTTCGGCGGCTCGGGCGTGTCCCTCATCGAGGCGGAACGGCTCGGTCGCCGCGCGATCAACAACGACGCGAGCGAGCTGGCCACGTTCATTGCGAGAAACACGGCGCGCCCGGGCGACGTCACTGAGTTCACGCGTGTCATGGGCGAAGTTCTCTCGGAGGCAGGTGAGCGGGCAGGCTGGCTATATCACACCAGGTGCCCTGCCTGCGGTCGCACCGCGACGATCACGCACGCGATCTGGAAAAACGAGATCCCGGTGCAACTCTACATCCAATGCGATTGTAAGGAAACCGAAGGAATTTCTAATAGTGGCAATTCGGCTGGCACCAAGCAACCCGACGAAGAGGACCTCGCATTCTTAAATAACTTGGAGGCATCGGAGGCTTACCTCTTGGCCAAGCATGCACTCCCGTCGCTGTTCACGCCGCTTCGGTACCCGTCCGGTACTAACTTCATGCAGCTCCGCCATGGCCTTCGCAAGGATCCCCGTTTGGCAATGCTCTTCACGCCCAGGAACTTGATCGCCTGCCACGAGATCTTCGCCTGCATCGAGGCCAAGTGCACGGGCACGGGCGCCGCATCCGGTGGAAGCCCTGCGATCGCGCCGGACATAACGGATAGGCTCAGGTTCGCGTTCACGAGCGCCCTACCTCAGGCCAGCAAGATGGTCTGGGTAATCTCGAAGCGGAAGGGAAAGGACGTGAAGCGGAGCGAGGTCGGGTCGTGGACGCACCATTTTTTCTGGAACCCGACTGAATATTTCGAGGTGAATGCCATCAACTGCCTCGCCGAGCGCGTCGCAAAGATCGCTAGGGGGATTACGGACACGAACGCGTGGGCGGCGGATGCGGGAGGCCACGCGCGCTGGGTCAAGGCCTGCCTCGATGACTCGCGTACCTGGTGGCTCGTCCGGGAGAACGAAGCAGGTGGACCATTACAGGCGATCGAGGAGTACACGCCCCTTTCGCACGTGGAGGCTGCGGATCTGCCGGCGTTCTTCTCCTCGCCGGAGTGCAGCTCCGCGTTCAGGACAGGGCCCGCCCAGGACCTGCACGATATTCCAGACGAGAGCATCGATTATATCTTCACCGATCCCCCCTACGGCGATGCCATCCAATACGGCGAGTTGGGCACGTTCTTCCTCGCGTGGCTTCATCCCTGGGACCTCAATGGCATCATTCGGGCCGTGGACGAGGAGATCACGATCAACCAGGCCCAAGGCAAGGATCTCGAACAATATCGAAGCGATCTCGGTCGGGCATTTGCCGAGTGCACCCGGGTCCTGAAGCCGGGACGGTTCATGACAGTCACGTTCCACAACACCGATCTCCGGGTCCGTTCCATCGTGTTGGAGGCCTTGTTGGAAGCCGGGCTCGCTTTCAGGGATATTACATACCAACCGCCTGCAAGGCCGTCGGAAAAATCGCTCCTGCACGAGTTCGGCTCCCCGGTCGGCGATTACATGATCACGGTCCAGAAACAACCGGCCACAGAGGCGCTTGACCTCGTGGGCATCGGAAATTCGGGCGAGATCCTCACCAAGGCAGCCAGCTCGATCTTCAGGGCAAGAGGGGAACCAGTCCCCTTTCCACACCTCCTGAGCCTGATCGACATGGAGCTCGTCGATAAGGGGTACATGCCTCCGAGTGACGTGAGATCCCTCGAAGATGTGCTGGAGCACGATTCCCGGTTCGCGTGGACGAAAGCACGGGGTTGGTATCTTGCGACCGGCCAAGAACCTTTAAACGGGCAACAGGTGCCTCTGAAAGACCGCATCGCAGAATTCGTTGCATGGATTATGCCGGGCCTTGAAGGCCTGCCACCGCTGGTGGGTACAGAAGCGATGTACAACGAAATATTTGCCAAGTTTACTAGAGCCCTCACACCCGACCTGCGCGCCCTGAAAAAACAGCTTGGAAAAACGAGATCAAGGAGCACGACCGCAGCACGCTAAAACTTGGCGGCGTGCTTCGGCCGGTCATTCCTTGGGCTTGAGATACGGCTGGAGGATGCGCCAGAACTCCTTGAAATCCTTGCACTCGAAATCGACGAGGGCCTTGGCGTCATCATCGAGGTCCCGGTCGTATTTTCCCAGCCGATGGACGAGACAGGTGTGCATGCCGATTTGTTTCGCCGGCACGATGTCGTTGTCGAACCGATCGCCGATGTAGATCGAGTTTTCGGGGTTCACGCCCACTTTCTCAACGGCGAGCGAAAACAGCTTCGGGTTGGGCTTTTTGATGCCCACTTCCTCCGAAATGAACACGTTGGGGATGAATGTGTCGATGCCCAGGCGCAAGATTTTTTCCCACTGCTTGATGGGGAGGCCGTCGCTGATGATTCCGAGTTGAACGGCGGACTCGTTCCGGATGTTCTGGAGGAACCCGAACACGTCCGGAAACAGGCGAATTTCTTGGACCTTGATGCGGTGGTAAGTGATGACCGATACGGCAACGAGCTTCGATGAATATTGGTCAAGACGCTTGAGCATCATGTCGAAATGTTGATCCGAATTTGATCCGAATTCGGCTACGATCTCATTCAGGATCTCCACGCCTTGCTGGGCCGTGATGCCCGTGAGCCCTTTTTCGATCATCGCCTCTATCGACGCACGCCGTGCCTTCTCTGCCAAGCCCGACGCATCGAAAAGGGTATCATCGAGGTCAAAAAACACGGCTTCGAGCGTGTCCATAAGTCAATTTCACCGGGCTTTGATTTAAAAATAGAATGTTTTGATGATATCCTGCAGGCTGGTCGCCAGATCCTTGGCATGCATCAGTAACAGCTTCAGGGTATTCGGGTTTTTCGCGAGCGAGACGATCGAGAAGGAAAAATCGCCCACTCGCAATGGAACGAAGAGCACCACCATCTCCTTGTCACGCAGGAGCTCGGCATAATATTTTCCAGGTGCCAGCGTGAGCACGATGCTGTCGGTCCGGATGTCGTATTTCGTGAGCTTTTCCTCGGCGAACGCGGCGTGCGAGACCACTGCTTCGCAGATATCGAGCAATTCGGACGATGAAGTGGACGAACCAAGAGTTAAGTGGTTGGAATCGAGCAACATAACCGCCGACGAGAAGGTTTTCCTAGCAAAATCCCTTAACTGAGACTCTATAATCAACGTCTTCGGCGAGCTCGCGACCACGCCGTCCGAGAACGCCTTGAGCAACGACCACTTGTCAAAAATGCTTGTCTTGAACGTCTTGAACTTAAACCGGTCCCCTATCGTGTTCGCCAGTTTATCTTCCAATGTTTCGACGCGTGGCTGGGATTCGGGTTTCTCCTCGATATCCTTGTCGAATTTGTGCCAGAGGATGACGATTCTAGGATGTTCGTTCATTTCCTCCAAAGCTTGAACGATCTCGGTGAGATAATCGAACGCTTCCGTGTCCCGAGATGTATCTTGAAAGTCAAAGACGTAAAACAACGTGTTGATTTCCGTGAAATACCGATCCTTATCAGCAATGTACGTCTCCCGGTACGATTTCTGGCCTCCTAAATCCCAGTTTGAAATGGTGAAGCCAAATAAGTTGAACTCGCGCCTGTCAGCACCCAATGTCGGCTTGATCTTCATGAGTGTGCTGTATTTTTCTTCTAACGAGTTGATAAAACTCGTCTTACCTGCCCCATCTAGGCCCGCAAAGATAATTTTCATGCTTGGCATGATGCGTCACGTCACGATGAAGACTTGAATTATCTTGAATTAAACTTAATTCAAGAAGCCTAAAATCTCTCCCGTACGAAAGGCTTGGGAAAAGAGAATTTATGTTCATAGCTTCTATATTAATTTTATTAAGGTTGGACCGATACGGGTCACCGTGTCAGGTTGCGACAGGATCTCCCACGTTGCACGGTAGCGATTAAATTCACCCGGCTTACGAAAGCATCGCATTCTCACGTTACAGGTCATCACGCATGGTCTCGGAATTAGTAGTAGCCCTGTCATACTTCGACAGAAAAGTTGGGCCCACGGTGTTCATCGAGATACCGGAGAAACTCAGCGAAGAAGTGAAGATGGTGCTCAACCAGGTCTTCGACCAGACCACCAGCGAAGGCTTTTTCTGGCACTCCCTCGGTGGCGGCTTTACCACGTCGCTGAATTACTATTTCGAGATAAAAAGTGACTGGGCCCGTGGCGCGAAAGAAATGTTGATGTGCTCCTTGATTTTCAAGGAAAAATTGGAAGGCGCGGGTGAAACGGAAGTCATCGCGTGGGTGGTCGAGTTCATCCAGAAGATGCGGAACCAGCCGGATTCCTTCAAGGCGTTCTACGTCCCCCAAAAATTCAATGTGGATCAGCAGTCGCAAGAGACGCCATCCGACAACCCCGCGATCGAGATCTACTTTACCGTGCAGAAATGGCTTAAGGATCTCTATTATTCCGTCATGGAGCAGACGCGGAACAGGACCGAGGAGGAGATCATCGCCAACTTCATGGTTGACGAGGCCATCTACAACGTCATCCGCACGCTGTCCAAATATCCTATCAAGATCGACGAGCTCAAGTCTTGGTTCAAGGAGCGGGGGTTTAGCCGAGAGTTCGACAAGATCATCTCCGAACTCGAGAAGCAAAAGTTCATCTTCATCAACAACATCGGCCACGAGACCTACGTGCTCCTGGTCAAGGACGTTGGTATCGTCAGGGTGCCACCAGCGTGCGTCATGGAGATGATCGACCGGCGCGACGAGGAACCCCAAGTCATTCTCGAGCATTACATCGAGATAGTGAGCGAGTATTTCAACAGCTACGATCCGATCAACGACGATCAACCCAAACTGTACTCGTTTTTGGCACGGCCCAAGCACTACAACCTGATCACCGAGTTGCGAAAAGGACCCCTATTGAAGTCCAAGCTCACGTCGATCCTACGCCAAGGGCCGGTCGTGGCATCGAAAATCAACGTGGTCGAGGAACTGAAAGAAGAGAACGTCATAGACGAGTTCGAAACGGACGAGGACGTGTACGTGTTTCTCAAGACCGATATCAATCTCCGAATCCAGTTCCCGGAGTACATCCAGAAGGCCATCCCCCAGGACAAGCAGGTCGAGGCCACGCCCAAGTCCGCGTTCCAGAAGGTGAAACTCGACCTCTTGGACCTGTTCGGCGGGAGTGGTGGCGACCTTGGCGAGGACTATGACCGGTCCGACGTGTCCGATGGCGTCACCCGGGTGGTCAACGAGATGCTTCCATCAGATGAAATACTAAACGAGCTCGGTGAGAACTCGCCGTTCGACCAAGTTTTCGACGAAATGACGTCCAAGTTCGGCCAAAACGCCGATAAAGAAAAAAATGAAGAACCCGAGGTCCCTGAGAAACCCGGCGCGAAGCGAAACAATACGAAGATGTGAAAACATGTCCCAGCAAATCTCATCGGCGTCCCTGCTCACCAGGGAAGCACTTTCCACGATCTCGATTCCCGAGGAAGTCCTCTCGAAGTTAACTGACGCGACCGATAATTTCCTCGTGATCTTCATCCCGCGATCCGACAACCTGAAGATATCGATCATCCCGTGCAAGTCGGCTGAAATTCTGAAGATTCTAGTTCATCTAACCGAGTTCTCTCCCCAGACCGTGAAATCCATTGCTGATATCATTTACGACTTGAAGATCTCAACCGTGCACACGTCCGGGATTTGCTTCCACGACCTCGAATGCTGTTACGAGGCATACGTCGAAGTTCAAGAGATATACGACCTGAAATTCATCCGGGAGGAATTTCTGAAGATCCCGCAGTGCACGGCAGTCGATTTGGAGATCATCTCAACGACATGATTCTCTATACTGGTTTTCGTCCGCTTATCTACTAGTTGTTTGATTGGCCCAGTTTACGTGCTGATTTAGGAAAAGAAAAAGGAAATTGACAAGGTTTTTGCAGGGCACGCTGGGTGCGCCTTCCATTTAACCGGTGGCCGGCGAGTTACACCAATTCACCCACTATATCTGTATAAGGATCGAATGAGAGGTGAAGTAATGTATGTCAGAAAACACTGATCCTCAAAAACCCGTAGTCGAGTCATCTCCCATCTCGGGCAGCGCCCCGGCCGAGGCCGAATTCCAGCGCGTCCCGGGCACGACCATGACCCAAGTAATCATGAATTCGGCCAATATCATCGACAACGCCGACGCGCAGCTGTTTCCCAACGTCTTCAACCAGGTGCAGACCGATTTTGCATCGCACGGAGTAACCATTACCATCGGTCAGCTCGGTTGGATCGTGACCATCCGTTCCCTGCTTCAAGCCGTGACAACGCCGATGTGGGGCTGGTGGAACGATCGCCATTCAAGGAAGAAGGTACTCGCGTTCGGGTGCATTCTCTGGGGCGTGGCCACGATCCTCATGGCAACTTCCATGAGTTTCGTGGAATTATTGGTTTACAGGTCGGTGACCGGCGTGGGGCTCGCGGTCATCATCCCCACCACTCAATCTGTCGTTGCCGACCTCATCCCGCCGGCCTACCGCGGGCGGGCCTTCGGGTGGCTTGCCTTCACGCAGGTCATCGGTGTCATTGCGGGAACGTTATTCGCCACGGAGCTCGTGAACAGCGTGCCATCGAACTGGAGATTGGTCTTCTACATCTGGGGTGTAATAAGCATTGGCATCGGGTTGGCGATATACTTCTTCGCAACGGACCCGGTTCGAGGGCTCTCGGACCCGGAGGGATTCTTTAAGAAGATCCAGGAGGGCCACGGGGAACAGCAGGTCCAGCGCAAGGCATTCAAGGAGATCCTGGCAAACAAAACCTTCGTTACCATCGTGGCACAGGGCGTGATCGGGTCGCTTCCGTGGAACGCGATCCTGTTCATGGTGACCTGGTTCGAGTACATCGGCTTTGACCCCACGACCGCGGGGATCATGTTCGTCGTCATCGCCATTGGGGCTGCGCTGGGGAATTTCTACGGCGGAGTGTTCGGCGACATGGCGGCGAGGAAGAGCCCGAAGTACGGCCGCATCGCCGTCGCGCAGATCTCCGCCGTGATGGGCATCCCTCTCGTCTGGGTGATCTTCATCCTGATCCCGCCCGTCATGGCGTCCATATATTTATACGTCATCATCGGGGGAGTCACGGGCTTTCTCATCTCGTGGCCGAGTGCCGCGGCAAACTTGCCCATCTTCACCGAGATCTTCGAGCCCGAGATACGCGGCACCGTCTACAGCGTCGACCGCGTGTTCGAGGGATCGTTCTCGGCCTTTGGCACCATCTTCGTGGCATGGATAGCTAGCGCCCTCGGCTACATCACACCAGGTGCTAACATTACAGATTTCGGGGCCCTGCCCTACGCGACACATAATGCACACGTCTTGGCATGGGGCATGTTCTTGATGTGCGTGATCCCGTGGATCATCTCGAGCAGCATTTACACGCTGGTCTACATCTACTACCCGAAGGACTTCGCGAAAATGCGCGCCATCCTCAGGGCGCGCATGCAGGAGAAGGCCAACGGCGGGTCCACATAAAATCACCGCATCTTTCTCCCCTTTTTATATCCTTTTTTCTCGTGGCCGGGCGACGAATCCGGTGTGATCGCCTGCCAAGATGCTTGACCGCCCGAGCGCGCCTTGAACGCTACCGCCGAGCATGCATACCAACGACAGCGTGGCCCGGGCGCTTCGGCAAAAGGCTTATCTCGACACGGGCTACCGGATAGAGGACATCGATTGGATCTTTTTGGCAATAGTCGAGAGATGAATCCCGTGAGCATGATCGGTAAAAAAGTGCGTTTGGAGCGCATCATGAACCGGCAGACCGGGAAGACCGTCATCATCCCGATGGACCACGGCGTGACCGTTGGCCCCATTCCCGGCTTGGAGGACATGCCGAAGATCGTGAACCTGGTTGCCGAAGGGGGCGCCGATGCCGTGCTCGGTCACCTCGGCCTGCCGCTCTACGGCCACCGGGGTTCCCACGGCATGCACGGGCGGGATATCGGCCTGATCATCCACCTCTCCGCATCGACGAACCTTGGGCCGGATGTCAATCAAAAGACTCTAGTTACCGATGTCGAGGAAGCCATCAAGGTCGGGGCCGACGCCGTTAGCGTCCACATTAACGTGGGTGCTGAAAATGAACCCGAAATGCTCAGGGACCTCGGTCTCGTGTCCAAGCAATGCCGCCACTGGGGCTACCCCTTGCTCGCTATGATGTATGCCCGAGGCCCGAAGGTAACGTCTGAACACGACCCGGAGGCCATCAAGCTCGTCGCCCGCTTGGGGGCCGAGCTCGGTGCAGATATCGTCAAGACGAATTACACGGGCGATCCGGACACCTTTGGCGAGGTCGTCCGGTCCTGCCCGGTCCCGGTCATTATCGCGGGTGGCCCGAAGGTCGATGGCATCAAGAAGCTCTTCATGACGGTCGAGGAAGCGATGGGCGCCGGCGCGGGGGGCGTCGCGTTCGGGCGCAACATCTTCCAATCGCAAGACCCGATGCTGCTCACCAAGTCGCTTGTCAAGCTGGTGCACGATGGTTACACGGCCGACGAGGTTATCCGCGAGCTCTTCCAGGACTCGGCTATGAGTCTTGACTAATTCGAAGCGAATTTCATGGAGATCATCGAACACAGCGTCGGGCACGATGCCATTACCTTCTTTTTCTCGGGAATCCGTTTGCGGAACGCATTTCTTGTCTTCATTACCGATAATGAGGAGGGCAATCCGGGCCTCGGCAATATCGCCTTGGCTGCGCCGACCCGGATCACGGATGCACCGCTCATCGCCTCGGCCATCCCCGGCATGAATCCCAAGTACGAAATCCTTGCAAAGTCGATCGGCGAGATGATGGGAAAGAAGCTCCACGCCCCCATCTTCCTGTTCTTGGATGTGCGGTTCGAGAGCACCGACCCGAAACTCGTCAAGGTCCTGAAGGTCGATGCGGACGAATTTTGCATGATCGTGGCCCAGCGGCTTGGACAGGAGTGATCGGCATCTTTTTCGTGAAAGACCGTTGACCTCTATGAAGCTTATGGTCAATTGCCATTGGCCTTTTTAAGAATGCCCGTTTAGCCTCATTCATGCAAATTCGTTTTTCAGCACGCGGGAAAACCGAGAAAGCAAAAAACGGGCTTGCATTCAATTTTTCATACATTCAAATACTATCATTCCAACCCAAGTTCTTGGGCAATGGATCGCAAAATTTTACCGAAACCGTCCGTCCCTCGCAATATTCTGGAAATCTTGCGCGCAACGGGCACACCGCGTGCATGTTGAACGAAACAGATTCGCATTTAAACCTTTCGAAGCATTTTAAAAAATAAGAATAGCTTTAAGAGTTCCAAGCAAACGAATAACTTTAGGAGTATTTTGAGTTTGTACCATAAACTAGGAGAGATCCCGCCATGAATGCTAATTCGGGTGAATCGTTAGAGGAAGCGGCGATAACGTGCCCTGAATGCGGGTCCAATTCGATCACGCAGGATCCAAGCAGGGGAGACATGATCTGCAGCGCGTGCGGCTTGGTCATCGAGGAAAAAAGCGTCGATCAAGGGCCTGAATGGCGTGCGTTTAGTTCTATCGAGGAGAAGGCAAGGTCACGCACGGGAAGCCCGGCAACCCTCACCGTGCACGACAAGGGGCTCTCGACCATGATCGATTGGCGAGACCGCGACGCACACGGCAACAAGCTCGATCCGTCGATGCGGGCCAAGATCTACCGCATTCGAAAGTGGCAGGTCCGCACGCGGGTGCACTCGTCCATCGACCGAAACCTGGCCCACGCCATGAGCGAGCTCGACCGGTTGTCGTCGCAGCTATCAATCCCACGAGGGGTCAAGGAAGCCGCGGCCATGATCTACCGCAAGGCCATCGACAAGAAGCTCATCCGCGGCCGGTCCATCGAGGCCATGGTCGGGGCATCGATCTACGCGTCATGTCGCAGCCGGAAGATTCCCCGCACGCTCGACGAGATCGCCAAGTTCTCGCGCATCAAGAAAAAGGAACTCGGCCGATGCTATCGCCTGATCCTGCGGGAACTCGAAATCAAGATCCCGCTCGCGTCGCCCGTCGACTTCATCACGCGTTTTGGAGCCGAGCTCCACATCTCGGGCATCGCCCAGCGCAAGGCCATCGACATCTTGGAACGTGCCAAGACCGGCGGTATCACCGTGGGAAAGGACCCGACGGGCCTCGCCGCGGCGGCACTCTACATCTCCACGCTAAAGGAAGGTGAACGACGCACGCAACGCGAGATCGCCGAGATCGCGCACGTGACCGAGGTCACCGTCCGCAACCGGTACAAGGAACTGGCAGGCTTCCTCCAGATCAAGGTTCCCGTGTAAATTATTAAAATTATTTCTTTTTTGTTTGGTTGGAAAAGCAGGAACAGTTGAAAAAAGAAAGATTTAGAAAATTCAAGACTGCAAAACTTCTTCGATCGATGCCTTGACGTTCGCGGCGACCTCGTCGATCTCCTCGGGTGTGCTCTTGATATTGATGCCGTACGCCGACCCGAGGCCCGCATCCACGACACCAACCGAGATGTTGATGGCACGGTAGATCCAGTCGTCGGTTTGCGGCAGCATGTTCTTGGAATACTCGACCGCGCCACCCTTCTCGGTGTAATATGGGCACGTGAACGGGCACTGGAGCGCATCAGGCGTCTTCTTGCCGAGCAGCTGTTCCATATTGTTGTAGACATGCCAGCCCGACTGCGCGATGGTCGTTGTGCCGAGCCTCTCGGCCAGCTGCGTCGCCTGCTCGGGCGTGGGCATGTAGAAGACCAGCAACGCGCCGGTTTCGCCTTCGGGGTCGGGCAGCTCGCGGAACGTGATGCCGTCGATGCCCATCAATTGATCTTTCAGTTGCTTCTTATTCGCCTTCATGGTCGAGACAATGTTCTCGATCTTCTTGAGCTGGGCACCGATGACGGCACCTTGAAACTCGGTCATGCGGAAGTCAACACCGAGCACGGTCCGCTTGCCCTCCTCGGAGCCTTGCCGCAGGGGCAGGTGGCCCTGGTCGTGGACCGCGAACGCGCGCTTGTACAAGTCCTCGTCGTCGGTGATGACCATCCCGCCGTCACCGCCAGTGATGGTCTTGTAGACGTTGAAACTGAATGCGCTCATTTTGCCGTACGTGCCGACCGACTTGCCGTGATACTTCGCGCCCGCTGCTTGGCAGCAGTCCTCGATTAGGAACAGGTCGTGGTCGGCCGCGATCTTGGCGATCTCGTCGATGTGGCCCGGGTTGCCGAGCATGTGCACGAGCATAATGGCCTTGGTGCGCGGCGTGATCTTCGCCTCCACGTCGGCAGGGTCGAGCGTGAGTGACGAATCAACTTCCGCGAGGATGGGAACTGCTCTTGCGAAGATGATGGACGACATACTCGCGATGAACGTGTAGCCGGGGACGATAACCTCGTCGCCGGGGCCAATGCCGAGCGACCACAAGCAAGCGAGTAGCGCCGACGTGCCGCTGTTCACGGCGACCGCGTGGGCCGCGCCCGTGTATGCCTCATAGTCACGTTCCAGCTGCCAAACCTTCTTCTTGAACCGGGGATCGCTTTCACTCCCGTACCGGTAAACATATCCTTCATTGATGACCTCGAGGAGGGCCTCCTTCTCCTCCTCGCCAATCATGTCCATTCCTGGTCCTGGCATAATGTTCACGAAATTGTTTAGTTTATAGCGTTGTTTTGGCTTTAATTCCCTTGTAGTGGAAAAATCCAGATATCCGTGAATTCGAGTGTCCAAAGTCTTAAAATCCTTCGCTATGGAGCAGGTGGGAATTGCCAGCTGGCGTTGGTACTGTATAGCTTCATAATCAACACAAGCATAAGGGAATCGTGCTGAAAAATGCCGATCAAAAGCATATCAATATAGTTAAAATAATGGATAAAAAAAACAACAATTTAGACATCGACCTCGGACAGGGCAACGATCCTGTGCTCGTCGAGGGACTTCTTGGCCGCCGCGGCGATGAGGATGGCATCGAGGCAATCTTTACCGGTGACGGGCGGCTCCTTGTTCTCCCGGATGCACGCAAGGAACTCGGTCACCTCGTCGAGGAACGCCTGCGCGTAACGTTCCAGGAAGAAGTATTGTATCTTGTCGGTCATAGGGCCGGCGTCCTTGGTGAACACCTCGACAAGGCTCGGCCTGTCATTGGGCGTGATGGCCATGCCCGCAGAACCGAACACCTCGATGCGCTGGTCGTAGCCGTAGACCGCCTGGCGTGAGCCATCGATGATGGCCATGGCGCCATTATTGAACTTAAGATTGATCATAATCGTGTCGACGTCGTCGAACTCGGCGATGCCGGGGTCGACCAGCACCGAACCGTTCGCGAAGACCTCCTTGACCTCGAGGCCGGAGAGGTAGCGGGCCATGTCAAGGTCGTGGATGCACATATCGTAGAGGATGCCCCCCGACGTGCGTAGGTAGTCCAAGTTGTAGCCCGGGTCCCGAGACGTGATCTTGACTACCTGCGGGTCGCCGATGGTGCCCGATTGCGCGACCTCGCGGATCCGGCGGAAGTTATGGTCAAACCGGCGGTTGAAGCCGATCATGTATTTCACGCCCGCCTTTTCGACCGCGGCCAATGCCCTTCGGACCTCGCCAATGTCTGTGTCGATGGGTTTCTCGCAAAAGATGTCCTTTCCCGCTTCCGCGGCATCAATACTGATCTGGACGTGCGAGGAAGTAGTGGTCAGGATGAAAACGGCCTGGATGTCGGGATTCTCGAGCACTTCGTGATAATCCGACGTAGTAGCGACATCCCTGAGCCAGTCTGCAGGCAATAGTTCGTCAACAGGCTTGAGGTCGCAAATCATCTTGACCTCTACGTCCGGGATGCGGTGCAACAAGTTGTTCAGGTGCAGCTTTCCGATGCGACCAGAACCAATTACTCCCACTGAGACTTTCGACGCCATAAATGTCAACTAGACCCTCTAAGGTTTGAAGCTACTGGCTTAAATGCCCCCATGGCGGTAGTGCTAGCCATGTCAGAAGACATCAACTTGGATGGCAAGATGGACGACTGGGGCCCGTTCGGGCCAAACGAGGGAAAATGGCTCATATTTTCGGTCGGAAACCCGAATGAGGGCCACGGATATGCCCTTCCAAGGACCATAGACGAACTCTCGGCAAAAGCAATCGCGTACAGGCTGGAAATCAAGAGCGGGAGCCGCTACGCGGCGCACATCCCGTGGGCTACTGACTACCATGGCGAGGTCGCCAAGGACTGGATGCCGTGCTTCATCCCCGAGGAGGAGTTCTTGGAGAAATCGATCGCTTACATGAAACAGCATATGGAGATCTACGCATCCATGAACCTTCCCGCGTCGCGGGTCGCCTTGATCTCGTCGCACGGCGGCAACGACCCCATCCTTCAGGCGAACGAAGCGCGGATCAAGGAAGAACTCGGCGCGGAGAAGTTCATCCTCTTCACGGGCGCGATGGCCGAATCGCGCCAGAACGAGTTCCTCGCGGCGTTCGAGGAGCTCGCCAAACAGCACACAAGCACCGAGGACGAGGCCGACGAGCTGGCGTTCAAGTACGTGCAGATCATGACGACGTCGGGCCACGCGGATCACTTCGAGCACACCATGGCAGCGGCGATCGGCGTCTTAGATTATGACAAATTGCAGGTCATGAACGACGCCCTCACATCGGACTTCGACGCCGCCCTCGAGCGGTGGCCGACGATCGGCGGTCTCGGTGGGTTCCTCGTCCACGGCGGGAAGTACGCGGACCTTTCAGGCACGCCCGACAACGACACGCACGGGCTTTGGAATTGCCTGCGCGGCCTGCGGGAGCTTGACCATGGGCGCATGGTGGTCGCGAAGGAGCTCGGTGATTTGCTCATCGACAAGCTCGTGACATTAATGGCCGAGATGTTGGCCGAGGAATGAAATCGATTTTTTTTCTCATCTCATTGATGCTTTGACTATTAATGTGTTGGGTTTACGGGAAAACAAATCTCGCGTAGGTGGTCGGTAGTCATTCCAACAAACGCCCGGATTTGTCTTGTTCTGGTGTAGCAGATGATAAGAAGGAAGAATGTAAAATAAGATCTCGTGGTTTCGTTATTCTACCGGGCCCATATTATTGATGGCATCGCGAATCTCGTCAACAGACGCTCCATCTTCGATCGTGGACAAGTCACCGAGGTCTTTGCCCTCGAATAGTGCCTTGATGATGCGGCGGATGATCTTGCCCGACCGAGTCTTCGGCAATCTCGCGACGAACCGTACCGCGTGGACGCTAGCGATGGCGCCGACGTTTTTGCGCACGGTCTGGTTGATTTCTACCTTCAAGTCTTCGCTCGGTTCGTAGCTTTCCTTCAACACGATCATCGCGACCGGGACTTGCCCTTTTTCCTCGTCCTCTATGCCAATCGTGCACACCTCCGCGACTGCAGGATGGGACATGATGGCCTCCTCGATTTCCCTGGTTCCTAACCGGTGGCCAGCCACCTTGATCACCTCGTCGGCACGCCCGAGCACGAAGTAATAGCCATCCTCATCCTTGATGGCATAATCGCCTGTCGCGTAATAAAAGCCAGGGAATTGCTTGAAATAGGCTGCCACATAGCGTTCGTCATCGTTATATACGGTCATGAGAGCGCCGGGTGGTGTCGGGGGAACACTTACAAGGAACCCCTTCTCGCCAGCAGGCATTTCCTCGCCTGCTTGGTCGATAACCTTTAAATTCCAGCCCCAGGACGGGAACGTCGGGCTTCCTGGCTTGATGGGTATCTGTTCCACTCCGAAGGGATTGGTCAAAATTGCCCAGCCTGATTCCGTCTGCCAGTAGTGGTCAATGATCGGGATATTATTTGTAACTCTCGTCGCCCAATCCCACGTCGGCGCGTCCAGCGGTTCTCCCGCAAGGAAGATCACTTTCAAGGATGATAAATCGTGGCTCGTGATGTACGATTCATCAGTTTTCTTCAGGACCCGGAATGACGTAGGTGACGTGAACATGCGGTCGATCTTGTATTTCTCGATGATACTGAACCAGATGCCGGGATCTGGATAAACGGGCGTCCCTTCATAGATAACAGAGGTCAGTCCATAGAAGAGTGGCCCGTAAATGATGTATGAATGCCCGACGACCCAGCCTACATCGCTTGCTGCCCAGAAGATCTCGCCGTCCTGACAGCCGTAGATGGTTTCCATTGAATTGTACAACGCGACGATGTGGCCGCCAATGTCTCGCACTGCGCCCTTTGGCTTGCCGGTCGTGCCTGACGTGTACAAGATATAGGAAGGATCAGTGCTCGCCATTTGCTCGCACGGGACCTTGTCCTTGCCCTTCTTTGCGACGATGTCCTTCCAGAAAACGTCCCGGCCCGCGGTCATCGGTGGTGTTGCAATGCCACGATCGAGCACCACGACAAGGGGAACCTTGAATTCCGCTCGATCCAGCGCTTCATCAACGATAGGTTTGAGCGGCACGGCTTTTCCACCGCGGCTTCCCGCATCGGCACAGATAAGCATTTTTGGTCGCGCGTCATCGATGCGGACAGCAAGTGATTCGGTGCTAAAGCCAGCAAAGACGATGCTATGAATTGCACCAATCCTGCCGCATGCCAGCGCGGCGATGCAGGCCTCGGGCACCATTGGTAAATAAATGATGACGCGATCGCCTTTTTTCACGCCAGAGTTCTTTAGCACGCTCGCAAATTTCACCACTTCGGCTAGCAATTGCCCGTAGGTTATTGTCCGTTCTTGGTCGAGTTCCGAGCTCACCCAAATATATGCCGGTTGGTCTTTCTTTCCGTTTTCCACCCAACGGTCCACGGCATTATAACAAGTGTTCGTGACTCCGCCAACGAACCAACGGTAGAACGGAGCGTTCGAGTCATCTAAAATCTTCTCGGGCGGCTCGTACCAGAAAATTTTCTCCGAGATTGGTCTCCAGAATGCTTCTGGATCTTCTATCGAAAGCCGGTACATGTCTTCGTATTTTCCCATGAACATCACTTGGTGCATTGAACAGGTGTCTTGAGGCCGTGATTCACTGCACTCGTTTTAAGAACGAATGATAATACACATCTTCTTGTTTTACTATCCAATTAAGCCTATGCTTACATCTCGATGCTGTAATTCGAGCAATTTGGTCAGAAACCCGCCTCTGCCATCCGTATCAAGTAAATATTACCGTGATGCCGCAACGTTTAAATCACGGCTGTCGGCGCTTCGTTACCGATTACCATGAAGTACACGACTCTTGGTAAAAGTGGACTACGGGTCTCGGAAATGTGTCTCGGGACCATGACCTTCGGCACGCAGAGAGGTGATCTCGGCGCGGACCGGGACGAGTGCAAGAAGGTGTTCGACGCGTTCGTGAACGCCGGCGGGAACTTCTTCAACTCGGCGAACCGGTACATGAACGGCGAGGCCGAGACGATACTGGGAGAATTGATCGCGGGCACGGGCGATAGGGAGCGGTGCGTTATCGCCACGAAATACACGTCCCCGACCAACCCGGACGATCCGAACGCGACGGGCAACCACCGCAAGAACATGGTGCAGGCCGTGAAGCACAGCCTCGAGCGGCTGGGCACGGACTACCTCGACCTGCTGCTCATCCACATGTGGGACCCGCTCACGCCTATCGAGGAACTCATGCGTGGACTCGATGACCTCGTGAAATCGGGGAAGGTTATCTACATCGGAGTCTCGGACACGCCTGCATTCATCGTGTCCAGGGCGAACACCATCGCCGAGCTGCGGGGCTGGACCCCGTTCATCGCCTACGAGATACCCTACAGTCTCGCGGAACGCACCGTGGAGCGGGAGATGATCCCCATGGCGGATTATCTCGGCATGACAGTCACGCCGTGGTCACCGCTTGGCGGGGGCATCCTGACCGCGAAATACAACGAGGAAGGCGGAACGGGCCGGTTAAGCGACGCGACCCCCAGCAGCCGGAACTGGATGAGCGACCGGAACAAGGCCATCGCGGCCGAGGTGGCGCGCGTGGCCCAGGAGATCGGCCGGACCCCTGCACAGGTCGCCCTGAATTGGGTGCGCCAGCAGGCTGGAAAGAAGTTGAAGATCCCCATCATCGGTGCCCGGACCGGAGAGCAGGCCATCGATGACCTTGGCTGCCTCGATTTCGAGCTCTCGAAAGAACATCTCGATGCTCTGTCCGAGACGAGCCAGATCGAGCTCGGCTTCCCTGGTGACTGGTTTACGGGCGATAGCATCCGGGGCTTCACCGGCGGGAACTACACGGTCATCCCGTAAAATCGTTAATTTCTTCCTTTTTTTTACTTCCGAATAAAAAATTGCCAAGAGCGGCACGGGTTCGAAAATTGAAAGAGGATCAAGCCTAGATCAGGTTTTCCAGCGTGCTCGCGATCGTCGCGAACCGGTCCTTCAACGATTGATAGTCCCCGCCGATGGCGTAGATGAGCAGGAAGATGTGGTGGACCGGGTCGTTATGGATCATGATGGAATGGTCCTCGATCTCGACGATGGCATAGTCGTGGTCCTGCATGGCCACGTGCTGCACGCTTTTTTGCCAGTCGATGAGCAACATGACCGCCTTCGCGGCCATCTCGACCTGTTGCTCCTGGTCGATCTCGTCCACGAGCCGAAATTTCTTGGCGAGGATGTTGTTGTTTTCGTCGAGCACGAGCGCAATCGTTACCTCCGGGTTTGTCTCGACGAGATTCTCGAGAAACAAGTTGAAACTATCCACCTTGGGGACGACGGCGGTCCATATCCGGTTGAATGCAATGTAGCAAGACCATTCATCGAACACTGATGTCTGGAAAAATTCTTCGATCTCGCCGCCGTGTTTCTTCACGATTTGCTGGAACGAGTCCTTGAGCTCGTTCAGCTCGATGCTCGCACGACTGCTGCCCTTTTTTAATTCCTGAAGGTATTCTCCGTCGAACTTATGAAGGAACACGAAAAAGACAGGCGTGGCCTGCAGCCGCGCGATCGCGATGACGCATTTCTCGAAATAATCGAGAGTCTCTTCGTACCTGTCACGGTCGTGCATGTCTACGACGTACACGAACACGTCGATCGCCTCGAAATATGCGGCCACATCGTCTTCCACGTACTTTTTTCGATATTTTTTCTGTCCTCCGAGATCGTGGATGTAAATCCTTTGTCCAAGGACTACAAATTCGGATCTCTCGGCACCCTTAGTCGGGGCCGCGGAGAGCGGGTCGAACATCTTGTCCTTCACGAGCTTCACGATACTGGTCTTGCCGGCGTTGTCGAGTCCTACCAATACAATTTTTTTTCCGACCGGGATCTCTTCCATGGTTGCGCGCCGTTAGAATTTTACTTTATATGGTACCATATTTCCATTAATCCTTTGCGAATTTGCATTAAATGCAGCCATTCAAAACCAATCGTTTCACAGGCCACGGGGAGAACCGGCCAAAGGTCCGTCACGGTTACCCCGCAAAGACAGTTCGTACCAAACGGGCACCTAGCGTAGTGCTGGAAGATGACGATCAGGGCTCGGTTCTTGTCACTTGCATTGTTCTCATGCCTCGCTTGTCAAGCAATCGAGAGAAGAACATAACGTAGATCCTCATAAACCACTCGGCCGAGCCTATAATTTTAAATTTCTTTTGCCAAATCCAGAAGAAATTCACGATTACAATTATCAGCGGTATGAAAATCACCATGAAAAGCAATTCCTGCAAGATTACCTCGTGAACGAGGTACGGCAAGAGGCTCATCAAGAAACCGGTGAGCGACATTGCGCCAAAGTTATTGATCTTTTCTTCCCACGGAATTTGCTTGCATCGAACGAGCTTTCGTTCGGCGAGGAAGCTAAAAATCACGCAAATGATGCCCAAATTGTAGAAGAGATACTGCGGCGTGTGCCGGACCAGAAACACGGGCACGCCGCTGAATGGATACGAAAAAATCTGTCCTGGCACTCTCAAATCATCCATGATGTCGTGCGTGTACCCGGGAATCAACCAGTAACCCAAGCTGATTGCTCCCACGATGAGAATGAGACCGACCCACCGGATTTTTCTCAATTCCACTTGAATCGCACGAGGCGTCGCATTGTTGTATTTCGAGATGAAGGGTTCGAATATGATCGACGCTGCTAGTGGAACAATCAACCACGAAAAGATGGGGCATGTCTCGGCCTGCTGGAAGAACAAGAAATACACGTACGTCGGAAGATCCGGGATCATAGCTGGTGTCGCAACGCCGGGATCTATACCCGCCGCGTTGATGCTCGTCAAGGAGTAGTTCAGCAATGGATAATACAGCACGACGATGATCGCGATCAACAAGACACGCGTGCGAACCTTCAGCCGGAGGATCAGCGGCATCAGCAACGAGAACATCGCGATGGCCGTGAACACGTTCCACTCGAAGACGTGCATGATCCCGACACTGCCAACCGTGGTCAGGTTGTACAGCTCGCCGAGGATGAACAAGAACGAGATTCTCAAGAGGGACCGGCGGGTGTAGAGACTTCCGTGCTCAGGCGAATCCGCACTCTTCGCGGCACTGAGCATGGTGCCGAGCACCGACATGGTGACGAACATGGCAGGTCCGAAAAAGTCAAGCAACAGCCACTGCATGCGGAAGAATGCGGCCCAGTCGGCGGCGTGCCAGATGAGCGCGAAGTGGCAGTAGAAGATCATGATGATTGACATGCCTTTCATGGTATCGATGGTCGTCAGGCGCTTTGATGGCGCTGGGGAGTCGTTGCTTTTCTTAGCAATCTCTGATTTTTCGGGCACGGAAGTCTTCACCTTGAGTGGCATCCATCCAGAGCGTTATTAAACAATGTAATTGAACAAAATGTTGAAATCGAAACGATTCGCCAATTCAACTTTATTCATATCAAAATTCGCTAATTAAACTTATAAAATCCGTACATTCGGACCGTCCATACCATGACCCTTTCTTTCGAAAGAATCTGGTCGAGTGAAGATACGCAAAACTATTGAAGGGTTAGCGCCTTGTTTAACCGTGGGGGATGATACCAGTCGCCCCATGTCCGAGCGGGAGTACCGCCGTGAAGAGCCTGCGACGAATTGACCCCACTTGCCATTTCATTTTCGAGGATCGCAAACAAGAGGCCCTTGGCGTGGTTGCGAGCATCGACGTCGGTACATCCGGTTGGTCATACGACGAATGGGTGGGTCCCGTGTATCCGCCCGGCTTGAAGCCACCGAAACGGCTTGATTTTTACACCCGCTTGTTCCATACTGTCGAGATCGACTCGTCCTTTTATAATATCCCCTCCGAAGTGGCCATCCGCTCGTGGGCAAGCAAGGCACCGGAAGGCTTCACCTACGCGGCCAAGATCTACAAGGGCATCACGCACGATGCCAAGCTGGACCCCGAGAAGTATGGCGATGGCTTGGCGCGGTTCATGGACCGGTTCAGGCCCCTCGATCACATTGTCCACGCTTACCTTCTCCAGCTCCCACCGTCGTTTTCCAAGGACAATCCGGCACATCTCGATAATTTGGTGCGGTTTCTGGAGACGTGGGAGCGTTCGTGGCCACCCGAGAAGCTCGCCGTGGAGGTCCGGAACCAGTCGTGGTTCGTGCCCGATACTTTCGAGTTGCTCCGAGAGCATGGCGTCGTCTATGCCATTCCTATCGAGCCTGACATTCCCGACATCCAAGAGATAACGTGCCCATCAAGCGCCTATATCCGCTTCCACGGGTTCGGCACCCATCCCATGTTCAACTACAAGTTTTCCGATGCTGAAATTCAGGAATGGGTCCCGAAGATCAAGAACATCGCGGGGAAGGTCCGCGTCCACGTCTATTTCAACAATCACTTCTCGGGATATGCGGTTCAGAACGCGCTGACGCTGATGGACTTCCTCGACATCCCGCACGTTGATCTGGAGACGGTCCAGCACCGATTCTCCCCGGGAAGGGGCCAACAACACTTATTTTAACAAACATGGCATGTTCTTCAAGTATCGGGGAAAATCTCCTCGTTTTGGTAGGCGATCCCGTGGCGGACCTTCACGGCGATGCCGCGCTTGAATGCTGCCATGTCACGGCTCGACAGCACGGTTTTTCCTACCGCAACGACCTGCCGCTCCTCGTTGACAATGTATACTTCTTGGGACGGGCGCATCGCCGGCACGGGTTGCACCACGTGTTTCGCAAACACGTTTTTCCCCTGGGCGATGAACTCGGCGACGTCATCCGGGACCAAGATTCCGTTCACCAGTTGATCCTGTTCCAAATCGTTCAGGATCCGTGCACCGGCCAGGGCGAGGCTGAAGTTCCCGTCATCGGGGCGTAAAACAAGCATCAACTCGCCATCAAGGAACACGTATCGGATCTTGTGGGTCTTCTTCGACCGTTCGAGCGCAACACGATCCCGATTCTTGGCGATGAATTGCCCCGCATGGGGGCCGAACTGGCGGGAAGCCAGCGCCTCGATAGCGCGCGCGTCCATATCAGTGAGTAGATCCACGATGTCATAAATGCCGCCCCGCAGTAATATTCATGATGACGAAGCAGTTCCAGACGGTCTGCGTTTTTGCCTCGTCGAGCGAGGCGATCGATCCAAAATACGGCGCCGCAGCGGAACAATTGGGCATTGCATTAGCGGAAAGCGGGTTCGACCTCATCTACGGCGGCACGAACTGCGGACTCATGTGCATCGTGGCAAGCGCCATGAAATTACGGGGCCGGCACGTGACCGGGGTCATCCCCGAGGTGATCAACGACCAGGGGCTTGCCCAACAGGAAGAGACCGATGAATTAATCATGACAAAAACCATGCGCGAGCGGAAGGCCAAAATGGAGGAGCTTGCCGATGCATTCGTCGCGTTGCCAGGAGGATTCGGCACGCTCGACGAGGTCGCCGAGGTCATCGTGCTCAGGCAGCTCGACGCGCACCGCAAGCCCGTCATCATTATCGACCTGCAAGGGTTCTATGGGCCGCTCCACGAGCTCTTCGACCGGTTCCTGTCCGAGGGGTTCGCCCACGGGGACGTGGCATCGTCGTATACATTTGTTTCTAGCGTTGACGATGCAATAGCGGCATTGGCAACATTCACGCCATCGACGCTCCCCTTCAAGTGGCCACGGAACCAAGGATAGAATGCAGCCTCTTTTTCATAAAAAATGTAAGGGAAAGAAAGTGGCCGTGCAACGTATCAGGGGGAACAAGAGCGTTTCGGCTTGGATTCGATGCTAACAACCACGCCGGCGATGCCCAGCAACGTGGCAAGGGCGATAATTCCACTATCCCCGAAGGGCGTGGCCGGGTGTGTGCCACTACTTTGCGCCGCGCTCACCGTGATGGTGATGGTCTCGTAGAACCTGCTCCCGTTGGCATCAGTAATGAATACGGTCGCGGTGAACGTTCCAGCCGTGTTGAAGACATGCGTTGGATTTGCCGACGTGACATTGGCGGATCCGTCCTTGAAATCCCATTGGAAGGACATCGAGGATTGATTCGTGATCAATTCCGAAAATTGAATCGTTCCCCCGACAAGAATGGCGGTTGCATTTGCCGTGATGATTCCATGGTCCTGGCTGAAGGTATTGTTCTGATTTTCGTTCGCGCTGGTGCAATTCAAGATTACACTGTTCAGCCCGTTCTCCATGAACCAATTTCCGGTGAAAAAGTTCGAGTTCGAATTATCGGTTAGAACCAGGCCGTAAAGAAGGTTCCTTGAACAGTTGTTTCCATTCACGGTGTTATTGGACGCCTCGTAAAACTGCATGCCATTACCGTTATATAAGAACGTATTGTCGCTAACCGAGTCGTTCATTTCCGCCAGATATATTCCATATTCAGTATTATTAATGCAATGGTTCTGCGTGAAGGTGTTGGTGGCGATATCGCCATATTCACTGTCAATCCCATATAACCAATTGTAACAGCACGTGTTATCGCTCACAGAATCGTTCGCTTCTTCAAGATAGATTCCACTATAAGTATTGTTGGAGCATTGGTTCTGCGTGATGGTGTTAGCCCCGACATTAAAATATCCACTATCAATTCCAAGCTCGTTGAAACAGCACGTGTTATCGCTCACTGAATCGTTCGCTTCCTCAAGGTAGATCCCGTCATCATCATGGGAGCAGTGGTTCTGCGTGATGGTGTTGGTCGCGACATGTTCATATTCGCAATCAATCCCATACTCGTTCCAATCGCACGTGTTATCGCTCAGCGAGTCGTTCGCTTCATAAAGAAAGATCCCCTCACCATTATCGTAGGAGCAATTATTCTGCGTGATGATGTTGGTGGCGATATCGCCGTAATAACCATCAATTCCACAATTGGAATTGGCATCGCACGTGTTGTTGGTCACCGAGTCGTTCGCTTCATCGAGATAGATCCCATATTCGCCATTATTGGAGCAGTTGTTTTGGGTAATGGTGTTTGAACCGATGGTGCCAGATGTATAAATGCCGCTCGCCTCGTTATACACTATCGTGTTGCCCGAGATCGTGATATTGGTGCTGGTACCCGCCAAGTCGAGTCCATCGAAGCAGGAATACATGCTGCAATTGATCACGGCGACATTCACGCAATTGGAAAGGTAAATTCCATAAGTCGAAGTCGAATTTCCAGTCGTGGCATTGCAATTTAGTACGACTAGATAATCGGTCACGCCTGAAATGGAAATGGCATTAACAGTCTCATTTCCGGTGAGTGCATAACCTTGGATGATGTAGGGTGATCCCGCGCTACCATCGCCGATACTCGTGTAATCAGTGATCTCGCTATTCCCGTTGATGCTGATCGTCGGGAAGCCAGACATGCCCAGTCTTGCCGCAGCTTGGAACTGAATCCCACCGTCGCGTCCATTCATTGCCGCCATGCCGCCGATCGCGACCCCCGCAAGCACCATGAAGAGCCCCAGCATCGCGACGCGGCCATGCCCTGCAAGCCTCGTTCGACTTAATCTCATAAGAATTTTCACCCGTCATTAATTGCATTTCCAAGTTTGTTTCACTCCATATAAGCATAAGGAAATTGCCGAATTCGTAAGAAGACAGATTCCTTCAAGTTGGATTCTCTCTTATGACACGTCTTGTTAGAAAAGGCAAGATTAGACATTGGTCTCGTGCATTCGCGTGACAATTGCGGCATAATTAGCATTCGCAGGAACAACGATGCGTTCAAGGAGCCCCGGAATCGGAGCTGACAAGAGAAAGAAGACTGGAAAAAGAAGATCACGAAAACATGTGTGCCGGGGAACAACCGTTCTTAATGCCTTGGGACAGCACCTTGTTGATGGCCTTCTCGAAATCCTCGAGCAGCACGACATCCCGAATGGCACGAAGCGCGAACATGCCTGCTTCCGTGACGATTGCCTTGATGTCGGCACCGGTTGCCTTGTCCATCGCAGAGACGAGCTTGCCAAGCTTCTCGTGAACGAGCGGGTCGACATTCAGGCCGCGCATGTGGATCTGGAGGATTTCCTTCCGTTCCGCTGCAGTGGGGTCGTTGAACTCGATCAACCGGTCGAACCGGCCGGGCCGCAGCAGGGCGGGGTCCAAGATGTCGGGGCGGTTCGTGGCGCCGATGATGCGGATGTTCCCCCGGGGCGAGAACCCATCGAGCTCGGAAAGCAACTGCATCAGCGTGCGTTGCACCTCCCGGTCGCCGGACGTGGCAACTTCGAGGCGGCGGCTCCCGATGGCATCGAGCTCGTCGATGAAGATGATGGCCTGCTCCTTTTCCTTCGCCATGGCAAAGATCTCGCGCACCAGCCTGGCGCCTTCGCCGATGAATTTCTGGACCAGCTCGGACCCGATGATGCGGATGAAGCATGCCTTGGTCTCGTGGGCCACGGCCCTGGCCAAGAGGGTCTTTCCCGTGCCTGGCGGACCGAATAGCAGCACGCCCTTCGGGGGCGAGATGCCGATCTTCTCGAACAGCTCGGGCTTGATCAGGGGAAGCTCCACGGTTTCCCGGATCTCCCGAAGCTGGGCCTGGAGCCCGCCGATGTCCACGTAGCTCACGTCGGGCATGTCCTCCACTTCCATCCCACGCACGAAGGGATCCTTGGACGACGGGAGCACCTCGACGATGGCCATGGTTCGCTGGTTGAGCGCCACGCGCACGCCGGCCCGCAGGTCATCCTTCGTGAGCCGCGAGCTGGCATTCACCACGAACTGCGGCCCCGCACTCGATTTCACGATCACGCGCCCGTCTTCCATGGGCTCGATCACCGACGCGTTGATGAGTGGGGGCTGCCGGAGGCGGTCGAGCTCGTTCCGAAGGCTGTGCAGCTCGCGTTCGAGGCGCAATCGCTCGGCGTCGAGCAATTGCTTCTCCGTTTCGAGGGCGCGTAATCTACGCTCGAGATGGCGGGTGTACGTGACCAAGTACGAGCCATCCTGCTCATCTTGGGTCTCGTCTCCCTTTTTTTTCTTCGATGATGGGGTTGCAGACATGATTCGAAGCATATCGTTTGTTCGGTATTATTTAAACAAAGTACGGGAGATTTCACACAAATTAAATCCTATGTGTTACTGCTGAAAGGAGGGCGGTTCACTCTTAAATAATTGCCTTGGCCAAAAACTAAGCCGGCCCGTTGAATAGGAGCAAAAACCTCCAACTACCGAGACAAATATTGCCCCCGTGGTGGCGGAACGAGCAAACCACGCTCTAACCGGGAACTAACGGCAGGCAACAAGAATTTTAGCCGATTCAGCCTTTTCACGTGCATTTATTCCTTGATCGCCTTCACCACCACGTACCAGTGGTTCAGGTGCAATTGCCCATCCACTTCGACCAGGTTAAGCGCTTCCCGCTGGTCCATCTCCAGCGCTTTGAGGGTGGCCATGATCTCCGCGGCATCCGCATCGGACGCGCCATCCGTGAGCGAGCTGATCGGTCGATGTTCGATATATTGCGACAGGTGATCGATCCGGAAGTGATGCCCTTCCAGCACGTCGCGCCAGTGGCTGGGGCTGTACTCCCGCACGTGCGTCCGGTCGTGGAGCACGTCCAGCCGGTTCATGAGATCGTCGACGAAATCGTCCTCGGGAACACTTCGGTCGTCGATGATGAGCATTCCTCCATCGACGAGCACCCGCCGCATCTCGTCGATCGCACGGTCCAGGTCCAAGAAATGATGCGCCGCGCGCCGGCAGGTGACGAGGTCGAATCGATTGTCCTCGAAGGGAATGTCCATGCTGCTCCCTACCTGGAAATGCACGTTGCCGATGCCACGCGCCTCGCAGGCCGACTCTCCTTCCGCGAGCATCTCGGGAGAGAGATCAATCCCGATCACGGATTGCACGTGCGTGGCGAAGGCCATTGCCACGTGCCCGGGGCCGGTACCGACATCCAAGACGTTCCATTCGGCTCGAGGGGCGGCCAGATCGACGAGCATCTGGAGGCCCGCAGGGTTCGCGTGCGTGGCACTCGTCGCGTAATATTTGGCCCTGCGGCCGAAACTTTCTCCGACCTTCTTCTCGGTCATGTCTCGGGGCATAGGTAGCTATTCCAATCACGTTCATATAATGATTGGCCGCAATGAATTGATCAAACGAATCCTTAAGTTATAGTTGGGCCAACTAGGGTGTAAGGACAAATTGTACTATGCAACTTATATTTGTTATGCGGAAGATTTTTACAGATTGATTGTATGTATTATACGAGCCAAAAAAGTGAGCGTATGTAATACACGGGCAGCGAAGCTTCCGATCGCTGCCATGTTCCAGTCCGCATGTCATATCAGTGTTCCAGTCGATAAACCAAAACATAATTCCTGAAGGTGAAAAAAAATGATTACAGCGTTTAATGCCTCGCGGGGCGAGGCGAAACCGAACCCAAAAAACACGTATTTAGAGGATGACGATCCAACAGCGACGCCAACCACCTGTCCCGAGTGCGGGTCCACGGAAATCATCGAGGACGCCCAGCGCGGCGAGAGCATCTGCGCGAGCTGCGGCCTCGTGCTCAAGGACCACGCCCTGAATTCCGAGCAGGAGCGTCGGGCGTTCACGACCGAGGAACGGGCCAAGCGCGTCCGGACCGGGGCCCCGATCACGAACCTGCTCCCGGACATGGGCTTGACGACCATCATCGACACGCCTAGCCCCGAGAACCAGCGACTCTGGCGCGCCGTGAAGTGGCAGAATCGGTTGCCGTGGTCGAAGCGGAACGTGCTCATCGCGACGACGGAAATCAAGCGTATCGCCGGCATCCTGAACCTGCCCCAGGACGTGAAGGAAACGGCGGCCCAGATCTACAAGAAGGCATTCAACAAGAAGTTGCTCAGGGGCCGCTCGATCAAGGCCATGGTCGCGGCGTGCGTGTACTACGCGTGCCGGGCCAGCAAGATTCCCAGGACATTGCAGGAGATCTTGGAGCAAACCACGGTCGACGGGAAGGAACTCAGGAAGGCGTATCGCACCCTGATCAAGGAACTCGGCTTGAAGGTGCCGTCGCTGGATCCGAGCTCGCTGGTTGCCAAGTATACCAGCGAGTTGAATCTCACTCAGCAGGCCGAGCAGCGCGTCATGGAAATCCTGCACGTGATTCGCAATGAGCGGTTCATCGCGGGCAAGGATCCCAAGGGCTTGGTGGCCGCGGCCATCTACATCGCCGCGAGGGAGACCGGCGATCCCCGCAGTCAGCAGGAGGTTGCCAAGGTCGTGGGCATCACCGAGGTCACGCTGCGCTCGCGGGCCAAGGTGTTCGTGACCTACATGCAGGGCCATCCCGCGAGCGTGTAATCCCGGCTTTTTCCATTTACTTTATCCGATAACAGGTTTTGCCGTTCCTAAGCAACCTCGAAGGTTGTGAGAGGCTTAATGACATTTTTTAACGATGTGGGTAGTTTCTTTTCGATCTTCTCATCCGCCGTAACGAGATTCGTGCCATTCACAATCGCGAGGGCAAGATAGGACGCATCGTAGATGGACAGGTCGTGATCCATGGCCAGTTCGATCATTTTTGCTTGGGCATCGTTTTTCAATGCGTGAAATGAGAACGGATAGTTGGCAAGGGATTCCGCCGCAGTGGACAGTTCCGCCTTCGTGAATAGCCCGCTGTACTTGAGCGCGTTCAGCACCTCGAATTGGAGCAAGTGCGGGCACACCAATTCCATGTCCCCGCTTACGAATGCGACCCGAATGCTTTCAGCGTTTTCAGATCCATTTTCCTCGATAAACCACTTCACGATAACGCTTGCATCGATCACGTATCTTGCCATGGCAAGTCAGCTCCGGGCTTCTCATTCATACCTCTTTCCATACCGCGTTTCCCTGAATTGCCGGATGATGTCGGTGCTTTCGAATCCTTCTGGAGCTTTTTTGCGGATCTTATCGTTGAGTAGGACGGCCTTGGCCATATCACTTTCCTTTTCCTCTTGGATCGTCCTGATGATGGCCTGCCGAATGATCTCGCTCCAGTTGATATGCTTGTACGCGTCCATAGACGCCTTGAGCTCATCATCGATCCGAACGCTTATCATTCCCATAATCCTCGATATGTCATACAAGTCATACGTATATATCATTTAGCTTGATTTAAGAAACCTCGATTCAACCTGTTTGGCCAAGAGTCAATGTGGTTCGTATCAAATCGAGCATTTCCTTAATAATCACGATAAAGTCCACATGCGTTGGCCAAGTCGATTCCCGGGACCATGAAAAGCGTTATGGACATCGTGCATTCCAACTTGATAAGCACGGTCTTATATTTTGCATGTGTACTGATCTCTGTCCGCGTGTACGCCGCGCGCACGCGGATTCCCAAGGAAGCTCGGCAGATATCGGCTGCGAGCGCGGCTCGCAGGACGATCCTCAAGGGGGGCCAGCAAGTGTCCGTATTGCGGTTCTGATCTGGTTTCAAATCTTGAACGAGAAATTATTTCTTGATCTTCACAGCCTGCCGAGCAGGTTCATAAACATAGCCCTGACGTCGGTGGAAAATTGCTGCCGGTCCGTATAATCGAGGTGGAAGTAAGGCAGGTCGCCGTGCTCTCCCGCCCACGCGATGACCCGTTCCTCGATGCTCTCGTCACACGGCTTCTCAGTGCTCAGGACCGTGCCGGCAACTACAGCAGGGGGCGACCAGCCCAAGACGTGCCCGAGTTCGGCCTCATAGTCGTCGAGCCGATCAATGGACCCCACGTGTTCCTCTACCAGGCTCGCAGTATACACGACCGCATCGGCCCCCGCGAACAGGCCCGTCCGGATGCCCTCGAACTCGGGGTCATAGGACAGCACCCACGCCACAACTCTCAGCTGGGTGCCGTTCTTATCCACATACCGATCGTAGAGGATGACGGGTTGCAGGGCTGGCAGGTCCGCGTCTGTTTGGCCCCAGGCCCGGCCGATCTGGCCCTTTCCCGTGTAGCGTGCGCCGACGATGAGCACCTTGATGGTTCCTGTTTCAGCCATCGTTCATCACGTGGGTTTGGGTATCACGCAAATGAATACCGCGGGTTGCTGACTCTCGTTCACGTAGCCGTGCGGCTCCTCCGGCGGGATGAACACGAACTCATCTGCCTTGACCGTGTCCCGGTTACCCTCGCCGTCGACGAGCTGAAGCTCGCCAAACAACACGTAAATCTCGTGCTCCTCGGGGTGGCTGTGCACGTCGATGGAACCACCCGGCTCCATATCGAACCGGCGCATGATGTAATTTGGGGCATCGTCCTTCGAGATGAATACGCGGATCGTGGTGCCCTGCGAGTCGTAATTGGTCACGGGGCTGGCCTCGACCGTGTCGTACTTGAAATGTTGCATCGGTATCGAGCGCGATCAGCGAAGGATGGGAAAAAAAGATCGGGATAAGGGAAAAAATGTCAGGGCTTCTGCCCGGTTCAGGCTTCCTGAGAGTCTTGGTTGACGTACTGGTTGAGCACGCCCCACGTGCCGGCCCGCGCGATGGCAGCCTTGAGGAACTGGAAGCCAATGTCGTAGATGCCGCCGTCACCGCCGAGTGCAATGACCCGCGGGATGTCCTTTTCATAGAGACCCTTCGTCTTGAGAATGCGGAAGGTTGTCGAGATCGCGTCGGCAACCGTGCCAACATTTTCGAAGAGCATATGCACCCATGGCACGCGCCAGCTCGGGAAGTTGTCCTTGCTCGTGGAGACCTCGGTGCAGCTCGTGGCGTTGCAATACACGACGTTCTTGCCGGCAACGAGCTGGGCACCCGTGGCGAGCTGGGTCAGGATCTCGCCCTCGCCGCACCCCGCGCACAAGCCGTGGCCGGGCGCGACGTGCTCCTGGTTGGGCACGCGGCTCATGTCGATCTTGTAATTTTCGAGTGGGTGCTCCCCCGGGAAGGCTTGGGCCAAGTTGACCACGTTGTCGAACCGCTGCCGCATGGCCGCGGTCAGGAACTGCATGTTCTGCTCGGCATCGTCGCGCTTGAAGACGTGGGCCCACTTGCCCATGCCTTGGACGTACTGCTTGAGCTTCTCCTCGTCGAACACGGGCTTGCGGGTGAACGAGTATGCTGGCTTGCCATCCTTCACGCGTATCACGTACAGGGGCCAGTACCCAGAATCCGTGGCGAGCTTGTGCAGCTCGGCGGCCTTGTTCTCTGGATGGCGCCAGCCGCGCTGGCAGGACGAGATGACTTGGATGAACGCGGCACCGGGCGTCTTCAGCGCTTCCACGACCTTCGAGATGAAGTCCTTGTAGTAGTAAGGGTTCGCCGTGGCGAAGAACCCGGAGTGCAGGCCGAGGAAGGCCATGCCCTGCATGATGTCCTGCTTCACGCCGATCTTCCCGGGGATGAGCTTGCCATCCGGACCGGTCGTCGTGGAGGCGAACGGCGGCGTGGCGCTCGATTCCTGGATCCCCGTGTTCATGAATGCCTCATTGTCGTAGTTCACGCATAGGAAGTAATTGTTCGTCGGCCGGGCGAGCAGGTCGTCGACCTTGATGTCGAATGCTTTGATGTCTTCTGACATATTAATTCCCTCCACTGGGCACGTGCGTGCTGTAATTCAGCTCGCCATCCACGCCGAGGACCTTGTTGGCCGATTCCCGGAGCCCCACGTACTTGAACATGGGGTGCTGGCCGCTGCCCTGGGCGTTGGCAATATCTTCACGGATGTAATTGAACTCGTCGGCTGTCGTGTCGCGGCCACCTTGGCCGACGATGTACCCGCGGATCGTGATGCCCATGTCGGCGAGCGTCTCGTACACGCACTGCTGGACTTGTGGCATCACGGCACCGGGCGCGTCGTCCTTCTCGATCACGGCGATCTTCTCGATGCCCGCTTCCTGCACGACCTCGCGCAGGAGCGATGACGGGAACGGCCGCCACGTCCGGAGCTTGACGAGGCCGATGTCGCTCGCGGACAGGTGCTGCCACGACGCGATGTTCCCGCAAATGGAGCCCATAGACAGGAACGCCGTCTTCCTGCCGTCGAGATTCTTGGTCTCGATCTGCTTGTACTGGCGGCCGGACGCCCTGGCGAAATCGGCGAACACACTGTCGATCACCATGGGCGTGTTTTTCTTGGCATCGACCCACGCGAAGCGCTGCTCCATGAAGTACTCTGGCGACACGAGGGAACCCCACGTGGCGGGGTTGTCGACGTCGATGTGGTGGCGGGCGGCCCTCGGGACGAGCGAGAGCACTTCCTCATCGGGGAGTGCCATAAACTTGTGCACGGCGTGGGAAATGATGAACCCGTCGTGCACGAACATGGTCGGGAAGAGGGACCGCTCCGAGATCATGCAGGACATGATCGTGCTGTCGTAGGATTCCTGGACGTTCTCGGACATGATCGCGTTCCAGCCATAATCGGCAAGCGTGAACTCCCAGCCGTTCCAGATGGACAGGTTGGGCGCGTTCCATGCTCGGGCCGAGATGAGCATCGAGATCGGGAGCCGCCAGCCGACCGCCATAGGCAGGGCCTCCTGCATGAGCAAGTAGCCCTGGCTCGCGGTGGCCGTGAAGACGCGAGCACCCGCGAGCGAAGCTGCCACCGAGTAGGAGATTGCGGCGAGCTCACTTTCGACGTTGACGAATGCAGCTTTCAACGCGCCCTCGTACACGACGTCGGACAGGCCCTCGACGGATTGGGTTTGAGGTGTGATGGGGAAGGCACAGATCACGTCGGGATCGGTTTGCTTCACGGCGCCGGCCACCGCGTAGTTGCCGGTCATTGTGAGCTGTTTAACTTGGTCGATCTTTTCAAAGAATGGACTCATTGGTTTTGCTGACATAAATCTCGCCTCGATTTACTCCTTCAGGAACGCCTCGCGGGCTTTCACGCCTTTCTTGCCAGGACAAACCTCGACACAAAGGCGGCAGCCCTTGCAATGGAACTCGTCAGTGCCGACAATCTTCCACGTGCCATCATCGCTTTGCTCCCGGAGGATGCACTGGTCAGGACATTCAAAATAGCAGTTCTGGCACTGGCTGCAGTGTTCGTCGTAGAATTCGATTCTATAAACGCCCCAGCCACCTGTATTGACCTTTTCGGACCCGCCGGGAGTGTACCACGCTGCACCGATGGGCACGTCCTTCGACCCGATGTACTGCGGCTCGATGTGGCTCCATTCGAGCTTTCTGGCCGCGCCCTCGTCGTAATCGATGACGGGATCCGTCGTCTCGACCTTCTCGTAGACCTGCTGGATCAAGTCAATGTTTTTATCGGCGACTGCGCCCTTGAACTGGTCCCTGATGGCCTCGTTGAGCTGGTCGAGCGTGAACAGCCCGGAAACCCTGACAAGCGCGCCGAGGATGGCCGTATTCGTGATCGGGCGTCCTAGCACCTGCATTGCCAGATCCGTTGCATCGACCTTTGCCAGGTTAAACTGGTTCGGACCGAGCTTCTCGTTGATGTAGTCGAAGCTCTTGTTGCTGTTGAATATGACCCATGCACCAGCGGCGGTCCCGCTCGTGACGCACACGTCCCGGAGGAGCGTGTCGTCGAGCACGCACACGTATTGTGGCGTGTAGACCTGCTCGTTGGTCTGGATCAACTCGGCGTCCGGCGACAGCCGGGCGAATGCGGCGGTGGGAGCGCCCATGCGCTCGGCACCGAAAACCGGGAAGCACTTGGCCGGGCCCTCGTAGGCCATGACAGCCAGCTGGGCGGCAGTGACGGCACCCTGCCCGCCACGCCCGTGAAATCGGATACCATATACTCTATTTTCCGACATTTCAACCACTTAAAACATGAAGTCAGTAGTCTAAAGGGCGCCCCTACCGATAAAAAATACCGTCCTTGTCTATCGGTCAAACTTTCTGCCACTGACCATGCAACGAAACGGATGCCGAAGCCATCTTGCGAGATCGCGATTAAAACTCAACGATTCACGATCATTTGGCAACCCCTCGCTCCTCGGTCTTCCATTTCGGCATGAAGAATTACTGCCTGTTCGCTGCTTTCAGCAACTGCCACCATCTAATCGCAGATCCAATCATCGGGAGCCACGTGGAGATCAGCAGGCACCTTTCCCGATGGATGATGAATCGTGGCCGTTCCAACCTCTATTTTGGCATCAAGTGCTTTTTCGTGGATTATCCTGAAAACGACGCCCCAGCATGTTTTTGTCCCCTCCTTCATTTTTCCAAGTCTAGGTTATGAGGTCTCTAGTAATCGACGCACTCTGTTTGGAAAATGGCACGCGAAAGCTCACTCGAGACTTTATAGGAGCAGGACCGCGAATGGTTGCCGCTGTACTGCGTGCTCGCGGGCATGAAGTTTCGTTGCTTCGGGGTGAAGCCTTCCTCAGAAAAACGACAATTGCTAGCGATTTTGACGCGTGCTTCATATCAGGTATGTCGATGGATTTGCGTTCCGTGTCGGCGGTTGCCAGCGCGTGGAAACGCGTGAATCCTTCCTCGCCAGTCATTGCAGGTGGCCCGTTGGCACTGGATCCGGTGGCGGTCTTTCGGAACTCCTCCGCGATCGATGCAATCATCCCCGGGGAGGCAGAACGCGGGTTATTCGATGCACTCGAGTTGGGCCAATCGATCGACCTGAGCACCTCTATCCCGGCAGGATTCGTCACCATGGACAATCTCGATGACTACCGGGCGCCAACTTTCTCTTCAGCGGACTGGCCTGAAACGGATTTCATCGAAAAAGAAATCCCGCCGGCGATCGACCTGCTTTCGAGCTACGATAACGCGTGGGCTGCGAAGGTATACATCGAGTGCCTGCGCGGGTGTTCCAACTTCACCCGGGCTCGCGTAGGTTCGCACGGCGAGCGCGCGTGCATCGAGTGCGGGTATTGCGACACGGCCGGCGAGTTCAGCATCGATCACCCCTGTCCCGTCGGCACGCCGCCGGGTTGCGGGTTTTGCTCGGTTCCGGCGGTATCCGGCCCGATTCGGTCGTTCAGCGAGGCGTACATCGTCGACCAGGTGGCCAAGTGCATCGAGATGGGCTGTCACCGCGTGGTGCTCGGCGGGAGCGATTTCATGGAATACCAGCGCGAAAAACTGTTCGATCCCGGTCACACGAGGCCGATCGCGCCCCCTCCGCCGAACCACGACGCGATCGAGTCGCTCGTAAACCGATTGCTCGAATTCGAGGCGGTCCAAACCGGGAACGTGCAATTATTCATCGAGAACGTGAAAGCCTCCCTCTGCGACGACGAGGCCGTCGCCGCCATATCACGGCTCCCCGACATATCCCTGTCGGTCGGCGTGGAAACGGGTGCGGACAGCCACTTGGTCGACATTGGCAAGGCCACCACCGTGGAACAAATCAAGCAGGCGGTCGGCCTGTTCAACAAGCACGGCGTGCGCTACCACGCGTACTTCGTCCACTCGCTCCCCGGCCAGACACCCGAGCGCGTGCACGATTCGATGAAACTCATCAGGTGGCTGGAAACGGAACGCTGCGAGAAAATCACGATCTACCGCTTCAAGCCACTGCCGGTGTCGACGTTCCAAGGCTTCCGCGTCACGAAGCAATTCATTGACGATGCACAGCCGCTCATCGACGAGGCCATACGCGTGAACGAAGAGAACAAGAAGCATTACGTTAGCCTAACATGCAAGGTCCTGATCGCGGAGAAGGATTTCCGCGACCGGTCCGCGGCCGTCGCCTACATGCTCAGGGGCGGGCCGAAGGTGAAGATCACGGGTGCCGCATCGCTGGTCAACGACAAGAAGGTCCACGTCGCGAAGATCACGCGCGTCATCTCGGACAAGATGACCGAAGGCGTTCTCGTCGAGTGAAAAAGAAAGCAAAACAATTGTTTTTTGATTCATCACTCTTCCAGGTTGATGAGGTCGGAAACGCGATCCCGGCGTGACTTGAAATCGGGGTCGAGGTAGACCGTGAGCACGTGCTTGTCCTCATCGGGGCCGTGCAGGATGGAGATGGGCACGACTTCCGACTCGTTGTCCAGGACCAACCGTTTTGGAATGCTCACGGCGAGGGTCTTGTTGCATCGCTCGCACCGCACGTATATCTTCTTGTTGCCTTCGACGGGCCCCGAAGGTTTCTTCTTACGGATCTCGTCACCCAAGCCACCGGGAACCGGCGGGGCTGTGCCGGGTATCGGAATCGAGCCGAGGGACGGTGGGGCGAGGGAGATCTTCGGTGGAGTTTTTATCGACGGTAGGGGTCCACTCGGGCGGATGATGGTGGGGCCGCCGGCCGGCGCGGCTGCCGGGGCGATAGACACCGTGCCTTCCCGCATCTCGTCGTAGAGCGCCGAGTACTTCTGCTGGAAGGCTTTGCGCTCGGCAATATCGCGCTCGGCCTGCGCGGTGGCCGTGAAAAACTGGATCGCATCACGATCCGGCAGGGTTTGCTTGTAATACGAGTAAACGATCAGGTTGGCGACCGCGATGAAGATCCACGTGCCCATGATGATGCCCAGCGTCCACGAGATCCCCTGGAGCCACGCGTGCCAATCGGTCCACGGAATCGTGAAGAGGCCCCCGCTTATCACGTGCGTGGGAAAGATGTTGTCGCCTCGGTTGATGTTGAAAACAATGACGTAGATGACGTAAAACCCAGTGATCAACAATACGAGGGTATCGAACACGAGGAGTTGCTTGAGGTGAACCGTTGCATGGCGAACGTTTTCCCGAGAGATATAACGTTCATACTTAAAATCGAATTGAGATGCCCGTTCCCGCTCTTTCATCGCCTTCTTGGGCGATCGTGTGATCGTGGCTTCCATGCCGTAGCTATCTCAGCCATAGCTATCTAAATTTTCTGTTGCCGGGGAACAGTCGCAACTAATCGACAGGAATGCCGCCAAAGTTGGACATCATCGTAAAACACTACCCGACGATTCAGGGATGCCTTATATCAGGGTCAGAATGGATAAGTCTTGAAGAAAATCCGAGGTCCTTAAATAGGTTAATGGTGTCCAATCTCCACGGCAACGATCTTCTTGGCAAGACGAGGCCTGCGGGTTTCCTCTTACGACCCGCTGGGCAATCTTGGACGAATGTCCAAGTTTGTCCACCATTATAGTAAGAGTGAAGAAATGTTTCAGGCATGCGGGGGGAGGGGAGAAATATTCAAAGTATTCGGCGTATCGCCGCTTTCGCGATGGACCCGCAATGGTCGATGATCTTGGACAGCAAGTCAAGCACGATCTGCAGGTGTATGTATTTCTGGCTGTCAGAGAGCTGGTCAATCGAGTTTTCTATCGAGCGCTTCTTGGCTTCCATCGATGGAACTTGCTTGATAATCATCAGGGCATCCTTCTTCACCCTGAACAGGTAAGCATCTACCGAGATCTTGAACATCTCGCCGATGGCGCCCATGAGGTCGACCGTGCCTGCAATGATGTCGGGTTTGGTCTCGTCGATCTTGTTTTTCAACGTGTTCATGATGAAGTCGAGCTTCTCGGAGGTCTCGTTCACGTCCGTGATGAAGAATGCGAGGTCGACGGTGTCTTGCGCGCTCAAGCCCATGCGCGAGAGCGTCACGGGCACGAGCAGGCCCTTCCGAAGCTCCCGAAGGACGCGCAGGTAGTACTTCCGGACCTGCTTCTTGGAAATGGACATGGAATCTGCCGACGACGCGAAATCCCGAGCCTTGATCATCTCGATGATGGTTTCGAAGAAATCGATGGTCGTATCTGCGATGATCTTCACCAGGACGTCGATGTTCGTCTCCTGGATGGACATGATATCCGAGATCTTGATCTTGGTCGACAGGAGCGAGATGATTTCGAGCCCCAGCAAGGATTGGACGACCTCCTGCACCTTCATCGTGAATTTCGTGGGAAATTTCTCGGGCCCCTTGGACTCCTTCTTCTCGATCGTGATGAGGTCGAATCCGTCCATGTACTTGGTCGTGATCTCCAGCTCCACTAGGTCCATGTCGTCGAGCTCGGCGGGATCGAACGCGATCGTCGTCTCGAACCGGGGCCGCTCGTTTCCACCGAGCGACAGTGGACTCACGAGCAGGCTGCCATCCTGGTTCTCCATGATGGAGACCTCGCTATCCTTGTTGAGCTGGAACTTTTTCACCCACGCGCGGGGAAGGCTCATGATCAGGGTCTCCGACGAGCCCCATTTCACCAGCTTCCGCGATTCGGACGTCTTCTTGGCGTCCTTCTCGTCCCTTTTTTCGAGCAGGTTCGACACGGCCGATCAAGACCATCATGGTTTAACCTCATTTAAACATATGCTCGGGTCGCGGAATCGCGGTTTTGCCCTTTGCATGCAATTCGGGGAGTTAAGCCGTCAGATGATTTGCATGCTATCGACGATGACGAGTTCAAAGGAAAAAAGGCTAAAATACTCGATCTGGTTTGAGAATGATATTCCACTTCATTCATCTTGCGGTTGTTCAGCATCCTCCAAGCTTAAAACCTGTGATAGGCTTAAACATTTCCCATGAAAACGATGAATTTGCCAGGTCATCGCGGCATTGCCGTGATAGATAAATTAACGGCAATCGATATCTACAAGGAGATCTTTGAAGAGAACTTTTACCTGCGTGAAGGGTTAGATGTCGAGCCGGGCGCAGTCGTGATCGACATCGGGGGAAAAATCGGCCTGTTCTCCCTATTCATACTCGAGCGAGTGCCACGCATTAGCCTGATAACTGTTGAGCCGATTCCTCAGATTTTCGCGGCGTTGCAAGCAAACCTCGAGATATTTCAACCCCCGCAGGCGTCTGTAACGCTATTAAACATAGGATTGGCGGACGAGGAAAAAACAGCCGAGTTCCAGTTCTACCCGCGCGTCTCTTCAGACTCAACGGCGACCCCATTTGATTTTGATCAACAGGTCCAATTTTTCCTGGCAAAATCGAATAGTGGAATGCCACGGATCGTTCCTTCAAAGTGGCGAGCCTGGATCATCGCAAAGACGCTGCGATGGTTATACACCCCCGTCCCAGTAAAGTGCCAACTGAGGACGTTCAGCCAAGCGATCGCCGACCTACACCTCGACCGTGTCGATCTTGTAAAGCTCGATGCGGAGAACGCGGAAAAGGAGGTCATTGCGGGCATTGCAGACAAGGATTGGGAAAAAATTCAGCAAATGTCCATCGAGGTGCATACCAATATTCCCGGAGGGCAAACCTTGGTCAAGGACTTGACAGCAGTGCTCGAGTCAAAGGGCTTCTCCATCGTGGTCGATCTCGAGTCACGATTCTCCTATGTTGGCGTGCACATGATGTATGCAAAGAAAACAGGATAATCCACTTTTTGGAAAATAGCCAGATCCTTTTACAGAAATGAAGAATCTAAATATTTTATCGTTCTTTGAATGAGAATCATCAAGAGATCAGAGGAAAAATAATAGGGGAGGCGGGATTCGAACCCGCGACCGCCCGGTCCCAAACCGGGAATCATACCAGGCTAGACCACTCCCCTGAAAAAGATCAGGGCACTATCGTGATTCTTCTCTGCGAGAAAGAAGACCGGACTCCAATCGGAGAAGACAAGTCACGTTAATGAACGCCCGGTATATGACAACAATCGGGTAAACAAGACTTAGAAAGGGTACGAATGAAGAAGCAGGAAGATTCACTCGGTTCGGTCATTTCAATCGTTTCGAAACGATAACTGAGCTGAATCGAGCATTATATCGAAGTAGGCTGATTATTTAGCCCATTTCTTCTTGTTTACCGCGTGGCGGGCAAGGGCGTCCTTGATCTTGGCTTCTCCGTAGTCATCAATGATTTTGTCCCAACCCACGGCTTCGATGATCTTGTCTAAACCAATACCTTCTATTAATTCAGCAAGTTCCACGCCCGCGAGCCCCATATCCTCGATTGCATGTCTGATGTTCTGCCGAATATCGGCAGGAAGTATTTCATCCAGTTCTGTCATGTCCTTCACCTCATCACGATAATAGAGATTTATCAAGATTAAAACGTTTCTCATGGCTTGGCGCAACCCGGGGGCGGCACCAGCAAGCTGGTGGATGGCGCCCCTGATGGTTGTGGTGGATCCGAGAAACAACAGTGGAATGTTGTCGTCATTCATGTCCAGCTCGTCACAAACCACGATGCAGCAGGGACAAGGATACGCCGCTTCAACCTCGTAAAAACCATTTGTCCCCGTGCCTGCTATTAAGCCCAGCGAAAACAGTTCATCTAAAAATGCTGGCCGGATCGCCGTGATGTACCAAGCCGTGAGCCGTGATCGCATCTCGTCAATACCGATATAATGTTGGTCGCAATACAGCCCGATGTAACCGAGCAATTTGGACATATTTTCCTGGCGATGCTTATCCCGTCGGCTCTTGTACTCGAAGAGATTCTCCCGTGAGAAGTGCTGCTCGAGCAACGGGATGCTGAAAGGACCCGGCATAGTTCCTTGACAATGCACGACCATGTCGATCTCGAGCGGCAGGTCACCTACCTTCTCTACCCGCGCGTCGCAAGAAGGTAGCAAGTCCCGCATCATGCGCTTGAAGATGTAATCAAATGCCACGATTTAGACCTCGATTGCAACCACCGTGGCACGAGTTTCTCTCTAACCATTTAAACTGCGAGAAAAAAGCAGCACGAAAAAGCCTGCTTTAATCTTGTACAAGCCCGTACGCGTTAAAATAGGTGACAAATTGATCGTTATGTTCGTCCGAGATCCACTGGTGATCATGGCATAACTTGAATAACTGGTCGATCCGGAGCACCGCATAAACGTCGACATCCTGTCGCAAGGCGAGGGCACCCTCGAACCTGTCGATCACCGCGACCACGGCGGGGAACTTGATATCCTCGATGCCGGTGAACTTGACCAGATTGTTGCGGATTTCTAGCGTTGTTTCGCCGGTCGTGAGCACGTCGTCGATCATGATGACGCTGTCGCCTTCCTTCAGGTGGCCCACCGTGTACTTGTCATCCTCTTCCTCTTTCCGGTTGTACCCCCACCGGCAGCTCACCTTGAACTTGTCGTTCAATACCATGGCAACCCCGGCCGAGAGCGGGATGCCCCTGTAGGCTGCACCGAAGATGAATAACCTTTCAGGAGGAATCTTTCTTTCCGTCGGAACCGAACTTTCCAAAAAATTTGCATAGACGTAACCGGCAAGGCTGGTGGCGATTTTCGAGAACCCTTCACCGCTCGCGATGGCATTTGCGACGTTGAAGTAGAAAGGAGAAACGCGGCCGTCGTGCAGGGCAAATTCGCCGAAGATCAAGGCATCTTCCTTGACAAGAAGGTTAGCGATTTCATCTACCCGTAGCATTTGAGGGGAGGATTTGCCCATTTAGATGACCACGGCAAATTAACCATATATCGTTTTTAAACCAATCGTCATTTGGTTTTCGAAAGCAAACGGTGCAGAACATGAATTTACAAGTCGTCTTAACGCCGAGCGAGGGTAAACGGCTCATCGCCAAGGGATGCGTCGATTTCTTCAAGGATCGCCTCGAGGAAGGCTCCAGCATCCTCGTGGCGCGTGGTTCGACCAACGCTTACGTGTTAGAAGAGATGTACAAACACCTTGGCATTGACGAGCCCTTCGAAAAGGCTGATTTCATATCAGGGGAGATCCTTAGCGACCCGGAAAACCGCCTGACGTCTAATAGTAAGGCACGTCGCAAGATGAACGTCCTGTTCACGGGAACCGAAGCACATGACATCGCGAACGACGCTGAGCAGCTCGACATCGTGCGACACATGAAGGGTGGCGACCTCGTCGTGAAGGGTGGCAACGCGCTCGACAGTGACGGCAATGTCGGCATCCTGGTCGGCGACCAGTACACTGGCGGGACCATTGGCACCCTGTATGGCATCATCAGGAGCAAGGGCCTCGAACTGGTGATTCCCATCGGGCTTGAAAAAGCCATCTTCGGGGATCTCGACGCGAACAGTATGGTCTTGGGCGCGAGCTTCTGCAAGTATAGCATGGGTATGCCAGTCGGACTTTTCCCCGTCACGGGGACGGTCATCACGGAGATCGACGCCGTGGAGATGCTCTTCGATGTCGAGGCCTTCCACGTCGCGAGCGGCGGGATCGGCGACGCCCAGGGATCAGTCGTGCTCGCCATCGAGTCAGAAAACGACGAGGCCCTCGCCGATTGTGAAAAATTCTTGGAGACCGAAATCCTCGGCGAACCCCGATTAGAACCTAACCCGGTCGAGTAGGCTCGCCCGGCCGGTTTTATTTCTATGCAACAAAAGGGTTGTAGTCTACGTGATTATTGCTGATCCCAAGTAGACTTGCGGTTTCACCAGTTCATCGAGATGCCTCGCGAGTTCATCGGCATCTCTCGTCTCTACCGCTATCTGGGGCAACCCGGCCGGGAGGATCGTGGCATCGAACCACGACACTTCCGGTGAAACTCCCTTCATCTTTAGGTAAATATTGATTCCCGCGTTGAACTGCCGGTCGATCCTCAACCCGTATGCCGGGCACTCGAACGTTTTCTCGCTCCTTAGGGCTTTGTTTGTTTTCCCGCATCTGCTGCAACGTTTCGAGGTGTAGGCTGGATTGACATCCACGACCGGGTTGTTGTTCTTCACGAGCTGGTAAATCTTCCGCCAATCGGCGTGGCCCAGTTCCCGGTTCCACACGTGCTGGTGATTCCTGAACAGGTATTTCTTCTGGAGGTTCTCGAAGCCGTGAGTAGCTGGAACTTCGGTCATCTGGTTGGCGACGTGGCACAGGTAATTCTTGACCCTGTTCCTGCATCGTTTCCGGTATTTCTGGTAGAGCTTGATTCCGACGTGCTTGTTCTTGGCATAAATCCTGTTTATCCTGCGAAACTTGTTGTCGTACGTGACGTGTAACGTGTGAAGGGGTTGGATGTCGACCTTGATCCAGCCCCGGTTCTCCGAGTACCCATCGATGGAATACTTGTTGGAATCCCAGCCGATGGTGTCCTCGGGTTCGGCATCGGCGGTCGTGATCGGGATGCAAATCTTCCTGTCCGTGAGGATCGGCTCGCCTATTTTACCAGCCATCGAGAAGTAACGGTTGGATAGATCGATGTAGACGAACTCGCGTGGCCTGATCGTGATCCGCATCCGGTCTCCCTCGATCTTCATCAAGGTCTGCTTCACGCGAACGAAAAACCGTTTCACGACCGGCTTGACATGCTTTCTCCGTCCTTTGTTGTAATTCTTCCGCCACGAGTCGATGATCGAGAACGCGGTCTTCAAGGCAGAATCGATCCAATGCGCGGCATGGTCCCAAGTGGCGAGAAACTCGTCACGCATGGATTTCTTGAACGAGTAATCGGGGATTGAAGGAAAGACCCGTTTCTGCTTGCTGTTTCGCATTGGCTTCTCGGTCCACGTGATGTTCTCCCAGATTTCCGAGAGCATCCCATTAAGAACGTGGTTGTAGGCCAAGAAGAAGTGGTCCAAGTGGAGCTCGTGCGGCAGTGTGTAGGTTTTTATCATGCCAATTCATCTCCCATTTCCATCTCTTCTTCCACGGCATCGATCCTCATTTTGGACTTTGGGCTTCTCGTGTCGTGTCATTTTCCAGAGAATCATGCGATGATCGTCATTAGATTCCCGATTTTTCCCCAGGTTAGAGAAAACCCGCGGCGCTATCTCTAGGCGAGCTGGTCGATGATACGTGACGTTTGATTTCTATCGAGACATTTAAACCCCGAGAATTTCAATGAAATTTCAACCACGCGACTCGTCACGGATGTTTCATGATTGATTAAACTTCGAAATGCAGGTTGGACGAGCAATATCAACGATGGCAGGATCACTCATGTGTACCTATTTTGGAACTGATAAGAAGGCTTTTTTAAGGCTGGCGGAAAACAATTGGTTGAAAGCTATCGAATTGCATGTGATTAAAAATGATGCTATTCTCTGATGAATGGGTAAGCACATACATGGAACTGCTGAACACGAACCCGGCTTACGAGGAAGCGGCAAAAACGTGGGAGGGGGACTTTATCTTCATCGGAAGGAACTCCGAGACCAACGACATCGTAGGTGCTGCATATTTCGACCTGTGGCACGGTAAGTGCAGGTCCGCGAACACGATTCAAGACATCGAAACCATGGACGGTATCACGCCCGAATTCATCTACGACGGGAAGATATCCAATTGGAAACTCGTGTTGGAGAAAAAGCTGGACCCGATCCAAGGCTTGATGACTGGAAAGTTTAAATTGACAGGTAACATGTCCAAGGTCATGCGCGCGGTGAAGGCAGCACAAGAACTTGTCAACACCACGATGCAGCTCGAAACCGAGTTCCCGGAATAAATTTCTCCTTTTTATCCACGAAAATCCAACCAATCTAATTTCCCGTTCTGATTTTTCTTCTTTCTTATCAGTCAACGAATAACGCAGGTGCGTTTTTTACGCCAAAACCGCCAGCCCATCGAATATCTACGGAGAGGAAGGCCGCCAAGAAGTTTGAAAGGAAGGGCGTGAAACGGCCTGGCTTCTACCGCCGGGTCGATCGGCCGCAACAGTCCCAAAAAAAAGGAGAATGACTCATTCCGGCACCTTCCGGGTCGGGATGACCATGTAGGTCATGATTTGCGAAGGCTTTACGTCGACCTCGAACGAGCTGTCCGCGTGCATGACCGCTTCGACCAGCTCCTCGTTCAGGTTCACGATGTCGACCGACCGGGGCGTGAAGGATAGGTGCACCTGGCCCGTGATGTGCTCGGCTGTCGGATTGAACAGGCGGATCACGATGGCGTTGGTGTGCTCGGCGCGCTTCACCGCGGTCACGACGAGGTCCTCGGGCTCGAAGCTGATCATGCTTTCCTCCGGGAATTCGAGCGATTTCGGGGTTGGCGTGGCGAGCGCGGGGGCGATGAATTGCTTGGCATGGCTCGGGATCGCGCCGCGGAAGGGCACTTGGAACGCCGTGGCGAGCTTGAACAGCTTGGCAGCCTGCCAGTCGCCGGCGTGGGGCACGATCGCCAGGTTGAATCGCATCCGCCGGTGACACTGTGCGCCTGGCACGGGCAGAAAGGGGCCGTTCAGGCCGGTCGGGCGGCCGAGATGGCCGTGGGCGATGGGCCAGCCATCCCGGCTCAGGAACCCGACGGCCCGGAACAGCGTGATGGCAATGGCGTTCGATTCTGCTGGCAGGATCTCGAACTCGGGCAGCCCTTGCACCAGCACGCCGAGCCCCGATGTGTCGTCCGACAGGTCCACCCAGCCGTCCGTGTGGTAGAGGCCCTGCGCCGGCTGGTACCAGCCGTCGTCCCTCGGCAGGGCAATGTCCCGCTTCATGACCATGAAGTGGTCGGCGGCGAACGAATGTTGGACGTCGAGGCCCGAGGGGAACAGGGCGCGCAGGCGGTGGTCGTTCACGGCGTTGTTCACCTCGATCGAGGCGCGCACCACGCGCTCGCCTTGGTAGAGCTCGAGCAGGACGTCGATCTGGAGGGGGACGAGCACGGTGCTGCGGGCCCGCTGCGGGGTGATGCAATCAGGCACGTCCAGCGTGACCGAGACCTTGCAAGATTTCTTGGTAGGGTTTGACTCCACGGGGGAGATCGTGGCCACCTTCCCGCGTGACAGGACGTCCACGGGCTCGTGCATCGGAGCATAATCGTACTCGTCACCGTCGTCGCCGCAGTCTTCGAACAGGAGCAGGCCGGGCCAATCCTTGCCCGATACCTTGTCGGTAATGTCGATGGTGCCATCATCGTTCACTTTCACGAGCAGGAACTCGTTCTCCAGCGTGGTAGAGGGCGAGCTCGCAGCGTCATCGACCTCTGCGTCGGATTCCTCGATAAAATAGGTCTTGTAACCGAACGAGGGAACGTCGGAAGCCAGCATCTCGACGTGGTGCAGGTGGAAGGACTCGTGGAAAACCTGGTAGAGCATATCCCCTCCCTCAAGCACGCGGTAATCGGGGATGTCGGCGATCCGGGCAGGCACGGGAGTCCCGTCCGCGGTCACCAAGCGCAGCGGCTTTCCATTGAGGACGGAAGGAAGCGAGACCAAGGCCTTGACCGGCCCGGACTGGACCCAGTTCGTCGCGTTGACCACCACGAAAGGAGTGGCACCCACGGCACCGGTGACCGCGAGCTGGCCGAGGATGAACCCCATGGCGCTGGAAGAAATCGTGCCGGCGATGTCCATGACCTCGGCGAACCTGGTCTCCATGTCCGCGTGCACCCGGTCGATGCTGCAGGTGCAGATCGAGTCGTGTGGGTGGTTGCGTAGGAGCATCTTCCACGCGAGCCTGAGCTGGTCCTGCGGGTAGCGGGCGCCGAGGTACCACGCGAGCACCGACAGGCCCTCGGCCCAGTGCTCCAGCTCGGTTGACGCCTGCCAGTTGAGTTGCTTGATGTACATGCGGGAGGAGATGCAGGATCCCGTAACCTGGGTGTACATCGAGCCGCGCATCTCGCCGGCGAGATGGGGGATGTTGCCGGCCGTTTCTGCCACGATGCCGAAGTAATCTTCCAGCTTCCCGTGCTCGAGGCGATATTCGGCGGACAACTCATCGTCATTGTTAAAGAATTCAACAATTTCCGGCACGTTCTCGTCGGGGAAGAGGTGGTCCGAGCCGTTCATGATGAGCATGGCCTCGGCCCGCGTCCGCGGCGCGAGCCGCATCGTGGCTGACAGGATGCGCAACACGGCAGGCATGTACTCCATATCGCTCACGGGCTTGGCCTCCGACAGGTTCGAGGCGTTGCCATACCCAGTAATGTGGTGCAGCGTGAGGGCGGACGTGCCATCGGGCGCGTCCCAATAGAATTCGAGGGGCGTGTCCTCGTTCATGCCTTTGTATTCCTCGAATCCCCCGAAAAGCGGTGGATAGCCACGATACAAATAACATGTTTTAATGCCGAAACCCGCTAAAATCTGGGGGAGCTGCCAGATGTGACCGAACGTGTCGGGAACGTAGCCACACTTCATCGGTTTGCCAAACTTGTCGGCGATAGCATGACCGATCAGCAGGTTGCGCACGAGGCCCTCGGCAGACTCGAGAAACTCGTCGGCCAGCACGAACCAGGGGCCAATGACCAACTTTCCAGATTCCACCGCTTTCCTGAACGTGCCTGCCATCTCGGGCTTCATTTCCAGATAATCTTCGACTGGTGCGGTCTGGCCATCGAGCATGAACGAGTTCCACGCCGGATTCTGGGCGAGTTCCAACGCCTTGTCGACGACATTGACCAACCTGAGGCGAAATTGGTTAAATGTAAGGTACCATTCGCGGTCCCAATGGGTGTGTGAAACCATCAGGAGAGTTTTCTTTGAATCTCCGGACATGATGATTCCTGTGAGTTGGTTGGCACCAACTCACTTAAGTAAAATATATACTTTTGACTCCAATCAAAACAGTCGCAACTACTCGATAAATATGTGGTCAAAGTTGGACACCATCGTAAAACCTCACCCGACGAGTCAGGGGTGCCCTATTTCATGATTAGAAAGGAACGATCTTGGAAGAAATTCTCGGGCTTTAAATGTTTTAATGATGTCCAATCGCCACGGCAACGATCTTCTTGGCAAGACGATGCCTGCGGGTTTCCTCTTACGACCCGCGGGGCAATTTTGGAGTAATGTCCAAGTTTGTCCATCAAAATAGTAAGAGTAGATAAATAATAATTGCAGCATCGACATCCCATCGAAAGTCGTCAAGTTGATGATCTCCGAGATCTCGGCGTGAAAAGGTGATCTTACAATCTCGAATTGCTTTCCGGATGAACCGGGTGTCTACTTGCTGTTCGTTTGCTTGCGGTCTCCCGAGGCCATTCAAGTGGGAAGGCTGGGGCCGGTCTCCTTTGATGCGGGAATCTACATTTACGTCGGATCCGCGCTTTCCGGGCTCGGGCGCAGGCTCGAGAGGCACCTCCGCAGGGATGGTAAGAAAAGGCACTGGCACGTGGACTCCTTGCTCGAGCGGGCAGAGATCGAGGGCATCCTATTTGCCGAGACTCCCGAGCGCGTGGAATGCACAATTTCCCAGGAGATTGCTGCCGACTCGAGCCGATTTCGCCCCGTGCCGGGGTTCGGAAACTCGGATTGCACTTCGTGCATAGCACATTTGTACTGGGTGAATGTCACGGAGGATGGAATGCTTCGTGACAGCTTGATCGCCATCCTGAAGGAAAATGGGTTGGCTCCCGAATGGTTCGAGCAACAGACGAACCAATAATGAATTAAAAGGTCACGTCATTACCTGTTGATTATTACACGTTGTTCATTACCCGAAGATGTGCACGGTCATGACTGAAGCCGAATCTCCAAACGTGGTTGCGTCGAAATCCACGGGTTTATCTGCCAAAAAAATAACGATCGTTCGTCGATTTGTCCAAATATTCACGATTATCTTCTTAAACTCGTTATTCTGGAGTTCCGTGTTTAAGGTAAACCTATCTGTATTTCAAACAATTTTTCAGTATGTCCCGTTCATCAGCTCCCCCCTTTCGACCTTCTCGAACAGCGGCGGGTTCCTGGAGATCATGTTGGGCTCCATGGCACTCCGGACCGTCCCATTCCTCCTGTTCGGGGCGCTCATACTCATCACGGTCTTGTTCGGCCGCGCGACTTGCGGGTGGATGTGCCCCGCTGGCTTCTTGCAGGAGATCTTCGCCTGGGCGGGCAGCGTGACGCACAACACGAGGATGATGGGGTTTGGCACCCACGATTTCCTCAAGAAGATCAAGACCCTCATCCTCATCATCATCCTGATCTTGATCGTTCCCATCGTGTTCATTACCGGCAACACGGCCTATAGCAGCTACATCCAGCTCTTGGGCGGTTTTTCAAAGAACCCGCTCGGTTTCTGGAGCCTCGATAACTTTTTCTTCGTCGCGGTCCCGAACTTCTTCACCACGATCGCCAAAACTAACGGGGTTTCGACGGTCTTCTCGAACTGGCTCGGCGTGCTGGAGGGATTCTTCTACATCATCGTCGTCATTCTCATATTTTACTACCCGCGGTTTTATTGCCGGTACCTGTGTCCGTACGCCGCCTGTGTGAAGCCCTTCGCCCGGGATGCCATCACGGTCCTTTCCCGCAATCCCGCGAAATGCGTGGGCCGCAAGGCATGCGGTAAGTGCGAGGATGTCTGCCCGATGCAAATAAGGATCCTGGACGAGCCGTATGCCCGAATCACCGGTGACGGCGAATGCATCCTGTGTGGGAAGTGTATGGAGACGTGCGATGCCTGCGGGTACCACGCCGTGGAACTGTCATTTTTCCGAAGTTAAGCCAAAAAACTCGCATTTTCTCCTTTTAGTTAGTAAGCTCTAGCACCTATAATGCATTAATGCGGTTCCGGAGACCGTCAGGAGCGCTTGCTCGCCTATCGGCTCGCTCGCAAGATCGGTAGGTCGAGTTCAAGGTTTTTCTTACAGAAGAAGAGTACCAAGATTTCGATCTAGTCCCGCAGCGCGAACGCGGCGCGAACGATCTTGACGATATCTTGCTTGATGCCGTCATCATCTTCGAGATGCGGGACACGGTTCCCGTATTCTTTCACGAGGAACTCGAGCAGGGTCGCATCCGTGACAGGCATTGCGAGGTGGGCGGCCTCCAATTTCTTGCCGAAGAGATGCAGCGGCTTGATGATCTCGTCGAAAAACCAGGCATCTAGCAATGGCGTCGTCTGGTTGATGGAGCGATCGTGGAGGAGGTAATTCGAAAAGATAGTGCTGGAGATTCGGGCCAGCACGGTCGGGACCAATGGATTTCCTTCACCAAGGGTTGCCTGCCCGAATTGCGCCATCAACGTGGCCATCCACTGGTTGTCTTGGAATGGCAGCTCCCGGTACAACAACAATTCGACCATTGCCAAGGCGATATTATCCTCCGAGAACCGGGCCAGCGGATCCTTGAACATCATGGACGCATCGTGCAACGATGGTTTCAAGAACACCCGATTCATGCAAAAGCTCAAGAAATCAGATATCGACGAAACCACGGTCGTGAAGGTTATTCTTTGTGCCAGCTTTGCATCTGCATTCAATTTTTCAATGCTGTGAAGCAATTCTTCCTGGCTCGTCTTGAGAAACGATGCAAAAAACCACCCGATCAGGGTCTCCGTGGAGAGCGAAAAGATCATCCGGACGAAATCATCGTAATGCGCGAAGGCCAGGAAGGGGAATTGCGTCGAAAGAAAGAGCTCGAGCATTTCGTCAAACCTTCGAGCGCCATTGATCGCGCCTGACTTTGAATCTGACTCCACGATTGACCCGATCTTGTCGAATAATTTTTCACCTTGGTAGATCTTCGTGGTAATGTAATCCTTTTCGATGAATCCGAGGTAATATTGCAGGACGAGGATGAACACTTGGGCGATCTTGTCCTTGAGTCCCGTGTAATTTGATTGGAAGGTCGTGAAGAGCAATGCTTGCTGGGTGACGAGGTTCAGCAGGTACGCGAACGTGATGGCATCTTTTTCCTCGTAACTGTTGGCCGAGACGAACTCGCTAAGGAGCGTTTGCATGGGGGTGGTACACAGGTCCAAACGCGGGATCAGGAAGGCGACGAGCTCGTACAAGTGCATGAGTTGCCCGGTCATTAACACCTTGGATCGAAAATGCTCCACGACCGAGGCAATGGCAGGTTGATCCTGCATATAGAGTTCGTGGGCGAATTGCATGAACTTGACGCGTGCGTCGGTTAGAAGGGAGACCTCGTGATCGCTCGGGGTAACATTTACACCATGGACGAGAAATTCAAGAAGATTTCCGTCGAAATACGTTCGATCGATTTTCATTTGGGTATAATCATTAAATGAAAACAGGATAACCATGTTCACGCCATCAAACGTCGTCTCGAGCTGGCTGGAGAGCAGCACGAACAGCCACGTGATCTTCAGGCTGCGATCGAGCACAATATTAAAGCTACCAGCTATTGCCTCGGAAAATACCTGCATAATTTCCCGGAAACGCTCCGCTCCTTCCTGCTCGATGATATCAGCGAATTCTTCTTCCAATCGCTTGAAGATGTCGAAGGGAAGGAGAATCCGGCATTTGTAGAGCACTTCCCCTTCATAAATGGTCCGGGCATCGAGTGTTTCGACTGTAGCTGCCGGAAGGCCGGATAAAAGCTCGATCCATTCCTTGATCAGGGAAAAAAAAGGCTTCTCGAAGAATGCCCGGGACTTTGATCCTTCGGACAGGTCAATCCCGTGCTCGCGAAACCCGTGAAGCGATGCGATGGCGGTGTCGACTCGCCGCGTGAAATCGGGAAAGCGCCGGTGCTTTCTCTCCGCTTCCTTGTAAAAAAATTCGACTATCTGGTCCTTCCACCTGTTTCCCGTCTTGCGCCTGTAAAGAACGAAGCGATTGAAAACGCCTAGGAAGGCCCTTTGATCCATCGGACGCGCACCCTGAGAATAAAACGTGCGGAGGTCTCTATATCTTAGCGTGACATGCTGGTTATCCTTTCGAGAATCATCCCCGCATCGGACGTCGCGCAGGGGGCGCGCTCCCGACGAAATGGATCGAGCCCGGCGTTCCGATGCCGAAGTGCTACCATCACCGCCAGCTTCACTATGACCCAACCAATCGGTATTTAAAATCCCGTGGCAAATTAAGGCTAAGGATAACTTGAACCACCCAGTACTTGTTCCGACCGGTCACCGCCGGCTATCCGAAACCCGAGGCAGGAATGCACAATGAACGTGGAAGAGGAGCTCGTGAAATTGAACTGGAACCAGAACGACGCCAAGATATTCGTCGCTTTGGTCGAGCTCGGCGTGTCCACGCCGCAAATCCTCAGCAAGAATACCGGCATCGATCGAACGCGGGTCTACGATAGCTTGAAGCGGCTCATCAAGAAAGGCTATGTTGCAAAGGAACAGAAAGAATGGGGGGGCAAGTACCAGGCCGAGCCGGTCGAGGAAGTATTCTCCAAGGAAATCGAGCAGATCAAGCACGAGCTCGAGATTGCAAACGAGCTCCGGGAACAATTGAAGGAACGTGCCAAGAAAAAGGAGGAAGAGCAACGGCTCGTCTGGGCCATCCAAGGAAAGAAGAACGTGCGAACCGAGATCATGAATTTCATCACGAATGCCAAGGAACGGGTCTACTGGCTCATGAGTCCCGACCTGTTCGGACCACCGATGCAGGGCTGGGCGTTCGATGCGCTGGTCGCCATGAAAAAAGCCATAAAGTCGGCAAAGATACAGGTTTCATTGCAATTGAATGATGAAAACCTGGAACAGGTCAGGAAGCTCTTGGAGCAAGGCATCGAGGTGTACACAAGAGACGAGCCGTTGCTCCCACTGGCACTGCTCATCGTGGATAGTGACAAGTTCATCCAGTTGAGTATCAGTAATTTCGAAGCTTTGCCGGAATATACGTTCGGTATCTATGGAAAGGACGTTTCTGAGAAGCAAATCCAAGGAATGGAGTATTTGTTCTATCACCTTTTGAAAGACCATACAAAAATAAGTTTAGAGAGTCTTACTACATCAGAATGACATCAGGTGGAAACGCGCATGGGCAAAATATACACTTCGAAGGTCTGCGTGGTGGGGGACACCACCGTGGGGAAGACCAGCTTGCTCCTGAAATACTCGAAGAACACGTTCATCGAGAACTACAAGCCCACGCTGGGCGCGGACTTCGTGATCAAGGAAGAAAAACTGAACGACGATGACCAGTTCCACCTGTACCTGTGGGACTTGGCGGGTAACCCTTCATTTGCCATCCTTCGCCAGTACTACATGCACGGCGCCAACGGGGCCATCGTGTGCTTCGACCTCGGCAACCTGGCGACGTTCGAATCGGTCAACAACTGGCTCAAGGACGTGTATCGCATCCGCCCGCAAAAAATACCGGTGATCTTGGTCGGGACGAAGGCTGATATCGAGCAGGTGGTGCCCGACGAGGACATAGAGGCGTTCTGCTCCGAGCATGAGGACATTCCCTTCATGAAGACCAGTTCCAAGGACGGGACCAACGTGCGCGAAGTCTTCCTCGAGATCATCAGGATGATCATGGAACGAACGCAGAAGGAATGAACCCGCTTTTACTATTCTATCAATTCTAATTTTCCCTTGAGCTTCTCGTAGACCTCGTCCATGGTGAACACGATCGCCCGCACCTTGCCTACCGTGTCGATGAACCCGAGTTCCCTCGGCCACCGCGGCACGACGTGCACGTGCAGATGGTCGATGGACGCCCCCGAGAACGGGCCCTCGTTGATGCCCACGTTGAAATTCGTGCTGCTAAATTCATGCTCGAGCATAGCCTGCGATTTTTTCACCATCTCGAACAGCGCGGAGGTTTCTTCGCTCGTCATGTCCCTGAGTCGCTCGACGTGGCGGGAGGGGCAGACCATGAGATGGCCGGGGTTGAAGGGATAGGCGTTCAGGATGACGAAGACCGTATCGTCTTGGTAGAGTTTCCTCGTCTCGATCTCCGGGTCGTCGTCCCGGATGCGGCACAAGATGCACCCCTCGGGCCTCGGCCCGGTAACATAGGCCCCCTTTCCTTGGGCATAGAGGTTTTTCGGGAAGGTTGCTTCGTCCCTGAATGGATCCTCGCTAGCTATACACGATCACCACATGGAGGTGAAGCAGAGCGACTGTAAATAGTATATGCGAGGCTGGCGCCTCTCCCCGATCCAAGGAAACCTCGAGTCAACAGGAGAATATATATGTTATGAACTGGTAGTCGATGAACTAGTAATGTTTGTAACAGTGGGAGTGCAATACATGGTAAACTTCTTCGACAATTCTTATCAAGAGGCCGCATTTTTCGCATCTGCCGTCGTTGGCATCTTCAGCTACTACGTGATGGTGCTGATCATCAATAAGTACCACGAAAAGAAGTCGAACATCGTGCGTACACTCGCCTTTTGCATCTTCTTCTTGGCGAGCGCCGTCATCATCGATCCGGCCACGTTCGTGATTTTTCGAGCATTTGGTCTGACTGGAGCACCTTGGAACTATGCCACGGGAATTCAGACCACCGCGTCCTTTGGACTCGCGGGCATCGCCAACGCCTTCCTTGTCGGCTTTCTCGTGAAGGTGTTCAGGGAGGGCAAATACACGTGGTACTCCTACATTATCATCGTCTTAGAGCTCGTCGTCCTTCCCTGGGGCCTGTATCTCTCGATCGTCGGGCAGGATACGTTGCCGGTCCTGGCCCTGCTCTTGGCGGCGTCCCTCGTCCTCTACATCATCCAGATAGTCGTGGCCAGTCGCTTGGAGGGGCGGATCGACAAATCACAGGACTATGTTTCTTTCAAGGGCATCCAGTACATCGGTGTGTCGGGCATGTTTCTCATCGCCACGTTTGCCGCCTTCGTCCTCCAGGAGGTGGCCAAGCAGGTGTCCATCTTCGCAAGCATCGGCCTCATGGAAGGCAGCGATTCCATTTTCGTCCCCCTCGGGTGGGTCTTTGCCGGCATCACCACGTACCTGCTCTACGTCGGTTACATCATGCCAGAGTGGGTTAAAAAACGGTGGACGAGGCAAGCAACCAAGAGCAAGCGGTTGAAAAAGACGATGCCGTAATTCAACCAGTGAAAGGCAGGGAAAAAATCAAAAGATCAGTAAATTCCGAGGTTGTAAATCGCCTGTGCCGCGGTCTGCAACTTGACCTGGAGGATGCCGGTGGCGACGTTCGGCGTCGCGACGATGATGAGAATCTTGCTCCCGATCGCCATAAACAGGAGCCTTCCTTTTTCGTTATCGATGGTGGCCATCTTGAACTCGCCTTGAGCTAGCTCCCGTGTAGATCGTGCGGAGGCTTTCACTATCAGGTTCACCATGGCGGCCAAGGACTCTGGGTCGATCCACGACGGTAGAGCTTGACCCAGCACCAATCCATATTTTTCCACGAGTGCACAGCCATGTATGCCCTGTACTTTCTTGAGAGATTCCAGAATTTCGTTGATCTGAATGGAAGTTTGTGCTGTTGCCATATGATAATCACGATAGGTCTCGGTCTTCCGGTTCAATATTTCATATTATGACTTAATGGCTATATGAGTGTTGCCGCGCCGCGATACGCCACCCGGTGCCACTCTGGTCACTCGCCAGCCGATCGGAACCGGGATCGTCGAAAAAGGTGGAAAAGATGGAAAAAAAATAGTGATGATGCATCAGGGAAGGCCATTAAAGCCTTTCTTTGAGGATACGACGCGTGATCTCGGGATCGGCCTGCCCTTTCGTCACCTTCATGACCTGACCAACGAGGAACTCGAATGACTTGGGATTGGTCCCTTCCCGCATGTCATTGACGGCTTTCTCGTTTTCAGCGATGACTGTATCGATGATCTCTGCGAGGGCGGCCTCGTCGTCCATGCGGCACACGCTCTTCTCCTCGCAGAGGTCCTTGGGCATCTTCCCGTCCAGCATGTCCTTCACGAGCGTTTTCCCTATCTTGCCCGTGATCTCGCCACTGCCGATCATCTGCAACAGCTGGATCAAGGCCTCGGGCGTGAGGCTGGTCTCGTTGATGTCAAGGTTGTCCTCGTTGAGCCGGCGGCTGAAGTCTCCCATCAACCAGTTACCGATGTCCTTCGGGTCGTCATGGAGGTTCACGCATGCCTCGAAGAAATCAGCCATGGCCTTGGAGTCACACAACACTGTAGCATCGTAGGCGGGCAGGCTGTACTGGGATATAAACCGCTGGACGCGGGAATCGGGGAGCTCGGGCATCGTCGCCGAGGCAGTGTCTAGCGCCTCTTGCGCGATGATAATCGGCACCAGATCGGGCTCGGGAAAGTAGCGGTAATCCTTCTCGGTTTCCTTGGTACGGAGGGAGATCGTCACGCGGCGGACCTCGTCCCAATGTCGAGTTTCCTGCACCGTTTCGCCACCTGACTTGATCTTCTGCTTCTGGCGCATCATCTCGAAGTTAAGGGCCCGCTCAACCTCTTTCATGGACGAGATGTTTTTCACCTCGACCCTGCTGTGGCCCCGGTAGGAGATGTTGGCGTCGCACCGCATCGAGCCTTCCAGCGAGAGGTCGGCGATGCCCAAGTGCTCGATGATCGAGCGCAACTTTTTCAGGAATGCGCGCGCCTCCTCGGGGCTGCGCAGCTCGGGATTGGTCACGCATTCGACCAACGTGCTGCCGTGACGGTTGTAATCGACGAGCGCGTATGGCGATGTCGAGATCGACCCCTCATAGGCAAGCTTGCCTGGGTCTTCCTCGAGATGAATACGACTGAACGTGACCGTGCGTTTCTCGTTTCCGACCGAGAAGGACAGTTCTCCGCCGATGCAGATGGGAACCCCGCCAGCTTTGTCGTATTGGGTGATCTGGAAGTTCTTGGCCATGTCGGGGTAGTAATAGTTCTTTCGGAAGAAAAAAGTCTCGTGCTGGATGTCGGAATTCAGCGCCAGCCCGAGCAGGATGGCGTAGTCGACGGCTTTACGGTTCAACACGGGCAGGGTGCCGGGCAGGCCGAGACAGACGGGGCAGGTCACGGTGTTCGGTTCCTTGCCGCGGTAATCGGAGGTACAACCACACCACATCTTCGTGTGCAACTTGGTGAGCTGCACGTGAACTTCCAAGCCGATCATAACTTCCAATTCTTCATCTTCTGCCATCGTGATTCAAGCCCCCGCGGGTGGTATTTTTTTGTAGAGCTGGAGCTTTTCCTCCAGCACCATACCAATACCGAGCACCTGTTGTTCCTTGAAAAAGTTGCCCATGATCTGCATGCCGACCGGCATATCCGAATCATCAAAGCCAACGGGCACGGAAAGCGAAGGCACGCCGGCCAAGTTGATCGGGACCGTGAGGATGTCTTCAAGGTACATCGTGAGCGGGTCGTCGACCTTGGTCCCGATGTCGAAGGCAGTCGTGGGCATGGTCGGTCCCACGAGCACGTCGACGTCGGCCAGCGCCCTCTTGAAATCGTCCTGGATGAGCGTGCGCGCCTTCAGGGCCTTGATGTAGAACTGGTCGAAATAGCCCGCGGACAGGGCGTATGTGCCGAGGATGATGCGCCTGCGGACCTCCGGGCCGAAGCCCTGTTCGCGCGTGCGCGAGAAGTCGACGTCGAAGTTGCCCTTGGGCACGTCCTCGCGGAAGCCGTACCTGAGGCCGTCGAACCGGGCGAGGTTCGACGAGGCCTCGCACATGGCGATCAGATAGTAAGCAGGAAGCGCATACTTGATGGAGGGAAGCGAGACGTCCACGGTCTCCGCCCCGAACTCCCTTAGCACCTCGATCGCAGAATCAAGCACGCCTTTCACGTCGTCGTGCAATCCTGCCGTGAAGAATTCTTCGGGAATGCCAATCTTGAGTCCCTCCAAGCCCGGGATGCCTTCGGAATAGGGATCCACGGGAACGTCGACCGACGTGGAGTCTGCGGGATCTTTCCCGGCCATGATCTCGAGGAGCATTGCGCAATCCCTCGCAGTAACGCAGATGGGACTGATTTGTTCAAGACTATTAGCATACGCCACCAGACCGTATCTAGACACGCGACCGTAGGTTGGTTTTATCCCGGTAACACCGCAATAAGCCGCGGGGCACCTGATCGAACCGCCCGTGTCCGAACCGAGGGCAATTGGTGCCTCTCTTGACGAGATGGCAGCGCCGCTCCCACCGCTTGACCCGCCAGGCACTTTTGCCAAGTTCCACGGATTTTTGGTAGGCCCGTAGCATGACCGTTCAGTCGAGGGTCCCATTGCGAACTCGTCCATGTTGGATTTAGCGATGATGATGGCGCCCGCCTGCTTGAGCCGCGCGACGACCGTTGCATCGTACGGCGGAATGTAGCCCTCCAAGATCTTGGATCCGCACGTGGTGGGCATGCCGTCGGTCGAGATGCAATCCTTGACGATGATCGGTAGGCCAGCTAGTGGCATCTTGGATATGTCAATGTTATTTTGGAGCGCCTCGGCCAGCTGTGCTGCTTCCTTGTTCACAAATGTTAGCGCGTGGATCGAGGGCTCGATCGCTTCGATCCGGTCCAAATAATGCGATACCACGTCGACGGGCGACAGTTCGCCGGATCTAAGCATTTGGACGAGTTCAACGGCGGTATGCTCGTGAATTGCGGCGGTCATACAGAATCACATTCTCTTGCGATTGAATGCAAGAGAAAAACCTCGGCGCACAAAAAAGTTTCCAGCGTGGGAAAATTTGCCAGTGTTCGCATAGCAACCGACCACGCTGCACGTGGGCTGCCATTTAAATCGGCGTATCTCAACTAACCAAGCGTTTAAATAAGAAAACAGGAGCAACTATCCGAGGTAAAAGCTCATGGAAACCAGTGTAGAAGAACAACGAGCGCACCTAGATGTCGCTCGATTGCGGTCCGAATTTCAAGAACCCCATCTCCTCCTCAAGACATCGGATGGAATAACCCTGTTCATCCAAGAGTGGCCATCGCCAACGCCTTCCGACGTTGCGATCATGATTTTCCACGGCATCACCGCCTATTCCGGGCCGTACTCGAAAATGGTCGTGGATGACCTGAATCAAGCAGGATACAACGTGCTTGGCTTTAACTTGCGCGGGCACGGGCTTTCTGATGGCGTTAGGGGGGATTATCCGAGCGCCAAGCGAGTGATCCTGGATATCTGCGAGGCGATCGCCTTGGTAAAGGAAAAATACCCGAAGCTTGTCGTACTCGGGCACAGCTTGGGAGCGGTGCAGGTAGCCCTTGCCGCGAACAATTGCATGGAGAAAATCGATGGAATTATCATAGCTAGTGCGGCAAAAACCATCAGACCTGGCGTGTACAAGAAACCGACGGCTGGCCAGACCGCGAAAATAATGTTCGCGGCGCTGTTCACTCCTGGTAAACGCATGATGAAGTACTACCGCGAGGGCATGACCGGCATGGACGATCCGCTGTTCAACTTCGCGTATTCACCCCGGTTCATGACGGCGTTGAGCACGAAAAAGTTCGTGCTTCCCGCGGAAATTTCCTGCCCTGTCCTCTTCACGGTCGGCGAAAATGACGAGATATTTTCGCAGGAATCGGTGAAAGAGACCCTCGACGGGATCAATGCCAAGGACAAGACGATGATCGTCATTCCCGGTGCAAAGCATGCTGAGTTTCCACTAGGAAGTTGGACAGGCCTGATCGACTGGCTCAATGATCGCTTCCCGCTGGGCTAAAAAGCATGATAATTGTCATTTACTTATTGCAATCACGATGCGACACATTAATTACGATGCTAACTCAATTGCACGAACGTGAGAATCCATGAGGAATCCGCAGATTGACGAGTTATGCCAGAACAGGTACAACGAGCTACTGCCACACCTCTTCGATTACGTCGACAAGTGGGCCGCGGAAAGGCCCGACGACATAGCCATCATTGAATACGACACGGGCGACCAGGTCTCGTGGAATGAATTCGCCACGAAGACCAAGGCTTACGCCAAGAAGCTGCTCGGAATGGGTATCAAGAAGGGTGACGTGGTTGCAACGACCCTGATCCTGTTGAAAGAACACATCTTCTTGCTCTATGCCTGCTATCGCATCGGCGCGATCGTCTCGCCGCTCGATGTACGTCTCAAGGTCGCGGAAGTCGACGCGTGCTTCGAACAGGCGATGCCCAAGGCATATTTCTTCCAGAGCAGGTCGCAGGTCGCCGATTTCCGCCCCATGGTCGAGGAAATCAAGGCAAAGTACGGCGAGGCCTGCACGCACTGGATCCAGATCCAAGACGAGGAGGAAGGTATCATCGACGGCGCACAATGGGCCAAGGAATGGGAGGCCGCCGAGCCCGTGGGAGACATCACTGACGACGAGCTCTCTCAGGCGCAGGAACAGGTCGAGAAACGGGATCCCTGCCTCATCATCTTCACGACCGGGTCCACGGGGCGGCCGAAGCCGGCACTACTCTGCCACGAGGGTATCCTCGTCCAGAACATAGGGCTTGCCACGGGGTTCGGATACGATTGGGAGGGGAAGCGCACCCTGCTCGACCTCCCGCCGAGCCACGTGGGGTGCGTAACGGAGTTTCTGGGCACGAGCGTATATCAACACTCGACGATGGTCATCATGTCGATGTTCGATCCTGCAAAGTGCCTTGGCGCCGTCCAGAAGTACAAGGTCAACATGCTCGGGCAGATCCCCGCGTTGTATGCGATGGAGTGGCGGGTGCCCGGCTATGCGGAATACGACCTGTCATCCCTGGAAATTGCCATCTACGGCGGCCAGACAGTCACCCGCGATTTCTTGGAGAAACTGGCAGCCATGGCACCATACTTTGCGTCCGGTCTCGGCTTAACGGAGACCTCGGGCTTCGTGACCTATACGCCGCTCGACATCACGGTGGATGACCTCGCGGCAAGCATCGGTTTCGACCTGCCGTTCTACCCGATCTCGATCCGGGACGTGATACAGGAGGACGGCACGGCCGGCCCGGAAAAGGAACCGGGAGAAATCGGCGAGATTTGCTTCACCGGCCCGCAATCCTTCCTTGGATACCTGAATAACGAGGAGATCACGCGGAAGACCCTGTCAACGGACGGGTGGCTGTACACGGGTGACCTCGGCTCGTACGACGAGACGGGCCTGCACTTCGCGGGACGATCAAAGTTCGTCATCAAGCCGAAGGGCTACCAGGTATACCCGCCGGAAGTGGAGGAGTTTTTCTCCCAGCGCCTCAAGGGCAGGGTTGGGAGCATCGCGATCGTCGGTACGCCGCACGAAGTATTCATCGAAGGAGTCATGGCGTTCGTCGAAAAGGCAACGGTGGACACCGAGCTCACGGAAGAGGAACTCGAAGAGGTCGCGAAGGACATGGCCGCATACAAGCGCCCAAGCCATTACGAGATCTTGGAGCCGGGGGCGATACCGCTGAACCGGGTTGCAAAAACGGATTACGCCGCGTTGAAAGAAAGGGCCAAGGAGATCGCCGAAACATTGCGCGCCGAGGGAAAATGGGACGTGAATTAATTGTGCAGCTTTGAATCCTCCTTTTTTTATCCATGTTCGTTGAAGAATATTCAAGGATGTGCCATTTTCTTCGGTTTTTTTCAACAAGAAAATTTTGTCGCCAAAATAATTATAAGTTGATGGGCGCACATCAGTGTTGTTCGAAGCATAACAGAAGGTAGGAAAATGCCAGTTGCGGATTTAAGCTATTTTCGAGATGACGTACGCGAATTTCTCATGACTTTGTCGAAAACGCAGGCCGACCTTGGCATGGAGTATGCCATGAAATACGCACCGGAAGTCGCGGCGATCATGCCGAAAATAGTGCAAAACAATGCGAGATATTTTAACGGCGAGGCGACGATCCAAGATCTGTGGAACGTGCTCTCGCTGGACGAAATGGTGGTGATGGCAGGTGCATTGCGATATGTTTTCGACCAACAGATATCGCAATTGTTGGAACAGAACCCGATCTCAGAAGACATCCAGATAGAATCAGTCGATCTCAACGGCGTTCCTGCGGAATGGCAGGTGGTTCCTAGAGCAACTGCGGATCGGGTCCTGTTGTACTTCCACGGTGGCGGCTGGGTGCTTGGATCATCCTTGTCCCATCGTCTCTTCACGATTGCACTTGGCCAAGTAACGAACATGCGCGTGCTAAGTGTCAATTACCGTCTCGCCCCCGAGCACCCGTTCCCAGCCGCGCTTGATGATTGCATGGCAGCCTACCAGTGGTTGCTCGATCAAGGCATCCAGCCGGAAAATATCCTCGTCGCGGGAGATTCCGCGGGAGGAAATCTCACGCTGGCACTCATCTTGAAACTCCGCGATGAAGGTTTGCAATTGCCCAAGGGTGCGGCATGCTTTTCCCCATGCACGAGCTTCGATCCATCCGACTGGAACCTGGAGAAGGGAAGGACCGACCCGGTTCTTGGCGACACTGGAATATTCTGGTGGTCGATTGCTTATTTTGGCCAAGAAAATCCTGCCGATCCATTGAACCCCTACATGTCTCCCTTGCTTGGCGACCTGCAAGGCTTCCCGCCGGTGCTCGTTCAAACCTCTCCGCCGGAATTGCTCTATGAACAATGCCAGAAATTTATCGAAAAGGCAATAGAAGCAGGGGTCGATGCCACCCTGCAAACGTGGGATGGCTTGTTTCACGTGTGGCAGGCCTTTGCGCTTGGTGTCTTGCCAGAGGCTCAGGAAGCGATCGACAAGGCCGGCGAATGGGTGCATGCCTTGTTTTCATAGGGCATCTTAACCGTCATAAATTGAATCACGGTTAATAACGAGAAAGATCTGCTAATCTTTTTTATTATTCTCGTGAAATGATCGCGTGCTAAGGCCGTACTTCCTTTCGCACGGGCGGGACGATGCCCGCGTCGAGCAGGACATCGAGCAAGACAGCGGCCGCCGCGGCCTCTATGACGGGCACGGCGCGGGGCACGATGCAGGGGTCGTGCCTGCCCTCGTATTCCAAGGTCACGTTCTCGCCTGTGGCCATGTCGATGCTCTGTTGTGCCTTGGCGATGGACGAGGTCGGCTTGATGGCGACCCTGAACACGATCGGCGCCCCGGTGGAGATACCACCCAAGATGCCGCCTGCATGGTTGCTCAGGATGCGAACCGATCCATCTGGAGCAAACTCGAAAGGATCGTTGTCCTCGGACCCGCGCATGCCCGCCACGTTGAACCCGGCCCCGAACTCGATCCCCTTCACGGCACCGATGGCGAACATCATACGGGCAAATTGGCTCTCGAGGTTGTCGAACAACGGGATTCCAACGCCTGCGGGCATGCCGTCGATGATACATTCCACGATCCCACCCACCGAATCGTTTTCCATCCGGGCCTGCTCGATTGCCTCGATCATCTGGTCTGCAATAGTTGCATCATAACACCGGACCGGGTTTGCTTCGATCCTGTCCCTGAGATCCACGAGGGAGACCGGACCATCATACCGAACGCTGGCTATCTGTCGCGCGTGCGCCCCCAACGTGATGGCAGGCAGGACCTGCTCGACGATCTGGACGGCGATGGAACCGGCCATAACGATGGCGGCCGTGATGCGGCCACTGAAGCGGCCCGACCCACGGTAATCGTTGAACCCGCCATACCGGATCGCGGCGGTGTAATCCGCGTGACCCGGGCGGGGGATGGACTTGAACCGCTCGTAGACCGATGAATCCGCGTCCTTGTTCCACGTCACCAGCGTGACGGGCGCGCCCGTGGTCTTGCCTTTGAAGGTGCCCGACAGGATCTCTACCTTGTCCTCCTCCGAGCGTGCCGTGGTGACCTCGCTCTGGCCAGGCCGCCTACGTGCCATATCCGCGTCGATCCGTTCCGTGTCGATGTTAAACCCAGCGGGAACACCGTCGAGCACGACCCCGACGCACCTTCCGTGGCTTTCGCCGAACACCGTGAGCACGTAGCGGGTGCCGATGCTGTTTGGACCCATGATTCCTCGACCGCTGATGAGTGGTAACGACCACGCAAATTTATTATTCATAGTATCGATTGCTTGGATCGTGGCAAGCGAAAGCCTCTTGATCAAGCCTCTTGACCAACCCTTCGATGTTACCCTGCACGTACCCGGGTCGAAATCCATCACGAACCGGGCGTTGCTCATCGCCGCGCTCGCATCCGGAACTACTACTTTGCGCAACGTACTTTTTTCCGAGGACACCCGGTACATGATCGAGGCGCTCGAGAAACTAGGCATACCCATCAGCAAGGATGAACAGGATTGCATGGCCGTTATCGAAGGACGGGAAGGCCGCATCGAGAACCCGGGCGGGCCGATCAACGTGGGTAACTCGGGAACCTGCATGAGGTTCTTGACCACGGCCCTCGTCTTGGGAGAGGGGGAGTTCGTGCTCGATGGGAACGAGCGCATGCGCCAGCGCCCGATCCAAGACCTGATCGACGGGCTGCACGAACTGGGCGTCGAAGTGGAGTCCATCGAGGGAAATGGCTGCCCGCCGATCCGCATCGACGCGCTCGGCCTGCCCGGTGGCATCACGACCATCAAGGGGGACGTGTCGAGCCAGTACGTCTCGTCCGCGTTGCTCTCGGCGCCCTACGCACGGAGCCCGATGACCGTGGCGGTTGCCGGGAAGCTCGTGTCGCGGCCGTACGTGACCATGACGACCCGCATGATGGAAGAGTTCGGCGTGGAAGTCCGATTGGCCGGGGAGGACCGGTTCGAGGTGCCAAACGACCACCCCTACGCGGGCCGCGAGTACTTCATCGAGTCGGACTATACCGGCGCCTCGTACTTCATGGCAGCCGCCGCCCTCACGGGCAGCAGGATCGAGCTCACGCACCTTCCCGAGGACTCGCTTCAGGGGGACGCGGTGTTTGGCTACCTCCTATCCCAGATGGGCGCGCGCGTGATCACGACCGGCACGTCCGTCGTGGTCGAAGGCGGGGAGGTTCTGGAAGGCATCGAAGCGGACATGTTCGATTGCTCGGACCTCGTCCCGACGGTCGCCGTGCTCGGCGCGTTTGCCCGTGGCGCGACGAGGATACGCAACGTGGAAAACATCAGGGTCAAGGAATCCGATCGCATCATAGCCGTCGCGACCGAACTCCGCAAACTCGGGGTTTCGGTGGAGGAGTACCAGGATGGTCTTGAAGTGGAGGGTGGTTGTGACCTGCAGGGGGCCGAGATCGACACCTACGATGACCACCGCATCGCGATGGCATTCAGTCTCGCCGGATTGAAAACGAGTGGTATTAGCATCAACAATCCATCCTGTGTGAGCAAGACATTTCCCGAATACTGGAGCTTGTTTACCAAGCTCCAGCAGTGAACCACGTGGAGCCAGACCGTTAATGTAAGCTGCGACAAACTTGGACATCGAGGCCAAATTCGTCCCGGCTAAGGCTTGTCTAAGCAGGACAAGCAAGCGGGCGATAACGGGCGCCCTCCCCTTTGGCACGTGGCCTCGGGGATGTCGGAGCGATCCGCACGTTGCGCGCGGCGTCCCGGTGGTGTTGCACGCGCTGCACCGCTTCGAGGCGTTGCTGAACGGCCGATCTCTTCATCCCGCGCGCTGGCGCTTTCTTCCTCTTTCTCCGTCCTTTTCATGGCATTAGATGGATCAGGTGATCGAGGAAGGCAAATATGGGGGACCAGATAAATGGATAGACCACGGCGATGGTCAGGCAATAAATCAGGGCCCCCGTGATCAAACCTGCAATCACGTCGGTCGGGTAGTGCACGCCTACGTGCACGCGAGATAACGCGACCATGGCGGATGCCAGAATCGTCACCGCGAGCATCGGAACAAGCGTCCATGAAGCCCACGATGCTAACACCGTTGTTACGACTAACATGTTTGATACAAAAAATTGAGTATGCCCGCTCGGGAACGCGGACCCGCGGTAATATCGCGGGGAGGTCCGCACGATGACCCCGGAGAGCACGTAACAAGGGCGCACACGGCGGATCCTGAGCTTTGCAAGGAGCACCACGATCACACTCGTCGTGTTCGCGATGAAAAGTTTGACGATCATCCAGCCAACCCACAGTTTCAGGAGCCAAGAAAGGACGAACAGGATGCCCACGAGCACGGTCCAGAACACGGAGGACCCGACGTTCGTCATGCGTCGGAGAAAGTGCGAAAACGGAGTATCCCATCCGTTGATTCGATAGAACCACGCTTCATCCCAGCGGCGGATCCTGCTCCTCAGATCGTCCGTCATCGAAGCACCGCCATTCATTTTCTCGACGAAATGGAAATAAAAAAGGAAAAAATTACATTTTCGAGATCTGGTCGATGGAGAAGATTTTTACTCCGCCAGGCTTCGAGACGTTGCCAATCCGCGTGCCGACAATGAGGTCCACGCCGTTCTGGGAGGCAGTATCCAGCAAGCGCTGGCTGACGATGCCGTCGAAGAGAATCTTCTTGATCGCACCGCCTTCTTGGGTCGCCTTCTGCAACTCGTCCACGACGACCGACGTGGGCACTTCCTTGATCAGGCTCGCGTTCTCGTCGTAGAACAAGGCCTTGGTGGTGCCAAGGATCGTGGGCGCAGTGGCCTTGAACTCGTCCGGAACATCATCGGGGGTTGGCACGTCACCCAGCGGGGTCCGCTGGCGAGGCCCTTGGGATTGTTGGGACTGGCCCGGGCCTTTCTTGCCGAACCGCTTGGGACCGCCGGTGCGCTCCCCGCTACCAGATTTCTTTGCGGGTTGCCCCTTGTTGTACCGCGGGTTTTTCTGCTTGCGCTGGTCCTTTTGCGGGCCTTGCGCACCCTGGCGCTCGGGGTGCTCTTGGCGCGCGGGCCGCTCCTGGCGATCGGCTTTCTTGGCACCGGAGGAAAAGGACATCGCGGTCGCCGGCTTGTTGTTGATGTAAGGGACCTTGGACTGGAGATTCTTGAGAAGGTCCTTCTTGGTGAGCTCCTCGACTTCCTTGCCCTCGGTCGCCCGGGCGACGAAATCGATCTTCCCGACCTGTAGCAACTCGTTCAGGATCATGTCACCGCCGCGGTCGCCATCGAGGAAGGCGATCGTGGTTTTTTTCTTGCTCAATTCTGCAATTGTTTTTGGCACGCTGGTGCCGTTCGTGGCTATCGCGTTCTTGATACCGATACTCAGCAGGCTCAGCACATCAGCACGCCCCTCGCAAATGATGATGGTGTCGGATGTGTCGATCTCGGGACCGGCAGGGAGTTTCTCCTCGCCGTACTCGACGATATCCTCGCTAAGCTTTGCTTGTGACACGCGATCGGTGATCTCTTGCGTTTCGGGACTAACTTCCAGATCCCATTTTTGCAACAGCTTGGTGGCACGGTCGATGATCTTATCGCGTTTGCTCTTGCGCACGTCTTCCAAGCTCTCGAGCTTGAAACTCGCGAGGCAGGGGCCCACGCGATCAACGGTTTCGATCGTCGCGGCCAAGATGGCGGTTTCAACGCGGTCCAAGGAGCTCGGAATGGTGATCTTTCCTTTTGTGATGCCTTCCGTGCTTTCCATGTCCACGTTGATACGGCCAATGCGACCGCTCTTCTGGAGTTCGCGGATATCGAGCTCCTCGCCAAGGAGGCCTTCGGTTTGCCCGAAGATCGCCCCGACGACATCGCTCTTCTCCACGACACCCTGAATTTCGAAACTAGCACTAATCTCGTACTTGACCGTGCTAAATTCTTGGAAATCCTTGTTGGCCATTTAATTCACTTCTTAGATCAAGCCGATGGCCACCACATAAAAAAACCAGCCCTTCTTGATACCGTGTTTCTACGTGCCTCTGGTGGAGACGATCGAATACACGCACCTTTCGCGCGTTAACGAACCGTCCAGCAACCTTGTTGCTGCGTTCGTCGTTCGATTTGCATGGTGAAACACGTTTTTACCTTTGTCCAACCGGACAAAATCGTTCTTTTGGAATTGGTAATTTGTTTTTGAAGGGTAATCGTTAAGTGAAGTGATGATCACGGATCGCTTCTGAAGCGTCTGGTTTTTTTTTGTGTGATAGCTATCGTCTTGAACAGGTTGGATCGCCGCGCAATCTGCTTTCAGGTCGCGTTTTTTCCGGCAATCCCGCTTGATTTTTCAAGCGACGACTATTGTCGTTAGCGTGATGATTGGGACTTGAACGTGAGGTTCAGGTCTGGTATTTATAAAACAGATCTAAGTTATTAACATTTACTTTCCAATCCAAAGGGAATTTGCAAACCGGCGCCTCGCGCGGTGAATAGATTTTTTTCTTTCGTGAAACTGACGATCGTTATTCAACGCTGGCGATGTATCCACGCGCCTCCCTGACATTCGAGTGGGGCAAACGATTCGCTGGCAACAAGGCCCTGCTCTCATCAAACAGTCGTGAGCCATCATGAAAAACAAGATCATCATTTTCGGAGGCAAAGGGGGCGTCGGAAAGAGCACGACGGCGTGCGCGACTGCGGTCTGGCTCGCAAGGTTGAATCCTGCCATCAAGATTATGATCGTCTCCTTCGATATGGCCCATAACCTGTCGGACCTGTTCGACATGGAGATCGGGGACAAGATCACGCAAATTCTGCAGGTGCCGAATCTCTGGGCCATGGAACCCGACGCGGAACGCGAGACCGATGTGTTTGTGAAGGAATTCGTGGACAAGGCAAAGGAACTCGCGTACACTATGCCTCTCGTAAAAAGGCTCACGAACTTGGAGCAATACATCAACGAGAGCTTTTCGGCGGCGTCGATCCCGCTCGCGGTGAAAAATTCCATTTTTTTCGATGACATCCTTGAAAATTTCGACCGTTATGACCTGTTCATTATCGACATGCCACCCACGGGCAACATGGTATCGATTCTGGAGGTTCCCAAGACAACCATGCAGGTCTTCTTAAAGAGTACCCTCGAAACCATGGATAACGTGATGCAATTTATCCACAACATGAACCGCCTCAACCCCGTGACGTGGTTCAGGCGTGGCTCGGAGAATCGCAAGAACATGGCGAGGGACTTGCTCGGGATGCTCAAGGAGCTGGATCGGCGCGGGGATCGCATCAGCAAGCTCCTGCGCGAGAGTGCCTCGTTGCGATTCGTCACGATTGCCGAGCGGCCGAGCTTTGAGGAGATCCGCCGCACCAGCAAATACGTTGAGAAATACACGAATCTCGACGGCGTCATCATCAACAAGATCAACCCGGAAGGTCTCGAGTGCCGGTACTGCGTGAAGGAATCGGCCATGCAGCAAAAATACATAGTGCAGATCGAGGACTACTTCAAAGGTAAATCGTTTTGGAAGGCGCAAAAGCTGGAGGACGAGGCCATCGGTGTCGATGCCCTCTCCCAGATCGCGGAAATGCTTTACGATTCACAATCGTTCGAACAAATCGTCGATCCTTCACGACCAACCGGCGACGAAACGCCATGAACCTCTCGTTCAACCTCGATCGCATCCAAGGACTGGTGCGCTCGGGCACGATCCGGGCCCGCCTTCCCGCGGACGTGCGCGCCCGGACCCCCTGTTTCATCCCACGGGTGCACGGCCCGTTGCTCGCGAACCAAGAATACAGGGAATTTTTGATGTCCTCGGTGCAAAAGGGCACGATCAGGATCTTGGCATACGATGGCAACTTGGGCCAAGAAGCGTTGCAAGAGTTCCGGGCCGCCGGGGCGATCATACTCGTCGACGCCACGGTGGACAGGCTCGCAGGGGTGCAGGCCGAAGAATCGGAATACCTGATCATTCACCAGCCCTACCCCGCGTATACGATCTCCGAGAGTTTCGCGGCAACGTACTTGGACCAGTTTCTCCAGCAGCTCGAATCAGGCATGACGCAGGGTGATCTCAGGCCTATCGTGGCGATCGACGACCACGATTCCATCGACCTGCTCGAGCGAGCGTGCTCCGCCGCGACCGAGTTATCCGCTTGGGCCGTTGCCATCGACCGATACGACCTTGGCGGAAGGGGAATCGACCCACTCGTGCGCAAGGCGATCGCCATGCATCATGGCATGCGGCTCGACATCGCCCGGCTCTCGGCCGGGGTGCTCGCCCCGCACCAGGTCGCCCACGCGGTGGCCGCTGGCTTTGACGGTTTCATCGAGTCGGGGATCCTGACAGCCGCGTCCCGGGGCCAGTACTTCACGTCGGATGGCGTGCAGGACATCAACGAGCTCGCGGATCTTCCGTGCACCTGCAAGCAATGCGATGCGCTCGCCAGTCGCGACCCGGGAAAACCCCTTCCGAGTGATCTTATCATCTCGTTATATCTCCACGACCTACGCCAGATGGTGTCGGAGGTCGCAAAGACACGCTCATTGATCAGGACGGGCAAGTTTCGCGATTATTTCGAGCGGCAGTGCCACGGGGCAGCGGGCCTCGCCGTGTTCCAGCGGCGCCTCGATGCCGCGGCAACGACCGTGTCCGAAACCTGCGTCGACCTCGTGTCACGCGCCAATGTCAACTTCATCGGGGCCGAGTCCTATGCACGGCCGGACGTCGTGAAGTTCCGTCGCAAGGTGATCGACAACTTCCACTTCCCGTCCCGCACTCGAACCATCATCCTCCTACCATGCAGCGCGAGGAAACCCTATGCTGAATCTCAATCCCATCAAAAATTTACTACGGCCATGGAACGTGGCTGGCGGCACTGGCGGCAGGCCTGCAGCGAGATCGTGATCACGTCCCCGATAGGCGTGGTGCCCCGCCAGCTCGAGCAATGTTACCCCGCGGCGCACTACGATGTCCCAGTCACGGGCTACTGGGACGAGCAGGAGCTTTCGCAGTCCCGCGATATGTTGGTTGCCATCATCACCAATCACGTTAACGCGGGAAACATAATCGACAAGATCATTGCCCATCTCGATGGTGGGTACCGCAAGGCATGCGAGCTCGCCGTCGAGAGCCTGCCCGTGCCGGTCGAGTTCACCGGCGAGTTCGAATCGGCCACGAGCCGCGATGCCCTGCGCGCCCTCGAAGACGCTATGCGGGGGCTCAGAAGCACCGAGGATACTGCCCGAACCAAGCCGAACGTGGCCATCGAGGACCTCGAGGTGCTGCTCGATTACCAATTCGAGACGCACGTGGGCGCGAGCATCACCGGTGGCGATGTTAGATCACGAATGGCTTACCACGACACGGAGCAGGTGTTCGACCGGGCATCGGGCGTGCTGCTCTGCTCGATCGATACCAGATCGGGGGTCGTCGCTCTCGATTCGGAGGCAATCCGCCGGGCGTGGGCCGCGTCGCAAGAAGATCCTTCCATTTCGTTGAAAACCGTGACCTTCTGTGGGACCGAGCTTAAGGGCAGCAACCTCTTCCGCGCGGGCATCGACGAGGCAAGCCCATCCATCTTCTCTGGCGATGACGTGTTCATCCGGAACGCTTCGGGCGAATTATTGGGCTACGGCAGGGCGATCATGCCCGGCGCGCGGATGCTTGAGATGAGATCGGGGCCGATTGTAACTATCATCAAGAAACTCTAACAACGGTACCGAGTGGACAAACATGAAGGACGGGGACCTCGAACGCATCGCGCGGGACCAAGCGGCCCGTGCCAAGGAACGGGGTGAGCAAAAACGCCAGCCGAACCCCGCCCGCGCGGTCACGTCGTGGTTCGGAGCGGCAATGTTGCACGGGCAGGCAGGCAACGAGTTCGTCGTCATCCTGCGCACCAAGGGCTGCTGCCACTACTACCCGCCGGGCGACGGCTGCACCATGTGCGGCTACAACAACGACAGCTTGGGATACGCTATCGATGCCGAGACGATTCTCGAGCAATTCACGACCGAGGCACAGAAGCACCAGGACGACTTCGCCGGAACAGGTCCCGTGGTCCTGAAGATCTTCAACAGCGGCAGTTTCTTCGACGACGACGAGATCCCGGCTGCCGCGCGGGACAAGATCATGGAATTTGCGGCATCAACGCCAGCCATCCGGGAAATCGCCGTGGAATCGAGGCCCGAATTCGTCACAGAGGAGAAAATCCCCCCCTTCAAGGCGGCCCTTCGCGACGACCAGCGGGCGGAGGTCGGCATCGGCTTGGAAACGTGGGATGACACCATCCGGGAAGATTTCATCAACAAAGGCTTCACCCGGGACCAGTTCCTGTCAGCACACGAGGTCCTCCGCACTGCTGGCGTGGGTACCAAGGTCTATTTGCTGCTGAAGCCGCCTTTCCTGTCCGAGAAGGCGGCGATGGATGATGCCGTAGCCTCGATCGGCCACTTGTACGATCTGGGCGTGTCGACCATCTCGATCAATCCCGTCGCGATCCACGCGGGGACGCTCGTCGAGTATCTCTGGGACAAGCGCCTGTACCGGCCCCCGTATCTCTGGAGTGTCATGCACGTGCTTCAGGAGGCCTTCACGATGCCCAACCGGGACTCCAATACCCTTATCATCTGCGATCCGGTCGCCGGGGGAAAGCTGCGCGGGGCCCACAACTGCAAGGATCCCGATTGCAATAAGCACGCCCTCGACCTGATCCACGAGGCGATCGAGGCGCAGGCATCGGTCCCCGGCCTTGTTGTCGATGGCGCTCCGCCATTTCCTTGTTACCTCGAATGGCTCGATTATTTAGGTATTTAGAACCTGAATATAAAGTGGATTTGTATAGGGAAGGACGATCTCGTCCTTCCAGATTAAGAACTTAACCCCCGCATACCATTGATACCTAGAAAGTAAGCAAATCTTGCAACGTGTCCGAGCAGGCAGAAAACGATGATTATGACACCGGGTGTCTTTTTAAACCCCGTCGCTGATGACAAATACCGGTTAGTCCAGAGTTGAAACGAAGTGTCGGGATCAACAAAAAAAATGGCGTTTAAGCTGTTGGTTGCAGGAGATGGTGGCGTCGGAAAAACGACATTGCTTTACAGATACGTTAACAATGTCTTCATCGCCGACACTTCAATGACGATCGGTGTCCAGCTCCACGTGAAAAACATGAACTTTGAAGGGAAAGAGTATGCCCTGCAAATCTGGGACCTTGGAGGCCAGGATCGTTTTCGCTTCATCTTGCAGCAATACGCGCTTGGTGCGAAGGGAGCTTTATTGCTTTACGACTTGACTAGATTCCAGACGACTTTTGAGCTGGAATCAAGCTGGTTACCAATTGTTCGGCAAGAGAACCCAAACCTTCCAGTGATACTCGTTGGCACCAAGAAGGATTTAATCAAATCATCCAATCCATCCGCTGGGGTGTTTGATCCAACGGTTCCTCTTGGGATTGTTAAAAAGCTCTCCCTGCAAGGATTTATCGACGTCAGTGCTAAAACAGGAGAAAATGTTGAAAATGCATTTGAACTGATCTTGAAATCCATGCTTGACAATAGCCGTTAATCTAGAGGAATCCACACTCCGGCTCTTATTGGGCAATGATTGCTTGGATCGTGGATTGCCAGAAGGGACAATTGCCAGGCCTGATCACGTACCCCTCGCGTCGATGTTGCCAAGTATATTCTTTCCCGAGTTCGGGTTCCGGACCCGGGGTTGCCATCCTCGATGAGGCCCGACACGTCCTTTGAAATGTTTTTCAGGCCGCCCTCGTCGAACAGGTCCAAGATCGCCCGTGCAAACAGTGGGAAGTAGATCCTACCGGTGTTGTCGAGCATCACTTCCCAGAGAAAGCCCTCTTTCTCGGCAACGCGGAGGATCACGATAATATTCTAAACATGGTGCGGAGCCCCGGGGACAATGTATTCTTCCTGCGCTATCCACTGGCGCGAAGGGGACTAACCAAGGAACCCATAAGAAAGTGCATGAAGATGCGTATTCTTCATCTCTAATTTTGCAGGCATTCAAAATTAATGGGTGGCATCAATAGAATACAAGGTGCACCACGCATGGCAGGAGATCCCCCCAAGCTCAAGATCCTCGCGATATCCGAGCTCACCTCGCTCAAGAAACGCATGAAAGGAAACGGTGGCACGCTCGGTGGCATCGAGACAAACCACAGGAACCTCGTCGCTGGCTTCAAGCAGCGTGGTCATATCGTCGTCGAAACACTCCCGCCACCCGAAAAGTTTCACCCAGACATCATAATATGTCCTACTTTTGGCCCTGCTTCGCTCTGGAACATCTTCACCCTCAAGCGGAAGTATGCCTGCGCGTGCGTGCAACACGGGCACACCACGTTGGAAGATTTAAGAGGTGGGTTCCTACCCGACTGGGCGGATTTCGTCTTCCCTTTTCTCCGCATTTATCTCCGCAACCTGTACAGGTTCAGCGAGATCCTGATCACCCCGTCAAACTTTTCGAAGCAATCCCTGCTCCGGCTCGGCATACCCACGCACCCGCCCATCGTGCCCGTTTCGAACGGCGTCAACCTGGAAAAGTTCCAGTTCAGCCCGCAGAAGCGGGGGGAATTCAAAGCCTACTTGAAGGAGAAATTCAACATCGACCTCGCGCGCCCCGTGATCCTCGGCGTGGGCGTGATCTGGGAGCGGAAGGGCATCGACGTGTTTCACGCCATGGCCGTGGCGTTTCCGGGTTGCCAATTTGTCTGGGTGGGCAATTACATCACGGCCAAGAAGGTCATGGACAAGTACAATAACCTGCCGAACCTGACGTTCACCGGCTTCGTCGACGACGTCGTGGCCGCGTATTGCGGCGCGGACGTGTTCTTCTTCCCCTCGCGGGCGGAGAACCAGGGCATCCCCCTGCTGGAGGCCGCGGCCTGCCGGTTGCCGATCCTGTGCCGGGCTTTACCGACGTATGATTGGATAGAGAACGACGTGCACTGCCTCAAGGAAACGACCTTCTCCGGGTTCAAAGCGGCGCTGCAGCGATTGCTCGATGACCCCGACCTTCGGGAGAGACTGGCGGCCAACGCGCTGGACAACGTGCAGGCGCATGATCTTGAGAAGGTCATAGACATCGTCGAATCGGTGTATCGCCGGGCGATCCGGCTGCGGAAGCGGGTCTTTGCCGTGAAAGCGTCAAGGAACGATCGCCATTGAGACTCCCACGCCTTTAACAATCCATTAATAACCATTCCGCCCTTCCCGGACGTGAATTCCGTCGGCATCGAGCGCAGATCCGTTTTTCCCATCGAAATGGGTTTTCCCCCGTTCATGAAATCGTTGGGCCAATCGAAAGAGATCTAGGAAACATCTCGTCTCGGCTAAAAAGCTTCAACCAACGAAAAAGGTGGGCTCAATCCCATGAAACCCAGCCAATCCGACGTTATTTGGTCTCAATCGGTGATGTGGTCCGTTATTACCGGGATATCGGTTTAATTAAATACCTTTTGATAAAAAAGCCTTTAATACACGGGTGGTTCGATTGGGTTATTCTATTTGGTTAGTCACGGTTTCGACGGAAAAACCCTCGCCATGCGAGGGCTGTAACGAGAGAACTACCAACAATCAGGTGTCCAGTGCGAATCCACAGCTAGGGAACCCGATCAAACTTGGTCGGCCCGTCCAATTCACTGCATCGAATCATTTACTGTTCAGGATCGATGAACAGAAGCAAAAAATGATGCTGGAGGGTCGATCGCCCCAGAGATTGCTTGGACAGCCTGTCGTGGATTCGTCTTTCGAAAAAATTATCGGGAAGGTCTATGACATTTTTGGCCCCGTCGCCACGCCCTTTTTGACTGTGCAACTGAGCAACGAGGCTGCCGATCCCGCGGCATTGATCGATGCGAGTTACTTCATTCGCCCAGAGCCAGCCCGGGCAAGATACCAGCAATCGAGACAGCAACCGGATCGTGCGCGGGCCAGATATCCACCACGTAAACCACAGAAATGAGTTGGAGATAAGCATGGGTGTAGCAAGGGACATAAATCTCAGCAAGGATCTGGAAAAAGAAAGAGACACGTGCAGGGAATGCGGTGTTGGCTTCCTTGTTCTCGATGAAGTTCGGGGAGAAAAGATATGCTCAACTTGTGGCCTGGTCATCAAGTCAAAAATCATCGACCCCGGTCCGGAATGGCGTGCATTCGACGCGGACCAGAAGAAGCGGCGCACACGCGTCGGAGCGCCGCTCACGTACACGATTCATGACAAGGGTCTCAGCACGATCATCGATTTCAGGGACCGGGACGTGTTCGGTCGGAAGATCTCGCCCCGCATCAAGGCACAGGTCTACCGCCTCAGGAAGTGGCAGAGGCGGATTCGCGTCTCCGATGCCATGGAGCGCAACCTCACCTTCGCGCTGAGCGAGCTCGATCGCATGGCCTCGGCGCTGTCTCTCCCCAAGAATCTCCGCGAAACGGCATCCAAGATCTATCGCAACGCAGTGAAAAATCACCTGATCCGCGGCCGCAGCATCGAAGGTGTTGCGGCGGCGAGCATCTACGCCAGCTGCAGGCTGTGCAAGATCCCTCGGACCCTCCAGGAGATCGCCGACGTGGCCCGCGTGGACAAGAAGGAGATCGGGCGCTGCTACCGCTTCATCTCGCACCGGCTCGAGCTGAACGCAGGCCCCACGTCGCCCGTGGAATACGTGTCGCGGTTCGCGTCCGGCCTGAAGCTGTCCGGGAAATGCCAGGCCACGGCGCGCCAGATCCTGCAGGTCGCGTCGAAGAAGGGCCTCACGTCGGGCCGCGGCCCGACCGGCGTCGCGGCGGCGGCCCTCTATCTCGCGAGCGTGCTCGAAAAGGAGCGGCGTACGCAGCGGGACATCGCGAAGATCGCCCAGGTGACCGAGGTCACCGTGCGGAATCGCTTCAAGGAACTCATCACCCGCCTGAACATCTCCATCTCGGACGAGTGAATGCTCTTCTTTTCTATACCTATTTTCATCATTCACATTGTGGTGTTCAGCTGGACCGCCATAATTGGCAATGCAGGCACTGATTCTTCGTCAGTGGGGTTTAGAAAGAAACCCGAAATCCAATTGCAGCATTCACATAACTCTGGTGAACTGAATAAGCCCGATATTACATTCACATTAATATAGGAACTTTCTCCTCAGAGTACCTGCCAAACGCCGATCGGATTTTCGACCCGCGGGCCGAGGCCGTGGATGGTCGGATTCTGGAAATGCTCGTCGCATGAATAGAGAACATCCACGTCGGAGATTAGTGGCAGAACGCACAGAAAATCCCACACGGGGATGCCACTTGCTTGGCTTAATTCAAGCGCTCGCTCGACATCTGAAGGAGCCACTGAATGCCACGTGATGTATTTGGCTTGAATGAGGACCCGACAAAACTGGAGCGCATATTCAGGCGTGTTTCTATTGCCTCGGAAGGCGAGCGCATGAAATATCTCGCATATTTGATGGTAGGTCATGGCGATCTCGTCCTCGGAGATCGCCTGCTGCAGGAATGCAAGGGCTTTCTCGTGTTTATCCAAAGCCTCCTGATACTTTGAATCGGTTTCGAAGGAGTCAGGCGTTGGTTGTTTCTGCGCATACACCCAGAGCTGGGTATCGATGAAAACCCTCATTTCAATTACCAATATCATCGAAATCGTATGCCTCGTAATCTTCAGGGGATCCGGGTATTGGTTGGGCGAGAATGGCCAAGAATTTTTCCCGATCTCGTTTTATGCTCCCATCATCCCGAGTTAAATCTGACTTGTTCTTTTCATTCTGTTCCCACAGGAAATTTATGGCATCTTCGAGCGAAACTTTTCTGCCTTGTTTGACCTTCAATTCGCCGGCGACCCGGTGCAGGCGTTGCAGTGTCTCATGGGAGACCTTGATAGATGTGATCTGATTCATGCAATCATTTTGGTATCCAAAGCATATAAAGCATGCTTTGTATGAAAAAAGATCCCGTTGTGAACGCTAGCCCAACCTCGCCTGTAGAATAGGAACCGCGGTTTGCGTCTGGCCTGAAGCTGTCGGGCAAGTGCCAGGCCACGGCGCGCCAGCTCCTGCAGGTCGCGTCGAAGAAGGGCCTCACGTCTGGTCGTGGCCCGACCGGCGTCGCGGCGGCGGCACTCTACCTCGCGAGTGTCCTGGAAACGGAGCGCCGAACGCAGCGGGACATCGCCAAGATCGCGCAGGTCACCGAGGTCACGGTGCGCAACCGGTTCAAGGAATAGATCACTCGCTTGAAAATCTCCATCTCGGACAAGTGAGTGTTTTTCTCATCACATTTTTCGTATTTCATTTTGTTTGTATGCTAGTTAATTGCTATGAATTTTCCTCTTACGTGAACCGATCGCTCGACTCCCCTGCAGGATATTTTCGCGCGTTCTTCTCGATCTTGCCAAGGATGACCTCGGGAATGTCGATGGTCGAGCCGGTGATGCGCTCCAGGGCATTCACGAAATTCACGCAGTAGATCATCACGTCGGCGATCTCATCGAGGACGTTCGATAATTGCTCGGGATCCTGCACGTAGTCTCGCCCCTCGTCCACGGTCTTCCACAGAAAGTGCTCTGACAACTCGCCGGATTCGATACCGATGGCAAGGGCGAGATCCTTGGGCTCGTGAAACCGCTCCCACTGCCGGTCGGCGACGAACTCGCGCAACACCTGCTTGATGGATTCAAAATCAGTGGCCATACACGGGACTCAGGCGCCAGCTCTTATAACAATGCACAATTAACTTGTAATGGCTACATGAAACCTGACTTCTCGGAGGAAAAGAGATCCCGGAGATCTTCCATAGCCAACCCGGTCGGCGTCCCGCCGAGCAATTTCTTCATGAGCTTGGCAAGAGTCGGGGCATTTTTCTTCATGGACGCCCGCACCATCCCGATTTGGACATCCTTTTCGGTGATGACGCTGAGCACGCCGACGTCCTCGCAAGCCACGCCGAAACGGAAGCCGTTCTTGAACTCGTTGATCTGGATTTCCAAGCTCCCAAACGTGAGCGTTGACCCCTCCTCCTCGGCCGCCTGAAACACGGCACCCATGATGGCACTTGCCGCATCGAGATCCACGCCATTTTTGGAAAATCGTTGGAAGGAGGAAACGAGCATCCCGGTCCGGTCCATCAAAACACAACGCTGGATCCCCGGCACGGACGATGCTATCTGTTCGAGGATCTTCTGGATTTTCTGAGCACTCTCGCTCACAAGGATTCACCGGGACGACAGCGTGGATTCTAATAAAAGTAATCTCATTTAATCTTAAAAAAGTAATCCAACCAACTAAAATCAAACGATTCCACAATGTTGTTGGTTCGAGGCAATCATGGCAGGAACATTCAAAAAGAGCCCGAAAATCCCGATCATTGTCGTGGGGTTTAACTCGCGACCCATTGCCGAAGCGTGCTGGCACGCGGGTCTCGATCCCGTGGTTGTCGATTTTTTTGGGGACGAGGATACCCGGGAATTTGTGTCGGAGGGCCATTTTTACTTGGAATCGGTTGCGACCTCGCCTGAGGCCCCCGATTTTAAGGCATGGGCCGTTGACACCGTAGAATCGGTGAGCGCACGGGCGTGCGCCGGGGGCGAGGAGCCATGGGTGCTCGTGGGCAGTGGCTTTGACGATGAATTCGACTGTTGGGAACGGTTCTCGGCAGCGGGCCACCTTCTAGGCAATGCGCCAGCCAGTATCGGGTTTACGCGAGATTTCGAGCGGATCCGACAAATCGTGCTTGAAAATGGCATTCCGATTACCTTTCCGAAAACGATGCAAGTCGACAAGGCTGGAGAGCGTGACATCCTGGCAATCGTCGACCACGCCACGCTCGAGCTAGGGTTTCCCCTGCTCGTGAAAAAAAAGCACTCTGCGGGTGGAGCCGGCGTGGAGATCGCCGAGGATGGAGGAAGTCTCGAGACCCTGCTCCGGAATGCGATAGTGGCAGGAGATGCTTCCTTTTCGGTGCAGGAATACATTTCCGGCCAAACCACCGACGCGAGCGTACTCGCGATCGATGGGGACGTGATCTGCTTCACGAGGCAATTGATCGGCACGCCATGGCTTGGGGCGCCAAGACCATTCTCGTACTGCGGGAACATCGTGCCCTTGGAGAACGTCGATGCCGGGATCCGGGATGCTATGGGAGATCTCGTCGGCCTGCTTCACGAGCAAGCGGGATTGCGTGGCCTGTATGGCGTGGATATTATCATCAAGGACGGGCAGGCGTGGTTCATGGAAGTGAACCCGCGGATCCCGGGCAGCATGGAACCCGCGTCCCTTGCCCTGGATCGAAATCTCGTCGTCGAACACATCCTCGCGTGCGGCTTCCCGCGAGTGGCGATTCACCAGGACAAACCGACGCCACCAGCGAACCTGCCGGGCAGGACGGCCGTCAAGTGCATCATGTTCGCCGAAAAGGACTTCACCATGCCGAGTATCGGAGATCTCCAGCCGAATGTCTCGTTGCACGACATCACTCCACCAGGTACGCCGATTGCGAAGGGAGTCCCTGTTCTCACCGCGATCGTGGCGATCCCGCCGTGCGACGATGAAGCGGCGCAAGGCGCGGCAAAGGAGGCCATTGTTCGCATCCAGCAAGCATTGTTCGGGCGAGAGGAAATCGATAGCATCAAATAGACGATCTATTTGATCGTCAGTCATGAGCTCCATTCGATTAATATTTCTCGGAACTGCGGCAAGTGCATTCTCCAAAGCACGAAATCCCTTATCGATGGCCTTATTCGTGAACGGGAAGGGTATAGTGATGGATTGCGGGGAGGGGTTCACGAGGCGGTTATTGGAACAGGATGTCGATCCGAAGGACATCGAGGTCGTGTCCATCTCCCACGGCCACGCCGACCACCTCGCTGGGATCGTCGGGTTCCTCTGGCAAAACTGGCTCGTCTCGCATCGGGAGAACATCCTTGAGATCGTCGCGCCCAGCTACATCTTCCCACGCATCCAGTCGCTCATGGATCTCGTCAGCACGCCACCGGGTGCGCTCACGTATCCGATGAAATTCATGCCGATAGACGAGGAACGACCGCTGGACGAGTGCGAGGTCAGCCTTTCCTCAACGGGCACCGAGCAAGGCATCACGATCACGCGCCAGCACGCGCCTGGCATCCACGATCCCGCCTCCTTCGCCACCAGGTTCAACATCCGCGATGCAGGGGACGGGACGTCGGTCTCGATCTGCTACTCGGGCGATACCACCCCGGTGCACGAGATCGCCGAACTCGCGGCCGGGTGCAACCTGCTCATTCACGAGTGCACCTATCTCGACGAGGACGCGGAAAAAGCGGCCAAGGTCAGCCATTCCACGCCATCCGGGGTCGGCAAGATTGCGACCGAGGCTAACGTCGGCAAGCTGGTCCTGACTCACTATTCCGTCCTGCTCGAAGGACGAGAAGACGAGTTCGCGGCCCAAGCCGCCGAAACATTTGCCGGGCCCATCGTCGTGGCACGCGACCTGATGGAAATCGACGAGTTCTAGCATCCTTTTTTTTCGAGAACCTTGTCCAAAACGAGGGAAAAATAGCGTCGCGTGGCCGATCAGGGGTTGATCAATTCCTTGATGCGCACGACGTACCGCATCAGCGTGCTGTTCTCCCCGGAAGGCACGGAAAGGGCGAGCAGCCGGTTGTTATCAATCCGGTGGATGATAATGCTCTGGTCTTGGCCGACGACAGTCGTGAACTCTGCATCCTCGTCCGTGATGAGGGCGTTCACCCCGAAAATTGCCGAGATGAACGCCGAGACACGGGCTTCGTCCAGGTTTTCGCTTTGGATCCGGATGGGCAGACCTTCCTTGGTAATAATGGCAATCAGGTTCGCGTCGGGAATCTCGACCTTGATCTTCGTGAACAGGTCTGACTGGGAGATGTCGGATATCTCGATGATCGCCGACACCCTAAGCGCGAGTTCACCGATTTCCGTGATGAAATGTTCTATTCCATCGAGTTCGGCTAGGTTCCGGTCGAGGATAACGCCGACCGAGACATTGCGCGTGAGAAAACAGATGAGGATGTACGTCGGCCCGTAATTCACGATGTACTTGAACTTGTCCTCCGAGATCTTCGCGATCGCCCTCGAAGAGATGAACAGGATCGACGTGGTCGCGGCGACCATTTCCTTTCCATTGATCGTGATGCCTACGTCTGGCTTCACGTATGCTGAGACCATGTTTCCAGCGTGGGTTCCGATGGTCACGGCTTTCACGGCAAGCTTGTCGTGTGCATAGTTCGCCAAAGATTCATCGATGCGTTCGATAAAATCCTTCTCATTGAGAGGGATGTTCTCCTCGGGAGAGGGTTCAGTCTCTTCGTTGGTATAATTCAATGGCATCATCTTCAACCTCGATCAAGCCGAGTCAAGCTCTTGCCTGAGCTTTTCCAGCTCCTTCTTCACCTGCTCCGAATCGGCTTGGGGTAGCTCCACGACTTCCGTCGGGGCCACTTCTCCTTCCTCGGGCGTGAGCGCCAACTTGTTCCCCACATCCAAGGCGACTTCAGCCTGCAGGGCTTCTAGCTCTTCCGAGACGTGCTCCTCGTCGAGGATATCGGCATCGTTCTCGCTCATGGCATCGGAAGCATCCTCTATGATGGCCATGCTCTCCTCGGACGTGGCGATGATCTCCTCGACGTTCAGGTTCTCGATGACCTTTGCGTATTGGTTCAGGACCGTAACTGCCTTTCCTAGCGCATTGGTAGCTATTTGAATCGTTTCGGCTTGCTCGATTGCGTCCTGCTGGGTGCTAAGCTTGTTCTGGATGTTGTAGAGATTCTCGATGTCTTTCTCCAACTTCAATTTCTTGGCGAGATGGATCTTTGCCAGCTTCTCGTTCTTTTGTTGGATGGCCACGACGGCCTTTTGTTTTAAGTTGGCAACGACCTGTTCTTTCTTCTTGATGGAGATCTCGATTTTTTTCTGCGCATCTTTCAGATCGAGGAAGGACTGGTCCTTGTCGATTTTTTTCTTTGAGAACAGGGGCATGGCTTATCCCACGCGAAACTCTGCATAATTAATCGGAATAAACACTTAAAAATGATACTTATAACCTTCCGCTACCAGCCATATTATAACCCACAATACAATGAAGATGGAATGAGCATGTTCACGACCGTCGTCGGGAGTTTTCCCCTTGAAAACACGCCCGAGAACTTCGAGCGGGCGTTCCTCGATCAGGTCAATGCCGGAATCACGCACCCGTGCTACCCACAACTCGTTGACATGAACCACCAGATTCTAGACCCGATGTTGGACCTCGTCCCGGGCCTCACGCTCGTCGGAAAGGAATTCCATCTCACGGGGGACATCTCCCTGCCACAGGAGCCCGTGGCAACTGAGTATGGGCAACAGGTGCTCGACCTGCTCGAGGCGTACCCGGAAGTCAAGGATCAAATCCAAGGCATAAAAGCCTGCCTCACGGGCCCGTTCACGCTCTGCTCCAACATAATCCTCGACGACGAGCAATATCACGAGAATTTCAAGCCCATCCTGTTCCAAGAGCCGCGCGCCCACCAAGTCCCCGAGATCGTGTCGGCTATGGCATCGTGCGTTGCCACGATCACGAAAGCCTACAAGGACATGGGATTCTCGATCATCTCCATCGACGACCCGTTTCTCTCCCAGATCGTAGGGATGAGGAAGACCCTGTACCACGAGCCCGAGTTTATCCTGGCAACCTTGAACGAGGCGGCCAAGTACCTCGAGGCCGAGGGTTCGCTTCACGTGTGTGGGATCCTGAGCCCGAAGTTGCGGGATCTCTTGCTCGACTCCACGATCCACCACCTCGACCACGAGTTCAAGACAGCCCCGCGCAACATCGATCTTTTCGACCGGGAGATGCTCGAGGACCACGGGAAGATCTTGGCTTTCGGGTCGGTTCAAACGAACCCCGTCCCCATCCCCGGGAAGGAGGATATCGACAACTACGTGGAGCCGGTCGAGGAATTGGTCGCCCATATGACCATCGCCAAGGAAAGGTACGGCGAGGAGAACATTCTCATCAAGCCGGATTGCGGGTTTGGCGGGATGGTGGCCTTCGACCGTATCCAGCCAGGGTTCGGGCACGAGATCGTGATGAAAAAGCTCCAGAATATGGTCGCCGCCGCCAAGGAAGTTTTCGGCTGATCTATCGATCCGGTCGTGAGTGCCGTGCCATTTGTCAAAGATGCCCTTTACCAGTACATTGCCATTCCGGAATTTTTCGAGCCGATAATCGACTCATTGCCAGTCCAACGCCTTCGCCGGATTCGTCAGCTCGCCGGAACGGAGTATGTTTATCCAGGTGCGACGCACACGCGCTTCGAGCACAGCCTCGGGGTCATGCACCTCGCCGGGCGGTGGTGCGACATCCTCAATGACAATGCGAGGCACGGAGGCGAGCAACAACCCCTCGACGAGGATGAAAAGAAATCGATCATGGCAGCGGCCTTGCTCCACGACATCGGCCACGGCCCCTTTTCCCACGTGTTTGAAAAGCTTTACGAGGACCAGCACAAGAATCACGAGGACATCACGAGCTGGCTCATCCACACCGAGCTGGCTAGTATCTTGGAAGGTATGAACCTCGATCCCGATGTCATCAACGAGCTCGCCGTTGGCCGCGAGGCGCGCAAGGACCGGTTCTTCGAGAGCCAGATCGTGGCGGGGACGATCGACTGCGATTCGTTGGATTACCTTGTCCGCGATTCCTATTACACGGGAGCGATCGTTGGGAGCATAGATGTCCAGCGCATCATGTTGATGACCCGGGTGCTGAACGGCAACCTCGTGTTCGACCTGAAAATCGGCATCCCCATCATGGAAGGCTATTTCCTGTTCCGGCTGAACTCATTCCGCCAGATCTACTTCCATAAGACGTCCAGGAGCGCCCAGATCATGATCTACAACGCCTTGGAAGACATGAAGGAGGAGTTCGACCTTGGTGTCTTCAACGAGCCCAGGGACTTCCTCAAGTGGGATGATTACACGCTCTGGACGACGCTGCAGGATGACCCATTCATCCAGAAGCTCAAGCGACGCCAGATGCTCAAGATGGTATTCGAGCGGGGGAGTTTGGCCGAAAGTGGGATGGAAAGCCGGTTGTCTGGCCAAGAGATCAAGGACTTGGAACAAAACATCGCTGCCGAGGCTGGAATCGATGATCGTGACGTGTTCGTCGACGTGCCATACCTCTCCACGGTCCCGTACGCCCACGCCACGTCCTTCGACCCAGAAGATATACCCATCTACAACGAAAAGGACGAAGGCACGACCATCAAGAAGCTGTCCGAGCTGTCCGTGCTGTTCTCGATCCTGAAAGGCTATTACAACATCATCCGCGTGTACACGTGGAACGAGCACCGGGAGCAGGTCGCGCGGGCAGCACGTGCGTTCCTCTAAAAAAGTCGCACTTGCCTGGGAATATTGTTCGTAAACTACAAAGGGATGTAAAATGGTGGAAATATCTAGGGTCATCGATAATTTGCCAGAGCTTGTCAATAATATCGTTGAATGTGTTGATCGGGTGGAAAAAAATATCACGATTATAACCCCTTTCGTTATACCGGAGATATTGGAGAAAGTGGCTACAATTGCATATCAGAAGCAAATCCAATTGGGTGAAGTTCTCAGCGTCATTGAGGATGACACACGACAGGGATATAAACGCGGCGATCAACATCAAGCATGAAGGAATTCGCATCCTTTGCGAGAACAACATCACGGTCATGAACAATGACGATACCGCTGGAACGGCGGGAATACACGCTTCTGGAGATCACGTAAGACCAGCAAATTCGCTGGCAATGGTCCAAGAAAGAAGAATCCATACCCTTTAGGGCGTGGTAGTTCAAGCCAACGACTTTGGAATTTCATGTGACTCGGATGAAGCTTTCTTGGGCACGTGTGGCGACAATCCCTCCGAAATCGACGTGATCTTCACGCGCAATCCTGTCCTTACTAAACTTTTCTCGCAAATCATCGGTCCCCTCCAGGCGAACTCGCAACCGATCAAGCTTTGATCGAGCCGATCTTGCCGAAGATTGGCAACGTGATACTTGAATTTGATGCAATTACGATTCTGTCCAATCTTGCCAAGAACTTCACCAAATGGGTCCTACAGATTGTTCGCGAGCAAGGTTTGCACGTTTTTCTTGAACTCGACCAAGTGATCGGGGATGGTCTCGGCCATCTCGCGGTCGTTCAGAAAGAGCATGACGTAAAGCTTCATCTTTTCAAAGTTGATGACGTGAAAGCTCACCAGGTTCTCGTCGATCGTGTAGAGTGCCTTCGAGGCACGGCTGGACGAGAACTGAATGAAGTTACGGTACAAGGTCGTGAAGTACGGGGCGCTCATCTCGACGATCTGGTTTGCAGCCTCGTTCGTGGAGTAATTCGAGATGATGAGCCCTTTATCGTTCAGGAGGAGAACGCTTTGGGCATTCGTGGCCGTCGCCAAGTTTTCGAGTTGCAGCAGGAACAGATCCCTGTTTGGACTAAGCACTGCAAGCCCATACGAGAAGGCCGTGATGAGCGAATACGGTTCGAAAATTGTGGTTTCGAAATAGCGGACGTTAAAACCCTCCGAGACTGCGTCGAATCTTTCCTTGATGCTCGAGATGTTTTCTCGCAAGTCTTGGGGGAGATCCGGATCTGTCTTGTGTAGGCAAACGATGATAGGGGGGTTCTCCTCGAAGTTGCGGAGGGCAAGGATGATCTGCTCGAAATAATCCAACGATTCCTGCTGGCGAGTAATGTCCTTGACATCGATGAGATAAAACAGGAGATCGCTGTCGAACAGGTACAGCTCGGCATCCTTGAGGTATTGATTTCGGTATGTGATCTGGCCTGCCAAGTCCCACGCCGTGATGGTCATACCAAGGATGCTCGTGTAGGTTCTTGTAACGCCCTTGCTGGGCTGCACGTTGATGAGCTTGGAATATTTCTTCTCGAGCCCCAAGATCATCGAAGTTTTACCACTATTATCGAGTCCTGCGAATAGCAACTTGGCCGTTCGCTTGATCGCCGAGGGGAACGAGATCTGTTTCACGAAATCATTTAAATTATTGAGAAGATTGACCATCATTGACGTAAAATCATCCACGGGAACGATGTAGGATATCTTGTTTGAGGTTTCATGGATGATGTTGTGGAGCTCGTTCATGTGGTCGTATAAGAAGCTTTGATTGCTTTCAGAAACGAGGATCGTGATCGTCGTTGCCCGGGCTGAACCACGCGCTGCTTCATCAGGTACCAAGAAAAAGTAGGTCAGGCCATCCATTTTAAGATCCGGGAACGGAAGGATCCCGAAATATTTGACATCCTCGGTCGATTCCCCGTCCTGGTAGGTGTGCTCGCCCATCAACAGACTGATTGACTTCATGCTAATCTGGAGAAGGGCTCCAAATTCGATCGGGCCCGTTATCTCCTTGATCGAGTCCCGCTTGTACACGTGAATGCCACTAGCCTCGTTGACGAGCGTCACCTCGGGGACGGGGCCATCATCACCGAAGATTGACAGCACCAAGGCGATAATAATGTTGCTCGTATTTGATCCCTTCTTAGGTGTCAACAAGGCTTCCCGAACCGTCATGTCTAGGAAAAATCATTGTGTCAGTGACACGTTTTTCCCTTGATACGATAGAACAAACGTTCTTGTAAAATAAAAGATTTCATGGAAAGGGCTCGAGTCAAGCCATATCAGTTATGAAGGTTTACCCGCCCGATGAATATATCAGCGAGAAGATCGCGGTCCGAATCGGCGAGATCCATGGTAGATACTAAACTGGCGTATTGGCCACCAGCTAGCCCGTTTGCGATGAATGCGGCACCTTGCGCCGCGATCTTCGAGATTCGGGCCACCGGATTGATGAGCCTCGCGGGAATGGCGAGCGGTGGGGGGAGGAGGGGGACGAGATTGTCGAGCACGGTGTTCGCGGATCGACCTGACACGAGAATTTCCCGGCATTGGTCCATGCTCGTGAAGGAGGGGAAGAGGGACACCACGCCCTTGACCATGTCGCTGAAAAACCCGCGAACCGCGTCGGCAATCCTTGGATCTTTCTTGGCCATCAGGAAAATCTCCTTGGGAGACAGGCCATCGTGTCCGGAGATGGTAGCAAGACCGCCGTTGTAGATGACTTTTTTCGAGATGTGCTCGAGCAGGTACGCGAGCTCCGCATCGAGTTTCCCGGGCGCGGTGAATCCCATGCCGCCGAGCGTCCCGCCGATGCCATCGATGATCTGCCCGTGCTCCACGGCCAAGGTTGCATTGAACCCGATGCCCACTTCCACGAGGATGAATCCCGTCTCCTCGAATGGCAGGCTCAATTCCTTGGCTTGGTCGACGATGCCAGCTGCGGCTACGCATACCTTGTCTGCGGTTCCCATGTCGATCTTGTTGTACTTGAGATATTCCTTCACGCTTCCCAGTTGCTTGACCCCTGGGATCACGTGCCCGGTTATCCCCGCGTCGCGCATCACTTGAAGGATCCTGCCAACGCCCATCACGGGCTCGTCCTTTGCCTTCCGGAGATTTGCCGTGAGAATATCATCGTCGGTGATCTCCGCTATCGGCTTCAGGGGAATGCCGTGCCCCGAAGGGGCGACCACCTCGTCCAGCGGCTGGTTTTTTTCGATCAGTGAAAGGATGATCGACGGATCTTCCATCACTTTCTTGGTCGGGATGGACACGTCGAGAAAAACCTGCTCGCGATGCTGCTCGCCAGCGTCATCGAGGCCCAGCAGGTCCCATGACCCCGTCCCGGGATCGATACCGATTGTTCGAAAAACCATGTTTCTCTTCGTACCATGTTTCTGCGGTGGGGAAAAAACATTCCTTCCTCCTATGTTCCCCACACGGGAGAAAAAGTTTTTGTCTATGTGGCTTTTTGTGTCGTGTGGCATCGAAGATCACCGGCATCCTGTATTCGACCTTGTCAGAGGGCGGAACGGAGCCCGTCGCGCTCGTTTCGTCCGCGGAATTTGAGACAAAGGACCTTATCAACATCAGCCTGAAATCTATCTCCTTGCTCACGCCGGACGAGATCGTGCGGGTGTTTTCGAAGGATCCAAAGCAGATCATCCAGCAGGAAAACGTGTTCGGGATTATCCCGTACCCTGACATCGACATGTCGGGCCTGTCCTATTTGTTCAGATACTTGGGCCCGAACGACAACACGATTTGTTGCACCCTTACCGTTCTCGTCATGCAAAAGGACAAGGCTGTCCTGTTCGAGGAGCACGATACCATCGAGAAGATGCTCAAGTTCACCGCATTCGAGGTGCTGAAGGTGGTAATCAAGGACGGTGACGATGAAGAAGCCACCATGGCAGGTATTATCGAGCAGTTGACCAAGCTCAAGGAAAAACTCGATCGATTTTGAAATGCGCGGAAGGAGGGTCATAAAATGGTCGACGACATCACGATCTGGTTGATCACTGGACGGATTGCCGCACTGGCCCTCCAGCACGCCGTTGAGAAATTTAACGGCGTGGAAGTCGTCGTGGCGCCCGTGCCCGTTGCCGCCTTCCTGACGCGCGACCACGTGGTAGCCATCCTGGCCTCGAACCCCGGCATGCGTGGCGGGGTCGTCGTGGTTCCCGGGAAAGTCGCGTGGGACGTGACCCGAGCGGCGGAAGACTTGGGCATCGTGCTCGTCAAGGGCCCGGACTCGGTGCTGGACATGCCGCCGGTCCTCAGGCTAATCGAGAGAGCCATGGCAGATATGGGCACCGTGACGGCGGGAGACGTCGCTGCCGTGATCGAGCGAGGCCACCACGCCGCGAGACCCGGCCTTGCCGAGATGGATGCGATCGTTTCCGAACGGGTCGCCGCCATCGTTTCCGCGGAAGGCGGAGCGGGGCAATCCGAACTTCACCACGATGGAAATGCCGGCGTGGAGGAGATGCTCCAGAACCGGGCACGCAACTTCACGATACCCTACACGACGCGTGCCATCGGGAAGGACCTGCCGCCGCTCGTCATGGCCGAGATCACGCGCACGCCGGACCGGTCCCTTGACGATGTCGAACGCTTGGCAGGATACTTCCTGCGGCAAGGAGCGGACATTCTCGATGTTGGATCGATCTCGGGGAAACCAAACCCGAAAGCCATGGCCGAGGCCGTCGAACGGATCATCCAGCAGCATCCGGGATGCCTCGTGAGCATCGACAGCATGAACGGAAAGGAGGTCCTCGCGGCCGTGGATCGTGGGGCAAGGATCGTCTTGAGTATCGACGAGGCCACGATCAACATCTTGGGATCCCTCGATCCCGATGTCACGGTCGTGGTGGTCCCGGGGAACGCCGTGCTCGGCACCTTCCCAGCGGATCCCGTGGCGAGGGCCAACGATCTGGCCAATCTCGTCGGCCAAGTGCATGAGGCGGGCTTCATGCGCGTGATCGCGGATCCGGTGCTTGAAAGCCCGATCCGACCGGGGCTCGTCCCGTCCCTCGAAGGCTATACCTACTTTTCCCGGCTGTGCAAGGATCGACCCGAGATCGACGTGCCGATCTTCCTCGGGGGCTCGAACGTGTCCGAGATGATCGACGCGGACTCGGCAGGCGTGAATGCCATCCTCGCGGTGCTCGGTGTTGAGCTCGGCGCGGGCATCCTGTTCACGACCGAGGAAAGCGCGAAATGCACGGGGTCCGTCGCGGAGATGAAAGCCGCTCGGGACCTCGCGTTCCTGGCTGGCACGCAGCAAGCCGTGCCCAAGGACCTCGGCATCGACGCGCTATCCTGCAAAAAAAAGCACCGTGCCATTCCATCCTTTAACCAGCAAGATGCCGGGAGCACTATCGATACGGAACTGCCATCGCTGGCAAAAGCAACATATAAGCCAGACCCGGCTGGTATTTACTTCAAGATTAACATCGATCACGACGAGGGGATCATCTCTGCCGGCGCGTTCCGTGGCGAGGAGTTTGTAGTGGTTTTTACCGGCACGAGCGCCGAAACGATCGGAAGGGCCATCATCAACCACTACCCTGCCCTTGCAAAGGATCATATCCTATACTTGGGACGAGAGCTGGAACGAGCCGAATACTGTCTTTTCCACCATGCCTCGTTCATCCAAGACGAATCTTGAATGGCGTCTCTGGAAGTCGATTTTATGATTATTAAAGAAAATTGACTTAGAATAGCATGAATCGGCCTCCTCATTGCTTTTTAACTTAGTCTTTAATTCGTATAGAAGAGGCATATGAGTTACACGGAAATTTCAGACACGAGATGCAAAGAACATGAGCGATAGACGCTATGAAAAGAACGAGTACGTGGGAAACTACGCCGCATTCGGTACCGGAGCTGTCTTCTTGATCGTCGGCATGGTCTCCTTGGTAATGCGGGCCACGAATTTCAATTTTATCGATCTGGCTGGCTGGGGTTTCTGGCTTTTCATTCCGGCATTTTTCATCCTGCTTAGTGCTGTGTCCCAGTATTTGACAGATAGGCGCGTGAGGAAGGACGTGGAAATGGTTATCAACGAACGTGGGCCTGGCCGGTACAAGCTTGACGAGATCGCAGTTGAAGCGGGGGTAAAACGCAAGTTTCTCCTGCGAGTTTTGATGGATCTTCGTGCTTCGAGGCGAATCAAGTACATGTATGATAACCAGACGGGCGAAATCATCATCGGCGAGCAGATCCAGTACGAACAATCGCCAGAGTACCAACCGCTAGCAAGAGGAAACCAATTCGTGCAAGCCGTCCCGCAAGACAGCTCATTCTGCGTCTTCTGTGGACAGAAACTGGAGCAGAACTCCGAGGTCAAGTTTTGCCCCAACTGCGGCTCGCAACTCGAATGATTTCTTACAGCTCCCAATTTTTCAATTCCTTTGAGGATCATTAGAGGCACCATCAGGATTATAGGTTTGACAAAAATACGTGGTAATTTCCTTCAATAACAAGGAGGATAGCAGCAACTACGAATCTGGTCGACTTTTCTTGCTTAACGAGTCCCGCAAACCTAATGCTAACGATAAAGTTGGCCAAGACCAAATTCTTGCGACTATTTCGCCGCGCATTACCTATTTCACGTGCTAGAGCATAGAAACTCGCCGACCATGTCGGCGATTTTGATTCTTGATTTGAAAAAGGATGGTCTAATTATCCTTTATATATTCCATCATAAAAGGATAAGATGCCATTAAAGATCAACCAACGGAAGGGGTAGATGCTTGCATCGATTGCGCCGCTCGAAAATAGCAGGGGCCAGTTTAATGCTCGTGTCCTGCATGATCGTGGCCTCGTGCACGCCATTGATTACCACGTTCGCTGCACTGGCTCGAACATCTCCGGCTACAGCACAGCAACAGGCTTGCGCCGTTTGTGGAAGGACGGTCCCACACAATGTATTGATCAATCATTGCCCATATTGTGGAGTGCAACTACTAGGAGAAAATGAATGATGTACCGGTGAGGCGTATTAACCATGGCCATTGTACAAGACGAAAAATCAACCCTGGTAAAGGTAACGAACAAGGCGTGGCGCTCGTTCTGGTTCCTGTTCTATATGGTCATCGCGCCGGCCACATGCATCCTGCTTTCATATTGGCTTTCAGGATATTTCTCGCGTAACCTGTATTTCGCCATAAATTTCACCACGGTAATCACGATCGTGTCCCTTTTCTTCTTCTACCGGTTTTTTGATAAATACCTCCAAACACCATTGTTAAAAAACGATCTACGAAACCTGAGCTTTCACATCAACATACCTTTCTTATTATCTGTTGTTTCGATGGGCAGCACGTTTGCCATTGATGAATTAACCCCGCTACGTTATCATTTCCAGTTATTGCCAGTAATCTTGTTCGGCATCGTGTACAACATTTCGTGGTACTACCTGAAGCTCAAACCTATAGACATTATTGATTATGAAAATAATGCATTTAAGAACAAGGGGGGCGTGGCAGAATGGGGGCGACTCTTCCATAATAACGTGCTCATAATGAACTTTTTCTTCCAGCTCTTTTTCATGTTCTTTTACATAGGCGTGGGGGGTTTCTGGGTCACCGGGTTCGTGCTCAACGCGGTGTTCTGGGTCGTCGCGGCACGTATGACCAGCAAGTCCCGGGCAGCAATCGTCGAAGGCATCAAGACACGAGAAAACGTGGATGATCAGCACGTCATTTTTCAGCGGCAGTATTGCCAGGCCATGGTCGGCTTGTGCTTCAGTTTTATCGTCGCAATCGCGTTTTATCCAATCGCCAGTAACCCGATCGGTACCCTTCGAAATGCGGGCTGGATGGTGAACTTTTTCTACGGCATCGTCGTCGCCGTCGTGCTATTCCTCAAGGCAGAAGTCTACACCTACAGTTATTTCTCGAGAAAATTGACACGCTTGCAGAAACCGGACGCTAAAATCGGAACGATGGCACGCCCGGCGGAAGCGATGGCGGCAAGAGCTACTGCGTTGAATGTCGGGGCCACGATGCTGTTGGTAGTTGCCTCGCTGGTCATTGCATTCATCCAACACATCCAGTACGTCACGTTCGGCGTGTCATTCCTCGCCTATTGCATGATCTTTGGCGAAAGAAAGGCGAAAATGTACGGAAGCACGTGGTTTTCCATCTCGCACGTGCTCGCCACGACGTGCGCGGTGGCATCCATCGTGTTCTGGGTATTCCCATTCCAATGGTATGCCCTTCTTGCGATTTTCATCGTCGTTTCGTATTTCATGATGGAGATCTACGTGCGGGTCAAGTATTTCCTGAAATTCCAGGTTATACGGGTACTCGATGCCCTTGCCATTGCCAGCTTTTGCATCGTGGCGGCGGACTCGTATCCGGGCATCGCCTTGGCGGCAAAATTGGCAGTGATCGGCCCCGTCCACGTGCTGGTTGCTATGGCGTCTGTCGCGATGCTCCTTGCATCGATCGCCTTTTATTGTTCCATATCGAGGCTGTATGTCACGCTTTTCCAAAAAAGGACATCGAGTGGCGTTAAAGCAACATTTTCTGTCTCATTCATCCTGATCGTGGCCTTCTCCCTAGCATTGGTCATCAACAGCATTCCGATCACGACGCTCCAAGACATCTTGAACGCGATCCTCTGGTCGTCCATCTGCGTATCGATCATCTTCATCATGTTTGCCGGCGTTGTCACGTACAATGGCATTTTCTTCCCGAAAAACGCGAGCAGCATCTCCTTTTACACCAGCATCGTTCCAATACTATCAGTCCCGGCCTTGATCTTCTGCAATTTTCCCGTGGCAGGAGGAATCTTGACGGGCGCGCTCGTCATAACCGTGGAATTGGGTTATTACTTGAGGATCGGCACGAACAGCAAGAGGGTTTCGACCGCCGTTTACATTGGGTACATGCGGGTTGCGCGACCGTTGCTTGTAGGGGAGCTGTTCACGCTGCAATTGGCTTTATACCTGAGCTTGAGCGTGGATATCGTTTTATCCATATATTTATCGACTATAATAACAACATTCATTTTAAACATCTTTTCAGCAACAGGATTTCTTGACAAGCGGACCGTTCAGCCATTGAACATGATTTCCTTGTTATTCACGTCCGCCGTGATATGCAACTACTTGCTGGACGTCACTGCAGGGTCCGCGTACATCTTCGTCTTGCCAGGTATCGTGACGACATTATTCACCTTCTTACCCATCTATTACGGGTTCAGGATCGGCTGGTTCAATCGTGCATTCCCGCCTCTCATGTTCGTGAACGGCGTCCTGCTTGCCGTGTTTGTCTTGCTCGTGCCGACGGCGGTCATGCTCGACCTTGCATCGAGAGGCATTATAACGTTTGACCTGTTCTCCGACTTTTTTTACACGTTCATCTTGTCCTTCCTCGCCTTCAGCACGTTTAATGTATCCTTCCGATCGCTGAAGATCAAGGCGTCCTACCTGCTTCCGTTCGCTTGGGGTATGGTCGTATCCATGACCGGTGTTAGCGTGTTCGGCGCCATCTCGCTGTACAATTTGCTCCGAGGAATACAGCCTTCCTCGTTGTTGCCAACATTCCAAGCAATTTCCATCTTGCTGCTGTTCACGATCAATTTCTTGACGGTTGCGATAATTTCGGGGTATAAACTGCTGGGCAAGACCGCCGTCGTGTTGGTAGGCGAAATTGTTTTCTACGGTTTTGCCATCTCGCTGTGGATCACTGTCACGCTGCTCATGGTCTTGCGCGTAAATCTTTTATATTCCATGTATTTCTCGACTGTGATAATTACCATCTTCTTGAATCTCTTTTCAAGAACAAGATTTTACATCAAGCAGGTCGTTCAGCCCGTGAACATAATTTCCTTGCTGTTCACGTCCGCCGTTATATGCAACGCCTTGCTGGCCTTCACCGCAGGGTCCGTGTACATTTTCGTCTTGCCAGGCATCCTGACGACGTTGTTCACCTTTTTGCCCATCTATTATGGGTTCAGGATCGGCTGGTTCAAGCGGTCATACCCGTACCTCGCATTCGTGAACGGCATCCTGCTTGCCATATTTGTCTTGCTCGTCCCGACGACGATTATGCTCGATATGGAATCGAGAGGCATTATAACGTTTGACCTGTTCTCCGACTTGTTTTACACGTTCATCTTGTCCTTCCTCGCCTTCAGCACGTTTAATGCATCTTTCCGATCGCTGAAGATCAAGGCATCCTACCTGATCCCGTTCACCTGGGGCATGGTCGTATCCATGGCCGGTGTTAGCGCGTTCGGTGCCATCTCGCTGTACAATATACTCCGCGGACTACCGTTCCCCGCGTTGTTGCCGACGTTCCAAGCAATTTCCATCCTGCTGCTATTCACGATCAATTTCGTGACGTTTGCGATACTCTCGGGTTATAAAATGCTTGGCAAGACCGCCGTCGTGCTGGTGGGCAAGCTCGTGTACTACGGGTTTACCGTCTCGCTGTCCACTACCATCACATTGCTCGTGGAGCATGCGGTACCCCTAACCATATTTCCTGAAAACTTGGAAAGTCTCGCTTTTGCGTGGTACCTGCTTGTATTCTTTACCATCGCCTTGATCCTATCGGTGTTTCTGAGGCACGTGACCCCGAATGCCACCCAGTACCTCGTCGAGAAATTGCTTTCTGCATTTTGCTGGTTCTACCTGGAGATCCTCGGCTTGCTACTCGTGTCAGGATACGTTAGCAATGGCGGATTCGTCAACATCGCCTTGACATACGGGACACTTCTCATGGCTTCGTCGCCAGTAACCTGTTCCCTGTTGAAACAAACTCGGATCAATCTCGATACACACCTCAAATTCATCAAAGGTTTCGTTCAACTGGCCTTCCTCGCATTTGGCATCGCGTGCACGATCGATCGAGTCTGGGCGTTACCCCTGACCCCGATTCTCCTCGTCTCGATAAATTGTGGAATCTATGCATGGATGTATTTGACCGTCATGAAAAACGGCCAAATGAGCACCTCCAAATTCCTGGCAGGGGCTCTCGTCATTTTCCTCGCGTTCACCTATCTCGGCACCCCTGCAAACATCCCCTTCCTCTTCATCGTTTTCATTATTTTGAAAAACGTTGGCAAGGTGGATGGCAAGATGCGAGGCGTGAGAACCATTTTTCTCGCGCAAGTGACGTTCACCACGATTTTGGTAATCCAGTCGGGATTTTCATTCCCGTTGATCTTGCTGGCTCAAGATACACGATCATATCTCGTTGAATACACAATTTGCCTTATCATTGCCCTGATATATTCCATAACTACCACTACGGGCAAGAAAAGCCACGTCGAAGGAAATATCATTCTGGCAGCAACGAGTTTGCTATTGTTCCAGGCTTTGCTTGAATTCACGCCTGTCTCGTTGTTCCACGCTGTGAACATCACGTGTATCGTGTATCTGGCAGTTCTCGGGTTGTACTTGTTCACGATCGGTGCCAAGAAATATGCCATTGCGCTCAAACTGTGCGTCATCAGCATTGTCATTTACGTGACTTCGGGAATTTGCACCTTGGTCTTCGTCCGGCCCGGCTTGGAAACCATCAACAACAGCATGACGTTCCTTGCCACGTACAGCACCGTCGCATTCGTCATCATTGGGTTTTTGAGAGACTTGATGCCACAGTACAAGAAATACGCACTTGGGCCGATGCTTTTCGGGTTCAACATCTTCGTTCCCGCGTTTTTCTACTTGCTCTTCACGTATTACATTTCGACATCGCTGGAATCAGCGATTATCTTGTTGATTTCCATCGACATTGGCTTTTTCCTCTCTTTCTTGTCGATCGGCGTCTACCATTGGAAGCTGAGCAAGGAGGTGTGGAAGATCGGGTGGTGGTTATGGATGATCTTCCCGGTCGTGAACTTCTACATTATATTCAAAGCGACTCACGGCGTCGACGTCCTTACCGCGTTGAATTTCTTCTCGATCGGCAGCATCAGCGGCTCGGGCATCATCACTCTCGTCATGGTTTCGGCAATGTACCTTCCCATCATCCAGTACAAGGTTAAGAAATACTATTACCCGTTCATGTTCGTGCTGTGGGGAGAGAGCCTTCTGATCGTCGGATGGGTAAGCCAGAACTTGTTCCCGACCAACGTGGTGATATCGGCAATCACGTTCCTGCTCTTCGGCACGTGGTTGATCTTGCCCCTGTTGTACAAGCTCAAGGCTTGGAAGGTGCTCGCCGTTGCCTGGTCATTCTTGATCGCCTGTAACGTGGTGTTCCTGTACGTACTCTTGGAGGTGTTCTTAGTGCCTCTCGGATTCATACTTCCCATCGAGCTCATCTCTGCTAGCGTGCTCGCGTTGGTCTATGCATACATCCCGTTCGCCCCGGGAAGGCACGTGGTTGCCATTTCTGCGGTAACAAGCTTGTTCAGCGGAATGTTCCTCTTGATCTACTACATCTTCTATCTGATAACCGGATACGTGTCCATCTCCATCAACATCGCGTTTATCGCCATCGGATTCGGCCTGTTTTCGTCAAGGCATTTCCCTGTCAACCAGAGAACGATGCGAGCGGTCATAGCGGTGATCTTGATGGTGAATTCGTCCCTGCTTGTGTCCTTCAGCATCGATATTGTTCCAGGCGTACCGTTGCTTGCCGTATTCTTCGGGCTAGCCGTGTTCGGGGGGACATTCTACACGGCCAACCATTACTGGAACATCTTTCACATCGACAGGCGTGTCCCGTGGACCATTCTTGGCACCGGCACGTCCCTGTCCATCACCGAATTACTCTTTACCGCATGGAAAGCACCACCCATGGTGCTTTGCTTCACCTTGTCCTTGGTGATGCTATTGTTCTTCTTCAAGCAATTGCCTAACCCAGTCCGCATAATCGTGGTACCGCTGCCTGTAACCTTCCTTTTTGAGGAGATTGTACTTCTCGCTATCCCAAGTGGCGTGGGATTTGCCATATTGTTCTTGAGTTTCATTTACACGTTGCTGTTCCAGGCTTGCTTGAACCATTACGTAAAATCAACTCCCGCTGCAGGCCAGCAAACAATCTCGAATGAACCGCTTTCAAGTGTAAAGGTCGCGAACGCGGTACTTTTCATCGTTAATGCCACGGAGTTCTCGATGATCGTTGCTTGGATGTCACGCTTGATCATCGTGATGTTTCTCCTGCTTCCCGTGCTTTTACTTGCATGCTTGCACTACATAAAGAAATTATGTGCAGGAAAACACATCGCAAAGCTCCCGATCGTCATGAACATCTTCAGCGGGATTTTGGACCTGCTCGTGGTATCCAGCATCACGACATTGATTCTAACACCCATCCTGCCGGCAATTCTCCCTCTTTCGGTTGCAAGCTTTGTAACGAGCACGATGACCTTTTCATTCGTCTTGTTCCTAGAGATCCTTGTCCTGGATGCCGCCCTGTTCAAGCTATTAACGTCGAATGCGCGCAACGTCATTATATTCGCCTCTTATTTGATCGCATTCAATCTCATCGGGATTTACCTTTATTTATTCTATTTAAACGTGTTCCTGCTCTCGCTCTCCATTTGCTTGATAAACATCCTCCCGACTTGGTTCCTGCAAAAGATGGATGCGAGGTACATTCGGCGAGCAACCATCGCGATGAATATCTTGATCTACGGAGCCATGATCAGCACCGCTTTGCTCGTCTCATTGTGGATTTCCCTCGCGCTAGTGCAGTTCAATGTTACCCCGGTGATGGTGTCCTGGCTCATATTTTTCATGGATGCGTTCTTGTTCATCTTTATTCTGAATTTCTTGGTAAGTGGAACCATTCCGAAATCGATCGTGGCCGCCTTTAAACTCGTAATATTTCTCGGTTTCCAGGCATTCCTGATGCTTGTCTGGCTCGCCTCGGTGAACTTCACGAGCAAGCCATGGCTCTTGTCCTTGTTGCTGCTCTCGTTCATTGAGACGACGTTCGCGTTTTACCCGTATTACGCGATAAAACACCAGCTCTTGCACGAGGACTTGAAACGGAAAGATTACAACCCGTTGATCGCGCTGCAGTATCTCGAGCTAGCGCTGCTGATATATGCCATTTCGAGCTTGGCCCTCGGCCCGCTCGAAAGTGTACAGCTGGCCTTGATTACCTTATTGCTCTTCACGTTGGTGGAGTTTTTCGCAGTGAAAAGCATCAAGGTAATTGCAGTGAGGGTGCTGAATTTAATAAGTTACTTAATCGCATTCAACATCTTCGGGATTTACCTATACCAGTCCCATTCGAATCCTTTCTTGCTTTCACTCTGCCTATGCGTGATAAACATCCTCCCTACATGGTTCTGGCAGAAGATAGACGCAAAGCATCTTCGGCAAGCAACTATCACGAGGAATGTCTTGATCAACGGAGCCATGATCAGCACCGCGTTGCTCTTCTCATCGTGGATTTCCCTCGCGCTGGTGCAATTCAATGTCACCCCGGTAATGTTGTCCTTGCTCACGTTTTTCATGGACACGTTCTTGTTCATATTTATTCTAGATCTCGTGTTTTACAGGGCAATCCCGAAATCGATCACGACCGCGTACCGCCTCGCCGTATTTCTCGGTTTCCAAGCATTCCTGGTGCTTGTCTGGCTCGCCTCGGTGAACTTCACGAGCAAGCCAGGGGTCTTGTCGCTGTTGCTACTCTTGTTTGTCGAGACAAGTATCACGTATTACCCGTATTTTGCCATAAGGCATCAGATCCTCCATCAGGGTTTGAAACGGGAAGATTACAGCCCGTTGATCACGCTTCAATATTTCGAGCTGGCGATGGTGGTATACGCTGTTTCAAATTTTGCACTCGGCGTGCTCCTTAGCATGCAATTGGCCTTGATTTGCTTGCTGTTCCTCACGTTCGTGGAATTATACGCCGTAAGAAGCATCAAGGGACTTGCTGCAAGATTGCTGAATTTGCTAGCTTACGTTTTATTGACGCTCAGTTTCCTGGCGTATGCCATTGCATCGACATCGAAAAGCTATGGCTTGCTCATGCTTGCCATTTCGGCATTTGTCGCATTGCAGCAATACACGAATTACGCCGTCTTCCGGATTATAAAAGCCGGAACCGCCTCCACGTCCACGATGCTCGAAAAAGCGAAAACGGTGACCAAGCGCGTCATCGGGATCGTTTTTTACGCGTTCATTTTCTTGTCCATTCAAGGCTTCATGGCTGGATTAAACTGGCTGATCCAATTCCTGCTTTTGAGTGTCGTGTTGTTTGTCTTGGCCCTGATCGACCGGGGCAGCTTGAATTTCCTGGGAAAGGTGGTCTCGACCGTCGCGATCGAGGGGTGCTGGTTCCTCTTTTCCGCGGGCATAGCTGGAGGCGTGGTCATTCTCCTGATCAAGTACACTTTCTTGATACCGCTCTTGTTCCTCGTCATCGATTTCGAGATTGCAGTCGGGGTGCTCTTCATCAAGGGATTGAAGATTGCCAGCTTCGATGCCAAGATCAAAACCGCTTGGAGAGTGCTCTTGTTAATCCTCGAGCTATCCATCAGCACGTGGCCATTGTTCTTCTGGATGCGAGATGTGGTCATGGATGCCGTGCTCGTGCTCGTGTCCTGGATCTTCTTCGAGATATTGTTCCGCTTCGGCATGCGAATGGTAAGAGATATCGTGAGGATTGCCGTTGTTCACGTGATTGATATGGGATTATGCATCTGGCTATCAGTCATCTTTTTCGCGCTTTTCCAAGAAATCCACATGAACGTAGTTGTAAGCGCCCTTATAGCCGAGGTGATTTGCATCGCGCTCCTCGATCTATCAATTCACCCGTTCGCGGCCGGAGGAAGGGTGAAAAACGTGTACTGGTCACTCTTTAGCATTTCGTGCGGCGTTCTCACGTACGTGCTTCTCCTCACCTTCGTGCCGGTGTTATCCGGTCGCTGGTACGTGGAGTTGCTTTCTGGCGTTCTGGTCACGTTCCTATTGCTGCGGGTGATCCTCACGGACACGGCTTCCACGCCCACGGGCGCCTTCATACTGAACATAATATATTACATCACGATTTACGGGACGATTATAGGAGTTATATTCGGTTTCATGAAAACCACGTTCGTTCTCCCGACATCCCTGCTCGCGGTCATCATCTTCGGGGCCATCCTTTCTGGAATCATCTATTTTTACGAGAAACGAGGCGTGATCTCCATCAAATACCGCCTGATCTCCAGCGTCTCGTTGATCGTGTTGATTCTCGCGTTCATTGCCGTGGTGCTCCTCGAATACCTGAAGGTGATACCACCAATTTGATTGGTCTCGAAATCTTGGAGGAAAAACCACCATGACAATACAATATTCAGGAACTCGGCACTGTATCCAATGCGGCTTAGCATTACGCCGGGGGGTAGAGATATGCCCTTATTGCGGGATGGAGAACCCCATAAATTCTTCTCCTGAATGGATATTACCCCCTGCGGGAGCTCCAATGCCACATGGCATCCAACCAGACATCAAAAGTGAAGAAGCCTCTGAGCCGTCATTACCCGTTGCGGCACTCCAGCCAGATTCTGCCCCGATTCTTTGCCCGCATTGTGGCACGGACAATTCCATCGTCCCCGACGCGGAATTTTGCGTCGCCTGCGGGGAGTCCCTTAATCCGGCTCCGGAATCAACTCCCGAAGCAACACTTCACCCGCAAAGTAGCCAAGACAAATCCAAAGTTCCCAACGCGTATCCTTTACCAAGGGTACTTTACCGGCCGCCATCACCCGTCCGGCTGCAAGGGTCAACTGAGTCATTAGCCGCAGTTCGACCGATAGAGAAACCAGTGCAATCAATATTTGATCGCGTGAGTCGTTCCGATAGCGTTGTTCTTTCTGCAGGATTCGATAAGGATAGCCAAGAGATCGTGGAGGGAACATCGGCAAATACATTCATACGCAAGAAAGTTACCGCGGATGGGATCGACCATCCCCCGGCGATCACCCTTCAAGGGAAAGGCCTGACGGTGCTGCGTTTAACAGGTGGGGTAGCCGTTTTTTGCACACGTGGAGACGTAATGAAATGGGCAGATATTCACGTCGCTGATCTTGGAACGGGCAAGATCGAGAGAACGATATCCTCGCCGCAGTCGGCGATCTTGGCCGTGGCAATGAGCCCGAACGGGGACAAACTGGTTGCAGGCGGTTATGACAAGCAAGTCGAACTCTGGGACATCGAAAGCGGGACCCTCGTGCATTCGATGAAGGGACACGGCGGGCCTGTCGGTGCCGTTGCCATCGATGCCGAAATGCCATTCGCGGCGAGCGGGTCTCGTGATAAGACCTTGAAAATCTGGAACTTGGCCACGGGCGGCCTGATCCGCACGCTCGAAGGCCATACAGGCTCGGTCATCTCGATCGTTATCACTCCCGATGGTTCACGCATCGCCAGCGGCTCGGATGATTGCACGATACGGGTCTGGGACGCGGGTGACGGTAAACTCGTTCACGTGTTAACAGGCCACAAGGCTTCCGTTACCGCCTTGCTCGTCTCGCCCGATGGCCATCATCTCATCAGCGGTTCGCGCGACACTACCGTGAAGGTGTGGAACATGGACACGGGGGTGCTCCTGAAGACGCTCGCAAAGCACGCTGACACGGTAACGGCGCTGGCAATCTCGCCGGATGAAACATGCCTCGTTACCTGTTCCGCGGACCGGACGGAGAGGCACTGGCCGATCAAGGAGTATTTGGACGAATACTTGGCACGTGAGCAGGAGCAAGAATTCGCCACTGAAGGCACCTGATGATTTCATAAAAATAATGTGGCGGAAAACCATCTAGTGCCGCTTTAATCCGATATGAGCCTTGATCGGTCCCCCGGAACACGACTTTTTCTCCATACAATCGATCATTTAATCCCTCACGCACGATCAAACCACGTGAGTTATGATGGAGGACAACGAACACGCGGACCTGCAGTCCGAGCGGACCGACATTGACATACCCATCGACCTCGTGGGCATCGAGGACGTGGAAAAACGCATCGAGATCCAGCGGCGGGATGGGATGTACTCCATGAACCTGTCCATCAATGCCTTTATCGAGTTACCCGGGGCGCAACGTGGCGTGCACATGTCCCGCACGGCCGAGTCCATCGACGAATGCATCACGGAACACGTATTATCCCCGAAGGAGACGATCGAGGAGTTCGCGATGGAGATCGTTAAGGCTATGCTCGAGAAGCATGAATACTCCTGCAAGGCGGTCGTCGACATGGAAGGCCCGTTCATCATCCAATCACGTCCGCGGGAGGGTGAGGCATCGAGCCAAGCCGCGTATTTCATCCGGTGCCACGTCGCAGGCACCCGGCCGGGAAACGATACCTACGAGGGGACCGGCGAGCCTCAGCCCGGTGAATCCACCTTCGACATCCGCATTTCCGCATCGGCGGAAGGCATGATCGCATGCCCCTGTGGCCAGCAGATGTCCCGCGAGTTCGCGAAGGAATTGCTGCTGAACCGTGACGACATGGCCCTCGAAGAGGGCACCATTGACACGATTCTCAACATCATTCCCGTCGCCACGCACAATCAGCGGGCCACGGGCACGATCACGTTGCAAGTTCCCGTGGCGGGTGCCGTGGACGTCATGGACTTGGTCGATGCCATCGAGCTCGGTATGTCGGGCCGCATCTCGGGCGTGCTCAAGCGGCCGGACGAGGCCCGCCTGATCCGCATCGCGCACCAAGACCCCCTGTTCACCGAGGACGTGCTCCGACGGATTGCCACGACCATGGCTGGGGACCAGTTCAAGGACCTGCCCGGCGACATGGAAGTCACGATACGAGTCGTGTCCCAGGAAAGCATCCACCCGCACCAGGCCACGGCGACCACGACGACGACCATCGGCAGGTTGCGGGACGCGGCCATGCACGTGCAATATTCGTGCGCCTCGAGTTAAAACAAGGGCCTTTTACAAGGGGAGTTTGTTAAAAAACCAAGCTACGTGCGAGATTGACGCGGTGATGCAAATTATATCTCGAATTCGAGCGAAAAATCAAGCAACTCCCCGCAATCGCACACGGACCAAGACATCACCTTACTTGACACCACAAGCATATCAAGGTGCTTGCGACTGAACGCGTTTTTGTATGACTTGTGGTAACCGCACGATGGGCACAGGAGGGTCGCCTTGACCTTGATCATGCTTTCCTCCGCGGCTTCCGGGCTCGTCCCGGTTGCCGGTTTTGCCGTTTTATCGCTCGTCAGTTTACCACCTAAAGACAAAAGGCAATTCACCTTTTAAAGTGTAACTCGAACACCAAGTAATAAAATAAAGGCCTACAACAGGCCACCGATTTCTTTTTATTGCTGGCGGGTGAATTTCATCACGTCGTCGATCAGGTCGACGTGTGACAGGAGCATTCGCCGGCAACAATATCGATCCACGTCGAGCTTCTTGAAGATCTCTTCCGGGGGGAGCCCCTGCTCGACCATGTCGTGATATGCTTCCCACTTATCGGCGATGAGGCCGCCGCATGTAAAACATCGAATTGGAATTATCATGTTTCATTTCACCACGGGATAGATAAAAACTGGAAAGAAAAATCTCGCGCTTATCGCTTGATCTTCCGGGCTTCTCGCTCGGTTTCCCTCAGCAGCAGGATGTCGCCGATGCGCGTGGGACCCTTAACGTTCCGCGTGATGATGCGGTTTTGATCCCGGCCTTCGAGTACCCGGACCTTCACCTGGATGATTTCTCCTGTGATCCCCGTGCGGCCGACGATCTGGATGACCTCGCTGGGAACCGCCATCTCCTCTTGCTGGGCCTCGGCCTTGCCGGAGTCCTTGCCCTTCTCGCCTTGGTCGGACCTACCCCTGCCGCCCTTGCTTGGGCGCTCGGCTTTTTCTGGCTTCTCGGTTTTCTCGGTTTTCTCGGTTTTTTCGACCGTCTCGGCCTTCTCGGTTGTTTCTTCGCTCATGTAATCACCGGCAAGGGTCTAGCTTACGCGAGCTTGCTGAGTCGCTCGACCAGGGCGGCGACGCGATCCGCCATCTTTCCCGAATCGATGATGGCGCAAGCGGCGGAGCTGACCTTGCCCAAGCCGAGAGCGGACCCGATGTCCTTCTTGTCGGCGATGAAGATGTAGGGAACCTTCTTCTCGTCTGCAAGCGGGGGGAGATAATAGACGATCTCCTTGGGATCCACGTTCTCCGCAATGAAAAGGAGCTTCGCTTGTTTCCTCTCAACGGCCTTGGTGGCCTCGTTGGTTCCTTTCTTGATCTTGCCACCTGACTTGACGACTTCACCCAGAATCTCGAGCGCTTCCTGTTGCATTTCAACAGGCGCTTTGATGCTAACGTATGACATTATATTTGCCTCATTCGGCCTTGAACGGTTGTTCAAGCGTCATTAATCATCGGTCTTCAGCCTGCAGCGTTATGGGCCGTACCACGCTTTAAAAATGCAATCCGGTTTAAATGATTTGTCGAACAGCGGAAGGTCTAAATGTTGCAATTCCGTCAAAAGTTATTGAAGTTACTAGGATTATACATTTTGCATCTACCACACGAATGCGAGAGTTCTGCAATGGAGCCACCTACGGTGCGGGTCAAGGTCGCCGCGACCAAGGTCGCTTGCAAGGAATGCAAGCGAGAATACACACTTGCCGAGCTGGCGGCATTGACTGTCTGCGAGACTTGCGGGAACGACCTGCGGAACGGGGGGCTCTCGGTCACGTTCGAGCGGGATATACTCCAGAAGGGATTGGCATCCCGGCCGCGAAACAATTATCCGGCCACCGGGTCCGAAGATACCTATTCGAGCGAGCTGCTCTCGCGCGTTCAAGTCTCCAAATACGAAATCCGTCCCTGCACGGCGAGGCGCGACGTTCCCGCACGGTGCGACCATGCCGTTGCCCCTATGCTTCAAGCCTCGTGGTCACGCGTAGCGTGAAACACGATCCGATTTTTTTAAAACGATCTAATCTGGTCGGTAAACCACGAGCACGGATGACGAGAGAGAACGCTGGGACGAAAGGTACCGGGGCGAAGGCCGACACCACGATGGACCCTCGGGGTTCTTGGAAACATGCATGCGCCTGCTCCCTCGCCATGGACAGGCGCTCGATATTGCCTGCGGTACCGGCCAGAATGCCTTCCGCCTCGCTACGGCGGGGCTCGACGTGCTCGGGTTCGACCTGTCCAGCGTGGCCATCGACTTGGCGCGCGCCGCCGCGTCTCGGAACGGCAACCGGGCCCGCATCTCGTTCGAGGTCGCGGATGCCATCGAATTCTTGCCAACGCTACCGGCGGCGACCTACGCGGTCGTCCTGAGCATCAACTATTTCGAGCCGTCGATCCTCGCCGATATCAAGCGGGTGCTCGTGCCCGGTGGCGTCGTGGTCGTGCAGGCCTTCACGGAAAACGACGGGAAGATGAAAGAGTCACACATCCAAGATAAACTCATTTCCGAGACGTCCCTGTTCGAGCCAGCCGCGTTCGGCGGGTACTGGATTTTAATCCACGAGGTCGATCGTTTCATCGATGGTAAGGGCTTGCGCCGCGAGCGCGTGAACATGGTAGCACGCAAGCCCTTGGCCGCGGACGACGGGTGACCAGCACATGAACCACGATCCAGAGATAGAGACCGAGCAGGAGCATTGGAACGATCGCTGGCGGCGCGAGAACCGGCGCGAGGGACCAGCCCTGTTCCTCGTCATGACCATGGATTACCTACCCGAATCTGGCCTCGCCCTCGACATCGCGTGTGGCACGGGAGAAAATGACGTGCTGCTCGCAAGCCGGTACCGGGTCAAGGCGATCGATTTCTCGGAGGTGGCCATCCAGTACGCCACTGAGTTGCTGGCCAAGGAGCAAATGCTGGATCGCGTCGATCTCGTCCAAGCGGACGTCATGGAACTACTGCCATCGGAGCCCGATGCCGCGTACGACGTCGTGACCTGCTTCAACTTTTTCGACCCGGCGATCGTGCCCCATGTCAAACGGGTGCTCTCGCCCGTCGGCTGGCTCGTGCTCCAGACCTATACCGCGAACGATGAGCGCACGCGGACGTCCAGGTTTGGTGACCGGGCTATCAACGCGGCCACGCTGCTCGACCCTGACTATTTCGGCGGGTACGAGATCAAGGTGCACGAGGTTGAGGAGTATGCCGACCCGCGAGGAAGGATTCGCCAGCGAGTCAATTTTCTCGCGCGGAAGCCAGGCGATTGCAAGCTTGGGCGAGAGTAGATACCACTTGACTTTGAGGCTCTTCCGACTGTACCGCTTGCCTTTAAGTGGGTTTAGCAAAATAATTACTACTACCGAAAGAGTAGAGGCGAATATATCCCGTGCTAGAGATTGGTCCGAACCCATAGCCCGTGGGGCTGGCAGGTGTGAGCCCTTACGTGTACTTGGGTGCCATTCTCTTCGAAGGGGTATGCTTGATCTCGGTGGTCGCGCTCACGGTGCAGGCGACCCGGAAGTATGTGGCAAGGCAATACCTGTCAACGCTCGCGATATTGTTGCTCTACGTGTGTTATGATGTCGGCTTGTTCTTCACCGATTTTGGTAAGATATGCGTTTTTTTCCTCGACCTGCCATACTCGGTCGGGGCCCGCTTCGATAAGGTCGCCTTTGCTGGGTTAAACATCGCCGGTATCATGCTTCTCCTTTTTAATTTCGAGTTTTTCAAGAAACACTCCAAGAGAACGAAACTTCTCCTGTTTTGTGCGTATAGTATATTTGTTCTCATCCCGATCATTAACGAGCTGGTCCACATCGATGATCCATTGACACTTTTCGATGGCATCTGGCTAGTCATCGCAAATCTAATTCCTTACCTGTATCACCTGCACAATTCCGCCTCACTGATTCAAAAGATTCAAGGCAAGATGGAAAAAACCGGCTTGCGGTGCATTTTCTACCAGGGCTTGTTCCAGTTACTCACGCTGTTTTTCGTGGTGACCGAATCTATCGCGGTCCAAGCGGGCTGGTTGGGCAAATTCAACGCGCTATATTTCCTCCGATCAGCGTGCATCGTGGCGAGCGTGCTGTTTTCCTACCTCGGGTATTTCTTGCCGCCGGTCCTGCGAAATCGATACGAATCGTGATGCAGGTCCGTGTTTTGAACGAGGGCACCGTCAAAGAAAGGGAAACGGAAGGGAAAAGGAAAAGAATGGAAAAAGGGGATAGAATGAAGTTCATTCTTCGGTGATCGTGATCGCGGAGTTGGGGCACGAATTTACACATGCCTCGCAGCCGATGCAATCAGCATCGTCCTTGATAACGGTCTTTCCATCAACAGGGTCAGCAAAGCACTCTTGGGGGCAAACATCGCGGCAAGCAGCATCGCCGTCACATTTGTCCCAGTCGACGTTAATCTTGTAGACCATTTTCGTTGCACCTAAAATTGGTTCACGCGAAATTTTTTTGATTTTTTTTCTGTTTCGCGTGGATGATCAGTGAAAATACGTCAGGGTTAAAAAAAATTCATTTCATGGTTCATTAACAGTTCGGTCGTAATATGACAAAGTTGGACATTCGAAGATAACACTTCTTGTCGCGCCCGGCGAGGAAGTTACGTCCCACCGATCGTATCGGACCAAGATTGCCCAAGTTTGATATTAACGGTACTTAACTCACGGCAATATCACGGAAGACGAATTCGCTCCTTCTCTCGAACCTCGACTCCCCGGGAATATCAGGCGCGCCGACGAGCCCTACAATGGCCCGGCATGTCATTGCTTTCGCTTCCTGAACGACCTGAGCTGGCTCAGGAAGAATGCGATGGCGAGAAGGCCTGCCACCGGCAAGACAATCCATCCCGCGATGTCCTCGGGTGTTGGCGATAGCGACACGATGACCGATGCCACCTCGCCCGAACTCGAATTGATGCCGAACACCTTCGGGCTGTTGTCGATCGTCGTGGAGTAGGTGAAGCCGGGCGCCGAGGTGCAGTTGATGGGCAGGATGACGTCGTCGTAGGTCGAGTACTCGTCGAAGGCGGCAACCGGGGCCGGGCACGAGATCGACACGTCGATCGCCGCGAAATTGTCCCACAGGACCAGCAACGTCTCGTTGGCCGCGGTGGTGAAGCAATAGAAGTAAATGTATTGTGCGTCGAGGCCAGAGCCGCTGACGTGCATTAACGAGGGTTGAAGGGCTCCATTGGCCAGCTTGGCGCTCAGAAGGCGATACGCAAATGCTGAAGGCTTCATCTGGTAGGAATCGCCGTAAAGTAGGCCGAAATTGGTCCACGACTGCCACGCCTGGCCCAGCCCCTCTGGATCCCACAGCATGAACCAGACCGTGGAGGCCACGTGCGGGTCAGCCAAGGTCATGCAAAAAACCTTCACTACGGCGTCGGCCTGCACGTCCAAGTCCTGCTCGTAGGCCGCCATGTCCGAGTAGGGGCCCTCGGTTGGGTAGCCGATCTCGGTGATCCAGATCGTGCCGTTGTAGCCGTGATCCGTGAACAGCGTCGTCTCGATCTGGGCCAGCTGCGGCACGACCTGCTCCTGCTCCTTGTTGAAGTACATGTGCACGGCCACGGCATCGAACAGCCGGTTGAATGCGGGCTGGCCAGTGTAACTGATCATATTGTCCAGGTACGAGGGCTTGTTGAACGCGGAGGCGCCGGCGATCACGGTCAGGGTCGGGTCGATGGCCTTGATCAGGAGCGCGGTTTGTTCCTGGACGTAGTAGAATTGCTGGAGCGTCCCGGACCAGTACATCGGCTGGTCCGGCTCGTTCCAGATCTCCCACGCGCGCACTTGGCTCATATAGCGGGTGACCGTGACATCCACGTAATTCAGCCACAGCGGCAGCGTGGCGTTCGTGACCTCGGTGTCCGGGACCACCCAGCTCGGGGGGCAGATGAGCATGCCGAACATCGTGAGGTTGTCCTTGACCCCTTGGGCAACATACTCGTTGGCGGTTGTGAAGTTCCACGTGCCATTCTCCGGTTCCAAGAAGCACCACCAGAAGCAAAAATACCGCGACATGTTCGCCCCGACGAGGCTGGCCGCATCGACATTCGGCTGGTCGGCCATGTTCACCCCGAAAAAGACAGGGTTAATGTTCGCCCGGCTGGCCTGCGTGAGGCCCGATGCACCTAATTCGCCTCCACAGGGATGGACCGGAGAACATGCCACGCACGGCTGGATGACGTTGACGAGGGACGCCGCAATCACGACGACCAAGAACGCGTGGCTGAACCGCATTTTCATCTTCACCTCACCCGTCGACCTCCTGGAGTGGCTTTGTGGCGGTCCGCGAGAGAGGAAGATAGAGCAGGATACCGATGGCCACGGGCAGGAGCGCGAGGACCAAGCCAACCGGTTCGACGAATCCCTGGCTCGTGTTGAGGAACTTGGAGCTGCTCAGGAACAGCATCGCCCCGAGAAGGAGCAACACCACGAACGCGATGATGGCCATCGCATTCCTGTCGCCATCGGCCCGCCCCTGCGAGGCGAGGGCCGGCAACAGGAAGATCCGCGGTAGGCTATTGCCCAAGAGATACCCGCACAACATAACCGAGATCTCAATATTTTGGTTGTACGTGAATGCGAAGCACGCGATAACCAGCCCGTTCGCAATGGAAAAAGCACCCACGCACCTCTGGAAGCCGCTCCGGTGAAATACAAAGAGACAAAATAGCATGACGAGAATCGCCAGCAGGAACGCCGCACCAAACGCGCCGGATGCGACCGTTTTTTGCTGCGAGCATGCAAGCAATAGCATCGCGGACCCGATACCGACCGTGCACTCCAGCATCCCGAGAAAAAGGCTCGCCTGCCGTGGCATGCGCACGCCGCGAAACGTGAATGCCCACGGGCGGGGCAAGGGCTGGGCTTCCGGCCGCGGCAATGGCGGCACAATGCTGCCCTGCTTGGCATCCGTCCCCATGGCCAGCAGGATCAGCACCTGCACCCCCGCTCCCAGCAGGAAAACGGATCGCAGGTCGAACGAGTCCAAAAAGATGTAATCGAGGGAGGCAAGCCCCGCGAGCGCGAGCACGTGGGTAGCGAACCGGGGCGCGAAGCCTCCGGGTCGATCCACGGTGAAGAAATAGCCCGAGCAGGCAAGCATCATGACGCCAAAGGCAAGCCCCGACGAGAAGACGAAGTACGCCGCCAAGTCCACCGAGAGGAGCACGGTGGTCAGCGAATCGGCCGCGGGGAGGTATGACGTCTTGAACAGGGGATGGGTCGGGAGGTTGATTAGGCCCGCCAAGAGCAACGAAACGACAAGCAGGGCGATGACGTTCCACCCGAAGGTCACGAGCACGGCCGTGGCATCGGCCCGCCGTGCCGAGATATATTCCAGCAGTATCGCGACGAGAATTCCGCCGAACATGATGTACTCGAAGGCCGGGTCCACTTCCCGGAACAGGACCTCGATGATCGACCAAGACACGATGAACTGGGACAGCCCGAATCCAAAAATGAAAATCGATGAGCGCGGCCACGAATTTCCCAAGATTGACACCTTGCTGGCAAGAATTATGAATTCTTCTACGTGTTGCAGTTTAGAGTGAAATCTGGACGACGATCTCGCCGCACATCTCGAACCCGGCTTCTTCGGACATGTCAAGGGTGCCGACGAACCCGGCAATGGCCCCCGCGCAGGCGGCTTGCACGAATTCCTTCAACGACAGCTCTTTCTCGTCGAGCAGGATTTGCACGTTCCATTGGCTTCCGGGGTCGCTCACGGGGCGCGAGAGCGTGACCGTGATGGTGGAAAACGGCTCCCACACGTTCCAGTGGAGCGAGGCGACGAGGCCCACGATCACGTTTCGGAGCGTGGCCGCGACAAACTCTTTCATGGGAATATCTTGGCAATTCACCGAGAGCGTGCAGGTCGCCGAGTTGAATGGCATGGTCAGGCGGTTCCGGCGCAGCTTTCCACTCTTGATCATGGGATCGAGCATCCCGACGAGCTGGTCCATGCTCTCGTCATCCCCCACTGCCAAGCGCGTGTCCGGGCACCCGTCTTCCTCCAGCAGCGGGCCAGCGACGGCGATGACCGTGTCCTCGGCCGAGATCGTCGCGCAGATTGACCTGTAATCTTTTAGGTCCTTTGATACGATGATCTTGGTGACGCCCGAAATCTCCTTGAACCCCTCGGCGATCACGAAATCGACGTCCATCTTTTCGAGGATTTGCTCCAACTCCATAGGATGCTTGATGATGAAATCGGTCTCGACCAACCCCTTCGCGCACACGATGCTCGCCCCGGCTTGCGTGAGTCGCCACGTGTCTTTTCCCTCTTGGTCGATCGTGAATCCTTCAATGTGTATATCCTTCACGATACCAAGGGTTAGATCGTGATCGCGCTTGATAGCAGGGATCAGTTTCTCGATGAAGGTCGTCTTGCCACTTTCGTGATTTCCGACGATGAAAAGCACATTTTCAAGTTTCATATGCGATCAATTTCTTTGTAATCGTTCGCTCAAAAATCAATTTCATGGCTTAAAATGTGTGGTAGCCACCCAAAGTGGCCACCCAAGGTGGCCACGGAAGGTTGGCGGGCGTGCATCCGTGTTGCCGTTTTTCCAGAGCGCGAAGAAGGATTTGTTATTGGCATCGAGTTTCCGCAACACGCGGAAGAAAGGGACTTCCCGGCGGCTTGAAAATGAAACTGAAGAAAAAAACAATGAAGCATAGAATCTCTTTCATTCTTCATCGGTTGGGGGCTCTTCTTCTTCCATTGGAGGCTCTCCTTCTTCTTCAATGGGAGGGAAAACGACTTCTTCTCCCTCTTCCATTGGAGGCTCTCCTTCCCCTTCTTCGGGAGCTGGCTCTTCCAGTGGCTGCTCTTCTTCGTCTTCGTACAGCATCGTTAATCTTCTCGTGCATTGTTCGTTTTCGCTTTCCTGCACGAATTCGCCTACATCTTGACGAGCGGGATGCTACTCCCTCGATCGGGTGCTCCGGCAGGATCGCTGAAGCAAGGTGGTCTTCTCCGATCTTAAATAAGCAGGGCCCACTAAAACCAAAGCCTCGTTTCAACCTGAACTTGCATCTCATTGCCGCGGGTGTGGTTAGGCGAACCCATCGTCTCGCTCGTCTCCCTCTTTTCCCAACATAAATGTGAGACCGAGTTCTTTCACCATCACCACAAGCTTCGCGATCGCCTCGCAAACCATTTCCTTCGTCTTTGCACCCATGCACACGATGCGGCCGGTGTTGAAGACGGGGAACATGGATTTCAGATTCAATATGCGGTAGATCAGGCAAGGGAGCACTCCCCCTCTGTGTCGATCGTTAACCCTAGGATATATATATCCTTTACAACGCATATAGTTACATCATAACCGCGCTGGATGGCTGGGATGAGTTTTTCTATAAAAGTCGTCTTTCCTGATTCGTGATTCCCCACGATGAATAGCATTTCAAGCTTGAAAAAATCACACTTAAAAGTTTTTAATATTTTGACTTGTTGTATCGAGTAGGAGTTCCATACTACAATATAAACGGATCACTCGCGAGGTAATGCTTTACGAAGATGTTGATTTTTGGCCCGGCGGCCGCGGGGAAGACGTCGCTGTTGAAAACCACGATGGAAAAATCGTCTTTTATGGCCGTGGAAAACCTGCCGCCGACGCGAGGCATCTCGCGAGAAACCTATTTGTTCCGTGGCCTGCTGGAGATAAATGCTTGGGACGCGGGAGGCCAGAAAATCTACCAAGACAGGTATTATGCATCCCAAGCCCAGAACGTGTTCTCGCAGGTCGACATCCCCGTGTACATGGTCGACGCGACGCAGGTCGATGACACCGTCAGGCCGAATTTCGACCGGTTTACCGAGGCCCTATTGAAGTACAACCCGAATGTGAAAATGATCTACGTGCTCATCAATAAAATCGATCTGGAGGAGGCACAAGAAGAAGTAATTCACGAGATGCTCATCAGGGACCTCCCATCGAACGTGCTCAAAAAGCTCAATTTCACGCCTGTTTCCGTTAAGCAGGGTTCAGCGCAGACCCGACTCATCGAGATTATGGATAAAGTTATAGATGAGCAAATAGATTCTATGGGCAAGGCAACTAAGCTCCGCGCGGTTATGGAGGAGTTCAAGAACCTCGCCAACGCCGACTTCATCCTGTTCAACAAGCGGGATGGCCTCGTCATGACGAGCACATTCGGCAAGTTCACCACGAGCTCCAGCCTGCAATTCGTGACGTTCCAGATCTCGGCGCTCGAATCCAACATCCACGACATCTACACGCGGGTTATGGAGATGCGGGAATCCTCGATCACGCCACTAACCTTCAACACGGTCATCCTCGAGTCGGGAGACTGTTTCGTGCTCGCCAAGGAAGTCGAGGAGAAGGCGACGCTCATGGCGGTAACGAAGGATAAGGAAACCGAGTCGCTGACGAAGATCATCGAGATCATCAACGATGCGCATCCAGCCTACGAAAAACTCGTCACCGCGCTCTCGTTTTGAGGCCCGGGGATTAAAAATCCTATCTCTTTCTGCAATGACGGTCTGTTGTTTCTGGTGGCGCCGTTCACTGGGCCGCGGGATCGTCGCGATCCGGTGCCAGGTATCGAAGGGTTGTAGTCTATGTAATCATTGCTGATCCCAAGATGATGGCGGCGGTGACCTCGATGTCGGCGTCGATGAGGATCTTCTCGGTTCCGTCCCAGTCCGAATCGAACGACAACCGGAGCACGAACTCGTCGAGCATGTAAGCCGACCCGAAGGCGGTGGCGCTGAACATCAGAACGAGGGATTCCACCGTTCCCAAGGTTACCCAGATCGAAAATAACACGAATGCACCAATGAGGAGCATCACGAACTTGATCACGGATTGCACCATCTCGTTCTCGCCTTTCGTGGCGCCCTTTGATTTCAGGATCGATGACTTGGCCGCGGCCGAACCGATCTTGAACACGAGGAAAATGGCAGCAATGACGAGCATCGAAATGATCGCATCCACGATGCCACTTGCTTGCGGGATGCCTACCAACGGGGCCAACGGGGCAGATCTTCCGGAAAAGAAATACCATGCGATGATCACGATGGTCAAGCTGAAAAATACGACTAACGCGAGCCGCCCCTTGTTCACAGGCATCACCGGTTACGAGAAGATAAGATTAGGTAGGCAAACTCCAAGCTATACCTCTGTCGATGCCTCCCTTTAGGTGCAACGAGAGTGGGAAAAGACGATCAGAACATACAAAGACGTAACTATTTATCCTATCCCGGTGATTCACGGTCATATTGACCCTTTTACATGGTGAACAAACAAATGTCATTCGAGGATATGCCGGTCGAGGTCGGACCGGTGTTTGAAGGCCAAAGGATTCGTGGTCCTGAGACATATGTGGAACTGGGCGGACCGAAGCAGGAACAGAAGTTCGAGCTCGTCCGGGTTATTCCAGCAGATGATATTGTCGACGGCCAAGTAACCATCGTAGGTCCCGACATCAGCGACGTGCAGCCGGCCGACGATAAGGAGGGCGCACGCCTACCATGGGGCTTCGTCATCGAGATGGCTGGCGAGAAACTTGAAGAGGATTTGGAATCCGTGCTTGAACGCCGCATTCACGAATTCAGCAATTATATTGAAGGCTTCATGCATTTGAATCAGCGCTACGACGTCTGGCTCCGTGTCTCCCGGAAGGCTGTTGCCAAGGGTCTCACCAGCTTCAGCACCATCGGCACGATCCTGATCCGCCTGTTCAAGGCCGAGCTTCCCATCGTGGAGAAGGCGCAGGTCACCATCTACACGGACAAGGAGCAGATGCAGCCGGTCTACGAGAATGCCATGGAGATCTACAAGGCTCGTGACGCGAAGGTCAGGGGCATGAGCGACGAGACCGTCGATAACTTCTTCGGCTGTGTGCTGTGCCAGTCATTCGCACCCACGCACGTGTGCATCGTCACGGCCGAGAGAACCGGCCTGTGCGGGGCTATCAACTGGTTCGATGCCCGCGCGAGCGCCCGGGTCGATCCCAAGGGCCCGAATTTTATGGTCGACAAGGGCACACTCATTGACGAGCGGCTCGGGGAATATTCTGGCGTGAACGACGTCCTGAACAAGCGCTCCCTCGGGGAAGTGAAGCGCGTGTGCCTGTACTCGGCCATGGAATCCCCCCACACGAGTTGCGGGTGCTTCGAGGCGATCGTCTTCGCCATTCCCGAAATCGGCGGCATGGGTATCGTGGACCGGAACTACAAGGGAGCCGCAATCAACGGCCTTCCCTTCTCGACCATGGCAAACCAGACCGGCGGTGGCAAGCAGGTCGCCGGGTTCCACGGCATCGCAATCGAGTACATGCGCAGCAAGAAATTCCTGCGTGCCGACGGCGGCTGGAACACCATCGCGTGGCTGCCATCCAGCGTGAAGAACCGCGTCAAGGAATCCATCCCGGCCGAGCTCGTGGACAAGATTGCCACGGAACAGGACGTGACCGATTTGGACGCCCTGTCGAAATTCTTGAAGGACAAGGGGCACCCACTCGCCGCCAAGATGGCAGCGATCGAGACGCCAAAGGAGGGAGCCAAATCCGAAGCACTTGCGGAAGCCGGCGAGATGGGCATGGCCCAGGCCGGCGGCTTTCCGGTTGGCACGATGCAGATGGCGATCCCGGGCGCCGGCGGCGGCATGGGCTTCACGGTCATCCTGAAAAACGCCAAGATCCACGCCGAGAAGGTCATCATCAAGCGGATCGACTCTGGCCCGGCCGCCAAGAAAAAGTAGGACCATCCCAACCATTTTCTTTCGGAGCGACAACCCATGACACCACATGCAAAGGCGTGGCAGAAAACGGCCATCGCGGGACCGGACCAAGGCGTCGCCGTGTTTGACCCGGCCGTGGTCGCCAGCATCATCAAGGACGCGGAAAGGCCGGTGCTGGTGCTCGGCGCGACGTGCTTGGAAAAGATGGTCGGTGAGGAACTCTACATCGATGTCCTGCTGCAACTTGCCGAGACGGCAAGCATCCCGATCGTGGCGACGGCCCACTCGAACAAGCACATCGCGGAAAAGGGCTTCTCGGCCGTGCCGGTCGTCGTCATGCCCATGGTGAACCTGATCAACCGCCTGGAGGACGACCGCACCTGGGAAGGCCTCGACGGCAAGGGCAAGCCGGACCTCGTCATCTACGCAGGAGTAACGACCTATTACCTGTCTCAGATGCTTTCTTCGAATAAAAATTTTTCCGAGGGCCTCAAGACGCTCACGCTCGACAACGAGTTCCAACCCAACGCGCGGTTTAGCGTAGGTAACTTGAGCAAAGAGGAATTCAAAGCGTTCCTGGACGCCCTCATCGAAAAATTAAGCAAGTAACCAGATATTCCTTCTTTTTCCATTTATTCACGCGAGCCCGAACCACGTGGCAACGATCCACGTGATTGCCCCTAAAACCAGAGTGTTCAGGAAATTGTCGCTGATCCTCTCGATGCCCGCATCGAAAGCGGCGTACACACCCGCCACCAGCAGGGCGAGCAGGATCGCTTGGAAGACTGGCGCTCCAAAAAGCACCTGCACGATCAGGACGACCGAGAAGGCCATCGCGGTTCCACCTGCCACGCCTTCCCACGTCTTCTTTCTTGCCAGCCACGCGATGCGATGTTTCCCGAACCGCATTCCCACTGAAGACGATGCCGCATCGGCCAGCGTCGCCACGAAGGCCATGGAATAGAACACGTTGAACGGGGCGAGGAGGAACGGCACCATGCCGAGGATGAGGGGGATGGCATCAGTGAAGTCGTGGAGTTCTTTCTCACGAATCGAGCTCGCGAGCCAAGACCGGCCCCAGCCGGGCAGGCAATGGAAGGCGTGCATCCGGAACAGGTCTTCGAGCGTGATCATCCAGCTGAACCCCCAGAGCATGAGCAGGTTCACGCCCCTGCCCGCCGCGATCCACGTCACGCCGAAGGTCAGCATGGACTTGCCCGGGATGAAATTGAACCTCTGGATCGATGCCAAGACCGCGTACATCACGATGCTGGCCACGGGTACGATCAGGTGGAATATCTTTCGCCAGAAGTCCTGCCGCTTCGTCTCCTGCCGCTGCAAGATGCCCTCCTGGAACGCCTCGTAATCCCGCTTTTTCTTCTCGGTGGGAGATGCCTTGCACACGGCCCGGTTGCGGAGGACCAACAAGGCAAGGGTGGCGAGGATTCCCCCGAAAAACACGTCCCCCACCATGTAAAGCAGGTTGGCACCCGCCTCGGTGGCACCCGAACCCGCGAGAAGGAAAGGCGTGAGCACGGCCGAGAAGCAATAAAGCACTATCAAGATGAGCCCGTTGGACGAAGGCCAGGAAGAAGGCTTGGTTCGCAGGTGCCATCCGATGGCAAGCACGAAACTGGCATTTATCGCGACCAGCGGCCATGCGAAGATCGAGACAAACATATGGCGTACCACGTGGCCACTCATCTTTGATATTTCGCAAATGGCCAGCGAAGGTTTTTCATAAATGAAGGGTTTATCAAATTCAATCGAGCTGGAATCGTCGGATATCCCGGTGGTTCCCCCGAGCCTAGCACGCCTGCGTGGACTAATACATGAAAAAGAAGCTTTCCATCGGGATTTTTTCCGAGATGATGTGCGAAACCAACGGCACGGCCGAGGCCGCCCGGCATCTCGCCATCGGCCTCGGGGAAGCTGGCCACGACGTGCACGTCTTTGCGCCCAGCGACGGCGTGAGCCATCACAAGGGTATTGCTTTTCACAAGACAGGCGGGTTCCGCATGAGCAGGGATCCGGAGTTTTACTTTTCCATCCCGTTCACCCGCTATTTCGCTTGCAGGCACGGGTATTACTGCGACCTCGATATTGTCCATTCCATCACGCCGATGACTGTGGGTGGCGCTTTAGCCCTGGACGTGTCCAAGTTAAACGGCATCCCCAAGATCATCACGCATCACTCGCCCCTTCAATACTATTCTGGCGAGTATTTCCCAGTCATCGGGAAAATGTTCGGCTTTTACGCGTGGAAGTACGAACGTTTCATCTACAACCGCTTCCACGTGCGCCACGTGCCCACGCTGAGCAAGAAACAGCTCATCCTTGATAAGCACATCAAGGAACCGATCTTCGCCCTCACGAACGGCATCCTCGACGTGTCCTTCAAGCGGACGAAGGATGCACGGGAAAAGGTCATGGAGGAATACCACATCCCGAAGGACCGGAAGATCATGCTCTACGCGGGGCGACAAGGCCCGGAAAAGAACGTGGAGGCGGTCATCCGGGCGTTCAGGGCCGTGCGCGATCAGGGCATCGACGCCCACCTGATCTTGGCTGGCGGGGGGCCATACATCTCGTCCCTGAAAACTTACGCGACGGACCTCGGCGTTGCCGACCAGCTCACGCAAACGGGATACGTGGAAAACAAGAAGCTCAGGGAAATATACGATGCGGCCGACGTGAGCACGTTGTACAACGACATCGAAGCGCAGGGCTTGGTCCTTCTCGAAGCAATGGCGCAGGGCACGCCGTGCATCGGGAAAAACTCGTTCGGGATAAAGGACGTCATCGTGCACGGGAAAACTGGTTATTTGGCCAATAACGAAACGGAGTTCGCGAGCTATCTCGCACGCGTCCTGTCAGACGACGAGTTGCAAGTGCGGCTCGCGAACGGGGCCCTCGAGGAGGTCACCGAGAAGCACAAGATGAGTAAGGTGATCGCCGTCTGGGAGAAGGTCTACAATTTCATGATAGACACGGTGTACCCGCAGCAATTCTACGGGGACGATGGTATCACCGAGCTCTGGAGAGAATTCGTGAAGACCAGCCCACTTCTCAAGATGTAAGTTCAATCGGGCATTAGAAGAGAAAAAAATGGAGTTACCGCTTTATTCTGACTTCAGGAAGAACCGCGTGCTCGCCTCGTCGAGCTGCAGGTAGTCCACGTCAATTTTTCCCGCTTTCGCGAGCACCTTTAAGAAGTTCTTGGTCTTTTTCTTGGTGGCAGCGTCTTGGATCGGTGCGATGTCGGTATCTCCCAGCTTGATGGCCTTTGCCTTCACGGCTGCATCAACGACCTGCTGGCCGAGTGCCGATCGAATCAAGAGATCGCCGGTTTTCGGATCGATCGAGATGTCGGCAAACTCGCCCGAGTAATCGATGCAGGTCGTGCAACCCTTCCCTTGGGCCAAGCAAAACTGCGCGATGACCAACGCGATGCGCTCTTGCTTCACGCCGAAATCCGGACCCTGGATCTTTGCAAGCGCTTGCGCGTGGCACGGCCTGCCCACGATAGCGATGTGCTGGTTGCCGGCCTTGATCGCGGCCCCGACGCCCCACACGAGCGGGCCCAAGCCCTTCCTCTCGCCGGCATTAGCCAGTATATCGTTCTTGGTCGTGCAGGTGACGGGCTCGAGTGCCTTGTCGACCTGCGCGCTACCGAGGACCGCGCTGTCGATGAAGCCTGCGTCCATTGCAGCGAGGAGCAAGGTGGTCGTCACGTCTTTCGCTGAGGACTTCCCTGCCTTCCCCGCGAGCGTCGCCTTGGCCGCTTTCTCATAGACGCCAAGGGCGAAGTCTTCCCGATCCTTGCCGAACAGGCGCTGGTCCAGGGTGTGGAGATTGAGCTCGGACCTGGGACAAAAGTTGTAGCACACGCCGACAGTCTCGGAGCATTGCTCCTTGAACTGCATGTTTCCGCTTCCGCTTTCGAACGTGATATTCGGGCAAAACGCACCGCATGCACCGCATCGTATGCATTTATCGTTGTAGATGACTTCCAATTGGAGGTCGGACAAGCATTTTTCTGTTTTCATGTGTCTTCACTTTGCTGGAGGTCCCGGCATGATGGGGGCGGCGCCGAGACACGCCTGCCGCGTGCAGGCGTCCACGCGATCCACGTCCCGGCGCTTTTCCTGAAGAAGATGGCGCGCCTTGCCGCGAGCGAAGTGCAGAGCGTGGTGCAGTAAGTGTCAGATAGGCTGGTCTCGGTGGCGATCTCGGGAATCGTGCGCGGGATGCCATCCAGGAGCAGCTTGAAGATGACGCCTTCCTTCGCCATGCCACCATCACGGGGAAAAAGTTGGTGATCGCCAACTTTTGGGTAAGTTACAAGATCGGCGTGAGGGATAAAAACGTGCTGGATGCAAAATGAACGAAGGAAAATATTTCCCCCTTCTTGGCCGGTTCAAAAAAAGAGATTTCAAGAACAGAAACTGCAGGCAGATTTCACGAGCGTTCGTCATCATATTGCAGGGATTTACCGATTGCATCATCATCGTTCCTGGAACCCATCGGCACGAAGAACTTCGAATCCGTCGGGACGACCCCGGTCTTTGACACATTCTTGAAAGACAGGACCTGTTGCAAGCAGATGAACTTGTCAGATTCCGCTTCGATAGTCATTCCCATGAGGACCGATTCCGACATTTCTTCCACCAAACTCCAGAATACATCCGAGTTTTCTTAAACCTATCAGCGATCTGCATGAATTGAATGAAAAAATCACGGAAAAATACCCGCACATACTACGGAATGATACATGGAAGGAACGCGTGTTTGCGAAACAATAATCTCACGGATCGAATGGCGCGAGGATCACAACACCCTGCGCAACTTGAATGCTTTCGTCGGGCACAATTTCACGCATCGAAAACCGCAGTTCGGTTGCGCGGAAAGGCACATCGCCTCGTCCTGGCAGCTCATTGTGCCATTCTTCAACACAAGGCATTCCTTGATTTCGGTGGAATCGCACGAATCCTTGCACAATCCACACCCCATGCACACTTCTCGGTCGATTTCCGGCCTGAACCTGTTTATCTTGTTGCTCGCGCTTGCCATGTTCGTTTAAAGCCTCGCTCCCGCAATAAAAATCTCGGTTATGAGGAGAAATGGTAATTAGCGTTTCCGCGAATGAAAAATAGGGAAGTTCACTCGTCGGCGTCCTCGATGCCCTTTTCCGTGATCTTGAACACGGCCTCGGCTTCCGGCAAGCCCGGCGCGTCCACCATCTTGGCGACGCGCGTCTCGCCCTTCCCCTTGCGGAGGTAGATGCGATACGTGCTCGCGTGGCCCATGATATTCCCGCCCGCCGCGATAGTGGGGTTGCCGAAGAACACGTCGGGTTTCGCTTGGACTTGGTTCGTCACGATGGCCGCGACGTTGTAGGTGTCGCACAGCTGCTGCAGGGCGTGGATGTGGTGGTTGAGCGCCTGCTGCCTCGGGCCGAGCGTGCCCAAGCCGATGTACTCGGCCCGGAAATGGCCGATGATCGAATCGATGACGATGAGCTTCACGTTTTCCTTCTCTATGAGCTTCCGGCACTGCTTCAGGATGTTGATCTGGTGCTCGCTGTTGTAAGCTCGGGCATAGATCACGTTTTTCAGGGCCGTTGGAACATCCAACCCCTTGCCTGCAGCCATGCTGGCGAGCCTCTCGGGCCGGAACGTCCCCTCGGTGTCGATGTAAATGGCCTTGCCCGAGAGCCCGCCTTGATCGACGGGCAGCTGCACGTTGATGCATGCCTGGTGCGCGATTTGCGTCTTGCCCGTGCGAAATTCACCATACAGTTCCGTTATTGCTCCCGTCTCGATGCCGCCACCGAGGATCTCGTTCAGGGAATTGCTGCCTGTCGCGATGCGGCCCAAATTTTTTCGTTTTTCGAAGATGACGTCCGCGGTTTGGAACCCGATCTTGCACAGTTCCTGGGCCGCTGCAACGACCTTCTGCGCCGTCTTGTCGCCCACCCCGCTTTCCTCTTGCAGGATCTTGGGTGCCATCGTGGCGATCGCTCGGACGCTCGTGAACCCGCTTTCGGTGAGCTTCTTGATGATGCTGGCGCCAATGCCCGGTATGTCCTTCACGGACAGCTTTTCGAGGTCGAGGTCTCCGCTGGCGATCTTGCTCGCGAGTTCCTTTTCTACTTCCTCCGTAAGAAATCCTTCATCATCGTCTTCTTTGTCGGAAGCTATCTCTTCATCATCCTTTTTGATTGAAGGAGGAATAATGCTCGATGCATCTGTCTTCTTCGCATCGTCCAACTCCTCTTCATCATCGTCTTTCGTGGCACCAGTCTTGGACTTCGAGCCCTTTTTTGCCATGTATATCACGCGAATTTCCGTTTGGTTTAAATATTTTCTTGGGATAGCACCATTTCAACATAATTATTAGCCACAGCATATCACTACGATCTTGAATATATAGGAACCAACATACCACGGAATTTGTGAAAACGATGGAGATTGACACCACGGAAGCCACGCGACCATCGATCCTGTGGGGCATCACGTCATCCGGGTCCTTCCTCCCGAAAATAATCACGCTCATGGAACAGGTTCAGAGCTGGGATCGGTGGACCGTCGACGTGGTTATGTCGCGCGAGGCCCCGTTCGTCATGAAGTACTACAAGCTGTGGGATCGCCTGCGCGGGAGTTTTCCACGCCTGCGCCAAGAGCAAGGCCCGAACATCCCCTTCCTTGGCGGCCCGCTCCAGCGGCACGTCTACGAGTTCATGCTCGTCGCGCCGGTCACGGGGAACACCATGGCAAAGATCGCCCATGGTATTGCGGATTCTCTCGTGAGCAATTGTGTCGCCATGGCCCTGAAGGCAGCCGTGCCCGTGCTGCTCTTCCCGACCGATCAGGCCGGTGTCGGCGAGGAAGCACATTTGCGCGATGGCACGACGCTGCAGCTGTTCCCGAGGCAGGTTGATCTCGAGAACGTCGAGGAGGTCCGGGCCATGGATCACGTGACGGTCTTCTCAAGCGTGGAAGAGATGCGCTCCAAGCTGGACGAACTCGCCTATCAATGACCGTAACGGGCTATTCAGGCCCTTTTTTCGTGTATTTTTTTATGAGCTCTTGCTTGAGCTCGTTCAGGCCGGGGGAAAGGCTCACCTTGTACTCGTGCGGGTTGATCAGACGACGGTGGGTCGGGTGGAGCAGGGCCAGCTGCGCCGCGCACCGCTCCCGGGCGGTTTGCAGGTCCACGTCGCCCGGCTCCGACACACGCGTGCCCTGATCGAAGAATGACCTGAGCAGGCGCTCGCATGAAATGTTTTCTTCGATCGTGTAGGTCTTGAACGGTTCGGTCGGGTGGTAGATCACGGATCCACTCGTGGGTTCTGGTTCGCCGTCGAACGATATGACATCAGCAACAAAAGTAGACGTGCATGAATCCTTGACCCGGAACAAATCCTTGATTCCCGGGTCGATGATCTTGGTTACGTTCTCGCTGATCTTGATGCTTGGCTCGCCATCAACCGCGACGAGCTTGTACACGCCGCCAAGCGCCGCCTGTTCCCCGCCCGTGATCAACCGCGTGCCGACTCCGAACATGAGGTGCGAGAGCAGGGCTTTCCGGAGCTGGAGCTCGTCATCCGCAACGACTGGGTCGTCGGGTCGCTCGATCTGGGAGACAATGGACTCGATCAGGGTCTCGTCGAGCTCGTTCGAGAGCACGACCGTGATGCCTGGAAACCCCTCGTCGCAAAAGGCCCGGTACACCTCGACGGCAAGGTATGCCAGGTCGCCCGAGTCGATCCTGACGCCGACCAACTCGTTGCCTTGGTCCCGCAACTCCTTGGCAACCTGGATGGCATTTTTCAGGCCCGAATTCAGCACGTTGTAGGTGTCGATCAGGAACAAGCACTTGCGCGGGAACATGCGAGCATATGCCCTGAATGCCTCTAGTTCGGACTCGAACACCTGGACCCAGGAATGCGCCTGCGTTCCTGAGATCGGCACCCCGAGAAGCTCCCCGCCCTTCACGAACGACGTGCCCGCGCATCCGCCGATCATGGCCGCGCGGGTGCCGAGGAATGCTCCATCACCCTGCGCCCGACGAAGGCCAAAATCGATCACGCTAGCACCACGGGCCGCCGCGCAGATCCGGGATGCCTTGGTTGCGATCAAGGTCGAATAATTGACGATATTGAGCAGGGCGGTTTCGAGCAGCTGCGCCTCGATCATCGGGGCGGTTACCTGCAGGATGGGCTCGTGCGGGAAGACCACGCTGCCTTCAGGCAACCCTTGCACGGATCCGGTAAACCGGAAGCCCGAGAGATACTCGAGAAAATCGTCCGTGAAGATCCCCTGCGCCTGCAGGAACGTGATGTCCTCGGCAGAGAAACCCAAACGTTCGATGTAATCAAGGGCCGGCCCGATGCCCGCCGCGATGGCATATCCTCCATTGAAAGGATTGTTCCTGAAGAAGAGATCGAACGTGCCCTTTTTTTCGTTCAAACCCAAGGTCCAATATCCTTGGGCCATCGTCAACTGGTAAAGGTCTGTAAACAGGCCTCGATCCGAATAGTCCATCATGGTCGGTTTCGATCTATCCATGGGCTAGGCGGTAGAAATACATGTCCCTTGTGGATAGCTCGATCCAACCTGAATCAGCCATGGTGGCGAGCGAGACTGGGAAATTCGACGATTGCTAGAAAATTGGAGGAAAATTCTAAGTGGTATCAATCACGCAGTTACTGGGAAGGAAGAGCCCTTCATTCCTCTTCCTTCTTGGCCTCTTCCTTCTTGGGGGGTTTCTGGCCGCGGTTTCCTTGGGGACCGGGGCCACGATTGCCTTGAGGGCCGGGACCACGATTTCCTTGAGAGCCGGGACCATGATTTCCTTGAGGGCCAGGACCACGATTTCCTTGAGGGCCGGGGCCGCGATTCCCCTGGGGGCCGGGGCCGCGATTCCCCTGGGGGCCGGGGCCGCGATTCCCCTGAGGGCCGGGGCCGCGGTAGCCGCGGTCTCCTTGCGGGCGCTGCCCCTGTCCCTGCGGGCGGCGCTGGTCGCCACCATGATACCCGCGATCGCCCTGCGGGCGTGCACCTTGGGGACGTCGATTATCACCACCACGGTACCCACCGCCACGCTGCTGGTAGGAATCCTGGCCATACCTTGGCCGCTGGCCTGCAGGCTTCATGAAATTGGGCTTGTCAAACTTCAGGAAGATGACGTTGTCACCGCGAAGGATCAAGTTGCCGAGTTGCTCCTCGTACTTCTGCACGCCTTTCTTTTCGTTATCCAAGGCCAGCTCGTCCTCCTTTTTCTCCGGGATTTTCATCGTGGGAACTTCATCCTCATCGTCGACGATCTCGTCGAAGTGTTCCTCTTCTTCAAGCAAGATGTGCTCTGCCTTAACATCTTCCAGGTACATGTTGAGGTGCTCGTCAAAGCCAACGAGCTTGCCCAAAAAACGCATGTTTCGCTTGATCTGGAGCGTTACAGGCCTACCGAGATTCAAATTCATTAGATCTAATGGTCTCATTCGTGGTTCACGATCACAAAAGGGAATGTTCTATCCCAAAAGATGCTATTACGAAGTATTGACGCGGGGACCATAAAACATTGTGTTCAAAGGTTTCGTCTCGCCCGTAGGATCAAATTATTTAAAGCAATGGGCGAAAAGATTGATAACGAATTGATCCAAAAACACATCGATCTGAAGCAACATGTCAAACGAATTGAGCGAGGCCGAAGCCAATAATTTAGCCAACTATCTGGGCCAAATTATTGCAAACACCGAACTTGAAGCATTGGCCTTGGTGACGCGCAATGGCGACCGTCTCGCGTTCAGCGCCGTGCCGTCATCCCAGATCCAGCCGGACATGCTCGCTTCCATGAGCGCCGTGTTGCTCCAGGCTGGATCCCAAGCCGTGGAGAAAATTGGTTATCATAATACCCTCGAAGTCGTTTTACGGGGAGATAATAATTTCATGGTCCTGTCGGCCGCGGGACGGTTCTTTTTGGTCGGCGCGTCGACCTCGCTCAAGGACATGGGCAAGATTGTATCCGTGTTCAGGTATTATGCGAAGGAAATCTCCAAAGCGTACCCGACCGCTGTTTAAGCAGGCTGTACAATCCTTTATCTCGTTTTTCACTACACTTATTTTTTCTGCAGGCAGCATGGAACCCGGTCTTACGAAGCATCAAGAAGCACATCGACGAAGGAACGGGCGAGAAAAAAGTCAAGATACGTTATTTACTTATTGGCCGTCTTGCAAAGAACAGGTGAAATGATTTGGTCAAGGAACAGGGATAAATCACATCTTTGCAACTTGTGGTATCAGATTTGCGGATAAAATGATGAAAAACAACCCAAACGCGAGGAACACGAACGCTATCTATGGTAATTTTGCTTGATGCGGAACCTTCGGTAAATTTTTTTAGCATTACATTCCATTGCTCTTCAAAAAATAAGTTTTACAAAAAATGGGAGGATTTCATTGACGTTTTGGAGTCAACGTACCAATAATGATGATTGACAAGGATCACGTGAACAAGCTGTTCATGCTCTTCGAGGGAGGTGGCGCCATGTACTGGTCGGGACCCTCCGCCTGGTTCCGGCGGATCTGCTCGGCCAGCTCCTTGAGCTTTTCCTGCAGCTGGTCATCCCGCTCCACGAGTTCCTTCGTGTCAACGTCCAGGGAAAAGATCTTGTTGAGTGCATCGATCATAGCTGCAGCTGCCTTGGTCGCCGGGAGATATTCTTTTACGGGGACGATCAGGCTGAAGCCATCCATCGCGCGCTCCAGGGTCTCGTTCAGGACGAGGGCCTCGATGCCGTAGATGAGGCCTTTAGGCAGAGGTTGAATCCCCTCGATCTGCTTCAGGCGTTCGATGATCGTTGGTTCCGCCGCGTAGAAGACCTCATATTCGTCGACGTCTTGCACCGGAAAGCCGACCAACGTGACGATCGTCTTGATCCCGAGTTCTTGGATGTACTCCACGAGCACGTGGGCGAGCTCGTGGTAGGTCTCGCGGTTCAGCGGGAGCTCGGTCGTGGCAACGAACACTCGAGCCGGCGAACCGTCCTCGTTCTTGGTATCAGCATAAATCCGGAAGGGGTGCTTCAGCACGCCGTCGATGAAGACCGAGATGGGAGGGAATGATGACGAGTGGAGGTGCGCGACTTCCACCAAATCCAATTTTTCGATGATATGTCCAGCGGCGATGGTGCCGACTAAGCCTGCGTTCGCCGCGCCGAGGATCAGGAAGGCTTCATCGCTCACGCGGAGCAATGACTTGTCACAACAGGTTTCGATGCGTGTTTCTTCTGCCATGTGGATCAGCCAATCAATTTGAATCAAATTTTATAACGATATGGCTTTTTCCCTATCTTAGTCCTTCTGCATTAGAGGCCTGGCAAATGTATCCACCATCTCTGATCCCGATCAATTCGGTCATGAACAAGCGTCCCGTGACCGTTCCAGGGTTCATGCCCATGGCCGACAGCGCCAACCAGATGTTGAAATACAACTCTGATTACGTCATCGTCATCGATGATGAGCTGCGGCCGGTCGGCATAGTCACGAGCCGTGACCTCGTGCGCATCATGGCGAGCGCGCGGGGATGGGGAAACATGCGCATCGACGAGGCCATGACGCCTAACCCCACCACGCTGATATACACGGCATCGGTGGCTGACTGCATGGATGGCATGCAAAAGCTCGGCTTCAAGCACATGCCCGTCGTTGACGGGGACGGCCGGCTCGTGGGCATCGTGACGCTCAATGACCTCCTGTTCCTCGAATCCAGCATTGTCGTGGAAACACACCCCGTGGTGCTCTACGTCATCAGCAACAACAACGGCCTGCTCCTGTTCGAGTACCAATTCACCACGGAGGAGGAGAGCATCAGCGGTGACCTGTTCACGGGGGCATTCGCATCGTTCGGCTCCATCTTCCAGGAAGTTCTGCACTCGAACGGCAACCGTTTGAATTACATCGAGGTGGAGAACCGCGCCATCCTGGTCGAGCACGGCCACTGGACCATCGCGATCCTCGTGCAGGACAAGGAATCCATCGACTCCCGCAAGCGACTCAAGAACTTCCTGCAGGAGTTCGAGAACGAGTACGCATTCTACCTGGAGAACTTCTCGGAGACGGTGCCCCTCAACACGTTCGATCCCGCAAGGGACATCGTCGAGGAAGTCTTCTCGAGCAAGATCCGAACCGTAAAAGAAGAGGATAAAGGGGAGCAGGCTTAAACCCACTTCCGGAGCGCAAATCCTTCCTGGAGTATCTCTTCCTCGAACGCGCTCACGTCTATTTTTTCCATGATCATACGCCTGATCTCCAGCTGTTGGCTAAGGTCGCCGATTAAAATCGCCCCGATCACGACGTGCTTCGACAAAATTATTTTTTTATACGTGCCCATTGTTAAATCGACTTTGTAATAGGAGTAGATCTCCTTGAGCTCATCCGGATCAATCGTGAACTCGTTCACCCGGCCCAAGCTCACCATCTCGGTGTTGAACCCGTTGAACGAGATGGAGGGGATGGTGCCCTCGTAGATCTTTGGCATGTCGGGGTTCACGATGTTGTATGCGCACATCTTTGCCTGCTCGATGGCCGCGGGATTGATGCCGTAGATGAACTCGGCAAACTCGCAACAATCGCCCGCCGCGTACACGTTGGGGACGGTGGTCTGGAGGTGCTCATTGACGACGATGCCGTCGATGATCTCTATCGGCGTGTCTCGAAGGAAGTCGATATTTGGCTTGATCCCGCAAGCAAAGATGACCATATCGCCCTTGTGAATCGTCTTGTCGGCAAGCCTGCATCCTTCTATGCTGTTATCACCGACGAGCTCGGTCACCTCGGTCTTGAGGAGGATCTTGATGCCCGAGCGCTCGAGCAGGTTGAGCAGGACCATGGAACCTTGCTTGTCGAGGTAGACCGGCGCGACGGTCGGCTCTATCTCGATGATGGCCGTGTCCCGCGTGACCGGGCCCGTCCGGAAGGCGTTGGCGATTTCGAGCCCGAGCAAGCCACTGCCTAGGATCGTTATGCGCTCGGCTTGCTTGAGTTGCTCCTTTATGCGCTCGGCATTCTCGATGTTGCGGAGGACATGCCAGCCGTCCTTGTCCAAGCCCGGGATATCAGGGATGATCGGTTTGCTGCCGCTAGCGACCACGAGTGTATCGTATTGATATTCCACGGCACCGGCATCGGGTTCGGTGACCGACTCGACCGAGATCGAGTTTTTCGCGGTGTTGACGCTTTTCACGATCGAGTTCAGGTGCAGCGTGATGCCCCGTTGCTCGTACCATGACAGGTCGTACACGAATAACTCGTCCCTGGAAATTCTCCCGATGATGTAATCAACGAGCCGAACGCGGGAATAGTATGGATGGGGCTCTTCGGAGAACATCTCGATCTGTACGGTATCGTCAAGATTGTACAAGTTAGAAGCAACAGTAACGCCTGCCAAGCCATTACCTATGATGATGACCTTCACGTTTTGCACCGCGTATGTGGAAATGAATCTAATTGATAAGGTTAGCCCAAGAGGTCACAAGGCATGATAATACTCTGCAGAGTAGGCAACCCTGCACTATTCCAATTTAAGTTACTATATAAAAATTGAGGTCAACTAATGGTCTGGCTCGGGAAAAGAACCGCTGTTCTGGCTCGGGATCGTGAAAACGACGATGGCACGGTATCAGAACCAAGACTGGCCCTTTTTTGAACCGGCGCTGCCGGCGGTATTGAGATGCAGTTGCGCGGCGACACGCTTCCCCAAATCCTTGAGGAATCGATCGAGTTTTATTTCGGGGATCTCCGCCCCGGCGGCCGGGGCATGGCCGCCGCCGGGGGTGTCGATGTCGAGCTCTTTAACGGTCTCCTTGATCGCCGCGCCGAGGTTGAGGCCCTTGTCCACGAGCTCTTGGAACCCCCTGGCCGAAATCTTGATGACCGACGGGTCCGACTTTAGCTTTGCCCAGCCGATGATGGGTAAATCCTTGGTGATGTTTTTGGAGGACATGAGGATCGAGACGATCGTGCCGATCATGGCATCGTCGATGTACTCGCCGCCCTCGATGATCTGAAGCGAGTCGCGCGTCTTGATGGAACCCTGTGCCTGCACCCATTCGATGTAGTTCGAGAGCTTTCTGCGGTATTCATTGATCAACTGCTGGCCTTCTTGAAACACCTCGCCCCGATCGCCCATTGCAATGGCTATTCCGACCCCGCCGGCATCCTGCCGGCCACATGAATTCAACATGGAGGCGAACTCGCGCAGATCCTTGAGGTTGGTGGCCGGGTCTTCCTGCTCCAGTAGGTAAACGTTTCCTATCAGGCTTTTCACCTTGTTCGGGTTCATGCCATGCTTCAACGAGTTTTCGATGATGGCGGAAATCAACATCGATTTCTCGTCCTTCGTGAGATCCGAGATGGTACGTGGCTTGCCAGAGGTGCTAGATTTCAGGGGAATCTTCAGCCGCTGCAGAAACTTGACGCAAGCGCCCTCGTCGCCCGATAGCCCGGGCAAGTATGGATCGGTCGTGTAGCTCAGGGCGAGGTGAATGGGCCGGCTGAACCGGCCGAATACTTTCAGGTCGATGGTCTCGGACAGGAGGCCCGAGCGGATCGCATCGTCGACGATGGCCTTGTTGAGGCCGATGACCCCGGCTTGCTCGCCCTTGTCCTGAATGTCTCCCAGCGCGCCGAGAACGGCCAGCGGCGACAGGATGCTGTTCCCGGGATCGAGTGCCTTCGCGAACAGGTAAGTCACCCCGGCGCCCGAGATCTCGACCGAGCCGTCGATGTTGAACAGCCACGGATTCAAGTGCAAGAGACCGGCCAGCGTAGCCTCGTCCTCGACCGCATCGATCTCGTGATGGTCCAAGATCAGCATTGATGCTGCCGAGATGGATCTTACAAGAAAACCGAGCTGCCCGCTTCCGAAGTCGGTGAAGATGTAAAACCGGTCCTGTTCCTCCCCGCCTGAAAGGATATCATCCATGTATTTGGGTGAGATCTGGCTGATGACCCGTGTTTGAAACGGAATGCCCTGTCCCTTCAATGCAAGCGAGATGATCGCTCCCGCGGCAAGGCCATCGGCATCGTGGTGCGTGAGGACGAACACGGACGTGCCTGAAGCCACGCGTTCCAGAAACGAGTCCTTGACCTGGTTGACGTGGTCGAGAAAGGGCTGGTAATCAACCATATTTTTTCATCCACGCGGGATCGTGATTAAACATACTATTGATGTATTATCAAGCCAAATGGTCCCCAGGATTTTTAGATCCCCTCGCCTGAAAACGCATTTATCTGGGAAGGTTCCCAGTTGTCTATCACTAATGCATATCTTCCAGATGACGATTATGTCAACAATTCCAAGTGCAAACACACTCGCCCTTTCTATAGTGCTCGATCTCAAGACGAATGCAAAACTTCTCGGATTGAGCGCAGAAAAGCTGGACAACGAAGCACTCCTGATAGATGCGTCAGCCGGGAATGACGTTGCGGGCGCGAAAGTCGGTGAAATCTGCATGGGCGGCCTCGGCACCGTGCAATTGACGATGATGCAGGTAGGTTCGCATTATTTACCTGCCACGAGCGTCTACACCGGCTACCCAGCCGTCGCCTGCATGGCCGCGCAGTACGCGGGCTGGCAGGTCAAGGTGAAGAACGAGGAAACGGGCCACAGCTGGAAAGCCATGTGCTCGGGGCCCGCACGCGCCAAGGCTCGGGTCGAGAAGGAGCTGTTCGAACGGATCGGCTATGAGGACCCCGCGTTGACTGCCGTGGCGGTGTTCGAGACCGGCACGGCACCCACGCCCGAGGTCATGGAATACGTTGCTGAAAAGTGCGGCGTCGAGGTGAAAGACACGAGCGCGGTCTGGGCGTCGACCAAGTCGGCTGTCGGATCGGTGCAGGTGGCCGCCCGCGTAGTCGAGACGTCGATCCACAAGATCTTCGAGGTCAGCAAGGACGCTGGATTCCAGATCGAGGACCGCCTGCTCGCCGGCCACGGTATCGCGCCGATCGCGCCGCTTGCCAAGGACGACTTGGAGGCCATGGGCCGCACAAACGACGGCATCATTGCGGCCGGGGCAGTAACGCTCTCGGTTGCCATTCCCGAGGAGGAAGAGGACGCGTTCTGGGAGGTCATGGCCAAGGTACCTGCCGGCACGGCCGCTGGCTACGGGGAACCCTTCTTCGAGACGTTCAAGGCCGCCGGGTTCGACTTCTACAAGATCGATCCAGGCCTGTTCGCACCCGCATCAGTCGCGATCAATAACACGGTCACGGGTCGGTGCCGGAAGTTTGGTGATGTCGATCCAATACTTCTGGAGAAGTCGTTCTTCTCTTGATCGCGAGCGGGAGGAAAATAGTTAGAACAAGTATATCCCGATAACCATCGCGAGTGATAGCATGCCGATGCCGATGAAGATCGACATCGGTAGACCTGGCAGGATTTTGCTTTTTTTCACGAATTCGTACGAAATGAAGGCACCAATGAGAACCCCCACGACCGTAAAGATAAACGGGAAGAATATGAGGAAGAAATTGGTGCTACCTTTCATCACGAACAATGCATACCCGCCCCAGTCCGAGCTGATGAGGCTGATCGACGTGAGCATGCTGTAGAAGGCGAGGTCCCCGATGCCGATATCGAGGTCGATGTCGGTGAGATCGACGGGCCCGGACCGGCCGGCGGTCTCGCCGTCGAGCTCGGCCATCATCTCCTTGATGGGGCCGTGGCGGACCGAGTAGATGTCGTACAGCGAGAATCCCGCGAGGATGACAAGCCCGGTCCACGTGGGTATGACGACGGGAAGGTAGCTGCCAATGAGCACGCCAAAAAAGATCACCACGGCGTTTTTCGCACGGTCGCCGAACCGAGCGGAACCGTAGAGATAGACAAGAGCGGCGGTGATGGCGAAAGCCGGTAGCACTGGCAACCACCAGATGACTGCCACGCCGAGCACGGCGAGCAGGATATCGAAGTACAGGAAGAGGATGAAAGTGCCGAGGATCAAGAATGCCACCATCATGATCTTCTCCAGAACGTTCACGCCCTTGCGGCGAACGAGCAGGATCATGAGGAATGCGGCGACCGCCCCGATCCCGATGAAAATTGCAGCGTCGACTACCGGCCCGATAGGCCCGGCAGATGGGGGAGTGATGTGATAGGCTTGAGGAAGGGCCCCGACTATCGCTAGGAAAGCCGATAACAATCCAGAAAACGCGACGCATATCAGGATGGGAACCCAGAGGTACTTCGGGGAGGTCGTGTAAACGGGGAGGCGGGTCGGCCTGTTTAACGGGAATGACGTGGGTCTGGAGCCCGGTGATGAATCATCATTGTTCCCGAAATCATCTGACATGACCCGTAATACGCCACCCGGCCTCAATAAACATGGTGAAGCACCGCGATAAGCCCCCCACTTCAACTCGTCCCCTGCCGACGGTGCCATCTCGCAGGGCGTTAGCCTGCAGTGGAATGTATTCATGGTTGTGGCACGGCTATCGATCCATTGCTCTAAAATCAAGGCCGTTAAAAGCGATCGTGGCGACATGGGCACAACGGTCCCGTTCGACGTCGCCAATAACACGATATTGTTCGGTCAAGGCGCGACGCCGTCCTGCATCGTGATGCCGATCGTACCATGACAACTCAACCCCTTTTTCCTAGTTAATGCGCAGCCTCCTCACACAGGCACGAGAATCGAGACTTTATTCACGCCCCGGGCACCCAATGTCTCCACTCGCATCGATATCTAACCAAAAATCGATGAGATCTTTGTTTTCCTTGAAGGTGGCACGGAGATCAGGGGTAAGTTTCATCGTCTTCACGAGATCCTTGAGTTTGTCAGGTCCGGGGGACCCTAACATCGACGTCTCGGTCCGCACACGTTCCATCACCTGCAGGACATCGGAAAGGTCGATGAGCCGGCCAGTGGCGCGATTGCTAAGATCACTAGCGAGGAACAGGAATGCCGGGGCTATTGCCTCCGGTTCCATGGGATCGTTTACTGGATATCCGGCTGGAGCCATGTCCAAGACCAGCTTTGTCTTGATGAGTCCGGGAAGAATAACATTAACTTGAACTGCCCTACCGAGTTCAGCTTGTAGCGACCGACCCATCGCAGCGACGGCTGCCTTGGAAGCGCAATAGGCCACGTGCTTCGGAGCGAAGACCGTATTTCCCATGACCGACGAGACCATGATGATCTTTCCCGCCCCCTGTTCGACCATTCGGTGCGCGAATTCCTTGCACATAAGATAGGTGCCCAAGATGTTCAGGTCGAACAACCTTTTCACGTCTTCAACCGGCCATTCTGCCACCGTGGTGTAATGCGACATCCCCGCGTTGTTCACGAGGATATCGCATCGATCAAAATGGTCAAAGAATGAAGAGGCGACCGATGGCGGGCCCTGCTCGGTCCCGAGGTCCGCGACGATGGCAAGACCACGCACGTAGTGAGATTCGATATCTATTACCGTTGCATCCAATTCCGCTTGGCTGCGGGACACGATCGCAACATTTGCCCCGTTTTTGGCAAAGAGCAAAGCCGCGGCTTTCCCGATTCCCCTGCCGCCACCGGTCACGACGGCATTTTTACCTTCAAGCAAGCTCATAACTAGATCCTTCATCCATTTTTCCTTCGGCACGCGTGGCTGCTCGTTCGATGACGAGGCCCTGCAAAGATCGAGCATATCTATTCACGAACTAAATAAAAAGATAACGAGTCGCGCTGCACATACCACGTAATGCAGCCTAGTCAAGCATGGTTGGATCGAGTACGTTAAATTGTCAAGCCGTGTGGTTTTGCCCATTCAACACTGCACTTTTCGTGATATCAAATGCTGTTAAATATTTTCGGAGATATTTTCGCGTCCTTTTCGTTCAATATTGCATATGCCATCACCGTGAACCTGCTCTACACGGCAATCGGGCGGGCCATTTTCGTCCTCTTCTACCTGCTCGATTACGGGACAAGAATCCAGAAAAAATCCGAGGATAAAATCGTTGTCGATGTCCTGCACAAGAACTGGCGGGATTGGGCCTGGTTCGTCGCCAAGGAATTCATCTGGCTTTTCGTCGGCTTCCTCCAGCTGGGGCTCGCGCTGGCCGTGATCGCCTACTCGGTCATGCTCGCGGGCTCGCACATCATCGCCATGGCACGGCGGAGCAGGTTCAAGGCAAACCTCGTTCTCGGATGGATCCTCGGCGGATTTCTCAAGTTCTTCCTTCCCATTTTCGTGTTGATTGTCTACATTGTCATCCTGTACCTGGACACGGACTCGAATGCCCTCAATGATACAGTGGGGATCAGCGCGGGGATCGCTTTGTTCGTGGTGCGCTCTCTCGTGGCGGCACACGGGCGCCGCACCAGGGAGGGATACACGCTGGAAGAATCGCTCAAGGCCATGAAGAAGGCCTTCGCGAGGCGGGTCCCGCTGGCGGTCAAGGTCGTGCTCGCCGCGGGCATCGTCGTCAGCCCGCTCGCAATGTATTACTCCCTCCAAGCCACGGTTGGCATGACGTACACCACCGTCTATATTCCAACGACCGGCGGCTACTCCCTCGCGACTGACATTTACCGCACCAAGGACGCCGGGCCGCAACCAGTGGTTCTAATACGCACGCCATATGGGAAGGGAAATTTCTACACGGAAGGTGCAACGGCTTATCAGTTCGTGAAGCAGGGATACGCCGTCGTCATCCAAGACACGCGCGGCCGTTACGAGTCCACTGACGCGAGCAGTTCCCCTGCCATGCAATTCCTCGACGATTATTACGATGGCAGGGTCACCGTCGCTTGGATCGCTAACCAGTCGTGGTGCGACGGCAACATTTCTAGCTACGGGGGGTCCGCAGTCGGCATCAACCAGTACTGCTATGCCGACGAGCCCACGGGCGCCCTGAAGTTCCAAGATATCACAGTCGCATCGCCCGAGATATACTCGCAGATCCTCTTTCCGGGTGGTGCCTTCCGGAAGGGGCTGATCGAGGGCTGGCTGTACTCCATCAACGCCTCGAATTCACCGACCCGCACGCCGGACGAGCTCACCTACGACCTGTCACAGATCTTCAACCAGACGGTGATGGATGACACGTACAACATCACGTCCCTGTCCACGAACGACCGGTATGCCAACATCCATGCGAGCTCCATCCAGATAGGCGGGTGGTACGATATCTTCGACAAAGGTATCATCGACGGCTTCATGGGCTACCAGTACCACGGGGGCACTGGTGCCCTCGGTCACAACCGCATGATCATGGGCCCCATCGGCCACGGGCCCTTCGGCGGCCTCACGAAGGCATTGGGTATCGCGCACCTCACGTTCCCGAACCCATCCTTCCCTGATCAGAACCAATGGGAAACCCAGATGCGGGATGCCGCGTGCATGGGCACGCCTATCGACTGGAGCCAGCCCTGCGTTGCCTATTACCTGATGGGAGACACCGCCACCCCAACGGCAGGGTCAACCGCTCCGAAGGCCAATCAGTGGTACACGGCCTACCAGTGGCCGCTGCCCGGCGTGAGCAATGTAACGTGGTACCTGAACGCGAACGGGACACTGAACCAGCAGGCACCGTTATTGGGCGAGAACCGGTCGTATCTCTACAACCCGAGCGACCCGGTCCATACGATCGGCGGCAACAACCTGTTCGACGAGGTCCCGCTCCAACCCGGCTCGCTAGGCGACACCAATCCGGCCGGTGACGATGTGCTCAACTTCGAGGGCATCGGTCCCTACGCCCAAAATTCGAGCGTTGATAATGTCCTCAACCGGTCGGACGTGCTCGTGTACGGGTCGTCACTCCTGAAGGCACCTGTCACCGTTGCAGGGGACGTCCAGATCATGCTCAACGTGACAACGAACTGCACTGACACGGCCTTCACGGCCAAGCTCATGGACGAGTATCCTAACGGCACGTGTTTCAACATCCTCGATGGGATCCAGACGTTGAGCGCCTTGAGCGGCCTGCTCAACCGGACTGCCGTTATTCCTGGCCACCTCTACACCATCACGATCGATCTCTGGTCGACAGCCTACCAATTCAACACGGGCCACCGCATCGTGCTGGCCATCAGCAGCAGCAACTATCCCAAATATGAACGGAACCCGAACGTGTTCGAACCGCTCTCCGATCATACATATGGTTTCGTGATCGCGAACAACACGGTCTGCTCCTCGCCAATAACCGGCTCGGCGCTCATTCTCCCCGAGCTTGCATGAACTTTTTTTGAACTGTACCCTCAATTTAGTTCGTGAACCTTCTCGTCGTCTTTTTTCCTTCGATCGCCGGGCTGGAAAGGATTTGGTATGGACTAGAATCAGGCCTTTACGACACCAAGTTTGAACGCTTCAAGGTTTTCTATCGACTGACGAAGTCGTGGTATTGGGCTTTGAACGAGACTAGATGAACCTTTTCTAGAACATCGACCTATTTTTGTCCGTGAACGTGCTTGTCGTATTTTTTGGCGAGGATCGCCCCGAGGCCGAGGCGACCCTGAAGCCCGCGATCCAAGAATTTTTCACGTCGCACGGCCTGCCCGTGAACGTGACCTTTGCAAGTGCAGATCTAAACAGCATGGCCATCAACGAGGATCGCCAGCAATATCCCAGCGGGCCATTTTTAGACGCACTCGGCACGCTCGAATCGGGGCTGAAACTCGGGGTCGTGGATGGCGACATGTTCTCAAATTCCAACCTGAATCTGAACTTTATCTTTGGAGAGGCAAGACGCGGGAGGGAGGCCTGCGTGATATCGACGACACGGCTGTTTCCCGAGTTCTACGGCTTTAAGCCTAACCAGAAGTTGTTCTTGGAACGCATCGTGAAGGAAGCGTTGCACGAGCTCGGCCACGTCGCCGGGCTGGGGCATTGCCCCGACACCCTGTGTTTAATGCATTTTTCCAACAGCATCCACGACACGGATCTCAAGTATGCCCGCCTGTGCAGGATATGCGACGGGGAAATGAAGAAAAGGATTGCGGAACGGTTTTGAACCGTTGGCTTCTACTCGCTCACGTCGATCTGCACGAGGCTCACGACGTCGTAACCTTCGAGCGCCTCGCGGCCGTGGAGCGAGCCCGTGAGCTCGATGACGCACCCGATCCCGGCCACGACGCCGCCGAGTTTCTCCACGAGCTTCGCCGCGGCATACGCCGTGCCACCTGTCGCCACGAGATCATCGACAACGAGCACGTTTTCCCCTTCAGAAATGGCGTCGACATGGATCTCGATGGAATCCGTGCCGTATTCGAGCGAGTATTCCATCGATTCGACTTGGGCGGGGAGCTTGCCTGGCTTCCGGGCCGGCACGAAACCGGCCCCGAGCTTGAGCGCGAGCCCCGTGCCGAAGATGAAGCCGCGGGATTCGATGCCGACGACCTTGGAAATGCCCTTGTCCTTGAATGCCTCGGCCAGGTCATCGATGGCGTTGGCCAAGCCTTCCGGATCCTTGAGAAGGGTCGTGATGTCCTTGAACTGGATGCCGTCTTTGGGAAAATCCGGAACGTTCCTGATCAAGTTATCGTAGTATTCTGGTGTTTGCATGAGAATGACCCCATTTATATTACATGACCGCTCCCGCGAGTGCGTTCCCGCAGTTGCACCCTCGTTTGGGAATCATGGGAATGGCGATCTCGATGAGTTTCTTGAGGTTGACTGCGTTCTTCTCCATTGTCTCGAGTATCTCTTGCACGGACACGGCAAGCGGCGTGATGGGGCCTTGGCACTGGGGGCATGCGGGCCCGATCGGGACGATCCCGCAATCCGGGCAGACGGCGGCCCAGACATCGAGGTCCGTGACGGTCGCGATGGTCGAGTAGCACATGTTGAGCTCGGCTGCGAGCACGACCTCGGGATACACGGTCATGCCCACGATGTCGGCACCCCACTGGTGGAACACCTTCGATTCGGCGCGCGTGGAGAACCGGGGACCCTCAATGCAGACGTAAGTACCACCCTTCTGGATCTTGAGCCCGTCGACCTGCTGGCCGGCTTGGTAGAAAATCTCGTTCAGTTCCGGACAGAAGGGGTCAGCTTGCGAGATATGGCATACTTGGCCGCCTTCGTAGAACGTGTCCAGTCGCTTGCGGGTGCGGTCGATGTATTGATCGACGATGACAAAATCACCTTTATCGAGTTCCTTTCGGAGGGAACCGACCGCGCACGGGCTGAAGACTCGTGTCACGCCAAGTTCCTTCAAGGCCCAGAGGTTCGCGCGGAAGTTCAATATGTGCGGTGGGATTTGATGGCCCGGACCGTGGCGTGCAAGGAATGCCACCTTGTGGCCTGCAAAAAAACCGACTTGGACGAAATCACTTGGTTGGCCGAATGGAGTGTACGGCTTGATCTTCACGGCATCATCCAGCTCGATGTCAGCGCCAGTTCCGCCGATGATGCCGATTTCAACGTCTCGGGGGACTTCCATGGTAAATCACTGCGATGAAAAGATACAATTCATTTTAAAAGTAAAGAACCTTAAAATCGATTCTACACTCATCTTCCCTGTAAAATCAAGTACTGTTGGTAAAATTGGTCAAATTAAGTACTATCGGGGCTTGTGGGGAAGTGGGCCGGTCCGCGTTTCTCCTTTCTGACGATAACAACGAACAAATCTTGTTCGATTATGGAACGTCGATGAAAGAAACAGGGAGGGACAATCTCCCCGGCGACGTCGAACCGAGGCGGATCAAAGCGGTCATGGTGTCCCATGCACACGTTGATCACACGGGCGCGCTGCCTTACCTTTACATCTCCACAGGGGGGGGATCTCCCCCCCCCTGCTACATGGCCAAGCCCACGTCGACCATGACCAAGATCCTGCTCGAGGACATGTTGCGCATCTCGCCCGACACGCTCCCCTACGAGAAGATCGAGCTCCAGAACCTGCTGAAAAGCACGCAGATCTTGAAGGATCTGGAGAACCCGTGGCAGAAGCTGCAGATGAGCAGCGGCAATTGCTCGTTCATGACCGTCGATGCGGGGCACATCCCCGGGTCCCTCATGTTCGTGGTCTCAATCGATGGCAAGTCCATCCTGTACACGGGCGATTTCAACACGCGCGACACGCGGCTCGTCTGGGGGGCCCGGACGGGCAACATCCCCCCGCTTGACGCGGTCATCATCGAATCGACGTACGCGACGATCTCCCATCCCCTCCGCTTGGACGTTGAAAAGGAATTCATCGACTCGATCAAGCGTATCATCGGCAAGGGGGGAAAAGTGCTGATACCGGCGTTTGGTCTTGCCCGTTCCCAGGAGATCATGTGCGTTCTCCAAACCTATGGCGTGTCCAAGAAAATCGTCATCGATGGCATGGCCCGGGAGATCTCCCAGCTCTTGTTGCGGACTCCCACGTTCTTGCGAATTTCGTACAATCTGGACAAGTTCCAGATGATCAAGAGAGCCAAGGCTAGGTCGGACCGCATCAACGCGCTGAAGCAAGCCGACATCATCATCGCGCCATCCGGGATGATGAAGGGCGGCACCGTGCGATTTTACGCCGAGCACATGCTTCCCGAGGCGCAAAATGGCGTGTTTCTCGTGTCGTACCAGGTCGAAGGCACGCCCGGCCGCGTTCTCTTGGAAAAGCACGAGTTCACGCTGGATGACGACGATGTGGATGACGAGGACGTCGTCTTGGGCCCGAGCGTGGACGCGGAGGATCACCGCGTCGAGGTCAACGCGGACGTTGCCCAGTTCGATTTCAGTAGCCACTGCGACGGGCCTGCCTTGATCCAGTTCTTGCAGGCCCTGAAGTTCAAGGATGGCGTGACGCCAAAAATATTCTGCATCCATGGTGATCGATCGAATTGCGACGCGCTCGCGGCGGCCACGATGGAGCAAGTCCCCGGTTCGGAGGCCGTGGCACCTAGGATGAATGATGATTTTGAGATCTGAGACTTTCTAAAAAAGGCGTGTGGAGTTGCGATCATCACGGCAAAGCATGTATGAACCTACATTCAAGATGGTCAAGATAGATATACGATAAGTATGAAATATTTCATAACGAGTGCGACGAGAATTGTGCGATGTCTTCATCAAGGGCGTTGGCCACGCGCCGTGGACATGATTCTGTCAAGATAAAAAAAAGTTAATCTTGTGATATAATGTTTTCAAAAAAAGTCGATAAATGGCGGATGGAGAAACCCGAGGACAAGAACGATGCGGGCGAGATCCAGACGAGGAAGTACCGGGCGGCCATCGACAAGAACACGTCAATCGAGATCATAAAAGACAGGGAACTCATTTACTGGGTAATCAAGAAGGATCTCGGCGATTACGAGACCTACATGAACGCATCGGAAGCACCGATTTCAAACCTATTTACGCGAGAACCCGATTCGTACGAATCATGCGTTGCCGAACGGCTCATTCTAGAGAAGGAAATCTTCCCGGTCGCCGAGGCGATCAAGAGTGTCTTCAATTCGCAGTCGGTCGAGCTCGACAAGATCTCGCTGGCCGTCGGGAGCAACGAATTTGACTATGTTTCGATCGACGAGACGGACCTGAAAAGCCTCCGGGTCGAGCCGACGCTGTTCGGCCTCCAAGAATTCATCGAGAAGAACAAGGACGGGATCCTGGGATTCGGCGTCCGCGAGTTCGAGACGGACAAGGGCAACCTGATCTTTCTCCGTTCCAAGCTCGTGCGGCCCACCAAGAACATCATCTCGATCGAGCTCGTCGTGCTCTCCTCGATACAGCAGCGTGGATTCTTCATCCAGAAGGAACACAGCTGGGTGGGGCTCGAGAAATACATCATCATCAAGACCGCGCAAATCGATGACGAGAAGCTGCTCGCGTTCCTCAAGGAGCTGGACATCGATTGGGAGATCGTGTTCCTGCGGCGGTCACTGGCGATTAACGACTGGGTGGAGCTCGAGTGCGAGCGCAACACGAGCAACCTGAAGGCCTACCTCCGCTACACGTACTCGATTCTCGGCTATATCGACATCCAGAACATCGTGAAGGTCGTCGAGAACAACACGCTTAGTTTCAAGGTGGCGTCGCGCATGGCTGAGCTCCTCAACAAGCAAAAGAAGGAAATGCTGAATAACGAGAACATCGACGTTTCCTACCAACCGATCGAGATAGCAGAAATCATTGCTGCAGCGAACCTTTCGTCAGCATATTACGGCGAGAAGGTTGCGATCAAGTCCGAACCGGAGACGCGTATCGAGGATATCCAGCGGTTCGAGAAAATCTTGGCCAATTTTTAGGCCCACGCTTATTATGTATACAATTCGATTACTGGGCCATTGGATTGATGGCAATTGCGTTTCAGGACGTACCGCCCCGCGTTTCAAAACGATTCGTCTATCGCTCCACGCGATCGAAAGCGCACCTGAGTCAAGAGATTAAGGAATAATTTCAGCTAAGCGCGACCACGCCGTTCTTGACCATGTGGCGCAGGTAGGACGTGACCTTCGGAGCCTCCATCCCCACGAGCTTGGCGATGTCCCCGATGCCGGTCCTTCCATCTACGTAGTTGAGCACAGTATCCATGCCCTCGCCGCCAAGATGGAACTCCCTTTGTACCCGCTCGACTGGCACGAGCATTCGAGGAACCCCCCCTGCGCGTGCCGGTGGTTCTCCGGCGGAAGAGATGCCGCGCAATTCATGTGTCATGAGGTCCCGCTGCATGATCGACTCGAACCCCTGGAAATGGCGCGTGTTGATCATGTTCGAGGAGATCTTGTCCTGCGAGTACGTTTGCAGGAATTTCGCGCACGTGTTGCGGAGGAACCGGTCCACATCGACCTCTGCCACGGAACCATCGGTGCACGCGACGAAGAGGAGCCCATCGCTCTGGTAGAAGTTGAACCTGTGGTTTGTCGACGTGGTCAAGGACCGCATCTCGCCGAAGTCCTTCATGTCTTTCAAGAACGAGGTCAATGCCGTTAAAAACCCGCTAACGAGCATCTGCATGTCTTGCGCCTGCAGGGCCGGGGAAAACTCCTTCGTGAAGACGGGAAGCCCGTTCTTCAGGATGTACAAGGACTTGATCGGGCCATCCTGAACCGAGGGGGCCTCGACCACGCGACTGATCGTTACCATGGCGCTCGCTGTGACCTATGCCGCCTGCTCTTTACTCGGTCATATCATCCGGAGATATACGATTTGAAAGATTCGAAAAACTCCAGGAGTGCCGGATCAGTCAATTTTTTGCCCGCGTCGGCATAGAACTCGGATAGATCGATGCCGTGTTCTTGCTCGTAGAACAGGGCTTGGATCATCATGTCCAGCTTGTCGACTTGATGGATGAACGAAAGGGCCTTTTGGTAAATTCCCTTTCCACCTGCGGCTACATCGTGCGAGGCAACCGCATCGAGCATTGCACGCAGGTCCGAGCTCGCGGGCAGCTGCTCGCAAATTCTCGCGACGGCATCCCGTTCCCGAACGGTTTTCTCGGCCCGGGAGACATTGTCTTCGGGGGTGAGATCGCCGGTCTCGCTTTCCGGCAGGTCGTGCAACACGGAAAGAGAAAGAAGCAATTCGAAGGGAACATCGCGAGGGATCGAGAAAAACTCTCTCAATACCAGCAGAAGAGCAGCAATTCCGAACGAGTGCGCTGCAACCGATTCGACAGAATCCGGCGGTAAACCGCGCTCGATCCAACCCTTTCGCGGAAGGTGCTTGAGGCGGTTTATGGCTTCCAAGACGGGAAAACTTGCGGGCAAGGCAATCAAGAATTTAATATGTCACCACGTTGAATAAACGATCGAGGTAATGTCTATGCAACTCAACAATGTAGAAATCGTGGATACCTATGCCGAGGCCTTCAGCGCCTACGCGAGCCGGGTGCTGATCACCGCTGCAGACCCGTACTGGGCCAAGCAAGCAGCGATCTCGGCGACCGGCTTCGCAACGAGCATGATCGACTGCCCGTGCGAAGCGGGAATCGAGGCCGAGGTCTCGGCAGACCAAACTCCAGACGGCCGGCCGGGCGTGATCGTCATGTTTTTCGGCAACAAGGACACGATAGCGAAGGTCGTGATGGAACGTATCGGCCAATGCGTGCTCACGTGCCCGACAACGGCGGCGTTCGACGCTTACCCGAGCGATCTGGTCAACGAGAAAACGATCGAGGCCCCTGCCGGCAAGAACCTTGCATTCTTCGGCGACGGCTTCCAGGAAAAAGATGAACAAGCATTCCCGTTCTTGGTCCACCGGATACCGGTGATGGATGGCCAGTTCGTCGTCCAATCAATCTTCATGTGCGGCAAGGCCATCGCCGGCGGGAACCTGATCCTGCAGGCCTCGTCGCCGGAGGCAGCCCTTGCGGCAGTTAAAGCTGCCGTGGAAGCGGCATTGCAATGCGGCCAAGTGATCATGCCGTTCCCCGGCGGCGTTGCCCGGAGCGGATCAAAGGTGGGCTCCCTCAAGTACAGCTTCCTGAAGGCGTCGACCAACGAGAAACTGTGCCCCACGCTCAAGCCGGCCGTGGAGGACAGCTTGGTCATGGAGGGCGTCACCACGGTTCTGGAGCTCGTGTTCGATGGCCTCACCGAGGATGCCATCACCCAAGCCATGCGGGCGGCGATCAAGGCAGCCGTTGACGTGGAAGGGGTGGTGTGCATCACGGCGGGCAACTACGAGGGAAAACTCGGCAAGCACAACTTCTACCTGAAAGATCTCATCTGATCTTTTTTTATAATGCCACCGGGAAGATCAATTATCCCGTAACCGTCTTGCCAGCTGTTAAAAGTCAAGATCTTGAGATTTTGGAGAAAAATTAAAAGGAAATGGAGAAAACGACCTACCTATACGACGACTTTTGCTTGGACGACTGCTTGCCTTGGCTGCCCTTTGCACCTGTCTTCGATCCCTTGATGCCCTCATCGTCGGCACCCTTTTTCGCCTTGATGATCATCTCGGTGCGCACCGACCGGACCTTCTGGTTGGCGTACCGGAACATCACGACGGCGCCGATGATGAACCCCAGGGCGATCATCAGGACGATGATCGTTCCCGCGGTCGTGAAGCCGGTCAGGTTCGGGTCGATCACGATGACGCCGAAGGAACCGGTATCGGGAACGTTGTTGCTCATGCCACCATCGGAATCGACCGCCACGACATAAACGTGCCAGATACCCGTGGATAGCTGGGCCGACGAGATGTAGAGCGTGTAATTCAGGGCCGGGTCAGTATTCGGAGTCAAGAAGAAGCAGAGGGCCTGTCCCGTGTCCGCGCGCAGGGTTAGGTTGACATACTCGATGTTGTTCTCCACGCTCGTCACGTTGGCAAAGAACACCAGCTCTTGATCTTGCTGGATGTGCATCCCATTCGTGATGGTCTGGTTGTTGATTGACAAGCTGTGGACGATCGGAATAGCATCTATCACGTCCACGCTATGATGATAGGTAATGTAGGTGATCCCTCGTTCGAGATTCTGCGCGACGATGTAGATCACGGTATAACCGAGCTGGAAGGTCGCTGGCAGGGTAACGTTCGCTGTGTAGTTCCCGAAGAACTTTTGCTGAGACATTGTCGTGGTGTAATTGACGAGCCCGTTTGGGTATTGGAAGGTCACGCTCACGTTTTTCAACCAGTTTGACGGGTAATCGGTATCCGTGGCATTCACCGTGAAGTTTTCCGTCTGGGTTACCCGGTAAATTGTCCCGATGACCTCGGGTGTTACCGAATTGATGGTTGGCGGCCTGCTCTCGAAATAGAACGTGGTGGAATTCGCCGAGTTTCTCTGACCGTCCGAATTATAGACGGTAAGGTTGAACCAGCACTCGCCGTAGACGCTGTTAACACCAGTTGCATTATTGCCTGTTGGCGCATCCGGATTATTAGTAGCATACATGGTCACGGTCTGGTTGAGATCGTCCCCCGTCTGCCAGCTCGCTACGGTGATGCGAGTGTTTGACACAGACTCGTTGTCGAACAGGTAAGCAGTCCACGTTATGTTGTAGGTCGGATCGGATTCATCACCAAATGAAAAGGACACTGCAATGCTCTGGTTCGTGTAGACAAGGCTCGAGTTGGTCAACACTTGGCAAAACGGCGGGGTACTGGTGACATTCAATTCTGCAGGGTGACTGCTGTCTAGGGTGAAGGCGGTCCAATTTTTTGAATCATATCGTAGGGGAATCGGCATGAATTGGTAAATCCCCGGCTGCATGTTCAACGTGGTCTTGAAAATTGTAAAGAACGTATTTGTATTGCCGTATTCGGTCATGTTATAATCGAATGTATGCACGGTATTGTTGGGATAAGTTATGTTCAGGTTGCACGTTGGTGCGAGGCTGATCCACCCCGATGGACCCCCGTTGGTAGTAAGCATACCATTGGCGTTGACAGAGATGTTCACGGCCCTGTTCATCCGGTCTGCCCACGTCCTGTTCATCGTGATATATATGCCGCCGCCAGTGGCGCCGCCGCCGGTGGCCAGATAATGGACCGTGGAACTGGAACTGGGCACGACGACGCTTGAGGAGATCGCAGGCTTGGAAGCATGAGAACTCGTCACGAATGCGAGGCAAGAAAGGGAGATCGTGATCCCGATGATGATCGAAGCAACAGCACGCGACCGTTTGAAAGATTTCTTCTGCATCTGCAAGTTCACCTTCGAACGCTCATGATTTGATTTTTCTTGTAAAGTGCGAGGAGAATCACGACCCCGATGACCGCGAACGGGAGCACGTAGCCGAGAAGGGCATTGCCGACCGATATCTGCAGGGTCATTATCACGGTACCCCGTGCCACTTCCGTGCCGTTCAGGATGACGCTCACGCGATATTCACGCTGTCCGGTATCCCACGGGGAAGTGATCCCAGGATTGACTTGGAGAATAAGGTTGTTCTGGCCGGGTTGCAGGGTCCGGGTGAAATCATCGACGAGCACCGTGCTATTATCGGCCATCACGCGAAGAACCTGTATCGTTGCTTGCACCGGAGTTGCATAGTTGTTTTGCACGGAAACCCCGAACAGCATCATGTTTCCTTGAATGGGATTGGTCGGGCCTGAAATGGATTGGATCTCGAGACCCGGCCGGTGGTAAATGCTGAACGGGGTAATACCTACAGCGATGCCGTTGATCCAGATCTCTAACTCGAAAGTATATTCCGGAAGGGGCTGTCCAAGGGTGGAGCTGTTGAGCTTGAAGTGTATCGTCATATAGGCCTGGCTCAAGGATACGATGGTCACGTTCTGGTTTTGGTCGGCCGGGAGGGGAATCAGGTATTGGCTGATGAACGTGATCATCACGTGCACGGTCTCGGCAGGATTGAGGTTCTTGATGGTCATGGAAAGCTGTTGAACGCTCACGTCCACGATATACTGCGAGTAATTCAGGTTCGAGATGAATACCGGGGACTCGATGAAAAAGGCAATAGCAGCCTCGTAGAAGTTGCTCGAATTCTTCGAGACCGTGAAATTCACGTATTGAAGGCCCGTGGATATGTTTTCCAGCATCGTCAGGGTGTACGTGTGGGTTTCATTTATTATGCTCCCGTTAAGCTCTTGCAACGTGCTGAACGGAGCCAAGATGTCACCACCCTGTCCAAATGAGACGTTTACCACCTGCTCGGTCGTTGCAATGTTGGTGAAATTAATTTGCGCGTTAAAACTTTGGCCAGGGAAAATTTCGGGGACATTTACTACCGAGCCATTGCTTTCATAAACGGGAATGGTTGCCGGCGAGAACTGAAACTGGAACCCGATGCAGCTTTGGACCCAGAACTTCGCCATCGCGGACACGGGTTGGAAGCCCGTCCGGTTCATGGCGACAACGGCTTCCTGTGCCGATCCATTAACATCCGATGGAAGCTCGAATGAGGGGGGGTTTGGTAGGTTGAACAAATCATCGGCAACCCCGTTCAGGTTCGTGACATTCAAGAGGGAGTCGTATTGCGTTCCATTCGGGTAGAGCAACCTGAAAGTGGCGTCGGCCATGGGGATGTTGAAAAGCAGGTTGACTGAATAGCCAACCGTGCTGGCGACCACGAGGTGGAACGTCCACGTGGCTTGGATTATCCCCTGCGGCTTCGGGCTTTCGAAAGTAAATGTGCTGCCAACCGCCGGATAGTCATTGGTGGCGTTGATAACTTGGAGCGAGATGCTCGTGCTCTGCGAGTACTGTAACATGATGGCAAGAGGTGTCAGGAGCAGGCCAAGGCTGCCAGCAGAGACCTGGTTGCTGCTAGCGGTGGAGTTGAGATAGATCTTGTTTACCGGATCGAACATCAACTTCTGGATCGCGTTCCACGTGTTGCAGGCGAAATCATAGTAGGTCAGATTTGCCACGTATTGAGTTGGGTTAAATATTTGCTGCTCCGTGTTCACGGCCTGCAGGAGTTCGAGCCCCGCGTACATGGCCCATGTATTGGTCTCGAGGGATTCGACAGAGTTGTATGGATGATTGGTAACATCGAGTGCCTCGATGAACCCGCCACTGGTCGAATTCCACGCGTATCGCAGGAGCCGGCTCAGCGTGTTTTCTATGAGCGGCATGTAAGACGACACGGTCGTGTTTTCTTGATTGTACAGGTACCACTCGCTAATGTCTATCATTGCCAACGCGGCATCTTCCGTCTCCTTGTGTTTATTGATGGGAGTGCCGTCCTCGTTGATCTCTGTGTAAAACAGGGAATCGTTCAGAAATTTTGCCTGGGCCGGGTTTGACGGGTTGCAGAACAGCGAAATGATGTTAGCCGACATTTCAAGAGCCTGTGCTTGAATAGATTTCAACCATGGCGATGTCGTGAAGTTAGTGTCAAAGTCGATGGTTTCCAGCGCGAGCAGCGCGATGAGATTGTCATATGCATAAAATTGATCCAAGCTGGAATTGTCTCGGGCAAATACATGAAATCCATTGGCGTTGACGTACAATCCGGCCATGAACTCGGTCATATTTGCTTGGAAATGCGCGGCAGCGGCACCCTCGGCGTGCGTCGCGAGGATGGCCCACGCGGCATCCGTCACCGTCCGCACGGGGTCTATCGTGCCGTTCGTCACCTGCACGAAGTAAGTGTTGTTTAACGTGTCGTAAAGGGTTTGGTTCACGGATGCCATCAGGTTGTGCATCCCTGCGTAGCCAAGGGCGTTGCCAGAACCAGCCATGATCTCGAATTGATCCTGCGCGACCTTGGAGTAATTCTCGACTGTTTTCCCGTTAGCAGAAACCTGGTTGAAGAAGAGCGAGTTGTTCGTGTCATTCAGCGCCGAGCGAGAGAGGAACGTGCTGATGTAGCCCAATGCGGTCTGGAACTCATTCGTGGGTTGAGGAATGGATGTGGTGAGGTTCACGTTCGTGCTGATCAGCTGGTAAATGAGCTGGTGCACGGCATCACCACCTGCTGGGAATGAGTCAAGTGAGAGCACGGCCTCGAGCAGGATGCCACTGTACTCGTCATAATACAGCGTTTCATTCCTGTTCCCACCCAAGGGGTCTGTCACGTACACGACGGCTCGCTCCCCAAACGCCGTGGCGATTTCAGTCGTTCCTTTTTTCGAGAATGTCTTGTCCGGGCCGGTGAGGTTGCTCGCGTAGATGCCGTTGGGATTGATCTGCAGAACCGTTAGATTCCGGTAGAACGATAGCAAGGTCCGGTAGCTTCCCCAGTATTCCAATCGCGGATCCGTGTAAACAAGCGCGGATTCCAGGATGATGGCAGTCGTGCCGTTGCCCGTCGAGCTGGAATATGCACCGTTGGAGGACTGGACGTTGATGTTCGTCGTGAAGTTAAGGGGAGCAACGACATTGCTAACGCTTGCATTCTGCACGGTGGAACCGATATGCTTATACGGCGTGGCCGTGTTATACGTGTAAGCCGTGACCGTGTTGGCCTCGATTGTGGCATTGGTTGACGCGGTGCTATAATAACCAATGAAAGCACTGGAGTTGCCACCACCATAGTTCACATTCAGGTGCGTAGTTTGCTCTTTAATCGTATCCATCGGGTGCCCCATAGACGTCATAGTGTAGGTCAAATATCCAGTCATGTTCGTCGAATGGAAATGGTCGGTTGTCGCGATAAAGGGGATTAGCCCGAACGAGAAGGAATAGTTGAGATATTTCCCGGTGCTGAGAAATGTCGGTCGAACAAGTGTAATGGTGGAAGGAGAAGGTGTGCCGGGCGTGTTCCGAGATGCTGCGGGCTGCGTTACCATTCCGGGCAGGTAGGTCGCGCACACGGCACCGGAAAAGAATACTAAGGAGAGAAGGACCGCTGCCTTTGCAGCGCGAATCCCAAAGACGTTACTGCACGAACCCATGTTCGTTTCACTGGCTATCGTTTTGTTATACCTTAGGTATAATAGATATGGACATCAAAACGCGGCAATGATATTAAATAACCTTGGTACGGCTATCGCGCCAATCGCATAAAGCTCACGATAATAGGATGGACGATCCATCAAGGCACCATATCAATCGCGTTGGATGAGGAACTAAGCACACGGTTTTCAAAAAAAAGAGTATTCCATCAGCATTGTTCGCAATCTCATAACACTTGCAACGATTGTCTCTATGAATTTCTCGGTCAAAAAGAAAAAATTAGGTTAGCCGATTTGATTACCACGCCACGATCCTAACGCCTGCGATGAGCAGGATCGCGTCGATGATCACGAAACAGCCGTAGATCAGGGCGAATGGCGGGAGGCTGACGATCTTGGAGATGGTCTTCATCACGCTGAAGGCGAATTTCGAGAGTGAATAGACCAAAGCGAGGACGACGAGGAACACGATCACCAAGAGCCACTTGAGCGGGATGGCATACTTTATCACGAGCGCTCCGATGAAGTTGTCTGGAATTGCCGTCACCGCCAGAATCGTGACGAAGGTGGCGACACCCAAGGCCACCAAGGATGCGAAAGGAACATCCTTCATGGGCTTGAAGAACATCACCATACCGGTAACGAAATAAATAACCGTTGTAAAATGGTTCACGGTGTCCTTCCCTCCGTTGGCCACGGTGATGGCAAGGCTCGGGGACCAGCCCCCGATCTCCATCATCACCGCCCCGATCATGAGGAACAGGCCGTAGATCATGCCGATGGCAGAAAATACCTTCACCCAGGTCTCCACGTTCACGCCTTTCTCCCAATCTTCTTTCTTGGTATCTCGTCGATGGCGTGACTCGAGGGCCCAAAGCAGGATGATCAAGCCGCCCGGTATTAAGAGCCAAGCGGAATGCTTGCCGAAAAACATAAAGAAGCTGTAAAGATCCGATTGTAATATCGATTGTAATATCATCTTCATCGCCTCGGTAGCAGTGCGTTGTTTTCCACGTAAATTTTTGTTTCCTTGTGATCTTGAGAGACTTTAAAATATTAAAGTTCTTGGAGTCCAAGATTTGGCAAGGATGAACAAAAAACCTTATGACTCAACCCAAATCAGGTAAAGCCAAAACTCTCGTTGTTTTCCCCCTTAAATCTCCTTTTCTGGAAGGCCAGATCTGAGTTTTGAGACGAAGGCAAGGCGAAAAAGAAGAGAGCGAGATGTTCGTGGAACCGGGTCGAGTAAATTCTGGATGGGTTATTTCTGGGCATACCAAAACCACGTGAGAATCGCAAAGCACCCGAAGATGAGCACCATGAACGAGATCGTGCCGCCCCAGGCGCCGATAAAAACGGTCGCCAAGAGGGCGACGAGGACGTGTTTCCACTCCAAAACCTCCCCCCGGATCTCGAGGGCGTTGCCCCATGCCAACAGGATGAACACGAAGAGCAGCAAGCAAATTCCAGCACATATGAGCTCCATTACCGGGGCGTTCAAGGCGCGAAGTTTATTGAAGGGAAAGATGTTCGCACTTGTCCAAATGGACACGATCAACAAAATGATGGACAGGATATACGCTTGCTTGCTCGAATGATACAGGTATGCATCCCTGGCTATCGTGGAACTCAGGGTGGGTGATTGCTTCTTTGAGGTTGCTGACGTGGTCGATTTGTCCTTTTTTCGATCCACGCCCTTTCTCATCTTCGACATTTCAAGCCCGCCTCATGCGTTTCTTTGAATTCATGATGTAGACACCGATACCGCCAAACATGATGATGGCCATAACAAAAAATATGGACTCGGCAACAATAATGTTGAATTGGCCTGCTTTGATCGTGCCACCACCGTTTATATTTGAATTGGGATTGATGATCATCGTGATAACACCCGTGCCAGTCCAATTGCTGATCAAGGGGTAATACGAGTTGCTAGCACCGCCATACGCGGTGCCGTAAAAGATCTTCATGGCATAGTCGCCCGAGGCAGTCCAGTTGATATCGCCGGGACGGCCAGAGGCGAGGCTGAAATCCAACTCGTAGAACGTCCAATTTTCCGGATAGACTATCCCGGCCGCGAACGTTATGTCATTAGTTCGAGATGTAAAGTTGTTGAATTGGTTCGGGTGATTGATGGTGAGGTCCCACGATGCCCCATCGCCCCGAACGCATTTACACGAGTTAAAATCGTAGAAATTCGGGGTCGCGGTGTGGAGAAGGCTCGAAAGGGCCGAAGGGCTGTAGTCCGATAAAGCCAAGGCAATACTCTCGTTTCTAATCGTTGTCTCCAGAAGCAACCCGAAATAGATATAGTCCCCATCGATTAGGCTCAGGATTTTCAGGTTGTTGTTGTTGGTCCCGTTTATGACGAGATTGCTCAAGGTGGTATAATTCGCCGACGCCCACGCCGTATCCCCAGTCTCGGATCCGTCGATCACGGGTGCGGGGCTTTGTACCTTTGGTTGGAGCACTATGCCTGTCGCTGCAGAACTTTGCCCGATGGCGAGACAGAACGAAACTAGCATGATCGAGGTAAAAAGGAGGGCCAAGCACGTTTTTCTGGCGCGCGTTATCATCATCCATCTCGGCTTTGTTGGTGTATCGTAGTATAATATTGACAATAAAACGCGGCTATGATTTTAAATCGTTGGAACGTTCCATTTGGAATCCAAAAGGTATCTTATGATAAGAAAAAGATGAATAACACAAGAGATTTCTTATTCATTATCGTCGCTGGTGGCGGCAGTAAGATAGACCTTGATCTGCTCTTTCATTTTTGCAACTTCCCGGCTAAATCCGAACATGTCGGCAAATTTATCGGTCGTGACGAGCTCCCTGGACCGGCCCTTTGGGGTGGCTTTCACCAGGCCCATCTCGAGCAGCTCCTTGAGGTGATCTCCTGCCGCCGACCGGATCTTTGAAAGATCGGATTGAAGGATTGGTTGTTTTGCCGCGATGACCGTGAGCGTGCGCATGACGGCTTCGCGGATCAGCCCACCGCTTGCGAAACTCTTCACTGACGAGGTATATTCCGGCTTGAGCTGGAGGATGTATTTGTCGCCGATCTTCGCGATTTCCAAGGCAGAGGACCGCTCGATGTATTGCAGCGCGAGTTTGTCCAGCAAGTCCTCGCAGGATTTCTTGGGGATGCTGAGTTTCACGGCGATTTCCTCGGCAGAGACGGGTTGCCCCGACACGAAGAGCACGGCCTCGATCTGGTTCCGGGTGAACTCGTTCTTGATATCATCGGCGCTTTTTTTCTTGTCCTTTATCGACGGCCTGATCTCGTCGAGAATTTCGCCCTCCTCGATCTCCATTGCAGGCGTCACGAAGCCGTCCATCTGCCCTCCAGCCTCCTTGTCCTGGTCCTTTGCTGGGGGTTTGATCTCGTCAAGGATGTCGCCTTCCTCGATCTCGAAATTAGGCATCACGAAGCCGTCCTTCTGCCCTCCAGCCTCTTTGCCCTGGTCCTTTGCTGGGGGTTTGATCTCGTCAAGGATGTCGCCTTCCTCGATCTCGAAATCAGGTTTGACAACTGCCTCCTTGGTCTCGCCAGCCTCCGTTGCAGGCACATTGGGTACAGCATCCTTGACGGCACCGGCATCTTGCGAGGCAGGTTCGTCCCGATCGGGAGGCGTTGAACTGGCCGCCTCATCGGGTTGGTCAAGTTCAGGGAGGGATTCGCCGAGTTCCTTGTCAACGGCAGCATCGTGATCATCCTCATCCACGTCATCCGTACCCGGCTCGTCCTCGTCCAAGGAATCATCGCCAAATGCCTCCTCTTCGAGGCCCTCATCCCGTTCATCTTGGTCTTCGCTCATGGACATTGCCTTTTGCATTTAAGCTTTTGTTACGAGGATATCCTGCAGTTCATCTGCCTGCGCGAGGTCGATCTTGTCCCGGTTCCTGAGAAACATCATGCTCATGAACAGGCGGGCGAGATCGAACTTGTACTGGGTCTTGATTCCCAGCGCGGTCGGGCTTTCTGGATCGATGACCCGGGCGAGGTCCGTGCTGTATTTGTCCTTCAGGAGCGGCTTGAGATCGTTGAAGTACGAAACTTCCTTGTTTTGCTTGTATTTTATATGCATGATTTCGAGCCATTTTTGGAACGTGTCTTCCACGCGTTCTTTTCCGAAAATGGCCTTCATGATTTCCTCGGGCAATCGTTTCTTGAGCCGGGCCTTTTTTGCGTCCTCGTCTGCGGAGGGCTGGTTGGCTTGGTCCTTGGTAGCGCGGCGGGCCTGTTTCTCGCGCCTACGCATAACGTCAATAATAGCGGATCGCATTGATGCCATGAAATCCTCCTGCGTCGCGATCTGGCGGCCCGGGCGAAGCGGCTGGGAGATGGTGTTCGGGATGTTGCGGCGGAGCATCTCCTTTTTCCGCTCTTCTTCCTCCTTCTCCTGCTGCTCGAGCACCTCGAGGATCTTCCACCGGTAGATCTTGGCGGCGCTGTGCACCGCGATTCCACTTACCTTGAAATCGATGTAATCGCCCTTGAACATCTCGTTGAAGAATTCGTTCAGGAGCTTGGCGAGGTCGTATGTAGTCAGGTCGAGTTTCTTGATGATCTCGGGATCTAGCAGACTCCTGAAGTAATCGTTCTTCTGCCAGAACTTGGAATCGATCAAGTCCTTGTTCTCCATGGTAGCCTTGTAAATGTTCTCGTCCTCGCTTGCGTCGAGCACGTCTTCGTCGGAATCAACCGGACTCGAGGCCTCGTCATTTGCCGGTCCAAGCTGCGATGTCTCGGCCGTAATTTCTTCCGCAGCCGTGTCTTTACGAAGAGCCTCTCTCAACCCGTCCAGCGTGGTTTGCACGGGACGATCTTCAACCGTTTCCGCGGATTGCACGTCGTTGGCATCTGCGGAGGGCCCCGTTTCATCCGTCTTGCTTTTCTTTTCGGCCCTTCTTTTCGCCTTGACGGGTTCGCCCGGTGCATCGGGGGGCAATTCTTGATCGTCTTTTTTCTTCCGTGCCATTTTCGTCCACCTTCTTATTGCGCCGGGGCCTCATCGGCTGGCGGGGTCTCGATGGGAGCATCCGTGACCTCCACATCGTCCATCTTGATGCTAAAGATGTCCGTGATGGAATCTTTCATGCTGACACCGTAGATCTTGTCGGCGTTGACGATGTTCTCTTCCCGATGGCTGATAACGATGAATTGTGACGCACTCGCGAACTCTTTAATGACCATCGAAACTTTGTGTACGTTGGGCCCGTCCAAGGCCGCGTCGATCTCGTCCATAACGTAGAAAGGCGAGGGCTGGAATTTCTCTACAGCGAAGATGAAAGCCAGAGCCACCAGCGTCTTCTCGCCACCGGACAGGGATTCGATGCTATTGATCTTCTTTCCGCGCGGACGGGCATTAATGAAGACTCCGCCCTCGAACGGCTTCGACGGGTTCTCGAGTATCATGTTAGCGATCCCGCCAGGAGATAACTTTTGGAAGATATCGCTGAATTGCGTGTTGATCTCGTTGTACGCGCGCATGAACTGGCGGGTTTTTTCCAGCTCGATGCGCTCGATATTTTCCAAGATGGACTTCCGCTCGCGCTGGAGGCCTTGGCGGCGGAGATCGATGTCGTCGAACCGGTTTTTGACGACCTCGTACTGTTCTATGGATTTGAGGTTCACCGGCTCGAGAATCTTCTTGTCTTCCTGCGCCTTGCCGATGTCGGCCTTGATTTCGGTCTCGGTCCAGCCTTCGAGCACCTCCGGTAGGGTCCCGAATTCCGCTGATTGCGTGAAGAGTTCCTCGATCTTCGTGCCGATCTCGGTTTTCCGGGCTTGGAAGTTCGCGAGCTTGTTATTGTTCGTGCCAAGAGACGTGTTAAGCTTGGAGAGCTCCTCTTGGAGCTCTTTCTGGCGTTCCCAATGTGATTGCTTCTCGTTGTTGAGGTCGCCGATCTTGGCCACGACCTCGGCCTTTTCTTGATCGATCTTGGTAATGGAATCACCGAGGTCCGCGATCGCCGCATCGCCGTCCTTGATTTGCTGGTCGGTGTCCTCGATTTCCGCGTCGATCTCGCCGATTTCCTTTTCCCGGGCGATCATGGCCGTGACTTGGCCGTGGCGCTTTTGCTTTGCCTGCAGGTCCTTGTTTTCCTCTTCCAGATGGGTTCGCAGGTCCTTCGCGGTCTGGGAGACTTCCTCCTTTTGCTTTCTTAAGGTCTGGATCTCGGCCTCTTTCTCGGCCTTGCTCGCGTCGATAGTAGTGATCTCTTCTTCGAGGGCTTCGACCTTTTCGGTGTCCGTTGCTATCTTGGCGTTTGACTCGGTGATCTCTGCCTCGTGCTCGTCGATATCCTTGATGAGCTTCTGGACGGTCTGCAGGCCACGGACGCGATCCTGGACCTCCTGCAGCTTCGCGTTCTGGTCCTCCATATCCGTGTTGAGTTGGTTTGTAATTTCCCAGAACTCGTCCTTCGACTTCGTTTTTTCGTCGATATCGGCTTGAAAATCGTTCTTTTGCTGGTTGAGTGCCTCGATTTTCTCCTCGAACTCGGCGATGGATTGGTTCTTTCCCTCGATGCTGCTTGACAGGTCCGCGATCTGTGTCTCGAACGACTTGAGCTTGTTCTCGTTGTTCTTGACTTCGAGGGCCGCCTGCTTGAGATCGCCTTCAGTCTTGGTGTAAGTAACGTTGATCGAGCCGATTTCATCCGTCAGCTCGGATTTTTTCTTGTCCAGCTCGTGCAAGGCATTGATCTGCTCGGTGTTGCGGGTCATTTTCAGTTTCCGCAGCGCAATGTGCACTTGGGACATGATCTCCAGCAGGTCCTTCATGAAGTCGGAAAATTTCGAGGAGGAACTGTTTACGAGCGCGTTGATCTTGTCCTGAACTTGGGACTTGAGATTGGTGAGGGTATCATCGACATTTTCGATGAACATATCCATGGACTTGAAGCCCTCTTCGATCTCGTCCTTCTCGCCGGCAGCTTCGAGGTCCTTGATGGTCTCGATCATGCCCAGGAGGTCTTGGACGTAATCCTTCACACTGAGCATGGAGTCCTCGATCGCATCGAGGCCGTCGGCCTGGATCTCCGACTTCAACTCGCTCATGCCGCTGGAATAGTTCTCGGTGAGCATTTCCAAGTTCTTCATGACGCCGAAAATCTCTTCCTCCGCGCCCTCGTACTCCTTTTGCGATCCCTCGATATCTTTTTCGATGTTGACCCGCTCGGCCTTCATGCTTTCGAGCATTTCGGTTTTCTGGTCAAGATTTTCCTTGAATTTCTTGAGCTCGATTGCCAGTTCTTTTGTTCTTTGGGCAAATTGACTTTTATTTACTTCCAAGGTCTTGGCATCGTGCTTGATCGAGTTGATCTGTTTTTCAAAGTATTCTTGCTCGCTTTTCGCAACCGATATCTTTGACTGGTTATCGTTGAGTTGCTTGTCGACCTTGCCCGCCTGAGTGCGGACCTGCTCGATCTGGGACTCGATACCCTTCTGTTTCTGCTGCTCCTTCTTCAACTCGAGCTTGATGGCCTCGACGGCGTCTTGGATGTCCTTTGCTTCCTGCTGCGCGCCGGCCATCGCCTGGTCGATGTCCTCGTTCTTGTCCTTGAGGAGCTTGGAAAGATCTTTTTCGAGGCTCGCCTTCTTTGATTCGAGCTTGACGAGGCGATCTTGGGTCATCTTCAACTCGGTTTCCAAGGATGACTTGGACGACGATGCCGTGTTCAGCTTCTTGTTGAACGCGTTGAGCTCCTGCTGGAAGATGGTGATGTCGGACTCGAGCCTGGTTTCCTCGTTCTCCCGGTCCTGGATCTCGGAGCGGGTCTTGGAAATCTGGATGTTGGCGCTGTCGATCTCGTCCTGCACCTGTTCGAGGAGCTTGTCGTAGGTCTGGCTCTCTTCGAGAGCTTCTTGCTTGTCCACCAGCGCCTGCTTCCGCTCCTGCAGCTTGTCCATGCTTTCCGACAGGATCTTAAGCTCGGTCTTCTTGGAGGAAAGCTCGGAGCGGAGGTTCGAGACCTTTTGCTCCAAGTCATTCCTGTTGCTCTCGAGATTGTCGATCTCCTGAGTGAGGGTGTCCATGGCGGCGTTCTCCTTGTCCACGTCGCCGCCGCACCGGCTGATGTCTTCCTCGATCTCCTCGATCTTCTTCTTCGTCTCCCCGATAAAGACAAGTAATTGCTCCTCTTCGTCCCGTAGCTTCTTGATGCTCAGGGCGATGAGCCGGGCGTTGAGCTCCTTGATCTGCTTGTCCAGTTCGAGCCACCGAAGGGCATCGTCCCTCTCCTTCTTGACGAAGGCGAGCTGCTTGGCGACCTCGTTGAAAATGGCTTCAAACTTGATCAGGTCCTGATCGGCCTTTTCCAGCTCCTTGAGGGCCGCAGCCTTTTCCTCGTCGAATTTTTGCAAGCCAACGAGGTCTTCAATGAAAATGCGCCGGTCCTCGGGGCTGAGGTGGGTCATTTCGGTTATTTTACCCTGTAAAATGAAGTTGAAACCATCTGGATCCACGTTCGCGAGCGCCAGAACCATCAGGATGTTTTCCCGGGTGGTGCGGCCGCCGTTCATGCGGTACACTGACTTGCCCTTGTCGTTGACCTCTCGCGAGATGGTTATATCCTGGCCGATGTAGCCCTGAAACACGTTCTCCGAGTTGTCAAAGGTGATGGCCACTTCTGCCCGCGTCGCCGGCTTCTTGGTCTTGGTTCCCACGAAGATGAGGTCGGTGAGGTTTTCCGCACGCATGGTCTTCTTGGACAGCCGCCCGAGCGCGAAGCAGAGGCCGTCGATGATGTTGCTCTTGCCGGAGCCGTTCGGGCCGATGATGGCCGTGAATCCCTTGTCAAGCTTGATGTGGACTTCCTGATCGCCAAAAGATTTGAACCCCTTGAAGCTTATCTCCTTTAAAAAGGTCAGTCCCATGATCGTGCGTACCCCGCGTCTCTACCGAGTATTCTCACGGTTCACGTAATATAATAGGTGAAAATATTCAACGATTATAATAATCATTCCCATCCCTTATCTACCTCGTTGATGGAGATTATGCAAGAGATGGCCCATGCCCAGTGCATCTCCGATCGAGGATTGGATAAAAATGCAACATGGCCCTCCAGCAACTCGTGCTGAGGGTGCATTCTGGTGAATAGAGCCTCGCATGCATAGATTTCTAAAAAATCTTGGCACATTCAGCCATAATCTCCTTTCCTACTTTCGAGAATTCCATCCACCATTCTTTGGAGCGATTGCTGACCAAGATCAGGTCCAAATTGTTCGTGTTTATGCAATAAATATTATCCTTGTTCCCCTTGACCTTTTTTGCCCACACCTCAGAGAGGATCTTTGAAGCGGGCACCTTCTTCTCCGTGGCCTTCTGGATGTCCCCGCCCTCCCGCTGCACCTTGCTCACCGCTTGGAACTGCAATTCCTCCTGGATGTATTTGAGGTCCTTGCACGATACCTCGATCTCGAAGGGTTTTTCCTTTGCCGCTTTGCAATACCGCCGCCATGGGCATGGATTGCAATAATTCTCGAAGGTCACCGTGAACGTGGAGAGGCTGGTCATGGCGTAGGTGAGCTTGCTCTGTGGCATGAGGAAACACTACGTGTTTTGATCCTAATGGGAGCTGGGTTTAAAATGCGTTCTCCTGCTTGCGCATTATGGAAACTCGAAACGAAGGCATGGGAAGAGGTTCCTTGCCGCGAACACGAAAAGATATATAAATCGTTAGCTCTGTACCCTCACTACTGAAACTGGTACCTAACCTGTTTCAATACCAAAACGAGCACAGAACATGTCTTCATCCAAAAAATCGTCAATATGCCCTACTTGTTCTTTACCCATTGAACTGTGCGTCTGCAAGCAAGTTTCTCAGGAGGAAAGCAAGATCAAGGTGTCAACGGATAAACGAAAGTGGGGCCGGTTGGTCACCATTCTCACGTTCGATACAACGGACGTGAATATAGCCGAGGTTGCGAAGAAACTAAAGGCGAAGGCTGCTTGCGGTGGAACATTCACCAACAACACTATCGAGCTCCAAGGCGATCATCGTTTTCAGATTAAGGGGTACTTGAAGGCACTGGGGTTCGATGACGACAAGATCGTCATTCAGAAGCAAGAACAGCGCACGTCGACGCGTTAACGAACTCCTTTTCCAGACCTACGCCGCCCGGACACCGCTCCCGCGGCGTACAACAACCCATTTTTGTTTTACTGCGCCTAATTTGGCGGTGCCAAGACGATCTCGATCCAGCTCACCTGCGAGTCACGTCCATCAGAACCCGCCATTTGTTCGGTCCCGATCTTTATGTCCCTTACCATAACGTTTGGCATAAACCGGTTCCTTAGAACTTCGGCGACGTCGACGGCGTGGTTGATGGCCCGGCCACGAGCCTTGATAATGCACTCCTTGCCCTCGTTCAAGACGAGCATCGCAGCGGTCACGTAGGCGTTCGTCGGCCGCCGCCCGATGAACACGCTATTATCATCCTTGCCGGGCATCTCAGCATTCACCTGTATTTTCCAAAGCCATTCTCACGGCGCTCGCGGGGTGGGTTTCTCATTGCATCTCAAGAGTGACCATAATCACGAGCCGGCCCCCGTCAGGTGCCTACATACTCTCTTGATCCATGTGTTAATAAGATTGCCCGAGAAAACCCGCATTCTCGATCGCGGGGCTCAAATCGTGGACAATCCCGCGATGGTTCCAGATCCATGGCGGGCGAACCTATCATGGCTCGAGTACGTATCGAAAGGACAAGGAATTTGAAATAGAAAATGAAAAAAAGTCGGGAAAAAACAAGGTCACGATCCTATGACGTGACGAGATAGCTGGCCGATACCTCGCCACCGCCGGTGGTATACACGGTGACGTTCAACGTTTGGCCGACTTCGAAGCGCGGACCGGTCCACCTCAGGTAGTAGGAGGAGCCAGTCGAGTCGAGCAGGTCGGTAAAGGTTGTGGACGGGGTGAACAAATATTTGGTGACCTGCTGATACGTCGTGACATCAGTCGTGTTGACCCCGACCGTGAAGGTGACCTCGGTAATCGTCAGGTTCAGGTACTTGAGCGATCCGGTGATCCCGTCGTTCAGGAATCCAATGTGCACCTCGTTGGTGGATGCTTTGGCCGAGATGATCGTCAAGTTCGCACGGGTCATGGGATTGACCGTACCGAGGATGGTGACCGTGGGGGAGGTCACGCCGCCGTTGTTGGCCGTCACCTCCAGCTGCGCGTACGAGGTAGCCGTGATGTTCCGGGCCAGTTGAACCGTGACGTTCAGCACTGCGGATTGCTGGGGCTCCAGGATAGTCGACCCGGGGCTTTGCGTGTTCGTGAAATTCGCCACCAGGTTGTTGTTGAGCGGCACGGTTGTTGAGTTCACGATCAGGGAGGCAAGGTTCAGAGATGCAGTCCCCACGTTCTTGGCCTGCACCCGCATCGTCTGGTTGGTGAATGCGTAGGTGTAGAAGTTGGGCATGAGGATCTTCACCGCTGGCCCGACCGTCACGGTCTTCAGCACGGCGGAGTCGGCAGCAACCGCCTGCCCGGCTTGGTCAATCCCCAGCACCTCAACGGTTTGGGCCGCGTCTGAGGCGAGCCCGGGCGCCGTGATCACGATCGTGGCGGTGTCATTGGGGCTCAGCCAGGGACTGGATTCGCCAGTGACAGCCCAGTCTGCCGTCGTCGTGCCGTTGATCCGGACCTCGTCCAGCCCGAGCTGCACGGAGCCCGTATTCTTGACCTTCACGCGGATCGTGCCGTTCGTGTACGCGGCGGAGTCCTGTGAATTCAAGGGGAGGATCGACCGCAGGGTGGCCGAGGTGTTGGTACTCTGGCTCAGCAAGCCGTAGCTTTTCAAGAACGTGTTGTTGTCGATCAACTTTGCCTCGGGGAGCGCGATGGGATCCGATAGGAACGAGAGCTTCGCTAGGCCCGAGTTGAACGTGACCCGCATCGAATCATTAACGCCTTCGGCGGTGGTCACCGTGACCGGGAGCGTGTCGCCAACTGCGTACGTCCTGTTCCCGGAGGACAGGGTAATGTTGAAGTACCGTTCTTGACCCACTGGAATCACGTTCGTGCCGTTCAGGCAATTTTGCGAGGTGATCGGGACATTCGTCGCTCCGATGGCGATGTTATTCACGCCCACGGATTCATTCCCCGTGTTGTTGACCGCCAATTGGACCGTGTCGGGTGGCAAGCCTTCGGACCTATACGGATCAATGTGGATGGACCAGTTCGGCGCGGGCAGGACCGTGTTGGAGTAGGCAGTTTCGGTGAAGTTGTATGACGTGTTGTTGTACGCGGCTGCAGAGGCTTGCACGGCTATCGACTGGTTCGTCGTCCTGTACCACGTTGGATCGGTCAGGCCTGGCGCGAAGTTGAACCAGAAGCCCTCCACTTGGCCGGGTTGGACCGTTGACGTGCCATCGTATGGCACGGCCGTGGCTTTCGATCCGTCCATCGTGGCGCTCGTGATGTTCAGCGGCAGCGAACCGGTGTTGTTCACGTAGACGTTGGCGATGCCATTCTTGTATTGCGTGTAACCGTTAGTCGGGCTTCCGGTTTGGTTCACGATCTGGAAATTCGACTCCAGTGCCGTGTAATCGACCTTGTATATCTTCACGGTATCGTTCGACGAGATGAAGGCCGGCGTGAAGCACGTCAGGTCGTTGAACCATGGCTCGTTCATTATTGTCGACCAATCAGCCTGCGTGCCGTTTGCGTAGTCCATCATCTTTGGCGAGCTGGAGCTCGATGACGTCCCGCTGATCACCTGGGCGGTGTAGTACGAGAACTCGTTCGTGGCTGCCGATGTGGTGGTCGGCTCGTCGTGGAACATCAACCGGACTATGGTCGACTGGAACCACGGCAGCATGTAGTTCCCGTCCGACTGGTTGATGTAGGCGTTGTAGTTGAACGTCATCTTGCCGGGCTCGTACCAGTTGGCCATGTCCAAACTCTTGGCATACGGTTGTTGCGCGAAATACGACGAGTAGTCGTCGCAGATCTTCACCATCCACGGCCACTTGCCCTCGTCGCCGCCGATGCCGTCGATGAGGTGGCCGTAGTACACGAGGACGTAATCCGCCCCGAGTAATTTGAATACCCTCGCGCTGTCAATCTCATTCGTATCGGACATGGCCATGCCAACGAGTGCGATGCGCGTGACGTTGATTGTTTCGTTGTCGTTGACCGTCGTGACGTTCCCCCCGATGGTGGTCCAGTCTCCATAGTCCCACCACGAGACGATCACCGTCGATGGCGAGAGGTTTGACTGCATCCACGACAAGGCTTCTTCCCAGTCGTGCATTGAGCCCCCAACAACGATATCCGTGTACGGTAACTGGGTAACGGCGATATTTTCGGCTTGGTATACCTGCGCGACCATGAGAAGGCCCACGAATCCAAAGATCACGTAGCCAACCGATTTGTCGAGCATCTGGCGGGCTTCTCGCTTGCGCCGTCGTGCAACCGGGGCTTTTGCCTGGAACATCGCACCAAACGCTTTCAGGATCTGGCTAATTCCGTAGGCCCCTAGCAGGGCACCGGCGGGGGCAAAGAACACGATGATGCGGGTCATGGACTCGGTGGTGTAGTACAGCGTGAGGGTAAAGATGATGAGGATGATATCGGCATCGGTCCCCCTCTTGTACGCAAAATAGACGCCCGGCACGATGAACAGGATGGGGATGAACTCGTTGTAATAAAACACGGACCACGGTGCTGGCTCTTGCTCGCCGACCGATTGCACGATGGCCTTCGCTGCCCTGAAGAATGGGTCGAGGATCGAACCCAGCCGGGGGTCACCTCCTGCAATATTGGAAAAGAGCGATGAGTCGATGTAGAGGAACACGCCCGCACCGATGAGTATCACGGGGATGGCTCGCTTGACGAATTTCCAGAACCCCTGGTACCACGCGTTGTCATATTCTTTTTTCCTGTACAGGTATTCAACGAATGGGAGGCCTATCATAACGGCAAGGGGAATGAGGTCGTCCGAGTCGTGGAAGTACGACGAAATCGGATTGCGGATGAAGGTCGAATATATGACCAAGGCAATTCCCATCGTGATCTCGTACGCCAAAAATAACCTCGTGCTGTATTTCTTGAACGCGACGAGAACGACCGTGAAGAGCGGGATCAGCAACAGCCCGTAGGTAGAACCACCGCCCGAGATCGTGAGATATCCCAAGATCACGCCCGCGATAACACCATTGGTGATTGACCCCTTCTTGACCGCTCGTATGAAGAAATAGAGGACCAGCACGACTTGCAGGACGTTGATCGACTCGATCGTGAAAAAGCCGGCGGAAGTTCGTTGCATGTAGCCTGGCGCGAGCGCCACGAAGAACCCCGCGAGGAGCCCCATTTTCTTGTCCAGGATCTCCTTCCCGAGATAGTAGGTCGCGATGCAGCAGCAGGCCCCCATCACGGGCCCGAAATTGAAGCAGACCTGATAGAGAGTGACGGGAAAGCCAAGGCCTTGCAAGATCTCGGCAAAGACGACCGCCGTGGCGAGTAGGCCAGGATAGGCGATGTATACCGGGTTCCCTTCTGGCCACCACGATTGATAATCGGTCCAATGCAAGAACGCCCAGATCCCGTGCTGATACATATAAGACGCGCCGTGATAATTCATCCAGGGATCGAATTCTTTGAGAAGAGAGATTTGGTTAAAGTCAGGCGAAAGCCGGATGATTAACGCCAGCGCGAACATGATCACGAGGGTGGCGACAAGGAGTATGTTCTGTGGAACAAGTTTCATGGCGCTTCTTGATTTCTCGAACGATTCGCTGAAAAATTGCTTGAGTTGCGTCTTAAGTGTAGGCATGGAAGAACACTCGAGAATGTCATTATCTGCAGTGTTTGAGAACAAATGGCATGTGTAATATCTATAATCCGGATTGAATCCGGCGATGGCATTAAAAAGATTGGAACGATCAGTTTTTCTTCACTACTCGTACCAACCGAGGAGCACCACGACCACGATGACCAGCAGCAATCCCACGAGAACGATTGCAAAGAACCCGTGCTCCTTCTAGTTGTTTCATTCACGCTCGTGGTAATGATGCAATGAATTACCATAGACTAAGACCATACTCTCTAGGGTATCGCAACCCCCTGCTTCGTCTCTGATCGCCGGTGCCACGCCCTTCTATTGCACGAATCGGGCAAGCAGCGCCATGGCCACGATGACCAGCGCCAACCCGGCAAGAAACGTGGGAAGGAACACGATGGTCTGCTTGAAGATAATGATCCCCGCGAGGACGGGCAGGACGTTGACAAGGGCTTGCGAGACGGGCACGAGATCGATGGCCTGCGCCTGTTGGAATGCTTTCTGGGCTAGGGCGATGCTTCCGATCGTGCCGAGGACGAGCACGGCGAAGCCTCCGCCCAGATAGGCCCACGCCTCGAGGTCCATGCCCCCCGCCATGGCCGCGTCGAGCGGCGTGGTCGCGAACTGGCTCCCGATCGAGATCCCGGAGTACATCGCGCCCACCAGCACGGCGTAGCCTTGGATTCGCCGGGCGCCCCCCTTTTTCGCGATCGCTATCCCGGCGCATGAAATCAGCCCGAGGATCGCGCAGAACAGGCCGACGCCGCTGAGGAACCCGGGCGCGTTGAATGTTGCCATGGTCACGTTCCCCTCGACGCCGCTGGCCGTCACGAGGACGATGCCCGCCACGAGGAAGCCGATCCCATACCACTCCCGCCGCGCCAGCCGCTCCTTGAGCAAATACACCGCACCCGCGATGAACACGAGCAGGCCCGACGTCGAAACCGGCTGCACGAGCGTGATGCCAACCAGCGTCAGGGCAATGAAATACAGCGGCAGCACGAAGATCGTCTGGCCAAGGATGCCGAGGATCCACCATGGCCTTTTCATAAACGCCACTAGGGGCGACGATGGGGAGAGATGCGCACGGTTCGTGTCCCACTTCTGGCACAAGATGCCGAGGAAGTTCACGGCGCCGCCTGCCACGGTTATGAGCACGCCCAGCACGACCACCGCGATCGGATCCATAAACGGTGCTTCCTTCCGGTGCATAAAAGGTCCGCGCCCGGATGTCGTTTCGACGGAGAGCCGGGGAGGATCAGGCACGCCGCTTGGAATTGTGATAACGATCGAGAGAGTCCTCGTAGACCGACACGATGCTTTCCAAGGTATCTCTCGCCCCGTCCTCGTCCCCCGATCGATCGCCGGTGGAGTCTGGACCCGCCCCGTCGACAGGGTCCGGTTCGGCCCCCGGTTGCCGCGAGGCGAGGAAATTCACCGCGTCCTGCATGGCACCGGGGTGAGTTGCCCGGTACGCCTCCCACGAGGCGGCCATCTCGGCGTTGTATTCGAACCGCAGCGCGATAGCCGCATCGACGTCCTCTGCGGTCACCGTTGCGTGGCGGGGGCAGTGGGCCGACGGCGCCATCTCGAATTCGCCCGATGCATCCTTACCCGTCACCACGACCGGGAACATCCGGCAGACCCGGGCGCGGAACTCGTAGGCGGTGCACGACCCGTCCTCGGCAAGCAGGGGACAGGGCCCGTGGATCTCGACCGCGAACCCGTAGTCCACCGCTGCATTCTTGATGGCAGGAAATCGTTCCGCGAGCCCGAGATACTCACCCGGCGTCATCGGAACATTTGTACAACATCTACCGCATCGCTGGCAATCCACGGGAATCACCTTGGTCTTTAGCAAGCTGAACGGTGCACGGGTGAAAAGAAAGTCGAATCCATTAAATAAGTCAGGGCCGTGGGCTCAATACCCGTTCTGCGGGGAAAAGATCTCTCCATCCACCTGATCGCAGGTGAACGATGCCTTCTTGTTTGAAATCCGAAGTTGTCCCGACGGGGTGATGCTTGCCTGCACCGTGATGGAATCGAGGAGCAGGGCCTGGACCCGGTCCATGTCCTTCGACCGGATCATGCAGCTGTACGGGCCGGGGCCGCCCGGGGCAGTGTAATCCGAAACGGGAAGCGCATGCTCGGAGACCACGGTGTGCCGCGTCTCGTCGATGACCTGTATCGTGACCGCGGCTTCCTTGCCCGAGCTGACGATGCGCAGCGCTGTCAGTTGGCCCGTGCTCGCATCATGCTGGCAATATCGGATCCTGTTCAGGAGCATCGCGCTTTGTATCTTCATCAGCGTTTTGCCGCCCTCGCGGTCTGTTTCCATGATATTCGGACCTTTTGAACCATTCAAAAACGAGTGCATAATCATACAGTCAGGTAAATAAACATAATCCAATTCGATCCCCCAGAGCCAGCACGCGACCCGGCTGGCACGGATGAACGCGATGCACGTGGACACGGCCACGTTGCTTCGACAGGGTCGTATTCATCGTGTAGACAGATATAGATCTTCGCTCGAAGTATATGTAACCCGTGTGGAGGACGAGTGACCGCCCAAACTCTTGCCAGCGGTTTCCATCGAGCACAAGCCGATCCGTGGAGGCTTAATCGCGGTTCTTGCGATGGAGAAAATACAGCACCTCGCAAACGAACACGATGGCGATGACGATGCCCAGCTCGATCGCGAACGCCGTATACCAGCTGAATGGCATTGCCTGTTCCACGAACTGGAAGGGATCAAACCAATGCAAAGATCCACTTTCAAGTTGATCTGCCCAGAAGCCGTTGAGGAAGAGATAGAACCCAAGCACCATGGATCCGTTTTTCAGGACCATCCAGCCAGTATCCTGCGCCGGACACTGCCGGTTCAGGCGGTGGAAGAAGTACGATTCCAGAACGAGGAACGAGCCTACAAAGCCATGATGGATGCCCAAGTGATCCAAGTACCCGGTAAAAATCACGTGGATTGGCGTGTCTTGGGGGTACACGCCGGATATGGAGAAATAGTACGGGATAGCGGCAAACGTGACGAGGATGACGAGCACGGGAAAGAGCCGGTCGAATCACCAGTGGGGCGGTGCTATCTGTGCAAAAGCTACAAGTGCACGTTGTGGTGTGAGACATTTTCTTGACCAGCGTTGAAGCTAGGCCAATTTCTTTATCTTGGATGGTTAAAAAGAGGAAAAACAAAAATGCGGAAGTACGCGGCTTATTCCTCGGCGGCCGCGGGAGCTTCAATGATATCCTTGACAATGCCGACAGCCACAGTGCGACCCATATCCCGAATCGCGAGCCGTCCCAGTGGCGGGTATTCATTATACTTCTCCACGCAGACCTTGGAGATGGGCTGGAGCTCGATGACGCCTTGGTCACCGACCTTCAGGTATTCCTTCCCTTCGGGCATTTTGGCAAACCGCATGGCAACTTGGGCGGTGTGGAGGTGGACAACAGGCGTATAATTTATCGAAACGGCTGTCGGGTGCCAGATCATAATGCTTTGGACCTGGAGGTGGTTCTCGGGGCCCGCAACGCGCGGGGGATCGTCTACGGGGCCGACAACATCACCACGCTTGATTTGTTTCCGCTCGATGCCGCGGATGTTGAAGCCGATGTTGTCGCCCGAGTGGGCTTCCTTCATCGCCTCGTGGTGCATCTCGATGCTCTTGACATCAGCCTGGATCTCGTTGGGGTTGATAATGATCTTTTCACCGACCTTCAGGATACCGGTTTCGATACGGCCGACAGGGACCGTGCCCGCACCCTTGATCGAGTAGCAGTCCTGCACGGGAAGGCGCAGGGACTTCTCGTCCTCCTTCGGTGGGGGTTCGAACTCGTCCAACGCCTCGAAGAGGCAGGGACCTTCGTACCATGGCATTTTATCGGATTTCTCGCTCAGATTCTCGCCGAGGAGGCCCGAAATGGGGATGAAATTGATGGTTTCAGTCTTGTACCCTACCTTTTTCAGGAGCTTGCTGAGTTCTTCCTTGACTTCTTCGTACCGGTCCTGAGCCCAGTCGACGACGTCCATCTTGTTGATGCACACGACGAGTTGCTTAACGCCCAGCGTGAAGGCGAGGAAGGCGTGCTCGCGGGTCTGGCCGTTGGGGCCGATGCCCGTTTCGAATTCGCCGGGGCGGGCCGAGACCACCATGATGCCTGCATCCGCTTGGGATGCACCGGTGATCATGTTCTTGACGAAGTCGGCGTGGCCGGGTGCGTCAATGATCGTGTAGTAATACTTATCGGTCTCGAACTTCTTGAAGGCGAGATCGATAGTGATGCCTCTTTTCCGCTCTTCTTGAAGCTGATCCATGAAGAAAGCAAACTTGAAGCTGGGCTTGTCCAGCTCCTGCGCTACCTTCTCCATATCTCTTAGCTCCTTATCAGACACAGCACCAGCCTTGACCAGCACGTGGCCCATAGTGGTGCTCTTGCCGTGGTCGATGTGCCCGATCACGACGACGTTCATATGTGGCTTGTTCTGTGGCATAAAAAACACCATAACATGGCTTATCGAATAGCCATGACATTTTAGCTAATCCATCAAGAATAAAAAACCTTGGGCTGTATCGTGTTTGTATGTACAATGGGGGGCCAATGACATCGGTAGAATTTGAGAAAAAACCGCAATTTTTTCGAGAAACAGGGTATTTTCTAATACCGAACAAGCCATAGAAGACCAAGCTAAGTCTTTTTAGGGCATAGTAATTGATTTTATATATATCTCGCCGTGCAGACCCCTGACTTCAGTCCGAGGAGGAAACGCCGCCCCGCGAGCGCTGGCTCTCGATGTAGTGTTACACGATCTCCGCGGTTATCTCGGTCCCAAAGTTCTGGTTTTATCAGTCGATGGTATCAAGGCAACTGGCACATTTACTGGTTCTACGTCGGTAATCCGTCGTGTTTCCTCGTTCCTCTTGGCGTGTTGGTCACTCGCTTGCCGGAGAAGCCGCTTTTCTTGCCGTTCGTCGCCCTTTCGAAACTCCAAAACATTTAAATTGTTGATAATCCTATAATTATAATAATATTATCACAATCATAAACCTGTGAAGGTGAATCGATATCGTGAGCACGACGATACCCATAGACAAGGCCACGAAAACCAGGTTATTCCTCCTGAAAAACCGTATCGAGCAGCAGGAGGGACGTCCCATCAGTTACACCGAATTCATGCAAATCCTTATCAGAAATACTGAACGTTCCCAGAGAGTGACGGATTTATCCGGATTCCGCCAATTTCAGGGTATCCTACCGCATTCTGCCATAGAGATGTTTGATAAGGAGCGAGAACTCGATCTCGCTGCCGAGGAAAGAAAAGGACCATTTCCCAAGGTTAAGAGGAAGAAGCAGGCCGAGAGGGCTTGAAATGGCAGCCAAGTCACTGCAGGAGATCAAAGAGGAATTGCAGGGTATTTCCGATGTCGTCCTCGATGGAGGCCTCCTCTTGGAGTATTTCGACGACTCAAATGCCTCGATCCAAATATGGATGAATAACACCCTTTTTTTCAAAGCTGGTGCCATACAACTTCACGCGCATGAACTTGCACGCGCCGAGGTGTTCTACATCACCTGCAGGAACTTGGGTATTGACGGGGCAAAAAGTCGCGTGTTAAAATTGAAAGATTTCATCGATTTCCGCACAGAACTCGCCTTGACCGAGATTGCGGGGGAAATTAAATGCGGGCATTCCATTGCATTAGCGGATTGCTTCTCGATAGCCACGGGAATGTATCTCAATTGCCCTGTCATGTTCAAAGAAGAAAAGGAATTGACCGCAGGAGTGATATCCAGCATTCAGGAGCAATTCAATGTGCACATCTTGGTTTTGTCGAGACCGTGAACAACTCGCTCGCGCGCCAGCACGTGACAGCCCACCCCCCGTTTCCCTTCACGAAAATCGGCCGGTGGTGGGGAAAGGAAGGCGAGATCGACCTCGTGGCGCTGGACCAGCAGAATGATCGCGTGCTATTCGGGAGCTGCAAGTCGCAGGATGGCACATCGGCTGCTGATTTGCTGCACGATTTGGGAAGGTCACCGAGCAGGTGCCGTGGCGGAAGGATACCCGGATCGAGTTCTATATCTTGTTTGACAAGTCGTTCGATTGAACGTGCGACCGGTTCAAGGGCTGGGACGTGACCTGCGTGGACTTCGCCACGCTGGAGCAGGCGATCGCATCTGGATCTCCCGATGCTAGCTCGAACACAGCATTAAAGGTGCCATCAGCGGTTAAACGGATATTGCTACGTGTCCCGCAGGGGCCACGCGAGCCAACCATCCTGGGCCAGCCCCTGTGCGTTTCCGGTAAGGTTGATAACTTGCAGGTTGCGGAGCCGGTCGAGCCCCTCCACCTTCGCGATTCGGTTCTTGGCCAGGTTGAGCCGGCCCAGGTACCGTAGCCTCTCGAGCCCCTGAATCGTCTCGATACGGTTGCCCGAGAGATCCAATCTGTACAGGCGGGCCGGGTTGGTGAAACCCTCGATCTCCGCTATCCGATTGCCCGAAAGGTCGAGCACCGTCAGGATCGGGAGGTTGTCGAGGCCCTCGATCGTCTCGATCAGGTTATCGTCGAGCACAAGTCGAATTAGGTACCTGAGGCTCTCCAAGCCCTCGATCTTCGTGATCCGGTTCTTGGACAGGTTCAGGTTGTTGAGAAATTGGAGCCGGTCGAGGCCCTCGATCGTGGCAATCTGGTTCTTGGCGAGGACGAGCTCCCGGAGGTTCACGAGCGTGTCGAGCCCCTCGATCCTCGTGATGCGGTTCCCCTTGAGGGAAAGGCTCTGCAGGGTCACGATCGAGTCGAGGCCATCGATCCGCTCGATGTCATTGCCGACAAGGATGAGCGACTTCAGGAGCACGAGCCGGTCGAGGTTTTCGATCTCCGCGATGGACTCGATGTGTCGCCTGGACAGGTCCAATCGGTCGGTGCTGGCCGGCACGGTGGCGAGGATCTCTCCCCTGTACGCGATAACGACGTTCTTGACCATTTCGGTCCGCCACCCGAGGGCGGCACGAACCGCCGGATCGGCATCGCCTTCCAAGCGGGCCACGATGCTTTCCGGAAGATCCAGCCGCGCAGCGATGGCCTGCCGTACGGCTGGTTCATTGTCCGCTGCGAGACGGTCCATGACCTCCGCTGGAAGTTTGGCCTGCGCGGCCACTACGATGCGCACCTCGGGATCGGGGTTCCGTATAAACGCTTCGAACACGGCCGGGGAGAAGGGCTGCTTGTCCTCAAACGTGTCGAAAATCGCGGTCGCTGTCATCTTGCTCGCATTGACCGCCCGCTCCTCGAGCTCGGCATCGAGGACGCGGGCTGCCTTCTCGTCGCCGGCCTCGGCAAGGGCCCGCAGGAGGTTGAACGAGATGTTGGCGTGAAGGATGCGCGTGTCGTAGCCGTTGTCGACCCATGCCTGGAGGTTGCTGCAGTGGCCGAAAAACTCCTCCTCGGGGGTGATGGTCACTTGGCGGACCTTCGGCTCGAAGCCCCGCCCCATGAAGATCGAAGCTTGGCGCTCCACGGCCTCGTCGATGCTTGAGATGTCGTCGTAGGCTTGAGTGTCGTCGAGCTTGACGTTGATCAGGAGGCGCGTGCACTGCACGAACGGGTCGCCATCGAGGAGGATGATGGTGCGGCCGTGCCTGTCGAGCACCACGTCGAGGTGCTCGTTCAGTACCATCCGCCGCACGTATGGTTGATCGTCTGACATCTTCCGGTTCCTGACTCGGCTGGTAATTAATAGTTGTTTCCGATCGAGAATAATAGGCCAATGGCTATGGTAAACCAAAGCCCTTGTTAAATGAACGGTATTTGCCGTCCAGTCGAGCCACATTTTCCGTAACACGAAGAGTTTTTCTTAAACGCTCTTCCATTCATCATGAATTCGAAGGTGCCCCGTCTACGTCGCATGATGCCAATAAGCATCGTTGCTTTTGCACCCCCATCCACTACAGTAAATTGGCGGAAATCTGAAATCAGGAAATGACAGGGCAGATCTTGCGTCTGTTAAATAAGAACAAGTTAATCGTGAAGATATCTCGGAGATATTCTTTTTCTATTCTGATAAAAGGTAAAATTAGGAAGACTTATTTAAAATCTCCAAGAATAATCGCCAAAAAGAGAAAAGAAGGGCGCCGGCGGTAGGGCTCGAACCTACGACCTATCGGTTTGTATATGAGACCTGACTGGTCAACATTTAACAGCCGATTGCTCTACCGACTAAGCTACGCCGGCATGCGTTTGTCGACGCGTCCGGGCCGCCACATGACAGGGCACAAAGCGCGGTGGCCGCTCATACGCAATCGGGCTGAGGTTCCAAGAATGAGATGACTCTATTAAACCTTGTCAAGGGCATCCCGGACTAGCTCACCGGGGCAAGTACCTTGCCTCCTCAAAACCATCGAGATCATTTTTTGCTGCCATAGAAATTTTCTCGGATGCCGCAATCCCTGAACTCGATTCCCATATGCCCCAAGTGTTAAAATATTAATGGCGTTCAGGAACTCCCGGTGGTCTCGATTTCCTCGGCCGGTTTTTTCTCCACGGGGAGATGCAATGCCTTTCCGCGGTAGTAAATGAACAGGACCAATCCCCATTGAATCGCCGTGATCAAGAACTCGAGCCACAAGATACTAAATAGTCCCCCGATCAGTGCAAACGTGATATCGGACAGGTGGAACCCGAGCAGCACCAAGAACGTAGGATATTCGGATCTGAACGTGAACCCGCTGACCATGCGCCCGCGCCAGACAAAGATCAGGACCGAGAAGGAGATTGCGGTGAGGACCCCGAACATGATCCATTCCCCGATACCGCCCATGGAGAAGAAGGGCGCGAGCAACAGCAGGAAACTCGACGTCGGCATGAAGAGGACCACGAGGGCGGCGAGCATGCAGACGATGGGATAGGCAAACCCCACGCGCGGGCTGTAGTTCGATTTCTTGTACCAATATCGCCCTAGTAGAAGGAATGCGGCGCCAAGCCCGCTGATCAGGATCCACCCGCTGAAATTGTGGACGGGTATGCCTAGGATGTTCACGTCGGTCGGTCCGATGTGCCACGTCCACCGCCCGAGCGTCCCGGCTGGGGTCGCAAAGATCTCCTTGGTGGCGACAGGGTCCAGCGTGAAATCGAAGAGCATGCCCATGAGCCCGGCAAAGAATGGCTTCGACCAGTTCGGTAGCCGCATGTGGTCCGACAGGCGCAGGGACACGTAGACCACCAGAAATTCGATAACCGGTACGGAAAGGGGCACGTTAAAGTACATGACGATCGATTGGCCGTACGAATAGTAGTTCACGAGCGTCGCGAGGTTTTCGAAGAGCCCAGCATACAAGAAGCAATAGCAGACCATTTCCATGATCGATACTGCAGGATGCGGCTCCTTCTTCAAGATAAAGAGGACGGTCATCATGCCCACGACGAGGATGAGCGCGTCTTGGATGACCCAGTCAGCAACGAATGTTATCATGCAACATCACCAGATGACCACCATAAGGCGAGAACGACCTTTGAAAATAGAGCTTGGCAGGAGGACTCCTTTATTTATCATTAAAGAAACACTAGATTGATGGGTCAGTTATTGTCCCGGTGAACGACGATGCGTGTCTTCAAGATCGAAATCCCGACAACCTTGCTCGATGAATTTGGAATTCCCGATTTTTTTAAAGTCATTCGCCATATCGACACGGTGCAAATCTATCAATACGATCGCACGAATTTCTTTTCCCTCCACCACATTTATTTCAGGCCGATGGAGATCCAGGAGTTTGACACCTACAGCAAGACCCTCTTCCAGGCCCAATCGGTCCAAGTCTTGGAACGGCACGGTGACGAGATCCTCTGCATCATGAAACAGCGGAACTCCTCGGGATTCTGGCCTGCCCTCATGTCGGGCTCGTGGGCGCTGCTACCCCCGATTAGCATTGATCCGGACTTGATACTCTTTTCGATCATCATCAAGGAGGACGACGAAATTGCCACGCTCTTCAAGCACCTGCAAACGTTCAAGTCATTCAGGATCTTGGCCAGTTCCAATCCCGCGGAGGTATTGGAAAACCTCAATCAAGGCTTGCCCGGGCTGACGTTCCGCCAGCGGGAGATCATGACCTATGCCCAGCGTCTCGGGTATTTTGACATCCCGAAAAAAGTCTCGACCCAAAAGATCGCGGAACATTTTCACGTGAGCGCCTCTGCTATCATCAATCATGTGCAGAAAGCAGAAAAAATATTGATGAGATATTATTTTGGTTGAGTCCTACCAAATTTACCTGTAGAGGTACAAAAACCGCTCCATATAATACAAGAACAGGATGTTGTAATACCCGGAGAAGTACAGGTCGCTCCCGTGGCCTGCCATGGGCAACCAAATGATGGCACACGCGGGATTGTCGGCATTCGTATACGCATCCTTGAGTTCTTGGGATATGGCCGGGTTGATCAGGCCGTCCTGCGTGCCGTGGTAGTCCAAGCAGGGAGGGCTCGTGGCAGTCACGAGCAACGTGGGGTCGATGAATGCCGGGGGACTGCGGCCCTGGTCGAGCGGGCCCGCCATCCCGTTCGCGGGATACTCGGGGATAAGCCCCCGGATCGTCAATCCGGTGCCAAAATAAGAGGTATAATTGCCACTCGCGATGGCCAGCGCGACCGCGCACGTGAGCTGGCCGCCCGCGGACCCGCCCGAGACGAACGTGGAGCTCAGGTTCGCGCCGTATTCCGAATCATGGGCGACAAGGTACTGGCAAAAGTCCCCGATCTGGTGCATCATGTCGGCGATGGAAAAGTTGGCCGTGACGTTGGGCGGGTTGATCAAGTTCAGGTGACTAAAGAGGGCAAAGCTCCCGCTGCTGTAGTTGCTCAGCCCGTACTGGATGTCGAACACGCAGTAGCCCTGGGCGGCCAGGTACTTGTCCACCTGCATCATGCCCTCCATGCTCTTGTCCCCGATGACCCACGCCCCGCCGTGGAGCCGGAGGATCGTCGAGTTTGCGCCCGGCAGGCCGACGCCGTGGTTCGGCGGCAGGTACGCGTCGAAATAGAGTCGTATGTTGGATTCCGCGCCGGTTCCCGTGTAGTACAGCACGTTCGTGTCGATCACGCAGTCCTTGGGGGGGATCCCGAGATAAAAACCGGGAATGTTGACCGGCGCGGGCATGAAGTAGTTTTCGACCGAGGCGGGTATCTTCGATTTCCAGTTTGCCCCGAAAGCGGCGGCAAAGCTGGTGTTCGCGGTCGAAACCGACGCGGAGGTTGCAACAAAGGGCGCGAGGAGGACGCACGACAGCACGAGCCCCACCGCGCCGATGGTAACCGACAGCCGCGGGCGATGGTACCGCCGCGTGGCTTTCAGGAGGAACAACGCGGCGCCCAACGCGAGGAAGCACCAGAACCCCCCGCACATCCCGCTATAGAGGCCGAGAAGCCCGTTCACGGCCCCGGCCTGCCCCAGCGGCGAGTTCTGGCCGAAAGACGTCCCTGCAAGGGCTTGGAGCGCAAAATATACCATCCCGCCCAGCACGACGCAACTCACGATGATAACACCAGCGCGCAATCCACGGCGGGGGTCGCGGCCCTGGCCATGAGCCTCGGTATTTGGCCCCTTGAGAGTCCCCGCCGCGAGCCGTATCATGGAGAACGCGAAGAACGCGCCCATTGCAAGCATGCCGAAAAACCCCGCGAAGACGACCACGTACGGGCCCGCGATTTCAGCGCTGGAATAGGTCTGGGAAATGACAAAATTGCCGGCCAGCATGGCGATCATACCCGCCACGATCCAGAGGAGCACGCCATAGCCTATCCAGTTCAGCTGGTTTCCCCGCGGTGTGTGCCGGTTGATCACCCGGTCGGCGACGTACACAAGCAGGAAGTTACCAAAGATGGCCACCAAGAGCAGGACCCCGAGCACGTCCCACGCGGGGGAATACGCGGGATGGATGGCATACCCGATGCCAAACCCGATCGATGCGAGGTCCAAGCACATCACAGCGGCCGAAATAACGCCCAAATCCTTGGTTCTTCTTCGTATTTCATGTGACATGATGAGATATATCCCCAACATCTATTTATGGCCAATTACGTGCCCAGTCGGGGATACCTTCTCAAAGGAGCGTCCCGCGGGCGACCAGCACGACCCTGCCACCAACACGGACATCGATGGCGTCTCCTGAATCCATTACTTTCAAGTAGAGCCGAGATGGACGCCCGATCTCGGTTCCCTGCTCGGCGGCAATGTCGATCGAGCTCGTGCCGAAATATTGATGCCGCACGAGGTACGCGGCGAGGCACCCGCACCCGCTGCCCGTGGCGGGGTCTTCAACGATGCCGTACCCTTCGGCGAACATCCGGACGTTTACCTGATTGTCAGAATCGTGCGTTTCGGGACAGAACAGGAGCAACCCATCGGCTTCGGTCGTTTTAGTATACTCGACATAACGGTCCAAGTTCGTTCTTGCTTTTTGCATGGCAGCAAGGGTCCGGACCGGGATGATCGTGAACGGGAGCCCCGTGGACACTTCCTGGATGGGAAATGATGGATCAATATCTTCCAGATCCAGACCGATAAGCGGGGCAATCTCGCCGGCATCGTGCAGGTCGCCAAAGGTCGGCTGCAGTTGCTGCATCCACAAGATAGCTGGGCTATCGCCGTAGTAGGTGAAGCTCACGGGAATTCGCCCTGCCACTTCGTTCAAGGTAATGGCATCGACAGTTTCTTGCACGAATAATTGCTGGACCACGAACGCCGTTCCGAGCGTTGGATGGCCAGCAAATGGGATCTCCTCACTCGGCGTGAAAATCCTCGTTCGATAGCCACCATCTGTCTCGGGAACGGGCGAAACAAAAGTCGTTTCGGAAAAATGCATCTCGCAAGCGATGGCCTGCATGGTCTCCGATGGAATTTCTCCGTTGTCCCCGGTGTCCTTGATCACGGCGAGCTGGTTGCCCGTGTATTTTGTTTCGGCAAACACGTCGAGTATCCAATAATCGAGACCCATTGAAAATCATCAAGCTGATATTTGCTCTTGAAAATCTATAATAAAGGTAAAATATCACTCAGCGAGCTTCCACGTCGTGTCGTCCTTGCTATCGGCCAGCTCGATGCCGATTGATGTAAGGTAATCGCGGATCTCGTCGGCCTTGGCGAAATCTTTGGCCTTCCGCGCCTCGGCCCGCTCCTCGATGAATTTCTGGACTAGGGCATCGAGCTGTTCTCCCGCCGCTGCTTTCGGCTGGGCGTTGGCCTTGAGGTAGCCTATGTCAAACCCGAGCACGGCTATCATCCGGCGGTAGGCAAGAAAGGCAGGCTCGAGGATGCTTGCTTCGGCCCCCGTGGCCGCGAGCTCGTTGACGATCTTGGCCGCGGTGAACACCGCCGCGATGGCCCGTGGGGTGTTCAGGTCCTCGTCCATCGCCGCTTCGAACTCATCCAAGGCTTCCAGGATGCCTGCATCGAGGGTCTCCCGGGGCACGGGCGTCCATTCTGACACCACGTGCTCGGCGCCGACCGCACCAAACCCGGCACGCCACGCGTCACGGATGCGGTGCCAGTTCTTCGTGGCCTGGTCGAGCTGGTCCTTGTCAAAGTTGAGCGGACTTCGGTACTGCGCTGATATCAGGAACATTCGCAGGGCGGGCGCCTCGTACTCGGCCAGCACCTCTGATATCGTGAAGAAATTGTGCAATGACTTCGACATTTTCTCCTTGTTGATCGTAACAAACCCGTTGTGCACCCAGTACCGGCAGAATTGCTTTCCCGACGCGGCTTCCGACTGGGCGATCTCGTTCTCGTGGTGCGGGAAGACCAAGTCCAGCCCGCCGCCGTGAATGTCGATGGTCTCGCCGAGCAGCTTCGTGCTCATGACCGAGCACTCGATGTGCCACCCGGGCCGGCCGGGACCCCACGGCGACTCCCACGCGGGCTCCCCTTCCTTCTGGCGCTTCCACAGGGCGAAATCCCGCGGGTTGCGCTTTTCATCGGCAAACTCCTCGGAATCGCGGCGATTGATGTCCTCGATCTCCTCGGCAGGCTTGCGGCTCAGGCGGCCGTAATTTTCCACCGAGTCCACGTCGAAATAGACGTTACCATTAACGTTGTATGCATGACCCGAATCCTCGAGCCGCTGGATGAACGTGATCATGTCGGGAATGAGATTCGTTGCCCGGGGCGCATAGATCGGTGGCTTCACGTTCAAGGCGGCCATGGCATCCTCGTACTCGTCGATGTATTGCCGCCCGAGTTGCCCGATCGTGATGCCTCTCTCGTTGGCCCGCTCGATCATCCTGTCATCGATGTCGGTGAAATTTTTGGCGAATATCACGTCATAACCTCGATATTCGAGGTACCGCCGCAGCACGTCGAATGCTACAGCGGACCGGGCGTGTCCGACGTGCGGCGAGTCGTAGACCGTTACCCCGCACACGTACATGGTCACGATCGGTGGGCGTTGGGACTCGAATTCGACGATGTCGCCCGTCATGGTGTCGTGCAATCGCATGATGAGGAGGAGAGTGGCAAGCGGTTTTTAAGAAACGGGGCAGGTGTTCCATGAGGGCAACAATTTTGTGCACGTGCTCCATAGCTCCCCGTGATGATACATGGAAAGGCTTGCCGGATCCGCAGCTTTCCCACGACCTGCAAGGCCTGCGGGGCCAAGTTACTCTACTGGGAGTGCTCGCATGGATGCAAAGTAATGCTGGAATTCGACAAGTTCAACCGGCTGGCGGGCAAGCACCGCTGCAAGGTCCACGGCTCCACGTGGGCCGACCGCCACAAGGTCAGGACGCGTTCCACGATCGACGGGAGCGGCGGCCCGGGCTTCGACACGTCGGCGGTCTCGAAGCGGTTCATCGAGCGGTTGTTCAAGGAAAGTTGCCAGTGCCCCGTGTGCAAAGCCACTTTCGCGACCGATGCGCAATATTACGCCCACCTCAAACAAAAAAAGGAGATGGACGATGCCCACGCGCAGTTCTTCGAGTCAAATGCGGGTATCATCGATGAACTCTCGGGGGGGTTGAATCCTGGCGAAATCGAGACGTGCGAGCCCGTGAAAACCTCGCTTGCGCCAGAAACGGTGCCGGGCTTTTCCAGCACCGAACTTTCCGAGAATCGATTCGGACGCATCCATATCAAGCAGAAGGGCAAGGAGGCAAAGCCCGTGCACGATGCTCGGGACTGGGCCGGCGATTTCTTGAAGGACAATCCTAATGGATAGTTTGTAGCACGATATTTCTTGAATTCTTGGGTTCCGAAACCCGATCACGATCGAGACGCGATTATCCGTATGTCTGGCCACCCGTAGGCGAGTTCTTTCAAGTCCTGCCCACCGATCGCTTCCCATCTTTCCTCCACGATGCGCCCGCCTAGCTTCTCGTAGAAGAATCGGTATGGGTTGTCAGCCAGCACCCATACTAACATATTACGCAAACCTAACTTCCGCAGGTGAACCGTTGCCGCGCTCACGAGCCGCAGCCCGATACCTTGGTGCTGGAAGGCCGGAAGGACATAGATGCCGTGGAGCTCGCCTCTGAATTCGTGATTCTTCCGTCGTTCAAAACCCACGGTCGCCGCGCCGACGATACCGATTTCATCTCCTGCATCGGCGACAAACGTTTTTAAACCCGGAAAAGGCTTTTTAAGCATTCTTTCAAACATGGCGGTGCTTTTTTCATAGGACATCCCGAGAAGATATTCATCGGCGATGATTCCTTTGTAAGTAGCCTGCCACGTATCCACATGCAGGCGACCGAGACCGGGTGAATCGGTCAAGGACACATCGCGGATCAAAATCTCCGGTATTGCATCCGACACTGCATTTTCACCCGGCATGGCATTATTTCATGCTTGGGCCAGCAGCGTGACCTGCTCGAATTGTTCAGGACGCACGGCCAGCTCGTGCATAATGTCGATGAGAGACTTGGGTTCTTGGATGATTTTATCACGAAAACTGGTCGGCCACGCGCCGCTCACCATTGCCTGACGATTCTCGTCAACCGTGATGAGCACCCCCTGCTTCTTGCCGGTCTCGACCGACGTGAAAAACAGCACGTAGTACGAGGCGAACAAGTCGACCATAGCGGTCCCGTGGCCAGTTACTCCCCCGTGAATCGCTTGGGAATACACGATGTCCTCGTGGGCGTTGGCCAGCTTCACCACGTGCGGCAGGAATGTCGGGTTCACGTTCATGCGGGAGCCCTTCGGGAGAGCGATGAAGTTGAAGGTCAGGGGCTCCGCATCAATCTCGAACCCGACGCTAACCTTGAACAATTGCTCGTCCGCGGCACTCATAGGTGTATGCTCACCGATCATACTTTGGAGAAGTTGATAATAAATGCAACGCCGGCCTTTTTTCCGTCGAACTAGAGTACCACCTTAATCGTAGGTTTTCAAAGTGGCGAAGAAAGAAAAAGGCAAGAAAAAGGAAAAAGAAGCAATGCTCGACAAGATCATGGATCTCCTCGTCCGTCGGGGTTTCCTCATCCAAACGGCGGAAATTTACGATAACGGGCTTGCCGGGTTTTTCGATTTCGCTCCCGTCGGGGCGCAATTCAAGGCCAACATCCAGAACGCGTGGAGGGATTATTTCATCAATAGCTCGTGGGATCCCCTGATCTACGAGATCGAGGGCGCCGTGGTCCTGCCCGAGCCCGTGCTAGTGGCGAGCGGCCACGTCGCCTCGTTTTCCGACCCGCTCGTGACCTGCGATAACTGCAACGCGCAGGTGCGGGCCGATCACCTGCTGGAGAACCTTTATGGCATGAAGACCGAGGGCATGATCACCAGCCAGATCCAGGACGAGATCAAGAAGCGCGGCGCCACGTGCCCCGAGTGCGGCGGCACGCTCTCTCCCGTTGAGGATTTCAACCTCATGCTGAAGACCGATGTCGGCCCGTCAAAGAATTCCAAGCGGGCCTACCTGCGCCCCGAGACCGCCCAGTCTATCTTTTGCGACTTCAAGCGGGTCTACCAGACCATGCGGGCGCAGCTCCCGTTCGGCATCTGCCAGATCGGCCCGAGCTACCGCAACGAGATATCGCCTCGGCAGGGGCTCATCCGCATGCGCGGCTTCACGCAGATGGAGATCGAGTTCTTCTTCGACCCCGACGTGCCCGAACACCCGGACTACGAGTCCGCCAAGGACATCACGATCCGGCTCATCACGCGCGACGTGCAGGAGAACGAGGCGACCGCCGACGACGCGATCGACATCACGATCGACGAGGCCATGAACCGCGGCGTCTTCCCGAACAACATCCAGGCCTACTTCGTGGGCAAGGTGTTCAAGTTCTACCAGGCGCTTGGCATCCCCTACGAGGCGCTCCGGTTCCGGCACCTGCTGCCGACCGAGACCCCGTTCTACTCCATGGGAAACTTCGATCTCGAGATCAAGCTGGATATGGGCTGGAAGGAGGCCGTTGGCATCGCTTATAGAACCGATCACGACCTTTCCACGCACGCGGAACACAGCGGTACGCGCATCGAGGCCGAGGTCCAGCTGCCTAACCAGCCGGTCAAGAAGGTCGTGCCTCACGTGGTCGAGCCGTCGTTCGGCGTCGAGCGGGCATTTTACTGCACCTTGGAGCATGCATACCGGGCCGCAATCGAGAAGGGTGCCCCGAAGGAAAAAGAGTCCGACCGTGAATGGGATTGGTTCCAGATCCCGGCGCACGTGGCGCCGTACAAGGCCATGGTCTACCCGCTCATGAAGAAGCCGGAATTGGTCGAGAAGGCAAGGGAGGTCTTCAAGGCACTTAAAACCGAGGGCATCAGCACGTTCTACGATCATGCAGGGGCGATCGGCCGCAGGTACGCTCGGGCTGATGAGATTGGCACGCCCTATTGTTTTACAATTGATTACACGACCCTCGAGGATTCAACTGTCACGATCCGGGACAGGGACACCATGAAGCAGATCCGGGTCCACCTCGCCGATTGCGTGCCGATCATCCGGACCCTCTGCCGGTACGAGAAAAATTTTTTCGACCTCGGCACGCCCGTCGAAGTGAAGGACACCGAAGAATGAGCCTTTCTTACCGCTCTTTTTTCAATCACGGGTCTTGCGAGCCGTCCTGCAAGGCATCAAACACCGTCCCGTCGACCATGGCCTTGGTGCGCGATTCGATGTATCTCCGCTCCATCGCGCGGCGGAAATATTCCCCGCACGCCTCGATGTCCTGCCACGCAATCTCCTCGCTATAGGCCACGTCCCATAATATGAGGCCGGCTGGCGGTGCAGGTTCTATGTTGGGTTGCACGCCCGAATCGAAGACCTGCTGAATATCGGCCATAATGTCCCCCGAATCTTGGTTTGCAAGGAGGAAGGCAACCATGCGTCGGACTTGCTCCCTGAGAAAGCCCCGGCTCGTAAAGGTGAAAATAATTGCATCGGGTTCAACTTTAAGGCTCGCGACATCGAGCGTGCGCACGGTTCGCGTGCCTAGCTTGAAACCGGCCTTCGTGAACCCGCGGAAGTCGTGCTCGCCTTGGAGCGCATCGAGTCCCGCTTGAATTGTATCTGAGTTGATGTTTTCCCCCGCGAGCACGTAGAAGTACTTGTAAGTGCGGCTCGCGGCTTGGCGGGGGTTTTCAGGTGCCGGTATCGTGGCCACGGACCAGAGCACCAAGGGGATGCCGTGCCGGGCCAGCCAATCGTTGATCTGGTTCGGGTGGAGTGGCTTGGTGAGGCCAAGGTAGTAGACCGCCGACCTGGCCGACACGCCGCGGTCGGTCCTTCCCGCGCACTTCACGAAATCGTTGTGCGGTCCCTCGGGGATGTACCCAAATTCCTGAAGAACGGTAACAAGCACTCCTTCAACCGTGGAGCCTGCAGCTTTCATCGGTTGAAACTGTGACCCCACGAAGGCCATACCGTCATACCACGTTTTCACGAAGTAGAAGAATCGGGCTGGCATGATCGTCCTCGTTCCCCAGTTATTGGCCAAGGAGCACGATCTTCGCCAGGAGCGCGTTTAGTTGGATCTGCTCGCTAGCACCTTGGCTCAGCCGGAAGTCAATCTCCCCGACGATCTTGATCAGGTCGATGCGCCGCTGTTCCGGGACGTCGATGTTGAAGATCTCGGAATGGATCTGCTTGATGATCTCCGAACCCGCGAGACCGAAATCCTGCATCAGTTTTTCCAGCTTTTCCTGCGCCTTGTTCAAGGACCCGCCGAGGGCTTGGAGGAGCATGTCCTGTATTTCTTCCGGGTAAGCCTTTCCCGTGACTTGGTAGACGGATTCCTCCGTGATTTGCTTGGTGATCGTCGAGACGCCTTGGAGGATGTTCACGGCCTTGCGGCAGTCCCCTCCAGCGACATTCAAGATGGCCTCGCCACCCTTTTCCGTCAGGTTGATGCCCTCCTTATTCGAGATGTACGTAAGCCGGCCGAGCACATCCTTCCCCGACAGGGGCGAAAATCGCAACACGGCGCACCGGGACTGGATCGGGGCGATGATCTTGTTCGAATAGTTGCAGATCAGGATGAAGCGGCACGTGGAGGTGAAATTTTCCATGGTCCTCCGGAGGGCGTGCTGGGCGGCGGCGGTCATGTTGTCGGCCTCGTCCAGCACGAGTATCTTGAATGGCGCACCCCCGACGGGCGGCGTGCGGGCGAAATCCTTCACCATGGTGCGAACGACCGCGATACCACGCGCGTCCGACGCGTTCAATTCCTTGTAGTTCTGGTGGAAGTCACCCTTGAACATGTCCCTGGCGAGGGCAATGGCCGATGTCGTCTTCCCAGTCCCGGCGGGCCCCGCCATGATCAGGTGTGGCATAGACCGGTCGTGCACGAAGCCCTTCAACCGCGACACGATCTCATCCTGACCCGCGATGTCGTCCAATCGATGAGGACGGTACTTCTCGACGAACGGTGCGTCAATCAAGCGGAATCTCCTCGGCGTGCAAAGGCCAATAGCTCATTAATAAAACATTGACGTTAATTGGTGACTATCACTAGGTAATTGAAAGAAGTTAAAAAGGTACTTCCTGCCACGGATCGGTCCCTCCTAACACGGGATGCAAAACGATGCCAGCGCCCCCAAAATCCAAGAAAATCTTCATCAACGAGCTCCAGTTTACTGATGAGCACGTCTGGATCGCTGGAATCGTCACCTCACATGGAGAGGATGCGATTAATATTGATGACGGGACCGGCTCGATACAGATCCCGCTTTCAGGGGACCCTGATGCACCGGCTGAAGATGAATATGAAGCTCCCGCCAAAAAAGGTGTCGTCATCAAGGGCTCGCTCGTCGAAGGCGCGTTCGTGCGAGTGATTGGTGACATCGTCAGCCGTACCGACAAGACCTTCTCGATCGTACCGCTGATCATCCAGAACCTCGATGAGCTCGGCGTGAACCGGGATCAATTCAACAAATTGCGTTCATTGGAACAAAACATAATTGGTGATGCTTGATATGGAAAATCCTTTCTTGAACAGGGACATCCTCTCCACTCTAGATTTCACCAAGGAAGAAATCGAGTTTTTATTTGATATTTCGGACAAGATGGAAGAGATCATCGCGAACGGGAGCAAGGTGCTTGCAGGAAAGATAATGGCGTCCATGTTCTTGGAGCCATCGACCAGGACCCGGCTGGGGTTTGACACGGCCATGAAGCTGCTCGGTGGGAACGTGATCGGGTACTCTGACTGGCAGAGATCTTCCATAAAAAAAGGTGAAACATTCTCGGACACGCTGCACGTCATCGAGAACTATGCCAACTTGCTGGTGCTCCGCATGGAATTCGAGGGCGCTGCGAAATATGCCGCTGAGATCTTGAACATACCCGTCATCAACGCGGGGAGCGGGTCGCAGGAGCATCCCACGCAATCGTTTCTCGACGTCTATACGATCAGGCGTGAGCATGGGTCCCTCGACGGGCTCACGATCGGCATCTGCGGCGATCTCAAGTATGGACGTGCGGTGCACTCGCTCCTTCCTCTGCTCGCGAACTACGACGTGAAGGTCATGCTCTTTTCGCCACCAGAGCTCAAGATGCGGCGGGAGGACCGGGTTATCTTAGAAGCAAAGGGCACCACTTTTGAGGAGATGCCCGACCTCGATGCGAACATTCCCTCGCTCGACGTGCTCTACATGACGAGGATGCAGCGCGAACGCTTCCCGAGTGAGGAGGAGTATAACAGGATCAAGGAATATTACGTCCTGACGAAGTCTGATTTGAAAGATGCCAAGGATGACATGATCTTGATGCACCCGCTTCCCCGCATTCACGAGATCGACGTGGAGGTAGACGATCTTCCCCAAGCAAAGTATTTCAAGCAACCGAGATATGGACTCTACGTGCGCATGGCGCTGCTCGGGCTTATTTCCGGTGTATTTTAAGGCTCCGCTTTTCATTTTCTTTTACCGCTCCTGGCGAGAAACTGAAACCCGAAATACTGGAACCATTACCGGTCTTCGAAGAAAAACGGGTTCTCTAAATCAATGCGGTCGTGCGCCGCACTACATATGTCCTATTCGGGAGCGGCCATTGGAAAATGCTCCCGCAACCAGTACTTCCCGGTCTGGTCGCCCTTGATGACGCCGTCGTTCTCGAGCGACTCGAGCGCCTGCTGGACCGCGAACGAGGAAAATCCCTTGATATCCTCCTGCCGCAGGCCCTGCTCCCGGGCCATGAGGACCTGTTCGAGCACGCGGCCGCGCGTGTTCAGGCGCTTCGACTCGCTCACCAGCGAGTCCGCATCGGGGTTGAACTCGGAAACGATCTCGGCGAGTCGGTCTATCTTCGAGGTCAGATTCCTGATGTTGACGGAGCCCATGAGCTTGTCATTGACCGCGCTCATGATGAGTTGCGTGCGGGAGATCCCGCTCTCGGTGCAGAACTCGTCCCATTTCTCGAGCACGCCCTCGTCGATCCAGAAAGACACATTTTTCTTTGATGGATTTCTCCTAGGCTGGGATGACACGGCATTCACCTTCTAGTGTACTGATTGTTATAGCCAGTGTATTGACACTTGTCCATACTTAAGAAACTGGCACGAGGTCTTCATCGTGAATACAAATGGAAAATGAAACCACACGCTTGTCCGAGATCGGCGCGAAGGTGTCGAACGCCACCAAGGAGCGCGACGAGACAATCGCAAATCTCGACACGGAATCCAAGGAAAAACTCGACACACTGGACGCGGAGAAAGCTGAGAAGCTCGAGGCGCTGAATGCCGAATACGACCAGAAGAAAGATGAATTGACTGTAGAGTATGCCGGGAAACGCGACGAGGTCACCGCGACCTCGGAAACAACCGTGGCTGACCTGAAGGGAGAGTTCACCTCTGGGATAACCGCCCAGGCAAAGGTGGTCTTTTCCGAGCTGCTCAACACGTTCCTGATGACCGAGGACCGGGCCGCGTTCGACCCGCACGATGTCGATTACTTCAGGGCGTTCGAGGAGCTCGTTACCACCTATGCAGACTTGGTTCCGAAGGCCATCGTGGATGCGGTCAGCAAGGTCCTGCCCGGGGCTGATTATTCGAGTATATATCTGGATTTAGACCAGCAGCTCTAGTCCGATCCCGCTTTTTCTCGAAAGAATCAGGTTTATACCAAATGAAGAGAGATACTTGCGAAAACTTCAGGAGTTCGATACTTTATGCCTATGACACCAGAGGAACTGGAGCAGGCCGCGATATCCGCAGCCGGCGTTATTTTCGCCGGCGAGAAGGCCGTGACCATCCAAGACGTCGAATGCCCGGTCGAGAAGCTCAAGTCGAGCGGCTTGCGATTCGTGAGGTTCGGCGGCGAATATCAGGTGCTGGAACAGAACAAGGCCAAGCCGTCGGCGTGGGCCAAGATGGCCAAGGCTGGGCACCAGGTCGCGTGGCTGTTCAAGGATGGCAAATATTACGCCCGCATCGTGGATGGCGAGTTCACCCTGCTCGGCCGGAAAAGGGAGGCTTGAATTGACCTTCCACGCCGAATCACATGCTAAGCCGTCCGTAGTAGGTATCACCGTCTTCGCAGTGGCGGGCTTAAAATCCCGGTTCCCGAGCCACGAGGTCGTAAATATTTAATTAAGTGCTTCTTTGACTCACATACAGTCGCGGCGCGTGGACCACCGCAGTGCGTGCCAGTGTCGCGATCGGTTGAATATTGGACCGGTAGCTTAGCCTGGTATAGCGCACGGCTGATAACCGTGAGGTCGTGGGTTCAATTCCCACTCGGTCCATATTTTTCTCATTTCTTATTCTTGTTCACTGAGTGATTCGGCAGGATTGGAGATCGGTTCACCCGGGTGGCTGTTCAAGGCTCTAACTATAAAAGATCACAATCTTGGACATCAAGTCAAGGAATTGCCAGATAGTCGTTAGATGAAACCCGTGGATGATCGTAATACGATTGCGGCTGCGAAGGTGCGTTGCACCCGAGCTCCAGCATCGAGTCAAGGCGGTCGTCCCAATCGGCCGGGTCGATGTGGAAGTAACGAATTTCACCGCCACGAAGGAACAGGGACTAGCCCACGACGCGGAAGTCGTGCTTGGCCACCGTGTTGCCATTCAGTTCCATGGTAATGTCGTTCAGTTTCATTGGAAAATAATACGATTCGTAGAAAAATTAAGGCACGAAGGCTGCGATCTTGGCCCGCCCGATGATCGAGATCAGCTCGACCGTGGCAAACCGTGATGGCTTGATCATCTCTATCGTGTCGAATGGTGCCGCCAGCACCTGCATCCCGTCGATTTGCGCGAGCAGCGCTTCGATGGCATCCATCCCTTCAGTTTGGATGATCTTAATGACGGATCGTGGCGTGCCAGTTTGCTCGGTAAAGGTGTAATCAATCGCCAATTCCTTCAGCACGGTGCACTCATCCTGGATGTACCAGATGTAAGTCGAGTAACACGCCGCTGAGATGATCAGCAGGGCGATGTGCGCGAACTTTGCATCACATTCGGCACCCCGGGAGCCCTTGTTGAACATGATTGCCATCGCAGTGAATCCAAGACCGAGCAGCGCGATTCCAGCGTAATCGAGAATCTCATAAAATGCAGCCAAGGTTTGCAACGATGGCGCGCTCCCGAGCATGATCAAAGGCATGCCGAAGGTGTATGACAGCAGGGAGAATAAGGATAGCATGTTTTTCATAGTCATATCACCACCCAGCAACGGTGTTTCGGGAATCGCTCCAATCATCGTCTATTCAACTAGTATCTCTCGACTTCATAACAATGTAATGCCTCGGATTTAAGATTTTGATGATAATCCATCTCCCATACCGGTACCTTGCGCGAGCAGTACAGGCTTGATGATTGCTTACCAAGATTGCACTAATTGTAGAAAGATCGATCAATCTTGTTGTAAACCCGTCAAATTCGGTCCAGCGGCAAGACTTGTCCATCCAGCTTTCATTTTCTCGACGAACGAACAATATCCAAAATGCGCAGCAAAATAAGAAGAGCTTTAAGCCGTGCAGCTCGAGGCCCTCCAACCTCGGCGTTTTCGAATCGAAAGCTCTTCTATTCGTGGGAGACTTTTCATTCCCCATTTTTGATTCACCACTATTCCTCTGTCCCCTTTCCTTGATTCAATTGAATATAACCGTGAGAGCTGCATTACCCAAATCGCGAAAAAAACAGGTCTCGGATGAAGGAGGGGAATCGTTATTAACTCGAGGGGGGAATGGTGATTAACTCATGCCGACAACCATCCACGAGATTCTTGACAACACTCGCATTATCGACGTCCACGAGCACCTGTCGCCGCGAGCAGACATCATGGCGGAAAACACGCCCCTGGCATCGATATTGCGGCGATCGTACGTGGGATTTTTCGATTTTTATCCCGGCTTGCGCGATGAATTTCGCCAGTTCCAGCCCTTCGCGGACATTACGGACCCGCCATCATACAAGAACGTCGCGAAGTTCCTTTCCACCTTTGAAATGAACGATTTCTTGCCAGCGGTCGATGCCGGCATCGCAAGCATGTACGGCGTGTCCCTGAAAGAGTTCAGGGAGTGGGACTTCAACCTCGTGGAGGAAGCAATCCGTACCAACTATAAAAACCCGAACAATGTCTACCGCCAACAATTCCACAAGTTCAACGTCGAGAAAGTCATCCTCGATATTCCCCACAACCTGCTCGGGCTCGGCGACTTGAGCGACGAGTTTCACAAGAATCTATTCCGCGCGGTCCTTCGGATCAACTCGCTGCTCTTCGGGTTCGATCTCAACGCGTGGACCGAGTCGACGAGCCTGATCCGCGTGGCCAAGGAGTTTCTCGGGATCATCGACGCGTACCCGTCCGATCTCGACGAATATCTCGACGCGGTCGATGATATTATAGCATGGGCCAAGGACCGGATCGTGGGCTACAAGTGCGCGAGCGCCTACGAGCGCACGATCGATTTCGGGGGAAAAGCGAGCGTCGATGCCGAGGGCGAGAAATACAGCTTGGCCAGGGGCGTCTTCGGGAAATCTTTTTCCGAATCCACGGAAAAGGAACGCTTGGCCTTCGGTGACGTCGTGTTCCACCACGTGCTCGGCGAAATCGAGGGCCAGAACAAGCCTCTCCAGATGCACGTCGGCACAGCGATCGAATCGGGCTCCAACCCGCTCAACATCGAGCCCGTGCTCGCGGCCTACCCGGGCATCCGGTTCACGTTGATGCATGGCGGGTACCCATGGATCGACGAGACCCTGAGCCTGATCAAGGCCTACGACAACGTCAGGGGCGAGATGGAGTGGTTGCAGGCGGTCTCCCGCGACGCGGCCGCCAAATTCCTGGACAAGTCCCTCGATACTGGCATCGAGCGAAAGATCATGGCGTTCGGCGCCGATTGCGGGTGCATCGAGGGGTCGATAGGCGCACTCATCACGATGAAAAACATCGTGGCAGCCAGCCTCGACCGGCGCGTGCAGGAAGGTAGCATTTCGCTGCGGGACGCAGATGATCTGGCCTACACGCTCTTTTACAAGAACGCGAACGACACGTTCTTCCGCGGGAAATGAATTGGCAGGACTTTCATTCTCATTTTGATCCCACTTTTTCTTGCGAAGGGTTTGGATTGGTGGTAATTGTTCGGTTAAAGGTCTGCACGGATAACTACTAGTAGCATTGCCAATGACAGATCCCGATAAAGACCCAGATAGCACTGATGAAGCCTATTACCCGATGGTCGAGAAAGGCGATTCCGAATCCGAGCCAGATTCTGATCACGAAGCCGATAGCTTGATGGTCAAGAAAGTCGACAGGCGCCGGGATCGCAACAAAGATGCCTCTGATTACATCTCGCACGAGGGAACCGTCACCCTTGCCACGAGGAAATTGCTGTTCGACATGCTGAACACGGGCATCATCGAGTCGTTCACGGGCATCATCTCCTCGGGCAAGGAAGCCAACGTGTATTGTGGCATCGGTAAGGGCGGGAAGGAAATCGCCATCAAGATCCACCGGCAGATCTCCCAGACGTCGAAGTGGATGCAAAATTACATCATCGGCGACCCGCGGTTCTCTTCCTACCGGAAGAAGAACGTGCGGGATCTCATGGTCCTGTGGACGCTGAAGGAGTACAAGAACCTCATGCGTGCCCGGGATGCCGGCGTGCCGGTCCCTGCCCCGATCCACGCGAAGGAGAACATCTTGGTCATGGACTTTCTCGGCCACGAGGGCACCCCGGCGAAGCGGCTCGTCGACGTGAACCTCGACGACCCGGTCGCGCACTTCCAGGCCGTGGCCGAGGGTATGCAGGCGCTGCTCATCAAGGCGCACCTGGTCCACGGCGACCTGAGCCCTTACAACCTGCTCCTGCACGATGGCAAGTTGTTCTTCATCGATTTTGCCCAAGGCGTCCTCACGGACCACCCGAACGCGCAAAAATATTTCCAGCGAGATTTCGACAACGTGGTCGGATATTTCGGGCAGTGGATGCCGGAAAGCTTTGACCGGGATCAACTTTTCCGAGATATCGTCGCCGGCAGGCCGATCAAGATCGTGCAATCCTGAACCCGGCGGTAACTTCATTTTCCCTTGGGGATTCACGGTCCCAGCACCATTCACGTGACGAGACAATGGCCAACAAAAAAGCGCTCGTGCTCGGGTCTATCGCCTTCGATTACATCATGAGCGTTCCTGAAAATTATTACGATGCCCTGTCCATCAACCATGAGACGCAGGAGGTCCAAGGGACCTTCATCAGCGTCAAGAAAATCGTGTCCTTCGGCGGGACGGGCGGCAACATCGCGTACAATATGGCCCTGCTCGGCGGAAAGCCCATCCTGCCTGCTTACGTGGGCGAGGATTTCAAGGCACTGGGTTACCAAGATCACCTCGCCGCCGCGGGCGTGGATGCCCGCGTCGAGACGATCACGGATGATTCAACCGCTTCCTGCTACATCTTCAACGATCTGAAAAAAAACCAGATCACGATCTTCCACGGCGGCGCTTTGAACGAGACGGAAAAGCTCGATCTTCCCTCCATCATCTCCAGCGACGACGAAGTTGCCATCGCCATCAACGCCCCGAATAACATGCCCGCCATGGCAAAATTCGCGGCGCAGCTCAGGGAGATGGACATCCCGTGCATCTTCGACCCGGGCCAGATGCTCAACATCCTGACCGAGGAACAATGCATGGCCTGCTACGAGAACGCCACCGCGTTCATCTCCAACGAGCACGAGTACGAGGGCATCAAGAAGAAACACGGGATAGACGTGTACGAGGGCAACCGGTTCGTGTGGGTCATCACGACCAAGGGGTCCCGTGGTTCCGAGATCCACAAGGGCGACGAGGTCATCGAGATCCCGTGCGTGCCCGCGGGCGAGGTCGTCGACCCGACCGGCGCCGGCGACGCCTACCGAGGCGGGCTCCTTGCGGGGCTCACGGCAGGCTTGGACATCGTCTCGGCCGCCAAGATCGGCGCGGTAATGGGATCCATCAACGTCGAGCACGTCGGCGGGCAGTCATACAACATCGACATGGCTGACGTGGCGAGCCGGTACGAGAACATTTTCGGCGAGAGTTACCCGCTCTGATCCATCCTCTATTTTTTCACCGTTCAAGAAAGTGGTTCCATTTTTCAGGCGTCATATCAATGACGGGCCTTTGTTTTTATTGCGAAAGCATAAAACAAGAAGAAAAAATGGACGTGGCGGGAATTGAACCCGCGGCCTCTTGAGTGCAAGTCAAGCGTTCTAACCGCTGAACTACACGCCCATGGAAAGGAATGGTGCCCCGACCGGGATTCGAACCCGGGTTCCAGGGGTGAAAGCCCTATGTGCTGGTCCTGGCTACACTATCGAGGCGACATTAGGATTTCTTATATACTCTATCCTTCGATCCGTCCAAACGGCAATTTTTCAGAACCGTTCAGGCGCTCGAATGCGACAGAGTTAAGGTTCCAAGAATGAGAAGAATCTATTAAATGTTGTCAAGGGCGTCCCGTGCCACGGCTGGTGAATTACCGAGGTTCGCTTCGACATCATCGAACCTTTGTTTGATCATTATAGAAATTTGAATCGCCTGAGCTTTGGGCCTGTCGGTCATTCCCGAGATCATAATTTCCACTAAGAAAACTTCGTGATTGCATTCGGTCTCAATGATGCCTAACGTTTTCACTTGTATGACGATGTTTTTTCAAGACAATAGCCTATCAATGCTCCGCAGCCATATAGCTTTCAAGGTCGCCAAATCCATGCCGAACGAGAAGCTGGTCATGATCCCGAACGTGATAACCAAGAGATCTTGCGAGATCTCCCGCGGGTTGGCATTGGAAGGGACGCGATTCTCCCGCTGCTCGCGGGCGATCAACGCCTCGATTAAATCCAGGTGTTGCTCGGTGTCCGCTTGGAACAATGCCTTGAATTGCTCGTCATGAAAGGATTCGAAGATGAACTCGAAATAAATCTTGATGTTGATGGCATGCTCGCCGAAGAGCAGGTCGAAAAACGTTTCTGCCCAGTTCTGGCTATCCGTTCCGCCAAAAACGTTCGAGACGATGGTTTCGAACTCCTTTTGGCTCGTCTCGAAAATGGCGTGTATCAACGCGTCCTTGTTCTTGAAATACCCGTACAACGCGGCCTTGCTCACCCCCATGCGGGAGGCAACGTCGTCCAGCGACATGGCATTCAGGCCCTTTTCACCGATCACCACGTACGCCGTTTCGATGATGCGCTGGCGGACGGACTCCTTGTAATCCGGCAACATTCGAGGCATGGGATATCACGCAATTCTTGGGCTGAGGAAAAGAGAATACCCAAAAGTTAAATAGCTTACGATCGATTAGTAATCCTGACCGTCGGGTAAGTATGAAGACTCTTGGTTCATCAATGAAAAATGGAACTACAATGAAGGTGCATACTCGTGAAGAAGGATGAAATCATTGTCAAGCGCCAAAAGGTAAACACATGGTTCAAGAACGCGGATATGGATTTTATGTTTAACTGGGAAGTCGGCGTGAGCGAAATCCTTGGAATGTCCCCCGCACAGGTGTTTTTGGCGGTTCACGACGTGAAGGACGGGGATCCTGTCAGTTGGCGGGCCGGTTTCCGCCGCCAAGCTGACTACCAAGCGCGGCGCGGACAGGAGCTGGCGCAGGCCCAGCAAGCAATGGCTTCGGGCCAATTCTACCTGGGGGCCGCGTATGCCTACAAGGCCGCGGTGCAATACACGGATCCCACGACAGCCGAGTATGGGGAGCTTATCCAGGCGATGGAAGCTGCCTTCCAGCACGGGATCGAATCGTGGGACGTCCCGGCGCGGACCATTGAAATTCCCTTCGAGAACACCTCGCTGCCCGGGTATTACTTGGAAATCGACGACCAGCCGCGGCCAGTCGTCCTGATGATAGGCGGGGGCGACTCGTTTCGCGAGGACCTGTTCTATTTTGCCGGGTATCCGGGCTGGAAGAGGGGGTACAACGTGCTGATGGTCGACCTGCCCGGACAAGGCGTGATGCCGGGGCGCGGCCAGCCCTTCCGGGCTGACATGGACCGCCCGATTAGCATTGCATTGGATTGGCTGGAAAGCAATGCCGCCGTGAAACCGGCGCAAATTGCCATCTACGGGGTGAGCGGGGGAGGTTATTTCAGCGCCCAAGGGGCGGCAGCGGATCCCCGGCTCGGCGCGTGGATCGCGGCCACACCCATTTACGATATCGTGAAGATATTTCAGCGGGAGTTCGGCCCGGCCCTGAAAGCACCCGGTTGGTTATTGAACGCGCTCATGCGGCTGTCCGGTACATTTAACAAGAGCAACGACATCAACCTCAAGAAATACGCGTGGCAATTCGGGAGCAAGGACTTCAAATCCGCGATCGCCGCCGTGATAGACGGGGCGCAACCCGTAGACTATACTAAAATGACGGTCCCATCCCTGTTCCTGATGAGCGAAGGAGAAGCCCCGGAGTTGCAGCGACAAACCCGCGAGGTGTTCGATAACTTCGAGCAACGGGGCGTGGACGTGACCCTTCGCGAGTTTCTTGCCGCCGAGGGCGCGGACGGGCACTGCCAGCTCAACAACTTGCGCCTTGCCCACCACGTGATCTTTGACTGGCTTGACCGGCTCTTCGATCACGAGCCCGGTGACGTTCGCCTGCGCTGTTGATTCCTTCATTTTCCACTTACGCACTCAAATCACTTAGACGAATCTCGAATATCTAATTCACCAAGAAATCAGACGTTATGAAATCGTCGACATTTAGAGATTCTAAAATCTGGCTTCGAATGGACGTATTCGGGGATTCTTGCAAAGAGAAAAATGGCAAAACTGGCATTAAATTCTCGTTTTGGAGACGAAGTAGAGCATATACAACAGGAGAGGAGAATAAAAAGGAAAAAGATTAACCAACGGAAGGTGAACGTCCTAGCGTGCGTAGAATGACAGGTACGCACAGATCGAAGCGACCATTGCAGCCCCGAACCCGACCATATTGACCCAGTAACCTGCATCGGGCAGGCTCAGGGCCCCGAACACCGCTTGCAGCACGAACATCGCAAGCATCGCAAGCAAGATCCAGCCCATCAGGACCATGAACCGCAGCCTGCGTTGTTCTACCGTTCCCGCCTGGATACGGACGTACATCCGCCACGCGACCGAGATCATGGGGATCACCATGAGCAGGCCGAAGACGATGACCCACGGGTCCATCTCGTACAGTATGGCCTGGACATCTCCCAAGTTTGCAATCGGGAATTGGGCCCTGATCACCCCGAACGCGATGATAGCAATGGCCAATGCGAGCGCGATGGCACTCAATAGCGTGCTCTTTTTATTATCGGGGTTCAACAGCAACGCGAACCTGAACAGCATCAAGAGGCCCAAAATCAGGAAGAAATACGCGAACTGGAATTGCTCGACGAGCTGAAGCATCCATCCAGCCCCCCATAATGGATTGCCACTCGACCAGAGGGAGCCATAAACGGGGAAGTTGTCATTGGTGAGAACTTGGCCGATGACTTGGAAGATCATGGCGATCGCGAAGAATGTCAGCGCGATAGCTAGCGTAAACGCGACGCCCGATCGTTTCTTGACGTAACGGATGATTGCAATGATGGAAAGAAGGACGACCACGGCTGCCACGATGCCTTCCCACACGGCAGCAAATTGATTTTCAAAGGTTGTTAATAACATTGTCAACCACTTAAGATCCCATTAAACAACCTAAGAACTCGATCCCTGCAAGTAATAACCCCGTGGCGCCCGCGCCCGTGGCGTCATGATGCCGAAATACGACGAGGCGGCCCTGTCCACGTGCGCCTTTGCGCTTGTTCTTGCGTTCGATAACAACACCGGTCAACTCGGGAAGGGCTTTTCATTGGCCAACCATAACCTGCATCTACCAACCGAGATATGGCTTAAGGACCATCCGATGGTGAGTCTCCTTCTCGCTGGGTTCTGTGGTGAAACCGAGACGGTCGTAAAGGCGCTTCGCGCCATCATTTACCTTGAGGACCTCCAAGACCACGAACTTTCCTTCCGAGGCCGCCCGGGCAATGATATCTTGGAGCAATCGCGTGCCGATGCCCAAGTTTTGGTAGTTCGGGAGCAACTCGATCAGGGCTATGTAGATTGCAGCGTCCTGGTCTTCCACCGATAGGCATCCTGCATCGACGCCGTCCACGGTGATGATCTGCAATTTGCCGGGATCGTAATGCTCGTCATGGTAGGAAAGCTGGAATTCGTCGTCCCATGCGCCCCAGGTTTTGGCGATGGCATCTCCCAGGGCTTCCCGCTTCACGTTGAAGACGAACTCGGAATCATCGAAACCTGCTTGGCGGAGTGCGACGTTCGTGCTAAATACCTCGCAATGAGAAAAATCCGATTATTTTCTTAAAAAGAAAAAATGGCAAGAGAAAACACGATAGAGTCTATTTCTTGCGGAGGCCGGTGCGACGAGCGGCGATCTGCCCGACCTTGCGGCCCGGTGGAGCGTTCCGGTTCGTGGTCGTTGGCCAGTGCTTGTGGCAGTGGGCGCCACCTCCGTACGGGTGTGAATTGCTGTTCATTACGACCCCCCGGCTTCGGGGCCACTTCTTTCCGCGGCTCCGGTGGTAGTAGTACGCGGTCCCTGCCTTGATGAGGGGCTTCTCGGTTCGGCCACCGCCGGGCACGACGCCGATAGTCGCGCGACAATTTTCGTGTATCTTTTTCTTGGCACCCGAGGGGAGCTCAACGAGCACGCCGGTCGAGGAATGCTCGAGAAGAGTGGCTGAAAGGCCCGAGGCCCTCGCAAACTTCCCGCCATCGCCAGGCTTCGCCTCGATATTAAATATCAGCGTTCCATCGGGGATGGTGTGCAAGGGCTTCACGCTCCCGATCTGGAGCGGTGCATTCGGGCCCAATTCCACCTTGTCGCCAACGAATTGTCCCTCGGCGGGCAGGAATAGGGTCTTCGTGCCATCGGCCCATTTGACGTAAGCCAAGGGCGTGCCACGACCGGGATCATGTGAAAACTTCTCGATCTTTCCTTGAATTTGCACGTAATTGCTAGTCATCGGTAGGTACCTTACTTCGCCCAATGACTTATGGGTGGGGGCCCGGTAAGGAAAACCGCCTCGACCAGATCTTTGTTGCAGGAGTCTGCGACCCATGTATATCACTACCTATGTCTTAGTAAGGGATCGAACCGTCTCATTTGAATGAATAGCACCGACAAATCCCATCGTGCGGAGCCGGTTACGTGAAGCGGTCCTCTCGCCGTCATGATTGGGATGTGGATCCGACCTGTCTTCGCTCGAAGAGGAAGGCGAGAGCAAAAATGCCTCCCATCCTTCGTGTCAGCAACAGCCTCGATCGTGATCGCATGTCCTTCCGCTTCGACCTCCACGTCCATTCCCTGCTTTCGCACGACGGCTCGATCCTGCCCGGACCTGCCCTCGCCCGCAAGATAAAAAGCCGGGGGCTGGACGGCATCGCTCTGACCGATCACGACACGACACGCAACGTTGTACGGTTCGTCTCGGTCTTGGGAGACGCCGGGCTCGTTGCCATCCCCGGCGAGGAGGTCCGGGCCAGCAACGGCGCGGAGATCCTGTGCTTCTTCACGACAGCAACGATCAAGCCGAAGATGCACTGGACCGAGATCCTCGACGAGGTGCGGTCGCAGGGCGCCATCGCGGTCTTGTCCCACCCGTTCGATTACTTGCGGGGAAACTGGATGGGCGAGCTGTCGGCCAAGCACCGGGATTCCCGGCTGGCACTTCTCCGCGGCGTGGACGGCTTGGAAACGTTCAACGCCCGGAATTACTCGCCCGGGGGCAACTGGCTCGCGCACCGGTATGCAAGCGCTGCCGGCTTGCGGGAAACGGCGGGAAGCGACGCCCACGTGCTGTTCGAGATCGGCTTGACTTGGACCGAGATCGAATCGGCGTCCAGCAACCCCGACGACTTGCTCGCCGCGTTCCAGCGGGGAAACGTGGCCCCGCACTTCCGGGAGGAACTTGGCGTCGTTCCCGTGCCCGGCTACACGGCCCGCCGGGCCGTCGCATCGGTCGTCAAGAAGACCGCTTCGGGCCTGTCCAGCGCCTTCTCACCGGTCAAGCGTTGGCTTGCGGTCATCTCCCGATAGGGGGTGTCGCATGGCACCGACCACCTAGCCTCATTACCGCACGAACACGAATGACACGTGCTCACCATGTTCGAGATCATCGCCAAGGAAGGGCTCGGCCGCCTCGGGAAGCTCGTGTTGAACGGCAAGACCGTCAACACGCCGACGATCCTGCCCGTCGTGCATCCCCGGTCACAGATCATCTCCCCGGCGGACATGTACGAGAAGTTCGGCGTGGAAGCGGTCTTCACGAACGCGTACATCATCTGGAAGGACGAAGCACTTGCGCGGGCCGTGATGGGCAGCGGGGGCGTGCACGAGCACCTGGGCTTCCCCGGCATCATCGCGACGGATTCGGGCGCGTTCCAGCACTACATGTATGGCACCGACGACCTGCGGGCTGACGTGATCGAGCCGTTCCAGGAGAACATCGGGTCCGATCTCGGCGTGATCCTCGACCAGCCCGTCCAGATCGACGACCCGCGCGACGTGGCCGCGGCCAAGGTCGACACGACGATCCGGCGCGCGGCCGACAACGTGCAGCGGAGGGCATCGCCAGCCACTTCGTGGTACGGTCCCATCCACGGCGCCCGGTTTCCTGACCTGATCGAGCGATCGGCCTTGGCCATGAACGCGATGGAGTTCGATGTCCACGCGGTGGGCGGGGTCGTGAAGCTCTTCAATCAATACGAGTTTTCTACCATCGCCCGAATCGTGCTGTCGGCCAAGAAGACCATGGACCCGAGCCGGCCCGTTCACCTGTTCGGCGCGGGCCATCCCATGGTGTTTGCCCTGTTCGTCGCCCTCGGCTGCGACATGTTTGACTCGGCGGCATATTCCCTCTTTGCAAAGGAAGGCCGCTACATCACGGCCCAGGGCACGTTGCAGCTTGATACCATGACCGAGTTCCCGTGCTCCTGCCCAGCGTGCGCCGGCATCACACCGAAGGAGTTGCTACAGGCGCCGGAACAGGAAAGATTTTATAAACTCGCCATCCACAACCTTCACGCGACCATGAACGAGCTGCGCCTGGTGCGGGAGTCCATCCGGGCCGAATCCCTCTGGCAACTCGTCGAGGCCCGATGCCGCCACCATCCCAAGTTGCTGGAGGCGTTGCGCGTGGCCGAACAAGTCGCTGGTGACGAGATCGCCGCGGAAGAACCCGTATACAAGGCACGGGCGGTGCTCTACACGGGCCCCGAGACCTTGTCGCGACCCGACGTTGCTAGTGCCCGCGAGCAGCTCGACAGCCGTTATGCAATCCCCGATGCGGTTTCGACTGTCGTGATATTTCCCGAGCTGGACATCAGCCCTGTCGCCTCCCCCCAGCATGCACGCTGGCTCGATGTCATCGCTGAGACCGCTTCGTCGGATGCCGGAAGGGCCCAAGTGCTCGTCGCATACCTCAGCCCGCTGCTGGGCATCGTACCTGAGGACTTGGTGCAGGCTTGGCCCGGCAGCCAGAACATCGTGCCGCTGGTACTGGATCGTGATCAAGAGGAGATGATGGAAGCATCAGCACTCGCCTTCCTAGAAAAGGTCCGCGAGCGGAAGATCGTCTTGATGGTCCCACTCGCGTTCGAGTCCGAGCTCGGCGTGGAAACGGCCTTCGAAGGCACATTCCTCGCGGCCCTCGGAAAGACAATCCAGGAGCGATTCGAAGGAGTTGACTTGCGGGTCGTCCACGATGCCAGCGAGCTACGCTCTGCCATGTCGTCTTGAACTTGCAGCACGCAAAAATGAGAGCAATTGACTAACGATTGGAAAGAGTGAACGAAATGCCCCGAGCCTTTCTTTTTTCACGCATCATCTAGATGACGGGAAGTTCTGCTCGATGCGCGTGGCGGCCTGCCGGAAGATCTTGACAGTCTGCATCATCGAGTTAATGAGACGGCTGGCACCGACGAGCACGAACCGCCCCGCGTTGGAAACGACGACGTAGCCATCCTCGGCACGGACTATGATCTCGTCCAGATCCTTCTGGAACACGCTCATGATCGTGCTGCGACCGGTCATCACGAGTGCACTGGCGATGCCGCAGAAAGCATCGGAGTCGAGATGGTACCCGGGAACCGCGGCAAACGCGATCTGGAATCCCTCGGCAGTGGTGAGCGCGATGGACTCCACTTCAGTGTTCTCGGTGACGAAGGCGATTTCCGGCTCAAGCTTATCAATATCGCCCTCGTCAAGCCCTATCTCAGTGCCGTACTTAAACGTCATGACGATGACCATTATGGTTTTTGAAATGGCAATGCTAGCCTGTGTATCTTTATGCGCTTTCAATTTAAAAAAATGACTACCCGTGCCTCCTGATGGGCACGTTCGACATATGGGGTCGTGCGCGCTCATTGCTCAACGTGGAAGTGGAGAAAATCAAACCCTTCTTCCCATATTACACTTTTTCTTTATATATCTCGTGCGAGACGACGATCATGAAATAGAGTTTGAATCATCAACAAAATATAAGTCGTTTCAAGACAGCCTGTGCAATCTTAATGCTAACGCCTCCTGCGATCAGTGGCCGGGACTCGCATCTTGGTCGGGCCGCGAACCGGCCCCGCTTGAGCCCACGGGTTCGGGCCTTACACGAGGGATCGTGGCGAGCGTGGAGAAAATGGAATGTGCAAATATGAGTCAGCAAGTCATGCCTTATCCGAGAATCTGCCGGAGAGCCCGGTAGAACCGCGCAAACGCACCGACTCGTGCCGCGTCGTTGTTTTGCAAGCAATATTGAATGTATTGCGCCAAGGAATTTGACGGGTTCTGGATCCACTGGAGCAATTGCTGGATCTCTTGGACGTCGGGATTCCCCGCAACAGCCCCGCCGCCCGCCGATGCTTGGGGGCGCGCGCCACCCGAGTTGGCAAGCTTGGCTTGGGACACCGCCGAGTCGGTCTTCACGTACACTTGTCCCGCCGTGGCCGCCACCACGCTTGACATGTTCGCGGCACTCCCACCTGGACGCATCTGCGCCGCGGCACGGGAGACGTCCATGTACGCCCCATCGTAGGCGCTATCAGGAAGCACGAATGCCAGCACGCACATCTGACTAGGTGTCATCGCGCCCACGAGGTGGCCCTGCTTTTTGATGTTCGTCGCTATGAACCGCTCCGAATTTGCTTGGAGGCACGAAAATTTCACGCCTTGGAGCATGACCGACACGGCATTGCCACCGCGCCATGCCGCGACTACTTTTTTCACGTCGTTTGGGTCCGGTTGCCAATTTGGCGTGCAATAATAGATCTCGCCACTCACGCTCGTCACGACCAATCCTGCAATGCTGGGATTGTATCTTTGAAGCGTTGCAACGATGCCGGCGAAATCAACTGACATGTGAGGTTCGATCTAAGATTGGCGATTTAGCCTAAAAAAGGTTCTATCCAAGAAAGTTTGCCGTGAATAATCTTACGAACCTTTTTTTTGGCATGATTACAAACCGAAGGCTCAGTTCGTACGTGATGCTCGTGTAGTCAGAATGGTGCCTCGTTAGCCCTTGAAAAGGACACTGACCCACCTTTTACAACGAGATAGCACGGATAGGTGAACGAGAATCGCTGTGAAAACGTCGTGGAATACGCCCCGCAGTTCATGACCAAGACATGTTCCCCCGGAACCAGCTCGGTGGCAAATGGCATACCCCGTCCGATCACATCTATCTCGGCGGGTATGCGTCCTTGGAAGCTGGTCGGCGTGCCGTGCGGTTCGCCGGTATGTTCCGCGGAAAACAGCCGGTAGTGGCTGTTGGCGAATCGGGTGATCACGTCGAGGCCGATGTCGAGCGTGGCCCAGTTCTCCCCGGCCCTGTCCACGAACACTTGGTCGATGGTCGCGACAAGCACCGCGGCATCCGCGACCAAGTACCTGCCCGGTTCGAAACACACGGTGAGGGTATCAAGATCGTGGGTCTCCGTGATGGTGTCACGGATAGTGCCCATGATCCGTTCCAGCCTCGCCGGGCTGGCGATTTCAGGCTCCGCGAAGCCACCACCCAAGTTGATACGGGGATGGTCAATTTGAACGCCTCGCGCCTCCAAGCCATCGAGAATGGCGAGCAAGTAGGCGCAGATCGCGGCGTGCGCGGCGTCGTCGTGGATTTGGGATCCCCCGTGGCATGCCAGCATATCCAGCGCCAGCCGATCGGATCGCTGCACGGTGTTGGCGAGGGCATCGAGGACTAGCTCTTGCTCGCCGAAGAATCCCAGCCGATGGTCGGGTCTTGGGGCCGCGAACCGCAAACCGAGCCGCGCGGTCGATCCAGCTTTCCCGCACGCTTCCTGCATCCGGTCAATGCCGGACAACCACGATTCGACCACGGTAAGGGCGGGATCTGAGGCCACGATGCCCGCCACGGCATCGTCGTGGTAGGTTCCATCAACGATGATTCGATCCGGCGTGAACCCGCTCGATCTCGCGAGGACGAACTCGGCAGGAGAAACGACCTGTACACCCGCCCCGCGTTCGGCGATTACTTCGAGCGTTTCGGGCAAATAATTCGCCTTGGCCGAGTAAAAGATCTCGCTCCGCGGCAGGCTCGCCTTCAAGGCGGCCGCGAACGTGTCGCAGTTGGCCATAATACGCCGGGGAAAGAGCACGAAAAATGGAGGGGTCGCGGCGGAAAGGATGTCAGGCCACGCGATGCCGTCGAGAACCAAGCCCTCGGCAGTGACCTTCACCATCGGGTTGCCGGCAAGCCGCACTTGAAGTCACCCGCTGGCCTCATCGCCGATGTCATCGTCGTCGATTTCATCGTCGTCGATTTCATCGTCGTCGCCGGGCCCGTCGGAAAGATCATCCTCGCAACCGGGTTCGCGGCCCCTTCCGGCGAGGTGCTGGCGGGCGCGGATTTGGTCCAAGGTGGCATCATCCATGTCATCCAGTTCTTCAAGATCCTCGATTTCTTCCAGCTCTTCCTCGTCCCGCGCGGCGCGGTTCGCGGCGCGTTCCTGATCGTGGAGGTCTTCGATGGCCCCGGGCATGGGGAACAGCCAGATCTTCCCGTCATACTCGAATGCCGTGATGGTCATGCCCTGCTCGAATGCCCCGAGCCACGGCGGGAGCGGCATAACCACCTCCTCGTAGGACGGAAGCCGCATGAGCATAGCAGTGCCATCGGCAGCATCGGTCGACACGATTTGAAACTCTATCGGGCGATCAGCATTTGCTTGGAAGATCATCTTTTTGATCGATACCGATTCTGGTCGCACGTGATCGACGTGACCGTTGACGAGGGAGGCCACGTGGACCATGTCGGGCGTGAGCTTGATGATGATCGATGGCTGGCCGGTCTTGTCGGCCATGATGACGTCTCCGGGAAAGAGGGGAAAGAACCGGATGCCGTAGAACAATCGTTTCATGACGCCACCGGTCTCCTTGTCTGAAGCCACCTGCTTGAACGATTCCTTCACCTGCAGGAGGTACTTGTGCTTCAGCGCGTTCATGATCACGCGCGCAAGCGATTTTGAAAAGAGCTTGAGATCGGTGCCGCCGGGAACGTCGTCGATGGAGGCAATCGGGTCGAGCCCGTGAAAATCATACTTGCAGGACACGCGCCTGATCTCGGTGAGGATTTCTTTAGTGAGGGCCTCGTTCTCGATGCGCTTCATGCCTGACCGCAGCTGGATCACGGCGTTGTGGTAGCCCGCCCGCTTCTGGGCGCAATCGTTGCAGGTCCGGGGCGAGTAGAACAGGATGCAGTCGACCGACTGGGTTGGGCCATTGGGCGCCAGCGTGCCGTCGCCAAGCTCCACGCTCATCTCGGTTGGCCAGCCTGTCAGCGTGAAGTAGACCGGCTTCTTTCTCCCGGGTTCGTCTACAGGTGGATGCTTTGATATATCTATTGCGAATTCAAGTTCGCTTGCGTTCGTGATCGTGCTTATCATGAACTGGTTTATGGCTTGGAACCAGACATCTTCAAGCTTTGGAGATGAGTTGACGAACCACGTCTTGTCGTTCTCGACGACGTTCTTGTATTTCATGCAACTTGGACAGACCGCAATACCAAGAGTCGTTCGCGGGAGCACGAAAATCGGATGGCTCTTGAAATAGCACATCTTGCACGTGCCGTACTTCTGGATCTCTTCCAGGGTTACATCGTTCCCGCACACGGGACAGAATCTATGACCTGGCATGGCTTTGGACCTTTGGTTGCTTACATTCGCATGAACATGATGTGGGGCACGTTCGCGACGCGGCGCGATGCGCTCTTGTCGATCACGTCGTTCTCGTGCAGGTGGTTGATGATACGCTCGCCGATGACGTGGACACTATCCATGTGTGTCAGGTTCTTCGAGATGATCTCGCAGGCCTCTTCCAACGTGAGTTCCTCGCCCTTGTAAAACTCGGCGGGGACCGTCAAGTAGCATTTCCCTTCCGTGAAGGTTTGGTCAATAAGCTCGCTGTCACAACAACTCAAGAATTGCCTGCTTTGCATGCTGTGAATCTTCAGGTATACTTTTGGTGAATCTTCAGGAATATTTTCCATAGCACATCACGGTTGAATGTAATGGTTAGCGAGGAAAGAATGGCGAGGAAAATGAATGGAACGCGCGGCCGCTCTCGCGAGCGGTGGTTGCGATCAGAGCTTCCGGACCGGGTGCTTCGCGCCGCACGCCTGGCACACGACGATGGCCTGCCTGGCCTGCTTGTCAAGGGTCGTGTCGGGCCGGGCACAGGTCTTGCAAATGACAAATTCCTTGGTGTAAGCATCGATGGCATCGGTGACCGCTTTCTTCGTGAAGACACCTGTCAGGATGGCCCGGCCGGATTGTTCGTCTATAATGCCAGCCGTCCCGACCTCGTTCACGATAAACTTGAGGAAATGCTTCGGATCTCGTGCAAGCTTCTCCACGATCTGCCGGAAGTTCTTAATAAATGTCTTATTGCCTTCCGTGAGCAGCTGCACTTCAGGAACCACGAACCGGTCGTGCTTGGTTATGTGTTCGGGTAATGCCGCGAGTCCCTTGTCAAGCATCGACAGGTATTCACTTTCGTCCATATGACTTCGTATATAACGAGATAGAAATATATTAGTAATTCAGGCTAAACGCCTTTTAAACAGTTTCAAAATACGTACGCACAAATGATCATCTAAACGCGGATGACGCTCATCTGAATTGTTTTTCCACTCGTTACTCCATCATGAAACATCCGTGATGGGTCACTCGGTTGAAATTTCGAATTCTCGGAGTTTACATACCGTGATTTAAATCGAACGTCACGCGTCAGTTACCGGCTTGCCGCGAGGTGGCGCTGCGGGATTCCACGACCCAAGGAAACTCGATGATCTGATGATGATCATCGCACATTTCCTTGGACAAGTATACGGCGTGCAGAGCCATGAGTCCAAGAAGATGGAGCCTACACCTCGAAACGTTGCTGCAGATGCGGGAAAACAAACAAAGCCCTAAGAAGCGAGAAAACGTTCGAGTGCCCTGCATGCGGGTTGAGGATCGACCGGCAGCTCAACGCGGGAATCAACATATATCTAAGGATGAAGGGAGTTTCACCGGAAGTGTCGTGGTTCGGTGCCACGATCCTCCCGGCCGGGTTGCCCCAGATAGCGGTGGAGACGAGGGATGCCGATGAACTCGCGAGGCATCTCGATGAACTGGTGAAACCGAAAGTCTACTTGGGATCAGCAATGATTACATAGACTACAACCCATTTATTCATTCTTTCACGACGAGGGTTAAGTTTTTGTGACGATTCCAGTCCAGTTCTTTCGGAGATTGTTTTTTTTCATGGGATGCTGCTTGGCCGGGGGTGCTGGTGCGACGTCTATTCGCGTACGAATCGTGGGTGCTTATAACCATCCTGAGCATCTTCGTGCAGGCTACTTTCATTAACACGCCTGTAACGAGCGTGAAAAGCACGTGAGGCTTGTTGAATCGCGCAAAAATTTAGTGCAATTATTTCTAGGATTCTTGCTCCTTCTGCAGGAGAATTCTTACTTTCGTGCCCTTGGTGTAATCGCCAGGCTCGCTATTCTCGAACAAGAGCGTGCCGTTGAGCTTGGTAACTATCTGGTTCACGAGAGTAAGACCAACACCAAGGCTACGGGACCCCTCCGTTTTTTTCTGACGCATACCCGACATGATCAATCGTTTCATTTCCTCACGCATACCTATTCCATTATCAATTATGGAGATCTTGGCTTTGTCGGGTTCGCCATCCACGTCTCCCTCGACATCGATGACGATCCGTTTCGGGCTCGACTTGTTGTAAGTGATGCCATTGATGATGATGTTCTCCAGTGCGTCCACGAAATAATCGTTGCCCGTGACCAGCAATCGGTCGTAACCGTTTGTATTTACCTCGAATTCGACATCGCCCGAGGCCGTGTAAGATTTCTTGATATACGTAATAGCATCGTGGACGATACTCACCAAATCTACCGGATAATTGCCAATCTCCTTTGATTGTTCCAGTTCGGATTTCTTCATAACGTTTTTGACGAGCATGCTTCCTCGTTCGACCTGATCCAAGATCTTGATTATGTATGCTTGTAATTTCTCGTCCGACGAATCCATCTCCTTTGTCTTGAGAAATTCTGCTGCCATGGATATCACGCCGAGGATATTGTTGATATCGTGAACAAGGATGGATTTCAGGAACTCCGCATTGTTATAGGCATCGCGATACTTTCCACGGGAGATTTCCACTTCTGCTTTCGCTACCTTTGCTGCCGATACGTCCATGAACGTCATCACGACTCCATCGATCACGTTCTCTTCGGTCCGGAAGGGCATAACACGCATCGTGTACCAAACATCCTTGTCTTTCAACTTGACATCTTTCTCCACTGGAACCAAGTTGTCGAGGACGGACTTGATGTCATCAAAATACGTGACATTATCCAAGTTCGCGGAAATATGGTACAGCGGTCGTCCGACGTCGGATTGAATCAGGTTAAAAATGTTATGGGCCCTGGGCGTGAATCGCTTGATGTTCAGGTTAGAATCGACGAACACCGTGGCAATGTCAGTGCTGGAGATGAAGTTCCTCAAGTCATCGTTGGTCTTGGATAGTTGCGTGATCTTTGATTGCAATTCGTTGTTCACCGTGAGCAGCTCTTCGTTCAGTGATTGCATTTCTTCCTTCGAGGTTTGCAACTCCTCGTTGGTGGACTTGAGCTCCTCGTTGCTGCTCTGCAGCTCCTCGTTGGTGGATTTGAGCTCCTCGTTCGCGTTCTGGATCTCCTCGATCGTCGTTCGGAGGTATTCCTTGGTGGAATTCAATTCATTTTCAAGCTGGGCAATGCGTGTGCTTTCACCCGCACCTATGATTGTACCCTCCGATTCAGGCTCGGAGGCGGCCGCTGCATGGTCAGCTTCATTTTCTTCAAACACGATCAAGAAGAGGCCTTTCATTTCTTCAGGATCGGAAATTGACTTGATGGTGATATCTATGGAGGTCCATTCACCGTTTGTTTTCACGTGCACATCTTTTAGAGTGACATCATTCGAGCCGAAGGACGCCTTTCGAAGTCCTTCTAGCAATTTTACCTTCAGCCCTTCTCGTGCCATGTCCAAGATGTTCGCGCTCGTGATACCGGTTGCGGGTTCTAGAAACTTTCCCGTACGGCCGTGAACGAACAAGACTTCGCTTTTCCGGTTGACGATCACCGCCGGCGGGGAATAATCCGCCAGCAACCGATTCTCGATCACTTGGCGATAACTAGCAGGTTTCTTGGTGGACAGGGATAGTATATCCGGATGGGCAGCCAGATCGAGAATCGGTGAATAGGGTCGAATATGCCCGCTAATGTAAGAACCTTGGATCGTTTTCTGGAAGACCTTTGCTTTCTTGTCGACTTCCTCGAAAAGGTCCTCGACGTTCATGATCATCTCTGACGTACCGAGGAAGAGAAAGCCATCTTTTTTCAGGGAAGAGTAAAAGAGATCGATGATCTGCTTCTGCATCTCGGGCCGCAGGTAGATCAGCAAATTCCTGCAACTGATCAGGTCGATGTTGGAAAAAGGGGGGTCTGATAGCGTGTTTTGGCGGGCGAAGATGATCATGCTCCTGATGACCTTCTTCACCTGGAACGTGCCATCCTGCTTGACGAAATACTTGCTCAGCAATTCCGGGTCAATATCGGCGGTTATGTTTTCCGGATAGATGCCATTTCGTGCCTTGCTGATGGCATTGCCATCGATGTCCGTTGCGAAAATCTGCACCTTGCCCTCTAATTTCAACAGTTCGAGTTGTTCGTGAAATAATATGGCGATGCTATAAGCTTCTTCTCCGGTAGCACAGCCAGGTATCCAGACGCGTATACCTTCATCAGCCTTGCAGTTCTTGCACAACGGTTTGATAACGGTTTCATTAAGGTTGTTGAAGGCCTCTTTGTCACGGAAAAAATGCGTCACGCTTATCAAGAATTCTTGGAACAGGTTCTCGACTTCGGCTGGATTTTCCCGCAAAAGGTCAATGTAGCTTTCCAACGTGTTGATCTGGTTGATCACCATGCGACGCTGGATGCGACGGATGATCGTGTTTCGTTTATATACCGCGGACGCTTGGCCGGTTACATTACGAACGATCTCGTGCACTTGGCTGAGGAGATCCGCGAGATTTTGATCGGTATAGGCAAGCTTGTCCTCCAGCCAACTGCCCGCGTAATTGACATGACTCATGAGCGCGGCAGGCATCTCCTCCGGCCTGAGCACGTGATCGATAGAAAGGCTCGAGAGGGCACTGGTTGGCATGCCTGGATACTCGGTCGTCGTTGGATCTTGAACCATGGTGGTCCCGCCCCGGGCCTTGATCTCCCTCATGCCAAGGGTTCCATCGGTGCCCGTGCCCGACAGGATGATGCCCACCGCATTCTCCCCCTTCTCCTCTGCAAGAGACCGGAAGAAGTGGTCGATGGGCAACCTCAAGCCGCGGGGCATATCGAACTCTTCCAGGAACAATTTGCCATCCTTGATCCTGACATTTCTATCGGGCGGAATGATGTATGCAATATTGGGTTGGACCGTTACCTCGTTTTCGATGTCGTGCACCTCGATGTGCGCGTGGCTCTCGATCATGCTTCCTACAATGCTTTCACGCGTGGGATCCAAGTGGATGATGATCACGAATCCGATTCCAGAATCCGCCGGAAGATTTTCAAAGAAAAGCTCTAAGGCTGTGATGCCGCCAGCCGATGCACCGATTCCCACGATGGGAAATTGGTTCTGGTCGACGAAATCTTTGGTTTCAGGTTCGCTGTCATCTTCCAACTTTTAACACATCCTCCCATTGGACTTTTATGGTTAAAGTGGGGTTAATGTTTTACACATTTAGCCCATTTACATATCTGAAGGTTTTTTTTCATAAGTCATCAAAGTTATATCAATCAAATTAATGCATCATTACCGATAGTTCAAGTTGCGATACGCTGGATGCCCGGCTATCGATGATCGCCGATGCTATCCGACGGTGGCCACCCAACGTCCGGGTGCACGCGATGCTTCCCGCTGCATCCCATCGCCGGATGGTTCGGGTGCAAACGCCCAACAGAGATGCAACAATGCCGATCCTCGCGTAAGTCATCATATTCCGCCGCTTCATGCAGCAAGCATCCTTGAGCCGCTGTATCAACCATGCAGGTACTATCTTATGAACCGATTTAATGTTAACCGAGGGATGCTCGCAGCAATTCCAGTGCATCCGTTGTAGCGTCCTTGAGCTCGCTCACGTCAACTCGCAACTCGTGAATCCCCTCGTTCGCGTGGAATGGCTGGGTTATGTGAACGTATTCGCTGATATGAATCTCATTCATTGCGTTGGTAAACGCATGCAGTCGCGCGATCATCGTGATGTCAGGGACGTGGGCCTCGGATTGCAGGATGTCATCGAACATCCGGTTGATCTCGTCAACCGCTCGACCGATTAAAGGATCCTTGGGTTCTGCTCCGGTTCCCGGCTCGTTCAACGCCATCATGACATGAATGGCTTTTGAAAGCGCGGCGATGGCATCGTGGACTTCCGGCGGGGAAAGAAATACCGGGATGCGGAGGAGCGTGCTCTTGTCGATCTGGAGCTGATCGCCCTGTTGTCTCAGGCAGGAAAAAATGCGGGCCGCTACCTTGCTGTTAAGAAATGCGCACGTGTAATACGGAGAAACATCGCCGTGCTCGACGAGACGGATGAAGATGGTCCCTTGGTCCATATAATACCAGGCCGGGACCACGCAGAAGCGCGGGCTGGCGGTCTTCCGTACGCCGATGATCTTGGCCGGGTCCTCGAACCATTCCTGCTGCCGGGGCCTGTGGAGCCCGTACGGCGCGTGGTCCGAGGTGATTGCCGAGGCGACGCTGTCGAGATGGTGCCGTATCGAAGGATAGACCTCCCGGTCTTTTTCGACGTGCTTCATGCTCTCGTTCGTCGTGTAGATGATGTAATGGCTTGCAGAGGAGGTGAAGGCGTACGCGTTCACGTGAGTTGCCGGGTGAAAGGGCTTGAGCAATCCTTGTTCTTGGCTGGTCAGCACATGCGACCCGATCCAAGCAAGGGGGACCACGAATGCTGGCTTGGTCTTCCCATCAAGTTTCACGTCAGGTTGGGGTATGTTGATACCAAGCTGGATCTCTCTCGTTTTGAACGTGAAATGGGGCACCGAGAGTGCCAGCTCAAGGAAGGTGCGTTCCATCTCGCCGCTTGAATAGATCTTGTCCTTCTCGATGTCGTAAACCTTGCTTGCCTCGATCTCTACCCGCACCAGCACGTTGGGATCTGGATTGACCAGCGATTCCATGAGCCCGACAGTGCTCGTTGGCCCGATCACCCTGTCCATGATTGCTGGATCACCAGATGTGCCTTGGCCTTTCGCGAAGAGCACGAACATGCTGTGATGGCCAGGGGCGCTCGAGAAGACGCGAAATCCCTTGAAGAAGATGAAGTGGATCGGGAGCGTCTGCGAAAACACGAACCGGCGCAGGTTCTGCGCGTGAAACCGGTCGGTCCAATATTCTTGGATGAAGTACCCGAGAACGCCGTCCGGCTTCAGCACCTCGATGCCCCGGAACATGAACAGGTAGAAAAGGTCCATCTTGGGCTCGTAATACTTCTTCGTGGCCTTGTCCTTGGCATATTTCCTGAATATCTCTTGGTTGTTCCGCACTTCCATGAGATAGGGCGGATTGCCCACGACGATGTCGAAAAACTCCGGGACATAGCCACGCGTGAGAAAATCTTCCCTGATCATGTTCACGTGAAATTCCTCGAGAAGCTCAGGCTCCGTCTCGACCCAGCTCAGGTGCTTCGCGACGTTCATGAACAACCTGGCCTTGGTCATGCGCGTGGCCAGCTCGTTGATGTCCATGCCATACAAGACGAGTTGCAGGCCTTGCTCGATCTTGAAGGAAAATCGCACCTCATTCGCATTTCCCGGGTGGCGCGTGGCCGCATCGTCGTTGGTCGATGCAAGCTGGTCCAGCATAGCATCGAGGAACTCCCCCGCGCCGGTGGCGGGATCGAGTACGCGGGGAACCGGGAATACGGTATCTGCATCACGGTAGAACCGGCGCCGATCCTGCCCGCGAGAAAGCCACGTGTTCACTGCTTCGGCGCACGCGTAGGCAGCCCACGCGCGAGGCGTGTAATACGAACCCGATCGCTTCTTCTCGATCTCCGACATGGATCGTTCCATGAGGTAGCAGATCATCCCCTCGTCGAAGCACTCGTGAAACCACGGGATGGCTTCGAACGGTTCCTGCCAGCGGGGAACACATCCACCCTCAACGCTCGGGATCATCCACTCGTCCAAGATCCATGCCCGTTCTAACTCGTCCGGGACGAGCAGGAAGGCCTGGGAGAGGTTGAGCAGGCGATTGCTGTAGACATCTTGAACCCACAGCTCGGGAGCCTCGAGGCGCATTTCCCCGAAAATGCCCCTGAAATAGGACCAGATACGGTCCCGGCGCTCGCCGAGCAGGGATTGCGTCACTGTAGCCGCGATGTTCGCGAGGAAGTGCCGGTCCCCGTTGAACCAGCCGAGATCCTGCGCGCGTACGAGCAGGAGCAGCTGCAGAAGCATCTTCGCTTTGGCCTCGTCCGAGAAGATCCCGTGTAGCTCCACGGCCGAGAAGGCCTGCTTGAACGCGTTCCAGCAGGCTTTTCGAAATGCTGGATCCTCGAAGGCCACCTCCAAGAAAACCCGGCTCCCGTGCGTGGCATAGGCAAGCAAAGAAGGCATGATGTCCCTGGCGAAGGTCGCATCGGGCACGATCCTGCATCGAAAATTGATCGTGTCTCGCAGCTCGACCGTTCCATCCCGAAGGAACACGATGCCGTCTATAACCCAGTCAGGGTTACGGAACACGTCTAGGAACGCTGCATCGACATCGATGCTTGCACGTGCATCGATGAAGCAGATGCCATGCGGCCTCAAAGGGGCGGGCTTGGTCGATTCAAGAACGAGCGCGGGCAGGTCCTGCACGGTCCAGTCCGACCAGTACAGGGTCCCATCCATGTTGATGCGCAAGGATTCGAGCAGCATATCATTTCATCTCCGCAGCGGGAAAAACCAAGGCTCGGACCAGCCCAATCATCTTATCGAGTATGTGATAGGTGAGATACAAACCCACACGTATTATTTTCATATGCAATGGTTCAACCATACGAGCGAGTCAAGCCATGAAAATTATTAAATCTCGGCTTGGGGAAATGTTCCGGATGGGCCTTCGATGTCGCCCTAACAGGTATGATGCTCCTCCTCCCTGCTGTACCCTTGAATTTAAAGAAAAGGTAAAGGCGACTGCACTAGTTAGTTATTAATTTATTATTATTACGGAATATAAAATTCATTAAGCCCTAAACTTGAAAGCATGAATTTCCTTTATTATGGTGATAATCTCGACATCCTAAAGCGATTCATAGACACGGAATCTGTCGATTTGATTTATCTCGATCCCCCATTCAATTCGAATGAGATATATAATATTATATATAAAGAGGAAAACGGAAATGATTCAACGGCCCAAATTAAAGCATTTGACGATACGTGGCATTGGGGCACGGAAAGCATAAGAACCTACGAGAATATCGTAACGGGGGAAGATACCGGGCTGTCTGAAGTGTTGCAGGGTTTTAGGAGGATGATTGGCGAATGCAACATGCTTGCCTATCTTATTATGATGGCCCCTCGCTTGGTTGAGCTCAAACGCGTATTAAAACAAACTGGAAGTATTTACCTTCACTGTGATTGGCACGCCGATGCGTATTTGCGTGTTTTATGTGATAGCATCTTCGGGGGGCCGAATTTCATTAACCAAATCATCTGGAAAAGAACGGACGCCAAGGGAAATGCTGGTTCATCATTTAATGTTGTGACTGACACTATATTGCTTTACAAAAAGGGTGATAATTGTACATTTCATCCGCAAGATCTTAGCGGTATTACCAAACGCCAAATGCGCGATTATAAAATAGATTCAGCATCAGGTAGATATTATAAGCTCAACGATTTGACTGCACCGGGCGGAAAAAACAATTTCGAATGGCGAGGTGTGAGGCCAAAATCGAGATCTTGGCTCTACCCTCTAGAAAAACTTGAAGAAATGTATTCAAAAGGTGAAATAAAATGCGATGCAGAAGGTAAGCCGATTCAGTGCGGACATATTCAATGGTTTGACGTCGTTCCTTCGAAGAAGGTTGATAATCTTTGGACGGATATCGGCAGGATCGGGAACACGAGTCCTGAACGCCTCGGTTATCCAACGCAAAAACCAATTGCCCTTTTAGAACGCATAATTAAAGCGTCGAGTAATCCTGATGATCTAGTTCTAGATCCGTTTTGCGGATGCGGAACTACTATTGATGCTGCGCAGAAACTTGGCAGATTGTGGATTGGCATTGATATCACCTCGATTGCCACTGCACATATCAAAGCTCGGCTCATTCAAAATTACGGATTCGATGCCATTAGTAAGAATAATCTCACAATTATTGGTGAGCCAACAACTAAAACCGAGGCACGCGCTCTTGCTAAGCAGGACAAATACCAATTCCAATGGTGGGCTACAGGTCTTATAGGTGTACATCCAGTTGATCCCAGAAAAGGGGCTGATAAAGGTATCGACGGACGCATTTATTTTAACGAAGATCCTAATCAGAGAACCCCGAGTCAGATCATAATTCAGGTGAAGGGTGGTGAAAATATCAGCGTGAAGGATATAAGAGATCTCAGAGGCACGATGGAGCGGGAGGAAGCTGTGATGGCCATATATATTTGTGTTGACGAACCAACGAAACCAATGATTATCGAGGCTGCTTCAGCTGGACATTATACAGTAAGAAACGAACTTGGTGGAGAATATCCCCGCATCCAAATCGTTACGATTGGAGATATTCTGGACGGACAAATGCCTAAAATGCCGGCATCTGCAAAAATAAAAATCTTGGCAACCGTGCAAGCAAATGGAAGCGAATCTGATGCGACCCAAGCACCGAAGCTACTGCCAAAGACAAGACAGAAAAGACTTGCATCCAAGCAAGTTACAGAAACCACAGGCAACAGGAAAAATTCTTAGTAAGCAAAAATTTGAATATCAACTTTCGATGGTAAACCCTTCGTGCTCGAGCCATTCCTTCACGCGGAATTCCTCCTTCGCTTGCTTGAATGCAAACCATTCTTCCTGCCATTTGGGGTACCGATCGAGCACGTCTCTAAACCGCCCAAAGGCACCCTTTCCATCTATTGCCACTGCAAGCAGCTCTTGAACGCGAGGATCATCGACTTCATCGACGAAGTCCTTCATGTCTTGGTAGGGAAGCCAATGATCAACCTGTTCGATGTGCAGGTAACGTAATGAACCCTCTTCGATCTGTTCGTGGCGGCGAATATCTTCCTCGTCGAATTCCGGACCATGCAAGAACGAGGCTTCGATCGCTTCCTCGTCGGTGTCGTAGTCATCGGCGCGCCCTCCTACGAGATCGTAGACTACTTGTCCCGTCTCAACATCGAGGTAAGCGTCATTTTCCGATTCGAAATCGTGCATGATGAAGGCGATTTCTGATAAATTGGGGAGGTGCAAAATCCTCCTATCTTCCGAATTGTTGTCATTTTCCATTATTCTCGCCAAGGCGTTTCGCTCTTTTCTTGAGAATATCCCGAATATAAATATAATGCTCAAACAAACAGGGCCATTTTCTCCGTGTGAACGATCTCTTCGACATTCTGGCTCCGGAACAGTTTTTTGTCTTGGTGGTACAAGGTGAGAAATCGCTCGATCTCTTGGGCCGAATAGTTCGTCATACCGCGCCCGAGGCAAAGATCCGTGCTATCCCAGATCTCGACAACGTCATTTTCGTGAAACTCGCCTTGGACGCTCGTGATCCCGGGTAAAAGGAGGCTCGCCCCGGACCTTATCGCCTCGACGGCGCCATCATCGAGGGAGATCTTCCCCTGCACGTTGGCTGCAAATATGATCCAGAGTTTCTTTCCTGGAAGACGCTCCGCAGGCTTGAAGATCGTGCACTTACCGCCACTGGCGACGAGATCGATGACCTCGGCTTTCTTGGCATTGGTGATGATCATCCAGACACCCGATTGCATGCAAATTTGCGCGGCCTTGAGTTTCGTGACCATACCGCCCCGACCAAGGTTGCTGCCACCGAGCCCCAGGACCTTGATCTCGTCCGTGAGTTCATCGACATACGGGATGAACTCGGCCCCGTCCTCGGTTGGTGGCTTGGTGTACAGGCCATCCACGTCTGACATGACCACCAGCAGGTCGGCATTGATGCTTGCCGCGACGAGCGCGGACAGGACATCGTTGTCGCTGAAATTGTAATCTATCATTGATTCGCCGGATTTCGTGCCGACCAGTTCGTCAATGGAAACCACGTCGTTCTCGTTGACGATCGGAACGACGCCCATTTGCAACATGCGTTCCATGGCGTCCAAGAAGTGGTTGTACGAGATGCGGTTGGAAAGGTCTTCCTGCGTGAGGAGCACCTGCGCCACCGGCACGTCGTCGAACATGCGAACGTACTCGTTGAGCAGGAGGGGATTGCCGACGCCGGCCGCGACCTGCTGTAGGACGAGGTCTCGGGGGCGTTCCTCGATGCCAAGCTTCTTCATACCCGCGCTGACGGCACCTGACGTGACCAGCACGACTTCCTTTCCCTGATCCTTGATCATTTGCTTAATGTCCTGGATCAATGTCGCCATGGTCTTGAAATCGAACGACCGATCGTCGAGCAGGAGCGATTTCGTGCCGATCTTGATCACGATGCGCTTGGCATCTCGAATCGCGGGCCATGCTTCTTCCATAGGCTGCACCGGTTTCCGTCAAGGCAAAGAAAAGGATGGTATATAGATAAGATTAGGTGCCTACCGCATCCTGCGGCACCGGCAGCACCCGCATTGCCTACGACAGCGGCTCATGTTTAAAAACAAAATAATGCATAAGAAACGGCAGGGAGATCATGGCAAGAAACGGCAGGGAGATCACGGCAAGCGGCTCCCGGAGCCCAAGGATCCCGTCCGAAAGCCCACTGGCCTCCAGCAATTCATCTCCAATGCATGAATTCACGCGGTTCTACCTTGAGCACTTCGTGGATTGATTAACGAACCAACCATTGCGCGGGTAAAAAAGCTGTATCACTTGTTCACCATGATGGTGAGGAGCTTTCCCACGAGCACGGCCACGGTTACCCGCGGCAACATGAAGGCCATGGCCCCGATGCCGAACCGCTTAGATCACCCGAAGACAACTTGGTCCACGAACCGGCCCGTGCGCCGGTCGGAGTTCCACGCCGGCGCGTAACCCAGCTGCCTGAATCCCGCGTCGAGGAACGCCGCCTGCAGGCCTGCAAGGTCTACTGCTATTTCCGGAGTCGACAGAAAACCCTATGATTTTGATTTTCAAAGTTGATAATGCTGCAACGCATAAGCAGAATAAGAATAAAAATAACCCAATAAATCCGATAATGATGAAGGTTACCCATCCACGAGCCGCTATCCATTGAATCAAGTAAGATTTGTAATCCGCGGGAATGTTAGCAGTATTTTTGATGATCTCAACTAGAAAGGAATCTAAGATTATACTCTTAATTATTAATGCAATCACTACCACTAACAAGATGAAACCCGTAAAGATTAGTCTATTGAATAATATGCTTGGCCTCTTTTCCTCGCTTCGATCATAGAAATATTGGGCGTTGAATCACGGTATCACCTTAATAATTTGAAATATGCTTTGATGTTTTCTTCAACATTAACATATATCTGATTCTCGGTATCTTGGTATTATTGACAACCTACTATTTATAATGGCATCTGGAACGCACCTCTGCTGATGGCGTTTTGCATTTTACCAAGAACTTTCTGACTTCTGCGATCATATCCTCGAAATGTTCATAGAACGTGTTGTGAGTGACCTTTTCCCG